>Ga0307516_10000023_pt1 | contig 190971 bp, 167 predicted proteins | sample 19_EM_MG_FD_203310 | JGI IMG/M metagenome (GOLD analysis project Ga0307516, IMG submission 203310) | Populus trichocarpa ectomycorrhiza microbial communities from riparian zone in the Pacific Northwest, United States - 19_EM | ecosystem: Host-associated > Plants > Roots > Unclassified... | reverse complement strand
CGGACAACTCGCCCACGGCGTCCAACCGCATTTGGCAGGATCGCACCGCTGCGCCGTTCGCATGCACCGTGCAAGCTCCGCACTGGCCGATGCCGCAGCCGTACTTGGTGCCGGTCAGATCCAAAATGTCCCGCAACACCCACAGCAACGGCGTGTCGCCCTCGGCTTCCACGTGGTGTTCGGTACCGTTCACGTGAATTGTGTAGCTCATCGAAGCCTCCGGCCCACCCTCCGGGCCCTGCGAACCCACTCAGTCCATTTCAAGAAACGCCGAAGCGTGGCAGTTTATTGAAAGGTATCCTCGCCAAGATCGAGATAAAGTATGCAAGTGTTTAATATTTAACTATTTATGCCAGACTTTGCAGCGAACATTGACGGTTACCAGGAGCCTGCGAAGTACTCGCGCACCTTGGCCGCGATCTGCCGGTCCGTCATTTTATCCTCGGTCTCGACCGCGGCGATCCGTCCGCCTAGCTTCTTCTGCTCCAGCCGCTTCCTGAATTCGCCCTTGGCCTCGCCTGGTCCAAAAATGAGCACAGACCCGGCATCGTGGACGGCCGCGATCACTGCATCGTAATAGGCATCGAGTTCTCCAGTGAGCGCCATCTGACGCCTGTCATCCGGTGGTACTTGAAGCGATTCGTAGGAGCCCTTCAATGGCGAATCGCCCGAGCGCTCCAGGTGTTTTTCGACATGGGAAGCGACGTGCACGGTGTGTTCCTCTTGACGGCCGACCGTCACAATCACGGCTTGGCGGTGGTCAATCCAAATGCCCGCTTTGTCGGTCATCACCCTCTCCTTCCAGACCAGTGAACTGCTATTTAGTATGCGCGCTTCTGGGCGGGTGTCGATTGGAGCGATTTCGCTGGGTTCTGTTGTGCGTGGTGCATTCCGTTGCTGCGCGTCAAATGAGGAAATACCGGGTCGCAGCGTGCGCACGCAACCCCGGACTCTCTCCGCCGATGCCTTGAGCGGAACTCTGCACCAGATAGTGTTTCTCGCACAATCGGTGGTTGGAGATGCTGGTCGCTTCTCGCCACACCACGAAGGTGGCCGCTCCATAGGCCACCGAATACACCATCATCGCTATGAGTACCGGTCTCCGGCTCAGACTCCTCAAGCTCAAATAGCGATGCTTGGCGGTCATGTGGTCATCCCGATATTCCCTATCCGTATACCCTAAACACCGAAGAGCGAAAAAAGTTGCAATCCCCCGACAGACTATTTTGCGCCGTTCCCTGTGGTGGCGGGCCACAGCGGCTCGAGCCGCACCTCGTCGGCATGGTCCGCATCAGCTACGCGCAGTGTCGGCTACTTCAACTCAGTAATGATGGCGTGTGCTTTGCCGCTCGCGAGCATCTCTGTGTGCGAGCGCCCGCGCGGGTTGAATCGAGCTCCGCCAAGCTTGAAATCTGCGACGACGCTCTTGCCGTCGGGCGTCGTCGACTTGAGAGCGCCCGTTTCCTCAAAAACCACCACGGCGTCCTTGTCGTGAAAGTGCATCGGCGTAGCCTCGCCGGGACGCCACACATAGTCCCAGACCACCACCTGGGCATTTTCGAGCAACTTCCTGGCACGCTTACGGGGAAACGCGAGCGGGTAACCCGTCTCATTGGCCAGCGGCGTCACCGGCAAGTCCTTCAATTCGATCACGATGATTCGCGACCCGATCTTGCCCGGAATTTCGCCCGTGCGGCCAAACCGCGCGGTTCCCTTCTGCGATAACGAGACGGCGACAAAGTCGTGGGAAGACGGCGGCAGCGGTGCGGACGTGTCCCAAATCGTCACGTGCTCATTCTCGACAATCGGCGTACCGCTCTCTGCGAAAGCAGCGAGGCTTCCGGTTAGCATGCACAGCAAGGCAATTCCCTTGACCATCGTCGCAACGTACCAGAACGGGTCCGGGAGTTTCCCGCGACCCCGAGTCTGCCACCTTCGGTTGCTCAATTGCGGCCATTCATTTCCCGCCAAACAATTCTCCAATTTCACGAGCGATCAAAGTATTGACCGGCACCGTCCACTCATCATCGCCGACGGCCCGGGGCGCAAGCGCAACTCCCCCCTCGACCGGCGCAATCTCATCAACAAAAGGCAGATGGCGACCTTCTCGCCAAGGCAGCGTGGACTGCTCAATCTCCCAGGGTACCGAACCGCCGCGCACCCGCCCCACCGAAAACTCACAATCCAAATACTTCTCGATTTGCGCCCGGCTCGCCTTGGTCGAATCGATCAGGGCGTCAAAGGACGCCGCGGCGGGCAAATCGCTCGCTCGATTGCGAACGTAGACGAATTGGTTCCCCACGACTACGAGGGTCCTTAGTAGGCGCCCGGCATGCTCAACGCGTATGACCAGGAAGTGTTCGTTGCCGCCGGTCATGGATTTCCATGATTCGACGTACGAACCATCGAGACCGTGCTCGTGCATACCGGCTGGGGCTATCCGCTGTAGGCGACCCCTATCCGCAGCGCCATCGGACGGCTGAAACTGAATATCGTGGTTCCAGGTCGCAACGGCGCCCGATGTCGTCGTCAACCCGGTAAAGCCATCTTGAGCGCCGAGCAATCGCAGCTGCTGATCCGTCAAGTCGGCGAACGATTGCGCGTTCGGAAAACGAGGTCGATCCTTCGGAATGCGCATATCCGCAAAATAGGTCGGAGTTTGCAGGTAGTGGACGTCAAGAGTATTGGACTTGGCCTTCCCTTTCCGAATCCACTCGCGAGTCCATACGCCGCGCAGCCAAGCCGGGACCACGGCGGTTGACTCATGAGCGGCCGCAATCGCCGTATTTTCGGGACTGCGCGCAGCAATGGCAATACCGGCCGCTGCGGCGCCCACACCGGCCAATACGCCATAGATGGCTGCCGCCGCGATGGCGTGGGTGAGTCGATCGGACGACTGCGAGATATTCATGTTCACTGGCCGACAGACTCTCAGGTCCGAGTCTGGCGGGTATTGCTCCAGAATACTTGGGCGACGCCGGCTAGAGCCAGGATCGCGCCGTAGATCGTCCAATGATAGTCGCCAACCATGAATCCGACGCGAAAAGCCAGGTTAAGGCCTTGCAGAATCCAAACCACTCCCATCAAAATCATCGCAATGCCGATCAAACTGCTGACAATCCGCATCACCATGTTGAATGCTCCCCACATCGGTGCCTCTCCTCAACCCACCGCCGGCCAGTGTAAGGCATCATCGACTCACTATCGCAACTTGCGGTTACGTTCGTTCGCCAGCCACTCATCGAGGACATTGCCATGACTTTGACCATCCGCAGACTGGGCAGCCAAGGACTCCAAGTATCAGCCATTGGCTTGGGTTGCATGGGAATGAGTCAATCCTACGGCCCTGCGGACGAAGCCGAATCCATCGCCACTTTGCATCGCGCCATCGAACTCGGCTGCACCTTCTTGGATACCGCCGAGGTGTACGGCCCCTTCACGAACGAAGAGCTCCTGGGTCGAGCGTTGGGGCCGAAGCGCGCGCAGGTCACCCTCGCCACCAAATTCGGATTCCGGATCAAAGACGGCAAGATCACCGGAACCGACAGCCGCCCGATCCAGATCCGCGCGGTGGTGCATGCGTCCCTCGAGCGCTTAGGCACCGATCGCATCGATTTGTTGTACCAGCATCGAGTCGATCGGAGCGTGCCCATGGAAGACGTCGCGGGCACCGTGGCCGAGCTGGTGCGCGAGGGGAAAGTGCGCTATTTCGGTCTCTCGGAAGCCGGGGTCGGCAACATCCGAAAAGCGCATGCCGTGCATCCCGTATCCGCCGTTCAAAGCGAATATTCCCTGTGGGAAAGAAACCTCGAGCAAGACGTGATTCCCGCATTGAACGAACTCGGCATCGGCCTGGTTCCCTTCTCCCCGCTGGGCCGCGGCTTTTTAACCGGTACGGTCAAGCGGGCGGAGGAGTATCCCGCCGACGACTTCCGTCGCAACGATCCTCGCTATCAAGGGAGCAATTACGATGCCAATATCGCGGCTGCTCAGACCGTGCGCGACCTCGCCGACGCCAAGCACGTGAAGCCCGGGCAGATCGCCCTCGCCTGGCTGCTGCATAAGGGACCATCCACCGTGCCAATACCCGGCACCAAGCGCCGCACCTATCTCGAAGAGAACGTCGCCGCCGCCGCGATTTCTCTTAACGTCACAGAGATGAAGACCTTGGACGAAGCCCTGGCCCCCAGCAAAGTATCCGGCCCACGCTATGGCGAGACCATGATGTCGATGGTTGACCGGTAATTAACTACGTTCCCCCCGTCTTGACGCGCAATCTCGACCGGGCCGCGCTGCAAGCTGGATTGTCATGCTGTAAAGCAGCAGCGCAAGCACCGCTGATCCCACGGCAGCAACGGCGCCGTCAGCCGAGTCCCACGGAGAGTGCTGGGCGTCGCGAACTTGGTATTGTGGCCGAGGAGTCATACGATGGACGGCATTCGCTCGAGGAGCCACGCCAATGCATACCCACCCGCCGATCGATCCGGACGACCCCAGCGGCCCTTCCGGCGATGAGGTTCGGGAACCACCTTTGTTGGGAACGACGCAACGCATGCCCCGCGAGGAATTTCCTCGCAAAGGCGACGTCGTCGACCCTGAGCCTTCTCACACCAAGAAATAGCGAATAATCAGTTCGGGCTCGGCTTGTCCAGGCTTCGGGCTCGGCTTGTTCGAGGCGATGCCTCTCAGTCTCGCATCGCTCGTGACGTAGCCTGGGTGGAATAGTCTCCTCAGAGGCCGCCTCGGTAAAGCCTAGGTGCTCCGCGAGAAAGTACCACGTTACAAATTTGCATCGATAAATGCCGCCAGCTGGGATTTGGACACCGCGCCGATCTTCGTGGCCACCACCTCGCCCTTCTTGAAAAGCATGAGTGTCGGTATCCCACGAACCTGGTATCGGGCGGCCAACGCCTGATTTTCGTCGACGTTTACCTTGGCCACGTTCAGCCGACCCGCGTAGCTCTCGGCCGAATCATCCAGGGCCGGCGCGATCATCTTACAGGGGCCGCACCACTCGGCCCAATAGTCGACCAGTACGGGGGTCGACGAATGCAGGACCTCGTCGGTGAATGTCGTCTCGTTCACATGTTTGATCTTGCTGGTCATTGGAAACTCCTTGTTGTAGGGGGTTGGGCAATACACTATTGTTCGCGACATTGATATTAAAGTGCCAGTTCGTGAATTGAGTATTCGGATTTCTGAACCATCGTGCTGAACAAGCTCCAAGCCATGCAGGTCTTCGTGCGAGTCGTGGAGACCGGCGCGCTGACGCGGGCGGCGGACAGCCTGCAAATGCCCAAGGCGACGGTCACCGGTTTGATGAAGCAACTCGAGGCCGAACTCGGCGTCCGACTGCTGAATCGCACGACCCGACGCGTGAGTGTCACCACGGATGGCGCCGCATACTACCCGCGCTGCGTCGCCATTCTCGCGCAAGTGCACGAAACCGAGGACTCCCTATCCCGCCGTCATGCCGCACCCGGCGGACAACTGCGCGTTGACGTACCGACACTGATGGCACGATTGATCATTGTCCCCGCATTGCCGAGCTTTTTTGCCCGCTATCCCGATATCCATTTGCAACTCGCATGCAGCGAGCGCCGAGCCGATCTCATTGAAGAGGGCGTGGACTGCGCCGTGTGGATCGGTGAACTCGAAGACTCGACCCTGATCGCCCGCCGAATCGGTCAGCTCTTTTTCGGCACCTGTGCCTCGCCTGCCTATATTGCCGCCCGCGGCCGGCCGCGCCATCCTGACGAACTGACGGCGCACCGCTGCATCAACCACTTCTCGCCCCGCACGGGGAAGACTTTCGATTGGGTGTTTGCCAAAGACGGCGCGCGAATCAAAGCCTCTCAGCCGGGCGACGTCGCGCTGGATGATCAAAACAGCTACGTGGCTGCAGCCGAAGCGGGCTTGGGGATCGCGCAGATTCCGGCCTTCGTGCTCAAAGAGGCGATGGAGCGCGGCACATTGGAACTCGTGCTCGGTGATTGGGTGCCGGAGCCCGTGCCGCTCAATGTCGTATACCCCGAGAATCGCCATCTCTCGAGCAAGATTCGCGTTTTCGTCGACTGGGTGGCGGAGCTCTTTGCCAACCATGACGGCATTCAGCTTCGCTCCACGCTGCCCAAACGCAATAGATCACTCGCTCGGAACGAAAATCCACAGCAGGACGTACAACAGCAGACCGGCGCCCGCGCAGATAAACAGAGCGGCAAATAGCAACCGCCATACCCAGGCTTCCATTCCGGTCGAACGCGCGATCCCGCCACACACGCCGCCGATCCACCGATCGTCGCGGCTGCGTCGAAAGGCATTTACGACGGACGCGAGCGGGTCATTGGAGCGCGTCTGCTCGGTATTCAAAAGGCGTTCCTTGGCGCGCTTGAACTCATCCTCCGTCAAGCCGCCGTTCGCCCGAAGTTCCGCAAGTCGACCAAGTTCATCAGCCAGCGCCATGGGTACTCCTTGATAGCCATCCCCTTAGAACACCGCAATCGAGAAAAAGTAGCAGACCGTGAGAATGTGGCGTGGACCTACGAGGAATCCTAGGAGGCCGTATCGTCCATCAAGGACCTTTTGGTGCCTTATGCCAACCGTGTGGACCCGTAGATGGGGCTGATCCGGCAAGCCATGCCGTCGCTTCCATTGCCAGCATCCCTGACTGCCCGACTGCCCGCAAGTCGATGCGGTCGCCCGTGGGTTTACCCAGGAAGTGAATGGGGCGATTCACGTACAAGGGACTCCGGGCACGGAATTCGAAGCGGTCAAATCGATCCACCTGGTTTAGCGCCAGCAAGCGCGCCAGGACAACCGCGACCAGTGGACCATGCACCACCCGCTCCGGGTAACCTTCTTCGCGCTGGGTGTAGAGCTGATCAAAATGGATGAGATGCGCATTGAACGTCAATGCGGAGAACCGCATCAGCATGACCGGATCGGGGGTGAGGCTGATGGACCACGAGTCGCTCGCAGCGGAATTGACCGAAAAGCCATCGACTGGGGCGGGTTGTGCGGGAGCGGGCCCTTGCAGGTAGACGATGTCCCGTTCCTCACGCACGCACAGTTCACCATTCTGGTAGTACTGATATTCCGCCGTGACGATTTGAAATGGTCCGCTTTTGCCTTTTTTGTCGCGCCGCCCGATCACCCGCTCCTTCATTTGTGCGGGTTCGCCGATTCGCAGCGGCCGCAGGAACTCGGTGCGGGCCGCTGCGAACAAGCGTCGCCGCCGCAACGTGGAATCAACCCACTCTTGATTGATCATATGACCATCGGGCCCGAGCGATTGGCGCGGCACGGCGGGCAGGAAGTACAACCAATGCCACAGCGGCGGCAAGTCGGCGGGAGCGTCCGTCCGGGTAGTCGGCAAACCCAGGGTAGCCTCAAGCGCCTGAACCGGCCACGGATCCAGATTCGACTCGATCATTTGGCGTTGTTCCCGGTGAGCAAGCCATTCTTCTCGATGAATTCCGTGATCGTCGAGAGGCCATGGCCTATTTTCAAATTCGTAAACACGAACGGCCGATCGCCGCGCATTCTCCTCGCATCCGTGTCCATCACTTCGAGCGAGGCTCCCACGTAGGGTGCTAGATCGATCTTGTTGATGACCAGGAGGTCCGACTTGGTGATTCCGGGGCCCCCTTTGCGCGGTATCTTGTCGCCCGCGGCGACATCGATGACGTACAGGGTAAGATCGGAAAGCTCGGGGCTGAAAGTCGCCGCCAGGTTATCTCCGCCGCTCTCCACGAACACGAGGTCCAAGCGGGGAAATCGCCGACTCAACCGCGACACCGCCTCCAGATTGATGGATGCGTCCTCGCGAATGGCGGTGTGCGGACATCCGCCTGTCTCGACCCCCAGAATCCGCTCCGGCGGCAGCGCTCGATTGCGGACGAGAAATTGCGCATCTTCTTCCGTGTAGATGTCGTTGGTGACCACCGCCAGCTCGTACCGATCGCGCATGGCCAGACAGAGCGACAGCGTCAGGGCGGTCTTTCCCGAACCCACCGGGCCGCCGATACCCACTCGCAATGGCGACATTTCTCTCGACATATTAGGACCTGAACAAGCGTGAGTACTGGGTTTCGTGTCGCGCGCACTGGATGGCAAGACCCGGAGCGAAGTTTGAAAGCGCTTCATCCATCGATGGTTCGCGCTCCGTGAGCCCGGCGATGCGCTCGCCGATCTTCAAAAGCACGCGCTGCCCCGCAGATTGGCCGATGGGCACGGTCTTCATGCCGACCAGCACTTGGTTTTCCGCCCAGGACCATAGATAGGCGGCAGCCGATTCGGATGCGGGTATCGACCAAGCCGCAGCAGCACCGCTCCAAACGCAGGGGAGACTGGGCTCAGGCATCCCGTGCAGGGTGCCATGCAAAAAGTCGGGCAATGCCGGCAGCACCGCGAGCAGCGACCTCATCGAGAATCCCGTCTGCACCGTAGCGCCGCGAATCTCAGCCGATTCGCGCGTGGCGAGGAACTGTTCATTGAGCCGGCGCAGCCCTTTCGAATCCCGTGCGATCCACGCGCCGCTCATCTGGTGCAAAAGGGGTATTTCGTACTTCCCGATGGAAAACGACAGCACATCGGCGACCCATTGCTGGAGCGACGCCTCGTCGCGCACCAGTGAACTCTCCACGGCGGCCTCCAATCCGTACGAATGGCTGTATCCACCGATTGGAAATGCCTGGCTGGTCATTTGCAGCAGGCGAACGCGGGCGAGTATGTTCACGACGAGGAAAACGAATGAATCTTCGGCAGACTCGCCGGCTTCTCGCTGCCGTGCGCATGATTGTGTCCATAGGCGCCGCCCTCGGGCTCGAACGGCGCGACGAGCGCGGTGACCTTCAAACCCAACCGAGTAACCATCTCCCCCAAGACGTGATCGGCTAGGAAACGCAGGCGATCGGGCATCAATTGCACAGCGACGTGTCGATTGCCCAGATGATAGGCCGCCTTGGCGATCAAGAGCGGGTTGCTGCCGACCGCTTCGAGCAGGGATTCCTCGGCCGCAACGATCTCCACCTCCCGGCCATCTTCGATGCGGACGCGCTCGCCGTTTCGCAGTTGCCGGCCGCGTTCGACGATGAGCGCAGCCTGCTCTCCATTGTTCAGCCGCAGCAGCAATCGGCTCTTGCAGCGGGCATCGAAAGTCAGGACGGCGCTAAGAGGCATGGCGGGATCCGCTAGAAAAGGAAGTATCGTTGCGTCATGGGCAAGGATACGGCCGGCTCGCACGCCAGAAGCTCGCCGTCGGCGCGCACCGCATACGTTTCCGGATCGACTTCGATTTTCGGACGAGCGTCGTTATGAATCATGTCACGCTTGCGCAGGTGACGCGTATTCATGATGGGCTCGACGCGCTTGCGCAGTTGCAGCGCCCGGAAGCCTGCGTCGGTCAGCGCCGCTTGAGAAACGAACGTCACGGACTTCTCCAGGGCACGGCCGAACGAACCGAACATGGGCCGATAGTGCGACGGCTGCGGCGTGGGAATCGACGCGTTCGGGTCGCCCATCGGAGCGGCGGCAATCATGCCGCTCTTCAAGATCAGGCTCGGCTTTACGCCGAAGAATGCCGGTTTCCACAACACGAGATCAGCAAGTTTGCCCACCTCGACCGATCCAACCAGGTGCGACACGCCGTGCGTGATGGCGGGATTGATGGTGTATTTGGCCACATAGCGCTTGACTCGGGCGTTGTCGTGCAAGTCGGTGTCGCCGCTCAAGGAGCCGCGCACTTCGCGCATCTTGTGCGCGGTTTGCCACGTTCGGATGATCACCTCACCGACGCGGCCCATGGCTTGCGAGTCCGAGGACATCATCGAAAATGCGCCCACGTCGTGCAGGATGTCCTCTGCCGCAATGGTCTCGCGGCGGATGCGCGATTCGGCGAAGGCGATATCCTCGGCGATGCCGGGATCCAGGTGATGGCACACCATCAGCATATCGAGATGCTCATCCACGGTGTTGATCGTGTAGGGGCGCGTGGGATTGGTGGAACTCGGCAGGACATTGTCGTGAGAGGCGATCTTGATGATGTCGGGGGCATGCCCGCCGCCCGCACCTTCGGTGTGGAACGTGTGGATCGTGCGTCCGCCGATGGCGGCCACCGTCGTCTCGAGAAACCCGGATTCGTTGAGGGTGTCGGTGTGAATGGCCACTTGCACGTCGAATTCGTCGGCCACCGTCAGGCAATTGTCGATCGCTGCCGGAGTGGTGCCCCAATCCTCGTGAAGCTTCAAACCGATGGCACCCGCGAGAATCTGCTCGCGCGCGGGTTCAGGCAGGCTGACATTGCCCTTTCCGAGGAAACCCAAGTTCATCGGGAAACCCTCCGCGGCCAGCAGCATGCTGTGGATATGCCATGGACCCGGTGTGCACGTGGTCGCGCTGGTACCGGCCGCCGGTCCCGTCCCGCCGCCGATCATGGTCGTGATCCCTGAGTTGAGCGCCTCGTCGATCTGCTGCGGGCAGATGAAATGGATGTGCGAGTCGATGCCTCCGGCCGTCAATATCTTGCCCTCGCCGGCAATGACCTCCGTGGCGGCGCCGATGGGAATCGTGACGCCGGATTGAACATCCGGGTTGCCAGCCTTGCCAATGCCCCAGATATGGCCGCCCTTGATCGCGACATCGGCTTTGACGATTCCCCAATGATCGACGATGAGCGCATTGGTGATGACGGTGTCGGCGACGCCGGCACTGACACCCTGCCCCTGCCCCATGCCGTCGCGGATGACCTTGCCGCCGCCGAATTTCACCTCTTCACCGTAAACGGTGTAGTCCTTCTCCACCGCAATGACCAACGCCGTATCGGCGAGCCGCACGCGATCGCCCACGGTGGGGCCGAACATCTCGGCATAGGCCTGCCGGCTGATCTTCGCGGCCATTCAGAGGTCTCCCATGATTTTCCCGTGAAAACCAAAGACCCGGCGCCGGCCGCCGTATTCGACCAAACGCACGGTCCGCGCCTGCCCCGGTTCGAACCGCACTGCCGTACCGGCCGGAATGTCGAGTCGAAACCCGCGGCACGTCTCGCGCTCGAATCGCAAACTCGAATTGGTTTCATAGAAGTGGTAGTGGGAGCCGACCTGGATCGGCCGGTCGCCGATATTCTCGACGTTGACCGTCATGGTCTTGCGACCCACGTTCAGTTCGATTTCACCATCCGCCACCAGAAGTTCACCTGGAATCATGGCTGCGCCTCAAACAATGGGTTGATGCACGGTAATCAATTTCGTACCGTCCGGAAACGTGGCCTCGACCTGAATTTCCGGAATCATTTCCGGTACACCCTCCATCACTTCGCCGCGCGTCAGAATCGATCTGCCGTAGCTCATGAGTTCGGCCACCGTCTTGCCGTCGCGCGCACCCTCGATGATGGCCGCCGTGATCAAGGCCACTGCTTCGGGATAGTTCAGTTTCAGGCCCCGCGCACGGCGCCTCTCGGCCACCAACGATGCCGTGAAGACGAGCAGTTTATCCTTCTCCCGCGGAGTCAATTCCATCGCACGTCCGCTCCAAGTTCCAGTTCGCTCAACATGCCCACACCCGTGGCGGACACGCCGTCCTGTCCGACAATGCCCGTCGCAAAACCACCCATAAATTCGTGAACCAGTGAAACGCATCTTCGGTCGAGTCGCCAAGATACCGCGCAATCAACACGTCTGGCACTCGCGTAATGCCGGTCCGCGATTCCGCCGCGGGCGGGATCACCTCTCGACACTCGCGCAGCAGCGGGGAGTCGATTTCGGATCCGGCAACCAAGAATGTGCCGCAGACGGTAAATCCCGACAGACCCACCGGCGATTTGGCAAACCCGCTCGCCGCATCGAGGTCGGCGGCTTCCGACCAGAGCAGGCAGTCGGCGCCCCGGATATTCGTTTGCATGTTCAATTTACCGCGGCCCCACGATTCACCCGATGCACGCCGGCCGAAGCTCAAGATATCCCATCCGAAATACCGTGCACCCAACCCCAGCTCGACGTCGAGTTCCATCGAAATATTCGCGCCATCGAACAGAATGTTCTCGCGCGGCAGCCATTCGAGGACGGCGTTCTCCCCCAGCGAAAAATGCACATGCTGGCTCGCGCAGCTGCCCTCTGAACGATACCACTTTGTCGCGCCGGGCGTCGTCAACAACGCCCGCGACCGCTCGTTCAGGGAGGCCCGGATTTGAAGCCTGTCGCCGGCCGCGACTCCCCCGGGGGGATGCAGAATGGCGATGTGACAGGTCTCTTTACCTTCTGGATACAAGGCCTTTTGCACCTGCAGCGGACCTCGGTGCTGGTTGCGCTGGAGCACGGTCCCGCCGGCCTGCCGCACCAAGGAAAGATCCAACTCGGCTTGCCAGCCCGAGGAGCTACGGAGCGCGTTCGGCAAGGGGCGCACGCCTACTTGAATTCCGCTTGCGGAATCGCGTTCCGGTAGCGGCTCCAGCCCTTCAGCAACTCGCGAACCACCGGCGCCCCGACGCGGTAATTCGCCTCGTAGGCGGCAACCTGACCCGGGGCTTCGTCCCCGATGCTGGCCAGTGCGTCGACGCCCGGCGGCGGGACCGAGGGATTGCTGGCGGTGCGCAGCACCATGACCCGCTTGAGATCGACGAATCCCAGTTTGCTGAACGAATCCATGAGGCGCGCGGCCGCTTGACTCTCCATATTGGTCATGGCGAAGGTACCCTCGCCATGAGTCCACAGCTTCACCCAATCGCGCGCCCATTGCGTGCGGCGCGGACCGTGCCAGTAGCGAACCGATCCCAAGGTCTCGCCCAGCAGCACGAAGGGCGGCCGCTGTGCGTTGGGATAACCTATCCACCGTTCACGTTGCTTGGCGAGTTGCGGCGTGTCGGGAATGAGGACATGCCGCGTCAGATTGAAGGCCCATTGCACCAATCCCCGGTTCAACGGGTAGGCCATGCCGAGCTCGTCGGCCGACTCCACCGAGCCGAAACTATTCGGATCGGTGGGCAGAGTGTTCGGCTTCATCGCGCCGATGGCGAACAGACCATAGGGCCAGTCCGCCGGAATCTCCCGATCGTCGATCTCCCGAAGTTCATCTCCATTGACGACCCAGCGCGCCCAGGCCGCGCTGCCCACGGACGCCACTTCCGGGTCCGCGCCGGAGATGCCGGTGAAAAGCCAGTAGGTCTTGTCGAACTCGAAACGCGGATCGAGCAGGAAGGGCGTCAAGTTCTCCAGCAGCAGGCCGTAGAGGCCCTGTTTATTGCGCCGTACCACGCCTTTGGCGCCGCGAATCTTCAAGGTTTCGTCCAGGTGTTCACGCTCCACCCAAAACTGGTACTCGCCGGGTTTGTCGCCGGCGTCGGCGCCATTCTCGAAATTCGCGACCACCACGACTCGCACTGAGGCGGCCAACGGGGTGGCCAAAGGGTTGGCGGGAGAACCCGCCGGCAGCGCGCCCCACGGAGCGAGCGCCAAGCAGCAGCCCAAAAAGGTCAGCGCGCCCGCCCTCACTTGGGAATGGCGGCGTCGACGCCGTCGACATACCAGTTGATGGCCATCAACTGCGCATCGGAGAGGGCGGAGCCCGCCGCCACTCTCACCGTGCCCGTGCTGTCCTTGAGCGGCCCGGCGAAGGGCTTCAGCTTGTCATCGACGATGTCGCGCTTCTTCTCCTCGAACAGCCGGGCAACGTCGGCCGGAACGGATTTGTTCAGGGGCGTGAGCACGACCATCTTCTCCTTGATGCCGTATGCTATCTGCCGGCCGCCGGTCCATGTTCCCGCCATCACCTTGCGGATTTCATCGATGTAGTAGTCTGCCCAATTTTCCGTGTTGGCCGTCAGCTGCGAATGGGGTCCGTACTTGGACATGTCCGAGTCCCACCCAAAAGCATGCACACCGCGTTGCTCCGCCACCTGAACGATGGCGGGCGAATCGGTGTTCTGACCGAGTACGTCGGCACCCTGCGCGATCAACGCTTCAGCCGCCTGTCGCTCCTTGCCCGGGTCATACCACGTGTCCACCCAGATGACCTTCACCACGGCCTTGGGGTTGACGCTGCGCGCACCCAGGGTGAAGGCATCGATGTTGCGAATGACTTCGGGGATGGGGAACGATCCCACGAATCCGAGCGTGTTTGACTTCGTGGTCTTGCCGGCCAGAACGCCGAGCAGATATGCGCCTTCATAGAAGCGCGTTTGATAGGTGACCACGTTGGACGCGGTCTTGTAGCCCGTGGCATGAGCGAACTTCACCTTCGGGAACAGCTTCGCGACGCGCAACGTGGGTTCCATGTAGCCGAACGAGGTGGTAAAAATGAGTTGGTTCCCGGCCACGGCGAGCTGGCGAATCACCCGCTCCGCATCGGCCGTCGCCGGCACGCTTTCGACGTACGTGGTCTTCACCTGCGAGCCGAGCACGCGCTCGACTTCGCGCCGCGCCACATCGTGCTGGTAGGACCATCCGGTGTCACCCACGGGATCGACATAGATGAACGCCACTTTGATCGGCTCGGCCGCGCGCGCCTGCGGTACACCGATCGCCAGCACTCCAAGCAGTAGGGCGGCCGCCCGACACCATGCGACGGCTCGGCGGGAATGGAGACTTTGCTTCACAGTACGACCTCGAGTGGCACCGCAGGAGAATGCACAAGCGGGTCGCCGAGCGCAACCTAAGATGGTGCGGCCCGAGACTGATCTTAAGATGCGCCGCGCGCGGCACTTTTATGATGCGTTGTGCCTTCGGAGTGCACACGATTAGTGCACCTGATTGTGTACAAAACGCCCGGAACATACTGTAATCTATGACCGCGAGAGGTCCGATGGCTACGCTGACAACCCATGTTCTGAACATAGCGGACGGTACTCCGGCGGCCGGGATGCGCATCGAGTTGCGCTCGTTGAACGGGTCCCCGGGAATGCCGATTGCCGCGCAGACCAATGCGGACGGACGCTGCGCGGCGCCCCTGTTGGAGGGTGCCGCCTTTCGAGCCGGGCGTTACGCGTTGACCTTCCATGTCGCGGCGTACTTTCGGTCCCTGGGACATGTGCTCGCCGAGCCGCCTTTTCTCGACGAGGTGGTGATTGCGTTTGGCATTGCGGATGCAGGTCGGAATTACCATGTGCCCCTGCTCGTCTCGCCGTGGAGCTACTCAACCTATCGTGGGAGCTGAGCGCTGCATGCCCCTCCCCCACGCCGCAATTTCCCCGCAAACGCTGCGCTTCTTGCTGGACGGCGCCGTCGTCTCGCTCGATGAACCCCCGCCGACGATGACCGTGCTGGAATATCTGCGCGAGGTCGCGGGCCGGCGCGGGACGAAGGAAGGCTGTGCGGAAGGCGACTGCGGCGCGTGCACCGTGGTGATCGGCGAACTGTCCACCGACCGGGGCAGCGTGTGCTATCGGGCGGTCAACTCCTGCATCCGCTTCCTGCCAACTCTCGACGGCAAGGAACTCGTCACCGTCGAGAGTTTGCAACAGCCCAACGACTGCGCCGCCCACCCGGTACAGCAGTCTCTGGTGGACCATCATGGCTCGCAGTGCGGGTTCTGCACACCCGGCTTCGTCATGTCGTTGTTTGCGCTGTACTTGAATCGGGACGCGGCCGACCGTGAACAAGTCTTGAGTGCCTTGGCGGGAAATCTGTGCCGTTGCACCGGATACCGGCCCATCATCGAAGCCGGAATGCGCCAGTTTACGTACGCCGCGCCCGTGCACTGGAGCCGCGAAGAAGCCCGCTCCGAGACTCGCGTTGAAGCTCTGAGGTCCATCGCGCGCGAACCCGCCGCGGCATGCTCCCTGCATTATCCGGGATTCCATGCACCGCGCGGGCTCGACGAGCTCGGGCTGGCCCTCGAATCGGCTCCCGATTCCGTGCTGCTGGCGGGCGGCACGGACATCGGCCTCTGGGTCACGAAGCAGCTGCGCGACCTTCCGGCGCTCATTTATTTGGGCGATGTGCCGGAACTCACTCGAATCGAGGAACGACCGGAAGAACTGTGGATCGGCGCCGCGGTGACTCTCACCGATGCCTGGCCGGTATTGCTGGCCCGATTTCCCGCGCTGGCCGAGCAGACGGAGCGTTTCGCATCGCCGCCCATCCGCAATTCTGCCACTCTCTGCGGCAACCTCGCCAACGGTTCACCGATCGGCGATTCCATTCAAATGCTGATCGCACTCGAGGCGCGGCTCGAACTGCGGCGCGGCGCGACTGTCCGCCGGTTGCCGCTCGAGGACTTTTATCTCGAGTATCTAAAGAAGGATCTGTCGGCGGGCGAGTATGTCGCGGGGGTCGCCATTCCACCCGCAAAGAAGGGGCAGCTGCTGGCCAGCTACAAGCTATCCAAGCGCATCGATCAGGACATTTCCGCGGTTGCCGCAACATTTTGCGTAACGCTTTCGGGCATGCAGGTAACCGAGGCCCGCCTCGCCTATGGCGGTTTGGCCGGTATCCCGCGGCGCGCGCACCACGCAGAGCGTGCGCTCCTGAGCGGCGGATGGACCCCCGCCGGAATCGAGGGGTCCGTCGCCGCACTCGCCACGGACTTCGAACCGCTCACCGACCTGCGCGCCAGCGGCGACTATCGCCTGAAGGCGGCGGGCAATTTGCTGCGCCGTTTCTACCTGCAGCAGCAAGGCGGTCACGCCGCATTGCGCACCGCCGACGCCTTGCAGGGCTTGGGCTGACCGGCATGTCATCCGGCACCTCGCAGGCTCATGACAGCGCACCGCTGCACGTCAGCGGCCGGGCGCAATACTGCGACGACATCGCACTGCCCGCGAACACCTTGCATGCCGCCTTCGGCCTGAGCCGCATCGCGCACGGGCGAATCATGTCGCTCGATCTGTCGGCCGTCGAGGAATCGCCCGGCGTAGCCGCGATTGCTCTGCCCGCGGATATCCCCGGTGAGAATAATTACGGCGGCGCGGTCCACGACGATCCCATCTTCGCGGATGGGCTGGTGCAATATGCCGGCCAGCCGTTGTTCGCGGTCGCGGCGACCTCGATGCGTGCAGCGCGCAAAGCCGCCCAGCGGGCGAAGATGGTGCTGACGCCGCTCCCCGCGCTTCTCGACATTCGCGCGGCGTTGGCGGCCGGCAGCTTCGTGCTGCCCAGTCACACGATGCGGCGCGGCGACCCACACGCGCATCTCCGCCAGGCGCCGCGGCGACTGACCACCACGGTGGTGATCGGTGGACAGGATCATTTTTATTTGGAAGGACACATCGCGGTCGCGCTGCCTCAGGAGGACGGCGCCATGCTGGTCCACAGCTCGACGCAGCATCCCACTGAAGTCCAGAACATCGTGGCGCACGCCTTGAAGGAGCCCGCCAATCGCGTCGTGGTGCTATGCCGGCGGATGGGCGGCGGATTCGGCGGCAAGGAAAGCCAGGCCGCCCTGATCGCCGCCGCTGCCGCCGTATTGGCGCGCAAGAGCGGCAGACCCGTCAAGCTCAGGCTCGATCGCGATGCCGACATGCTGATGACCGGAAAACGCCATGACTTCATCGCGGACTGCGAGGCGGGCTTCGATGACGATGGGCGCCTGCTCGCGCTGTCAGTGATGCTGGCCTCGCGCTGCGGGTACTCGGCCGACCTCTCCGGCCCGGTGAACGATCGTGCCATGTTTCACGTCGACAATGCCTATTTCTTGGAGAACGTGGAAATCATCTCGCATCGCTGCAAAACCCATACGGTGTCCAATACCGCCTTTCGCGGCTTCGGCGGACCCCAGGGCATGATGGTGATCGAGGCGATTCTGGACGACATTGCGCGCACGCTGGGCCGCGATCCGCTCGACATCCGGCGCATCAATCTGTACGGCATCGAAGAGCGCAATGTCACCCACTATGGTCAGGTCGTGAAGGGCAACGTACTGCCCGTGATTTTCGACAAGCTGGAGCGCAGCAGCGACTATCGCCGCCGCCGCGAGTCGACGACCCGCTGGAATGCCGCTCATCCGATCATCAAGCGCGGCTTGGCGTTGACGCCGGTGAAATTCGGCATTTCCTTCACGTCGACTCTTTTCAACCAGGCCGGGGCACTGCTGCAGGTGTATACCGACGGCACGGTGCTGCTGAACCATGGCGGCACGGAGATGGGCCAGGGATTGCACGTGAAGGTGGCACAGGTCGTCGCGACCGAGTTGGGCTTGCCCCTATCTGCCATCCGTATCACAGCGACCGACACCAGCAAGGTGCCGAATACTTCCGCGACTGCGGCGTCTTCCGGCTCGGACTTGAACGGCAAGGCGGCGCAGGCGGCGGCGGCGACGATCCGGCAGCGGCTCGTCGACCTCGCCTGCAGCATTCACCGCGTCGCGCCCCGGGACGTCCGCTTCGCCGACGGCCACGTGCAGATCGGCGGGCAGCGTCAGCCGTTCGCCGCACTGGCGCGGGCCGCGCACGAAGCGCGGGTACCGCTGTCGGCCACCGGCTTTTATCGCACTCCCGACATCAATTGGAACAAGCAGACGCAGTCCGGTACGCCTTTCTATTATTTTGCCTACGGCGCCGCGGTTGCCGAAGTGGCGGTGGACACGCTGACCGGTGAGACGCAACTTCTGCGCGTCGATATCCTGCATGACGTGGGCACGTCGCTGAATCCGGCCATCGACTTGGGTCAGATCGAGGGCGGCTTTCTACAGGGCGTCGGTTGGCTCACGTCCGAGGAGCTGTACTGGGACGGCGCCGGTGAACTGCGCACCCACGCTCCCTCGACTTACAAGATACCGACTGCGCGCGACTGGCCCGCCGCCGCGCGCGTGGATCTGCTGCAGGCGACGCCCAATGCCGCGGACTCGATTTATCGCTCCAAAGCGGTCGGCGAGCCGCCCTTGATGTTGGCCTTATCGGTGTTTCACGCCATCCGTGACGCCTGCGCGGCCTGCGGCCCGCCTGGCTGCCTGCCGCACTTGCAGGCACCGGCCACACCGGAAGCGGTGTTGCGCCTCATTGAGGCATTGCACCTAAGTTGCGCCGCATGAGCACGGCCCAGCGTCGATCCGGACCGACTGCCGCGGCCGCTGCCGGCGACTGGCTGGCGCCGCTCGAAGGTCACTGGATCGACGCCGCATGTGCGCAGCTGTCACGGCATCCGGCGGTGGTGCGCATCACCGTGGTCTCCCTGCGCGGCTCGGCGCCGCGCGAAGCGGGAGCAACCATGCTGGTGGACACTCTGGGCACGGTGGGCTCGATCGGCGGCGGGCGCCTCGAATGGCAGGCCACCCTCGCCGCCCGCGAACTTCTTCGCAGCCGCGATGGCGCGTCGGTGCGCATCGCGGATCTCGTTCTGGGACCCGACCTGGGGCAATGCTGCGGAGGTCGGGTGGAATTGTGGCTCGAGCGGCTGACTCGCGACGACCTGCCATGGCTGCTCGAGGCGGTGCGATCCGTACTGCGGGCGCGCGACCTCCGCGCAGCGGCAGGCATACCCTCGTATGCCGTGGTAACGGAATTGCGCGGCGGCGTCGCATCCCATCGGCTGCAACGTTCGAAGCCGGGAGCGGTGAGCCTGCATCTGCACCGCGCAGCGAGCGGCGACCTGACGCTCCACGAACCGTTGTTCGTGCAGCGCCTGCCGTTGTGGGTTTTTGGCGCCGGTCATGTCGGCCAAGCATTGGTAGGACTGCTCTCGCAACTCGCGCTTTTCGACATCACTTGGATCGATTCGCGGCCCGAGCTGCTGCCGGCGGACATGCAAGGCTGCGTCGCCATGCAGGCATGCGCCGAACCGGTGAATTTGGTCGACACCGCGCCGGCAGGTACGCGCTACGTGGTGCTGACGCACGATCATGGGCTCGATTATCAATTATGCCGCTCCATTCTCCGGCGCGGCGATTCGTCCTGGCTGGGGCTCATCGGATCGGCCAGCAAAGCCGCGCGCTTCCGGTCGCGCCTGCTGCGCGACGGCATGAGCCGCGAGACGCTGTCGGCCCTGACCTGCCCGATGGGCGTCCCGGGAATCGCGAGCAAGCTGCCCGCGAGCATCGCGATCTCCATTGCCGCGCAGCTGTTGCAGCTGTCGAGCGCCGTGGCGTCGACGTCAAGCTCCAAGCCGGAGCTCCCCTGCAGCACCACGTGCGGGTCATGCGGCAGGGAGCATCCGGCGAAAACATGACCGACCACGCTCCCATACCGCGGTTGATCCTTCGCGGCATCACCAAGCGCTACCCCGCCATACTCGCCAACGACAGCGTCGACCTTGAGGTGAGCGCCGGGGAGATTCACGCGCTGATGGGCGAGAACGGCGCCGGCAAGAGCACGTTGATGAAGATCGTCTACGGCGTCACACGGCCCGATGCCGGCAGCATCGAATGGGAGGGCCGCAAGGTCGCCATACACAAGCCGGCACAGGCGCGGCGTTTGGGGATCGGCATGGTGTTCCAGCACTTCGCCCTGTTCGAGACCTTGAATGTCGCGGAGAACATCGCCCTTGCGCTGGATGAACGAGTCACGCCCGCCGCGCTGGCGCCGCGCATCGAGGAGGTTGCGCGGCGCTATGGGTTGCCCATCGACCCGTTGCAGCTAGTTCACAGCATGTCGGTCGGTGAACGCCAACGCGTTGAGATCGTGCGCTGTCTGCTGCAGTCGCCCAAGCTGCTCATCATGGATGAACCCACCTCGGTCCTGACCCCGCAGGCCGTCCGGCAGCTGTTCGAGACGCTGCGCCGTCTTGCGGCCGAAGGTACGAGCATTCTGTACATCAGTCACAAGCTCGAGGAAATTCGCACCCTGTGCGACAACGCCACGGTATTGCGCGGCGGCCGGGTCAGCGGCAAGGCGCGGCCGCGCGAACTGGACAACGCCGGCCTGGCGCGCCTGATGGTGGGCAACGACCTGGAGGATCGTCCGCTGCAACCGCGGGAGGCCGGCGAAGTCCTGCTCGAACTCAAGGACTATTCGATGGCCGCGCGCGACCCATTCGGCACGGCGCTGCGCCAAATCAACCTCGCGGTGCGTTCGGGTGAAATCGTCGGCGTTGCCGGTGTGTCCGGCAACGGCCAAAAAGAACTGCTGGCCGCGCTATCCGGCGAATCGATCGCTCCCCACGAGGGTTCGATCAATCTGTGCGGCCGGCGCGTCGACGCCCTCGGCGCGGCGGGTCGCCGCGTCGTCGGCCTGGGATTCGTGCCGGAAGAACGCTTGGGACGCGGCGCCGTGCCGGGCATGTCCCTCGCCGAGAACGCGCTGCTCACGGGCTGGCACGCGGGCATGGTCCGGCGCGGCGTCGTCCGGCGCAGTGTGGCGCGCGCCGCCGCGCGCGCGCCCAATTCCGCGTTACAGGTCAAAAGCGGCAGCGAGCAGTCCGCGGCCGAACGGCTCTCGGGAGGCAACCTGCAGAAATTCATCGTGGGCCGCGAGATCCGGCTTGCGCCGCGGGTCTTGCTGGCGGCTCAACCGACGTGGGGAGTGGACGTCGGTGCTGCCCAACTGATTCATCGAGCGCTCATCGACCTGCGCGACTCGGGCTCGGCCGTCCTTGTCATTTCCGAAGAACTCGATGAGCTGTTCACCATCTGCGATCGCATCGCCGTTTTGACCGCGGGCCGCCTATCCGCGGCCCATCCCCGCTCGCAGCTCACGGTCGAGGCGGTCGGCCTGTTGATGACCGGCGCCGCGCGAGAGTCTCTGGGTGCCGATCGAGAGTGTGCAAATGCCTGAGCTGCCGTGGCACGCTTTTCAATGGCGGCTCGAAAGACGCGCTGCACCGTCGACGGCGATGCGCCTTGCCGCTCCGCTGATCGCGGCGGCCGCCATGCTCGCCACCAGCTTTCTGATTTTTGCCTTTCTCGGCAAGGATCCGCTGAATGCGCTCGAGGTGTTTTTCATCGAACCGCTGAACTCCCTCTATGGATGGGGCGAGCTGGTTCTCAAGGCGACGCCGCTCGCGCTGTGCGGACTGGGGCTCGCGCTGGGGTTCTCCGCCAACGTGTGGAATATCGGCGCCGAGGGACAATTGACGCTCGGCGCCATTTGCGGCGGCGGCGTCGCGCTGTACTGGGGCAACCTGCTAGGGCCTCTGGCGCTGCCCGTCAGTCTGCTTGCCGGCATTGCCGGCGGCGCCGCCTGGGCAGCCATTCCCGCATTTCTGCGCACTCGCTTCAATACCAGCGAAATTCTGGTCAGTTTGATGCTGGTGTATATCGCCCAGCTGCTGCTCACCTACCTGTTGCACGGTGTTTGGCGCGACCCGGAGGGTTTTAATTTTCCACAGTCGAGGGCGTTCGATGAACGCGTTCTCCTGCCGCTGTTGCTCGATGGGCAGCGCGCGAATCTGGCATTTCCGATGATGCTGGCCCTCGCCGCGGCCTCTTGGGTATTTTCCAGCCGGCTGTTTGCGGGCTACCGCATGCGGGTCGGAGGACAGGCGCCCGCCGCCGCCGCCTACGCAGGCTTCAGCGAGCGGCGCAACGTATGGCTCGCGCTGATGGTCGGCGGCGGCGCGGCAGGTTTGGCCGGAGTTTGTGAGGTCGTGGGTCCGATAGGCCGGCTGCAGGTCGACATCTCGCCCGGCTACGGCTTCGCCGCCATCATCGTGGCATTCGTCGGCAGGCTGCATGCCATAGGCATCGTGCTCGCCGCCTTGTTGATGTCCCTGCTCTATTTGGGAGGCGAGTCGGTACAGCTCGGGCTGCAGCTGCCTGCCGCCGTAACCGGGTTGTTTCAGGGCATGCTCTTATTCTACCTGCTGGCGGCGGATCTCTTCGTCGGGTTCCGGCTGCGCCGTGTCCCGCGCTTGAGGAAGGCACACGCGTGAACGCCGAATTCCTCGTCGCCATCGTCACCGGCACGGTCGTCGCGGCCACGCCCCTGATCTATGCGGCGCTCGGAGAATTGATTGCGGAACGCGCCGGTGTGCTGAACCTCGGGGTCGAAGGGATGATGTTGGTGGGGGCGCTTGCCGCCTTCTCGGTCGGCGTCGGCAGCGGTAGCCTCCTCCTGGGCTACCTGGCAGCCGTGTGCACATCGATGCTGCTGGCGCTGTTGTTCGCAGTCCTGACGTTGAGTCTGCAGACCAACCAGGTTGCCACGGGTCTTGCGCTGACGCTGTTCGGGCTGGGCTTGAGTGCCTTTGCCGGCCGCAAGTTCACGGGTCTGCCGATCCAAGGCCTGCGTCCGCTGTCGATTCCGGGTTTGAGCCATCTGCCCATCGCCGGCCCGCTGCTGTTCCGCTTCGACGCGGCGGTGTACGGGTCGATCTTTCTGTACTTCGCCGTCGACCACGTGCTGAATCGCACTCGAGCCGGACTCAAGCTGCGCGCCGTCGGCGAGTCGCCCGCCATCGCGCATGCATTGGGCCAACCGGTGCTGCTGACGCGCTATGCAGCGGTGCTGTTCGGCGGGGCGACCAGCGGCATCGCAGGTGCGTACCTGTCCACTGCCCTGACACCCATGTGGGTGGAAGGGATGAGCGCGGGACGCGGTTGGATCGCCCTGGCGCTGGTCGTTTTTGCGACCTGGAAGCCGCTGCGCGTATTGCTCGGCGCCTATCTTTTCGGCGGTGTGACGATTCTGCAACTGCACGCCCAGGGTTTGGGGATCGGCGTGCCCAGTGAAATTCTCTCGATGCTGCCCTATGCCGCCACCATCGTCGTGCTGGTCATCATTTGCCGCGATCCGAAAACCATTCTACTGAACCAACCGGCTTCTCTCGGCAAGAGCTTTCACCCCGATGCGTAGACGGCCGCGACAATGAGCGCATACATCATCGATATCCTGAGCCTGCTGGGTCGTTTTGTGCACCTCGTCACCGGAATCGCCTGGATTGGAGCGTCCTTCTATTTCGTTTGGCTCGACAATCATCTGGTTGCGCCCACGGACGACTCGCTGGCCCGCAAGGGCGTTGCCGGCGAGCTATGGGCCGTGCACGGCGGCGGTTTCTACAACGCTCAGAAGTACCGCGTTGCGCCGCAGGTATTGCCGCGCTCGCTGCACTGGTTCTATTGGGAGGCGTACTCCACCTTTCTTTCAGGCTTCTTTCTGCTCGCCCTGCTGTACTACGCCCAGGCAGAGGTCTACCTCATCGACCCGCGGGTTGCCGCATTGAGCAAGCCCGCGGCGATCGGCATCGGGCTGGCCTTCATCGTCGGCGGCTGGATCGTGTACGACGCGCTTTGCCGCAGTCCGCTTGCCAAGAGCGGCGCGTGGCTGGGCTGCCTGATCGCCCTGGCGTCGAGCGCCGCGGCCTTCGCGCTCTGCCGCCTATTCAGCGGGCGCGGCGCGTTCATCGAATTCGGCGCGATGCTGGGAACGATCATGGTGGCGAACGTGTTCTTCGTCATCATTCCGGGACAGCGCGAGATGGTGCGTGCCAAACGCGAAGGACGCGAACCGGACCCGCAAGCGGGACTGCGCGGCAAGCTGCGCTCGGTGCACAACACCTATTTCACCTTGCCCGTGCTGTTCACCATGATCAGCAACCACTATGCGGTGGTCTTCGGCGCACGGCGCAACTGGCTGGTGTTGATTGCCATGTCGGCGGCCGGCGTGTTGATCCGGGTGTACTTCGTCGCGCGCCATAAGCGCCATGAGCGCCGCGGCAGGACTTCGCCGATCCCGGCGCTGCTGGGATTGGTCGTCCTCGGCGCCACGGCTGCGGCTTTGGCGCCGCCGCCCAAGTCGCCGGCGGCAGCCGCGGACCTACCGATCACGCGCTTCGAGGCGATTCGGCACATCGTCGCCATGCGTTGTGCACCCTGTCACGCCGCGGCGCCCTCGCAACCGGGATTCGCAGCGGCGCCCAAGGGCCTGCTGCTCGATTCGCCCGAAGCCATCCTGGCGCATGTCTCGGTGATCGCGCCGCAGGTGGCCACGAATGCGATGCCCATCGGCAATCTGACCGGCATGACCGATGCGGAGCGCGCTCAACTGCTCGACTGGATTCGCGATGACTCTCCTCGCTGACGCCGCGGGCCCGGCCGTGCACCGGGGTCGGATCTTGAGTTTCCTGTCGGACCCCGGCGATGGGACGGATCCGGCGAGCTACCGGTACTTCGCCGATGGTGTCCTCGTCGTCGAGAATGGGCGTATTGCGGCGCTGGGTCCCGCCGACTCGGTGCTGGCACGGCTGCCGAGGGGCACCTTGTTCGCCGATCATGGCGATAACCTCTTGCTGCCCGGATTCATCGACAATCACATCCATTACGCGCAGTCGGATGTCATCGGCGCCGGCGGCCGCCACTTGCTCGACTGGTTGCAGGACTACACGTTTGTCGAAGAAGGCCGCTTCGGCGATCCGCAGCACGCAGCGGAGGTCGCCGAATTCTTTCTCGATCAATTGGCCCGCCACGGCACGACCACCGCCTTGGTCTTCTGCACCGTGCATCCCGAATCGGTGGATGCGTTTTTCTGCGCCGCCGAGCGGCGCCGCCTTCGCATGATCGCGGGCAAGGTCATGATGGACCGCAATGCTCCCGAAGCGCTGTGCGATTCGCCCGAACGGTCGGATCGCGAGTCGCGTGCGCTCTTGGAGCGATGGCACGGCAAGGATCGATTGCACTATGCGATTACGCCGCGCTTCGCCGTCACGTCCTCCGAAGCGCAGCTGCGGGTCGCAGGACGGCTGGCACAGGACTTCCCGGACGCCTTCATCCACAGTCATCTCGCCGAGACGCACGGTGAAATCGCCTGGGTGCGCGAGCTCTTTCCGTCGTCGCGCAGCTACCTCGATGTCTATGACGGCCACGGCTTGCTGCGCGAGCGCGCGATCTACGCCCATTGCATCCATCTGGATGCGCACGACCGCAGGCGCATGGCTGACAGCGGTGCGGCGGCCGCTTTCTGCCCCACCTCGAATCTGTACCTTGGCAGCGGGCTGTTCGACATCGCCGCCGCCGATGCGGCCGGCATGCGCTTCTCGACCGCGACCGATGTGGGCGGCGGCAGCAGCTTCAGCATGCTGCGAACCCTGGATGAGGCGCGCAAGGTGGCGCGGCTCAAGGGCCAGGATCTTGCCCCGCTGCGCGCGTTTTATCTTGCAACGCTCGGCGCCGCGCGCTGCCTAAAGCTCGAGGACCGCATCGGGCGGCTCGAGGTCGGAGCGGAGGCCGATTTCATCGTGCTCGATCTGCGGGCAACCGAGCTCATTGCGCGGCGCACCGCTGCCGCGCATACCTTGAGCGACGTGCTGCGAATACTCATGACCCTGGGCGATGACCGGGCGGTCAAAGCCACCTTCATTCTCGGCCGGCAAGTTCATGGAGATCCGGCCGCAACCTTCACGCTGACGAAGCCGGCCACCTCATGAGCCTCACTGACCCGTTGGATAAACGCAAGAGGGCCTCTGACGGCATGGAGTCCCTGCGTACTCGCCGCGCCGCGACCAAACCCGTCGATATCGCCGAGGTGCACGAACGCATCTGGAGCGCGATCATGGATCACAGCCTCCCTCCGGAGACCCGTCTGGTGGAGACCGAGCTCTGTGAAATATTCGGCCTCGGAAGGACGCGGCTGCGGCAGGTACTGCAGAAGCTGGCTCACGAACGCGTGGTGACGCTGATGCGCAATCGCGGTGCCATGGTGTCGAAGCCTTCGGTGCGTGAAGCCCGCGAAGTATTCGCCGCCCGGCGCGTCATCGAGGCAAACATCGTCGAAACCTTCATCAAGGCGGCCACCCGCAAGGATGTCAAGCGTTTGCAGGATCATCTGGCGCGCGAGGAGGAGGCTTGGCGGGCCAACGATCGCCGCGCGATCTTGAAACTCTCCGGGGAATTTCATCTGCTTCTTGCAGAGAGCGTCGATAACAGCATCCTGCTCGAGTTGCTGCGCGATCTGATCTCCCGCTCCTCGCTCATCATTGCCGTGTATCAAGCTCCCGGCGCAGCGCCTTGCCCGCCGGACGCTCATCGCGAACTGACCGCGACCCTGGAGCGCCGGGAGCGGGCCGCCATCAAGCTCATGACCCAGCATTTGGATCATGTCTTCACGGAACTCAATCTCGAGGATCGCAATGAAACCGGAGTCGACCTGCGGTCGGTGTTCGGAGCGCGGCAATGACCTATCCTCGCGATTTGCGCGGCTATGGACCCAGGCCCCCGCACCCGCGCTGGCCCAATGGCGCACGGATTGCGCTGCAGTTCGTCTTGAACCACGAAGAGGGTGCGGAGAATTGCGTGCTGGACGGCGACGCGGCCTCCGAGACGTTCCTCTCCGAGATCATCGGCGCGGCGCCCTACAATATGCGCCACATGAGCATGGAGTCGCTGTTCGAATACGGCTCGCGCGCCGGTTTGTGGCGCGTGTTGCGCGCCTTCGAGCGGCGCGGATTGCCCCTGACGGTTTTCGGGGCGGCTCGAGCGCTCCAGCGCCATCCGGAGGCGGTGGCCGCCTACCTTGAGCTGGGCCATGAAATCGCCGCCCATGGCCTGCGCTGGATCAGTTATCAGTTGGTGGATGAAACCACCGAGCGCGAGCACCTGGCTGAAGCCGTCGCCATTTTACGGGAATTGACCGGCCACGCGCCTCTGGGCTGGTACACGGGGCGCGACAGCCCCAACACCCGCCGGCTGGTCGTCGAGCACGGCGGCTTCTTGTACGATTCGGATTCCTACGCCGATGACCTGCCCTACTGGACCCTGGTGGCGGCGCACTCCGGTAGATCGGGCGATGCCTCGTCGATCCAGCCTCATCTCGTGGTGCCCTACGCTCTCGACAGCAACGACATGCGCTTCGCAGCGATGCAAGGATTCAATTCAGGCACGCAGTTCTTCGATTACCTCAAGGACTCGTTCGATACGCTGTATCGAGAAGGCGACCCCGCCGGACTCGACCAACCCAAGATGCTGTCCATCGGGCTGCACGCACGGCTCTGCGGCCGACCCGGCCGGATCGCATCGCTGGAGCGCTTTCTCGATTATGTCTGCGGCCATGAGCGCGTATGGATCTGCCGCCGCATAGACATCGCCAGACATTGGATCGCCGCGCATCCTTTCGAGGCCCCGACGGACGAGTTCTCGCCGCCATGATCGTCCTGGAGGAACTCAACGCCCTCGCGCCGCGGGAATTCGTCGCCGCTCTGGCATCCGTATTCGAGCACTCACCCTGGGTGCCGGAACGCATTGCCGGGTTGCGGCCTTTCTCAAGTGGCATCGCACTGCACGAGGCCATGTGCGGCGCGGTCATGCAGGCCGACCAGTCGCTGCAGCTGGCATTGATACGCGCGCATCCCGAACTCGCGGGCCGTGCCGCCATCGGCGGCGATCTCACGTCCGCATCGATGAGCGAACAAAGGGGTGCGGGTCTCTCCGCATGCACGCCGCTCGAGTACGAGCGTCTGCAGTCGCTCAATGCGGCCTACCGCCAGCGGTTCGACTTTCCTTTCATACTGGCGGTCAAAGGTCACACGCCGCAGAGCGTCATCGCGACCCTGGAGCGCCGCTCCACGAACGGCCGGGACGACGAACGCATCGTCGCGCTGCAGGAAATCTGCCGCATCGCGCGCTTCCGGCTTGCCGACCTGGTCGACGAACCCATTGGCGGCGCCATTATCGCCATGGCCGAGGATCTGGCGCGCTTCAGCGAAACACCGGATGGGCTCACCTGCTCCTACCTCACGCCCACGCATATTGCCGTCGCCGCCCGTATCCGCGACTTCATGCTGGCCGCGGGGCTCACCGTATGCGGCGATGCAGTGGGCAATGTCGTCGGCGTGCTGCCGGGCGGCGGCCAATCCGAACGGCGTCTACTGACGGGTTCGCACTACGACACGGTGATCAACGCCGGCAAGTACGATGGGCGGCTCGGCATCCTGCTGCCCATCGCGGTTGCGGGCGCCATGCGCCGAGCCGGGCTCCAACTACCCTACCCGCTGGAAATCATCGCCTTCGCCGAAGAGGAGGGCGTGCGTTTCAAGTCGACGTTTCTCGGCAGCCGGGCGGTCGCCGGGCACTTCGATCCGGACGTGCTGCGCAGCGTCGACGCGCAGGGAATTTCGCTGCGCGCAGCCATGGCCGCGGCAGGACACGATGCGGCGTCCATCGACGCGATTGCCCGCGATCCCGCACTGCTGTTGAGCTTCGTGGAGGTTCACATCGAGCAGGGACCGGTTCTTCTCGATGCCGGCATGCCGATCGGCGTGGTCACCGGCATCGCCGGCAGCATTCGCTGCCTGCTGACCGTGCAAGGACTATCCGGCCATGCCGGTACCGTGCCCATGGCATTGCGCCACGATGCCGCCGCGGCGGCAGCGGAAATCCTGCTCGCCGTGGAACGGCGATGCAGTAGCGAGCCCGGCCTCGTGGGCACGGTGGGCAAGCTCGAAGTGCCCGACGGCGCCGTCAACGTGATCCCCGGCCGCTGTGAATTGAGCATCGACATCCGTTCCGGCAGCGATGCGGTACGCGACGCCGCGATCGCGGACATCGTCGCAGAAATCGACCGGATCGCACAGCGGCGCGGCGTCGCCATCGACAGGCGCACCGTGCTCAAAGCGGCCAGCGTCCCTTGCGCGGCGGCGCTGCAGGATGCCTGGGGCGCAAGCATCGAGCGGGTGACCGGTCGGTCCGCCTTGCGCTTGCCGAGCGGCGCCGGCCATGATGCCATGATGATGGCGAGCGTCACCGACGTCGGCATGCTGTTCGTACGCTGTGGCAACGGCGGCATCAGTCATCACCCGGCGGAGACGCTCAGTGCCGACGATGCGGCCGTGGCCGCCCGCGTATTCCAGGATTTTTTGCAGCATTTCAAGGTACCCGCATGACGAATTCGAGCCTTTCACCGAGCGAGATCACCGGTTTCGTGCGTGATTGGGTGGACCTGAACTTCTCGGCCGAGTGCGCGTTTCTCGCGGCGATGGTGCAAGCGCCGACGGACAACCCACCGGGCGATTGCGCCGCGCATGCTGCGGTTGCCGCCCAAAGGCTGGACGGTCTCGGCCTCAGGGTCGAGCGCTTCCTGCCGCCCAAGACCGCGGTGGACGCCGTCGGGATGGTCTCGGCGGTCAATCTCGTCGTGCGCCATCGCTTCGGCGGCAGCGGGCCCTGCATCGCGCTCAATGCGCATGGGGACGTCGTGCCGCCCGGTCTCGGTTGGACGCACGATCCCTACGGAGCGACGGTGGTCGAAGACCCGGTCCACGGCCCGGTGATGTATGGCCGCGGCGTCGCCGTCAGCAAATCGGATTTCGCGACCTACGCGTATGCACTGCTGGCGTTGCGGGCGCTCGCGGCGCGCGGCCTCAGGCTCGCCGGCAGCGTCGAATTGCACCTTACCTACGATGAGGAGACCGGCGGCGACATCGGCCCACGCTGGTTGCTCGAACAGGGACACTCCAAGCCTGACTACGCCATCGGCGCCGGATTCTCATACGCGGTGACGACTGCGCACAACGGCTGCCTCCATCTGGAGGTCACGATTCGCGGACGGCAAGGCCATGCCGCGATGCCCGAGTCCGGTGTGGACGCGCTGGCCGCCGCGACCCGGGTTCTAACCGACCTCTATGAGTCGCGCGAGACTCTCAAGAGCCGCATCTCGAAGATCCCGGGCATCACGCATCCGACGCTCAACGTCGGGCTCATCAACGGCGGCATCAACACCAATGTGGTACCGGACCGCGTCACCTTCCGCATCGATCGCCGCATCATTCCGGAGGAATCGCCCGCCGCCGCGGAAGCGGAATTGCGCGCCCTCATTGAGCGCTCCGCGGGGCGCTGCCCCGGCATCGGCGTCGAGATCCGGCGTATCCTGCTGGCGCTGCCGCTGGTGCCGTTGCCCGGCTCCGAGAAGCTGACGCAGGCGCTGCGGACGCGCGGAGCGCAATTCTTCGATTCAGGCATTGGCGAACATGGCGTGCCTCTGTACACCGACGCCCGTCACTACACGGCGGCCGGCATCCCGACCGTTTTGTACGGCGCCGGACCGCGTACGCTCAAGGAAGCCAACGGCCATGCTGCCGACGAATGCCTGCGACTCGACGATCTACGCCGCGCCACAGCAACCGTGGCATGCGCGCTGGCCGACCTGCTTGGAGCCTCCCCGGCGGCGCCTGTATGAAATCCCTGGCCTGTGCGCGAGCCGCAATCGCGGCCGTTTGCTTGTTGGGCTGCGGTCTCGGCGTCAACCGCGAAGCGCTTGGTGCGAACAACGACGTCTCCCGGCAAGGCGTCCGCAAACTCGACGTCCACAAACGCATGGTCATCATCGACCAGGACGCCTACGGCCCGGCCGGTTCCAATCTGCAGGCCATATTGATGTTGCTGCAAGCGAACGACGTCGACGTGCTCGGCATCACCATCACCAGCGGCGACGGCTGGCGCGACGAGGAGGTCGATCACACCCTGCGGCTGCTGGAAATCGCCGGGCGGCCGGAAGTGCCCGTGGTTGCCGGCGCCGTGCAGCCGCTGGTGAACTCGTACGCGCGGACCAAGGCTTGGGAGAGCCTGTACGGCAAGCTCTACTACAAGGGCGCATGGACCGAATCGTGGCCGGACCAGGGCGTGGCACGGCGCACCGCGCATCCGACGGATCCCTACCTCGTACCGCCATCGGCGGCGGGCACGCCGCGGATCAAGGCCGCTGCGGGGAACGCGGCAGACTTTCTGGTGCGCGAAGTGCGTCGCCACCCCGGGCAGGTGACCCTCATCGCCGCCGGGCCGTTGACGAACATCGCCCTCGCCACGCGCCTGGACCCGCAATTCGCGGGCCTCGCGAAGGAGCTGGTGTTCATGGGCGGCAGCTTCAATCCGACGGCCGCGAACAATGCGTTCGCCGCCGAATACGCGAACGCGCCGCGGCGCGAATTCAACATGCGCTGGGACCCGGAGGCGGCATCGATGGTGCTGCACGAACCGTGGCAGAAGATCATCGAGGTTCCAATCGACCCGACCACCAAGACTTTTTTCACGCCGGAGTTGCTCAAGCGCGTGAGTCTCGGCACCGCGCGGTTCGACGCCTATATCGGGCAATTCGGCCAGTCCTATCCCATGTGGGACGAGCTGGCGGTCGCTGTTTGGCTCGACCCATCGATCGTCACCCGCAGTTCGCAATTGCTGGTCGACGTCGATACCAGTTTTACCGCCGGTTACGGCAACACCTTGAGCCGGTCTGCCGGCGAAGGTCCCGGTCTCGGCGAGCAGATGGTGCGAGTCGTCCAGGATATCGACCTGGTGAGATTCGAGGCGCTGACCGTGGACTTGCTAAGCCGGCGTGCTCCCAACCCGTGACCCGCTCCCCGAAAACATCCCCTCAACGCTGAGAATTCTGCAATGCGAAACAGACTGTCGATGATGAGTGTCTTTCTTTGTCTATCAGGCTCGCTGCATTCCGCCGATGCCGCCGAACGCTGGTTCGAGGAGGTCAAGGCCAACGCCACGCCTGCTCAAATGTATCGATTTCTCTATGCGCTGCCCAAGGGCGGGGACCTGCACAATCACCTGCCGGGATCCGTGCGCTCCGAATGGTTCTGGGACGCGGCGATGGCCGAGGAGCCGCGCGGCTACGTCTACTACACCCGTGTCCGAATCGGGAACTGCGCGCCCTATGGGCATGACGAATTCGGGCCGGCCAAGGCGCTCCTGCTGTTCAAGACGATTCAAGCCAACAGCTATCAGTCGCTGGATGCCTGCGGCAAATCCGAATTCAAGCGGCTGCAGGATCTGGACGCGCGCGAAAAAGAGGCCTGGCTCAACAGCATGCGCCTCGATCAATCCTATGAGGGGCGCAACGAGTTCTTCGACGCCATCTGGGACCGCATCAACGATCTGCTGCGCAATCCCCATCTGATAGCGGACATCCTATTGCGCAACATGCAGGCCTTTGGGTTGGAGGGCGTGGTGTATCTCGAGACGCAGCAAGGCGTGGAAGGCGCCGTGAAACCGGACGGCTCGCCCTACTCCGAGGAAGAAACTGTCGCCATCTACCGCCGGCTCCTCGGCTCGCCGCAGGCGAAAGCCACGGGGGTGGAGGTCCGCTTCCAGAACGCGTTGCTGCGTTTCACGCCGGACGCCGAACAGCGGCTGCGCGACCTGTACGCAACCACGGATCGCTATCGTGATTTGTATGTGGGCGTGAACATGGTGGGCCGCGAGGACAACGAAAAAGGCTATCCGCTGCGATTTCTACCGGTGCTGCGCGAATTGCGCCACAAGTACCCGGACATCAATCTGTCGATTCACGCCGGCGAGTCCGATGAGCCCAACTTCCACATCCGCGACACGCTGCTGCTGGGCGCGCAACGCATCGGCCATGGCGTCAATTTGATCACCGACCCGGAAACCATGCTACGCATGCGCAACGGCCCCTATATGGTGGAGATCAATCTCATCAGCAATCTGCTGCTGGAGTACGTCAGCAGCTACTCCCAGCATCCCTTCCCGGAGTACCTGCGGGTGGGCATCCCCGTGGCGCTGTCGACCGACGACCGCGGCATGTGGGACTCGAACATGACCGATGAGTTCTTCGTGGCCGTGCGCGAATTCAATCTGTCATGGGAGGAAATCGTCAAGCTGGGCCGCAACTCCCTGCAATACTCCTTCCTCGACGATTCCACCAAGCAGCGGTTGCTGGCAAACTACGACAAACGCATCGCCGCCTTTGCGCTGCAATTCCAGCAGAGGGGCTGGGCGAGCTTGAGCGAAGCCAAGCCCGTGAGCTACGGCTTCCTCTGCAAACACTACCAAGTATGCCTGCTGCCCTCAACTTGAAGGGGTCCGCGCTGCGCCGTTCAGTTGCCGGGAATGGTCTCGCGGTAGCGGGACCAGCCGTCGATCAGCGCCTGCACCACACGATTGCCCACTTGATACGCCGCTTCGATCGCCGGAAAGCCCTCCTCCGGATATTCCGCCGTGGTGCTCCACGCGGTGCTCTTCCCGGGCGGGGCCATCGAATAGTTGCTCGCCGTGCGCAGCACCAGCACTCGTTTCAAATCCACCTGCCCCACCCGCGAGAGGCGTCGCAGCGCCGTCAGCGTGCCGCTGTCCTCCATATTGGCCATCATGAAATTGGCACCGCTGCCGGCCTGCAGCTTGACCCAGTCGTTGGCCCACTGATTCATGTGTTCGCCATGCCAATACTTGCTCGAGGACAGCGAGTCGCCCATGGTGACGAACGGCGGACGGGTGGCGGCCTCGTAACCCTTGAACTGTTCGCGAAACTTGGCGATGCCGGGACTGTCCGCAACGGGATGGTCCTTGGTGATCGAATAGGCCCACTCCACCAACGCGGCGTTGAGGGCATAGTGAATGGTGTCCACCGTCCAACCGGTGGATTTGTCGTTGGGCTTCTTGGCGCCCAGCGGCAGCATGCCGTAGGGCCAGTCGGACGGAATTTCACGGGCGTCAATTTCATAGAGCAAATCGCCGTCGACCACATGCTTGGCCCATGCCGCCGTAGCCAGCGACACGTCGAGCGGATCGCCTCCCGCAATCCCGGCCACCAGCCAATAGGCCTTGGAAAGGTCGAAGCGCGGATCGAGACCGAGCGCCATGATGGAAGTACTCGAGTTGGTGACGCCGCCACCCGTGCAAATGAGCAGCAGCCCGGCATCGTTCATGCGCAACTCGTATTCGCCGAGCGGGAACGGCAGCACCCGATCCAATTTTTGCCGCTCGACCCACAGCTGAGCCTCGCCGGGCTTGTCGCCGGTCAGCTTGCCGATCTCGTACATGGTCACTACGACGACCTTGACGGGAATGGGTGCCGTCGCGCGCGCGGGTCCGGGTACCAGCAACGCCCCGGCGCAAAGGCCAAGGCTCAACACCGCGAGGCGAACGCGCATCGCGCGAATTTTGGGCTTGATGTTCACTAGCATCCCTCTTGCAAAGTTTTCTTGACGATCCGTAGACTATTTCATCAGAGGACGGGAATCATGAACAGTTTTATCGACAGCATGCCGAAAGCCGAGCTACACGTGCACCTCGAAGGCACATTGGAGCCGGACTTGAGCTTCGCCCTGGCGCAAAAGAACAGCATCGCCCTGCCCTACGACTCGCCGGAGGCGCTGCTGCGCGCCTACGACTTTAACGACTTGCCGTCTTTTCTGGCGGTGTACTACAGGGCAATGAACGTGCTTCGCGATGAATCGGACTTCTTCGAACTCGCGTGGCGTTACCTGCAGAAAGCCGGCGAGCAGAATGTCGTCTACGCAGAAATGTTCTTCGACCCGCAGGCCCATACCTCGCGCGGCGTGGCCTTCGAGACCGTCATCTGCGGCATTCGCCGCGCGCAGGAAAAAGCCGCCGCGGAACTTGGCGTCGAAACGCAGCTCATCCTCTGCTTCCTGCGCGACATGAGCGCCGAGGCCGCCATGCAGACGCTCATCCAGGCACTGCCCTACAAACACTGGCTCATCGGAGTCGGGCTCGACTCCGATGAGAAGAACAACCCGCCGATCAAGTTCGCCGAGGTGTTCGCGAGGGCCCGCCGTGAAGGCCTCAAGCTCACCATGCACTGCGACGTCAATCAGCAGAATACTTTGGTCCACATCGGCCAGGTGCTCAATGACATCCGGGTCGATCGCATCGATCACGGCGTGAATTCCCTGGAGGATCCGGCGCTGTGCGCAGTGATCGCCGAGCGCGGTCTCGGGCTGACCGTCTGTCCCGTCTCCAATCGATTCTGCGTGCAGGATCTTACCGCCGGCCAAATCCGCCGGATGCTGCAGCTCGGCATGCGCGCCACCGTGAATTCCGACGATCCCGCCTATTTCCGGGCCTACATGAACGAGAATCTACGCGCACTTCACGAGGAAGGCGGAATGAGCATGACGGAAATAGTGCAACTGGTGCGCAACAGCTTCGAAGTCGCGTGGCTCGATGACACTCGCCGCGGCGCCTACCTCGAGCGCCTCCGCCGGCATGTGGACGCGGCGGCATGAAATCGGCCACCCGGCCCCGGCGCCGCTTTGCCGGCAATCGTGGCCCTAACCCGGATCCTTGCGCGCCGTAAAGAATGTCTCGTCCACGGGTTTGTTCGCGAGGATCTCCTCGCGCGTCAGACCATGGACCTCGTGCGGAAATACCAGCCAATGATCGGTCTCGCGGACATAGAAGTCCGGAACCAAATTGCTGCGATTGCGGGCCGGCTTATAGTAAACGGTCGCTACGCGAATTTGCTGCGGCAGGTTACGCCGGCAGCGCCGGCGCAATTCGGCGATGACGGCTTCGAGGCTTCGGCCCGAGTCGAACACATCGTCGATGATCAGGAGCTGATCTTCGGCATTGAGCACCGACACCAGGTAATCCACGGCATGGACGCGAACGGTGCGGCTCTGCTGGTCGATGCCGGTATACGAGGATGTACGAATTGCAACGTGGTCGCATTCGACCCCGTTGTACTCCAGGATCTCCTGCACCGCGATGCCGATGGGTGCGCCGCCGCGCCAGACGGCCACCAGGAAGGTCGGGCGAAAACCGCTTCGAACGACCTGCAAGCCCAGCTCGATCGAGTCGCGCAGGAGCGAATTCGCCGAGATGAAAATCTTCTCGATGGGTTCCGATGACATTCGTTACGCTCCATGCGGGTTCTTGGGGACGCATCTTGCTCCTTCACAGATACCCGAGCAAATGCAGCGAGAACTTTGCCGCCTCGCGTGCCGCGATGGGCCCGAGCCGCAGGTAGTCGTCGTTCGGGGCTTCCTGGGCCAGGTTGCTGCCGGCGCGCACGATGAGATACGGCACGCCCAGGGTCTCGCAAACATGTCCCAGCGGCGCCGACTCCATCTCCATGATGTCGGTATGAAACATGCTGCGCAGCTGCTCGATGCGCTGCTGTGTGACGCCGAAGAGATCGGATGAGGACACCACGCCGCGGCGCGCCTTCACCGTATAGGTCTCACCATTGGCCGTGACCTCAGGCCCGCGATAGCTGGCCAGCGCTGCGTCCGCCTTGGACAGCAGCGACCGCGGCGGCGAGAACGCATTCTCGACCTCTTTGCCGTTGTCCGGGCCGTTCATCGGCCGATAGACCATGCCGCCGGCGGTGAGGCTGCCGTAGTCGTGCTCATGAGTCGTGGTCGCCACGATGACATCGCCGGTGCGCAAATCGGGATTGATGCGTGCGCCGGTGCCGCTCATCAGCACCAATCGAGGCTTGAACTTCGTGATGAACAGCGTGCTCGTCATGCCGGTAAAGGTCTTGCCGATGCCGGTGATGGCCACCACCACGTTCTTATCCAAGAGCTTGCCGCGGTAGTAGGGAATGCCCCACAGCACTTCCTTCGGCGGATTGCCCATGGCGGCGGTGAATACCGTGATTTCCTGCGGCACGGCGCCCAAGATCAGGATGACGTCGCGGGGTTTGTAATGAGTGGGCGCGTCAGGCGCCTCGGCGGCGGACGCCGGTGGAGTCATCAGCAGAGACAAGAGCACCGGAAATAGTCCACGCAGGGCGCCGGTCACGGCCCGTATGGCTGCGGAACACTTCCGCGTGCTCCCCGAGAAGGCACCGACATCGATGATGGGCAGAGTGGGACCCGGGTTCACGCCTGTACCATCGCGGCGGACACGCGATTCACGGTCTCGATCAAGGGCGGAAGTTCGACGGTGGTGAGTCTGCCCTCCTCCACCACGCAGCGACCATTGATGTAGCTGTAGTCGACGTTGCCCACATCGCAGAGCACCAGCGCGCCGACCGGATCGTGCAGGGCGCCCGCCAATGACGCTCGATCCAGATCGATGCAGATGAAATCCGCCGCCATTCCCGGGGCCAGGCAGCCGATGTCGTCTCTGCCGAGCACGCGAGCTCCGCCGATCGTTGCCATCTCGAGCGCATCGCGCGCAGTCAATGCCGCCGCATCGAGATCCCGGACGCGTGCCGACAGCAAGGCCTGGCGGGCCTCGTGAAGCAGATTGGTCGCATCGTTCGATGCGGCGCCGTCGGTGCCCAGCCCCACGGGCACGCCGGCGAGGCGCAGCTTGCGCACGGGAGCCATGCCGGAGCCCAAGCGCATGTTGCTGCACGGACAATGCGCAACGCCGGTACTGCTGTCGGCGAACCGTTCGATGGCGCGATCGTCCAACCACACTCCATGCGCATGCCACACATCCGCACCCAACCAACCCACCGACTCGGCATAGTCGCCCGGCGTCAGACCGAAGGTTGCAAGGCTGTAGTCGACATCCGGTTTGCTCTCAGCCAGATGGGTGTGCAGACGCACGCCCGGGTAGCTGCGCGCCAGCGCCGCGGATTCGCGCATCAACGCCGGCGACACGGAAAACGGGGAACAGGGCGCGAGGGTCACGCGTGTCATCGAATGGCGCCGATTGTCATGCCAGGTCTCGATCAAGCGTTGGCTGTCGCGCAGGATGTCCGCCTCGTCCTCGACCAGGGAATCGGGAGGCAGGCCGCCTTGGGTCTCACCCACGCTCATGCTGCCGCGGCTGGCGTGGAAACGCAAACCGGTCTCCTGCACCGCCTGGATCTCCCCGTCGAGGGTGGCATCATTGGGAAAGATATAGAGATGATCGCTGGCCGTGGTGCAGCCCGAGAGGATCAATTCCGCGGCGCACATCTGCGCGCTGGCGCGCACGCCGGCCGCTGTCAGCCGCGCCCAGATCGGATACAGCACCTTGAGCCAGCCGAAGAGGTTGCCATTTTGAGCGGCGGGCACCGCCCGCGTCAGCGTTTGATAGAAATGATGGTGGGTGTTCACCAGACCCGGCATGACCAGGTGACGCCCCTTCAAGTCCAGTACCTTGTCCGCCGTTGCCGGCAAATCGACCGCGGGACCGACCTGCTCGATGACGCCGCCACGGAGCAACATCGAGGCATTTTTGAGTTCTTCCCGTGCCGCATTCATCGTCACCAGCGTGTGAATGTTGCGTACCAGCGTCGCGGTCATTGCCGTTCGCCCGGCAGCACGATGTTCATCGACAGGGCGCACATTCCCCCCGTCGCGATTCCCGAGGAGAGCGCATTGCGTAACATGGCGGGAAGCGCCTGTGTAATCTCAGGCACGAAACTGACCCCGAGGCCCACCCCCAGGGAAGTGGCGAGAATGAGGACGTTGCGCCGGTTCATCGGCACGCCGGCGAGGATCTTGATCCCGGATGCTGCGACCATGCCGAAGAGTATCAGTGTGGCGCCTCCGAGCGCCGCTGCGGGCAACGCCTGCACCAGGACACCCACCGCGGGGATGAGGCCCAGGAGCATCAGAATGCCGCCGATGAAGATGCCGACATAGCGGCTGCCGACCCCGGTGAGCTGAATGACGCCGTTGTTTTGCGCAAAGGTCGTACTGGGAAACGAGTTCAAACAAGCGCCGACGAGCGAATTGATGCCGTCGGCGAGCAGACCGCCCTGCAGGCGTTTGAAGTAGACCGGTCCCGAGATCGGCTGTCCCGTCAGCGATGAGGTCGCGGTCAGATCCCCGATGGACTCCATGACCGTGATGAGATACATGAACAGGAACGGCAGAATGGCGGAAAAATCGACGCTCACGCCGAAACGAAAGGGCAGCGGCACGTTGAGGAGCGGTGCGGTTCGCATGGCGCTCAAGTTCAAACGTCCCAGTATCAACGCGGCGATATAGCCGGCCAGCAGCCCCAGAACCACCGACAACATGCGCAGCCGCGGTGAGCGGCTGCTGTTGAACACCAGTATCACCGTCAGCACGAGTCCGGCGAGGCCCAAGTTCTGCAGGCTGCCGAAACTGCCGTCGGCGCGCGCGCCGTAGCCGCCGCCCGCGCTGACCATGCCCACCTCGATCAGGGTCAGCCCGATCAGCGTCACCACGGTCCCCGTCACCACGGGCGTGATCACGGCGCTTGCGCGCTGTATGAAACGGCTGACCAGCACCACCACCAGCGCCCCCGTCATGCACAGTCCGAATATTCCGCCGAGCGCCTCGCCCGCCGTGGCTCCCCGCGCCATGGCGGATCCCGCAACGGAAATGATGGGTGCGATGAAGGTGAAGCTCGTCCCTTGAATGCTGAGCAGTCCGGACCCGACGGGCCCAAAACGCGAGACCTGCAGGATGGTCGCAGCACCGGAGACGAACAGCGACATGCTCACCAGATATGCGGTATCGGCGCTGCCCAGTTTCAGCGCTCCCGCGATGAGCAGCGGCGGCGTAATCATGCCGACGAACACCGCGAACACGTGCTGAAGCGCGACGAACAGGGTCTCGCGCAGCGGCGGACGAACGTCCAGCCCGTACAGCAGGTCGGCGGCCGGCTCGTCGGATGCGCTCACGGCGGCAACGGCGGCCGGTGCTCGCGGTAGATTGCCCACTTGCCGACGAGTTCATCGACCACCACCGAACCCACGCGGTAAGCCGCCTCGACGGAAGCATGCAGGCCGGCATATCCGGCGTTCTCCTTGAGGAGGTGCTCCGCCGCGGTCATGCCGGGCGGCGGCATGGTGTAGTTGCTGGCCGTACGGAGCACCAAAACTCGATCTTTGTCGACCTTACCCGTGGAATGCAAGTAGGTCAGGGATTGAAATGTACCCGTGTCCTCCATGGCGGAGGTTACGAATCGTCCCTTGCCGTCGGTCCAATAGTCGACCCAGCGATTCGCCCACTCATTGAGAATCTTGCCATGCCAGAACGTCATGCCGGACAAGGTGTCGCCCTTGAGCACGAACGGCGGTTTCTGAGCGTTGGGATAACCGACGAAGTGCGACCGGGTCTCTTGCAACTCCGTGTCGTCATCGAGCTTCACCCCGCGCGTCAGATCGAATGCCCACTGCGTCAACTGCGGATTGAGCCGCAGCATTTCGCCGGTGGGTGCCGGCTTGTTCGGGTCGTACGGCCTCTTGGTGTGACGGGCGAAATATCCGGTGGGCCAGTCCGCCGGAATCTCTCGCGCATCGATCTCGTGGGCGAGGTCCCCGTCCACAAGATATTCCGCCCAGGCCGCCGAACCGATGGAGGCATCTTCCGGATCGACACCGGCGATCCCGGCAACCAGCCAGTAGGCATGGGAGAGATCGAAGCGTGGGTCCATGCCGAGCTCCATGACCGCGCTCGCCGAGTTGATGCTGCCCTCGCCTGTGACCATGCCCAGCACGCCGGTCTTCGGATTGAGAAACAGATCGTGATGATGCGCAAAAGGATACCGGACGTCGAGCTTCTGCCGCTCGTGCCACAGTTGGAATTCACCCGCCGCATCGCCGCTGTCCGCGCCGATCTCGAACATGGCCACCACGACGACCTTGACTTCAACCGGCTTTGGGCCCGTCGCCGGCGGTGCCGCGGCGCAGCCCGACACTACGCAGAGAATCACGGGGATGATCGATCTGCGCAACATGCGGCTGTTCCTCATACCGACTGCGGAAGATCCCGCGGGCATCCGGCACCGGGCGCCAAACGGCACCCGGTGCGTCGATTTTTCATGATAGAGCGGCTATGGCTAGAACCTGAAAGTGCCGGACAGCAAATAGTTGCGCGGCAATTCCGGCAACACCACGGAACTGCCGAACAGATCGGGAAAATTCGCCCGGAAATAGCGCGCATCGGTCAGATTCTTGACCTCCGCATTGAGCGACCACTTGCCGCGCTCGAACCGCAACCCCGCATTCACCAGAGTGTAGGACGGCAGCGTGACGGCCTGCGAGAATCCGGAAAAGGCCTTTGCCGAGTGGGTAACCGCCACGGATCCGCTCAAGCCCTGCACCCAGGGGTCGGCGCTCAAGTACACATTGACGCTGTACAAGGTCTTGGGTAAACCCGCCTTCAAGCTGCCCCTGGGGTCAACCGGCAGGAGCGCGCCCACCGTGCCGCCATAGATCAAGGCGGGGTTCACGCCCTTCAGGTCGCCGCCGCCGAGGAAGGTGAACTGCTCGCCGCCGGCCGCCGCCGAGAGGTTATACACCGCCATGCTGGTGAATGCGCCGGTGACGGTCACCTCCGGGTTCACGACATAGCGGGTCTCGAACTCGACGCCCTTCGCCTGGGTGGTGTTGTTGCTGACCTCGTCCTGCGCGGCGAAGTCGGTTCGCTGCTGAATGAAGTAGTCCACCGCGGCAAACAGGTGCCCATCGAGCTGATTGGTCTTGATGCCAGCCTCCTTGAGGGTGGAGGCGGCCACGGCATTGCCTTGACTCAGCTGTACCGGATCGATGTCGCCTCCCTCACCGGTGATGATGCTGACTTGCTTGGCGTATGTGACGTAGGGGACGATGTGCGCCGGAAGGTCGTACGATACGCTTCCCGAATAGGAGAATGCACCCTTCGAACCGGAAGCCGCCAGTCCGGGGCTGCTGGTCGCATCGGTGAGTTCGTTGGCGTGCATGTCGAAGTGGTCACCCCGGACGCCGGTCAACAAATTCAGCTTTCCGAAAAGCGAGGTGTCCGCGAGGAAGGCCACGCCTAAGTCCGTGTAATGCCCATGGATGTGGTCCGAATAAAGATCCAGACCGCGCGTCGCCAGCGCCCGTGCATCGAGCGGACCGCTCGGCTGGGTGATGTCGCGGCGGTCGAAGTACTCGCCGTTGAAATCGTCGCCGAAATCGAAGCTCTGGTAGCGGATCGAGGGGCCGAATTCCACATTCGTCGTAAACCAGTCGTTCACCGGAAGTTTCGCCGTCACGTTGAACTGATCCTCGAACGCGTAGGTCTTCGCGTATTGCGAGAAGCCGTAGGCGTTTTCATTGATATTGTCCAAATACTCGAAAAAGCTCTTGTTGGCGAGCTTCAGACCGTTGTCGAGATTGGCGATGAGGTCGAAATAAACATCCGTGACATTGTCTCCCAGGGTATCGCCCGGGGCGACCAGCACCTGGTTGCCGCTGATGTGAGTAGTGCCCGGATTGACCAGCGCATAGTTGGGATTCGCAGAAACAGCCGTCAGGATGTCGGCCGCCGTCATGGTGTTGGGATTGAACAAGAACGCGCTGTTGAGCCCGGCTGCATTCGCGTTGGCTTGGGTAATCAAACCCAGCGAGTTGTTGCCCACCGACGGCGGGCTGCCGGTAATGTAGGTGCCGTTGTCGATCAATTGTTGGGTCACGCGATTCCAACCGGCGATCTGATTGCCTTTGAAATACTGGTACATGGCGCCGAATTCGGCGTGCAGCGAATCCGATATTTTCAGGTCGAAGGAGGCTTGAGCGACGGTCTGGGCGGTGTGCGTATTTTGATAATAGCTGTCGGAGTTTTCCGATTCGCCATAAAGCGCGTACCCCAAGGGCTTGCCGAACAAGGTCGTGGGACCGTTGACTTCCGCGTGCAGGACCTTCTTGCCCCAGCTGCCGCCGGTCACGCCGATGTCTCCGGCAGGCTCGGACTGATCGTCGTCCGTGGCCTTTTTGAACTTGGGGTTGAAATTGAGGTAGCCGCCCACCTTGGAGGGACCGAAGATGGGTGAGGCGGGACCGCGGACGATGTCGATGCTGTCGCTGGCGCCGATGGGCGTCGGATAGTTGCCGGGATTGTCGATGCGCCGGACGCCGCGAAAATAATTCTCGCCGGCGGTGCCGCGTACGTCGAGGGAGCCCGCGACGCCGAAAAATGACTGCGTAAAGGATCCCGGCGTCAACGCGACCAGATCATTGATGCCGGTAATGATCGTCTTGGTCAAAAGATCGTTGGTGATCGTGGTCAATGAACGCGGGGTCTCGAGGACAGTCTTGTCAAAGCCGAACACAGAATCGACCGGCTTGGTTTGCATGACGTCCAGGCGGTCGCCGCTCACGACGATTTCTTCCAGTTCGCCGGCAGGGGGGACCGGGCCGGTCTCTGCGAGCGCATCAACGGCGCCCAGCAAGAGCGCGGCAGCCAGCGCGACGCGACCGATCACATCGACCTGCGGCCTGAAACGCCGTCCCATTAGACCAAGAGACCGATCCGAGCGTTGCTTCATTGTTTCATCCCTCGTTGTATTGATATGCAGCCTACCGTTTCCGTCAGCAACAACAAGTCGCCGCGCAATGCTACTGCAAGAATCGTGCACAGTGGCGCCAACACCTCAATAAGCCCTTTGGGAGGCGGGATGGGGAGACGTCAGGGTCTGTCCAGTGAGGTAAGAAATGCTCTTAAGTCATTCATATAGCTAATATATTTTCAAGATTCTCCTGCGAGTTCCGCAGTACCTTGACGGATGCCCTCATGGATGCTTATCCGCCACAGCCCGCACCAATTTTGTACACAACACGCTCCATTGTTGTACACAGAGAGCCAGGCGGATGCGCCCGCCACGGATTCTCATTCCTCATTGAGATTCAACGCGCCCTCGAGTTGCGCAAGAGCCGCGATGAATCCCTGCGAGTTGACGGGACTGATTTTCGCGAGCAGCGCGCGTTCACGCTCCAGCGCCAGCGGAACGAGAATCTCGTAGACTCCGAGACCCGCCTTGGTCAGACGCAGCCGAAGTTCACGGCCGTCTTCGGCACATGAGGCGCGTTCCAGGAGCTTGCGCTTGGTGAGCGAGGCAACCGCCCTGCTGACTCGCGTTTTATGCATACGGGTACTGGCGGCTACATGCTGCGCATTGCACCCGCTCCGCTGCCCCACGGTGACGAGCACGCGCCACTCCGGAATGTCGAGCCCGAAGCGATCTCGGTAGATCTCGGATAGATTCCGGCTTACCGCATCCGCCAACCGGTTCAAGCGAAACGGCACAAAGTCAGACAGTAGGAATGGTCGCGCATTCGCCGGAATCCTGGCCAAAGGTGCTTCTCCGTTGACAGTTGCGCTCGCAACTATCTAGTATGGTGTCTCAAGCGCTGGAACGAGGCAAGCTTCCATGACGACATCCGGGCAACACCCAACTGCCGGGCAACACGCAAATGCGCCTCCCACGGCTGCACCGTCCATGTGGGAGAATCCCACGGGCACGGACGGCTTCGAATTCATCGAGTACACGGCGACCGACACCGCTGACCTGGGCCGTCTATTTGAATCCATGGGCTTTACGCGCATCGCCCGGCACCGCTCCAAAGAAGTGTCTCTCTACCGTCAGGGCAACATCAATTTCATCGTCAATGCCGAGCCCGATAGCCTGGCGCAGCGGTTCGCGCGCGCGCATGGGCCGAGCGCCTGTGCCATGGCCTTTCGCGTCAAGGACGCCGCTCGCGCTTTGAGCCACGCGGTCGGCGCTGGAGCCCGGGAAGTCAAAGGGACGGTGGGCGCAATGGAACTCAACATTCCGGCGATCGAGGGCATCGGCGGAAGCCTGATCTACCTGGTCGATCGATGTACCGGCCCGACGATATACGACATCGACTTCGTGAAGGAGGCGGGTGTCGGCCAATTCCCGACCGGCGTCGGTCTCGTGGAGATAGACCACCTGACTCATAACGTCGCCAAGGGACGAATGGATCATTTTTTCGATTTCTATCGCCGTGTATTCAACTTTCGTGAGCACCAATATTTCGACATCACCGGCGAGTACACCGGTCTGACGAGCCGCGCCCTGTCGGCGCCGTGCGGCAAGATTCGAATTCCGATCAATGAATCGAAGTTCGACGCGGACAGCGGGCAAATCGATCAAATCCAGGAGTTCATCCAGCAGTACCGGGGCGAGGGAATACAGCATGTGGCGCTGCGCACCGACGATATCTTGGGCACGTGGGATCGGCTGCATGCCAGTGGACTGAAGTTCATGATGCCGCCCCCGGAGACCTATTACGAATTTCTGGATGAACGCGTTCCCGGCCATGGTCAGCAGATCGGTGAATTGCAGAAGCGCGGCATTCTATTGGACGGCGCGAACGGCCGTTTTCTGCTGCAAATCTTCACACAGACTCTGATCGGGCCTATTTTCTTCGAAATCATCGACCGGCGAGGCGACGACGGCTTTGGGCAGGGCAATTTCCGCGCATTGTTCGTGAGCATGGAGCGCGATCAGATTCGCCGCGGCATCCTGAAGCCGGGAACTGCGACCTAGAAGGACCGGCGCTCACTTCGTTCAAGTAACCTTCTGCGTCTGAGTAACCCTCTGCGTCTGAGTAACCTTCTGCGTCGCGCCTCAGGTATGCGGCCGCCGGCGCTTGCCCTCATATTTGGGTCCGCCGCCGCCGCGTGCTAAGGTGCGAAGCTTGACTCCGCCGCCCAGTCCGCACGCCCCATGAACTTGCGTCAGCTGCGATACTTCGTAGTTCTCGCGGAAGAGCTGCATTTTCGGCGCGCGGCGGAACGCCTGCATATTACCCAGGCACCATTGAGTCTCGCGATTCAGGCTCTCGAGCGCGAACTCGGCACCACGCTCTTCGTTCGCACACAAAGGCGGGTCTCGCTGACCGAAAGTGGCGCCCTGCTGCGCGCGGACGCTCTCGCAATCCTTGATCGGATCGAGCAGAGCCGCGCGATGATCCGGGATTTCGAGACCGGCACGATCGGCGAGATCAAGGTCGGCGTCACCCCGGCGTCCTCCTTGTTGCCGTTCTTTCCCAAGTTGATATCGGGCTTCCGCGCGGCCCATCCGAAAGTGCGGATTGTGATGAAGGAGATGACCTCCAAGGTCCAGATTCGAGGATTGCAGGAGCGGGAGATAGATATTGGAATCTTACGTAATCCTCCGAATAGTGAGGCCTCCGGTATTTCCTTCGTCAAGCTGTTGAGCGATCCCCTCGTGGTCGCGATGGATCGCAGGCATCCCCTCAACAAGCGAAAGATCATCAGGCTCGCGGATCTGCGCCACGAGCCGTTTATTTCTTACCCCCGGCAGGCGGGGACCGCGATTTATGAGCAGGTGACGGCGCTATTTGCCGCACGTGGATTCGCGCCGACCATCGTGCAGGAGGTAAAGGAGGTAACCACCCTCATCGGTCTTGCGGCTACCGGCTTTGGCGTCGCGGTGGTGCCATCGGGACTCAGCTATATCCGCGTTCCCAATATCGTGTATCGACGACTCGCGGATCCGGACGCCATGACGGAAGTTCATCTCGCGAATCGTGAAGTCGAATCCGGGATAATCATTTCATCATTTCGACGAATGGCCCAAGACATCACGGCGAAGCGCGGGCTCCCCGAAGTCTCGAAATAAGCGCCGTCGGGCCCCCTCCTCTGAACTCGACGCCTCCTCTGAACTCGACGCCTCCTCCGAACTCGACGCCACAACCTGCTGATCTAAAAATCCAATCAATCAACCTCTCATATTGAATTGGAGCGGACCGCGGATCCGCTGCAAACTGCATGTGACAAGGTCTGGTTTCGCATGCATGGAGACGGGCCAACATAAGCCGGCCCGGGAAATGAGGCGGGCACATATCGGTTCGCGCCAGAGGGGGAATGACCACGATGCGACTATCATCCAGTCAGTTGGCTTGCCGATGGTTCCGCGGTGTTTTCCCCGCGTTCGCTTTGTTGACCGGCACGGCGCTTGCCCAAACGGCACCGCCGGCTCAAGCCGCCGCGGGCCATTCAGAGGACGCGCTGGAAGAAATCATCGTGACGGCCCGCAAGCGCTCTGAAGTCATACAAAACATCCCGGAATCGATACAGGCCTTTGGCGGGCAGGAACTCGTCGACGCTCACTTTACGAAACTCGACGATCTCGGCGGTCTTGTTTCGAATTTGAACATTACGACGCGCGCCGACAACAATCCGGACGTCGTGATGCGCGGAGTGGGGTCGTTTGGTGTGGTGCAGGGCGTGGGGTTTTATGCGAATGACGTTCAACTCTTTGACGGCCAGAGTGCTCGGCCGGACGATCTGGAGCGCATTGAAGTTCTGAAAGGACCGCAAGGCACTCTCTACGGCGGCAACAATATCGGCGGGGCGATCAAATATATAACGAAACTTCCGACCGACAAGTTTGAAGGCCAGGTCGCGGCCGAGGCCGGCAACTACAATACCCAGACCTATTCAGCGGTGGTGTCCGGGGCGCTCGCTCCCGGCCTGCTCGATGGTCGCATCAGCGTTTATGACACGGAAACCAATGGCTATATTTACAATACGGCATTGAATGAACTGGCCAATAGGGGCACGGAGCGAGGCGGCCGAATCACCCTCGTGTATAGCGCCGACGCGACGACCGCCACCCTTTATCTGTCCGGTGACTACAACCGCTCCGGCGCCGGCGCCAATCTCTATTACCGGCCTGCCTCGGACCATGACTACACTTTGAATATCAACGACGGCACTGAGCCTTCGTACTCGCGTCACGTATATTCGGCAACGCTCAAACTTGAACATGAATTCGCCGGCGAAGTAGCACTCACCTCGATCTCGTCCTATTTACATTCCTTTGCCGATTCCGTCACGGACACCGACAAGGGCCCGATACCCTTTCTGACGGGGTTTGATCACTTCCGGCGCATTGTCGGAAGCGAAGAATTGCGTCTGGCAAATACCGGCGCTGGTCCTCTCAAATGGCTTATCGGCCTGTTCGGTCAGATCAACAACAATGACATCGCCCTTACAAGTCGTTCGTTCACCGGCACCGACCCCTTCGATCCGACTCAGTGGCCCAACCCGGCCAATTATGGCGACCAGCTTACGGACCCACTCCAGCATCATCATGAATATGCTCTCTTTGGAGACGCATCGTACGATTGGAATAACTGGAATTTCGAGACTGGGCTGCGGGCGGACTATAACAGCAGCTCGATGACCGACTCGCTATATGGGCTTGAGGCGACGCGGCATGGCACGGAAATCCTGCCGAAATTTAGCGCCTCGTATCATTTCGACAAGGACATCATGGGCTATACGACCGTTTCACGTGGCTTCGAGCCGGGCGATTTCGTCGAGGATTTTGATGCCAACGGCAATCCTTTTATCTTCGAGTTTCGGCCGGAAACCACCTGGAATTATGAGGTCGGCTTCAAATCTACGTTGTTCGACCGGGTACGCGTCAACGCAGCGATTTTTTATATCCAGTACAAGGATCGTCTATTCCAGACCAACGTGCTCCGCAACGGCCAATTCGTTGGAGTCACTGAGAACATCGGTGATTCGCATAACTATGGGGGTGAATTCGAAGTTTCCACGCGGCTTACCAAGGAATTGTTCGTCTCGGCCGGCTTCGGCGTCACGAAGGCAGTCTGGGGCGATATTCCATGGTCTGACCCCGATCTCGGCATCGATACCAACCTCAAAGGGCGAACCGCAACGAATACGCCGGGCTACCAAGGCTCGCTGTCGCTCGACTGGTCACACCACCTCACCGAGGGCTTGGATTTTGGCGCGCGTGCGGATGCGTCCTTTATCGGGCGGTCATATTGGGATGTAACCGATCACTTCGAGCAGAGGCCCTACCAACTCGTCAACCTTGGAGTACGGTTGGAAGGCAGCAAATGGACCGTGTCAGGTCACGTCTCAAACCTCACCAATAAGCTGTACAACACGGCTTTCATCAGCGCGCCGGAACTCGGCGCGCCGTTTGGTGCCGCGGGCGTCGGTCGACCGCGACTGTGGACGGCAGGCTTCACATATCGCTGGTAGTGCTGCCGACGCCCACCGGCCGGGCGAGGTTTCCATTCCGGATGTCCGGTCTCACACCTATTCTCCCGCCGACCACGGATGCAGGAAGGGCCACGGCGAGGCATCGGAGCCCGGTTCGCTGGGCACTTCGACGAGCACGGGGCCACTGTCATGTAGTGCACTCTTCAGCGCCGACCGCAGTTCGTCCGGAGTGACCGCACGGTATGCCGTCGCGCCAAAGCTTTGCGCGAGCTTGACGAAGTCCGGATTTGTCAGACTCTCGCCGATGAAGCGACCGTCGAAGGCTGTTTTCTGGTCGCGCAGTACGTTGCCGAAGCTGCGATTGTTAAACACGATGGCGATGAGATTGATCCGATTCTGCACCGCCGTAGCAAGTTCCTGAACCCCAAACATGAAACCACCGTCGCCACTCACGGAAATGACCACCTTGTTCGGGTTGGCCGTCTTTACTCCCAATGCGGTCATGAAGCCGAAGCCGAGATTGTCCTGATACCCACAGCTGACATAGGTGCGCGACGCGTAAACCGGCAGCGCAAAACGAGCGGTAAACCCGACCTGGCAAATTTCCTCGACGAAGAACCCATCACGCGGGAGCACCTCACGAATGACGTCCAGATAGGCGACCTGCGGCTGAACCGACTCGTAGTCCGTGCGCGCCTGTGACTTGAGTGTGGCGATTTCGGCCACTCTTGACGGTCGCCGGGGTTCCGATCCCGCCGCCAATGCTGCGCAGATGGCCCGTACGCCGAGCTTGGCATCCGTGACCAGTCCGACGTCGCACGGCCGGCGCATCAGCTCCCGCGGATCGATGTCGAGACGTACAACCTTGAGATTCGGCGGGAATTTGCGCCATCTCAGATATTGCAACTCCATCCGGGTACCGATGGCCACCAACAGATCGGTGTTCATCCAAGCCTTGTAGGCGGCGGCAAGTCCTAAACCGTAGGCCGTGTCATCCGCGACGATTCCGCGCCCGCTGCGATGCGCGGTGACCGGCGCCTGCATCAACTCGGCGAGTTGCGCCACCTCGGAAGCGGCGTCGGTCGCTCCACTTCCGACCATGATCATTGGCGTTCGCGAGTCCCGAATCAACTCGGCAGCACGATCCACGGCGCCGGGATCGGGCGGCGGCGGATCCGGTACGCCGGCCGGCGTCGACATATCGGTCAGGGCAGTCACGCTGAGCGTGTCCCAAGGACACTCCACCGCCACCGGTCCCGGTCGCCCACTGTTCATTCGCCGGAATGCCTCGGCGAGGATTTGCGGAACCTGCGTCGGATGGTCGATACGCTCCGACCACTTCGTCAACGAGCGCAGGGTCGCGAGTTGATCCGGAAGCTCATGCAATATCCCAAAGCCGCGGCCGATGTCCGCTGCCGGGATTTCGCTGGTGAGACAGAGCACGGGGGCGTTTGCCGCATACGCCGTACACAGCGCCGCAGTGGTATTCAGCACTCCGGGACCGGGCACGCAGGTATAGACGCCCACCTTCCCGGTCGATTTCGCGTAACCATACGCCATATAGGCGGCACCCTGTTCATGCCTGGTACCGATGAACCGGATTTCGCTCCGGCGCTCGTAGAGTGCGTCGAACAGCTTGTAGGTATGCACCCCGGGAATGCCGAAGATCACATCGACCCCATGTTGGATCAGAGAATCGACGATCGCTTGTGCCGCGGATACGAGCATTTGCATCTCAAAGTCCCCGCCGGCCCGGCGGCGATTCGAATGGGTCGTCGCGAAGCTTTACTCCCCTCTACACTAGCTGTCTACTTGGAACTTCGCCCGGGGTAGGTGGTGTTGGAAAATCCCGGAATGACCACGGCCTCCGGGCGATTGCCGTGTTCGCTGAGCTGGTCGATGACGAAATGCGCCACGGAATTGGACAGCAGTTGGGTGGGGTCCTCCATCACGAAGCGCAGGCGGGTGATCGCGGTGACCCGGTCGTCCGGGGATCGCAGTTGGGGCATTGCCCGCAGCGTCTTGGTCTCTGGCTCGATGACGGGCGGTTCCTCGATGCTCTTTGAGAACGAAGGGTAACCCTCAAACATCAGGCGCGACATGTCGATGTTGGCTCGTAGGTGCAGGAATACGTCCCGGAACTGTCCCTCGATATCGTTCAACCGAGACTTATTGCCCATGTCCGACAAGCCAAGCGACGGACCATGCGGCGTAATCTGCACGTTCTCCGGGTTCAGCTGCTCCCTGGATGCGCGCCATAGCAGGTGACAATTGCTGTTGGTCACCCACGTCAACCCGGAGCTGGGCCGCCCCGCCCTTCCGCTCAGGAGCACCATCAACGTCGGCCAATCAAAATCCTGCGCCCGCAGCCACCTTATGATCCGATGTCCAATATCGAGAAACGTGAGCGTGAACGTCGCCACCATCACGTCGTTGATCGGAATCGGAATCTCCGCGCTGTCCGTCGGATCAAGAAAATTCTTCCTCAAGTTCTCGTGCGTCATGGTGCTTTCGTCGGCCAGACAGGCCCGCATGAACGTCTTGGATACCTCGCATGTATAGTCGATCATGTCCACGATCTTCGACTCATACCCCCGGAACGCTTCGACGGCCACCACGTCCGTCCAGTAACCGACGTCATTGATCGAATGTATATTTTCGATGCGTTCGACAAGCCGGTTGGCATCGTCGCGCCACGTCGGATAGCCGAGTTCTCTCAATCTGAAAATCCACGCGATCGCCGCTCCAATATGAGAGACCGCCGTGAGTTCCACAAATCCCCGGGTCGAGTTTCGGAAACTCTCAACGATCGGATCCTTCCCGGATCCAGGAAAGATCACGTAGTCGGCGCCGGTGACGATCAAGATCGGATCTCGCTCCGTCAACCGAACCATGTGTTTCGTCAGGTGCAGTCCGGTGCTGTCCGCGCCCGTGAAGGCGTCGTACAAACTCTTGAAATTGGCGTGCGGAGCGTATGCCATGACCATCACCTCAATGCCTTTTGGCGCTTCTGCATGAATCGATTGAATCGAATGAATCAGATCACCGACTAGCCGTTGAAGCTGTAGATAATCGTGTCCGTGCGGAAGCGCACGTCGGGTGTCAGGCTGTTCGAGACAGCCAGATACTGATTACCATCGGCACGGAACACCGCAGCGTCCGTTCCCCCGGCCGTCGCAAACTCCTCGACCAATATCATCTGGTCCTTCTCCCAGCGGTAGATCCGGGAGTTCAGGTCGGTCTTCGGAGCAGACGGTTCACCCTCGATAAAGTTGATTTGCACGAGGTAGAACTGCTGTTCCGTTCGAACGATGCACAATTCGCGCCCGCCGGGTCCGCTGAGCTTCTGATACGGCTGAAACACCGCTCCATCCCAGCGGTAGAGCGTCGAATCGCCCTGAATGTTGGCGAAAGCGACATAGTGCTTTCCATCGATCGTAAAGAAGCGAAAACAGCGGCCGGCTTTGGGAGCGAAGGACTGCAATGGTGCGAAGCGGGATCCATTCCATTTGAATATGAGTGAATCGCCGACGTGATCGGCGTATCCGAGAAATGTCTGTCCACCGATCTCAAAGGATTCCCAGTTATATCCCCATTGTCCGTCCAGGGACTGAAAGTCGACGAACTTCGTGCCGTTCCATTCAAAAATGCGCGAGCAGCGCGGATTCTTCGCTTCGATATGCCCCAGGGTTACGCCTTGCGCCAGACAAAGAAATGCGCGGCTGCCGATTGTGAGGAAGTGCCACTGCTTTGCAGCAAAGCCGGGGATTGTCTGATAGGGCTCCCAGCGAGAACCATCCCATTTGAAGAGGACCTGCCCGATGTTGTAATCATAGGGGCCATGGCCGCTTCGTACCCCTGCGGTGGCGAGGAACTGATCGGCGCCGATCTGAAAGCCGGCGATGTCCTCGCCGCCGCTGAGCGGCAATCTGCCGTGCTCGACGAACCGGCCGGCGCTCCACTTGAAAATCGGAGCCCCCGTGTCGCTGTCGCCCCCATTCATATGCGCGGGCGTATTTTCCACATCCTTCGAGAGCTGAGGTATCACGAGGTAGCGAGCACCCGCAATCACGTACGGTAGAACTGCTCTGGCTCCGGAGGTTGGTAGACGCTGATGTTCGACTAGAATCATGGCAATACACCTTTTTCCAGGGCTTTGGTCGATGGATGGGCAGCGATCGAGGCACGCGACCGCAGAAGATGGTGCACTCGGGCGTATGCGCCACCGGCAAAGAGCGCAGGCACGGCTATCGCTGCGAAAAGCGCCTCATACGCGATGTCGGAGGAGAATAGGAGCCCACCGATGATCGGGCCCAGGATGGAGCCCAATCGACCGGCGGCAAACTGCCATCCGGCGCCCGCGGCGCGCATCCGCCTTGGATAGAGTTGCACCGCCATGGCAGGCGAGTTCTGCTGAGCGCCGATCACCAGCACGCCACTGATAAAGAGGGCCAGGAAGAGGGTCGGGGCTGCGTGAGCGGCAAAGCCGATGGAGACGATGCCGAGCGAGCCGACGCTGACCATCAGCGCGGCCAGCCTGAATACGCCAAATCGCCGAACCCACAGCATCGAGGTCAGCGCCCCGACGACACCTCCCAGATTGAGAAACACGCCGCACAGCGCGGCGGTTTGAGGCTTGAAGCCCAATCTCACGGCGATCAACGGCGTCCAACTATTCAGGAGATAAGTGAGCAGGAGAAGGCAGAAGATGCCGAAGGACGTCGTCAGGGTGGTCCACAGTCGCCCTTCCGTGAACAACTCCAGGATCGACAATTTGCCGCCGAGAATACTGCCCTCCTCGTCGTGCTCGAGTTTGTCGAGTTTGGAGGCGAAGGTCTCCTTCATCAGAAGCGCAAGCGGCAGCAGCAGCAGCGTCACCACTCCGGTTCCAATGAAAAGGCTGCGCCAACCGTGGGCAATGAGAACCGCGGTAACGATGCCGCCGACGACGGCGCCAAGCGGATACCCAATGAACATGGAGGTCACCGCTTGATTGCGGCGATCGGCCGGGAAATATTCCGCAATGAGCGGCACGACCGCGGCAAGCAGACCGCCCAGCCCGAAACCGGTCAGAAATCGAAGCGAAGCGAACGAACGGAACGAGGCCGCCTGCGAGCACAGCACCGTCATGATCCCCGCAAACAGCAGCGCGCCGATCAGGACCGGCCGGCGACCCACGCGATCCGCTACAGCCCCGAGCGTAAGCCCTCCCAGCATGGATCCCGCCAGGCCGGCTGCGAACACTGCCCCAAGCTTGTTTGGCGCCAAATGAAGGTCATGCGCGATCAGTGGTGCCACGAAGGACACGATGAACATGTCGTATCCGTCGATCATCACCAGGATGAAGGCGACCAGAACGAGCAATGCGGGAGTTCGCACGTTAATTGGGCGCGACGACCAGAATCTCGAAAGTCCCCGGCACCACGCTTGGATAGGGGATCGGCGGCACCGGCGGTCCAAATTGTGCCGCGGGAAGATACACTCGGCCACTGGTGGTATCGACCGCACCCAATCGGGTGCCCTTCTGAGTGGTGATGGTTTGCACGACGGCAATGTCCGCTGCGCTGCGCACCGCGATGATACTCAAGGTACCCTTCTCGGCGCTGGGCACGAACGCCAAATGGCGATGCGGATCGAACATCACCGCATCGGCGCCTTTCCCCACCTTGATGCTGGCAGCGTCGTGACCATCGGCGGCGTGAATGAATTTCGTGACGCCGTTGTCGCCGCACACGGAGATCAGCAAATCGTTGCCTTGGTCGTATGCCAGGCCTGTGGGCCCCTCGCAGTCCTTCAGGGGGATCTTCTGCACGACCTTCCGGGACGCGATGTCGGCGGCCACAATTTCACTGCTCTTCTTGCCCTCGACATTGACGTAAACCCTACCCTTGCCATCGACGGCGGCGAATTCCGGATGGCCTCCGACGGAAATCGTTCCCGCCACCTTGGCCTGACGGACGTCAATCAGCACCAGCAGTCCGGACTCTCCATTGATGGCAACCACCAATCCCGATGCCGGCTCCAAAAGTATGGCGTCCAGCGCATGGCCTCCGTTCACCGGGTTGACATCCGCTGTCGGAATGGTCGCAACGATACTTCCGTCCGCACCGTTGAACACGGTAACGGTCTTGGTGGCGGCGTCGTCAACGGCCAGCGTGCCGTCCCCAAGTACGGCCACGCCGTGCGTCATCTTGCCGGACACCAAACCCGTGGTTAATTTCCCGGTTTTTAGATCCAAAGCGGTGACGCCCTGCTGGGCGAGGTAGAGCCGGCCGGACGTCTCATCGATGACCGCGTAGTCCCACGCCCTTCCCGATCCCGGTATGCGGCTCGTCAGCGAATAAGTCGGTGAGCTCGGCGCCGCGACCGCCCCAATCGGGGTTTTGATCTTTTCCAACCCGGCATTCGCGCACTTTTCATCGATTGCACTGGGCTCTGCGCCACTCACACCGATGGCTCCAACGATCTCGTCGCCCACCTTGATGGGTACTCCACCGGCAAAGCTCAGAAAATTGGTATCCGCCGTGATCTGGGCGGCGAGCGATGCGTCCGTCTTCGACAGAGCGCCGACCTCCGACGTCGGTCTTTTGAAGGTCAAGGCCGTATAGGCCTTGCGAAAGCCCGTATAGGCGTGAAATCCGGCGGTGCCGTCTGGGATGTAGTAAAGCTTCGGAGTACCCGCTGAGTCGATGATGGCCACGCCCACATGGGAGCCGGCGCATGCCGCGACTGCCTCCTGCGCCGCCTGTAGCGCAAGATCCAGTGCCAGCGCGCTGGCGGGCGGCGGCCGCGTCGGCCAGGGCGGACGCCGCGCGGGACCACTAGGGAGCGGCAGACCGTCAAATGGCCGACCCAAATCTCCCGGAAACGCCGCACTCTTCTCCTTTGTTTGGTCCGCAGCTGCCGCAGAGATCGCGAAAACCAGTGCCGCCAGGCACCAAAGGCGGGCTTTATTCATGACGTCATTTCCATGCTGCACATCGCCTATGAAGGAATTCCAAAGAGCCGATTGGGGTTGTCGACCAGAATCCTCCGACGGGTGGACGCAGAAGGCGCCCATCGTTCGAGCAAGCTGAGGAGCTCTCCCGTATCGAGTTCCGCATTGGAGATATGCGGCCAGTCGGAACCCCACACAGCACGCTCCGGCGCGCGGTCGACGATGGCCCTCGCGACGGGCTCTACGAAGTCGTAACCTCGCTTTTTGGCGATTCGATAGGCGCCGCTGAGCTTCAAGTACGCGTGATCACCATCCAGCAACTTGAGTAATTCCGCAAAGTCGCCGGACTTCAGGCCGTCTTCCTCCAGCATGTAACCCATGTGATCGATGACGAAGTCGATCCGCAAAGTGTGGAGAAAGCCGGTCAGGTCCCTGACGATGTAGCCGGGCGCGTAAAACTGCAGATGCCACCCAAGAGGTTTCACCCGCGCCTCCGTCTCCAGTATGTAGGACTGTATTTCCGCCAACGGCAGTCGTGCGCGCTTGAACAGATCGAGACGCACGGCTCTTACGCCGCGCCTATGGAAATCCCGGAGTTCCGAATCCGTGACGTCCGACTCGATCATCACGACGCCGCGCGCCGCGTCGCCGACCACATCGAGGGTATCCAACAAACAGGAATTGTCGGTGCCGTAGAAACTCGGCTGAACGATGACGAAGCGCTCCATGCCGATGACCGGCATGAGCGCTCGATACTGCGTGAGATCTCCATCCGGTAAGGTGTAATGGGGTTTCGCGACGTGCGGGTACCGATCTTCAGGACCGAAGATGTGAACATGGGCATCCCATGCGCCGGCGGGCGCTGCGAACGTGGGACGGGAGATCGTCTCGAGCGACCGTAGGGGCCGCGAGATTTCCGGCTCTTCGCTCATCGAATACCCTCGACCGTGTTGGAATTCCCGAATGACTGCTTGCGCCACTCCGACGCCCGCTGAGCCCATTCCTGCGCTCGCTGATTGAGGCCGACCGCGAGGACGTCCGTATCGATTGCGGCGAATATGATCGGCGCCGCGCCCGCATTGAGAAGCTCCATGCAGAGCGCGGGATCGGAAGAACCACCAGCAACCGCAAGCTTTCCGTGCCGATGCGCAGCGGCAATGACACGCTTGCACGCGACGATCATGTTCGGATGACGAAGGTCGCCGGCGTGTCCCAGATCAACCGAAAGGTCGTTCATCCCGACGTGCAGTATATCGACACCGTCGATTGCTCCAATGGCATCGGCATTATCGATGCCCTTGCCGGATTCGAGCAGAATGTGAATCGTCGTCGCCCGGTCGGCCGCCGCGTTCAACTCAGCCATCGGGAGTTTGCGATACGCGACTTGGGGCAGGTGCGCGATCTGGGAGCGATAGCCGCGCGGTGGAAATCGAGCGGCATTGACGACTTGCTGCGCTTCTTCAGCCGTCTCTATACGTGGCGCGATGATTCCCGTGACTCCGCCATCGAGCAGCCGGCCGATGATGCCATATTCGCGTTCTGGTACCCGGACCCATGCCTCGAGACCGAGATCGGCGGCCGTCGCGCTGATCTGAACGGCGCAGTCGATGGAAATGCTGCTGTGCTCCAAGTCGATCCAAACAATGCCGTAACCCGCCGTCTTCGCGATTCGCACGATTTCCGGTGTTCGGGCGTTTCGAATACCCAGACTGAGCAACGGCTCGCCGCGCGCCAGATTCCGAAGCACCAAGCTTTCCGTATGTCGAACGGTTTGCGCCGGATCGCTCACTGATCACCTTGTAGCCAACTTGAACTCGTGCTGCGCTTGTTTTGGTCGTATTTCCACCGACGCCACGAGTCTGCGACGGCCTCATTGTTTGGACAAGTTTAATATTCACGGCCATTTGATTTTAAAAAGAGATCAATGAGCCGTGAATGGAGTGCGGACTACGACCGCCTCGCCGCGAACAGGGTCAAGTCGCTCCGCCGCTTCGCAATGCCGGCCGATTCCCCGGTGCGTTCTCGCCATCTTCCGCTGCCGTGGGCGCGGCCGACCCCTCTCTCACATCGTCATCAAGATAGCGTGCGAGGCACGCCCGCAGCCGTGCGCGATCGATCGGCTTCGTCAGATGCGCATCCATACCCGCGTCGGTGCATTGCTCCACCGCCCCGATCATCGCATGAGCCGTGAGCGCCACGATGGGAATGTGGGCGCCGCCGGCTTCGAGCGCGCGAATCTCCCGCGTCGCCTCATACCCATCGAGTTCCGGCATCTGGCAGTCCATCAGGATCAGATCGTAATGTCCCGTCTTCCAAGCCTGGACGGCGAGACGGCCATCGGCAACCACATCGACCAGGTATCCGAGCTTCTCGAGAGAGCGGCAGGCGACCTTTTGATTCACCGCATTGTCCTCCGCCAACAAGATCCGGCATTTTCGTACGACCCTCAGCGATGGCAGGAAATCGTCCGGCATCGGCACGCGCACGCAGACGTCCACATCTCCAATCGGTTCCGCAATCCCCTTTCTCGAGCACGATGCCTCCACCCGGGTGGTGAACCAAAATGTCGACCCGACTCCCTCGGCGCTGGTTACCCCCGTTTCACCCCCCATCAAACCGACCAATTGCTTTACGATGGACAGGCCCAGCCCCGATCCACCGAATCTACGTGTCGTGGACGCATCGATCTGGGTGAACGGCCTGAACAAGCCGTCGATCCGGTCCGCTGCGATCCCGATCCCCGTGTCCCGCACCTCGCAGCGCACCGTCATGCCTCGCGCATCCCGATCCGTAACCCTCATATCGATCGAAACCAGACCTTTTTCCGTGAACTTCACGGCATTGCTGACGAGATTGAACAAGACCTGGCGCAGGCGTCCCGAATCGCCTTTCACGGTCTCGGGCAACGCCGGGTCGATATGTGCCGTGACTTCGACACCCTTGTGCCGCGCTTGGACGGTGAGCAAGCGCACCACCTCCAGGGCAATGGCGCGCAGATCCACGTCGATGTGTTCGATCTCCAGTTTGCCCGCTTCGATCTTGGAGAAATCCAATATGTCATTGATGACGGTCAACAGCGCCGCCGCGCTGTCTCGGACGGTCACGGCGCAGTCGCGCTGCTCCGGGTCCAGCTTCGTCTCCAGAAGTACTGCGGTCATGCCGATCACGCCGTTCATGGGCGTTCTGATCTCATGGCTCATGTTGGCCAGAAACTCGCTCTTGGCTCTCGACGCCGCGAGCGCCAGCTGCGCCTGACGCTCGGCCTCCTTCCTTGCCCGGGCCAGCCGCGAACGAATGACGCGATCGCGGCGCCGCCCGATCTGCGCTGCGCGGCTGAGGCGAAAAACAACGACGCCGGCAAGAAACGAAAGCATTGTCACCGCGACAAATGCCGCCGTTCCCGCCCGGCGAATCACCGCCACCCGAGCGTCGAAATCCGTCAAGGACATATCGACTCCGACAACGCCCACGAATGCACCGGTCGAATCGAAAAAAGGCGCATATGCGCTCATGTAGCTGCGCAGCTGCTCGCGGACCGGCTCGACGTTGACGGCAATCTCGTGGTTCTGCAGTGCGCGGCGCAGGGACGGATCGAGAGTATCGTGCGGAGTCATGATCGGATCCGGCGGAAAGGCGTCGGGCTGCGCTTTGTACAGGTAGTCGGTACCCAGCACGTAGTAGACACGATTCTTGGCCAGAACGGCCGTATAGACGTAGATGATGTCCGAGGTGACTTTGTGAAACCGAACCAGCGGCGCAAGCAGCGAAAGATGCTCGACGCTGCCTGCCTGGGCATCGGATACGAGCGTCTTGTGCAGGTCGCCGTTCACCAACGTGGCCGCCACGCGTGCCAGCTGGGCCAGCTCATTGCGCACGGCGTCAAGTTGGGCCTCGCGCGCGGAGCTCCACAAGTAGAACAGGCCGCAAGACGCAATCACCAGGATGGCGACGCCCGCCAGAAGCCCGTGAACCAGCGGGCGGCTCATGCGACGAATGATGTTTTTAGAAATGTGCATGTGCCGCCCAACCAGTATTCATGCGTACGGCATCGAGTACGCTCGGGCGCGCACTAGACGCGCCCGGCCCGATTCATGCGGAACGCGCGACGTTTCGCGTCCTCGCTTGGTAGTTCTCGCCGCCTGCCCCGCCTGCGCCGGTCGCGCCGATCTGCGGCGTATTTGAATTCACGGTTCTCAGCTGCAGGACGAAATTCGCCACTTGATCCTGCAGGGAGTCCGCCTGCTCTTGCAGCACGCCGGCCGTCTCGACCACGTCGGCGGCCATGGCCTCCGTGGCGCGGGCGGTCCGTTCCGCTTGCGCAATATTCTCCGCCACCGCCACAGTCGACGCGCTGATCTGCGTCACCTTCAATGCTATGTCCTCCGTGGACTTGAACTGGTCATCGCAGGCCGCAAAGATGATCGACGAGCTTCCCTCCAGCTCCGCAATGATCGAGCGCATGTTCTGCAGTATCTCCATCGAGCGGGTGGCGGCCGACCCGACCTGGTGCACGTGGTCGCCGATTCCATCCGTGGCGCTCTGGGTTCGGGCGGCCAACGTTTTGACCTCGTCCGCAACGATGCAGAATCCACGCCCCGCCTCACCGGCACGCGCAGCCTCGATCCGCGCATTGATTGCCAGGAGGTTCGTCTGGCGCGTGACTCCGGAAATGAGTTCCGCAATGCTGCGAATTTGACCTGACGCGGCCGCGAGGGAATCGATTTCCGTCCTGGCCGCGGTCGCTTCCTGAACGCCGAGCACGGCCCGTGCCCTGGACTGCTCGGCATTCTTGCGGACCGACTGTGCCGCCCCGGATAGTTGGGCGCTGGAACCGGCAATGCGCGACGCCGAGTCCTTGGTCGATTCGGCGACGACACTGGCCTCCGAGCTGCATTTCGTCGTGCTCGCCGCACTCTGGGCCAAATTCGCCGCGGTGTTCTTCAGCGAATCGACGGTCACCGCGACCGAGTCCACGATGCTCGCCACTTGGGCCTCGAATTCCCGTGCCAACTGCTCGCGCAAGGCCCGGCGTTCGGCCGCTTGCTGCTGTTCCGTTTCGCGCTGAATCTGCCGATGCTCTTCCGCCCGCCGCCGTTCCGACTCGCGTTGTTCGGCCTGACTCTCCTCAGCCGCGCGTGCCCGCTCGGCTTCCAGCGCCAAGCGCTGATCTGCTGCAGTTTGAGCCCTGTTTTCGACGGCCTTGCGCATGGAGATCATGTCGCGCATCAGCCCGGCGAACTCGCCTCTGCCGCGCACCACGATATCGCGCGAGCCTTCGTTGGTTTCGATGCCGCGAACGAGATCCCGCAGGCGCCCCACCGATCCCAACATGCTCCGCGCCAGGAGCAGCGCCAGGACGACCCCCAGCAGGGTCATTGGCGCCACCGTCACGACGATGAGATCGTGCCCGCGGGCGGCGCGTTCGGCGATATCTCCCAGGACCTGCTGCGCATTGGCGGCCTGGGTATCGATCAAATCCTGCAGCTTCCCATCGACATCGCCGATTACAGCCGCGGTAATCGGTCCACTTTGCGCGTCGATCCCCGCAATGAGTCCGTTGAGCGCCGCGATCGCGGCATGCGAGTCCGGTGTCGACGCATGAGTGGCGGCACTCTCCAGATGAGCACGGGCGCTCTGCGCGGTCGTGCGCAGCCGCTCGCTGCCTCCGGCCGTCGTTCCCGCGTAGGCTATTCCCACGACCTCCTTCCAAGCAGCCTGCGCGGCGCGCGTTTCATCGGCCTCCGCCTGGCCCGCTTCTTGATACGCCGCGGTCATTTGGGTGAATGCCCGATACTTGGCGATGGCATTGATACCCGTCGCCAGCGCCATGACGACCACGATTCCGAGCCCTGCCAGCATCTGCCCGGCGACGGGAATGCGGTTCACCAGCTGATCGCCGGGGGCCGACGGCAGCATGCGCTCCATCACCGGTACGCGTCTGAACCAATGATTGAAGATCACGGCTGCCAGATGGATCACCACGAGGCCGACCAACACCTCCGCCGTCGCGATGTGCGCCGTCATGAAGCGATCGCGAGCCGCATCGGAGATATCCCACGGCGCGGGCAGCGTGACCAGCCCGAATGCAGTGACGGTGTCGCCGCGCCCCCATGCGACGCACATGCCCAAGGCGGGCTGAACGATCAGCGCGGCATAGAAAGCATAGTGCAGCAGGCGCGCCGAGAGAATCTGCCAGGAAGGCAGGTCGGCAGCGAGCGGCGGGACCCTGTGCCGAAAAATTGCGGCGAGCCGGATGAAGGACACCACCAATATGGCGAAACCCAGTTGCCGATGCAGGCTGAGAACGCTTTGACCGTATTGCAGCGACCGTAGCTGGCCGAGAAGGACGGCGATCGTCAATTGACAGATGACGAACAGGCCGATCAGCCAGTGGGTAATTTGAAGGAGCGGCGGGTATCTCCCCCGTGGACTGGCGATTGACACAGGATTACACGAGCGGTGCCGGTCTAATTGACGGTGATCGCCAGCTTCATCTTCGGGTGAATGCCGCAGGCCACCGCATAGGTGCCGCTCTTCGTGAACGTGTATTTCACGTGTCCCCCGGCCGGCTGGAGTCCGCCGTTGAAGCTGACGCCGTCGCCGGTCACCATGATGTTGTGCGCCGTCGTGTCATCGTTGACGAACTCCACGCTCTGCCCTTTCGCAATGGTCAGTTCACCGGGCGCGAAGCTCAGACCCTTTTGCGAAACGGTGGCCGGCTCCGCCGCGATTCCGGAGGTTGCAAACAGAACTGCTGCCGTCGTAATCAGATGTTTTCGTATGGACATGGGGCTCTCTGCTCGATGGAGGACTTCAGCGGGGCAGGATCGGAAGCGTGACCGGCTCATCGAGGCTCGTCAGCGCATTCAGAAATGCCACGAGATCGGCCTTTTCGGCGGACGAGAGTCCGAGGCGATGAATGTTCGAGTCGAGACTGGGACGCGTCTCGAAGCCGCTATCGTAGTGATCGATGACGCCGGAAAGGGTCGGCACCGAGCCGTCGTGCATGTAGGGTGCACGTTGCGCGATGTTGCGCAAAGTCGGCGTCTTGAAGGCCCGCTCCAGCTGAACGATGCCGGGCATGACCGCCGCGCGCCCGAGGTCGGCATCGTGCATGCCGATGTCGTGGAAACCGTCATCGCTCATGCGCCAACCTGAATGACAAGCGGCGCAATTCGCCTTCCCGTTGAACAGGACGAAACCCCGAATTGCGGCCCCCGACATCGCTTGTTCGTCGCCCTTGACCCAACGATCGAATGGCGCGTCGCTCGATATGACCGTCCTTTCGTAAGTGGCGATGGCGGCCGCGATGCTGTCGAGGGAAATCGCTTGCCCCGGAAAGGCGCGCGAAAACGCGGTTCCATACTCCGGGATGGAACGAAGCAGGGGCAATGCACTCTCCACCGACATGCTCATCTCTTTGGCCGAGGTAAGAGGTCCTTTGGCCTGGTCCTCGAGCGTCGCCGCGCGTCCGTCCCAGAAGTACGGTTCGCCGTAGGCGACATTGAGAATCGTCGGCGTGTGCCGGCCCAAATGGGTGCCCATATGGCCGAGCCCTTTGGCAAGTCCGTCGCCCCAGGCAAGTCCCGGATTGTGGCAAGTGGCACAGGAGATGGCGCCCGAACCGGAAAGCCGGGGATCGAAGAACAACATCTTCCCAAGCGCCACCTTATCCGCCGTGATCGGATTGTTCTTCGGCTGCGGGATCGCGGTTGGCCGCAGATAGTTCGCGCGCAGAGCTTGCGCTTCCGCCGCGAACGGTGATTTCGTCGGCATATCGCCCGCCGCGCAGATGGTGCCCGCGCCCACGAGCAATGAGAAAACGCCCACGAGGCGGTGAAATATAGTCCTGTACATCGTGCACCCTCGGCGAATAGTGAACCTTAAGGGTAGTGACGGCAGAAGCAATGAATTCTTGAGAGCGGGCGGCCAATTGCAGAGCTTTCGAGCGCGCACCATCGTGATGCGGATCACGATCAGTTCACTTTTGGCGCCGGCGTACGCCTGGTCGAATAGGGAAATGCCTTACAGCGCAAGGGCCGCCTCGCGCAGTCGATCTTCCCAGGTGAGCGTTGCGTCGGCGCGACGTGCGCATTTCTGGTGCGCACCTCACACCCCGGCCCGGACCGCCTGCCTACAATCAAGCATGCTCGCCCGTGGACGTATGGAAGCCAAGGAACAGGTGTGCCGGCGCAAGTCGGTGCTCGCCGACTCCGATAGATTGATGGAAACACTGTCATCGCTGCGGACACCGGACCGCCGCTCTCCGTTTGCGATCATCTGGATGTTCGCCGGAATCGTTCTCTGCCTATTGATCCTGGCGAATTTCAGCTTCGGGCTGCTGTCATCGATGCGCGCGTATGTGGGCGGCGAAAGCCTGTGGTCAAAAGCCCAGAAAGACGCCGTCTTTCACTTGCAGGAATTCGCCGGCAGTCACGACCCGGAGGATCTGCGGCAATTTCGCGCCGACATCGCCATCCCCCTGGGAGATCATGTCGCTCGAGTCGAGATGAACAAGCCCAGGCCGGATTTCGAAAAAGTGCGGCAAGCCTTTCTCCGCGGCGGGAATCATCCCGACGACATCGACGGCATGTTCAACCTGTACCGGCGATTTGCGTGGGTCAGTTTCGTGCAGCGCGCGATACGCGCCTGGGAGTCGGGCGACCTCTACATCGCCCGGCTTGATGATACCGGAACGCGGTTGCAGCTCGAGGTCGCATCCCCGGCGCCCAGCCCCGAGAAGATCGAATCGATACTGGCCGAGATCTCCGGGATCAACGATAGCCTCACCCCCATCGAGAACCAATTCGTCGCGGCCATGAGCGACGCCTCGCGCTTGACCTACCGGCTCCTTCAGGGAATCATGCTGGCCGCAACCCCCTGCCTGTTGATGCTCGGCGTCGTGTTGTCGCTGCGCATCCTCCAACAAAGAAAGCGCATGGAGGACCGGGTCAATCACATGGCCTATCACGACGAATTGACCTCGCTGCCCAACCGGCTGATGCTGAGCCAGCGCCTCGATCAAGCCCTGAGCCGGCACCGCCGCGCCGGAACGCAGCTTGCAATTCTGTTTCTGGATCTGGACCGCTTCAAAGTGATCAACGATTCGTTGGGACATGAGACCGGAGATGTCCTGCTGCGCCAGGTCGCCGACCGCCTGCGCAACCAGTCGCGGGAAGGCGATACGGTCGCCCGGATGGGCGGCGACGAGTTCGTGGTGCTGATCGAGAATTACGGCAATCTTGCGGATGTCTCCACTCGCGCCCAGCGCCTCGTGGAGCAATTGAGTGCGCCCTACGCGCTGGGAGGCAACGATTGTCACGTCACCGTGAGCATCGGCATCAGCGTCTTCCCTGCCGACGGCTGCGACGCACAGGCGCTGCTCAAGGCGGCGGATGTGGCCATGTACCGGGCCAAGGACACCGGGCGCGACGGCTATCAATTCTATTCGGCGGCGATGAACGTGCATACGGTCGAACGACTGGAGTTGGAGTCGGATTTGAGGCATGCCTTGGAAAGAGACGAATTCTTTCTGCACTATCAACCCAAGGTGGAAGTGGCGACCGGTCGGATAACCGGGGTCGAGGCACTCCTACGTTGGAATCACCCGCGCCGTGGATTGATACCGCCAATGGAATTCATTCCTCTCGCAGAAGAGACGGGATTGATCGTATCCATCGGCGAATGGGTGCTCGCCACCGCATGCGCGCGAACCAAGGCGTGGCAGGATCACGGTTTCCCGGAGTTGGATGTTGCGGTCAACCTTTCGGCGCGTCAATTTGCGGATCCAATGCTCCTTTCGAAGCTGACCAACATCATCCGCCGCAGCGGACTCGACCCGACGAATCTCGAGGTGGAGATTACCGAGACCTTGGTCATGTCCCACGGGGAAAGTGCCGTCGCCTTGCTGCAGCAATTGAAGTCGCTAGGCGTGCGGATCGCGATCGACGACTTCGGAACGGGCTATTCTTCGCTCGCCTACCTCAAGCGCTTTCCAATCGACTCGATCAAGGTGGATCGCTCGTTCATTCGAGACATCCCCGCCGACTCCGGCGACATGAAGATCACCCGCGCGATCATCGCCATGGCGCATAGCCTTCGGCTCCGGGTGGTCGCCGAAGGGGTGGAAACCGCGGATCAGCTCAAATTCCTGCGGAGCCAGCGGTGCGACACGGTCCAGGGATACTACCTGCACCGGCCGCTCCCGGAGGCGGAAGTGGCGCCCGTACTCAAACTGAACCGGATGCACCGCGACGCTCTAGTTCCGGTCTATGCCTGATCGGGTGCCCCGGCAAGACGTTTCACGGCAGATCAGAACGTCGGGATGTATTCCTCATCGTCCTGATGGGCGCGCTCGAACTTGAGGAAATCGTAATATCCGCAAGTCGTTCCGTACGGATATCGGCGGCAGACGTAGGGGCGGGCTGCATACACGGTGCACTTGCGCGTCTCGCGGTCAAAGAGAGTGCACACGGAGCGATAAATTTCGTCCTTATGATGCCGCATGATCTGTTCATCGACGTCGCCCGCCTTATACCGGTAGGTAAATCGCTTGCGCGCGGCCGCCACCGAGATTCCTTCGTGTGCGGCGAGGCGCCGGAGGTCGTTATCGGTTACGGCGATTCGCGGATGACTGCAGCAATAGCCGGGACACTTCTGACAATTGAACTTCACTGCGGTCCTACCTCGTTGTCCCAGGGTTCTTCACGTTCGGCAGCCGCTCCCATATCTTTTTGCGCACGGTCACCGCCCCCAGGCTGCCGCTGCGCACCGTAAAGATGAGATGCCCACCCTCCAGCGTTATCGTCTGGGCGTAGTCCAAGCCCGTTTCGACGGGAATGATCGACGACTTCACGTGATGGGTCACCACCGAGGTCGCCGCATCGTAGTCCCACGTGCCATAGTAAGAGTAGTATGTGTCGAAAGCGTCGGCCTTCAATGCCGCATCCTCGTCCCCCACGGGACGAGGCACCCGTACTGCCGGAGCCTCCCATTTCGGGCGATTCGGTGCCGTAATCTGAACACTCATCCATCCGGATGAGTCATAGATGATGATCCCGGACGAACCGGCTTGATAATAGGGGTCGACGGTCTCGCCGCGCGGTCCCAGATACTCGATTGCCGCAAGCCGCCAGGCGCCGACCAGTTGCCGCCTCGCCCACTGGCGGCCGTCGTGTGGCCCGGCTTCGCAGGGAGACGATCCCAGGCAGGTCAACCACGACAGCAATAGCGCGACGCAGCCGGCGATCCGGATCCCGGTACGGCCGACGGTGGCACCTTCGATGACGATGAACATCTTCCAGGGCGTCACTGCGGCGGCGCGGAGCATTGATGAATCTTGGCAGCGGGTCACTCAAAAATCCACTTAAGAAAGCGACACGATGCCGCAAAGTAGCGGCAGGATCAATCCCGCCCGAGAACATGAGGCTTGACTCTGTCTTATACAAGCGTATAAATGGCGGCCATGCGGGCGTCGACCCTGAACAGCGTGACAACCCGGGATCGCCTGCTCGCGTCCGGACACAAGACCGTAATCAAACATGGCCTTCGCAGTCTGACTGTCCGCGAAGTCGCCGCGGGCGCCAAAGCCAATCTCGGGAGCTTCGTCTATCACTTCGGCACGCGCGACGCGTTCGTCGAAGCGCTGATCGAACGGTGGTACGCGCCATTGTTCGCTCGGGTGAACATGGTGGCGGCCGAGGACGGCCGTCCGCTGGAACGGCTGCGGAGCGCCATCCTGCAACTCGTCGACTTCAGCCTCGCAAACGATGTGTTCATGGGCCGGATCCTGATGGCGGCGGCCGATAACGACAAGCCTGCTTGCGCCTTCGTGAAATCCCTCGCCGGACGGCATCCACGGATCCTGCTGCAACTCGTCGCGGCCGCGCAGACCGACGGCGCACTCGTGGACGACGACCCGATGCAGGTGCTGTGCTTTCTGCTCGCGGCCGTTGCGCTGCCCCGCCTGGTGGCGGCGGCCTGGCAGGGTCCATCGTTGTTCGGCAAGCAATTATCGTCGGCGCTATCCCACATAGCCCGCGACCGCGACCGGATGGTGCAGCGACTCGATTGGGCACTGCGCGGCGTGGCCCGCGGAGCCCTCTGATGGACAAGCCAACTCCGGAAAGTCGTCCGATGCAGGCGAATAACGCAGGTACCCGTATGCCCAAGATCGCGCGCTTCGCCGTCCCCATCGTCGGCATCATCGTCATCGGGGCGCTGCTGTGGTGGTGGCTGGGCCGCCACCAGCCGCCGAGCGAGCTGCGCCTGTACGGTAACGTGGATCTGCGTCAAGTTGAACTGCCCTTCAACGGCAACGAGCGCATCTCGGCCGTTCTGGTGCAGGAGGGCGACCACGTTACGCAGGGGCAGCTTCTCGCACGACTGGAGACCGGTCGTTTGGCGCCGCAAGTGGCCAAGGCCGAGGCCGACCTCGCCGCGCAGGCGCAGGCCGTCGAGCGGCTGCACCATGGTAATCGGCCCGAAGAGATCGCCCAGGCGCGCGCCAACCTCGATGCGGCAGCCGCGGATGCCGAGAATGCGCGCGCGCAATTTGCGCGCTTGCGCGCCCTTTCCGACAGCTCGTCCGGCCGCGCCGTGAGCCGCCAGGACATGGATACGGCAAAAGCGTCACTCGATACCGCGGAAGCCCGACTGGCGGTGAATCGCAAGGCCCTGGCGCTCGAACTTGCCGGACCGCGCAAGGAGGACGTTGCGCAGGGCGAAGCCCAATTGCGCGCAGACCTCGCACAGCTTGCGCTGGTGCAGCAACAGCTGAGGGACGCCGATCTGCTGGCCCCGCTCAATGCCGTGGTGCGCTCGCGCATCGTCGAACCCGGCGAAATCGCCTCTCCCCAAAAGGCAGCGTTCACACTTGCAATTATTGATCCGAAATGGGTCCGCGTGTATGTGGCCGAGACGGATCTGGGTGCGGTGCGCGAGGGCTTGAACGCGTCGGTGACGGTCGATGCGTTTCGCGGCCGCAGCTTTCCCGGGTGGGTGGGTTTCATCTCGCCGGTCGCCGAATTCACGCCGAAGTCGGTGGAGACCACGGAGCTGCGCTCCAGTTTAGTGTACGAAGTACGTGTATTCGTACGCGATCCCGGCGACGAGCTGCGCTTGGGGATGCCCGCGACGGTGCATCTGCCGCCGCGCCGGGGCGCCGACGGGAGCGCGCCGGCGAGCGCAACCGATTCGGGTTTGCCGCATGGTGGCGCATGAGCGCGGCGGCTCCGCATCCACGCGCAGCGGACGGGCATGCACCCGCGGCGGTCGCGCACGACCTGCGCAAGGGGTTCCAGCGCGACGGTCAGGGAACTGTGAGGGCGCTCGATGGAGTCTCTTTCGAGGCTAGTCACGGCGAACTGACGGCGCTGGTGGGGCCGGACGGGGCCGGGAAAACCACCCTGATGCGATTGGTCGCGGGGCTGCTGCGCGCGGACGCGGGGTCCTTGATGGTGCTCGGGGTCGACGTGGGGGCGGACCCACAGCAGGTTCAAGACCGCATCAGCTACATGCCTCAGCGTTTCGGGCTATACGACGATCTAACGGTCGGCGAAAACCTGGACCTGTACGCAAACCTTCACGGCGTGAGCGTGGATGATCGCGCGCGGCGCTATCCCGAACTGATGGAGATGACCGCGCTGGGGCCGTTCATGACGCGCCTTGCCGGTCAGTTGTCGGGCGGCATGAAGCAGAAACTGGGATTGGCCTGTACTTTGGTGCGCTCACCGGAACTGCTGCTGCTCGATGAACCGACGGTCGGCGTGGATCCGCTGTCGCGCCGCGAGTTGTGGGACATCGTCCGCCGGCTGGTGGCTGATCGCGGGTTGACGGTGCTGCTCAGCACCGCTTATCAGGACGAGGCCGAGCGCTGCAGCCGCGTGATCATACTGCACCAGGGGCATGTCCTGTCGCAAAGTTCACCGCAGCAGGTAGCCGACAAGGCCGCGGGACGCAGTTTCGTGGCCTTCCCGCAGTCCGGCCAGTCGGCCCGTGCTCTACAAGCGCGGTTGCTCGATCGACCGGACATCGTCGACGCGGTGCCCGACGCGGGGCGGGTCCGCTTCGTGAGCGGCGCCCCTGCCGCAGAGCCCGTTGGCGCACGGCATTCCCCGATTGCGGGGGCATTGCCGGATATCCGCGTCGATCCAGTCGCGCCGCGCTTCGAGGATGGCTTCATGATATTGCTGCGCTCTCACTCCGAGCGTGACCACTCGAAACCCATCGCGGTCCCGCACCCGCCCGCCCGGCAGGACCAAGAGGCGGTGGTCCGGGTGCAGGCGCTTGCGAAACGATTCGGCGCCTTCACTGCGGTCGATCGCATCAGCTTCGAAGTGCGCCGCGGCCAGATCTTCGGACTGCTCGGTCCCAATGGCGCCGGTAAGACCACCACCTTTCGCATGTTGTGCGGGCTGCTCGCTCCGAGCGGCGGCGAGCTGCACGTGGCGGGCGCCGATGTGCGCAAGGCCTCGGCGTCCGCCCGTGCGCGGCTCGGATACGTGGCCCAGAAGTTTTCGCTCTATGGTCCTTTGAGCGTGACCGAGAACCTCGAATTCTTCGCGAGCGCCTATGGACTGCGCGGCGAACGCGCCCGAGCGCGCATTGACTGGGCGATGGAGCAATTCGAGCTAGGCGTCCACGCGCGGACCACCAGCGCCCGGCTGCCGGCGGGATACAAGCAACGTCTCGCCATGGCCGCAGCGTTGCTGCACGAGCCGGAAATCCTGTTTCTCGATGAACCGACGAGCGGCGCCGATCCGCTGGCACGCCGCTCGTTTTGGCGGCGCATTACCGCACTGGCCGAACAAGGCGTGACCATCATCGTTACCACGCATTTCATGCAGGAGGCGGAATACTGCGATCAGATTGCGATCATGGATGCCGGCCAGGTGCTCGCGCAGGGCTCGCCGGCCGAGGTGCGGGAACTGGGCCGGACTGACGCCGAGCACGAACCCGGCATGGATGATGCCTTCATCGCCGTCGTCGAGCAGGCGCGAGATCGTCGGAGAACTTCGAATGGCGCGCCGCCGGCGGCAGCATGAGTGCCGAACACCCGTGGGCCGTGTCCGCATCCAACTCCAACCGGTGGGCGATGAAGCTGAGCCGCATTCGCGCTCTGGTGGGGAAGGAGACGCGCCAAGTGGTGCGCGATCCCTCGAGCATCGCGATCGGCGTCGTGCTCCCCCTCCTTCTGATAGTGCTGTTCGGCTACGGACTCTCGCTCGACGTCAAGAACGTGCCGATCGCGATCGTGATCGAATATCCCGGGCCCGAGGCGATGGAACTTGCGGCCGGATTTCAACTCTCGCCGTACTTCCATCCGACGATGATCCGCTCCATGCCCCCGGCGCAAGAACTGCTGCTGGAGCATCGGGTGGACGGCATCGTGCGGATTCCGGCGGATTTTTCCCGCCGGGTCGCTGCCGGCGATCCCGGCGTGCAACTCATCGTGCACGGCGGCGATGCCAACAGGGCTCGCATCATCGAAGGCTATGTTCAAGGGGCGGTCGGCGCCTGGTCGGCACGGCTCGCCGCCCAAGGACGGTCCGGACAAGTTCAGTCCGTCAATGTGCAATCGCGATTGTGGTTCAACGAAGCCAACGACAGCAGTTACTTTCTGGTTCCGGGTCTCATCGTGCTGGTGATGACGCTTATCGGCGGCCTGCTGACGGCAATGGTCATGGCCCGCGAATGGGAGCGCGGCACGTTCGAGTCGCTGCTGGTCACGCCGGTGCGCGCCGAAGAAATCCTGCTCGGCAAGACGTTGCCGTATTTCGCGCTCGCCCTGGTGGGATTCATGCTTTGCGTGCTGTCGGCCAAATTCCTGTTCCACGTCCCGATGCGCGGCTCGATCTGGGTGTTGCTCGGCGCCTCCATGCTCTACGTACTTGTTGCTCTGGGCATCGGCTTGCTGATCTCCTCCTGGGTCAAAAACCAATTCGTCGCCAGCCAGCTCGCGATGCTCGCGACCTTCATGCCCGCTTTCATGTTGTCGGGTTTTCTCTTCGATCTGCGCAGCATGCCCTCGGCGGTGCGCTTGGTCACCTATGCGCTGCCTGCTCGCTACTACGTGGCTCTGTTGCAGAGCGTCTTTCTTGCCGGCAACGTCTGGTCGGTGATCGTGCCGAATACGCTGGTGCTCGCTGCCATGGCGGCGTTGCTGGCGCTCGCCAGCCGCCTGGCCATGCGGAAGACCCTGGAGTGAACGCCATGCCGGGCGCCCTTTTGCGGATTCTGGCATTGACTCGCAAGGAGCTGCTTGCGGTGCTGAAAGATTCCCGCAGCCGCATGAGTCTGCTCATTCCGCCGGTGGTGCAGGCGCTGATCTTCGGGTATGCGGCCACTTACGACCTCAATCATGTCACCTACGCGGCACTCGATCAGGACCGTACGGCGGCGTCGCGCCAGCTGCTCGCGGGGCTGGACGGTTCCGGCGTGTTCGAGCGCGTCGCAAACCTGCAGCGCACGGCCGACATCGCTTTCTTCATCGACGCGCGGCGCGCGCTGTTGATCGTGCAAATCGATCCTCAGTTCGAGCGGCGGCTCTTGTCCGGGAAGAGCGCCGACATACAGCTCATCGCCGACGGCCGAAATTCGAACACCGCGGGCACGGCCATGAGCTACGTCACGAGCATCGTTCGGCAATTCAATTCCACCTGGAGCCACGACCATGGCTCGGCGACCCGGCCGGTGCAAGTGCTCACTCGCGCCTGGTACAACCCAAATCTCGAGACCCGTTGGTTCATGATTCCCGGAATGATAGGCACCTTGACACTGATCCAGACTCTGCTGCTCACGGCCATGTCGGTTGCGCGCGAGCGCGAGCAAGGTACTTTCGATCAGCTGCTGGTGACGCCGTTCCGCCCCATCGAGATCATGGCCGGCAAGGCGCTGCCCTCGATGGTGGTGGGCACGATCCAGGCTACCGGAGTGCTGCTGGTCGCCCAGATCTGGTTCCGCATTCCCTTTGCCGGCTCCTATTGGGCACTGTACTTGGGACTGCTGTTGTTTCTGCTGGCGGCAGTGGGCATCGGGCTGCTGGTTTCCGCGGTGTCCGCGACCATGCAGCAGGCGATGCTGTATTCCATGCTGCTGATCATGCCCTTCGCCATACTGTCGGGCCTGACCACACCGCTCAGCAGCATGCCGATCGCCGTGCAGTATCTGACTGCGATCAACCCGCTGCGCTACGCGATCGATATCACGAGACGCGTATATCTCGAGGGAGCGGGACTGGATCTATTGACCGCGGACCTCTGGCCCCTGGCATTGCTCGCCGCACTGACCCTGGGGGCGGCGTCGTGGATGTTCAGCCACCGCATGCAGTGATCGCCATGAACAACCTCCGTAAAGTCGCTCTATCCGCGGTTTCCAGTCTCATCCTGGCGGTGCTCGCCTCCTGCACCGTCGGGCCGGACTTCGTGCGCCCCACGCCCGGGGTGCCCCCGCACTGGTCCACGCGCGCAACCGCGCCGCCAAGCCCGCAGGACCCGCAGGACCCGCAGTCATCGTCGAAAAGCGCGGTCCCCGCAATCCCGTTGAGCGGAGTCACAGAAGGATCCTCTGACACGAGCGGCTGGTGGAACGCGTTCGGCGACCCGATGCTCACGTCGCTGATTGAGCGCGCCGCAGGATCGAATCTGGACCTACGCTCCGCAATGCTGCGCATCGACGAGGCGCGCGCGCAGCGCGACATATCGGCCGCCGCCTATTGGCCCAAACTGTCCGTCGATGCCTCCTACAGCCGACAGCGCCTCAGCGAAACCACGCCGACGGGCTCGCTGTTCAGTTCGGTGGGCAAGCTGCAGCTGCCCGGCGGTGCCGGCATCGGCATTCCGAATCCCTACAGTCAGTATCAGTTGAGCGCCAACGCGTCGTGGGAGATCGACTTGTTCGGGCGCGTGCGCCGCACGGTTGAGGCCGCGGATGCCAACGTGCAGGTCTCGGTGGAGGATCAGCACTCCGTATTGGTCTCGGTACTTGCCGATGTGGCGCGGAGCTATCTCGAACTTCGCGGAGCACAGACAAGACTGCACATCGCCAAGGAGAATCTGGCCACCATCGAAGAGCTGCTGGACTTGACCCGCCAGCGGCGTGCCGCGGGTCTGACCACCTACATCGATGTAAGCAACGCCGCCGCGCAGGCCACTGCGACGCGTGCCGAACTGCCCGCGTCCGAACTGCAGATCACCCAGAATATCAACCAGCTGAGTCAGCTGCTAGCCCGCGAGCCCGAGGCGCTGCGGGGTGAATTGGAGAGTCCTGCACCGCTGCCCTCCGTGCCCGCCACCGTGCCGATCGGTCTGCCCGCGGAACTCGCCCGTCGCAGGCCCGACATCCGCGAAGCTGAGGCCAATTTGCATGCCGCAACCGCCCAGACAGGCGTGGCGGTCGCGGACCTGTTTCCCCGCCTGACATTGGCCGCCAACGGCGGCCTACAATCCGAGACCCCCGGCAAGCTACTGGAGTGGGCCAGCCGATTCGGTTCGGTCGGGCCTGCGCTCGACGTACCGGTCTTCGATCGCGGCCGTTGGAAGACCGTGCGTCTGTACGATGTGCGGGCGCAAGAGGCCGCTCTGGCCTATCAACGCGCCGTTCTCAACGCCCTGCGGGAGGTTGAGAACTCGATCGCCGCTTACCGGGCCGACCAACAGCGCCGCGGCTGGTTGGATGCAACAGTCGCCGAGAATCGGGACACGTTGACGTTGTCGCGGCAACGCTATGAAACCGGGCTCAGCAACTTCATCGACGTCCTCGACGCCGAGCGCAGCCTGCAGCAGAATCAGCGAGCACTTGCCGACAGCACAACCGCGGTCACGACGGATCTGGTGGGACTGTATCGGGCGCTCGGCGGAGGATGGCAGTAGGCGGTGAGGCCGGCAATGCGCAAAGCCCCATCGATGGTTGGTGGCTACGGCGAACCCCGAAGCCCCCTAACCGACATCGTTCGATTGACAACTCATCCTACAATAGTGCGCCGCCGCCCGTCATGCGACGCCTCCAATCCGAATCTTCTGCCAGGCCCGCGAGCGCCATCGCAAATACAGCGTGGTCCCCAGCACCATCACATAGAAGAGTACGGCCACCCAACCGCCGATCGCGCCCCACCCGAACTGCGGCAGAAAGTTCACCCACCCCTGGCCCGGGGCAAACGTGAAGGAGTGCGCCAGCGGCACGAACAACAGCCACGAGACCGGCAAGACGAGAGCGGCGGGAATGGTCGCATCGCCGGCGCCACGCAGACACATGCTGCTGCCAAGATTGAGCCCGTCGAAGAATTGGTAACCCGCCGCAAGCCACAGGAGATGCGCGCCGAGTGCGACGGCAGCGATCGCATCGGCATCGTGCGCGCCGGCGAAGAACGGAAGAATCCAAGGACCGGCGAGCGCGAGCAGCACGCCGATCCCTCCCATGTAGAATGCGGCCAGAGCGATCACACGCGTCCCGACGCGCATCGCCCATTCACGGTCGCCGGCGCCGATCGATTGGCCGACGAGCGTCGTGCCGGCGGAGGCAATGCCGTATCCGGGCATGTAGGCAACCGAGGTCAGCATCATGACGATCTGCGTGGCGGCGCCGCCGGCCGTCCCGAGACGGACCTGCATCATCTGGAAGATCGAAAAACCCAGCAGATCCCCCGCGGGCAGCAGTCCCATCGGGAACCCGAGCCGCAGCTGCTGAATGATCCGACCGCCATGCGGCTTCCAGGTCAGGTGCGACTTGTACAGGTCGCGGTAGTAAGGTCTCAGGAAGATCGCCACCGCAAGCAACAGTCCACACGCCTGCGCGACGGTCGAGGCCCAGCCGGAGCCGGCGATGCCCCAACCGAGCCGGAAGATGAGAATTTCGTTGAACAGCCCATTCGCGACCGCAGTGGTGAGAGTGACCAGCATGGTGGTGCGCGGCCGGCCGATGCCATTGAAGAATCCCAGCATCGCCCACACGGCGCCCCCGAACGCGCCGCCGGCCACGCGCGGAAACCAGAACTGCGAAGCGAGGTTCTCGATCTGCGGATCGAAACCGAAGGGCGCCAGAATGAGGTGGCTTGCCGCACCCACCGCAATGAATGCCGGGACGGCCCACAGTGTGGCCCACAATGCGGTCCACGCAGCCTGCGCGGCCCGCATGTAGTGGCCGGCTCCGTGGGACTGGGCAACGATGGTCTGCACGGCCATTCCAACGCCGCCCAGCACCAACACGACCACGATGATCAGCCATTGCACGGCGCCAGCCGCCGCAAGAGCCTTGGTTGAGATACGGCCGATGAACCAGATGTCGGTGAGATTGAGCACAATCTGCACCGCGCTGTTCGCCATCAGCGGCAAGGCGAGCGCCAGCACTGCCCGCTGATCGACGTGCGCGCAGCCGGCGGCGTCGATACGCTGCGCAGGCAGTGTTCCGACGAGGGCGGTGTCCGCTGCGGCAATGTCGCCGGCCGTTTGTCCAACTTCCATAGCGATGGCCTACCGAGCGGGGGTGAGGTCGAGGACGTCCGTCGTCACGGCATCCACCGCATCGCGCGTAAAGGCGAGTGGAAAATACCGTCCCTCGATCCACAGCGGCAGCAGGTCGTCGTAATGCTTGCTGCCCGGCTGTCCGCTCTGCCCGGGCACGTTGATCGCCACAGACCTGTCCCAATCTGCCAGATCGAAGATTTCCCGATAGCTTGCGCCTGAAAGCTGGTCGAACGAATCGTCCCGAAATCCGGTAGCCTGCACGACTTCTCCGTCGCCCGACCGCTTCATCGGACCGCGGTCGAACAATGCGGCAGCGCCCGGGGCGGAATCCAGAGGATGCTGGAATTTGATCCGGTGCAGCTGCCCCCAGGTCCACTGCGCGATGTCGGGCCCCTGCCGCGCGGCCAGTTTCACGCGAGCTGCATCGAGCGTCGCGAAGAGCAACTCGTCGCGGCCCGCCTGCGGGTCGCTGCCGAACAAGGCGTTCTGCGGTGTCGACAACTCCCGTACCACTCTCAGTAGGGACAGTTTTCCGAATACCTTCTGCGCCTCCGCCGGAACCGCACGAGCGGTCACCGCGCTTCGCAATTCGCCTGCCCAGAACTCATACACTGCGGCCTCGGGCGATTCCGTGCGCAGCGCGCAATCCCACTGGAGCAGCATCTGCACGGTGAACCGGCGCGCCTCATCACCGGCCGTACCGCCCCGGCCAACGGCCTCCCGAAGCAGCCGCTGCAAATCGCGCGCGAGCAGCGAGACCACGTCGGTCTGCAGCGCCTCCATGTCGGCCACGCCCAGTTTGCTGCCGCGAGCCTTTGCGCCCTCCAACACCTCTTTGATTCGAAGGTAGCGGACCGGCTCGGTCCATTCGAATCCGACGGCGTAGCGATATCCATCGGGAATCATTTTATGGTTTGCCGTGGCCACGAATCCGCCGACGGGATTGAAACTGTGCGGCAAATCCTCGTTCGGTATGAACCCGGCCCATTCGTACCCGCCCGTGCCGGAGACCGGCAACAGCCCCGTCCAGTTTTCTCGCAATGGGGCAAGTCCCGTGGAGTGCTCGCCGATGTTGCCCTCCCGATCGGCGTAGACGATGTTTTCCGATGGCACTTTCCAGCGCCCCACGGCGGCTTCGAATTCCTTCCAATTGCGCGCCCGATCGAGCGCCAGCGATCCGAGATAACCCGCCGTTCCCGGCTCCGCGCCCACCCAACGGAGCGCCAAGGCTCGCGCCCCCTCCTCCCATAGAACGGGTCCGTGCCGTGTAAACTTCAGCTCGACCTGGACCGCAGGCGCGCCGCGGACTCCAATGCTTTCCCGAGCCACTTCCATGCGCTCCCACCCGCTCGGCGTCCGGTATTCCAATGGATCCGCCGGATTGAGGTTTTCGATGTACAAGTCCTGCTGATCGAGACCGAAAATCGTGAATCCCCAGCCGATTCGTTCGTTATGCCCCGCCGCCACTCCCGGCAACCCCGGCTCGCCGGCACCGATGACATTCCATCCAGGGGCGGCCAAGTGCACGACATATCGGAGGGACGGCTCCGCAAGCACGCGATGCGGATCGTTCGCCAACAACGGCTTGCCGGACACGGTAAGCGCTCCTGACACGGCCCAATTGTTGCTCTCGTGCAGAACTCTCGGGTCGAATGGGATACGCACGTCGCTGCCGGTCAGGTTCTTCAAAACGGCGGGCGACAATCCCGAAAAATCGACGCCGGGAGACGGATCGAGCTTGACGACGGGATCGAAGTCGAACAACGCGGTCGCTCTCTCGGCGCCGACCAACGCCACGAGCTGTGCATGTTTCAGCTCACCCGCGGCATTTCCGGTCATCGAATACGCCGCCATGCGATTCAGGCAGTCGTCCGCATGCCAGGTTTCCGGTCTGAAGCCCGCAATCTGAAATTCGACCGGGAGACCGCGGCCACCGGGCCTCTCGACTTCCGCGATGTAGGCGTTGATTCCCGCCGTGAAGGCCTCCAAGATCGCTTTCGCGTCCGGCGCGTAGCTGCGGAATTCCGCCTCCATGTCGCCGCGATAGCGCAACCGCCGCGCATTGAGGTCGCGGGCCACTGCTTCCGGGCCGAGCACCTCGGCGAGCCGTCCCTGACCCGAGCGCTTCCAGAGCTCCATCTGGAACAGCCGGTCTTGGGCCACGACAAAGCCCTGCGCAAAGAACAGATCGTGGCTGTTCCTGGCATAGATGTGCGCGACACCCCAGCGATCCCGCTGAACGCGCACCGCATCCTTCAAGCCCGGAATCGTGGCCGTCCCGCGAATTGCTGCGACCGCCACCTCGGCCTTGCGCTGCCACTGGGCGGACGTTGCCATTTGCGCCGCGGCCGGTCCTGCCCACCACAGAGCGAGTACCACGGCTCCAAGCTGTTTGATCATCACCGTGGGCGGGCGTTACTGCGGGGCCGTGGTACCGTCATCCGCGAGATTATAGGGCTAAAGCTTCGCGGCCGCATTCTCCCGCTGGTTGCAGGCGGCTGCCGTCACACGATAAATCGTGCTGATCTCCCCCACGGAATCCCGGCGCAACGCCGTCGAAGCGGCCCCTTCTCGATTAGGCAGGATCACGTAGGCGTTCGCGCCCTGGGCAGTCTCTTCGAGCAGGTTGCAGAGTGCCGCAGACGCATGACCCGACGGCGACTGTGCCGCCGCAAGATATTCCAGGTTCAGCCGATTGCGCGATTGCCATTCGACGTAGGGATTCGAATAGGTTTCCGGAAGCGCCACACTGCGTCGTCCGGCGGCCATCACCGCCAGAGATGCAGGATTGAGCGATCGATCGGGCAATTCCGTGACGAACAGATCCTGTGGTCCGGTGTGCCGCGTCACCCAGGAATACGCGCCCCAGTCGAAGGTTGCACCCAGGTCGAACGCCCGTTGCCGCATCGAGTCGTCGAATGGGCGCGGCCAGAAGGCCGCGAATCCGCACAGCGCCCCCATCAGCAATCCTGCGCCGGCCCGGCTCTCCCAACGCGGAGTGATTTGCCCCAGACGAACCATGCATAGCCACGCGGCAAGCCCGGCAAGGCAGGTCAGCGCCGCTTGCAGATAGATGAACCAGTGGTGCACCGCCAGTACGAATACCGTACAAACCGCGGTCTGCGAAGCCGCACCGCATGCGTAATGCCGCGTGAGAAAGACGATCGGAACGATGACCCAGACCGCGAGGATGGTTCCGGCGGCGCGGCTGATCGAGCCTTCGGTACGGAGCATCGCAATCGCCGGCACCGCCAACAGCCCCGGCAGCAAGGTCAACAGCATCCCGCGGCTCGGAGGCCAGTACGCAAATAGCGGGTCGATCAGCGCCCCGGGGCCCGGATTCAGAATATGCAGACGGTACGAGACCAGCAGCGGCAGAAGCAACGGCAGGCTCCACAGCAGCGCGGCGACGGCGGCGATTGCAATCCAGCCCAGTGTCCGCAGATTGAATCCGCGGCACGTCAACACGGCAACGGGCAGAATTACCGCCAAAATTACTGCCGGCACGGTGTGCGCGAGAAACGTCAGTCCGATGGCGCTGCCGATCAACAACGCATCGCGCAGGCGTTCGGATCGTATCCGCGCGTGGATCAACCAGACGCTGAAGAAAAACCCGCCCAACGCCAAGAGCGGTACCGAAGACCATGGATGGTAGGCGGCGCTGATCCACGGGGGAAGGACCAGATCATTGAAGAACACGAGAAGCGCCGTACCTGCCGCCGCGGCCACGGCGCCGATGAGGTGACGGGTCATCAAAAAGAAGCCCGCGGGTACTACCAGATTGATGAAAGGCGCGGACATCGTGAGCAGGCGCAGCGGTTCGATGCCGGTGGCCGCTGCGATGGCGGCGAAGAACGCATGAGCCAACGGCGGATAGTATCGCCACGCGCCGCCGATTGCCGGATCGCCGAACCAATTGCCGTCGATGATTCCCTGCACGAACCCCGCGTCGCGAAACGTGTCCATGATCGCCGGCGAATTCAGGCCTCGCGTGACCCACAAACCGCGGATGAGGCACGATATCAGCAGGAAGCAGACCAAATACCAGGTCCAGCGCGGATTTCGCGTTTCGAGTTTCAATACTGTCGCAGCGGTCCGTGTCTGAGGCTGCGCGCCCATAGGAACGCGGCACCCACCGGCTGCTTGATGGCATCCAGCACGGGCGACCGGAAGGGCGGCGTCGGATTCATGTGAAATTTCTCGCGCAGCACATAGTTCGCGGCGTAGACATTCGCATACGCACTATTCCACCAGTGATACAGAATGGCGGCGGAGACCGAAATGTCGCTGCCGTTCTGCACCCAATGCGGCGCGTTGACAGGGATATGCACGCCGACTCCCGGCGACAAGGTCACGACGTCGGCGTGGCCTTGCAACTCGGGCTTGTAAATGGCGGCGTTGGTATCCGCCGCCCACGACCGCTCGATCTCCTCCTCGGGGAGCACCTCGCGGTCGTGGCGGTTGAACAGACTGATCTCCTTCCGGCCCCGGATCTGCAGCAGAAAATTACATTCGCTGTCGATGTGGTAGGTGCTCAGCCGGTTCGGCGATGTGATGAAGATCGCCATCTGCGTCCGCCGCATTTTCCTCTTCAGTTGCCGGCCGCTCACCTGGAGCAGATCCGAAATGCAAGTGTCGAGCAGCTTGGCGTACTGGGGATTTCGCTCAGCCGATTTCAGGTCGATCCAAGCTCCGCAGGATTCGATATTGCGGATGGTCTGATCGATTGGGAAAGCGTTGTTCGTCCCCCACCGGGCACCCACGTTGGTAACCCCGCGGTCGTAATACAGGTCATTGGGCCATTTATCCGCGACTTCCTTCGCGAGTCCCAACAACCGCGGAAGCGCGAACAGCGGGTGGTCCTTGAGCTGGTGTTCCACCAGAAAGTGCCGCTCGTTGAACTTATTGCTGAATTCCACGGGATCGATCTGCAGGAGCGGTCGGCGGCGCTCGTCGGCCAGCGGCACGAGGGACTCCCGCGGGGCGGGCATGACCGTGGTTTGCATGAATGGCGTCCGTAGCTTCCGTTCGATAGAACGACCAGGTGGCAGCCTACAGGCGTTGACCGCTCGCGACAGCGGACCAAGTCGCAAAATCCATGTAAAACAGCACGGTGACCCATTCAGAACACGCCGACCACCCGGCCCTGATCGTCGATGTCGATCGCTTCCGAGGACGGCACCTTGGGAAGGCCCGGCATCGTCATGACGTCGCCGCATACCGCCACGACGAATTCGGCACCGGCCGCGAGCCGAACCTCGCGGATGTTGACCATGTGGCCGCTCGGGGCGCCGCGTAGTGCAGGATCGGTGGAGAACGAGTACTGAGTCTTGGCGATGCAGACGGGGAATTTTCCGTAGCCATCCTTCTGCAACTTGTCGAATTGGCGCCGAATGGCGGTGTCCGCTGAAATGTCCTCAGCTCCGTAGATCTTCGTCGCGATCGTCCTGACTTTATCCCACAACGTCTGGTCATCATCGTAGACGAAGCGGAAGCGCGCCTCGCCCGCCTCGGCCAGTTCGACGACCTGACGGGCGACGCCGATTGCACCCTCGCCGCCTTCGGCCCAGTGGCGCGCCAGCACGAGCGGTACGCCGAGCCCCCTCATTTTCCGGGCGAGCAATTCGTGCTCGGAATGCGTGTCCGCGGCGAAATGATTCACGGACACCACACAGGGCAACCCGTAGTGGTCCTTGACGTTGGCCGCGTGCCGTACAAGGTTGGCGAGTCCCTTCTCGAGAGCCGCGAGGTTCTCCTCGTTGATGAGAGAAAGATCGCATCCGCCGTGGTACTTGAGTGCGCGTATCGTCGCGACGATGACCACCGCCGCAGGACGGAGTCCGGACTTCCTGCACTTGATATCGATGAATTTCTCCGCCCCAAGATCGGCACCGAATCCCGCCTCGGTCACGACGTAGTCGGCGAGCTTGAGCGCCGTTTGCGTGGCGAGCACCGAATTGCAGCCGTGGGCGATATTGGCGAACGGACCGCCGTGGATGAAGGCGGGATTGTTCTCGAGCGTTTGCACGAGGTTCGGTTTCAACGCATCCTTGAGCAGCACCGCCATCGCCCCCTGGGCGCGCAGGTCGCGTGCACGGATCGGGGTGAGACTTCGCGTGTAGCCGACCACGACATTGCCGAGCCGGCTCTTCAGGTCGACGAGACTCTTCGCCAGGCACACGATCGCCATGACCTCGGAGGCCACCACGATGTCGAACCCGTCCTGGCGCGGGAAGCCGTTGGCCGAACCCCCGAGGCCGACCGTGATATTGCGGAGCGCGCGGTCGTTCATGTCGACGACGCGCCTCCAGGTTATGCGCCGGACGTCGAATCCGAGTTCGTTGCCGTGATGAATGTGATTGTCGATGAGCGCCGCAAGCAAGTTGTGCGCAAGGCCAATGGCTCCAAAATCGCCCGTAAAGTGCAGATTGATGTCCTCCATCGGCACCACTTGGGCGCGCCCTCCGCCCGCCGCCCCACCCTTCAGTCCGAAAACGGGACCTAAGCTCGGTTCACGCAGGCAGATGATCGTTTTCTTGCCGATCTTGTTGAGCGCATCGCCAAGCCCCACCGTCGTGGTGGTCTTGCCCTCGCCGGCCGGAGTGGGACTCAGGGCGGTTACCAGGATCAGCTTGCCGTCGGGTCTGCCTTGCAGACTCTGAATATAGTCGAGAGAGATCTTGGCCTTGTAACGGCCGTAGTTCTCGACGCTCTCGGGCGGGATGCCGAGGCGTGCGGCGATCTCGCCGATGGGCTTAAGGATCGCTTCACGGGCGATCTCGATGTCGGATGGCACGGTTAACCCTCTCTTATTGTTGTCTGATACCGCAAGAGTACCGGGGAAGACCTCAGGATAGAATACCCCAAGCCCGGCGGTATTACCCTGGGAAGGAACTGTATTGCCGCGTGCGGCTTTTAATGGGTGATGACAGGGTGGTGAACGATGCAGGGTGCGGACGTCATTGTCGTGGGCGGCGGTATCGCGGGTGCCGGAGCGGCCTATGAAATCGCGTCGCTCTGGTCCGTCATACTGCTCGAGCGAGAGACCCGCTGCGGCTACCATTCGACAGGGCGGTCGGCCGCCAGCTTCACGGAAAATTACGGCAATTCGGTGGTACGCCGTCTGGCCATCGCGAGCCGGCCGTTTCTCGATAGCCCGCCGCCCGGTTTTTGCGAGCATCCGCTGCTGACCCCGCAACCCGTGATCACCATTGCGCGTACCGACCAGCTGCCGCTGCTGCAGCAGCAGCTCGATCAGGCGAAAGCCCTGGTTCCGAGCATCACGAGAATCGAAGCGGCGGAAGCCCTGTCGAGAGTGCCGATTCTCAGAGCCGACTACGTCGCCGGCGCCTTCATCGAACCTCGTTCGATGGAACTCGATGTTCATGGACTGCATCAAGGGTACCTGAAAGGCGCTCGCGTCCGCGGCGCTCGCGTCGTGGTCGACGCCGGTGTCACCGCAATTGAGCACAGGGACGGGCGATGGTGGGTCACGACTCCGGCGGGAATCTTTGCGGCGCCGGTCATCGTCAACGCCGCGGGGGCATGGGCCGATGTCGTTGCCGACATGGCCGGCGTACGGCCCGTCGGCTTGGTCCCGAAGCGCCGCACCGCCTTCACGGTTCCGCTGCCCGCCGGTTTGGAATCGCACAATTGGCCGATGATCGACGACGTCGCGGAAGAATTCTACTTCAAGCCGGACGCCGGCCGGTTGTTCGTGTCGCCGGCGGATGCGACGCCGAGCGCGCCGCTCGATGCCTACCCGGACGATCTCGACGTGGCGGTGGGCGTCGAACGATTGGAACGTGCAACTCACTTGAACGTCGCGCATGTCTCGCACTCATGGGCCGGGCTGCGCACCTTTGCACGCGACGCGTCGCCCGTGGTCGGACTCGACGGCGCCGCGCCCGGCTTCTGCTGGCTCGCGGGCCAGGGCGGCTACGGCATCAAAACGTCGCCCGCCCTATCGCGCGCTTGTGCGGCATTGGTCCGCGGGAATCCTTTGCCGGAGGACTTTGCCCGTCTGGGCATCGGCGCCGACGAACTATCGCCGCAGCGGCTGCGCGAGACGGTCCCCACGGCCCGTACGAATAGCGTTTAGGATGTTGCGTCGAACTATGATCGCGAGCGACGGCAAGGGTGGCTTCATCTTATGACCAAACAGCGCATTTTAGCGGCGGATCTGCCGCGATTGTTCGTGGCTGCGATGTGCCTGCCGCTTTATCTTCTCGGCGCGGGCTGTTCCCGCCAGGAGGCCGCCCCGCTGCGCGTGGGTAGTTCGATGTGACCGGGTTTCGAGGCGTTCTACGTGGCACGGGAGCTGGGTTATTGGAACGCGGATCAGACGCGCCTCGTGGAATACGCCTCCACCTCCGAGACCATCCGCGCTCTTCGCAATGGCACCATCGACGGGGGAATGATCACGCTCGATGAGGCGCTGCTGCTGACCGAGGATGTCGCCGACATTCGCGTGGTGGTCGTGGCGGATGTGTCCAACGGCGCGGATGTGATCATTGCCAAGCCGGAGTTTGGCAGCATGAAGGACCTCAAGGGCCATCGCATCGGTGCGGAGACCACCGCATTGGGCGGCTACATTCTGCTGCGAGCATTGCAATTGTCGGGGCTCACGCGCGAGGATGTGAAAATCGTACCGCTGGAGTTTTCAGAGCATGAAGCCGGCTTCACGCAGGGCATCGTCGATGCGGTTGTGACCTACGAGCCTGCACGGACCAAACTGCGCAACGGCGGAGCGCACCAAATATTCGACAGCAGCCAGATTCCCGGAGAACTTGTCGACGTGCTCGTGATGCGCGCCGAATACGTACGGGCGCACCCGGATGCCGTGCAGCTGCTCCTGAGTGGTTTCTACCGGGCGCAGCGAGATTTCAAAGAAAGGCCCGAGGAATTCGCACGTATTGCCGCTGCTCGCGAGAACATCACCCCGGATGAGTTTCGTGCCTCGCTCACGGTGCTGCGCCTGCTCGACGCGAACGAGTCGAGGGCGATGCTGACGGGCCATCCGCCCGCTCTGCTCAAGAATGCGCGGTCACTGGCCACACTGATGATCGACCAAGGGCTGTTGCGAAAAACGGCCGACGTCGAATCGCTCTTCGATGAACGGCTGGTTGCCCGCATTTACCCATGAACCGCCTTGCGTCAATTCCCCTCTGGGTTCTGCTGCCGGTATTGCTGTTGAGTTGCGCAGCCGCAGCGGGATTGATTGCGTGGAAACTCAGCACACGCTTGATCACCAGCCAGATTGAAGCGCAATCCCTCGAGGAATCGGGACTCCAGATCACCGGTATGCAGTCGACCCTGGAACACCTCTTTCGCAAGGGCGACTTGAGCGGGGTACGCGGGGAGATATCGGGCGTGGCCACTCGCCCGGATATCAGCGCGGCGTTTGTGATCGATGCACGGAACGTGATCGTGGCGTCCACCCGATATGCCACGATCGGAACCGATGCGAATGCCATCGGGCAGGAGCTTCCGGAGGACTTGAGAGGTACCGAGGCCGCGAGTATCGCAGCCGTCAGAGCCTCGGGACAGGGAAGCACCGAGCTCTCACGATCCCGGCGGGTGACCGTCGCCTATTTTCCATTGATGATCACCGTGGATGAACATGCGCTGCGATCGGAGCGACAGGGGCTTCTGGTGCTGGTCTCGGACCTGCAGCCGGCGAAATCGCGCGCACTCCAGGCGGCAGCGCGCCAAGCGGCGAATTTTGCGGCGCTCTTCGGCGGTCTGGCCCTGTGCGCGTGGGCGGTCGTTCATTTTAGCCTGACGCGCCGCGTGGCAAGATTGCTGAGCACCACGCAACTCCTTGCCGGCGGCGATCTGTCCGTGCGCGCTGGAATTGTCGGGGGCGACGAGCTGGCACAGGTCGCGAAGGGGATTGACGCGATGGCCACCCGGATCTCCGAGGACGTCGGCCGCCGCAAACGTGTCGAGGAGGAACTTGCCAGCCGGACCGAGGCCCTGGCGCATTCTTTTTCTGTGCTCAATTCCACCTTGAATTCAACCGCCGACGGAATCATGGCCGTCCGGTTCTCCGGTGAAGTCATCTGCTCCAACACACCGTTCCGGGTCATGTGGGGAATACCGCCCGAGATGCTGGCGCGGGGTGTGGACTCTGAAATGATTGCGTTCATCGCTCCGCAGGTGAGAGATCGGGTGACGTACCTCGCGCGGATCGACGAGGCGTACGCCCACCCGGAGGCCGACTACTTCGATGTGATCGAATTGAAGGACGGTCGGGTCTTCGAACGCCATACAAAACCCCTATGGATCGAAGGCAAGGTCGTGGGGATGGTGATCGACCTTCGCGACGCCACCCTGCGCAGGCTCGCCGAGAGCGAACTCGCACTCGCACACCAGCAACTGCTGGAAGCCTCCCGCAAGGCGACCACTCACGCCAACGAGCTGGCAGCAGCCGCGCAGTCGGCGAATCAGGCGAAGAGCGAGTTTCTCGCCAATATGAGCCATGAGATACGGACACCGATGAATGGTGTCATCGGCATGGCCGAACTGCTGCTCGATGGTCCCTTGAGCACTCAGCAGCGCGACTGTGCAAGGACCATCCGCGACAGCGCGCGCGCGTTGCTGACCGTGATCAACGATATTCTCGATTTTTCCAAGATCGAGGCGGGCAAGCTCGAACTGGAAATGTCGCCGATTGACGTGCGCAGTTTGTCGGAAGACGTCGCGCGCTTGTTTGCCACTCAAGCGCACTCGAAGGGTCTTGAAGTCACCGCGCACATCGATTTGGCGGTACCCGAGTGGGTGGAAGGTGATCCGGGGCGCTTGCGCCAAGTGCTGGTCAACCTGTGCGGAAATGCCGTCAAGTTCACCCGCCAAGGCGAGGTGGCGCTGGACGTCAAGGTCGCTGCTGAAGATGCCGGGAGCACGACGCTGCGCTTCGAGGTTCGCGACACCGGCATCGGTATTCCGGCAAATCGACTTGACAGCTTGTTCAAGCCCTTCGCGCAGGTCGACACGTCGACAACACGCCGCTTTGGCGGCACCGGCCTCGGGCTTTCGATCGTCAAGCGCCTGGCCGAGATCATGGGCGGCGAAGCCGGTGTGGAAAGTCGCGAAGGGCTGGGCTCGACGTTCTGGTTCACTGCACGCCTTCCAATAGCCGCTGCAGCTGCCGAGGACGCCGCCTCGCGACAGCACATACCCGGCGCGTTGCGAGGGCGGCGGGTGCTGGTGGTCGATGACAACGCGACCAACCGGAAAGTGCTGAAGATGCAACTGCAACGCTGCGGAATCGAGGGCGTGTACGTCAGCTCGGCCGACATGGCCCTGACCGCGATGAATGATGCCGGCCAAGCCGGCCGGCCCTTCGAAATTGCATTGATCGATCACCAAATGCCGGATTGCGATGGCGCCGAACTCGGCCGCCGTATCAATGCCGATCCACATTTGAATTCAGCCCGGCTGGTGATTCTCGCCTCTTCCGGTCAACAAGGCGACGAGCAGCGTTTTGCGGCGCTTGGCTTCGCAGGGTTCCTGCTCAAGCCGGTCACCCAACGCGATCTGGTCGGCTGCCTGCAGCTGGTATTGACCGGAAAGGCGGAAGAATGGCATATGCGAACGCAGTCCATCGTCAACCGGCAACAGGTGGGCGCCCAGCGCGGCCGCGACAAGCGCCGTATCCTGCTGGCCGAAGACAACGTCGTCAACGAGAAAGTCGCATGCCGCACCCTCGAGAAACTCGGCTACCGCGTCGACGCGGTGAGAAACGGCCGCGAAGCCGTGACCGCCTGGGAAACCGGCCGCTACGACTTGATTCTCATGGACTGCCAGATGCCGGAACTCGACGGTTACGAAGCCACGCGCGAGATCCGCAGTCGCGAGAGCAATGGTCAGCATATTCCTATCGTGGCGCTGACGGCGCATGCAATGAAGGATGACGATCTCAAGTGCAAGGCCGCAGGCATGGACGACCACATCACCAAACCCATCGACCGCGGGCTCTTGGATAGCTGCCTCGAACGCCATCTGCGTGACGACCCGATCTGACGGGTGTTTTGGGCTGCTTCACGAAAGCTCAGCCGGTCATCCACAGGCCGCCCAGCGCCAGGAGAAGCGCCGGCGGCATCGCCACGAGGCCGAGCTTGAGAAAGTCCCGCGCCCTGACGTGCACGCCGTCCCGTCGCAAAGCGGTCAGCCACAGAATGGTCGCGAGCGACCCGGTCACTGAAAGATTGGGACCCAAATCGACGCCGATGAGAACGGCGCTCGCGACGTCCGGTGGAACGTTCGCCGCCTGCACCGCCATTCCGGCAATCAGGCCGGCCGGCAGGTTATTGATGAGATTCGAAACGAGTCCGACCAGAATGCCGGATCCCGCTGCGGTGGACATTACGGAGCGTTGCGTCTCCACCTTCAAGTAGTCGCTCACCGCGTGGATGGCACCGGAGCGGTCCATTGCCTCGACGAGCACGAACAGCCCGCCGACCAGCGGAATGACCCCCCACGAGACCTCACGCAGAAAACGCCAAGGTGAAGATCGCAGCATGAAGGTGACCGCGACCAATGTCGCGAGTCCGGCGATGCACGTCGGCATTCCGAGCTGAACCCCGAACGCGGACGCGAACATCAAAACCACGGCGGTAGCCGCAATGGCGGCCGCCGTCATCATGCCGGCCGGCGACAATCTGGGAACCGGCATGTCCGCGGATGCCGCTTGCCGCAGAGCGTCGCGCTGAGTCCATCGCAGTGCCGCGTAGGTGATGCCGATCGACAGCAGCGACGGCAGCGCAAACCGCGGCAGCCATTCGAGGAGCGGCGGCATATGACTGCCGTAAATGACGAGGTTCGCCGGATTGGAAATGGGCAGCACGAAGCTTGCCGCATTCGCGATGAATGCACAGGCGTAGAGGTAGGGCAAGGGTTGCTCGATCTTGGCAGCCCGGGTCACCGCACTCACCGCCGGCGTCAGTACGACAGCGGTAGCGTCGTTGGACAAGAACACCGTCACGATGATGCCTACGCCGTACACCAGGACGAACAATCGTGAAGCCGACCCGCGAGCGAGCCGCGCAGCCCATGCCGCGAGCCAGTCGAACAATCCTTCCTGTCGGGCCAATTCGGCCAGCAGCATCATTCCCGTCAGGAACAGATAGACGTCGACACCCTTGCTCATCCCGTCCGCTGCCGCATCGACGGGCAACAACCCAAGGCCCACCAAGGTGCACGCCCCGGCCAGCGCCCAAACGGCTTCCGGAATTCTCAATGGCCGAAGAATCACGCCCGCGGTTGCAAGGGCGGCGATACCCCAGGTAACGACGTGTGAGGCGACCGGTGTCACGGACCTACCGCACGGGCCTCGCGGTAGGCGATCAGTAGATCAGTCAGCCATTGGCGCGAGGACATCTCCGCGACTCCGTCGCATCTGATCGCATAGTCTTTACCACTGATACTGCTCTTGGTCGCCGCCCGGTCGATGAAATCGCCGGCATCCCGTATCAAATCCTTGGCTGCCAGACTCTCGTACTTGCTCCGAAGATGCGCCGCAGCCGACTTGGCGTCGTACCAGGTACCATTGCGGTAGAACCGGCAGTCGGAACTTGCGACGGCGGACAATAAGTACTCGATTTCGGCCCTGGCAACCGGCGTTGGCGCCGCATGCGCGGCGGCTATCAAGACCAGGGCGATCGCCGTACCCGCAATTCGCATGCGTTCTCCGATTCAAGTGTGATACGCGACGGACCAGCGAACCGCCCATGGTTCGCCCACGCCATTCGCTTTCGACCCTCCCTCCTGCCAGAGAGTTCGGCCGGGATCGAGCCGGAAGCCGGACAGGGGCTCCTTGGAAAGATTGGCGCAGAGCGACAGCACGCCTCTCTCGACGCCTCGACGGAATTGCCAGCGCACCCCCACCGCGGATGGACCGAGCACCTCGTAGGCTGCCGCATGGGCGCCCATCCCCGGAAGCAGCGGAACGATGGCTTCGCGCCGCCTCGCGAGCAGCCGCCGGTAGAGATCGAACCACACGCGGTGTTCGGGGTCTTCCAGATCGGCCCAGTCCAATTTGGCCGACGCGAACGTGCTGCCGGACTGCGGATCGGGTATGCGCTCGCGCGCGGCTTCAGCCTGAAATTCCGGAAATCTGGCGAACTCCCGCCGCCGGCCGTTGCGCACGGCATCCGCAAGCTCGCCTTCGAAGTCGCAGAAGAAGGGAAAGGGTTGGGCGGCATGCCACTCTTCGCCCATGAACAGCATCGGAACTTGCGGCAACAAGAGATAAACGGCTGCGAGGGCACGCAAGGCTTCCGGCGACGCAAGCGTGGAAAGGCGGTCGCCGAACGCCCGATTGCCGATCTGATCGTGATTCTGGATGAAGGCCACGAATGCCGTCGGCGGCAGCACACCGCTCGGTTCGCCGCGTGGTCGGCCCCGGTAGTTCATCGTCTCGCCTTGATAGGCAAAGCCCTCGGCCAGCGCTCGACCCAGTTTATCCGTGTCGCCCAGATAATCGGCGTAGTAGCCCTGACTTTCGCCCGTAGCCGCCACATGCAGCACATGATGCACGTCGTCGTTCCATTGCGCGGTGTAATGCGGAGTCCGCCCATCCGCGCTACGTGCGAGCCGCCGGGAATGGTTCTCTTCGTTTTCAAGCACCAGGTGCACTTCGCGGCGGCTCGCAGCGCGCGCGCGCGCCGCCAGTTCATCCAGCACATCGTAGGGGCTGTCGTCCAAAATGGCATGAACCGCATCCAAGCGCAGGCCATCGAGGTGGAATTCGTCAAGCCAGTACAACGCATTGTGAATGATGAATTCGCGCACTGCCTTACTCTCCGGACCATCGAAGTTGACGCCTGCCCCCCACGGCGTCTGATGGCGGTCGGTGAAGAAGGCTGGCGCATACAGCGGCAGATAATTTCCATCCGGCCCGAAATGGTTGTACACCACGTCGAGCAGCACCATGACGCCGCGCGCATGTGCCGCGTCGACCAGCGCCATCAAGTCTACCGGCCTGCCATACGACGAGTCGGGTGCATACAGAAGGACGCCGTCGTAGCCCCAGTTGCGCCGTCCCGGGAAATCCGCGACCGGCATGATCTCGATGCCGGTGACGCCGAGCGTGACGAGGTGATCCAGCCGCTCGCGCGCCGCTCTAAACGTACCTTCCGGGGTGAAGGTGCCGACGTGCAATTCGTATAACACCGCCTCGTGCCAGGGCCGTCCGAGCCAGGCCGCATCGGACCATGCGTAAGCATGGGGATCGATAACCTCACTCGACCCGTGCGCGTCGTCGGGCTGAAATCGCGACGCCGGATCGGGCACCCGCATGCCGTCCGGGAGGACGTACCGGTAGCGCGTACCGGCGCGAGCATGGGGTACGAGGCGCTCGTGCCAACCGTCTCCCGTCGGTACCAGCGGCACCGAGCGGGCGGGTTCCTGGCCATCCCGTGTCTCAACCGCAATGTGCCTGCAGTTCGGCGCCCACAGCCGAAAACGTACCCCGCCGGGCAACACATCGGCTCCCTGAGGCATGCCGTGAGGCGTCGTCATCTATGAATTTCAGCCTCGCTGGGGACGGTGGCCGGCGCAATCGGTACATTCCGGCGCCAATGTGCGCATAGTCTACACTTGCCCGCTACGTACTTCCCCTGAACGCGGTTGGCGCTGCTTAGGAATAACCTATGCTCATGCGACACGTCCTTGATGCGGTTCGGACCCAGCTCCTGCCGGCCATGCTGCTCGCCGGGGCGGCCTGCCTGCCGTACGCAGCACACGCTCAATCGGATGGCAGCCGGCTTTACGCAGCGTGCGTGGTTTGCCATCAGCCGTCCGCATGGGGTTCGCCGGATGGCACCATCCCGAATCTTGCCGGTCAGCGAAAGCGCTATCTGGAAAAGCAGCTTGAATTATTTCGATCGGGCGCGCGGGTCAATACCGCGATGCAAGTCGTGACTGCGCATCCAAAGTTCGGCGAACGGTCGCACATCGCCGCACTGGCGACTTACCTGTCCCACCTGTCCGCCAACCCAAAGCCCGTTACCGGCCCTGGAGAGCATCTGCGCGTCGGCCAGGAAATCTATGGTCACATCTGTGCCGCTTGTCACGGCATCGACGGCAGCGGTGAGGAGTTGAACCGTGTTCCACGCATCGCAGGACAGCACTATCCCTATTTGAGACGGCAAATCGAGAGCGCGGCGGATCTACACCGCGAACTCGCGCCGCCCGAGATGACCAGCGCCCTGCGAGGCATGCATGACCAGGAGAAGGAAGCGCTTGCCGATTACGTCTCCCGCCTCGGCTCGACGGACGCTTTGCTGGACTCCAACGCGCCGAACCCCAAGAATTAGTCGACGCCCGCCGCATGGCGGACCAAGGTTTCATAGAAACGGATCATCTCGAGGTAGTTTGCAATCGAAATGCGTTCATCGGTCCCATGGAAACGCGATAAATCTTCCGGCCGCGCGCGTACCGGGGAGAATCGGTACACGTTCCCGGCCACCCCAGCCATATGGCGTGAATCGGTGCCGCCGATCATCAATCCCGGGGCCACGACGACACCGGGGAACAGCTCTCGCACCGAGCGGGAAATCAACCGATAGCCTTCGGACGATTGAGAGGCGACCGGCGAAGCTTCGCTCGATTGCGGCAGCAGCTCAATGCCGACGCGCTCGTCATCGACGGCACGGCGGACGTGTTCGACGACACCGCGCACGGTGTCACCCGGCAGCAGCCGGTAATTCACCCATGCTTCGGCCGTTTCGGGCAGCACATTCTCCTTGTTCCCGCCGCGAATGACCGTGATGGCGGCGGTGGTCCGAAGCAGTGCATTGGTCGAGGGGGCGGCCGCGAGCTGCCGCCGGACCAAGGGCTCGAGCAGCCAAAGGTTCGATAACGCCAGCCGGTTGAGGCCGTGCATTTCCGGCGCCACCGCCCGGAGCATGTCGCCCGCCACTCCGCCGACCGCCGCCGGATACGGCGCGCGCTCGACGCGCTCCAGCGCCGTCGCCAGTGAACCGATCGCGGTTCGCGAACCGGGCATCGACGAGTGCCCGGGCGGCGCGGTCGTGGTGAGCCTGAGCGTCGCCGAGCCCTTCTCCGCGACGCCGATCAGCGCCACCGGCGGATCGAGGCCGGGCATGATGCCCTCGGCGATGAGCAGGCCTTCATCGAGCACGAACTCCGGCCGAATGCCGCGCAATTTGAACAACGAGGCGATCGCGCCCGCGCCCTCGGCACCGCCGTTCTCTTCGTCGTGCCCAAAGGCCAGATAAATCGTGCGTTGTGGTTTGAACCCGGTCTCGGCCAGCGACTCGACGGCCTCGAGAATACCCATCAAGTTACCCTTGTCGTCCCACGCCCCGCGCCCCCAGATGTACCCGTCCTTGATTTCGCCGGAAAACGGTGCCGCATGCCACCGGCTCTCGCTGCCCGGCGCGATCGGGACGACATCCTGATGGGCCATGAGCACGATCGGTTTCGCAGCCCGATCCTCGCCGGGCCATGCATAGAGCAGAGAATAGCCATTCACCACCTCGCGCGTCAGAGACGCATGGACGTGCGGAAAGACCTCCTTGAGGAATTCGTGGAAGCGCAGGAATTCGCCGCGATCAACGTCCGCCGCAAGGTCCTGGGAAATGGTCTGAAATCGCACCGCTCTGCTCAGGTGTTCCGCCGCCCGCCGCTCGTCGACCGGCGGCGGGACGATCGGCATCACCGTGATCTGGCGCGACCCCAGCCGCAACACGTTGATGCATGCCGCCGCGATGATCGCGGCGCCCATCCCAAGCGCGATCAAAGCCGCATACCTTACCGGCGGTCGCATGGGTCACTCGCGGGCGGCGAAGCGCTTGAACTCGGTCTTGAGAGCATCAACCCGTGCGAGATAGTTGCGCGGATCGTGATCGCCGCATTTCTCGCCGTCGAAGAAACGAAAGCCGAGCCGCACGTACAGATCGCCGGCCCCCGCCCCGCACAAATGGATGACCGCGGCCAAGTGCTGCTTTTCCAACGTCGAAGCGGCATTGATGCGATGCCGCGCGAGCGCGCCGGCAACATGCAGGTCAAGATATGCGGCTGTGAGTTCAACCGCGTGGCTTGGAATCACGCGAAAGTAAAGACCGTTGAACCAGCACGACTGCCAGTCGTTCCAAGCACCGGCTTGCGCGAGGGTGTGATTGTGGATGCAGTAATTCTTCGCTTCCGCAAAGGTTCCATCCGTCATTTGATACATGCCGACCGAACTCGATGCCGGTCGATAAATCTCGAATGGCCGCATTTTCCAGGACCACCGCCAGTAGGTCCGCGCCACGGGATTGCCCGCCCCCTCCTGTTGAGCGAGTGCCGCCAGAAGTTCGGGAGAAATCGCCTTGGTCGAATGCCGGCGGAATATCGGCGCGTAGCTCGTCCAGGTCTCGGATGGAGTTTTGAAAAGGGTCCCGCTCACCGGGAAGAAGAGTTCGGAAGGTTTGCGGATGACTTGATAGATCCAATTGACCGCCGACCAAAGGGCCAGCACGGTCAAGAGTCCCGCGACGATCTGCACAGCCCCCGGCGCGCGCCGCAAGGCGCGGATCCGACGCCGAATGGTACGCATCCAACGCCGGCGGCCGCCCTTCCACGGGGGTCGTTTCGCTGCAGCCGCACGTTTCTTTCGCCCCCGTCCAACCGCTGCGGGGAGATTTCCGCCCGACTTTCGCGCCTGCGCTCGGGAACCTTTTTGCATGGTCAGGAAAGGCTGAGTCTCAATCGAGCCGCGATGGCAGCGATGTTGCCCGGCACGTCGCGCAGATCGAAGTGCTGCGTCTGCAGGCCCGCTCGCACGGCGCCCGCTACATTGCGAAATTGATCGTCGACGAAGAGGACCTCGTGCGGCTGGCACTTCAGGGCCTCCACGGCCAGGACATAGGAGCGAGGATCCGGCTTGAGAATCTTGGTGTGAGTCGCGTCCACGAAGGCGTCCAGGTCACGGAGCACGTCGATGTGCTCCGCCATGCCCTTGCCCGTGAACAGTTCGAATTCGTTGGACAGCACGCCGACGCGGATCCCGGACACACGCGCCCGCTCCACAAGGCGTTGCAGCTCAGGCCGGACGGCGGAGTTCGGATCCATCCCCCGCAGGCGCTGCGCCATGGTCAACATATCCCATCCCGACTCACCCGCCGCGAGCCCGAGTTGATCCGCCCGAAAGGCCCAATACTCACGCTCGGTGATCTCCTCGCGCTGCATCGATGCCCAGAGCGGATCGGTCGTCGGGTCCAGCGGCCCGAGCCACGTCAAGGAACCCGGAACCAGGTGAAGAATGCGCTCGGTCTCCGCGTGCCGTTCGAACGCGGAGATGCTGATTACGCTGCCGTAGTCGAGCAGCAGCGCTCGAGGAATCGCATGTCGCATGAAATGGAGATTACCACGCCGCCGCCCACGCGGGCCCGCGCCGCAATCGGCTCACGCAACTTCACCATGCCGAATTTCGTTGCGGTTTCAGAACGATTCGCGAAATTCGAGGCCGATGGTTCTCGGTTGGTTCACGATCAACCGCGGCCGCCCCGGCGTTTCCGCCGCTATGGAGCGGTTATCGCCGAGATTCGCCGCCTCGTTGGCAAGATTCTTCCCCACAAATGCCAACTCCAGCTTGTCATGCGTCAGTGCGAGGCGCGCGTCGAGCAATTCATACGACGGTCGAAGTCGCGTTGAAAAGGTCCCATTGCCGTTCGGCGCTAAATTATTTGCGCTGTAGCTCCGCCCGACGTACGAATAGTCCACTGTGCTGACGAGCTTCCAGCCGCTCCACAGAGGGGCCGTCCATGTCCCCGACGCGTTGGCCGTCCAATCGGGAACCTGGAAGACCGGGTCTCCCGGCTGTTGCGGGGAAAGCGTGCCGGCCTTCGTGATTTTCGCATCTTGATAACCGACACCGGCCGACAATTCGAGGGGATCCAAGGGGCGGGAGCGAACCTCGATTTCTCCGCCCTTACTCGTCGCGGCACCCGCGTTGGCCCGGTATTGGAAGCCGCAGCTCAGCAGAATATTTTGCTGGATGTCTTTCCAGTCGATGTAGAAGACGGCCGCGTTGACGGTCAATCGATTGTCGAACCATCCGGTCTTCGTACCCAGCTCGTAATTCCACAGTGAATCCGACTTGTACGCCCGGGTTTCATCGACCGTCACACCTGCCGGCAGTTGAGAGGCGCAAAGAGCCGCGGGGACGGAGGGAACGAGCCCACCGGGTCTGAATCCCTTCGAGGCGGACCCATAGATCATATCCTCGGGCATCACCTTGTAGTCCAACTGCAGTTTGGGAGTCGTGCTCGTTTCTTTGGTCGTCGTCGTTGGATCGATGATCCGTCCAGGAGCACCCGGCGCCTGAGTCACCGTGCCTTCCAGATAACCGCCGGCGGTGGTCTTGACCTGACTCCAGCGTAAACCCGCCGTGGCCTTCAGCGCAGTCGTGAATTCGTACGAAAGTTCGCCGAAGACCGCTGGTTCCTTGATGTCCGTGTGATATTGCTGGCCGAAGATCTCATCCGGACTGTTCGGATTCGGACAGAGTCCGACGACGTTACAGGTCCCGGCCGCCGTCAGGGCAGCACCGTAACCGGGCGCCAAGGCGGACAGGTAGTTTGCCGCGAACGGCAGGGCTCCATGCAAATCGGAATAGAACACGCCTGTGACGAACTGCAGCGGTCCGGAGAGCTGCGAGGCGAAGCGCACTTCCTGGACGAATCGCTGATAGTTCTTTTCTTCGGTGATGCCGCTGGGGATGGGACCCGGCAGGTTGAATCCGGGCGTCGCAGTCACCGCAGGCAACAGCGCGGTCCAGATGAAATCCGTCTCGTCCTCGGTCTCGATCACTTTTCGATCGAAGTATGCCGTTGAGGAAACCAAGTCGCCGAATCCCGTGGTCCATTTGACGCCCACGCTGTAGAGATGCCAGGCGTCGAAGCCGCCCTCGGGGATATTGAAGAACCGGCCTTGCGTGAAGTTGCCGGGTTTCAAGCGCGGTAATTGCGACGGTCCGGCCGGATAGGGATAGCCGATGCTGTCCCCGGTCGTGAGCACATCGGACATCCAAAACCCGTTGTAGTCGCTCCGCTGCAGCATCATCCGCGGCGTAATGGTCAGCGCTTCCAGCGGCTTGACCGTAAGTGCGAGCGCCCCGCCGTAATTTTGAATGGCTCCGACGTTTTTCACCGTCGTCGTCAATGCCGGATCTGCTGTTTGCGGAAAGCAACTGACGCCGGCCCCGGCGGGATCCGAGCAATATCGCCTCTTGAAGTAGCCCGCTTCCGAATCGTAGAAACCGGACAGCCTCACTGCGACGTGGTCGGCGATCACCGGGATGTTCACGACGGCATCCGTGTCCCAATTGGCGCGGTCCGTGCGGTCGGTGGACGAAGCCCCACCGTGAACCGTGGCGCTGAACTGGTTGAAATCCGGCGTCTTGGTGATGATGCGAACTGTTCCGCCCATGGACCGGGCGCCATACAGTGTTCCCTGCGGTCCACGCAGCACCTCGATGTGGTCGATGTCGAGAACGCGCGGATCGATCGAATCGGGCAGCGGCGTCTCATCGACGTAGAAGCCGGTCACGTTGTCGCCGGATACGCCTCGAATGGAGATGGTGCGCGACGTACCCAGACCGTCACCGGTGGCGGCAAAACCGAGGTTGGGAACCTTCGTGCCGTAATCGAAGAAATTGACCACGGCTTTTTCTTCGAGTGCCGCTGCTCCGAACGTGGTCATCGACAGCGGCACGGTCTGCTCTGTTTCGGAGCGCTTCTGAGCCGTGACGGTGATGGTCTCGAGTTCCCCCGGCGCCGAGGTTTCCGCTGCATTCGCGGCAACCAAGGCAATCGCGCACAACGCGGCTCCGCACCATACGATCCCACGGCTGCCCATCCCCATGCTGGATCTCCCCAAGATAAAGACGAATCACGACCGATCCCGGCGCCGCCGTGCGATGATTCGCCGGGGCATTCTATGGGCGACTCTGACACAAAAAACAATCCCACACAATTTCTCATGTGTCACGTCAATTCCGGCTAAAATCAAGCGCCAAGGGGAGCGCGAAAGGGAGAATGAGCATGTCGACGGGAGGTGCGGTGCGTGGCGCCGCCGGACTTGCAATCGTACTTGCCGCATTCCTGGGATTCGCTGCCGGGTCGGGCGCGGCGCAGACATCTGCGGCGCCCGCGGATTGGCGCACGGCCGTGCGGAAATTCGCCGCCGAGCATTTCAAACAGCCGGCGTGGGGATATTCCCATTCGGTGCGCGACTACGCGCTGGCGCGTTCCTTGGCGGCGGCAGATCACGTGAAGTTGGACGATGATGTGCTGTTCGCGGCATCGTTCCTGCACGATATCGCGGCGTTTCCGCCCTGGGAGAACGAAAAATTGGATCACTCCGACGTCGGCGCCGACGCGGTCGTCAAGATCCTCAAGGACAACGGCTTTCCCGTCTCCAAGATCGATGCTGTCCAAGGCGCAATCCGCACGCACATGTTCTATCGCGATCCCGTGGGCCCCGAGGCCTTGTATCTGCACGATGCCGATGCCCTCGACTGGCTGGGCGCGATCGGCGTCGCGAGAATCATCGCGCTGGTGGATCCGATGGGAGGGTCGCCCGACGGTCCCGCCGCCATCAAGATGCTCGATGAGAATCTCGAGAAGGTCCCGAGCCGAGTCCTCTCGCCGGCCGGCCGCGCGCAGGTTCCGCGGCGCAAGGCCGAGTTGCAAGATTTCCTGTCGAACTTGCGCCGTGAGTCGGACAATCTGACCACGCTCTAGCAAAGCCAGCGGGCTCCGGTGGCATCCGCGCTCCACGACGCGCTTGCTCGGGAGTTGACGCCCGCCCGCAAACACAATATCTTGTGGTCCATTGCGGTGTCCGGCACATGTGCTGGGCCTAAGAGGGAATCCGGTGCGAAACCGGAACTGCCCCGCAGCGGTAATAGGGAACGAACCGAGCCATTGGCACTGAACCTCACGATGCGAATCGTAAGTTTGGGAAGCGGCTCATAGTAGGAACCGCGGCCCCGAGTGGGACCGCATGCCCTTGAGTCCGAAGACCTGCCGCGATCCTCATCTCCAACGAGATGTTGTTCGGCTCTGGAGCTCTCGTGGGAGGAGCGGCCGGGATGTCTGCGTCCACGCGCCGTGGCCCTCATTCCGTCGTTACTCCGCCGTTGGCTTCGTGTTGCACGGGACCACGCGCTAGGAAACAAGGCAATGACCACACAACCGTACTCGGAATCCTCATCGGCAACGGGTGGCACGCTCATCTCGAGCTTGCGTCAGCCCGAATTCGAATTGAACCCGCCGCACTCGCCGCGCGTCCCGATGAGCGTGAAGAAGCGCTCGGGCGCGCACGAACCCATCGATGTCAACAAGATCGTGCGGGCTGTTGCGCGTTGCTGCGATGGCATCGCGGACGTGGATCCCATGCGAGTCGCGTTGAAGACCATTGCCGGTCTCTATGACGGAGCCACCACGCGCGAACTCGATGAATTGTCGATCCGCACGGCGTCGTCCTTCATGGCCGACGAGCCGGCATATTCCAAGGTCGCCGCACGATTGCTCTCGGCGTTCATCGACAAGGAAGTGCAGGGCTTGGGGGTTCACTCTTTTTCGCAATCCATTCGCACCGGCTTCGATGTCGGCCTGGTAAACGAGCGGGTACTGCAGTTCGTCGAGGCGCACGCCCGAAAACTCAATGATGCGATCGATGTCGAGCGCACCCGGCGCTTCGAGTATTTCGGCATACGGACCTTGTACGACCGCTATCTGCTCAAGCATCCGACGAAACGCCACGTCCTCGAAACGCCGCCCTATTTTTGGATGCGCGTCGCCGTGGCCTTGAGCACGACGGTGCACGAGGCAATCGAGCTGTACGGGTTGTTCTCCTCGCTCGACTACCTGCCGAGCTCTCCGACGTTGTTCAATGCCGGTACGCTGCACGAACAGCTCTCGAGCTGCTTCCTGCTCGACTCGCCTCCGGATTCTCTGGAAGGGGTATACGACAAGTACAAGGACATCGCTCTGCTGTCGAAGTTCTCCGGCGGCATCGGCGTGGCCTGGCACCGCGTGCGATCGGAAGGCTCGCTGATTCGCTCGACCAACGGGCTGTCGAACGGCATCGTGCCGTGGTTGAAGACACTGGACTCCTCCGTGGCCGCGGTCAATCAAGGCGGCAAGCGCAAAGGCGCGGCATGCGTGTATCTCGAGACCTGGCACGCCGATCTCGAAGCGTTTCTCGAGCTGCGCGACAATACGGGCGACGACGCGCGCCGCACTCATCACCTCAATCTCGCCAACTGGGTGCCCGACCTGTTCATGAAGCGCGTGGAAGCGAACCAGATCTGGTCGCTGTTCGATCCGAAGGATGTACCCGAACTGCCCGATTTATGGGGCGACTCCTTCGAGCGCTGCTACGAACAGGCGGAAGCACGCGGTCTGGCGCGCAAGACCTTGCCCGCACGAGATATCTACGCGCGCATGATGCGCACCCTCGCCCAGACCGGTAATGGCTGGATGACGTTCAAGGACAAGGCGAATCGAGCCTGCAATCAAACCGCTCGGCCTGAAGCGGTGGTGCACCTCTCGAATCTCTGCACCGAGATTCTTGAGATCACCGCGGGCTCCGAGACCGCGGTGTGCAACTTGGGTTCGATCAATCTCGCGCGTCACGTCGCCGATCGCGGATTCGACTTCGAAAAGCTCGCGCAAACGGTCGAGTTGGCGGTGCGCCAGCTCGACCGTGTCATCGACCTCAATTTCTATCCGATCGCTTCGGCCAGGGGATCGAACATGCGATGGCGCCCGGTCGGCCTCGGGCTCATGGGGCTGCAGGATGTCTTTTTCCAGTTGCGCCTGCCCTTCGACAGCGAATCCGCGCGAGCCCTCTCGCGCCGCATTTCCGAGGAGGTCTACTTCCACGCCCTGCGCACCTCCGCCGAGCTCGCGCGCGAGAGCGGCGCGCATCCCAGCTTCCCGGAGACCCGCGCTGCGTCGGGCGAATTGCAGTTCGACGCGTGGGGCGCCACTCCGGAGAATCCGCGCCGCTGGGAGGATCTCCTGGCACAGATCGGCACGCATGGACTGCGCAACAGCCTGCTGATCGCGATCGCACCCACGGCCACGATCGCCTCGATCGCGGGATGCTGCGAATGCATCGAACCGCAGATATCGAATCTATTCAAGCGCGAAACGCTATCCGGCGATTTCCTGCAGGTCAATGCGTATCTCGCCCAGGAATTGAAGCGGCTGGGGCTGTGGACGCCCGAGATGCGCGATGCACTCAAGCTCGCCGATGGCTCGGTGCAGGGCATCGACGCCATGCCCGCCGAACTGAAGGGCATTTACCGCACGGCGTGGGAGCTGCCGATGAAGGCGTTGATCGAGATGGCGGCCGACCGCGGGGCCTACATCGATCAAAGCCAATCCTTGAACCTGTTCATTGCCAATCCGAGCATCGGTCAGCTTTCCAGCATGTACATGTACGCGTGGAAAAAAGGCCTCAAGACGACCTACTACCTGAGGTCGCGGCCCGCGACCAGCATCGCCAAGACCACGGTACGGGAGACCGCCGCGGTGGCCTGCTCGCTCGAAAATCCCGAAGCATGCGAGGCATGCCAATGAACCGGTTGCTCGACCCGGGATTCAACCTGACCCTGCGCCCGATGCGCTATCCGAAGTTCTATGAGATGTATCGCGGGGCGATCAAGAACACCTGGAGCGTCGAGGAGATCGATTTTCAAATCGATTTGAGCCATCTGCAGCGCCGCATGAGCGCCGCGGATCGGCACCTCATCGAGCGTCTCGTGGCGTTCTTCGCGACCGGCGACTCCATCGTCGCCAACAATCTGGTCTTGAGCCTGTACAAGCACATCAACGCTCCGGAGGCGCGCATGTACCTGTCCCGGCAATTGTTCGAAGAGGCCCTTCACGTGCAATTCTATTTGACGCTGCTCGACAACTACGTGCCGGACCAAAACCAGCGCGCGCGCGCGTTCGCTGCAATCGACAACATTCCTTCGATCCGCCGCAAGGCGCAGTTCTGCCAACGCTGGACGGACTCCGTCTTGAGTCTTCAGCGCATCGACTCCGCTGCGGACAAGCGCCGATTCCTGCTCAATCTGACCTGCTTCGCCAGCTGCATCGAAGGGTTGTTCTTCTTTGGAGCATTCGCCTACGTCTACTTTCTGCGGTCCCGCGGGTTGTTGCCCGGTTTGGCGGCCGGAACCAACTGGGTATTTCGCGACGAGAGCGGGCACATGGCATTCGCCTACCAGGTACTCGACACGGTGCGGCAGGAAGAACCGGAGTTGTTCGACTCGGAATGGGCGGCGCAGGTCAAGACGATGATCGAAGAGGCCGTGGAATGCGAAGTGGCGTTTGCCGATGACGTGCTGTCCGACGGCGTGCCCGGCCTCACCCGCATGGAAATGCGGGAGTACCTGCAATACGTCGCCGACCAGCGGTTGCAGATGCTGAGTCTGCCGGCAACCTACGGTTCACGCAATCCCTTTGCCTTCATGGAACTGCAGGATGTCCAGGAATTGACGAACTTCTTCGAACGCAAGGTATCTTCCTATCAAGTTGCGGTGCAGGGAGAAGTGGCGTTCGATCACGCGTTCTGACCGATCCTGCGCGAACCGCCTAATTGCGGCGCAGCGCCTGATCGGCTTCACGCAGCCATCCGTCGCGATCGGTCGCGGAAGGCAATGCCTGCGCCAGGTCGCGGGCCTGTTCGTAACTCTTGCGGGCGCCGTTCGTGTCTCCTGTCTTCGCCAGCGCTTCGGCCAGCGCGAGATGGTTCGGAGGATACTCCGGCCGCAACGCCACGGCCCGGCGCGCTGCGGCCAATCCCGCGTCGGGGTCGCCGGGTCCCAACGGCCATCCCGGGGCGCGAATCAGCACCAGCGCCCGCACGCGCGTGGGAGCGGCATGGTCATACCCGGCGTCGGCCGCCTCGGCGCCCGCCAGTCGCTCGAGCATGCTACGCAGCAGCTCACCGGCACGGGTGGGGTGCGCCCGTGCCTCGAGGCCCATGGCAACCGCGCTTCCGTAAAGACAGGCGACGTTCTGCGGCTCGCGCGCCATGCAGATTGCAGCTTCGCGGCTGGCCTCGGTCGCGAGATCAACACGGATTCGCGCATCGGACGTCAGGTCGCTGCGCCGCGCGTCCGAGTCGATGGCCGCGGCCAGTGCTTCGACTGACGCAGGTATCGGAATCGCGTTCTGCATCGCGGGCCGCTGCGGCGCCCGGCACGCGACCACGGTGAGCGTGAGAATCCCGCACCCGATCCAACCCTTCACGGCGGGGGCGCAGGGATCCGGGGCATGACGAAGCCCTGCAGACGTAGCGAGCTCAGCGCATCGGCGCCGGCCGCCGTGTGCCCCATCTTCAGCAGCGCCGCCTGCAAGGACTTGACGCGAGCGGCGGGCACTCGAGAGTCGACGATGGCAACGATGGCCACCGGCAGCGGCGCAGACTGCCCCACTATTTTCAACTCGGCTGCGAACGGCAGTGTCGGAAGCGCCGCAGCCTGCGTCTGATCGAGCAATGCAACGACGTGCTCGCCCGCGGCAACGCGCCGGAGTGCGCTCAGCAATTGTCCCGTCGACTCGATCCGTGCATCGGGCGGCAGCGCCCAGCTCTGGAGTGCCGAGTGCCGAATGAACTCAGGGGCATAGCCTGCCGCGCTGAGTATGGTGTACCCGGCCGTCAATGGCGGGCCGTCAACCGCACCCACCTTCGCCACCAGGCTCCATCGTTCCTGCGGTCCGACGCCCATGACGTCCGCCTGCGCAATGGGCGTCAAATGCAGTTCGGCCGCGTGCTGGACATAGAACGCAAAGGGCACGAAGGCCAGAACCGCATCGGGACCGCCGAGCTTCGCAAGGCCGCTCCGCTCGGACGGATCATAGACGGCAGCGAGGCTTCCCTCCGGCCAGGCGGCGGCGGTGACGGCCGCTTTTGCGAATTGATCGATGAAGGGCTGCGCGTCCCCGGCTCCTCCCGGATATCCTGGAGCGCAGAACACTAAGGTTGCCACCGCAGCCATGAATAGGGTGCTCATCCCGGTAGGCTATCATTCCCCGGCGCTGAGGGCCTACCGGTTCGGCAAGAGGGCGCCTTGAATCATGAGTATCGTCGTTTCGCCCAAGCTGCTTAGGCTCTTTCTGCACGTGTTGCACGCCCGGTACTGGGTCGCCGGCATCTACCTGGTGCTCGCGATGGCCGGCATTTACGGCGCCTCTCGGATACCTGCCGATCCGGCGATCGAGCGTCTCGTCGTGGCCGGCGATCCCGTGGCGCAGGCGACCCTCGAATTCGAGCGGGTGTTTCCCGAGGGCGAACAGGCGCTGATCATGCTCGATGCACCGGACCCCTTGAGTCAAACCACTCTTCAAGGCGCCCGGCTGCTGGAGCAGCAACTCGGCAAGATTCCGAAGGTCGAGGCGCACAGCCTGCTCACCCTCTTTCGTCGCGCGAATTCCTCCTCGGATATCAGCCTGGATGACGCCGTACGGTTGCGCTCCTTCGCGAACGGTACGTCGCTCTTCCGTCGGGCCGGGCTTTTGGGCGATCACTACTTCGGCATCGCTCTCGATCTTCGGGTCGATTCTCCGGCCGAGCGCGATCGTGCGCTCGCCGCAATCGACGCCCTCGTGTTGCCCCTCGAGAACGGCGGTCAACTCGCCGGGCTCTCATTTTCCGCCATCCGGCGCGTCGGAAATCCATGGCTCGAGGCGTGGCTCGAACGGCAGACCGGCACGGCGACGAAGAAGTTCATGCCGCTCTTCGGAATTTTCCTGTTGACGCTGGTGGCGATCGTGTATCGCTCATGGCGCACGCTTGCCGCGATCGTTCTCACGTTGGGCACCGTTGTGGCGATGGCAGTGGGTCTGGGCGACGTTTTCGGCTGGTCGAACTCCATTGTCTCGACCCTGGTCCCGCTGACGGTCATGGTCACGACCACGGCCACGCTCGTCTACATCCACTCCCGCTACATGGAACCCGACGATGCGCCGACGCCTGTCATTCACCATGCACGGGCGCTCGCCAATAAATTCCTGCCATGCACCGCCTCGATGTTCGCGACCGCGGTCGGTTTCGCCGCGCTCGCCGTGTCGCAGATCCGTCCCGTACGGGAAATGGGTCTGTGGACCGCCGCCGGTCTCATCGTGTCATGGGTCGGCTGTTTCACCCTGTTTCCGGCGCTTCAATCGCTGCTGCACGCGCCGGTGCTGACGCGTTCGATTCCCGCAGGCCGCTGGTTTGCCTCTTTCGTCGACGTGCTGATTACCGCCACCCGTCGCTACCGCTGGCCTCTGGTGGCCGGCGCCATCCTGTTGATGCTATGCGGAGCAAGCGCCTTGTTCGGCGTTCCCGGCAGACTCGCGCCGCTCGCACTCGAGACCGACGCATTGACGTATGTCGATCCGAGCGAACGCGTTGCCCAGGATACTCGGAGCTTCGAACAATCGAACGGGCTCGACGTCGTGGATCTTTGGCTCGAGACGCGTCCGGGTCACGCACTGGACCCGGAATTGCTGCGGTCCACGGAGCTATTGACCCGCCGGCTCGAGCAGCATCCGGGCGTGAACGCAGTCGACGGACCAACCTCCGTGTTGCGATGGGCGCGCTACGTCGAATCGGGCAAAGATCAATTGTCCGATGCACCCTCCGATTGGCCGAAGCTGGCCGCCGATCTCGAGCAGATCCTGCTGACCGAACCCGGTGCGCGCAGCTACGTCGACGTGGCGAATCTCTCGAGCGTGCGGCTCACCATCCGCGGGCGGGGTGAACTCTTCGGCCCAGCCGGAGCGATGCGCGAGTTCGTCGAACGGACGTGGAGCGCTGCACAGTCGGACGACCCGGCGCTCGCCGCGGTCCGCGGCCGCCTCGCCGGCAAGGGAGCTCTTTCCGGAGAGATCACCGAGCATCTCCTGCCCACGCTCACCGAGAGTTTCGTACTCACGGCGAGCGTGATTTTTCTCGCTTTTCTGGTGGTGTTTCGCAGCCCGTCCGCACGGCTGATGACGATGATTCCGTCGCTGTTCGCAATTCTTTCCGTGTTCATGGTGATGCGCGCAGCAAGCATCCCCCTGAATATCGCCACCATCCTCATCGGTTCAACCGTGTTGGGCGCAACCGAGAACGATCAGGTTCACTTCTTCTATCATTTTCAGGAAGTCCGCGCGAGCGGCTCGACGGCCGCCTCTCTGCGCCATGCGCTCTTGGTGGCCGGCCGCCCCATCCTGTTCGCCACGCTCATCAATGCCAGCGGTTTTCTGGCGCTCGCGCTATCGGACTTGCCGCCGATGCGCCAGTTCGGCATCGTGTCCGCATCCGCATTCGCTTTGGCGCTGCTCGCCGATTTCACCGCGTTGCCGGCCGCACTGTGGATCCTGAGCCGCGAAGCTCGCGCTGCAGGCGCAGCCGCATTGAATCAACGCAGTTGACTATCCTTGCTTCCGCGGCGGTTATATCCGCTGAACCGCTCTGCCTCCCGATCGTGCGCATCCTGACACGGCAGACACAGGCGAACGCCGGGTATCGCAGCGCGCCGCGCAGTCGGAATCTCGCTTTCGCACTCCTCGCAATGCGTCAGCCCCGGGCCGTTCGGCAATCGGCTCTTGGCACGGTCGATTCCATCCTTTACCGTTGCATCGATCTGTTCCTGAACCGCGCCCTCGGCCGCCCAACCCGTAGCCATTCCAAGTCTCCTGCAAATGTTGTCGGCTGCGTGTGCAGCAACGAGTTGCACCAGAATGATTCCCCCCACTCGATACGTCAAGTAATGGAAAATAGCGGCCAATAGCCGCTGACAGGCGGTCATTCGACGGTCCCGCATATGGCAGATCAACCACGCGCTTGCGTAGTACTCCGGTCTTCGGAACTTACCGCCGAGATCGACCCACATGGCGCACAGCTGTTCACCTTGAGAGATCGCGCCGCCCGAGACCTGCTGTGGGACGGCGACCCGGCCGTTTGGTCCGGGCGGGCGCCGCTGTTATTTCCGATCGTCGGGGTACTCGTCAACGGCAGTTACCGCTGCGGCTCCGCGACGTATCGGCTGCCGAGACATGGCTTCGCGCGCGACCGGACGTTTTCAATTGCGGAAGTCAACTCGTCCACCGCCGTATTCAGGCTGAACGCCGACGAGGCAAGTTTCCTGGTTTATCCGTTTCGCTTCGAGCTGGCGGTCCGGTTCGAACTGGCGGGGCCAACGCTGTCCGTGACGACGTCGATCCGCAACAAGGGCGATACGGACATGCCCGCAAGCTTCGGCTACCACCCGGGATTCCGCTGGCCGCTTCCCTTCGGGCAGCCGCGGGCATCGCATTTCATCGAGTTCGAGACGGACGAGCCTGCCCCCGTCAGGCGCATCGACGCCTCCGGTTTGCTGATGCCGGAGCGCCATCCGACGCCGGTCTCGCATCGGCGCCTCACGCTTGCGGATGCTTTGTTTCGCGACGATGTCCTCATATTCGATGAAGTGAAGAGCCGCTCCGTCACCTATGGGAGCGACCAGGGACCGCGCGTCCGGGTGAGCTTTCCTGACGCACCGTATCTTGGAATTTGGACGAAACCGGGGGCGCACTTCATTTGCATCGAGCCCTGGCATGGCGTTACCGACCGCCAAGGGTTCTCGGGTGATATCACGGAGAAGGAAGGCGTGTTTGTGTTGCCGGGTGGCGACGCTCGCACGACGACGATGGCAGTCACCTTGGCGGAGGGAAACGCAAGATGAACCCGGAACTTGCGGGTTTGTCTGACATACATGCCGATTTCAAGCATTCATAGTATTCGCCGATCGGAAGCCGGCGCCGCTTGTGGCTTCGAGCCAACAACCGGTACGGCCGACATGGCGGTTAGTGGTTTTTACATAACGGATGGTGCGCGGCACGGATAGTGCGTGGCCGACAGCCCAGGTTTGGACCTAAGTCGCCTATGAACGAGACATCAGCCCTTTTGGACAGATCCGCCGCCAACGGCAGCATGGCCATAGATCATATTCAAGCACAAGGCGCGGCACCCTCGCCGGATGCCGACCATGAGCACCGTAGCGCATCACCCGTTCGAGTCGGTTGCGTCATACGGGATCGGTATGTACTCGAAGAGCGCTTGGGAATCGGCGGCAAGGGTACGGTATTCAAAGCACTGGATCGCTACCGCTCGGATCTACCCGAGGAAGATCGCTATGTTGCGATAAAAATACTGCATCCGAACGCGGACAATCGCGGTGAATTGGTCGCGGACCTCAGGCGCGAGTTCTACTGCGCTCAGACTCTCAACCACGAAAGCATCGTCAACGTATACCAACTGGACCGCGACGAAGACGTTGACTTTTTCACCATGGAGCTGCTCGAAGGGGAACTCTTGAGCAGCGTGCTGGCACAGCTGCATCCCGCGCCGATGTCGCGGCCGCAAGCCTGGGCCATCATTCGCGAGATCGGTTCCGGCTTGGTTCACGCACATTCCCGCAATGTGATCCACGCGGATTTGAAGCCCCAGAACATCATGATCACGCACTCCGGCGAAGTCCGGATCCTGGATTTCAGCAATGCCGTCGGGCATTACGCCGAAGACGGTATGCATCGGAGAAATGGGCCTTCTTCGGGCACGCTCGCCTATGCCTCCTGCGAGGTCTTGGCGGGGCGAGCTCCCGATCCGCGCGATGACGTTTATGCCCTCGCGTGCCTCTCCTATGAGTTGCTCGCGGGAGAGCATCCCTTTCAGCGCAGGCCGTCGACGGACGCGCGTGCCCTCGGAATAGTTCCGCAACGGCCACCCGGTCTGACCCGGCAGCAATGGCAGACGCTCGCGATGGGTCTGTCCTGGCATCGGGCGGCCCGGTCTATTTCGGTACGCGCCTGGCTCGACAAAATGAATCCCGGTCGCGTAGCGGCGCGGCGGGTGCCGGACGTTCGTGGCCTGCAATCCGCGCCTGTCGATCGCCGTACGGCTGCCCCCTTGAGGGCCACCGCAATGTTCGTCGTGCTTCTGATGTCCGTCGGCGTTTGGGTGTCCTTGGTCCGATTTGCGTCGGGGAGCAGGACGGCCAGCAGCGATGTCGTTCCTGCGGTGGTGGCCAGTCACCCCATTCCCGCTGTGGCAAGTCGGGTCGAAACGGGTCGCGATGCAGCACCGGCGCCGGACTCCGCCGTGCGCAATGCTGAGCTCTCCGCCACGCCGCCGGCCCCGGAGAACACGCCGAAACTTTCGAACAATCGAGTGCATGATGCGAGCCGGGCGAGACAGCCGCCCGCGCCGGGCCGCCCCCTGTTGGTTTCCGGCGGCAGCTATACGGTCCATTCTGGCGAGCGTTTTGCAGAAATCCGCGTGCGTCGTTCATCCGTCCTGCCGACCGGCACCGAATTCGTGTGGTGGACCGAGGCTGCATCGGCCAAACCCGGCATCGATTACGTTCATCAGGGCAAAGTGATTCAGGCGTTTCCGCACGGGAAGAAATCGACGAGCTTCTTCATAAAGCTCGTTCCCAAAGCGTCGCGGGCGCACCCCGAGGTCTTTTACGTGGCCATCGCCGAAGCCGGACGAAACGCCTCAACGGATCCGGTGGCGCGTGCTGCCATTTGGCTGCCGATGAATGAAGATCACTCTCAGGCTGCTGCGGAACGCGACGTACCTGCCGACCGCAACACGCACGCCGAGTCCGACACGCGTGCCGGATCCGACACGCGTGCCGAGTCACGTTTCAGCACTGCGGCGTTGGGCTCGCCGATTCAGAACGCGAAGTAGAGACCTCAGGTACGCGCCTTGCGTTGCGCATTCGTTTCCCCGACATGCACCTTGCGCAACGCGTCCTTCACCGCACTCGCAATGCACGCCCGGCCGTTCGGTTTCGCGTCCGGAAAGCGTTCGTCGAGCCTCTTGCAGACATCTACGGCTGCGTCGCTGATTCGCCTCTCCAACTCTGCGGACGCAGCCGGGGTGTCGAAATTCAAGTCACCGTAGGAGACCCGCCGGCCTAGCGAGACAAGATGGACCGGTGACCCTGGCGCTTCGCGTGCTACCGTGATTACCGAACCATCGGACTGTACGACCAAGTCAGTGGAATTGTCCGCCAACGCAGTATTGGCACCCAGCGCAAGCCCAAATCCACCACACGCCAGCCATAAGCCTCGAGAAGACAATGAGTTTTGGTTCATTTTAGATTTCCTCTTCTGAGCTCCCCCCGGAGCCTCTTTGAGGATAGGCCCAAAGCAGCAGTGCAACAACGGACGTGTTGTACCGCCATGGGCGTGAAGGTATATATTACATCACATAAGTATCTTATCGTTTTGATTATTATTATATTATTACAATCCTGACATGGGCCGCGTGTCCTGAGATCCAGCCGACGAGCGTCAGGGCGGGTGACGCCGGTCGGTGACGCGTCGGGCCTTGCCGGTCGATCGCTCCAAGGTGCCCGGCGCATGCAGCTCGACCCGCACGCTGATGCCCACGTGCGCCTTCACCAGATGCGCCAACTCGCGGGGAGCCGCCTCCTGGCGCGCGGCGGCCGCGTCCGGTGCATGCTCCACGTGAACCGCCAACGCGTCCAGGTGTCCATCCCGAGTAAGTTCCAGATGATAGTGCGCGGACAGTCCGGAGCATCGGAAAATCAGCTCCTCGATCTGCGTCGGGAACAGGTTCACGCCGCGCACGATCAGCATGTCGTCGCTGCGGCCGGAGATTCTTCCCATCCTCCGCATGCTGCGCGCGGTGGGCGACAGCAGCCGCGTGAGATCGCGCGTCCGGTAGCGAATCACCGGCAGCGCCTGCTTGGTGAGCGAGGTGAACACCAGCTCGCCCTCGGCTCCTTCCGGCAGCACCGCACCCGTCTCGGGGTCGACGATTTCCGGATAGAAATGATCCTCCCAGATACAGGGCCCGTCCTTCGACTCGGCGCACTCCTGGGCCACGCCGGGGCCCATCACTTCGGATAGACCGTAGATGTCGAGCGCCGTCAGCCCAAGCCGCCGCTCCACCTCGGCCCGCATCGAATCGGTCCATGGCTCGGCGCCGAAGATGCCGATCTCAAGGGAACAGGCGCGCGTATCCATCCCCTGGCGGTCCATTTCCTCGGCGATGGTCAGCATGTACGACGGCGTGACCATGATGATGCGGGGCCGAAAATCGGCGATCAGCTGAACCTGTTTCTCGGTCTGCCCGCCGGACATCGGGATCACCGTGCATCCGAGCCGTTCCGCACCGTAGTGCGCACCAAGTCCTCCGGTGAACAGACCGTAGCCGTAGGCCACGTGCACCATGTCGCCCGGCCGTCCGCCCGCCGCGCGAATGCTGCGTGCGACCAATCCCGCCCAGGTGTCGATATCCTCCCGCGTATAACCCACCACGGTCGGCTTGCCGGTGGTGCCGGACGAGGCATGGATACGGGCGATTTGCGCTCGAGGTACCGCAAACAGACCAAACGGGTACTGCGCCCGGAAATCCTGCTTGGTCAGGAAGGGGAATCGCGTCAAATCCTCGAGACGCTTCAAATCGGCGGGATGCACGCCGGCCGCGTCGAAGGATTTCCGGTAATGGCCGACATTGTCGTAGGCATGCCGCAACGACCATTGCATACGCTCGAGTTGCAACGCTCGGAGCTCATCGGTCGATGCATGCTCTATCGGCTCGAGTGCCGATAGAGCTTGGGGTCGACTCATCGCCGCTCAGCCCTTCATCGTTTGCGGATCCGGCCCGGCCAGATCCGGCGCGGCGTGCACGCTTACCATCGTCAGCACGGTATAAGAGGCGACCGTTTCCTCATGCTGATTGGTGATCTCGGTATCCCAGGCCACCTCTCCCCAGCCTTTCTCCGCACGCAGGCTCTTCTCTGCGCAAGTCAGGCGCACCTTGATGCGGTCGCGCGGCTTGACCGGTTTGACGAACCTCAAAGTGTCGATGCCATAGTTCCCCAAAACGGGCCCGTAGGCAGGATCGACGAATAGCCCGGCGGCGGCCGAGATGAGAAAATATCCATGCGCGACGCGTCCCCCGAACAAGGGGTTGCGCGCCGCCTCCCGCTCGTCCATGTGGGCATAGAAATTGTCCCCCGACAGAGCGGCAAAGCGCTCGATATCCTCGACCGTCACCTCGCGCTCCCCGGAGCGCAAAGTGTCGCCCAACTGAAGTTCATTGAACGGAATGCGGAACGGATGCGCTCCCGGACTGCGCAGCCGGCTGCCGCGCACCCAGCGGCCGCCGGTGGCGGTGATGTTCTGCGGCGACCCTTGTACCGCGGTGCGTTGCATGTAGTGCAATACGCCGCGAATACCTCCCATCTCCTCGCCGCCGCCGGCACGTCCGGGCCCGCCGTGGACCAGCGGCGCAAGCGGCGACCCATGCCCGGTCGACTCCTTTGCGCAGTCGCGATTCACGATCAATATTCGTCCGTGGTAGGGAGCCAGCCCGAGTGCCAGGCGGGCCGCGAGCACATCGTCCGCGCAGAACACCGAGGCAGCCAGGCTGCCGGCGCTGCGCCGCGCGAGCGCAATGGCATCGTCCGTATCCCGATACGGCAACACGGTCGCGACCGGGCCGAATGCCTCCACCTCATGAACCGCGCGCGCCGCATGCGGGTCGCGGCACAGGAGCAGCAGCGGCGGCACGAAGGCTCCGCGCTCGCGGTCGGCATCCAGCAATTCAAACCGATCGAGGCTGCCGGCGATCAGTTCGGCGTCACTGCACAATTCGGCGACTCGGGTCGAGACATCGATGCGCTGATCCAAGCTGACGAGGGGCCCCATGCGGACGCCTTCAGTCCGCGGATTGCCCACGGTGATCTTCCCCAAGGCGGTTCGAAGAGCGGCGACGACGTCGTCGACGATCGGCGCAGGCACCAGTGCTTTGCGAATCGCCGTGCACTTCTGGCCTGCTTTGACCGTCATCTCGCGAACCACTTCGCGGATGAACAAGTCGAACTCCGGCGTGCCCGGGCTCGCGTCGCTCCCGAGAATGCTGGAATTCAAAGAATCGGTTTCCGCCACGAAGCGCACGGCGCGCCGAATGAGAACGGGGTGCACGCGCAACCGGGCGGCGGTGTCGGCCGATCCCGTGAAGGACACGAAGTCCTGGCAATTCAGGTGTTCGAACAAGTCGCCGAGACTGCCGCACACCAGCTGCAGCGCGCCCTCGGGCAGGAGACCGGACCCGATGATCCGGCGCACCACGAGTTCGGTCAGATACGCCGTCACGGTTGCCGGTTTGACGATGACGGGGACTCCGGCCAGAATCGCGGGCGCGAATTTCTCCAGCATTCCCCAGACCGGAAAATTGAACGCATTGATGTGCACCGCCGCGCCCTCGCGCGAGACGTACACGTGCTGGCCGACGAAGGTCCCGCCCTTGGAGAGACCTTCCAGCGCACCGTCCAGATACACCCGGCTATTGGGCAATTCCCGGGTACCCTTGCCGGCAAACGCGAACACCGTCCCGATGCCGCCGTCTATGTCGATCGCCGAGTCGCTTCGGGTCGCCCCCGTCCGAAAGGACAATGAATAGAACTCCTCCTTCAGTTCCGAGAGCCGCTTCGCCAACCCCTTCAACAGGGCCGCCCGTTGGTGGAATGTCAGCGCCCGCAACGCGGGACCGCCGACGTTTCGCGCATGCGACAGCATCGCGGCAAAATCGAGGCCCGTCGACGACGCGTTGCCGATGATCTCGCCGCTGGTCGCGTCGCGCATGCCGACTCCCCGGTCGCGGCCGGTCAGCCATTGTCCACACGCATAACTCGCAAGTTGCATAGGTTGCATAAGTTTCAGCTCCAGTCCGCAAGTCCCACCGCGACCGAACCGATGTGCTCGATGCGCACCCGGCCCTCCTCCCGCCGGTCGACGTTCCCGCTCACACGCGCTCGATGACCATGGCGATTCCCTGACCCACGCCGATACACATCGTGCACAGCGCCCGCCTGCCGCCCCGTCGTTCGAGCTGATTGACTGCCGTGGTGACCAATCGTGCGCCGCTGGCACCTAGTGGGTGTCCCAGGGCGATGGCGCCGCCCTGCGCATTGACGTGCGCAGCGTCATCGGGAATTCCCAGTTCGCGGAGGACTGCGAGCGCCTGCGATGCGAACGCCTCGTTCAATTCGATGACGTCGACATCCCTCAGGCTAAGCTTCAGCCGGGACAAGAGTTTGCGGGTCGCGGCTATCGGCCCCACCCCCATGATCCGCGGCGCAATGCCCGCGACGGCGGTCCCGATGATGCGCGCCCGGGGCTTCAATCCATGCCGCTTCACCGCATCGGCGCCCGCCACCACCAAGGCGCAGGCGCCGTCATTGACCCCGGACGAGTTTCCGGCCGTGACGGTGCCGCCGGCGCGAAAGGGTGTCGGCAGTTTCGCGAGCGCTTCGAGGCTGGTCTCGCGCGGGTGCTCATCGGAACCGACCACGGTCGCCTGGCCGCGTTTGCCGGAAATGGAGACGGAAACGATTTCGGGCACGAAGAGTCCAGCCGCCTGCGCCGACAGCGCCCGCTGCTGACTACGCAAGGCGAACCGGTCTTGATCCTCGCGCGAAATGCCGAAGTCTGCGGCAACATTCTCGCCCGTCTCCGGCATCGAGTCGACACCGTACGCCTGTTTGAGAGCCGGATTGACGAAACGCCACCCGATGGTGGTGTCGAACATCTGCACGTCCCGAGCGAACGGCGTTGCTCCCTTCGACATCACAAAGGGCGCGCGGCTCATGCTCTCCACTCCGCCCGCGAGCGCAAGGTCCGCGTCGCCCGCAATGATCATGCGTGCCGCGCCCGCCACCGCGTCGAGGCCCGACCCGCACAATCGATTGAGCGTCACACCCGGCACGTCGACCGGGAGCCCCGCCAACAGGGCCGCCATGCGCGCCACGTTGCGATTGTCCTCGCCTGCTTGATTCGCGCACCCGAGGATCACGTCGTCCACGGCCGCGGGATCGAGATTTGGGTTTCGGCGCAGTAATTCGCGCAGCACGACCGCGGCCAGATCATCCGGTCGCACCGCTGCGAGTGCACCGCCGTACCGGCCGATCGGCGTTCGAATCGCATCGCAGATAAAAGCGTCCGTCATTTCGGCTCCTCTCGGTGTGTTCGAATCGCATCGCAAATAAAGGCGTCCGTCATTTCGGCTCCTCTTGCAGTGGCGGCGGCGCGGGCAGCCGCAGACGCGCGCAGCGGCCTCGAAAATAAGCGAGCGGTTCGCCGGTTTCCCGCGCGACGACCACATCGTAAATGCCGCCGCGCGAAGTCCGCGAAGTCTCCGTTGCGGTTGCCGTTATCCGCGCACCCCTCGGAACCGGCGCCAGGAACTCGATGCTGGCGCCGGCGGCCACCATCGGATCTCCATGCGAATTGCAGGCGAACGCGAAGGCGCTGTCGGCCAGCGTGAAGAGAATTCCGCCATGGCAGATCCCATGGCCGTTGACCATGTCGGCGCGCACCGTCATCGCGACCCGCGCGCTCCCCGGTACCGCATCGAGCAACTCGATGCCTAGCGCTCGCGACGCCGTGTCGCCCGCATACAATGCGTCCGCGGCGGCACGTGCACGACGCAGTGCATCGGAGGCGGCGTCATTCTTTGCGGTGTTCAAGGTTCAACGTCCCTGAAAGTTCGGCGGCCGTTTGGCGCCGAAAGCCGCCACACCTTCGGCATAGTCCGCCGAGCGCCCAAGCTCACGCTGCGCATCGCGCTCGATGTCGAGCTGTTCGCCGAGAGAGTGTCGCCAGCTATCGCGGATCGCGGCCTTCGTCGCTGCGAGGCCGCGCGTCGGCGCGACGGCGAATTGCTCCGCGAGCGTTTGGACCGTCGACTCCAATTCGGCATCCTCCACGCATTGCCAGATCATCCCCCATGCCGCGGCCTGCTCGGCAGACAGCTTGTTTCCCAGCAGCGTCAGGCCGAGCGCCCGCGCGCTGCCCACGAGCCGTGGCAGGCTCCACGTGCCGCCGGAATCCGGCACCAGGCCGAGCTTCGAGAACGCCTGCACGAAATTTGCCGAACGCGCTGCGATGACGAGATCGCAGGCCAACGCGATATTGGCCCCCGCCCCCGCCGCGACGCCGTTGACCGCGGCAATGACCGGGAAGGGAAGCGATGTGAGCGCCAGCACCAGGGGCTTGTAGTACTTCTCGATGGATTCGCCGAGGTCGATCCCTTGGTTGCCCGGTGCAACGGCGCGATCGCCCAAATCCTGGCCGGCACAGAAGCCCCGGCCGGCTCCCGTGAGCACCAGCACCCTCGCACCCGCTGCCGGCAAACGCTCCAAGGCTTGCCGCACTTCGGTGTGCATGAGGATATTGAAGCTGTTGAGCTTGTCGGGGCGGTTCAAGGTCAACCGCGCGATGCCCTTCTCGACGCTGAATAAAATGGTTTCGTACGACATCATGAGCTCCCGGTGCCCGCTTCGATCATTTTTCGTCGTAGCTCAACTCGAGCGTTCCAGTGGTGGGGCGCGCCTGGCAGCACAGGATGAATCCTGCATCGAGTTCCCATGGCGCCAGTGCAATGTTGTGCATCATATCCGCCTTTCCCTCGACGACGCGCACGCGGCACGTTGCGCAGATGCCGGAGCGGCAGGAGAACGGGAGTTCGAGCCCCGCGCGCTCGGCGGCCTCGAGCACGGATGCATCCGCCGGCGCCATGCGAAATGTCCGCCTGCGGCCATCCATGGTGACCGACACCGTGGCGAGCAGTTCCTGCGCCGCCACCGCCGTTTCCGCGGCACCTGCGGCCGGACGGACCGCCTTCGCAGCGGCCGCAAACCGTTCGCAACGAACCGGGGCGTCGGCGTTGACTTCCTTGACCGCTGCCCGCACCTCCTCCGCCATGCTGCCCGGCCCGCAGACGAAGTACTCGTCCGCGGTGGCGACGCCGTCCACCTGTTGCGCGAATTCACGCACCTTGGCGCCGTCGATACGTCCGTTGAGCACCGCAGTGTGCTGAGGTTCGCGGCTCATGACGAAGTGCACCGCGAATCGGCCGAGATACCGGTTTTTGAGGGCGAGGGTTTCCTCCAGGAACATGGTGCGCGCCATGCTGCGGTTGCCGTAAATCAGCGTGAAACGACCGGCGGGTTCCCGCGCCAGAACGTCCGCTGCCAGGGACAACACCGGAGTAATCCCGCTGCCGGCGGCAAACGCGACATACGAATACGCGCGCGCAGGATCGATCTGAGTACGAAACCGTCCGGTGGGGGATCCTACGTCGAGCGACTCGCCCGCTCGCAACGAACCCGCGAGTTCCCCGGACATCCGGCCATTGACCTGCACCCGCACCCCGAGTTTCAGGAGGTTGCCCCCGGGAGCGGTCACGATCGAATAGGTGCGGAGTTCTTCCCGGCCGTCGATGGTACGGCGCAACGGCACGTACTGACCCGCATGAAATGCAAACGCGTCTTTCAAGGCCGGCGGCACGAGCAGCGAGATGCAGACCGCATCTTCCGCAATTTTCTCGATCGACGCTACACTCAGCGGATAAAATTCGGGCATGCGGGCTTCAAATACACTTGAAGTATTCGAAAGGTTCGAGACACTCACGGCAGCGAAGCAGCGCCTTGCACGGGGTGGAGCCGAATTCGCTGACGGTTTCGGTCTGCGTCGAATGACAGCGGGGACAGGCTACCGGACGGCTGCCGGGGCGCAGATCCCGCAAGCTCGCTGAGGAATGATCCGGCGGCACGATGCCGTACTCGGCAAGTTTGCGTCGCCCCGCGGGGGTGATCCAATCGCTGCTCCAAGCCGGCGCGAGCACTCGCTCGACGCGAAATGCGCCCACGCCGGCGCCCGCGAGCGCGCGTTCGACCAGGGCTTGAATCACTTCGGTGGCGGGACATCCAGTGTACGTGGGCGAAAGACCCACCTGCAGGCTGCCGTCGGATTGCGCCGTCACGAATCGAATCACACCGAGGTCCACCACGCTTACCGCGGGTATCTCCGGATCCTCGACCTCCCGCAGCGCGGACCAGGCAGAGGCGATGCGCGCATCAGCGCCCGACGCATCGGCAATGACCGCCGCGGGATCGCCCGCCGCTTGATCGGACAGGGCGGCCGCGTTCACCAGCGCGCGCCCGGATAGGTCCGCTGCATGTACTGCATTTCCGCCAGCATATAGCCCAGGTGCTCGCTGTGCGCACCCTGCTTGCCGAACCATGTGTACGGACGGTCGGGCGGACGCACGAGTGTCGCCTCGGCGAGCAGCGCATCGATGCGCGCGCTCCAAGCCATCTGAACGTCGGCCAGGCGCGGCGCAATCCCTCGGTCGGCCATCGCACAATCCACTTCGTCCTCGACGAATAACTCCGCCGTGTAGGACCAGAGACTCTCGAGGGCGGACGATACGCGGGCGCGGCTTTCCTCGGTGCCGTCGCCCAAGCGCACCAGCCAGCCACCGCTGTAACGCAGATGATAGCGGGTTTCTTTTACCGCCTTGGCCGCGATCGCCGCCAGACGCAGGTCCGTCGAGGTCGTCAGACGTTCGTAAAGTTCCAATTGAAAGGCGTCGATGAGAACCTGACGCACGATGGTCCGGCCGAAATCGCCGTTCGGCTGCTCTGCCAGGGTCGGGTTCAAATATTCCCCATGCGCCCGCAGGAAGGCGAGCTGATCCTCGTCGCGGCCGCGACCTTCGATCTCTCCGGCGTAACTCAGGAGGAGCCGCGCCTGACCGATGAGGTCGAGCGCCATGTTGGCCAACCCCAAGTCCTCTTCGAGTGCCGGGGAGTGCCCCACCCATTCGCCCAGCCGTTGGCCCAGCACCAAGGAGAGGTCGCCCAAGCGCAACACATAGCGCAATAAATCGTCATCGCGAACCTTCATGGCGGCGCTCATAGCGTCTTGACCTCGTCCGGAATGTCGTAGAACGTCGGATGACGGTACACCTTGTCGCGCGCCGGCTCGAACAACGAGTCGGCGTCGGCCGGATCGGACGCCGTGATATCGGTGGAGCGCACCACCCAGATGCTCACGCCTTCCTGGCGTCGGGTATAGAGATCGCGCGCATGCTCGAGGGCCATCCGCGCATCCGCGGCGTGCAAACTACCGGCATGCTTGTGATCGAGACCGCCGCGCGACCGAACGAACACTTCGTACAGAGGCCATTGATGCTTATCTTCCATGCGGACTCCGAGTGGTCGTTTGCTCCGGGATCGTCGTTTGCTCGGGCGCGTTCAAGCTGCGATCCTCTCGCCGCGCGCGCGCTGCTTGTCGGCGTATGCCATGGCGGCTTCGCGAACCCACGCACCTTCTTCATGGGCGCTCCGGCGCGCCGCCAGACGTTCCGCATTGCAAGGACCGTTGCCCTTGAGTACGCGATTGAACTCACTCCAATCGATCGGCCCGAAATCATGCCGCTGGGCCGCTTCGTTCCATCGCAGCAGCGGATCGGGCAAGGTCAGCCCTAGAAATTTCGCCTGCGGCACGGTGAAATCGACGAACTTCTGCCGCAACTCATCATTCGAGAAGCGCTTGATCTTCCAGCGCTGAGAATCGCTGCTATGCGTGGACTCCGTGTCCGGAGGGCCGAACATCATCAGTGCGGGCCACCACCAGCGATCGAGCGCCTCCTGTGCCATGCGTTTCTGCGAAGGCTGGCCCCGGGCCAGCTGCAGCATCAGGTCGTAACCCTGGCGCTGATGGAAGCTCTCTTCCCGGCAGATCCGCACCATGGCGCGGGCGTACGGCCCGTAGGAGCATCGGCACAGCGGGATCTGATTCATGATCGCGGCGCCGTCGACCAGCCAGCCGATCGCGCCGATGTCGGCCCACGTCGGCGTCGGATAATTGAAGATGCTGGAATATTTCGCTTTGCCGGTGAGCAGCTGTTCGACCAGATGATCGCGGCTCACCCCGAGAGTCTCGGCAGCGCTGTACAGATAGGCACCGTGGCCGCCCTCATCCTGTACTTTGGCGATCAGGATCGATTTACGCAGCAGCGTGGGAGCGCGCGTGATCCAGTTCCCCTCGGGGAGCATGCCGACGATCTCGGAATGCGCATGCTGGGATATCTGGCGGATCAAGGTGTTGCGATACCGTTCGGGCATCCAATCCTTGGGCTCGATCTTCTCTTCGGCGTCGACACGCTTGAGAAAGCGCTGCTCGAGCAATCCCTCGTCGCGCGGGGCCGGCGGTTCCGTCGATTGAACATCAAGGCCTTGCGTATACATGCCCGCCTCCCGAACCCGTAGCTCCAGTATTGTGATACACAAATCACTTCAATGCAATTTTTTCTGTGTCATATGCCGCGGCATATTACAATCCCTGGAAAATGCCCATGGACACCACCACCGCCGCCCACGAACTACTTGCGCGCTGGTCCCGGCAGCGCCCGCAGCGCGCCGGGTCGCTCATCGTCACCATCTTCGGCGATTCCATCATGCCGCGCGGCGGTGCGATCGCGTTGAGCGGGTTGATCCGGCTTGCGGTTCCGTTCGGCCTCAATGAGCGGCTGGTGCGGACCGCCTCCGCGCGCCTGGCGCAGGAAGGATGGGTCGAGGCGCGACGTCACGGCAAACTCTCCGAATACCGCCTGTCGAAATCCGGCCGCGAACGGTTCGAGGACGCCACCATGCGGATCTACGGCGGGCCCTCGGCCGATTGGACCGGCCGTTGGACGCTGGTTGTGTTGCCCGACATGCGGGCCGCGGATCGGCAGCGGCTGCGCAAGGAACTCGTGTGGCGGGGCTTCGGCGAATTGTCGAACGGAGTGTTCGCACACCCCGAAGCGCGCGCGAACGAGGCCGCCCTGCGCACCTCTGCACCGCCTTTGCCGGCCGACACGCTGGTCTTCGACGCGAATCTTGCCGACCACCTCGCTCCCGGCGCATTGGTGGGACTGGGCTGGGATTTGGCTGACTTGGGCAAGCGCTACCGGCGCTTCGTGCAACGTTTCGAGCGGGCGCTCGAGCCCCTGCGGCGGATGCCCATCGAACCGGAAGCCGCGTTCGTTCTGCGCACCTTGCTCATTCACGAATATCGCCGGCTGCACCTCAGAGACCCGCTGCTGCCGCAGAGCTTGTTGCCGGCGAACTGGCCCGGCAGCCGCGCCGCGGTACTCTGCGGGGAGATCTACGTTCACGTGTTCGCCGCGTCGGAAATCTATCTCTCCGCATGCGCATCGAGATTGAACGGCCCGTTGCCGCCGCCCGACCGCGCCGTCATGCAGCGCTTCGGCGGTCTGAACCTCCAGCAGCCTGCCGCGCCGCGTGCGGAATCAGTCGGCCGGCCACTGCTCCAGAATCGCGACCGCGTTCGCTAAAAACGCATTCGCCTGAAACGCATCGATCGCCCGATGGTCGATGGTCAATGTCAGGTAGCACATGGATCTGATCGCGATCATCTCCGCGCCGTCGATCGTCAACGCACACACCCGCCGCTCGACTTTCCCGACGCCAAGAATAGCCACCTGGGGCTGATTGATGACGATGGGTGACGCCAGCAGGCTGCCGCCTACCCCGTGGTTCGAAATCGTGAACGTCCCGCCCCGCACGTCGGATGGGGCAAGCTTGCCTGCTCGCGCCCCGGCCACCAACTGCCCGAGGCGCAATGCGACGCCGAACAGATTCAACTCCTGCGCACGGTGCAGCACCGGCACGATGAGACCCTCATTTCCGAGCGCAGTGCCGACTCCAATATTGGCGTCCGCGTGCAGCTCCAATGCATCGTCGCGAAAGGTCGCATTGATCTGCGGATGGGCGCGCAATGCGCGCGCGCACGCGACAATGAAATAGGCCGTGAGCGTCAGACGCACCCCCTGCGCTTCGAACTGACCCGCAACGCGGGCACGATGCGCCAGCACGCGGGTCAAATCCGCTTCGAACAGCGTGGTGACGTGGGGCGCTTGCTGCAGGCTGCGCACCATGTGCTCGGCGATGCGCCGCCGAATCGGCGAATGCGGTATGCGCGAATCACCTTCGGCTGAGAGAGCCTCGTGATGCGCAGGCGCAGGGTGCGAGACGCGCGATGTTGCGCCATGGCGCGACGCGGCACGCACCACGTCCTCCGCAGTAACTCGCCCGTTGCGCCCGGTACCCGCCACTTCTTTCACGGAAATCTCGTGTTCCGCGAGCAGTCGCCGTACCGAGGGGCTCAAGAGCGGCCGCCCACCCGAGCGTGGTTCCTCGACGATCGTGGGTTTAGGTAAGCCGCCTGCCGGTTCTGTCCCGGCCGCCGCCGCCGACGCGTCCACTCCGACGCGCACCCGGGCGAGCAACTGGCCGGGAAACACTTCTTCATCGGGGCCCTTGAGAATTTCGGCGAGTTCGCCGCTCGCCGGCGACGGAATCTCCACCGTCACCTTGTCCGTTTCCAGCTCCAACAGAGGTTCGTCCCGGTGCACCCGATCACCGACGCGTTTTCCCCATTTCAAAATGGTCGCTTTCGTCCCCTCTTCATTCATCGGGGCGAGGACGTCGGCAAGGACCGACTCGGTCAAATTGCCGCCAATGTCGCAAGCGCCGACGCGATCGCGTCGGCGCTGGGCAGCACGGCGTCGAGCAGCATGGGATTGTGGGGGCTTGGAACGTCGGGCATTGCGAGGCGCTCGATCGGAGCGTCAAGATCGAAGAACGCGTCCTTTGCCAGAACGGCTGCGATCTCGGCACCGAAGCCTGCGGTGACGGTGTCCTCATGCACGATGAGGCAACGGCGCGTTTTGCGCACCGACGCCAGCGTGGCTTCGCGATCCCACGGCGACAGCGTTCGCAGATCGAGCAGATCGGCGGAGATTTCCGCGCGACGAACCGCCAATTCGCAGCGCTCCACCATCGCCCCCCAGGTGACGACGGTCACGGCGTTGCCGGCCTGCAATAGACTGGCCTTGCCGAAGGGAACGACAAATTCATCCCCCGGATAGGGGCGCCGCGCCCAGCTCGCATCGAGCAACGATCGATGCTCGAAGAAGATGGTGGGATCGTTGCCGCGCAGCGCGGAACGCAACAATCCCACCGCGTCCTGCGCATTTGACGGCATCGCGAGCCGCCAACCGACGCCGTGCAACCATTGCACCTCATTCGATTGGCTGTGCCAGGGATCCCCGCATTTGAAAAAGCCTCCCGGAATACGCACGACCATCGGCGCGGCGAATCGATTGGCGGTGCGCCACCGCATCGTGCCGCAGTCATTCAGTTGCTCTGCGGCAGGATCCGCGTACTTGCGAAACTGGATCTCGGGTACCGGCATGAGGCCGGCGGCGGCCATGCCCACGGCCCGTCCGATGATCCCTTCTTCCGACAAGCTGGTGTCGAATACGCGCGCCGTGCCGAATTTCTCCTGCAAACCCAGAGTCGCGGCGTGCACCCCGCCTTTTTGGCCGACGTCCTCGCCGAATATCACCATGCGGGGATTCACCGCGAGTTCGCGCTCCAACGTGCGCCGTACGGCAGTAACGAGATTGATGCGCGGACCCTGGGCCTCCGCTTGGGTAGTGCCGGCGGGCAGACTGACCCCATCCGCCCAAATTCCGCCCTGCGCTTGAATGTCGGGCTGTCCGTCGTCGCGGAACTCCGTGAATACGAACTTGCGCACGCCCGTCGGGTCCGGCGCGGGCAGTCCACCGACCCGCTCCAGGGCACCGGCGACGATTGCCCGGGCGCTTTCGATTTCCGCGTCCCAGTCGCCTTCGGTAAGAATGTCGGGAACCAGTTGAAGGCGCAGCCGCTTGAACGGATCGCGCTCCCGCTCGGATGAAATTGCGGCCGCACTCTTGTACGCCTGCGTATCCTGGCCGGAGTGACCCGAGAGACGCGGCACCGTCAACCGCAGCAGCGCGGGGCCTCCGCCGGTGCGCACACCGCGGACTGCGTCCTCGATGAGCATCGCCGCGGCGACCGGATCGCAGCCGTCGCCGTCCAGAACTCTCAAGCCGCGAAATGCGGCGAGATTCTTGGCGATGTTGCCGCCGGGAGTCTGCATCTTCGAAGGCACGGAGATTCCATACCCGTTGTCCTCGATGAAGAACAACAGCGGCAACCGCTCGGTAGTGACGATATTGAGCGCCGCCCAAAAGCCGTTTGTTGCGGTCGATGCGTCGCCGCCATGGACCACCGCAATGCTATCGGCGCACTCGGTATCGCCGAGGGTCGAATGGCGGAATCGCAAAGCTTGCGCCCACCCCACTGCCGGCGTGTACTGGGTCCCAACTCCACCGCACACCGGCAACACGCAGGGACCTCTTTTTCGCGGTAGATTGAACACCACGCCGATGTCGCGGCCTTCGCTCATTCCTCCGGCTTTCATCATCGTCGAGGCGAGCGCCTCATCGATGGACAATCCCAACGTCAACAACAGGGGCCGGGAACGATAATAGGCGCCCACTCCGTCGCGTGCGCCGGTCAATTGCCTTCCCAGCAGCACCTGCGTCACGTCATGCCCACGCGCCGAGAATTGGTACAGGACCTTGCGCTCAGGCAGCAGCCGGGTCTCCTCCAGGTCGTCGAGCGCCCGGGAAACCGCGATTTGACGAACCACCGCGTGCCAGTCGGGGGCTATATTCTTCGCGTCTCGCACGCGCTTTTGCGGAATTGCGGCCATCGCATCCTCGAGAAGGTGGTGCACCCAGACTAGCCTGCATTGGCGAAAATAATCGCCAAAAGTAGCAACGTTATCCATAATAATTAGCGATAATCACCAAAATACGGTTATACTGGAGCGAATGATGTCACTCGATCGCTACGATGCTCGCATCCTGGCGCAGCTACAGCGCGACGGGCGCCTGCCGGTGGTCGAGCTTGCCGATTCGATCGGGTTGTCGCCCACACCCTGCGCGCGCCGTATCAAGGCCTTGGAAGCGGCGGGCGTGATCGAGGGCTACGCCGCCGTTCTGAATCCAGCCGGAGTGGGGCTCGGGGTGCTGGCGATAGTGCAGGTGAAGCTCACCGAACATACGGATGAGACCGTGGCTCGATTCGAGCGCGAAATCGAATTGCTGGACGAGGTGACCAACTGCTACGCCATCACGGGCGCCTATGACTTCATTCTGCAGGTGTATGCGATGAACCTCGAGTCCTTGAGCAGCGTCGTCCTCAAGAAACTCCTGCGAATACCGAACCTGCGCGATCTCCAGTCGAGCGTGGTGCTGGCCACGGTCAAGCGTTCCACACGGCTCCCGCTCTCGCACCTGCAGGCCTGAGGCGGACCGCCTGGCGCTCATGAACGCGCACTCAGTTCCTTCATCAACCGGTAGGTAAACTCCAACTCCTCGTCGAACGCGGCGACCCCGATGCGCTCATCTCTGCCGTGAGCGCGGCCGTCATCGAGATCGTCGAACATGCCGTCGACCCCGTACGCGGGAATGCCGAGATTCCGGGGATAGATGCTGTCGTCCGCGCCCGCGGACATTTCCGGCAGCACCATGACACCGGGCCATATCGACTGCGCCACACCCTTCACGGAGCGCAGTATGGCTGGCGCGGGCACGGAATCCGGACTCGGTATGGCGGCAGTCGCCACGGAGATCTTGATCTCCGGATCCTTCAACACTCCTTCAAGCGTGCGTTGAACCTCGTCCGGAGATTCACCGGGAATGACCCGGCATTGCACCGTCGCCCGCGCACGCTGCGGCAGCGCATTTTCCGCGTGTCCTCCCTCGATCATCGTCGCGACGCAAGTCGTCCGCAGCATGATGTTGGTCTCGACGTTCGCCGACAGCCGCTGGAGCGCACCCTCATCCAAAGGTGTCCGGCTCATCGCCTGCATGTCCGATTTCGCCTGGCCGCCAGACAGATCCGCACGGCCGGCGAAGTACAGTTTCGTGGTTTCGGTGAGATGCACCGGAAAGGCATACCCGGACAGCCGATCAAGTCCCTTGGACAAGCGGTAGATCGGATTGCTCGCAGTAGGCCGCGAACTGTGTCCGCCCTTGTCCGTCGCCTCCAGGTTGAATGTGAGGAACATTTTCTCGCTGGTTTGGACCGCGACATACAATTTCCGTCCGGTCTTGATCGCCGCTTCCCCGCCGTCGGGATTGACCACGAGGCCGGCATCGACCAGGTCCCGGTGCTCCTGGAAAAGCCATTTCACACCATTCGCGTCGCCGCCCGCCTCTTCATCCGCGGTGAACGCAACGATGATGTCGCGATCCGGCACGTAGCCCTCTTTCTTCAACCGGATGAGCGCGGCCAGAACGGCGGCATCCTGGCCCTTCATATCGATGGTCCCCCGCCCGTACAGCCAGCCGTCCCGCTCCGTGAGAACGAACGGATCGAAATTCCAGTCCTCACGCCTCGCCTCCACCACATCGAGATGACAGATGTACAACAGCGGTTTGACGCCGCCCCTGCCGTGGAGGCGGGCTATCACGTTGCCCTTGGTGGGATGCTCCGACGGGGCGAGCAAGCGGACGTCGTCGTCGGGGAAGCCTGCACCTCTCAGCCGATCGGCCACGTATTGGGCCGCCGCGCTCGAACCATGCGCATGCGTGGAGTTGATCGCGATCAAGTGCTCCAGCACATCGCGCGCAAAGGCGCGCGTTGCGGCCGGAGTTTGCGGCGCCGATGCACCGGCGTTCGCCCCGCCGAACGACCCCGCGACGATGACGATTGCCGCGAGCGCAACGAATACCGCGGCCGCGATCCGGATCGGGATCGGGATCCGGATCCGGCTCATACCGGCACCCGCAAGGCATCGTCGCTCACCACGATCCCATCCTCGTCGCTGTACAGCCAATCGCCCGCCAGAAAGTCCACACCGCCGAAGCTGATCCGACCATCCAGATCACCGGCGCCGGACTTGCCGCTTTTGCGCGGATTGGATCCCAGTGCCTTGATGCCCAACCCGAGCCGTCCAAGGGCCGCGGTGTCGCGGATTGCGCCGTATACCACCACGCCCGCCCATCCGTTGCGGTCCGCGAGTCCTGCGATGACGTCGCCTATCAATGCGCAGCGCAGCGAAGCGCCGCCGTCGATCACCAGCACAGCACCATGGCCCTGTTCCGACAGGGTTTGCTTGATCAGTGCGTTGTCCTCGAAAGTCTTGATGGTGCGGACCGGCCCGTGGAAACGCCTGGTTGCGCCGTATTCGCGAAATTGTACTTCGCAAATCCGCAGCCGGTCGCCGTGCGCATCGAACAAATCTGCAGTCAGAAAACTCACGCGCCCTCGCTTCGCTCACTGCTTGTAGTTCGATATCTCGAACTGATAACTCACCCGGCCCGACTCCGAACCGGACGCATCCCAAGTCCACTCGTCGAAGTATACCTTTCCGCGATGATCGATCCGTATGACCGTCGAACATCGCGTCCCATAATCCCCGCCGCGAATGAACGCGCTCGACAGGAGGCGTTCCCATTCGAGGCTCATCCCCGTTCCCGGCAGATCCTCATCCGGCGCCGGTCGGTCATCGCGCAGGAGTTCGAGCACCGCAGAGGGATCGACGGTCTGGTCGAGCAAGGCATGCAAGCGCGCCTTCGCCCGTTCAACCTTCGGCCACGGAGAATCCAGAACATGATTGGAAAGACCATAAATCCCCGGCGCCAGGAGACGGCCGACGCCCGGTACGCTTTCATGGACCGCGAGACTTTGTCCATCCGAAAAAATCAAGTTGAATCCGTTGTACGCGGGACCCGCCAGATGAAGGCCGGCCAAATCATCCTCGGCGAGGCCGTGCGACTCGAGAGAGCCGGTGACCAGCCCGCCACGGCTCGGTACATCCATCCGTTTCTCTTGCGGCGACCGGTAATTCGTCAATGCGGCGAATCTTCCGGTGCGGGTGATTCCGAGCCACGTGCCGCCCGCGACGAGATCGCGACCCGCGAGGATCTGCGGCCGGTCGTGCCACCAATGCGCCGGCTCGGCGGCGCGGCTGTGAAACTCATCGCGGTTCGCTGCGATCAGGCACGGAAACTGCGGATGCCTCCGCCAGACGACTAGAATCAGGCACATCCGTCATTCTATGCTCGACCGGTGCCTTTAATCGACCCGACGTCGATAGACGATTTCGAAGCGTATCCGCCAAGCGCAGCGCAAGCGTCACCAGCGTGAACGTTGGATTGGCATAGCCCCCCGTGGTGAACACCGAACTGCCCGCGACGTACAGATTGTCCACCGAATGAACGCGGCAATGCGCGTCCACCACCCCATGGCGCGGGTCGGCGGACATGCGTGTGCTGCCCATGTGATGCGGACCTCCAATGATCCCCCGTTGCCAATCCTGCGGTGGACCGACCACTCGTCCCATCGAGCGCTTCCGAAGGTCGCGATCGAGTACCTCCGCCCAGCCGGTGATGGCGTCCATGTCGATCGGCCTCACCCGCCATTCGAGGCGGGTCTGCGGTATGCCAAGCGCGTCGCGCCGCGTCGAAAGCAATACCCGGTTCTGCGGGTCAGGTGCCTGCTCCGAGCGAAAATATAGTGAATAGATCCGTTCAGAGCCGCTCATGGGCCGTGCCAGGTTTCGCGCCGAACGCGCGGCGTTCCAGGTCCGAGCCTTCTTGGGTATGCCTTCGGCATATTCCGCGGCCTGCTTCAGTCGTTCCACGACGCCCTTCCAGCGCCCGGCGCGGAGCATCCGATAGTGCCGTACCGGTCCGAACGTCAGCCGCGGCGGCCAGCCGACAAACGGAGTGCCGAATGAATAACGCGCGCCTTCGACGGCGATGGACGTCGAGAGCAGTCGGTACCGCTCCTGCGCAGCCGCGGTGGGCGTGATCACTCCTCGCAACCGCACGTCGCTGAAGATTGTCTTGGCGAAATACTGCCGATTCCACGAGCTTGTTGCGGCAATGATGTGCCCGGCGGGAACATGCAGATGCTCCATGAAAAACCGACCGACCATGTCGTATTCGTTTCCAAGCCCGCCCGGCCGGTCCGACCGTGACGCGAGCAACAGGCGGGCGTTCTCGATACCGCCGGCGGCCAGGACGACCGCTCCAGGACGAATGGTGAAGGTGCCCCGGCCCAGGGCAGCCGCCCGGAGCGATCCCACGCGCTCGGAGCCGGGATGCAGATGAATGGACACGAGATTCGCATGAAGCATGGCGGTGACATTGTCGGCGTCGCGGATATCGAACCGGCAGGAATCGCCGAAATTGGTCTCCGGACTGTGCTGAAACACGGTGTTCTCGAAATCCGAACCCTCGAGCGGCATCGGTTCCGGCATCCGGTCCCGCCAGGCGGCAAGATCGAATCGGGCATTGGGCAATTCGAACAGTCGCGCCGCATCGGCGTAGTACGGCTGAAGCGCCGCGGCGTCGATCGGCCAACCGCTGTAGGGAAGCCATTCGCGCCGCATGAAATCCACCGCCTCGAGCGGCCGACACCAGCCGCCCCAGCGATTGCTGCTGCCCCCGAACAATCGCCACCGGCAGGCATCGAGCCGAAAGTAATCGTCGCCGCGGATTTCGCCCCGATACAGATTCTGGGTGGGAAGCTCCAGATTGAGGCCGCCGCTTTCGAGAAGGATCACGGACAAACCGGAGCCGCGCAGCCGTTGGGCGATGGCAATTCCGGCGGGCCCCGCGCCAACCACGCAAAGGTCGCAGGCGAATTCGGCACCCGCCGCGCCCGAGCGTGCATCGATCAGCATTGAACGGCTTGTCGTGTCGCCGTCAGATAATCGCTCAATTGGGAACTCACTAGTTCTCCCAGGTAGGGCGTGCTGCGAAGGCCCGGCAGGACGAAATCAGCATACGCCAAACCATCGGTCGTGCGTGCACCGCGGGTCAGCGATGTTTCGCCGGCTACCATCGGTAGCCGACGCCCACCGCGAACAGTACCGGATCGACGCGCAGTGTCGCAATGGTCGCGGAATCGAACTTGAGCTTGGCGCGGAGCATCGCCCATTTCACATCGAAGTTCGCAAACCAGTGATCCGCCACCTTGTAGTCGAAGCCCCCCTGGACGGCGGGTCCGACGCTGAAGCGGCTCAATTCGAGCGCCATGGGAGGTGCCGTCGGGACCGCAAGACGGACATCCGACAGCAGCGTGAAATTCACTCCGGCCCCCACGTAAGGTCGGAAGTCGCCGCCCGGATTGATGTTGTACTTGACGGTCAGAATGGGCGGCAGATGCTTGAAGGTGCCGATCGCGGCCGGCCCGCCCAGCGCGCTCTTCTCGACGGTCACTGTCTGGGATTGCGGATACGTCAGTATCAATTCGCTCGACCAGGCCTGTGTGAGGAAATACTCGAAATCCAATTCGGGCAGCACCTTGGAATTGATGTGAACCGCATCGGCCGGAACCGCGAGCGCCGGAATGGCGTCCGACTTGTTGGCCGGGTCCAGGTACACGGCGCGGACACGCGCCTCCCAGCGACTTTCGTCTGCGGCGGCGGTGTAAGCGGAGAGTGCGGCGAGAGCGGAACCGGCAATCAATACGACAGGAAGTAATTTCATCATTTTTCCCTTGCAATGAATCGTGCTGCATAGCATCTCGACAATCACCGATAGCCGCCATTCGTAGTCGCCGTAATCGGCTACGCATTCCCGCTGTATGATCCGTTCAAATGCCGTCCGCCTCCCGCTCTCCCTTGTTGACTTCGAAAGAAATTGAACAGTTGTTCATTTCCAGAGATACACGTTCGGTCTCGCTCGAGTGCTCCCTCGATCTTCAGGTCTCCAGGAGCATCATTGAGATAGGACCCAGCGAGTGGGCGTGGAACGGCCGGCGGTTCCCGTATCCGGAGCGATTCAAGGAAAGAACCGTCTATTACTGGGCGGATGCGCAGGGAGCCTTTCGGCCGGCGGCGCGATTTTCCTCCTCCTTGATCAAGCTGGTGCCGACCGAATGGGGTGCGCCGACCTTCGAGATCGACGGAATCAAGATGCTGCCTAGTGCGAAGATCTCACCCTTTGAGGACGCCCGGACCAAGGTGGCTTTGATTCAACCCGGGGACAAAATCATTCTCGATACATGCGGCGGCCTCGGCTATTTCGGCGCATGGTGCGTTCAGGCCGGCGCCAAGCACGTCCAGTCGTATGAATTGAATTCCGACGTGCTCTGGCTGAGATCCATCAATCCGTGGTCGCCGGATGCCGCCCCGCCCCTGACGCTGATTCAGGAAGATGTCACCCGCGCAATCGTGACGCTGGCCACGGCGTCCGTCGACGCGGTTCTGCACGATCCTCCACGATTTGGAATTGCCGGGGAACTGTATTCGCTGGGCTTTTACAGCCAACTCGCACGCGTCCTCAAGCGCCGCGGGCGCCTCTTTCACTACACGGGCAACCCCAACAAATTGACCAGCAGGCGCGACGTGCCGAACGAAGTGGCGAAGAGACTGCGAATCGCCGGATTCGAGACGGAAAAAATCGGCGACGGAATACTCGCAGTAAGAAAATAGTGCGCGGCGATGCGGGAGGGCCGGCCAAAACGGCCGGCCCTCCCCTCAAGGCCCGCAAACGATGAACGACGATCAGCGGTGCTCGTGCCGATCATCCTCGTAGCCTTCCTTGATGTCTTCCTTCACGTCGCCGTAGGCTGCCTGCGCGGCACCGCCCATCTTCTTGGCCATTCCCTTGGCTCTTTGCCTGCCGCTGCCCATGGCCTTGCCGGCAGCCTCCTGGACTTTTCCGGCGGCCTCCTTCACTCGGCCCTCCACCTGGTCTTTATTGATACCCATAATAAAGAATCCTCCGATATAGCCTCGACGGCTTCAATATCGCATCCGATCGGATTCGAGCCTGTAGGAGATACCGTCGATCGATCGTCGGAAACCCGGGCCGGCTGCGCACGCCAAAGTGGGCCCGGCGTGGACAATATTGACAAGATGGGCAGAGTAGACAATATAGGCATAGTTGACAAAATAGGTCTGTCTTGTCTACTATGCTGGCATGGAGATCGAAGAAAAGGCCGACATCGTCAGCGGCGACGCCCGGCGCGAAGCGCTGCTGGCGGCGGCCGTGGGTGTATTTGCGCGCTACGGCTTCCGTAAGACCTCGATGGACGAGGTGGCCCGCGCCGCGGGTGTTTCACGTCAGGGCCTCTACCTGCTGTTTGCCGACAAGGAAGAACTGTTTCGCAAAGCGTTGGCCTTCAAATTGACGCGGCAATTGAGCGCGGCAGTCATCGCGCTCTCGCGCGCCGGAGATTCTTTGGAGGCGCGCCTCATCGCCGCGTGCGACGAATGGGCCGGTAAGTTCATTGGAACCATGGGCGCCGATGCGGCCGATCTCATGTGCGCCAGCACGTCGGTGGCGGGCGATACGCTGGCGCATTACGAAGCACTTTTTGAGAAGGCCTTGGTGCATGCCATCGAGGCGTCGCCGCTGCTGAATCATTGCACCGCGGCCGGCGTGTCGGCGACCGACGCTGCGAAAGCGCTGCACGCCACGACCCGCGGGCTGAAACAAGGGTCCCACTCTCGACAGGAATTCGTGCGGGGTATCACCGCCGCGGCACGCATGTTTTGTGCGCCGCTGAATGCTCCTGTCTCGCACAAGGAATAACACATGATTCGCTCAAATCCGTTCAATGGCCGCTCGACCGCCGACCAGGTCCTCGCCGGGATCGATCTCACCGGCAGACGATTTGTCGTGACAGGCTGCAACTCCGGCATCGGCTTCGCGACGATGAATTCGCTCGCGGCCAACGGCGCGCATGTCATCGGCCTCGCGAAAGTCTGGCCGGCCGCGCGCGAAGCGTGCGCGCGGGTCGGGCCGACCTGTACGGCGCTGGCCTGCGATCTGTCGGACCTCGATTCCGTGGCGGACGCCGCCGCCGCCATTCGCGCACTGAATGCGCCCTTGGATGCGATAGTCGCCAATGCCGGCACCGCTTATCTGCCCGCTCTGCGGACCCGGTACGGCGTCGAAATGCAATTTCTGGTCAACCACGTCGGCCACTTCGCCCTGGTAAATCAACTGCGCGGAATGGTGCGAGATGGCACGGGACGCATCGTCCTGGTCAGCGGCGGCACACGCGACAAGCCATCGCCCGCCGAGGGCGTCATGTTCGACAATCTCGACGGCCGCCGCTTCTACGAGCCCGCGGCCTTCTACCGGCAATCCAAGTTGGCGGTTGCGCTGTACGCCAAGGAATTGGCGCGGCGTCTGCAAGGTCGGGGAATCGCGGTGAACGCGGTCGATCCCGGAGCCGTCCGGGGCACGCAGCTGGAGCGGCATTTGCGGCGGCCGCCTTTGATCCGCTCCGTCGCGCGGTTGTTCAGGAAGAACGCACAACGCGCGGCGGCGACGCAGGCGCTGCTTGCGGCCAGCCCCCGCGTGACGGGCATCAGCGGAGAGCTTTGGGCGGATTGCCGGATTGCCGAGGGCCCCGCCCTGCTGGGCGACGCACGGCTCGCCGCACGCCTCTGGGAAGTCTCCGAAGGGATCGTCGATTCGCACACCCTGCCCGAGAAGCTACCGGCGGCCGCCTGATAGAGCCGGCCGGATATGCGCCGGCCTTGATTTGCGCTAGAATAGGGGCATATGCCCATGATGGAACGCGCAAAACCCAGGCGATCCGCCGCGCCCGCACCGCGCACCGCCTGCACGTGCGGAAGCCTGCGCAAGGCTTCTCGGCGCATATCGCAGTTCTACGATGCCGCATTGGCGCCCGCCGGCATCAAATCCACGCAGTTCTCGATTCTTTCCGAGGTCGAGCGCGGCAGCGTTGCCGGACCCGTCTCCATGTGCGAGCTTGCGTCCGCAATGGTGATGGACAGATCCACCTTGGGCCACAACCTCCGTCCACTGGAGCGCGATGATCTGGTCGTCCTCCGGCAGGCGCGGCACGATCGCCGCAAACGCTATGTCGAACTGACCCGAAAGGGCAGGACTTTGCTGCCGCGCGCGTGGCGGCTCTGGCGCCGGGCGGAGAACCGGTTCGAGCTGATTTTCGGCAAGGACCCCGCCGCGGAATTGCGGACGGTTCTCTTGAACATCGCCAAAAATCGCGACTTGGACGCGAAGCCGCTGCGTTGAGCTATTCGATTGAAACCAGCGGCCCGGTTTTGGTCGGATCCTGAAGAATCCGCCCGACGGGCGGCGCGCCGTTTGAGGCGTCGCCCGGCAACCTCGCGGCAATCGACCGGAGCAAGTCATGTGGATTGTTAGAGTAGCGCTTCAACGACCATACACGTTCATCATGTTGGCGGTCCTGATCGTTCTGATGGGCGGCTTCGCCATACTCGAGACGGCCACCGACATCTTTCCGAACATCAAGATTCCGATTGCCGCGGTGATCTGGCGCTACAACGGCATATTGCCGGAGGAAATCGCAAATCGAATCGTGCTGTTCTCCGAGCGGATCGCACAAACCACCGTCAACGACGTCGAGCACACGGAATCGCAGTCGGTCAACGGCACTGCGGTGGTCAAATATTTCTTCCAGCCGGACGTCGATCAAGACCTTTCCTTCGCGCAGATCGCCGCGGTGTCCCAGACACAGCTGGCGTTCTCGCCACCCGGCACCACTCCGCCGTTCGTGCTGTCCTACAGCGCTTCCAGCGTGCCCATCCTGCAATTGGCCTTGTCGAGCGATTCGTTGCCGGAAGCGCAAATCTACGACTTGGGCAACACGATCCTGCGCACGCAACTGGCCACGGTGGCGGGCGCCTCGATTCCGTTTCCGTTCGGCGGCAAGCAACGTCAGGTGCAGGTCGATCTGGATCCCGGCGCGCTTCGTGCGAACGGATTGTCGGCGAACGACGTGGTGACGGCGATCAGCTCGCAGAATCTCATCCTGCCCGCGGGCACCGAGAAGATCGGCCCGCTCGAGTACTACATCAAACTCAACGCGAGCCCCACGCAGATCGAGGACCTCAACAACATTCCGATCCGCACCCGCAATGGCGCCGTGACCTACATCCGCGACGTGGCGCATGTTCGAGACGGTTACTCGCCCCAGACCAGCGTCGTGCGATTGGACGGCCGGCGCGCCGTATTGATGAGCGTGCTCAAGACCGGCAAGGCTTCGACGATAGACATCATCAACGGCATCAATCAAAAGCTTCCGCAGATACGCGCCTCGCTGCCGAATGCACTCAAGATCGAACCGATCAGCGATCAATCCGTCTTCGTACGCGCCGCCATCTCGGGCGTCGCCCGCGAAGCAGTGATCGCCGGCGCCTTGACGGGCCTGTTGATTCTGCTGTTTCTGGGAAGCTGGCGCAGCACGCTCATCATCACGATATCCATTCCCCTGTCGATCCTGGCGTCGATATGCTGTCTGTCGGCGTTGGGCGAGACCATCAACATCATGACGCTGGGAGGACTGGCGCTGGCCGTGGGCATCCTGGTCGACGATGCGACGGTCACGATCGAGAACATCAACTACCATCTCGAGCAGGGCAAGGACGTCGAGGTTGCCATTCTCGACGGTGCGCATCAGATAGCATTGCCGGCGCTGGTGTCGACGCTGTCGATCTGCATCGTATTCATCCCCATGTTCCTGCTCGCGGGAATCGCGAAGTTCCTGTTCATTCCTCTGGCTGAGGCGGTGGTATTCGCCATGCTGGCCTCGTACATCCTGTCGCGCACCTTGGTTCCAACGCTCGCGAAGTTCTGGCTGAAAGCCCACGACCATCACTCGCGCAACAAGCACGGCATCGGGTTTTCCGGATTTCAACGACGATTCGAAGAGGGGTTTGCAAAAATGCGGGACGGCTACCGCCATTTGCTAACCGTCGCCCTGAACAGCGGCCCCCGCTTCGCGGCGATCTTTCTGGGAGCGATGGCGGCCACTGCGCTGCTCGCGTTTCCGCTGGGGCCTCTGCCGGGGCTCGGTCAGGACTTCTTCCCCAACGTCGACGGCGGTCAGATCAAACTGCACATGCGGGCACGCACCGGCACCCGCATCGAGGAAACGGCGGCGCTGTGCGACGCGGTTGAGGCCACGATTCGCGGCGTCATCCCGCAGGATCAGCTTACCAACATCGTCGACAACCTGGGCTTGCCGTATAGCGGCATCAACCTGGCCTACAGCACATCGGCCCCGGTCGGACCGGGCGATGCGGACATTTACGTGAATCTTTCCGCGAAGCACGATCCGACCGCGCAATATGTGCGCACCTTGCGCTCCAAGCTCGCCGCCGAGTATCCGTCGGCCGCGTTCTCGTTCCTGCCGGCGGATATGATCGGCCAAATCCTGAATTTCGGCCTGCCCTCCCCCATCGACGTGCAGGTCACCGGCTTCAATGTGGCGGGTAACCGTGATTTCGCAAACAATCTCCTGCAGAAGCTGCGCTCGATTCCGGGCGCCGTCGATTTGCACATCCATCAGGCCGCCGACTACCCGCAATTCAACGTCGACGTCGACCGCAGCAAGGCGCAGTTGCTCGGTTTGACCGAACAGGCGGTCGCCAGCAACATGCTGGTGTCATTGTCGGGAAGCTTCCAGACGTCGCCTTCCTTCTGGATCGATCCAAAGAGCGGCACCCAGTACCCGGTGGCGACGCAAACGCCGCAGTTTCGGCTGGCAAATCTCAACGACCTGGGCAACACGCCGCTCAGCGGTCCGGCGGGGGCGTCCCAGATTCTCTCGAGCATTGCGAGCATTCATCGGAGCGCGGCGCCTGCGGTGGTGAGCCACTACAACGCCACACCCGCCATCGACATCTACGGGACGGTGCAGGGTACCGACCTCGGATACGTGTCCTCGGAGATCAACAAGATCATCGCGCAGGCGAAAAAAGACCTGCCGAAGGGCTCCAACGTCATCGTGCGCGGTCAGGTGCAGACCATGAAGGCCTCGTTCAGCGGCCTTTTGATCGGCCTCGTCGGGGCCATCATATTGGTCTACATGCTGATTGTGGTGAACTTCCAGTCTCTGCTCGATCCGTTCATCATCATCACTGCGCTTCCCGCGGCTTTGGCGGGCATCGTTTGGATGCTCTTCCTCACGCATACCACGGTGAGCGTGCCGGCTCTTACCGGCGCGATCATGTGCATGGGCGTGGCGACGGCGAACAGCGTCCTGGTCGTCAGTTTCGCCCGCGAGCGAATGGACGCGGGAGACAATGCCTTCCAAGCCGCCCTGCAGGCGGGCTTCACGCGTTTGCGGCCGGTGCTGATGACCGCTTTGGCCATGATCATCGGCATGATCCCGATGGCGTTGGGACTGGGCGAAGGCGCCGAGCAGAACGCGCCCTTGGGCCGTGCGGTGATCGGCGGCCTGATCTTCGCGACGGTCGCCACGTTGTTTTTCGTGCCCACGGTATTTTCGATCATCCACGGACGCGGCCCGGCGCGGGCCCTCTATTCTCGGGAGACTTCGCATGCCTGAGCAAACTTCGGTCCCCGCGGACACGCAGTTGTCGCGTAAAATTCGCCGCTATTCGCTGGTTCTGCTCGTGGTCGCCCTGGCGCTCGGTGCCTGGGGTGAGATCAGCCGCGTCCTGGCCCGCAATGCCCTCGGCAGAGAGACCGCCCGGGACGCATTGCCCTCCGTCATTACCACGATCGCGAACCGTTCCGATATGGGCGAAGACCTGGTGTTGCCGGGAACGGTGCAGGCTTTCGTGGAAGCCCCCATCTACGCGCGAACCAACGGGTACCTGAAAGCCTGGCGTTCGGATATCGGTACGGAGGTCAAAAAGGGCCAATTGCTGGCCGAGATCGAGGCTCCTGAAATAGACCAGCAACTAATGCAGGCGCAAGCGGATCTGGAGACTGCACGCGCCAACGAGAACCTCTCCAGCAGCACCAACAAGCGGTGGCAGGGATTGTTGTCCACGCAATCCGTGTCCCGACAGGATGCCGACGAGAAGGCCGGGGATGCCGCCGCCAAGAAAGCGGCGGTCGATTCCGCCGCGGCGAATGTCGCCCGGCTTCGCGATCTGCAGTCTTTTAAACGTGTTGTGGCGCCATTCGACGGCATAGTCACTGCACGCAATACCGACATCGGAGCCCTGATCAACGCCGGCCAAAGCTCGGGGAGCGAACTGTTCAGGATTGCGGATATACAAAAACTGCGCGTCTACGTGCAGGTGCCGGAGGCCTATGCCGGCGTCGCAAAGCCCGGCCTGGAGGCGCAATTGAAGTTCACCGAACAACCCGACAAGACCTATGTCGCGCGCGCCGTTCGCACCTCCAATGCCCTCGATCCCGCTCTGCGCACGTTGCAGGTGGAACTGCAGTTGGACAACGCGAACCGCGAGGTGCTGCCGGGTGCGTACGCCGAGGTGCATTTCAAACTGGCCGTCAACGCGGCATCGCTGCGCTTGCCCGCCAACACGGTCCTGTTTCGTTCCGCGGGACTGCAGGTGGCCACCGTTGACGGCACCGCTCACGTAAAACTGAAGAGCATCGTCCAAGGCCGGGACTTCGGCAATACGATCGAGGTGCTCTCCGGAATCGAGGCCGACGACCGCGTGGTTGTCAATCCGCCGGACTCCCTCACGGACGGGGCGTCGGTGCGCATCGTCGAGCCGCCGGCGGCGAAGCCGAAGGATGCGGGAAAGGCATCATGAACCGTGCGACTGCTGCACTGCTGCTGGCCGGCGGCTTGGCGGCATGTTCCTTGACGCCGGTGTATCGAGCGGCGCCCAGCGTTGCACCGCCGCCTCCCAGCTACAAGGAGGTGGGAGAATGGAAAATGGCCGAACCGATGGATGCCGCGTCGCGCGGCAATTGGTGGACCATATTCAGCGATCCGCAGCTCGATCAGCTCGCGGGCCGGCTGGATTCCGCCAATCAAAACATCAAGGCGGCCGTCGCGCGCCTGCAGCAGGCGCGCGCCGAAACGCGCATCCAACGGGCAAGCCTGTTTCCCGCGTTGAACGTCGGAGCGTCCGCGACGCGCAGCCGCGCCTCCGTCAACTCGCCGCGCTTTCCGCGCGGCGTCGAGCCGGTCGGCGGAAACTTCGATCTCGAGGCGGATCTGTCGTACGAGTTCGACGTGTGGGGGCGGGTGCGCAATTCGGTGAATTCGGCGAGGGCAAGCCAACAGGCGAGCGCCGCGGATTTGGCGGCCCTGGATCTGTCGACGCATGCGGAACTCGTGACCGACTACTTCGGTCTGTGCGGCCAGGACGCCGCGCAAGTTCTGCTCGACCTGACCGTTGACGACTATGCCAAATCCCTGCAGCTGACTCAGAATCTTCACGATGGCGGCGCCGCCGCGTTGGCGGACGTCGAGCAAGCCAGAGCGCAATTGGAGACGGCGCGCACGCAGGCGGCCGACACCCGATTGCTGCGTGCGCAATCCGAGCACGCCATCGCGGTGTTGATCGGTGAGAATCCGTCGAACTTCCATTTGGAATCCAAACCCCTGGCGCTTGATCAGGCTCCGCCGCCGCTCGACCCGGGCCTTCCATCCGCTCTTCTGGAACGGCGTCCCGATGTCGCGGCCGCAGAACGGCGCGTGGCCTCTGCCAACTTCAATGTCGGGGTCGCCCGGGCGGCGTATTTCCCCCAGTTCAGCCTTGCAGCCTCGTTTGGATATGACAGCGTTCATTCGTCGAACTGGCTGACCGCGCCGAGCCGGACTTGGTCGGCCGGGCCGACCGGCGTGCTCTCGGTCATTGATGCGGGGAGGCACCGCGCGCAGTCGGATCAGGCGCATGCCCTCTTCGACGAACAGGTGGCCGATTACCGCAACGTCGTGCTGACGGCATACCAGGAAGTCGAGGACGCCCTGGCGGCCCTGCGCCAACTGCAGCAGGAAAGCGTGAGCCAGGCCGCCGCCGTGGCCGCCACCGGCAAGGCATTGGAGCAGTCGCAGTACCGGTACAAGGCGGGATTGGTGACCTACCTCGAGGTCGCAGCCAATGAAAATGCCCATCTCCAGGCGCAGCTCTCGAGCGTGAGCATTCAGGTTCGACGACTGGATGCCAGCGTATTGTTGGTGAAGGCGCTTGGCGGCGGATGGAGGAGCGGCGAACTCGCCTCTGCCGCGCGCTGATTTATTGAAGCCGTCGCGCAAGCGCTCCGGACCCTGTATGGTGCGCAGAAACACAACGAGGCTCTAGAAATTGCGCAGTACGGCGGTTGGGATCGCGAGTTTGCAGGCTCCCAGTTCAATCGAGCGTTGGTACGTGCTCGCCATGACCTGCCTGATCTACGCCATCAACATCGCCGACCGCTACGTCGTTTCCACCGTGCTCGAGCCGATCCGGATCGAACTGCATCTGAATGATGCCGGCGTCGCATTCTTGACGGGCATTCCCCTCGCGCTGTTCTACGTGACGTTCGGGCTGCCGATTTCCTGGCTGGCCGATCGCTCGAATCGGCGCAATATCCTGGCCTCCGCACTGGTCATCTGGTCCGCGTTCACCGTGCTGTGCGGAATGTCGCGGACTTATTGGCAATTTCTGCTGGGGCGCATCGGCGTCGGCGTGGGCGAAGCAGGAGGACTGCCGCCCTCTTCCGCCATTCTCTCCGACTGTTTTCCCGCTGAGCGGCGCCCCATGGCGTTCACGGTTCTCGCCCTTGGAGCCCCTATCGGCGCCTGGTTGGGTGCCGACATGGCGGGTGCCGTCGCTCATGCCTACGGCTGGCGGGCGGCGTTCCTGGCGCTGGGGACGCCCGGTCTCATCGTCGGCGTTGCCGTCTACCTGACCATTCGCGAACCGGTGCGCGGCAGGCTGGATGCGGCGGCCCACGAGGCACCGAAACCGTCAATGCTGGACTCGCTGCGATTTCTCTTGAGCCAGCGCGCCGCGATTCATGTGCTCATGACCACCGGAGTCTGCTCGCTGTGGGGCTGGGGCCTGATCTGGTGGACGCCCACGTTCCTGATGCGCACGTACGGCCTCAATGTGGGAGAAGCCGGAGCGGTCACAGGCCCCATCCACCTGGTCGGCGGAATTCTCGCTTCGCTCGGCACCGCGTGGCTGCTGTCCCGGCCTTCCATGCTCCACCCGCGCCGTGTTTTGTGGGTGCTGATCATCGGCGTGGGATTTACGACCATTCCATCGTTTCTCGCCTACTGGACACACACGTTGTGGGTGGCCAAGTGCATGTTCTGGATTTTCATTCCCGCGATCTATTTCTACATCGGCCCGTGCATGGGGCTGCTGCAAAACCTGGCGCCGCATCACATGCGATCCATGTACATCGCTTGGTCGTTGTTGGTGGGAAACGTCTTCAACCTGATCGTCGCCCCTCAGGCGATCGGGCTGCTGAGCGACCGCTTCGCGGGTGGCCACGGCGCCGACGCAGCGTCGCTGCGCCTCGCATTGTTGATCCTGGCGCCGGCCGGATTCTGGGCAACGTGGCACGCCTACCGGGCAACCAAGACAGTCGTCGAGGACCTGCAGCGGGCGGCCGGCAGACCGCCCCGGTGATGCGCGCCTTCGGGCAGTATCCCGCGAGCGCACCGCCGTGGTAGTATGCAACAGTGTTGAATAGTGTTGATTTGACGAGGGCGGCACCGATGCCTATAGTCATACGTGAAAAATAGAGAATTTGCCGCCGAATCGTAGCCCATGAATTCCATTCCGAGCCGCAAAGAACTTCTGGAACAGGTGTTGCCGGTTACGCGGGCGGCGGGCCAAGCCGTGCTCGACGTCTACGCCACGAACTTCGAAGTGCGGGGCAAGTCCGACACCTCGCCGGTCACCGCGGCCGATGAGCGGGCCGAGGCCATCATTCTTGCGGCACTGGCCAAGCTGACGCCTTCCATTCCCGTGGTCTCCGAGGAGGCTGCGGCCGACGGCCGCACCCCTGCCGTCGGGACCAGTTTCTGGCTGGTCGATCCCCTGGACGGCACGAAGGAATTCATCAATCGCAACGGCGAATTTACCGTGAATGTTGCCCTCATCGAAAACGGTTGCCCGGTCCTGGGCGTGGTCTTGGCGCCGGCGCTGTCGCGCTTGTTTGCCGGCGCCGCGGGAGTGGGCGCATTCCTCGAGGAGAACGCTCAGCGGCGCCCCATTGCGTGCCGCGCCGTGCCCCCAGCCGGACTCACCGTCGTCGCCAGCCGCTCGCACGGCGACGCGGAAGCGTTGGACAGATTTCTCGCCGGACGGAAAGTCGCAAGTCAGACAAATGCCGGCTCGTCGCTCAAGCTCTGCCTCGTTGCGGCGGGCGAAGCCGATCTGTACCCGCGGCTGGGCCGGACGATGGAATGGGACATCGCCGCCGGCGATGCCGTGTTACGGGCGGCAGGCGGCATGGTCAAGACCCTGTCGGGGGACCCACTTGGGTACGGTAAGCCCGACTTTGCCAATCCGCATTTTGCCGCCTGGGGACTCTAGAGGATGTCGCTGACCCATCTACAAAGACTCGAGGCCGAGAGCATTCACATCCTGCGCGAGGTGGTGGCCGAGGCGGAGAATCCCGTGATGCTGTATTCCGTCGGCAAGGACTCCGCGGTGATGTTGCATCTGGCTCGCAAGGCCTTCTTTCCTTCGAGCCCGCCGTTCCCGCTGCTGCACGTGGATACGACCTGGAAGTTCAAGGCGATGTACGAATTGCGCGACCGCATGGCGAAAGAGAGCGGGATGCGGCTGCTCGTCTACCAGAATCCCGAGGCCAAGGAGCGGGGAATCAATCCGTTCGATCACGGGTCCCTGCACACCGACCTGTGGAAGACCGAGGGATTGAAGCAGGCGCTCGATTTGTATCATTTCGATGCGGCCTTTGGCGGCGCGCGGCGCGACGAGGAGAAGAGTCGCGCCAAAGAGCGCGTGTTCTCGTTCCGTTCCGCCAACCATCGCTGGGATCCGAAGAATCAGCGGCCCGAGCTTTGGCGGCTGTACAACGCGAAGAAGGCCAAGGGTGAGTCGATCCGGGTGTTTCCAATCAGCAACTGGACCGAGCTCGACATCTGGCAGTACATCCATCTCGAGAAGATCCCGATCGTCCCGCTCTACTTCTCGGAATCTCGGCCGACCGTCAAGCGCGACGGCCTGATCTTGATGGTCGACGACGAGCGCTTCCCGCTGAAGCAAGGCGAGAAGCCGCAGATGCGCTCGATTCGCTTCCGCACCTTGGGCTGTTACCCCTTGACCGGCGCCATCGAAAGCGAGGCCAAGACCCTGCCGGAGGTGATTCAGGAGATGCTGCTGACGACCACTTCGGAACGCCAGGGCCGCGCGATCGATCATGATCAATCGGCAAGCATGGAGAAGAAGAAACAGGAAGGGTACTTCTGAGATGGCAACCGAGAGTCAACCCTCGTCCGATAGTCAACCCTCGTCCTATCAAGTCGACGCACTCATCGCCGCGGACATCGACGCCTATCTCGTTCATCATCAACACAAGAGTCTGCTGCGCTTCATCACCTGCGGCAGCGTGGACGACGGCAAGTCGACGCTGATCGGCCGCATGCTGTATGACTCGAAGATGATCTTCGAGGATCAGCTCGCCACGCTGGAGAGCGACAGCAAGCGGGTCGGCACCCAGGGCCAGAACATCGACTTTGCGCTGCTCGTCGACGGTCTCGCCGCCGAGCGTGAGCAGGGCATCACCATCGATGTCGCCTACCGTTTCTTCGCGACCGAAAAACGCAAATTCATCGTCGCCGACACGCCCGGCCACGAGCAATACACCCGCAACATGGTCACCGGTGCGTCGACCGCAGATCTCGCCGTCATCCTGATCGACGCGCGAAAAGGGATCCTGACGCAAACGCGCCGGCATAGCTATCTTGTCCATCTCATCGGCATTCGAAACGTCGTCCTGGCCATCAACAAGATGGACCTGATCGGCTACGATCAGGGAAAATATGACGCGATCGTCGCGGACTACCGCAGCTTCGCGACTTCGATCGGAATCAAGAATTTCCTGGCCATGCCGATCTCCGGCCTGGCCGGCGACAACATCACCAGCCGCTCCCCAAACACCCCGTGGTATCAGGGACCAACGTTGATCGAGCATCTGGAGACGGTCGAGATCGATGCGGACGTCGATCAGGCCAAGTCATTCCGCATGCTGGTCCAGTGGGTCAACCGCCCTAATCTCGACTTTCGGGGATTTTCCGGGCTGATCGTCAGCGGAAAGGTGAAGCCGGGAGACCAGATCCGCGTGGTACCGTCCGGCAAAACCTCGACGGTGAGTCGAATCGTGACTTTGGACGGCGATCTTGATCTGGCGGTCGCCGGCCAATCGGTCACGCTTTGCCTGAGCAGCGAGATCGATTGCTCACGCGGCGACGTGATCGCGCAAGCCGACGATCCGCCGCAGGTCGCCGATCAATTCGAATCGACCCTTGTTTGGATGGCCGATGAACCCATGCTTCCCGGGCGACCGTATTGGCTCAAGCTGGGCACGCAAACCGTCACCGCCGCGGTCCAGGCCCCCAAGTATCAGGTCAATATCAATACCCTCGAGCATCTTGCGGCGAAAACACTGACGCTGAACGCCATCGGCGTGGCCAATCTCTCGACCGACAGGCCGATTTCCTTCGATCCCTACGAAACCAATCACGATCTGGGCGGCTTCATCCTGATCGACAAGCTCACCAACGCGACGATCGCGGCGGGGATGCTGCACTTCTCTCTGCGCCGCAGCCAGAATGTCCATTGGCAGGCGCTTGACGTCACCCGCGAAACTCATGCCAATCTCAAGAACCAGAAGGCGGCGGTGCTGTGGTTCACCGGGCTGTCGGGCGCGGGAAAGTCGACCATCGCCAATCTGGTCGAAAAGAAGCTGGTGCGGATGAACCGCCATACGTTCCTTCTGGACGGCGACAATGTGCGCCATGGCCTCAACAAGGATCTCGGGTTCACCGATGCCGACCGGGTGGAGAATATCCGCCGGGTCGGCGAGGTCGCGCGACTGATGACGGACGGCGGCCTCATCGTGATCACCGCCTTCATCTCGCCGTTCCGTGCCGAACGGCAAATGGTGCGGGACATGATGAAAACGGGTGAGTTCTTCGAGATCTTCATCGACACGCCGCTGACCGAGGCCGAGCGACGCGACGTCAAGGGCCTCTACAAGAAGGCGCGCGCCGGCCAGCTTGCCCACTTCACCGGAGTCGACTCGCCCTATGAGGCTCCTCTAACGCCGGACATTCATGTCGACACCACGAAGATGTCGGCCGAGGAGGCGGCGGACCTCATCGTCGAAACACTGATCCCATAAACGAGGCCGCTCTCGAGGCGGTGCGCATGATGGCGGCCGGTCTTGCTCCTAGCGCAGTCGATCGATCTCTTCGAGGATTCGTTGCGTGTGCGCGCCGGCCTGCACGGCCCGCTCATTGCGAGCGGGCGGCGCCCACGGAACCGATACCGGCGATTCAAGGTCATCGACGCGCAGGCACCAATCCGCGCCGCATGCGCGTACGGAGCCGCGCTCGCGCGGCGTCAGGCGGCGCGCGTCGGCAATCCGCTCTGCGGAGCCGCGCAGACTGACGTCATAAAGCCCGCCCCTGTCGTGCAGCAGGGCATGCAGCGCAGTGGCGGCAGCCGATAGACCGGCCAATGGATCGGCTATGGCATCGCCCATGAATGCCGGTCGGCCGTCGTCACCCGTAGCCACGAGTCCGGCCGCCGCCGCCGCATCGTCGCCGAAGCCCACGCGCTGTCCGGCAGCGCCATGCCAGCCATGTGCCGTAATGGCGATCCAGACCAGCGTGGGCCGGTCACCGACCAGTTCCGCCGGATCGATGTCCAATTGCTCGAACGCACGCGGCCGCGCGCTGCTGATGACGATGTCCGCGGTTTCGATCAGCCTGCGCAACCGGGCTCGATGCGATTTGTCGTCGAAATTGAGCAGCAGTGATTCCTTTCCCGCATTCAACTGATCAAAAAAAACAGGCCATGCCTGCCGCGCGGGCTCCGGGCGTGCCGTGCTTTCCACCTTGATGACTCGCGCGCCCGCCCGACGCAGCAACTGCCCGCACAGCGGTCCCGCCCACAGCGCAGAAAGATCGATCGCCAACGGCGAATGTGCGGCGACTCGCGCTGCCGTTGGCGGGCGGCACGCGAGCGCGGCGGTGGCGGTCCGCGGTGCCCCCGCCTCGCTGATCTGCGGCAGCACCGCAAAGGCCAGAGGCAAGCCTTCAGCCATGGCGGTAAGCTCGGTCCGGTCGAAGCGCCTCACACTTTGGCCCGCCGCGTGCCACGGATCGGCGCCTACCTCGATGCCCAGCCATGCCGGCAACATTTCGATGTCCGAGGGCCGCGGCAGACTCAGCGCAATCCAGCCGTCGCGCGCTTCGAGTAAGCGGCAGCTGCGATTACAGGACTGCACCCCGCCACGCCGCAGGCTCATCAGGTGCGCACGCCCGCTGAGTACACTGTCATCGATGTCGAGCCGCGCGCCAAACGCCGCGGCGCCGGAGCGGAGCTCATCGATCAACTCATCAATGCCCGTCATGGCGTCGAATGCGGGTACCAGCGGTGCGCCGTCCTCCGGGCCGGTCAACGACATGAGCCCGGACCTGGCCCAGCGGAGTGCCGGTGCGGATCTCATCCGTGCCCCCGCACTTCATCGACCAGTCCCCATGCAAGTGCCGTGGGAGCATCGATCTGCAGTCCCGTAAGCGCCCAGAGCAACATGCGCCGCCGCCCTATGCGGCGTGCGATGGTCACAGTGCCGCCCGCCCCCGGCATCAGGCCCATCTCGAGTTCCGGCAACCAGAAGCGCGCATCCGGTGCCGCGACGACACGGCCGGCGGCAGCAGGAATCTCTATGCCGGCACCGACACAGGCGCCGTGCAAGAATGCCGTGGTGCGTGCCGCCAGGGCATTCATCAGCCGGGCCGGCGAACGCAGCGTGCGAATGGCGTGTGCCCGCACCAAGTCGGTGGAGCCGCCAAATTCCGCGAGGTCGCCGCCGGCGCTGAAGTCGGGCCCATCGGCGCGCAGATGCACAGCCGGCAGAGTGGGATCATCGCAAGCGGATGCCAGGTGCTCAACGAGTTCATCGCGCATGCACGCGTCGATCGCATTACGGCGCGGCGCATGGTCGAGGGTGATGGTCAATATCTCGCCCTCCCGTTTGCAGCGCACCCGGGTGCCCGGCGAGGGCATGGGCCGCGGTGCCCGCTTGATCAACCAGTCCCGAAAGGCCTGCCCGCCAAGCAGCGTGGAGTATGCGAATGATTCCAGCAGCAACCCCTCCGCCACGGCCAAATCGCCGCCGATTCGCAGAACCTGCGCGAGTACGGCAGCGGGCAGCCCGAAGGCACGCACCTTGGTGCAAAGGGTCTCGATGATCGAATCCAATTCGGCCGAATTGACTGCAATCCAGTCGCGTGTCGGCGGCAGAGCCACGGTCAGCAGCAGATCAAATCCTGCCGCGTTGACTGCCGGCATTGCGCCGGCACGGTCCAAGCCGATCACGATTGCGGCCGGCGAAAGGGCCTCCGGCGCCGCTTCGCACGCAAGATCGACAACAATGACCCCGGCATCCATGCCCGAAGCCTGCACGTCGAATTGCAGCACCGGCACGGCTGTCGTCGGACTCAGCTGGGTGGACGCCAGCGTTCATGCGGCATAGCGGCCGCCATTGACGCTCAGCGTGTGGCCCGTGATGTAGCCTGCGTCCTCCGAGGCGAGAAAGGCACACGCGGCGGCGATGTCCTCGGGTCGGCCCGCCCGCTTCATCGGCGAGGCGGCAGCGGTCTTTTCGATGCTGCCGGCCGAGATGAGCACTTCGCTCGCGCGCAGCATCGGCGTGTCGACAAAGCCGGGGGGCACGTTATTGACGGTGATGCCCTGCGCCGCGAACTCCATGGCCAGCGACTTTGTGAAGCCGATCACGCCGCCCTTGGAGGAGGCATAGTGCGTCATGCGCGACGCCCCGGTCTGGGCACTCGACGAAGAGATATTGATGACCCGGCCCCATCCGGCAGCGAGCATGTCCGGCAGCACCGCCTGTGTCACCATATACATGCTCTTCAGATTGACCGTCATCATGCGGTCCCAGGCTTCCTCGGTGATGTCGAGAAACGGCACGAAGCCGGTCATGCCGGCATTGTTGACGAGAATGGACACCGGGCCCAGCTCGGCATGCGCGTGCTGCACACCGGCATTGATCTGTGCTCGGGAGGACACATCGACGCGACTCGCGATGGCGCGGCCGCCCCCGGCCACGATGTCGCTTGCGGCGCGCTGCGCACCCGCCTCGTCAATATCCCAGACAGCCACAGCCGCACCATCGCGCGCCAGACGCTTGCTGGTTGCGAGACCCAGACCCGAGGCCCCGCCCGTAACGATTGCATTCTTGCCGGCTAGAGACATCGGTTGGCGGACTCGTTCTGCATGCGCATCTCCCTTCCCTCTCGTCGTGGCGCCGCCAGTATATCAACAGTACTGTTGACTAGCCACTTCAGGTCGGCTAGCGTACCCAAGTATGATAAAGGCAATTTTGATCGATAAGCAGGACGGCGTCTACGGAGCGCGGCTCGCCGACGTCAATGAGAAGGACCTGCCGGATGCGCCCGTGACCGTGCGTATCGAATACTCAACCGTCAATTACAAGGACGGGCTTGCGGTCACCGGAAAGTCGCCGGTCGTGCGAAAGTTCCCGATGGTGCCCGGCATCGACTTCGCGGGTATCGTGGAAAGCAGCACCAGCACGGCGTGGCGCCCGGGCGATCGCGTGCTGTTGAACGGCTGGGGTGTTGGTGAAGTGCACTGGGGCGGCTTCGCGCAGAAGGCGCGAGTGAATGCGGAATGGCTGCAGCGCGTGCCGGACGGCTTTACGACGCGGCAGGCGATGGCGATCGGTACCGCCGGCTACACGGCGAGCCTGTGCGTGGAAGCATTGCTAAGGTATGGGCTCAGTCCCGGACAAGGCGAGGTTCTGGTGACCGGTGCGTCCGGCGGCGTCGGCAGTGTCGCCATTGCGTTGCTCGCGAGGGCTGGTTTTAACGTAGTCGCTTCGACCGGCAAGCAGGCCGAAACGGAATATCTTCAGGCGCTCGGCGCCAAGCTGGTCATCGACCGCAACGAGCTGTCGCAACCGGGAAAGCCGCTGCAGAAGGAGCGCTGGGCGGCAGTCGTCGACTCCGTCGGCAGCCACACCCTTGCGAACGCCTGCGCCCAGACACGCTACCGAGGCGCCGTGGCCGCCTGCGGTCTGGCCCAGGGCATGGATTTGCCGACTTCGGTCGCACCATTCATCCTGCGCGGCGTAGCGCTGCTCGGGGTCGACAGCGTCATGGCGCCCACCACCCTGCGCGAGCCGGCATGGAGTCGTCTGGCACGGGACCTCGACGCACCGGCGCTCGAGCGCATGAGTCGCGTGATCGGCCTGGCAGATACCTTGGCTGCCGCGCACGATATCGTCAACGGAACGATTCGCGGCCGCGTGGTCGTCGACGTCAATCGCTGAGGGTCAAACGGCGGCGAGGCGCTGACCCACCAGCTCGCGCAGTGCCGCCGTCTTCACCTTATTGGAGCCCGTGAGCGCTACCTCCGACTCCGCGAGGAAAATCACGCGGCGCGGGACCTTGTAGCTCGAGAGACTCCTGGCGGCAAAGGCACGGACCGCACTCTCGTCAAGCCCGGCGCCGGACTCGGGCACGATGCACGCGACCACCAGCTCGCCCAGAGTGTCGTGAGGCACTCCAACCGTCGCCGCGATCTTGACGCCGGGACAGGTCGCGAGGACCGCGTCGACTTCGAGCGGCGAAACGTTTGCGCCGCCGGTCTTGATGATGTCGTTCAATCGCCCGTGCCAGTGCAGGCGGCCCTCATCGTCGACAAAGCCGCCATCGCCGGTATGGAAAAAGCCGTCCTCGTCAAAGACGTTTTCCGGCGGTACCCGTAGATAGCCGAGCATCAGGGTCGGGCCTTTGACGGCAATCTCGCCGCTCTCACCGCGCGCCAATACCGCTCCGGTCAGCGGATCGACGATGCGAATGGTATTGCCGGGGCACGGCAGCCCGTGATTGCCTTCATACATTTCGCGCGGCGTCCCCGACGGAAAGATCGTGCTGATCGACAGGGTCTCGGTGCTGCCGAAAGCCGACAAGGGCTCGTGCCAGTCCGTCTTGACCGTCGGATGCGTTCGCAGCGGCGAACTCACGGGAACATAGTGCAGCGCGCTCAGATTCACGCTCCCATACAGCGGGTCGTCCACGAGCCGCGCCCATTGATGCGGCCAGGCCAGAAGTTTACTGACGCGCTCATCCTGCATCAGGCGCAGTGCTTCGCCGGCAACGAAAAGTCGCTGCAGCACGAGGCAACCGCCGGCCGCAAAGGTGCCGCCGACCGCCATGGCGAAATTACCGACCCAGAAGAACCCGTTCGCCGTCCAGGTGCGCACCTCCGGATCGAGCGCGAACACCCGTCGCCAGCGCCAGCATTGGATCGCGGCGGCGCGATGCATGTGCAATATGGCTTTGGGCCTTGCGGTCGATCCCGAGGAGAAAAAAATCAGCGCTCGATCGCTCGGCGCGATCTCATCCGCCACCGCCTCGATCAGCGGCGCCGCCGCCAGACCTTCCGGCCGTAGAAAATCCGACCACGATTCGATCGCGCCGGCCGCAGCGGGTTTATCGCCGATGCACACCAGGCGGCGCAGGAACGGCAGTTTGATGGAGCGTATTTCGCCGGTTGCGGCGCCGATGTCCGGGCACAGATCCTTAAGCTCGGCCACCAGATCCCGTTCGACGATCGAGCGCTCGAAGATCAGCAGCGACACATCGCCCATGCGCAGCTGGTACTCGAGCTCCGCCCGCGTGGCGAACGTGCTCATCACGACGCCCGTGCCGCCCGCGAGCGCGATGCCAAACATGGCGCTCACCCATTCCGGACGGTTGGTGGCCATCAGGCCGACGCGGGTCTCCTTGGTTACGCCGCGCGCGGCCAGCGCCCTGGCCACCGTGAGCGCCTCATCCCACACTTCGGCATAGCTGAGCCGGACGGCCGCTCCTCCGGTCGGGCGGAAGACGAGCGCCTCGCGCTGCGCGTGGCGCGCGCAGACCTCGCGCAAGAAGCCGCCGAGCGTGAGCGCGCCAAGCGGCTCGTCACTCAGTGGAGGTCCCCTGCTGGTGGAGTCCATAGTCTTCTCGTCCGTCATGAACGGGTGCTCAACAAGGCTGTTGATGGATAGTATACGACGTCAAAGCCGCACCGGTCTGGTAGCATATCCGTAGTTCCCTGCTAGTGCACAACATCGTCGTCTACGATATGAGAAATGCCGGGCATCCAGAGGGGCGGCAATGCATCCCAAATATACGAGAACTTTCAGCCCGATCCGGTTCGGACCCATGGATTTCAGGAATCGGGCAAGATAGCGGCGGGTAGAAGGACTATGGAAGCATCCAAGAACGCAGCGGCGGAATGGCGAAGCTTCTGGCCGCTGCCGATTGCGGCGGCGCTCGGCTATTCCACTTCCGTCCTGCATGTCTATTCGATCGGCGCGTACATCGGATCGCTGCAACACGAGTTCGGTTGGTCGCGCGCGCAGATTTCAGCCGGAATAACCATCGCCTCTTTTGGGAGCGGAATCTTCTGCGTTCCGGTCGGGATGCTCGTCGATCGGCTGGGACCGCGCCGCATCGGTATGGTCGGCGTGCTGTTGATGTGTGCTGCGTTTGCGCTGCTCAGCACTGCGACCGGCCGCCAGGCGAATTGGCTGGTGCTGTGGGGCATTCTCGCAATCGGGAATCTCTTTGTGCAGACGACGGTCTGGACCAGCGCGGTCGCCAGCCGCTTCGCAGCGTCGCGCGGACTCGCCTTTGCGATCACGCTATCGGGCGCCTCGCTGGCCGCCACGGTTTTCCCGATCCTCGCAACTTGGTTGATCGGCTCACACGGTTGGCGGACAGCCTTCGCGGCCATGGGCGGGATCTGGGCGGCGCTGGTGCTGCCCATCCTGTTCCTGTTCTTTCGCGGCGCTCGGGATCAGGGACGTGGGGACCGCGCGGCGATCCCGGGAGCGCCGCGCGAACTGGCAGGCGTCAGCCTGACCGAAGGGCTGCGCTCGCCGGTTCTCTACAAGCTGCTGACGGCAGGCGGGCTTTTCGCCTTCACCCTCATTGGTATCCTGGTACATTTCGTGCCGATCCTGAAGGACAGTGGCGCGGCACCGCTGGCCGCGGCAGGGATCGCCTCGCTCATCGGCATCTTTTCAATTTTCGGGCGGCTCGGCACGGGCCTCCTACTGGATCGGTTTCCCGGGCACTTGGTCGGCGCGGTCGCCTTCCTGCTCCCCATCGTCGCTTGTGTCCTGCTCCTTCTGGACGGCGCAAGGCCCGTCAGCCAAGCCGCAGCCGCAGCCTTCGTCGGGCTCACCGTGGGCTCGGAGGTCGATGTCATCGCCTATCTGGCGGCTAAGCATTTCGGGCTCAAGCACTTCGGCTCGTTGTACGGAGCGCTGGTCATGGCGCTCACGCTCGGCACTGCGTTCGGGCCGCTCGCCGCCGGCGCCGTGTTCGACCACTACCACAGCTATGCTGCCTTCCTGATGTTAACCGTGGTCTTGATGGCGGCGAGCGCGATGGCGCTCGTCAGCCTCGGCCCGCCACCGCCCGAAGCCGCTCAACCGGCCGCAAGCCCCGTCTCCCCTCCCTGACAAGTGGACATTACATGCGCAAGTTTGACCAGGACAGTGCGATCATCGTGATCGAATTGCAGCAGATGCTTGCAGAATTCGGCAATGAGATCGATACCAATGGCGGCCTGAACATCGCCGATTTCTACACCGCAGATGGCGTCTTTGCCGTCGGCGACTTTACTCACACGGGGCATGCGGCCATCCGGAAGTTCTACACGGATCGCGCGGAACGCGCCCGCACCACGGCCAAGGGCGGCATCCGGGTGTCGTGTCATACCTTCACCAATATGCGCGTCTCGGTCCAGGACAAAAGCAACGCCACCATCCATTTCATCAACGTCAACTACGGCGGCGAAGGAAAGCCGCCCGTACTCGGCCCACTGGCTCCGGCCATGGCCACCACCTGTCGAATGAATTGCCGGCGCGCGGCTGACGGCATCTGGCGCATTACCTGGTTTGGCGGTGTGCCGGTGTTCATCGGCAACGATCCGTTCGTCAACAAGTCGCTGCTCAAGAGCTGAGATTCGCTAAGATCCGGGGCAAATCGACGCTCGTCTTGATGCCCGGTGGCGCCGCGCAAACATAAGGGATTGCATTGACGGGTGGATGAGCGGTCAGGCCCGGGGTCATCGCGCCGTAATCTTCAACCGAGACGGGAAATCTTATCCGAACATCGAGCGGCACGTCGCCTGCCACCTGCACGCGCCAGCCGTTGTCGCCCAACTCCCAATCGGCGTCGATGTCGGTCGTGCAGTACCAGTTCAGCCGCATCTGCATCAGTGAGCGCCCGCCGCGCATGCATGCAATCGCAATGCGGTGCGCGGCGATCGTGCCCTTGGGAATGACGCCCGCTACGATGCGCGCGTCATTGCGCGCGGCCGCCACCTCGTGGCTCACTTCGACAGACTCGAAGGACAGACCGACTGCGTCGGCGACCACCTCGAGCGAATGGGAGAACCCCTCGAGCCCGCGCGCCATGTGCGACCTATCGAACTCTTTCGGATCCTTGCCGTATCCCATGCCCTCGAAGATCATGGCGGGCGAGTCGCGACTTTCCAGATTGGCGAATTCATCGATCGTTATGCCGTCAAGTCGACGCTGCATTGAAGTCAGGACGAGCGGCATCGCCTCGGTAATGAAGCCGGGACTGCTGCCGGTGGCATGGATGGTGGAGCCGCCCTCCCGGCAGGCCTGTTCGACTCGCTGCCGCAGGCGCGGATCCATCCGTCGCGGATTGATGAACTCGCCGCGCGTGGTGACGATGTTCGTGCCCGACGCGAGCAGCCGGCAGATGTCATCCAGATCGTACGATTCCTGCATGTAGAGCACGCAATCGGGCTTCAGCGCGATGATCTCATCGACGCTGCGCGTGGCCTTGATGCCGACGGGCGAAAGACCGCAGAGATCCCCCGCGTCGCGGCCCTCTTTGGCCGGCGAATGGACGTAGAGTCCCACCAGCTCGAGCCGCGGATGCTCGATCACCCTGCGCATCGCGCGCGATCCGACATTTCCGGTGGCCCATTGGACGACGCGCAGACGCGCCTGGGTTTGTGCACTCATCATCTCCTCCCGTAGTGGCGAAACGACCGCGCTGCCAATACATCGCAGCACTTTACCGTTCATCAAAGCAAAGATCGCGATTCGAGGAATGACAGGATTGCCCTGCCGACCTCCGCAGAATGGGTTTTGTGCACGGAATGCCTTCCACCCGCAATCACCAGTCCTGTCGCATTCGGCATCCTGCTCACCAAGTAGTCCTTGGCGGCCAGGAAACGCCGGTCCTCGCCGCCCACGATGACGAGGGCGGGCACTTGGATTTCCCTAAGCCCGTCGATCACGGTTGCGTCGCCATGTACACCCAGCTGCCGGGCGGCCGGGTGAGCATCGGCGCCCAAGTCCATGGAAAGCGCGTACCGATTCCATTGTTCACGAGTCGTCTCGTCGCGAAAGCCCGGGCCGGTGGCAATGAGCACGAGTGCCTTGACGAGCCGGGGATGCCGAATCGCCGCGCAAAGTGAAAGATACCCGCCCAGTGAGTGTCCGATCAGTACCGCCGGATTGTCGGCGCTCCCGCCCGCATTGGCGATCATTGCCGCCAAGTCCGCCACAGCGAGTGTGGAGGCGTAGTCCTTGGGATCTTCGGACCGCTCCGACCGGCCGTGACCGCGAAGATCCCAGCACAGCGCGGTGGCGCAACCGTTCAGGGATCGGACGATATCGGCCCAGACGCCGGACGTATTGCCTATGCCGCTGGTGAAGACGATGGGCCGGCCGGCGCCTTGAACGAGGAAGTGAAGCTGCATACTCGGCCTCAACCCGCGGTGATGCCGCGATCGATCGAAATGCATGCGCCGTGATAGCTGCGTCCGGCGTCGGATGCGAGGAAGGCGATCATGTCCGCCACATCGTCGACTTCAACCATGCCGCGCAGGCCGCTGAAACGCTTGATCAGCGCATAGTCGACCCCTTCTGGCATTTTGATGTTCGCGGCTATGTTGGTAGCCATTCCGCCCGGCGCAACTGCGTTGAAGCGGATGGGCTGGTGCACGTACTCCATCGCGAGCGCCCTGGTCAAATGGTTCAGTCCCGCCTTGGCCGCGCAATACGCTGCCGCATAGGCCTCGCCCACGAAAGCCGCGGAGGACGTGACGTTGACCACCGCACCCTGTGTCTGCAGCAAATGCGGGATCGCGGCCTGGATCAGATAGAAAGGCGCGCTCAAGTTCACGGCGAGCGTCTTCTCCCAGTCGGCGGTGCGCATTTCGTGCGCATTGCACATGATGATGATCCCGGCGACATTGCAGAGCGCATCCAGTTTGCCGAACTCCGCCACTGCGGCCGCGACGGCCGCGGGACAGCTATCGGGCCCGGACAGATCCGTCGGGTGAACCAGGGCCCGCGCACCGAATCCGCGCAGCTGCTTCGCGGTGTCTTCGAGGCCCGCGGCGTTGAGATCGACGATACACACGTCGGCGCCCGCGCGCCCGAGTGCGAGCGCCGTGGCGCGGCCCAAACCCGAAGCCGCTCCGGTAACCAAGGCGGACTTGCCTTTCATGTTGCTTGCAGTGGGCATTCTTTTCCTTCTCTCATTGGTACGGAAGACCCTTGGTAACGCGCTCCCCCATCTCGATCACCACGGCTTGCATGACCGACGCCTTGGGCCAACCGCCGTGGATGGCGTACTGCAAAACGAATTCCTGCATTTCCTGCACGGTTGCATTCCCGCTCGCCATGGCCGAATAGGTGTGCGTGCGTATCGGGGTGCTCGAAGAGGAATCCGCCACACCGACCAGCGTCACCCAGCGCCGCGCGCGCTGGTCGAGGCCGGGCCGCATCCACATTTCGCCGAATACGAAATTCAGAATGCCGCCCTCGAAATAGGGCGTCACGGGCTGAGGCGCCGGAAATATCATGACGGAGGTGAAGTTGTCGGCCCCTTCGGCGAGGCGCTGCTTCGGATCCCATGAACTCTCCCGAATGGGTGCCAACTCGGCCGGCGGCAATCCCAGCTCCTTTGCGGCGCGCGTGACGGCCGCATCGAGCGCCGCGCCCCGGGACCAGCCGGCGTAAACCGCCAGATGCAACGCCGCCTCACGCAACTCGACCAGCGAGAGTTCGCCGAGCTTCAGGGCCCCGCGGGCATAGCCGTCGAGGACATCCGGCCGTCCGCCTTCGCAAGCTGCGCCGGCAATCGATATGAGATACCGGGAGCGTCGGTCGAGTCCGGGCCGCGTCCATACCTCGGCGAACACATAATCGCGCCACGAGGCCTCGAACAGCGTGCCCGGCTCAGGCGCGGAGGCCCCAAGCAACTCAGCCTGCTGGCGCATCCCGGTTCGGGCGCGCTCTGCCGGATCTGCTTCGTGCTGTGCGAGCGGGCTTTTAATCATGTTGATCCTCAGAATGAATGGTCAGCAAGGCATCCTGAATGCGCTTGCGCAGCGCGGCGGTCAATCCCACCGCCTGCTGCAGATAGGGCTCGAGACCGCCGAATTCGCTGTCAATCTGTTGCAGCGCGGCCTGCAAGTAATCGGGATCGGCGGCGAACAGCACGCGCCGGATGTCCACCGGCATTCTGAACAACGGATGCCGATCGTCGGTCACGCCCAGCGCGGCGCTGCGGCGGCGCTGGATGAACTCCTCGAAGTTGCCGACTTCGTTGGTGTACAGGTAATCCTGCATGAAGGCGTCTGCGCTCACGCCCAGTGCCGCAAACAACATGGCCACCGCAAAACCGGTACGATCTTTTCCCGCGGAACAATGCACCACCACCGGCATGCGGCCGTCAGCCACGCATTCAAACAGGCCCCGGACGCGCGGCGCCATCCAGCGCGGCAGCTCACGGTACATGTTCAACATGGCCGTACGCATGCCCTCCCCGTCGGGCTGGCGTAGCGCCGGACGACCGGTGACCGTGGGTGCGTGATCGCCGTCCGCCCAAGTCAGCATGGTCACCTCCGGCGTGGGCCAGCGCGTGGGCTCGCGCTCGCGTTCATCGGCGCGACGCAGATCGCAGATGGCGCGCACGCCCAACGCGGACAGCCGTTCGGTATCGGCAGGCGTGAAATAGCTCAATACACCGGCTCGATACACGCATCCCCAGCGCACGGTACGGCCGTCCACTGCAGCATGGCCACCGAGGTCACGGAAGTTGCAGCCGCCCTCCAAATGCAGGTAGCGCGTTGGACTCTTCATGAGAACTGCGTGCCGGGGCGCCCTAGAGGGGCGCGCCGGGACCCGGATGCAGGCTGACCGGTATCCCCGAGTATCGCGCCATGCCCGTCAGCGGATCGACCTCGCGGACGCTGGTCAGCTGATTGACATTGGCATGCTCGTGGCCATGCGGCACGGACACGACTCCGGGTCGCATGCGCGCGTCCAAGCGTGCCGTACCGACGACTTCGCCCTTCGCGGTGCGCACCGTCACCGGCTGACCGTCTTGCACTCCGGCGTTGGCCGCATCGGTGGGGTGGAGCATCACGTCGAAGACATCCCCGAGGAACAGGTATTGGGCGTTCAAATGGCGCCGCTGGCGACGGGGAGTCAGATGGAGCGATTCCGGCTCACCGGCAGCGGCCAGATGCTTGGCGCTGAGTGCCGTCAGCTGCTCGACCAGCGGCGCTGGCGCGAGCCGCCAGCCCCCTACTCGCTCGATATGGGCGTCGACCCAATGAGCTTGACTTTCATGACCTGTTTCGACGTAGCCGCGCTCCGCCAGTTCGGCGAACGTACAGCGGGCGTGCTCAGTGAGTGCCGTGAGCATCGCATCGTCAGCGCCGGCGGCCTGGTCGTCGGCGGGCATGTACGCCGGCGTTTCAAGCCCTAAACGCCCCATGAGATCGGCGAGAATCCACCAGCTCGCCCGCCGCTCACCCACGGGACCGACCACCGCCCGGGTGTATTGCGCATTGACGCGGGGACTCAAGAAATCCCATAGCGCAATGTCCGGGCGTTCCAGCTGATCCTTGGTCGGCAGCACATGGGTGGAGAGTGCCGTCGTTTCGTTTTCCACGATCTCCAGAGTTGCAAAGACCTCCAACCGCTGCAATGCGGGGCGCAGGGTATTGACATCCGGGAAGGACCGAATGAGGGCGCCGCCCAGGTTCAGCAACGCACGGATGTTGCCGGCATTGATCTCGTCCGGAAGCGCGGCGCAGGGGTACTCGCCCAAGATGCTGTTCAGCTCAGGGCGGCTCTTTGGGCCGGGACCGAGGATGTCGTTCATCACCGGCAAAGGAGCCGCGTCCATCCGGTTGATGAATCCCGGATGGAACCACACGCCGCCGGGCCGGTTCATCGAATCCGTGAGGATCATCAGCACCCACGCCAGCCATTGCGTGAGATTGCCGCCGTCCGACATGGTCACGCCTGTGCCGGTCTCGACCGAAAGGCGACCCGCCTTGCGGACGGACGCCAGCAGGAGGTCCAGCCCGTCAGTCGCAACGCCCGCGATACGGGCAGCGCGTTCGCGTTCAAAGGGTGCTACGGCCTGACGCAGCACATCGCTGTCCTGGGTATGCCGCGCCAGCACTTCCTTGCTGGCGCCCTGCTGCAGCAGCTCGCGAACCAGATAGGCCAGAATGGCGTAGTCGGTGCCGGGCCGCGGCGCCATGTGCCGCGAAGCAAAGCGCGCCGTCTCCGTGTGCAGCGGATCGATCACCCACACCTCGCCTCGCGCTGCCGTCGCGCGGATCGTCTTGGCGGGATTGGGCATTGCGACTGTGTGGCCGTGGGAGACCATCGGATTGATGCCGATGTAGATGACCAGAGTGATGTGATCATAGTCCGGCCGCGGGCTGAAGCCCGTGAAGCCGCCCACCAGGGTCGCCACCAGCGATTTCGCGGTGCCGTCAATGGTCAAGGGACTGAATCGTGCCGGAGTCTTCAGTGCCGCGTGCAGCGCCGTGGCCATGCGGTAGCCGGCGGCATCCATTCCCAAGCCGCTGCCGAAGAAGATGCCGACCGATGCAGGGCCGTGCCGGTCGATGATGCCGCGCAGACGCGTGCCGAGATCGCCCAGGCAATGCTCCCAGGATGTTGGCTTGAGTGCACCTTCGGTTCTCAGCAGCGGACGCTCGAGGCGCCGCGGATCATGGTGCATTTTAGGCAGCGCGCTACCCTTGGGGCACATGTAGCCGTGGGTGACCGGATGATCGTGGTCACCCCGCACGCGCACGACCCTGTCACCCTCGACGTCTACGAGTATGCCGCACAGGGAGGTGCAAATGCGGCAGAAGCTGCGCTCGGTTCGAGTTTCGCACTCTGACATCAGCATATCTCCGGCGCGCGCGGTTTCCCGCGCGCGGTCGTAGATTCACCGGTCTTACTTGCCGAACCGGTAGCGCAATCGGGCGCCATACATCCGTGGTACGCCGAGCACTGCAAACTCGGCGCCGGACGACGCGAGACCGGGTACGAAGTTATAGTAATTCTTCTGGGTCACGTTCGTCCCGAAAATCGACACATCGATGGGTGTCCCGGCGATCGAGTCCCAATTCGCATTGAGATTGAGCAGATTTACGCTGGGAAGGAGGCCCAGGTTGCTGCCAAATGCCGCCAGACTCACGGGGTTCTGGTAGGCGTAGCTCGTCAGCTGCTCATCGGTATGAATGAAGTTCACGCCGAAGCTGACGCGGCCGATACTCGGTGCGAGCGGCAGGACGTAATTGCCCGTCAGGCTGTACTTATTCTTGGGTGACAGCGCGAGGGGCGAACCGGGGGTGATTTCCGAGGTCTGTGGCTGGTAATTCGGATCGACGGTCGTGACTGCCGCAATTTCTCTGATCGTCGCGTTCAGGTAGGTATAGTTGAACTCGAAGGAAAGCCCCTGCAATGCTGCGATCGATGGAAACGGTACGATCGATGATTCAACCTCGGCGCCGTATATGCGCGATTTGCCCGCGTTGATGATGGCCGTGGTTGGAGAAACGGGAGCGGTGGCATGTGTCACTGGATCGACTTTTGCATCGAATCCGAACTGAAGCTCCTGGTTGGTGAAGTTGTTATAGAACACATCGACGTTAAATGTCCCGTGCACGGCTCCATGAAACGCCGATTTGAGGCCGAGCTCGAAGTTGTCCACCGATTCTGGACTGAAGGTCCGGTGGTCGACCGGTGCGTTCGAGAACACTCCGCCCGCGCGGTAGCCGCGAGCATACTTCGCGTAGGTCAGGAGATCTTCGGTGGGCTTGTAGTCCAAATCGATCATCCACGTCGGCTTGCTCGACTTCTCCCGCAACGATTCAGAGCATGTGGGAGCGGTTGAAGGGTCCGTGCACGTCGCCGTCGCCGGGCCCATCCACGGAAAGAAGACCGGAAAGCTGTATGAGATTCGCGTCGCGTTGTTTGCCTGGCTGTCTTGCGTATAGCGGACGCCTCCCGTCAACTTCCATTGATCCGTCAGACTGTAGCTCGATTGCGCGTAAATACCCTTGTCGCGATAGTTCGTCTCCCCGACGGTATAGTTGACCGCGCCGACATGGACCGGGAATGGAAAACCGAGCTGCTGGCTGATAGCGGCGGTGAAGGCGGCTCCGATGGGGTCGGAGCAATTGATGGTCGCCAGGTCCGTGCAGGTGGCGAGCTGATTCGATTGATTGCCCACCGGACTCCGCGGATCGCTCCACTCAAAATAGACGCCGCCCTGGTACGTGAGACGCCGATCTTCGGTAGCACCCTGAAATTGCAGCTCCTCGGTGTAGGTGGACTGATCGGCAGTTTTGTGTCCCGGAGCCGGGAAGATGCCGGTGAACACCCGGGGGACCCCGAGGAAAAAGATCTGCGGGTAGGGGATCGGCGTGTCACTCGTCTGCCAATTGGTGCCGAATAGCGGCGACCTCTGAACATCCGAATACTGGGCATAGCTGGCGATGTTCTTGATCGTCAACTGATCGCTCGCGGTCCACGTCGTCGTGTTGATGACCTGCGACTGGGTGACAACCGAGACGGGATCCGGAACGGCGGCCTCGACATCGTAGAAGCCGGCCCCTCGCGCACGCTCGGCAGCCAGCTGGCCGCACGACAGCACCCCGATGAAATTGCCGAGGCCCGCCGCAGGATTGACCGGATTGTATCCCGTCGGGTTACAGCCGATCAGCTTCTGCACGCTGCCGTTGGTGTCCGAGTGGCTGTAGGAAAACAACGCGTAGTTTTCAAGGTTGGGCGTCAAATCCAGCACGAAGCCGACCCGAAAGGCGGTGTAGTCGACGTTGTTGTAGTCCTGCGGACCGATGCCCGAAATGTTGCGCAAATAGCCGTCTTGCTTCTCATGATCGATGGCAATCCGCAACCGCGCGACATCACTCACGGGCAGGTTGATGGCGCCTTGTTCACGTTTCATGCTGTAGTTGCCGAAAGACAGTTCGCCGTAGCCCCCGAACTGCGAGGTCGGCTTTTGCGGCACGAACAGCACCGCGCCGCCCGTGGTGTTGCGACCGAACAGCGTTCCCTGCGGACCCTTGAGCACCTGTACGTTCTGCATGTCGAAAAAGTAGCCCGGCCCTGCACCGTCACCGGCCTGCGTGCCCTGCGTCGGACCGCGTGGCGAGACGACATCGGCGAAGTAAGTTCCCACGGAGGGCGGAGTGCCGGCATCCTGGACGAAGCCGCGGATCGCAAAGCTGCTGTTTTCCTGCCCGAAGTTGGAGTTTGCCGACAGCGACGGCGTATAGGTCGCAAGGTCCGTCGCGTTGGTGACATTGCGATTGGAAAGCTGCTCCTGGTTGAACACCGTTATCGAGATCGGCACGTCCTGAAGCCGTTCCTCGGTACGTCGCGCGGTCACGATGATCTCGGAGATATCGCCTTCCTGGCTCCGCGCCACGGGCGGCGCAGCCTCGATGAGAACCAAGGCGCTCATCATGCCAAGCATCGTCTTGAATACCGTGTTATTCATCCAACTCCCCTGTTAATCGCATCGCGTTGATTTTGAAACATTGGCGGGCCTATTGCAGCTTGTGCATTGATCGCGCTGCGCGGCCCCGGCGGTTCTTGAACCAGCCGGCGTGTGCGCCGCGGCAGATCCGATGAAACGGAGCTGCGCAACCAGCCTGTTGGACCTGCAAACTCTCACAGAGGTGCTCCCCCACTTGACCAACGTAACCGTGCGCCGCGGCTGTCTTTAGGAACCGTGTCCTAGTTGTATTTGGCGATCCTGTCCTAGTCGAGGCCTGGTTGTCAAGATATCCATCAACGTTGTTGACTACTGGCAACGCAACAGATGTCGTTCGAGCGATCGGGCACTCGCGTGGAACGTGGTACCGCGCAGCCGGGGGTGGCTCGGTGTCGCTCAGTATCAATGATGTATGTCTGCCGACCGCGTCGGCAATCTGCGGAAGGCGTGCGGTCCGCCGCGCAGCTTCAATGGGCCGGGCCCGTTCCCCCCAATTGGGGCGGTTCGGAGGGAGGCACGGAATGGAAGAAACCCCTCCGCAGCTCAGGTCTGCGGCCGGCGCGCCCTTGCCTCAGATGCGCGGCTTGCGTCCCTTTTCGATCCGCATATCAAGCTCCGGAAATTTCTCCGGGCGCAGCGTACCGTGCAGACTCAGGCGCAACACCTCGCGCGAGAAGCGCTTGGCCATCTGTTGCCGTTCCTTCGCATTGCGCGTGTGGGCGCGCGCCCAGACCGGCCACAGGAACATGCCGGCGAGTGTCAGCACCGAGACCACCTCGGTGTCGATACCGGGCTGCGCATATTCGGTCTTGGCGAGCTCCTCGAAGCTCAATTCGTATTCCCGCCAGAATCGGTCGCTGGCGGGCCGCCGCGAACTCAACAATTCAAACAGCCAAGCTCGGCCAAGCTCCGGATTTTCCATCGCAAAATCGGCGAGATGCTCGGTCACCACTTTGATGCCGGCGCTGTCCGCCGTTTGACCCACCACCTGCGCCAGGTCCCCGTACACTGCATGATACAGTTTGTCGCTGACCCACTGGGCCGTCGCTTCAATGAGTTGCTCGCGCGTCTGGAAGTGCTGGTAGGCCGTTCCGCGATTGACTCCGGCCCGACGCGCGACCTGGGAAACGCTCAATCCTTCCTTGCCGTCCTGAGCAAGGACTTGCCGCGCGGCTTCCAGAATGGCCTCGCGGGTTCCATCGGGATTGCGTGCCCCGCGCACACGTTTCTTCGCTGCCGGTAATTTAGCTCGATCAGCCATAGGCGGGCATCATAACCGAAACGGCGGCCAATTGATCAACAACGCGTTGTTCAACCTCCGCGGGATCCGGGCGCGCAAGCCGGCCGTTCCGTGCGGCGAACGTTGCCATGCTGTCGAGGCGCGGCACGGCGCCGGCCGAAGCGCGATCCGGGCCTCCAACCGCTAATCCTCAACAGCGTTGTTGATTTACGGGCCGCGGCTCGCTAGGCTCGTGATCAATTGAGTGGGGGAGTTTCCATGTCGACCCTTAGTGTCATCCAGTGGAACACCGGCAGGGTCGGCAAGTATTCGCTGCGGGCGATTCTCGACGACCCACGCCTGAAACTTGTCGGCGTCTACGCCCACTCCCCCGACAAGGTCGGCCGGGCTTGCCATACTCTCCCGTAGGATTGTGGAAATGAAAGACAAAGTTGCCATCGTGACCGGCGCGTCATCCGGGATCGGTCAGGCCGCCGCCGAATTGATCGCCAGGGAAGGCGCCATCGTGGTCGCCGTCGCACGCCGTGCCGCACGCCTGACGGAACTCGTGCAGCGCATCGTTGCCGCCGGAGGCCGGGCAACCGCGCTGCCGGCCGACGTCGCCAGGGAGGCGGAGGCTGGCCAGGTAGTCGCACAGTCCATTGCGAAGTACGGTCGCGTCGACATCCTCGTCAATTCCGCCGGCATCGTGCGGCCCGGGTCGGTCGAGGAAGCCGACCCGGCCGACTGGCGCGAGCAGATCGACATCAACCTGCTGGCCCCGATGTACCTCAGCAAGGCGGTCATACCTGACATGCGCCGGCGCGGGGACGGCCACATCCTCAACGTGTCTTCCACGGCCGGGCGCACGGCGGGCGCGCGGCATTCCGGTTACAGCGCGAGCAAGTGGGGCGTCACCGCCTATTCGGAATCGATGCGCCAGGAACTCGCGCCCTTCGGTATCCGCGTCACCGTGGTCGAACCGGGCGCGACGACCACCGAGGTGGGCGACAGCATTCCGAATCCGACTGATCGCGCCGCGATACAGGCGCACGTCGGCAAGGAGGGCATCATGCTCGCCAGTGACGTCGCAGGCGCAATCGTCTACGCGCTCAAACAACCGCCTAACGTGAACGTGCGGGAGATCTGGATCGCGCCGACATCGGCGCTTCGATGAGCACTCAGGGTACAGACCACAATCAGGGTACAGGCCGCAATGATTGAGCCGCACGTACCGTACCCACCGAGGCGCGTCGCGTGGTACGCAACCATCGTTCTGTCGGTCTTGATCTGGTTGTCGGTGCTGGATCGGTTCATCATCTCGCTGCTCGTTGGACCGATCAAGCGCGATCTCGGCATTTCGGATGTGCAGTTCGGTGTGCTCAATGGCTTTGCGTTCACGGTCACCTACGCCGTGTTCGGCGTTGCCTTGGGCTTTCTCACCGACCGCTACCACCGGCGCTGGATCATATTCGCGGGAGTTTCGTTCTGGTCCTTTGCGACGGCCGCCTGCGGCCTTGCGCAGGTATACTGGCAGCTGCTGTTGGCGCGCATCGGTGTCGGCGCCGGCGAGGCGACCCTGGGCCCCTGCGCCAGTTCCTTGCTGACCGACCTGTTCCCGCGCGAGCGCCTGACGACCGCGATGTCGGTGTTCCACGTCGGCACGTCGATCGGCGCCGGCATGGCCTATATCATCGGCGGGCAGGTCGTCCAGCTCGTGTCACACACCCCCACCCTGACGCTGCCGCTGATCGGCGCCATGCGTTCCTGGCAGGTGGTGTTTCTGATCGTCGGCATCCCCGGCGCCCTGCTCTCACTCATCGTGTTCACCTTCGAGGAACCCGTGCGCCGCGGACTGCGCAGCGTACAACAGGCGAAGCGCAGTTTTTTTGCGTCCAATCGGGAAATGTGGTCCTTCATCAAGACGCGGCCGCGATTTTTCCTGTGTCATTACCTCGGCTTCGCTTTCGCCTCGGCCGTGCTCGTCGGCAACAGCGCCTGGTATGCCCCCCATCTGGCGCGCAATTTCGGCTGGAACCCGAGCAAGATCGGACTCACGGTCGGCCTCATGACATCTCTGAGCAGCATCATCGGCATGCTGACGGCGGGCCGAATGTCCGACTGGCTGTTCCGCCGCGGCCACCGTGACGCGCAGTTGCGCTGGTATGCCGCCTGCGCTCTCATCGCGGCGCCCTTGGGTGTCATAGCGATGACCAGTTCCCATGCCGGGGTGTACATTGGATTTACGTTCCTCATGATCATGCTGATCTGCGGCATGCCCTCCTGCGCGATGACCGCGCTCAACCTCGTGACGCCGAACGAACTGCGCGGCACCGGGATCGCGTTCTTCAACATGACCGCGGGGATCTTCGGCGCCGGCAGCGGTCCGGTGCTGATCGCTGCCGTGTCCGACCATATTTTCAAGGATGAAAAAGCCATTGGCCGAGCGATGGCAGTGGTGATTGCGGTCTGCCTGCCGCTGGCGGCGCTGTTCTTGACGCTCGCCTTTCGCGCCATGCGCGACGCAGTGCACGAAGCCGAACAGTGGGCCAATACTGTTGTACCGCAACCGGCATAACCGCCGATAGCAGCGATGCGCGCCAGGCTGGACTAGGCGTTATTCATTTTGGTTCTCCCGTAGAAAGCAGCCACACATGCGGCAATTGAGTGGACCGCGTTCCACAGGAATTCACGGTATCTCCTCCTGTTGCCGAACTTGCACCGCAGCCCACCTCGGACTAAGATAGCACGCACTATCTTCATTAACCACGGCGCGATTCTGGGCTTGCCCCGGGCATGGGAATACTCAAAATGCGGAGTGCACGAAAAGCGAAACTCACCGGCGCCGCTCCGCGCCCGATCGCAAGAAAGAGGCGCCGATCTCCCGTTGAGTTGACGGATCGTCTAATCCACGCGGCGGGCGAGGAATTCAGGCGACACGGGTACATGGGCGCGACCACGGCCGCGATTGCACGCCGCGCCGACGTCACCGAGGCCCAGCTGTTCCGTTATTTCGGATCGAAAGCCGAGCTCTTTCGCGAGGCCGTTTTCAAGCCGCTCAACCAGCACTTCGTCGATTTCAATGCAAAGCATGTGGCTGCCGTGGACAAGACGAGGAGCGCCCGGGACAAGGCCTATCTCTACATCTCGGAACTCCAGCAATTCATCGGCGAACATTCAAAGATGCTGATGTCGCTGGTGGTCGCGCAGACGTACACGCCGGGAAAGACGGAAAGCGTGGCCGAAATCGACAGCCTCGATGCCTACTTCAAGCGCGGTGCGGCGATGATGGCCCGAAGGATGGACAAGCAACCCAGGGTCGATCCAAAACTGATGGTGCGGGTGTCCTTTGCGGCGGTGCTCGCCTGCGTGATGTTCAAGGACTGGATATTCCCGCAGGGCCTCGCTGGAAAGGAGGAAATCAGTGCCGCAATCCAGGACTTTGTGATGGACGGTATCAACGCCAATTCGCACCTGGGCGACTGTGCGGGAGAACCCTAATGACTGGGGCGAGCCCGACTGGACCACGAGTGTTCGTCCATATGCTCGGAAACCAGTTTCGGATGCTGGCGGAGCGCGCGGTGATAGCGCCGCAAACCGTAGAGTTGCAGCGATGAAGTCGAATGTTCTTCGGCCTCCTCCATCGCTCAGTCCCGGCGACGGGGTACTGCGCAACGATTTTTTCCAAATCGCCTATGCGACCAGTGATATCGATCGGGCCTGCACTTTGTTCGGCGAGCGCTACGGCATCAAAGCCTTTCGGCGTCTCGAGGGCCAACTGCCGGCCGGCGGCCATATCCGGATTGAACTCGCGTGGGCCGGGGGCGCGATGTACGAGCTGATCAGCGCGAACGGACCGGGCTCCGAGCTGTTCACCAGTCTGCTGCCGGCGGAGGGCTTTGCGATCCGCCACCATCATCTCGGGTACTTCGTTCACGGCGCGCCCGCCTGGGAGGCGCTAAATCGAGAATTCGAAGGGCGCGGCTGGGTTGTTCGATCCAAGAGCGACAACAAGGGCTTTCTGCAGGCTTGCATCGTCGAAGCGCCCGAATTGGGTCATTACCTGGAATACATCTTTCCGGAGCAGGCCGGGATTGAATTCTTCGAGAGCGTGCCGAGGAGCTGACAAATGTCTGACCAAATCGGATCGACGATTCGCGAACATCTGGCAGACCTCGACAAAGCGGTGGAGCTGCTGGCGGACACCTGGCGGCCCGATGATCCGCATTACCGCGCGGATGTGTATCAGCAGATCATGATGAATTTCTCATCTGCTTATTTCTCCTACTTCCATGCAGACGCGGAACATCCCGACTGGTCGCCGCTGTGGAATCCCGTCTACCGGGCGCAACCGAACCCCGACGACATTTATTACTACACGCCGATCCGCGGCGACCTCAAGTATCTGGTCCGCGGCAATCGCGGTACGGTGACGCGTCTTATATTCACGACGCAGTATGGCAAGTCGGGGTTGGTCGAGGATGTATCCGAGGTCGGCCACGCCCATGACATCGACGACACGGATTTCAAGGTTGGCGCGGACGGCGAATTCGAATTGTTGTTCAGCGAGCAACGTCCCGGCGTGTACACGGGCAACTGGGCGCCCATTGCCCGCGAGGCAAACGTCATGATGGTGCGTTTTCGGAGCCAGGACTGGGCGAACGAGCGTGACCCGCAACTGACCATCGAATGTCTCGATCCCGTCCCGCCCAAACGACGCCTCACGCCCGAGGAGATCATCCATCGCATCAAGCAGATGGCGAGGTATCCGTGGCGCGTCGCCAAGCTGTACTACGGGATGCAGAACGGCATCAGGGAACGCGTCGGAGTCAACAAGTTCGAATCCACGCGTATCACCGGCATGTCGAAGCAGGTCTACTGGCCCGCCGTTTTCGAGCTGGATGACCATGAAGCCCTGATCATTGAAACCGAGCTGCCCAAAGTCAGGCCCTACTGGAACATCCAGCTCAACGATCCGTATTTCAACGCGATCGAGTTCGTCTATCGTTTCAGCAGCATCAATGGCGCTACCGCGAAGCTCAGCGCGGATGGAAGGCTGCGCGTCGTCATCGCGCCGACCGACCCGGGCGTGCCGAACTGGCTGGACCCGGCGGGATTCAAGCAAGGGACGATCTATGGCCGGTGGTACGGCTGCGACAGCAATCCCCTACCCACCATCAAACGCGTACCGCTCGCGATGCTGCGCGATCATCTGCCGCAGGATACGCCGGTCGTGATGCCGCAGCAGCGGGCGCTCGAACTGCGCGACCGGGTGCGCGCAGCCCAGCGCCGACGTCGCTGGTAAGGGAAGACTGACGAATGGAGGATCGATTCGCGCCGCCCGCCAGATTCGAAGCCGCCGGCGACCAGCTGCATGAACTGGTCGCCGGCCTGGCGGACTCTGCGGAATTTGGCGGCGACGAATACCGATGGGGTTTGCGCGCGCTGCTGCAGTCCATGGACTACGACCCGGTGTTCTCCGAGCGTGGCCGCCGCATCGCCTGGGGCGAAGTGATCAGCGCCTTGTCGGCCCGGGCTCAAGCGCTCAAATCCATGGCACAGCATCCAGGATTCGACACTTGCCCCACACCCGGGCCCGTCGTCATCACGGGAATTCCGCGCACCGGCACAACCGCGCTTCACAAACTGTTGGCGGTCGATCCGCAATTCCAGGGATTGCAGAGCTGGCTGATCGGCGCGCCGATGCCGCGGCCGCCGCGCGACACCTGGGAGAGCCACCCGCTGTTCCAGCTTGCGGTGGAACGGTTGAATCGCCGGTTCGCGGCCATCCCCGGGAAGCGCGCGGCGCACAACACCATAGCCGAGGAGGTCGACGAATGCTGCTTGGTCATGCGTCCCTTGTTTTGTTCCAATATCTGGACTTGCGCCTGGTCCGCGGCATCCTACGACGCCTGGTGGCAGACGCAAAGCGAGCTGCCGTCCTATCGCTACCTGCGCCGCAACCTGCAGCTCATCGGCGGCGGCGAACCCAAGAAGCGCTGGCTGCTCAAGAACCCGGGGCATATCGCGAATCTCGACCTCCTGTTCGAAGTATTTCCCGATGCGATGGTGATCCAGACTCACCGCGATCCCGCCAAGGCGATTCCGTCGTTATGTGCGCTCTTGATGCAGAGCCACTCTGTGGTGGAAGTCGGCCGGGAACAATTGCGCGCGCACATCATGGGGTACCGCGAGACTGCGAAATGGGCGAAGGCGGTCCGGGATGCCGAGGCGGTCCGGACGAAGCGTCGCGCCCAGATCATGGATGTGCTGCATGGCGACTTCCACCGCGACCCGCTCAGGATCGTCAAACGCATCTACGCCTTCCTCGATCTGCAGTTGGCACCGCAGGTCGAGGCGGACATGACGACTCGGATCGCCGACGCCCCGGAACTGAAGTTCGGGCAGCATCGCTATGAAGTTGCCGATTTCGGGCTGACGGAAGATGAGATCCGCGAACGCTTCGGCGCCTACGTCGATCGCTTCGATCTAAGGCCCGACCGGCCGGCGCGGCTCAGGGCGGTGAAATCATGAAAGCCGCCGTATTCCGCGGCGCCGGCCAACCGCTCGCCATCGAAACGCTGGACGAGCCCAAGCCGGGTGCTCACGACGTCATCATCAGGGTGCACCGTTGCGGTATCTGCGGCACGGATCTGCATATGACTTCGGGACATGGGTGGAGCTTCGAGGTCGGCACCGTCCCGGGTCACGAATATGCGGGCGAGATCGTGGAAGTCGGGTCTAAGGTGGCTGGATTCAAGCCCGGCGATCGTATTACCGCGCTGCCGTCGCAGGGCTGCGGCCACTGCGAGGCTTGCGCGCAAGGCAATTTGGCGCTGTGCCATCATGCACCCGGAGTCATGGGCGGGTTCGGCGAGTATCTGCGCGTGCCCGCCGACGTCGCTGTCAGGCTGCCCGACACATTTTCGCTGGCGGACGGCGCATTGATCGAGCCGTTTGCCGTCGGGCATTACGCCGTACGGATGGCTGCCCTCCCGCCGGCCGGCCGCATACTGGTGCTGGGCGCAGGCTCGGTCGCGCTGACGACGATATTCTGGGCGAGGCGTCTGGGCGCCGGCCGCATCGTCGCCGTCTCTCGCTCGGCGAGACGCGCGCGCATGTCCATCGAAATGGGTGCCGACGCGTTCGTCCAATCGGGTGCCAACGAAATACCGGAGGTCGTCGAGTCCCTCGGAGGCTCTCCCGACGCCGTGTTCGAGTGCGTGGGGGCGCCCGGCGTGCTGGCACGGGCGATCGCACATGCCCGCGTACTGGGTCAGGTGCTCTCGCTCGGATTCTGCACGGCACCGGATACGCTGGTTCCGGCGGTGGCCGGCTACAAGGGCATACGCCTCTGCTTTCCCGTCGGCTATACACTGCGGGACTTCGAGCAGGCGGCCGACATGATGCTGGCCGGCCATGCCGATCCGAGAACGCTCATCACCTCGGTCATACCGTTCGAGAAATTGCCGGCCGTTTTCGAATCCTTGCGCGGGCCCAACACACAGACCAAGGTACAGGTGTCGATGGCCGGCTGGTGATAGGATCATCTTGGGCCGGCGGACGCGATGCCCGCCGCGGCGCTCCACCATCCGGCCGGCTGCAAGTCAACAATGTTGTTGATTGACGATCCTCGCCTGTGTCACGATCCGCTCACGTACCAGGAGAGTTGGATATGCCCGAAGCTTACATCATTGACGCCGTCCGCACGCCGAGAGGCATCGGCAAGGTCGGAAAAGGCGCCCTTGCGAATGTGCATCCGCAGCATCTGGCGGCCACGGTCCTCAAAGCGCTGCAGGAGCGCAACCACCTCGATACCGCGGATGTGGACGACATCATCTGGGGCACCAGCGCACAAATGGGTAAGCAGGGCGGCGACATGGGGCGTATGGCGGCGCTGGATGCCGGCTACGACATCCGCGCCAGCGGCGTTACGTTGGATCGCTTTTGCGGCAGCGGCCTGACCGCCACCAACCTGGCGGCTGCCCAAATCATGTCCGGCATGGAGGATCTGCTGATTGCCGGGGGCACGGAGATGATGTCGCTGGTGAACGCGCTGGGCGAAGCCTACCGGGCTGCGGGGTTGCGCACCGTGGGCGGCATGTCGAACGGCAATTTGCGTCTGCAGAAGCGTCATCCTCAGTCGCATCAGGGATTGTGTGCCGACGCCATCGCGACGATGGAGGACATCAGCCGTGAAGCGCTCGATGCCGTTGCGCTCGCGAGCCAGCAGCGTGCCGCCGCCGCGCTGCGCGAAGGCCGGTTCGCGAGGGCGACCGTTCCCGTGATCGACGACGACGGCAAGGTGATCCTCGACCGGGAGGAGTACCCGCGCCCGCAGACCACTGCGGCGGATCTGGCGGCATTGAAGCCTGCCTTTGTGCAGGTCGCCGATATGGCGATCGACCCGGACGGTACGACCTTCCGCATGCTCATCAACCGGAAATACCCGGATATCAAGATCCGGCATTTTCATCATGCCGGCAATTCCTCCGGTGTAGTCGACGGTGCGGCCGGCCTGCTGTTGGCTTCCGAGGGCTACGCCCGCAGCCACGGTCTCAAGCCGCGTGCCCGCATCGTCGCGACGGCAAACATGGGCGACTGCCCGACGCTGATGCTGAACGCTCCGGTGCCGGCGGCGAAGAAAGTGCTGGCCAAGGCCGGTCTGAGATCGGCCGACATCGACCTTTGGGAAGTCAACGAGGCCTTTGCCGTCGTGGTGGAGAAATTCATCCGGGACCTTGATATCGATCGCGAAAAGATCAACGTCAATGGCGGCGCAATCGCACTGGGCCATCCCATCGGGGCCACCGGTGCCATTCTGATCGGCACCGTGCTCGACGAGTTGGAGCGGCGCGATCTGAAGCGCGGCCTCATCACGATGTGTGCCGCGGGCGGCATGGCCCCTGCGATCATCATCGAGCGCGTCTGATGACCGGCCGTCCTCTCGCACGTCCGCTCGGCGCCGCCGGCTACAGCCGTCCATTCTTCTGATTAGCCTCGGGCACCCAGTCGGGCGATCGCTTCTCGGCAAATGGGCGATGAGCGGTAGTTCTCAGGGCGTATACATATTGATGGATTCGCCGTGCGGATCGGGGCTCGCTGCGCGCCAGCGGACCGATCCGAAGGGTCGCTCGAGGTAGCGCCGCACGCGGACGCTGCGATCGCCGCGATGAAATGCGTCTGCCGAGGTCTGTAATTTTCGGTCCAAATGCGTGAACCGGGTGCGCTGGCGAAGATAGTCCTCCCAGGTTGGAAAGTGAAATCGTTCGGTCCACGCGGCAGGATCCGCGATGTCGCGCGACAGCGACCAATTGAAGGCGCCATTTCGCAGCCGTGCGCGCTGCAACTTCAGCATGACGTTGTAGAAGTGGCGGGCCTTCTCCGGGTCCACCTGATAATCGACCTCGATCGCGATGGGACCGCTCCGCGCCGTGATCGCCAGCGCGACCTCGGGTTCGTTGCGCAATTCGACCATCGCGACGTCGGCCAGTGATGCGCTCCGAATCGGCATGATGAGGCCGATGAGCGGCGTCAGCATGAGCGCGGCGCCCGATGCCAGGAACGTGTACTCGATGCCCCACGCTGCTGCGGCGTGCCCCCAGATTGCGGCGCCGACGGCGAAACCTCCGGTGAGCGATGCCTGGTACCACGACAACGCCCGTGCGGTAACCCAGCGGGGTACCGACAGTTGGACACCGACGTTGAGCAGCGCAATGGTGAGAATATTGGTCGCGCCATTGATGGCCATAGCCGCGCCGGTCAACAGCATATTGCGGCTGACACCGACAACCATGATCATCAGACCGCTGATGATTGCGCACCACCGGAACGCGTGCTCGGCCTTCAGGCGCGCCTTGACCTTGTTGACGTGGAGTGCCCCCACCACTGCGCCAACTCCGGTACATCCGAGCAGCAGCCCGTAGGTGCCGGCATTACCCCTCAAGAGGTCGCGGGCCACCAGCGGGGCGAGCGCTACTACCGACGCACTTGCCAGTCCGAATGCGGCGGCCCGGACCATCGCGGTCCGGACCGGGAACGAGTGGAGTGCATACCGTGTGCCCGAAATGATGGCGCGGGCGATCCCTTCCGGCGGCAGTCTGGGGACCACATGCTGGCGGCGCCACAGGAAGAACGCGGCGAGCAACGGCAGATAGGCCAAAGCATTGGTTGCGAAGGCGGCTTTGGAGCCCGCCGCCAGCACGATGACGCCGCCCACTGCGGGACCGAAGCTGCGAGCCACGTTGTAGCTGATCGAACCCAGCGCGACAGCGGCCGGTAAATGCTCCGGCGCGACCTGCTCACTGATCGATGCTCCCCAGGCGGGGCCGTACAAGGCCACACCGGCTCCTATCAGAGAACAAAAGGCGAGGAGCACCCAGGGAGTCGTCAGCCCGAGCACCGCCAGCGTGGTCAGAAACGCACCACTGAGCGCGGCAAAGCCAAGCCCGACCATCGCGATACTGCGCCGGTCGAACATGTCGGCGATGGCGCCGGCCGGTACCGCAATCAGCATCAGCGGCAGCATCAATGCCGATTGCACCATCGCAACCATGGAGGCCGAGGTGCCGAGGCGGGTCATCTCCCATGCAGCGCCAACGCCGAGGATGAGCTGGCCGAAGTTGGCCACCACGCTCGCCGTCCAGATCGTGCGGAACGTGCGCTCGCGCAACGGTTCCAGCGCCCCCCAGCCCTTGGTCAGCGGCGTGCTGTCTGCGCCGGCCATGCAGCGCTCAGCGCGGCTGCATGCGGAGAGCGCCATCCGGCCAAGCGGTCGAATCGATCTTCATGCGTGCTCCGGATGGCTGGTCCATGGATGGCGCGCGTCAGGCCGCGCCGCCGATCGAGAGCGTAGCATAGTGACAACCCTGTCCCCTCGCTGGGCGGGGCGCCGCTCGCGGCGAAGATCGTCTAAGACAACGTGCGCGTGCCGCTCGATGCGATGCTGGGCGGTCCGGGCGATCGGGCTCAGCGCGGCTGCATGCGGATGGCGCCATCGAGGCGAACGGTCTCGCCGTTGAAATAGCCGTTGCGGATCATCTCCAGCGCCAGGCTGGCGTACTCCTCGGGACGGCCCAGCCGCTGCGGGAACGGCACCATCGCACCCAAGGCATCGACCAGTTTTGTGTTCCGCATCATCGGCGGCGTCGCGAAGATGCCCGGCTGTATCGTGGTGACGCGAATGCCCTCGCGCGCCAGGTCACGGGCAATGGGCAGGGTCATCCCGACGATGGCCGCCTTGGCCGCCGCATAGGCCGCCTGGCCCATCTGCCCGTCGGTGGCCGCCGCCGAGGCCGTGTTGACGATCACGCCCCGTTCGGTGTCGATCGGCTCCTGCGTCATCATGCCCGCCGCCGCGCGCGTGATGCAGCGAAACGTGCCCACCGTGTTCAGGCGCAGCACCCACTCGAACTGGTCGGAAGGAAAGATATTGATCTTGCCGGGCACTTCCTTGTCGCGCCGCGCCGTGGGTATCGCGTTGCCGCCTCCGGCACAGCACACCAACGCGCGCTCCTGGCCCTGTGCCGCGCGCGCCTTCGCAAAAGCCGCCTCCACGCTCTCGTCGGACAGCACATCGCAGCTGCAGAAAATCGCACCGGTCTCCCCCGCCGCCTGTTGCCCCTGTTCCTCGCTGCGATCGAAGATCGCAACCCGCGCACCGGCCGCGCGCAACGCTTTGACCGTGGCCAACCCCAAGCCCGAGGCTCCGCCCGTCACGACGGCGGCCAGTGTCGAATCGATCTTCATGCGTGCTCCCGATGGATGATCCATACATGGCCAGGCGTCTGGCCGCGCAACCAATCAACAGTGTAGTATAGTTACGAGCTGCCAAAAAGGGGGAGTCTTTATGACGCAGGTGATGAAGGGTGTGCGGGTGCTGGAGGTGGCGCAATACACCTTCGTGCCGGCTGCCGGTGCGATCCTCGCCGACTGGGGTGCCGACGTCATCAAGATCGAGCACCCGGTTCGTGGCGACACGCAGCGCGGCTTCATCAATATCGGCGGCATGAAGATCGACCCCATGCGCCATACCATGATCGAACACCCGAATCGCGGCAAGCGCAGCGTCGGCGTCGATGTTTCCAAGCCCGATGGCGTCCAGCTGATCTACGAAATCGCCAAGACGGCAGATGTATTCCTGACCAACTACCTGCCTTCACAGCGGCAGAAGATGAAATTCGATGTCGAGCACATCCGCGCCGCCAACCCCAAGATAATTTACGCCCGCGGCAGCGCCTACGGTGACAAGGGTCCCGAGCGTGAGGTGGGCGGTTTCGACGGCACGGCCTTTTGGGCGCGCAGCGGCGTCGGCTATTCGATGACGCCCGAGGGGCTCGATGGCCCGCTGACGCAAGGCATCGCCGCGTTCGGCGACTCGATCGGCGGCATGAACATCGCCGGCGGGATATCGGCGGCCCTGTTTCATCGCGAGCGTACCGGGGAAGCCGTCGAACTCGATGTGTCGCTGCTGAGCACGGCATGGTGGGCGTCCGGCACGTCGATCGATCAGTTCATCGAGAGCGGCAAGGTGATTCGCAACCAGCTGCCCAAGTCCGGCTCGAGCGGCGGCAATCCCTTCTCGGGCAATTTTCGCACCTCCGACGGCGGCACGATCAATCTATGCATCCTGACGCCGGGCCCGCATATCAGGGATACGTTCATGCACCTGGGAATTCCGGAGGCGGCCGAAGACCCGCGCTTCTCGGAGGTGCACGCGCTGCTGCGCAACTGGCAGGCCGCCAGCGACCTCGTGGTCAAGGCGATCGGTGCCAAGCCCTTCGCCTATTGGCGTCAGCATCTGAAAACCATGAAGGGCCAGTGGGCGCCGGTGCAAAGCCTGCTCGATCTGGCGAGCGACGAGCAGGCGCTAGCCAATGATATGATCTTCGAGGTGGAGGCACCCAACGGCGGCAAGCCCCTCAAGCTGGTGCGCGGACCGGTGCAGTTCAATCATGAGGCCGTCCAGACGACGCGCGCTCCGCAGGCCTCGGAACACACCGAGACCTTCCTGATGGAACTTGGGTTGGATTGGGACCGTATCGAACAACTGAAGGCCAAGGGCGCCATTACCTGACGAGCATGAAAGCGGGAACGAAGTTGAAGAGCGCGGTGTGCGACACCGAGGTGGTCGTCATCAAGACGACTGGTGCCCCGGTGGAGTGCGGTGGTGTGTGCATGGCGCCGGAGCGCCCGGCGCAACGCGGAACCCTCGACCCGGCCTTTGCGAGCGGCACGAAGATAGGCAAGCGCTATGTCGATGCGGCGAACACGCTCGAGCTGCTGTGCATCAAGGCGGGACAAGGGACGCTCGCGAGCGGCGGAGTCGCGTTGCAGATCAGGGAAGCCAAACCGCTGCCATCGTCCGACTGACGTCGCGCTCCGTCGATGAATCTTTCACTCCTTCTGCAGATGGCCGCTGATGCCGAGCCTGAGCGCATAGGTCTCGTGTGCGACGGCCGGCGCTGGTCCTATGGTGCACTCCTAGGGGCCGCACGAGGCGCGGCGGCAGCCATGCAGGACAGCGGCTGCGCCTATGTCGCGTTGCTGGATGAGAGCAGCGAAGCGGCGGCAATCGCGCTATTCGGTGCGGCCATTGCCGGCGTCCCTTATGTACCGCTCAACTACCGGCTCGCCGACCCCGATCTTGCGGCCTTGCTGCAGCGAATTGCGCCCGCCGGCATCATCGGGGACGTGGACCGGGTTCAACGGCTCGCCCTCGGCGGTGGCAACGTGCCTTGGACCCGTGCCGCGTTCGTCAGCGCAGCGGAACGGCGTGCCGACAGCGACATCTCGCCCGACGAGCCCGACACCGCAGTCGCCATTCAGCTTTTCACCAGCGGCACCACCGCGGCGCCGAAGGCTGCCGTGCTGCGCCACGCGAATCTGATGGCTTACATCCTGGGAACCGTGGAATTCGGCTCCGCATCGACGGACGAGGCGGCGCTCGTCTGCGTGCCGCCCTATCACATCGCCGGCATCGCAGCGCTGCTCAGCTCGATCTACGCACAGCGACGCATCGTGCTGCTGCCGGCCTTCGATCCGGACCACTGGCTCGAGCTCGCTGCGCAGGAGCGCGCCACCAACGCCTTCGTGGTACCAACGATGCTCGCCCGGGTGATTGCCCGCATGGATGCCGGCGTGTCGGCCGATCTTTCGGCCTTGAGGGCCATCGCCTACGGCGGCGGACGCATGCCCTTGGAGCTGATCTCGCGTGCACTGGATCTCTTTCCGCACACCGGCTTTACCAACGCCTACGGCCTGACCGAGACCAGCTCGACGATCGCGCTGTTGGGTCCGGAGGAGCATCGCGCGGCGCACCAGGCCACCGATCCGCTCGCCCGCGCTCGCTTGGGTTCGGTCGGCCGTCCGCTGCCCACCGTGGAGATCGAAATTCGCGACGAGGCCGGGCGCCGGCTTCCTCACGGCGAGCGCGGTGAGATCTATGTGCGCGGCGAACAGGTCTCCGGAGAGTATCGCGAGCGCAGCGCGCTCGACGCGCAGGGCTGGTTCGCGACGCGCGATGCGGGCTGGATCGACGCGGAAGGGTATTTGTACCTGACGGGCCGGGCCGATGACGTGATCGTGCGCGGCGGCGAGAACATTTCGCCGGGCGAGATCGAGGACGTGCTGCGGTCGCACCCGGCCATCGCGGACGCCGCAGCGTTCGCGGTGCCCTCCACCGAATGGGGTGAGGCGGTCGGCATCGCCGTGGTCGCGCGGCCCGATCACGCTCCGCCCAGCGCGGCCGAACTGCAGCAGCTCATCAAGAGCCGTCTGCGTTCCTCACGCGTGCCTGAACGCGTCGCATTCCGGGATGCGCTGCCTTACAACGAAATGGGCAAGTTGCTGCGACGCGAGCTGCGCAAGCAGTTCAGCGAGCCGTGACGAGACTCGCGGACCTTTGCGCGCGGGCATTGGAGCGGGAAGCACCGCAGCCCGCCATCGAATTTGAAGGACGGTGGCTGCACTGGGGCGAAGTGCGGCGCGTTGCCGATCGGCTGCGCGCGTTGATCGACGCGTGTGGCGCCGGGCCGAACTCCCCGGTCGCCTTCGCTCCACGCAATCGACCCTCGGCCATCGCCGCCTTGTTGGGCCTGATTGCGGCAAACCGTACGATCCAGATGATCTATGCCTTCCAGTCGGGCGCCGCCATCGCGCGCGACATCGATCGCCTCAAGCCTGCCGTCGTGGTGGCAGCCGCGGAGGATTATTCCCCTGAATTGCTCGCCGTGCTGCGAACGCTGGACATCGCCGCGATTGCGCTCACAGAAATGCACGCGGCCGCCGTGCAGGGCTTCGAGCGGGTACAGCGCCCGGCCCGCGCCCACGCCTCCACGCAGCCGCAAATCGAGATTCTCACCAGTGGTACGACGGGGCCACCCAAGCAGTTCGCGATCAGCTTCGAGGTAATCGCCCGGCACTACCTCGGCACGACGTCGAGCTCCGCCGCACAGGATGGCGGCCGGCCGCAGCCGCCCCCCACTCTGCTCTTTTTTCCGGTGAGCAACATCTCCGGGATCTATACCACGCTGCCGGCACTCTTGAACGGACATTGCGCGGTTCTGCTGGAGCGTTTCACCGTCGCCGGATGGCATGACTATGTGCTGCGCTATCGTCCGACTGCCGGTGGCCTGCCGCCGGCCGGCGTGCAGATGGTGCTGGATGCCGATATCCCGAAGTCGGACCTGGCCAGTATTCGCAGCCTCGGAACGGGGGCCGCGCCGCTCGATCCCACTGTGCAACGGGCCTTCGAGACTCGCTACGGCATTCCGATTCTGCTCTCCTACGGCGCGACGGAGTTCGTAGGCCCCGTGGCCGCCATGACCGCCGGTCTGCACGCGGAATGGGGCCAAAGAAAATTCGGCAGCGTCGGGCGCGCACTGCCCGGGTCGCAACTGCGCATCGTCGATCCCGAGACCGGCGCGGTCTTGCCGCCCGGCCAGGAGGGCTTGCTCGAAGTCATCTCTCCCCGGGTGGGGCCGGACTGGATCCGCACCTCCGACATCGCGATGCTCGATGGCGACGGCTTTCTCTTTCATCGCGGTCGTGCCGACGGCGCCATCATGCGGGGCGGCTTCAAGCTGCTGCCCGAGACAATCGAACGGGCACTCCTGCTGCATCCGGATGTCTCGGCGGCGGCGGTCATCGGCGTTGCCGACCGGCGGCTCGGACAGGTGCCGGCCGCCGCCGTCCAGTTCAAGCCCGGCGTCGCAGGGGCGAGCGAAGCTGACCTCGAGGTTCATTTGCGGCAACATGTTCCCGCAACGCACATTCCGGTCCGGTGGTGTTTTGTCGACGAACTGCCTCGAACACCCTCGTTCAAAGTGGATCGGCCGGCTCTGCGCAGCCTATTCCGTTAGCCGTGCATCCGGTTCATGGGTCTTATCGCCGTCACTTGAGAAAAGCGCGCGCCATGGCGTCGCAGCGGTTCCCAGTACATATCCGCCGCCGTGCATATGCAGGTACGGGGGTCGCGCGTCCGCCGCGGGCCCCGGCGGGCGGTATATCAACACCCGCACGTCGGGCGCGGCCGTCGGCCCCGGTACCAAGCGCTGCTCGCAATGCACCGCCTGCTGCGCGGGCGAGAGCGGAGGCGGCATCAAGGCGTCCCGCCGGATGCCGCCAGCCCGCAGTTCGGCAATCATCCCGAGATTTATCTCGAACGAAGGAAATGCATCGAGAGCCGAAAGCAATTCCGGCGCCACGAGATGGCGAGTGCTTCGGGGTATCGGCGGCGGTTGATCCATCAGTGTCACCTCATCCCTCGCGTTCGACATGGTAATGCGACAGATAGCGCTCGAACCGCGGTCGGACCGACTCCGGGGTCAGGCCGAACTTCGCGAGTTGGTATTCGTGCCGTCCGAACTTGTCCTGCGGATTGTCGGCGAGCCAGGTTCGCATGGCCGTCTCCGCCTCGGCCGTGAACTCATCGCCCAACGCGCGGTATAGCGTGCGCATGGTCGCGATCGGATCGCGCATCAGCTCCGCGTAATGCACGTCGATGATCCGGTCCTCACCCAACTGGTCGCGCGCGTCCATGAGGCGATTGGCGTGCTGTTCCGCCTGCCAGGGGCAGTTCTCGCCCAGCCATTGGTAATCGACCCGCCCCAGAAATCCTTGGTGCGCGAGCGTGATGAGACTGCAGAAGGAGCCCACCGCGGTCAGCGGATCGCGATGGGTCCAGACCAACCGTGCATCCGGGTAGGTCTTGAGCAGAGTCGGAACGTTGAGTGCGTGCGACGGCAGCTTGAGGTTCCAGGTGCCTGGCGCCTCCGACTGCAGCACCTGCAGAAACTGCTTGTGATATTCGTAGGCCGACGTCCAGTCGGTAGTATAAATCCACTCGCGATAGGTCGGCAGTTTGCCGCGTGATTCCCACATCACCGTCTTGAAGTCGTTCGCCATGATGAAGGCGTCTTCGTTGGGGTAAATCGCGGAATTGCGGTAGTACTTGCCCGCTTCGGGCCGAGCCGCGAGCATCGCCTTCTCCGCAGCAAGCCGCTTCAGCGCCCGCGGATCGGTGTACAGCAACGCCGTCGTTGCCGGCGGCACGGGTTCGTCGATCTCCCAGGTCAACGGCGAGCGATGCGCCGGATCGGCAGCCAACAGGTTGCTCAGCAGCGTCGTGCCGGTGCGCGGAACGCCCATGACGAACACCGGCCGCTCGATCGGCCGGGCCCGCAGCTCCGGATGCGCATCGAGATACCCGGTCGTTTTGAGCCTGTTGGACAGCGCCATCACGACCTGGGTCCGTAAACGCTGGACGCCGGCGTCCGGGCAGTCGTTGCGATTGAAGTCGGCAAGTAGGATCCCAAGACCTTCGCGGAAGCTTTCACTGTCGAAACGCGTGAGACCGGCGGCCTTGCACGCGGCTTCGATCAATTCATCGGCGACTAACATCTGTGCCATGTGTTACCAACCTTTTATGCTGCGTTGCGCGGCGGCTCCCCGCCCCCGGATACTCGGACCTATATCTTGGCGATCACACTCTCACCCAAGCGCTCTGCGTTATCGCACCATTCCCGACGCGTGTGTCCATCCACATTGATGGCTGCGCCGCTTACGCCCAGTTCGCCGAAGCGGGATAGGCGGTCGACCAGCTGCTGCGGCGAGCATTTCTCACCAGGCGAGATAATGCTGCCAAGGACCACCTCGGGCAGACCCACGCGGCCGGCCTTCTCGCAATACTCCTTCATATAGGCGATGCCGGCGGCCAGATCCTCTTCGGTCTCCATCGCGGCGGTACGCGTGACGTTGCTCGCGCCCCGTCCCGTGACGGTTGCCGCGGCCGCGGATTTTACGGTGAAGAACGGGTTCCAGCCGTCGCCAAGTTCGACCGCGCGGCGGATGGCGCGATGACTGTTGCCACCCACCAGCAGCGGCGGGTGCGGCCTCTGCACAGGCCCGGGCAGGATGCGGTTGCCAAACGCCTTGTACCCGGTTCCTTCAAACTCGAACTCTTCACCCGTGAGCGACAGCTTGAGAGCGCGCATATATTCATCCATCAGCTCGTTGCGCTGCTCGAAATCGACGCCAAGCGCTCGATATTCGCCCTTGAGATAGCCCGCGCCAAAACTCAGCGTCAAACGTCCGTTCGAGTACCGGTCAAGCGTAGCCGCATCGCGCGCGACGATGAAGGGGTTGCGATAGGGAAGCACGAGAATACCGGTTTGCAAACGTATCTTCGTCGTTACCGCGGCCAGGAGCGCGAGCATCACGAAGGCAGCCTGCGCGTGATGGCCGCCGGTATCGAGCCAACGCCCGGTCGGACAGGGATGGTCGGTCACCAACCCGGCATTAAAACCCGCGCGTTCGATCGCCGCGCCCACGTCGCGCACGGCATCCATGCTGAGAAATTGCTCTGGTTCCGTCGTGCGGTCGAAGGGAAGTGGAATATTGATCTTCATGCGATTTCACGCTTCTTGTCACCGGTGATGTCTATCGGCTCACCGGTGATGTCTATCGGCGCGACGGTGCCAACCATCTTCAACCGCCCCGCCGCGCCGCGTCGGTGAGGGACCATTGGCCCGTCGCGTGATGCCGCGTCCAACCCGACGAGGCCCAACTGCCGCCGTCCACCGGCAGGAGGACGCCGGTCACATAGCTGCCCATCGCGGAGGCAAGGAATAGAGCCGCCTGGCCGCACTCGACGTCAAGACCTGGCCGTCCTAACGGAATACGGCGGTTGTTGGCGTCGGCTACTTCCGGCGGAAACTCGATCCACTTGGACGGATCGACCGGCCCCGCGGTGTTGCCCCGCACTCCCGGCGTCAGCGTAAAGTCGGGCGCAATGGCGTTGACCCGGATGCGATGATCCGCAAGTTCCAGCGCCATCGTGCGGGTGAAATTGTTCATGCCGGCCTTGCAGGCGGCGTAGACAGCGTAACCGGGGGCCGCCCGCGAACCCTCGATACTGCTGATGTTGATGACCGCGCCGCCCCTGCCGCCGCGGATCATGACGGGTATGGCTGCCGATGTCGCCGCCAGCATGCTGACGAGGTTGAGGTCGATGTGACGGCGCCAGGACTTTTCGCTCTGTTCGAGAAAAGATCGACGCCCCACGCCGCCCGCATTATTCACCAAGATATCGAGGCGCCCAAAATGCCGATCCGCCCGTTCCACCATCGCGCGGACCTGGTCCGTCTGCGCCACATCGGTCGGCACGCCCAGAGCCGAACGTCCCAGTTCCTTGACCCGCTCGACCACTTCCTCGCACCGTTCGCGCACGATGTCGGCGATGACGATATCGGCACCGGCTTGGGCCAACGTCAATGCGATCGCGCGGCCGATACCGCCGCCACCGCCGGTCACGATGGCGACCTGATCCGTCAGGCGGTAATCGACCGGTTGCACGCTTCTCTCCTGCGTGACCTGACGGTCAGGACGCCTTGCGATGGCGGGTGAACATGTTGACGACGTCGCCCGAGGTGATCGGACGCGGCGCTTCACCGTCGGCCAGCGGCTTCTCGCCGCCGAAGGACTTGAGCGTCACGTCGACCTTGTCCGCGGCGGCCTTGGCCCGCAGCGCTCCAACGGCCAAGTCCTGGCGCTTATGGTGCTTGAACGGATCGAAGCGGAAGAACCGCATCGCATTGAGGTGCGTGACCTTGTCGATCTGCTCGTCGGTCAGGTGTTTGATGCTCTTGTACAGATACTCCGGCACGTCGGGCCAGAGGCTGTCGGAGTGCGGGTAGTCGCATTCGTAGGCGACCATGTCCTCGCCGATGAACTCGAGGTTCTGGAGCCCAAAGGCATCGTCGATGAAGCAGGACAGGAAGTGCCTCTTGAACACTTCGCTGGGCTTCGTGCCCTTGAATCGCGAATGCGTCCAGGCCTTGTGGCGCTCATGACTGTAATCATTGCGCTCAATGAAATACGGAATCCATCCGATGCCGCCTTCCGATAGTGCGATCTTCATCGTCGGATACCGTTCCAGAGCCTCCAGATGCAGCCAGTCCGCCGCCCCGACGGCAATCGAAATGGGCATGGTGCTGATCCAGGCTTCGATGGGCGTTTCCATGGATGCATGCGGCGCCGGGTTTCCACCGCCGATGTGCAGGCAGATGGTGATGTCTTCATCCACCACGGTCTTGAGCAGCGGCTCCCAGTAGGGGTTGTGGATGCTAGGGAGACCCTGGATCGTCGGGTTTTCGTTGATCGAGATTGCCGTGCAGCCCTTTCGCGCAACGCGCTTCAGCTCCTCCACCATCAATTTCGGATCCCAGCACGGCAGGATCGCACAGGGAATGAAGCGCCCCGGATTCGACCCGCACCATTCGTCGATGTGCCAATCGTTGTAGGCACGCAGGTGCGTGATCGCCTGGGCCTTGTCCGGCACCTTGACGAACACCCCGCCGTCGAATCCCGGCCAGCTGCCGAAGTTGAGTGATGCCGCCACGCCGTTGACGTTCATGTCGCCAACGCGAGCGTTCGGCTCGTAGATACCCTTGCGCAATTGGGAAAAGGCCGTCGGCTCCACGCCGTATTCCTCCGGCACGCGCCCGACCACGGCGTTGAGACCAACTGACGGCAGTTTCAGCCCCTGGTAGTCCCAGTAGTTCGTACCCTTCTCCGTGGTCCGCAGTTTCGGAGCCGTGGCCAGGGCCTCGCCCGACAGGTGCTTGTCGAACATGGTCGGCGGCTCGCTGATGTGATCGTCGACGCTGACGATCACCATGTCGTTCATTTTCATACGGTCCTCGCTAACAACGGTGTTGTACCTTGACTGAAATCTCGTATGTCGCAGATGCGCTTGGCAGCGGCGACGCGCTGCGCCTGAAACGTGTAACAACGGCCGACGCCCAGAGCGCTGGCATCCGACTGTTTATCCATCGGTCTTCCGCGGCCCTTGGCAATGATGGCGCCCCACTGCAACAGCCGGGCGCCCTCGCGCCTTTCGGGAGACAGCGATTCGATCCAGGGCCTCAGCTTATCCAGTGTGACGCCGGCGAGCTCCGCGGGTTCGACGATGCGATTTCCTTCATCGCTCCAGGCCAGCACCGTGACGCCGTTGCGTCGCAGTTCCACCCTTCGTCTATCTTCGACCGGGTCGGATACCAAAACGTCGTAGACCAGCGGCTCGCCGTCGAAGGCATGCGCGGCAGCCCAAATCGCCAGATCGTGCAGGTGTGTGCAGTTTTCGCGCTTCTCGCCGCGCACCGCGAAATCCGCGAGTGCGACGCTGGTGAAGGTCCGCTGCAGCTGATCCGCCGCACCGGGACAGGTGGTCCAGGGCACGCGTTCCATCAAGGCCTCGATGCGGCTCACCGTCCGGCCATCGTGAGTCAGTGTGACGCGCATCCGATGATAATCGTCCTCGAGCTCGCTGCACACCGAGTCCGCTCGCGGCGTAATGCGAACGCGCCGCCGGAACCCGGGCAGCTGATCGAGAGGTGTTGGTTGCGCACCCATGGGTCAATCCTTCGCCAGCAACAATGCGGTAGCCAACGGTCCGCCGCCGGACGCGGCCACCGCGACGCGCGGATCGCCCGGAATCTGGCGTTCGCCTCCCCTGCCGCGGAGCTGCAGGACTGATTCATGAGCAAAACCAAAACCGTGCAATCGGCCGGCACCCAGCTGGCCGCCGCCCGTGTTGAGCGGGAGCTCGCCGTCGATCGCGATCCGCTTGCCGCCCTCGATGAACTTCCCGCCTTCGCCGGTACCGCAAAAACCCAGTCCTTCGAGCCACAGAACGGCTTGAAAACTGAACCCATCGTAGAGCTGCACCGTGTCGACGTCCTTGGGTTTGTAGTCGGTGTACTTCCAAAGGTCGCGGCCCGTGGGCACGCAGGCCATGAACTCCGTTTGATCCCAGCTCGGCCGCTCCACCGTACCCGCCATCGCTGCGATGCGGATAGGCGTGCACTTCACCTCGTCGACCGCATCGCCTGCCGACACGATCAGCACCGTCGACGCGTCGGTGAACCGGTCGCAGTCGTAAAGGCACAGCGGCGTGCTGATCATCCGCGACGACATGTATTCATCCATCGTCAGCGGTTTGCGCACGAGCGCGCGCGGATTGCGCGCTGCGTTCGCATGACCGTTGAGCGCAATCTGCGCGAGCTGCTCTCTTGTCAGACCGTGGTATTTGACGTGGCGGCTGGCATACTGCGCCGTCCAGTTGGCCGCCGAGTACGCAAAGAAGGGTGCCGTCCACTGCGAGCCTCCGTCGACCGTATCGCGCTTGAGTGGCGGCCACTCCTGCGGATTGGCCAGCGCGGCGGCCTCGTACACCGTACGAAAACAGACCACATGGCGGCACATGCCGGTGCGCACCGCCTGCGCGGCGGCCACCACGGCGCCGAGCTGCGAGCTGATTTCCGCGGCACCCGAGCGCCAGACCGCGCGTATGCCCATCGCATCGATCAGTTCGTCCGGGCCGATCGGTGAAAAGCCGAGAAAAAGCGGCATGCGGCCCGGATAAGTGGACACGCCGTCGATTTGTTCGAGGGTCAATCCGGCATCCTCAAGCGCTTCTTTGACCGCATCCACGGTCAGCAGCATCGGAGAACGCGTGAGCCGGACGCCCACCTCCGACTGACCGATGCCCGTGATGTAAGCGGCGTCGCGTTTCATGATTTCTCGAACAGTGGATAGTAGATGTCGCCCTCCTGCTCGAACCTCACGCGCACGCGATCGCCGATGCCAACCGATTCGACCGGACAGCCGACTATATTCGTCGTCAGCAGCACGCCGGGCGCACCATCGATCGCCACCCGCGCGATGACATAAGGGACCTCCAATGCAGGATTCCACTTCTGGTAGTTCACGGTCACGCTGTATATCTCACCCGTGCCTGGAACCGCCCGCGGCGCGACGTTCTCCGACAGGCAGTTACGGCATACCGGATGCGGCGGATGGATGGTCGTGTTGCAATCGTTGCAGCGCATGAAGCGCAGCCGGCCGTCCGCGCCGGAAGTCCAGAAGAACCGGTTCTCTTCCGTCAGCCTCGGCACCGGGCGTTTCACCGTCATCGGTCAGACATCCCAGACCAGCAGCAGCGTTTCTGGGCCGATCACATGGCCGCCATGAAAAGTCGGCGGTCTCCGGGGATCGAGCCGGAATTGCGGCAGGCGCGACATCATCTGCTCGGTGATGATCTGCAATTCGACGCGGGCAAGATGCGATCCGAGGCAGCGATGCGGCCCGGCGCCGAACGCAATGTGCGTTTTCTCCTCACGATCGAGATCGCAGGATTCGGGATTCTTGAATTGTTTCGGATCCAGATCCGCCGCGGGGTCGTACATCAGCACCCGCTCACCAGCCTTCATCGATACGCCCTCGTAGACGACGTCCTTGGCCAGGCAGCGCACCGGCACCGTGAACGTGTAGCGGCGCAGCATCTCTTCGACGGCCTCGGGAATGATCTTGGGATTCGCGCGCAGCTCCTGCTGCAACGCGGGATTTTGCGCCAGATGCAGCATCAGGAACGATGCGCCGTTGACCACGGTATCGAGGCCGGCGAGGAAGAGCAGGACCGAGTAATCTTCCATATCGTCCATGGTCGTCGGCCGCCCGTCGACGCCGGCCTTCCACAGCATGCTGATGATGTCGTCGCGGGGATTGTCGCGGCGGTCGATCAACGTCTCGCGCATGACGTCCAGGAGCCGGAGCTGTTTCACCATCATGGCTTTCGAATCCATGCTGGAGCTCGACATATGCTCCTTCGCGAGCGCGCGATACTCGGCTTGCCGCTCGAGCGGCAAGCCGAACAACTTGAGGAACACGTGCACCGGGAGCTGCTCGGCAACCGATGCCACGAAGTCGCAATGGCCCTGGGCGGCGACATTGTCGATGAGTTCGTTGGTCAGCTTGCGAATATCTTCCTTCAGTCCCAGTGCAGACTTCGGCGAGAACGTTTTCTGCAGCGGCGCGCGATACTTCGTGTGTTCGGGCGGGTCGAGATTGATGGGACGCGCCTGCGGGATGCGCGGCGTGCCGGGCGGGAGGCTCGCCATCATCGCCCTCATCTGATCCTCGCTCATGAACCGGCTAGAGAACGTCGCCGGATCGCGGTATGCGTTGAACAGCGCCTCGTAGGCAAGAATGACCCACTGACCGCCATTGCGCGGGGTCCAGAAGATCGGCGGCGCCTCCTTGACGAGCTCGGCGACGCGCCTCACGGGATCAGCCAGCAAGCCGGGATCCCGGTACGCGTCGAAATCGTATACCACCGAGTCCGGGATATGCGCCGGCTTCGGCACTGCGGGATTCAAAGGGGCAACTGCATTCATCGAACTCTCCGATTGCGTGTCCGATTCGTCGGGCCGATTGCTATGCCGTCTTCTTGGCGTAGCCTGCAATCATCGCGCTGATATCGACCTGACCCGTCGAAACGCCGCCGATGAAGCCGCCGTCCACGGGGAACGCAACGCCGTTGACGTAACTTGCGGCGTCGCTGTTGAGGAATACGAGCGGGCCCGCCTGCTCCTCGGGCGTCGAGCGGCGGTTGATGGGTTGCGTGGCCGCGGAAATGACCGAGGCCGCAGTCTTGGATTCGAATTCCGACATCATCGGCGTCTGTGTAGGTCCCGGCAGCGTGCAATTGAGCCGGATGCCGCGCTTGATCAGATGCGCGGCAGTCATCATCGTCCAGACGATCATGGCCTCCTTGGAGAAAGAATAGCCTTCGCCCACGGTCTCCAGGTTGCCCTCGCACCATTTGATGGCACCGGCATAGGTGTCGTTCTTCAGCAGTTCCATGATGACGGGAACCTTGCGGCTCCAGCCGAAGCCGGCAGTCGACGCGACGTTCACGATGGCGCCGCCGCTCTGCATCAAGGACAGCATGCGCTCGGTCAGAAACCGGGTGCCGGCGTAGTTGACCTTCATGACCTCGAGCGGTGGGAATGTCTGCGGCAGGCCGGCGCAATTAAAGAGCGCATCGACACGGCCGCCGATCTTGCCGACTGCGGCTTCGATCGATGAAGGATCGCGCAAGTCGATGCGCGTAAACGACGCCAGCGGCAAACTGCTGTCCTTGTAATCGAGGCCGTGGACCTCCGCTCCCAACTTCAAGAGCAATCTGGCCGTCGCCTCGCCCATTCCGGAAAAGCAGCCGCTGACCACAACGCGTTTGTTCCGGTAGTTCACTAAATCAGTCATAGAGTCCTCTTGATTTCAGGCGCAACGGCAGAGTCGTCCTCGATCACGATGATGCGCTCGGGACAGGCGCGCGCGCCGCGCCGGGCGAGTCCTTCCATGCCGGGAGGCACGTCGATCTCCCGGACGGCGATATAACCCTCCTCATCGAGCGGAAACAGTTCCGGAGAAGCGGCTGCGCAGCGGGCATTGCCGACACACTTCGCTTTGTCGATGCGGATTTTCATGCCTCAACCCCGTACCCGTGCCAATAATCGCTCCTGCCTGCTACGATTATACTGAGTATACTTAGTAATGGCGGCGCATTCCGCGGGCGCGCCCCCGTCGGCGGGCGGCGGGGGCTGCGGTATGAACGAGTTGTCCACTTACTTTTCAATAGCTTAGAGATAATTGCGAGATAGTTTAGAGAAATCCGGCGTTCGACGCTGCGAGCCAACTTGATTATACTAGTACACAACGCTGGTGATTAGATACTGGTGCCGGGGTTGCGCGGCACCGTCGCTCACGAAAAACATGCCTGGGAACCTATGAGCCTGTACACCACCCTGCATCTTCACAATGTATCCGCCACCCGCGAGGCCGAATATGGCGCCTGGTTCGATGGGCCGCATCGGGCGGCGGTGGCAAAGCTGCCGGGCTTCGTGGCCATGGACCGTTACGAAGTGACCCCGGAACAGGTCATGCGGGACATCCCGCAACCCTGGCGCTATGTAAGCGTCGTCGACTTCGATTACCCCGATCCCGTGGTCGGCATTCCCCTGCTCGGTCCGCCGATTGCACAGGCGCGCCACGCGGGCCTGATCGCGGATGATGAGACCGAGCGTCTCCACACGTTCCGCCTTTATGGCGACTGGAAGGGCAGTCCCAACTGGCGGCAGTCCGAGCCGTTGTCGGGCGTGAGCATCATCCTCGGCAACTATGTAGCGGGTCGGAAAACGGAGTACCTCAAGTGGTACGAAGAGGTGCACAGCGTCGAGGTATCCAATGTGCCGGGGCATGTGGCCATGAAGCGCGGCGAGTTGTCCCCGCTCCAGGTCGATCCGCACCACTACTGCCCGGGCGACCAGCTGGTCATGTGCGCCCAGCAGACCGATGATCTGGCGTTCACGGTCAAGGATTTCAGTGAACGTGCGCGCGGCGTCAGCCCCAGCGGCATTGCCATGGCGCCACGCTCCTCGTCCGGATCGATTGCGCGTACGGTTCACTATTTCAGGAAAGTCAGCGGTATCCGGTTCTGGGGCACCGGTATCGCATATGCCGGCGATCTGTCCGTCTATCCCGGCAAGACCAACGAAGCCAGGCGCTGAGAAAGTCGCACGGCGCCCGAGCGACCAGTCCAACACCGGAATTCCAAGGAGCAAGGCGTTGTCAAAAATCATTGTCATCACGGGTGCCGGCAAGGGCTTGGGGCGTGCGCTGGCGCGGCGCTTCGCGGCCGACGGCGAACAGGTCGTGTTGCTGGCCCGCACCCAGGCGAAGATTGAAAAAGTGGCCGCCGAGATCGGCGTGCGGGCCATGGCGGTCGCCTGCGACGTCGGATCCCCGGATTCGGTGCGCGCGGCCTTCGCTGCGATCGCGAAACGCCACCCCGAAATCCACGTACTGATCAACAATGCGGGGATCTATGAGCCCTTCATGATCGAAGAGGCGCGCGACGAGCAGATCCTGGAGTCGCTCTCGACCAACCTCGCGGGTCCCGTATTCTGCACCCGCGCGGCGATTCCGATGCTGCCGCGAGGCGGCCACATCATCAACGTCAGCAGCGAGTCCGTTGCCGAACCGTATTTCATGCACTCGCTGTACCGCAGCACCAAAGCCGGCCTGGAAAAGTTCTCCGAGGCCATGAGCCGCGAATTGGCGCCCAGAGGAATACGCGTCTCCGTGGTCCGGGCAGGCGCGATGATGGATGAAGACAGCGTCATGAACCTCGAACCGGACGT
>Ga0307516_10000022_pt1 | contig 191854 bp, 175 predicted proteins | sample 19_EM_MG_FD_203310 | JGI IMG/M metagenome (GOLD analysis project Ga0307516, IMG submission 203310) | Populus trichocarpa ectomycorrhiza microbial communities from riparian zone in the Pacific Northwest, United States - 19_EM | ecosystem: Host-associated > Plants > Roots > Unclassified... | reverse complement strand
CCGCCCCGGACCCGCCGGCGCTCTCCGGAACCCGGATGCCCAGGGCCCCCATCTCGCCCAGGGACGCCTGCAACGCCGCGTCGAACCCCAGAGGCTCGGCCGCCCGAACCCGCGCAATGCTGGATTCTTCCTCGAAGAACCGCGCGAAGCTGTCGCTCAAAAGCGTGTGGTCGTCCGAAAGCTCAATGTTCAACATCTGGGAAACTCCGCCCTAATGACCTGTGCTCGAAAATCGAGTGTCTCAATTGTCGCCGTGGGGCGAGCGGCCTTGAAAAATGACCGCCGTCGCCGCCCCGTGGCATGTCGCCCTTCCGCCCTGAATTGGCGAAAGTTGTCGCATGGGCGAAATCTAGCCCGTGGCGGCGGAGCGCCACAAGTGCGATGCGGCTGGCCGTGCCGGTGGCGCGCCCGCGGTTTCCGCGCTAACTTTTTCATTCGGGCGCCGGATATCGCGCCTGAAGGGAGACGATCAATGGACGACGCTGGCCTGCAGGACTTCTCCTATTTCCTGAGCGGGATCGAGCGGGTCGCCACGGACAGCTCCTTCCTGGTGAGCTCGTCGAAGTACCTGAACGAGCCGGCGATCCGCGACTGGATCGCCACCCACTTCCTGCGCAAGAACGGGCCGGACGTTCCGACCTCGAGCGACACGTCCAACGGCCTGATCCCCGCGCTGAACCGTATCCGCGACTACGACCTGCTGGACCGCCTGATCGCCGAGGAGAAGGCGAAGAACCCGAAGTTCCGCGCCTGGCTGGAGCACAAGCCGATCTGCCGGCTGAACGTCGAGGATTTCGGCAAATACGAGCCCGGGACCTTCGGCGGGATCTACCACCGCTATCTGGTGGAAGGCGGCTATGCGCTCAATCTCGGCTGGACCTTCCCCGACATGTCGAGCGATCGGGACTACATCCTGTTCCGCTCCGGCCAGGTCCACGACTTCGACCACCTGATCACCGGCGGCGGCTTCAATACGCTTGGCGAGCTGCTGCCGATCTTCCTGCGCCTGACCAACCTGCACGCGCACATGTCCGCGGAGCTGGCCCACGAGCTGTTCCCGATCTACGTGTTCGGCGGCCTGCGCATGGTGTTCCGCTCGGCGCTGCACTACCCGGAAACTTGGCTGACCGTGCTGGGCCTGATGCAGCGCGGCTTCGAGATCGGCCTGAATTCCGAGTGTCTGCTGATGGCGGACTATGAGAGCGTGTTCCACCTGCCGCTGGCGCAAGCCCGCCAGGCGCTTGGCGTGCGCGGGGCCGAGGACGTCGACACCGTCGCGGCCTCGCGGATCTTCGACGGCCTCACCGCCGGGGCCTGACCGCCAGGGCGCACGCCCGAAGACGAACAAGACGACAGACGTCCGGGCCAGACAGCGCCTGGACGACGAATTAGAGAGGATGACGATGACGGATCGCGTGGTTCGGATCGGCGGGGCGTCCGCCTTCTTCGGCGACAGCGCCCAGGGCGTGCCGCAGCTTCTCAGCGCCAGCGGCGGGCTCGACTATCTGGTGTTCGACTCCCTCTCCGAGTCGGTGATGGGGAACCTCGCGCGCGCGGCCAAGGCCGATCCGCAGACGGGCTTCGTCAAGCGCTTCATCGACCTGCAGATCGGCCCCTACCTGAAGGAGATCGCCGAGCGGGGCGTCAAGATCATCACCAATTCGGGGGGGCTGCAGCCGGCCAGGTGCGCCGAGGCTGTGCGGGCGAAGCTCGCCTCGCTGGGCCTGAACCTGAAGGTCGCCGCGATCGAGGGCGACAACCTGTCGGCGCGGGTGGACGAGCTGAAGGCGCTCGGCCTGAAGGAGATGTTCTCAGGCCAGCCGATGGCCGAGATTCTCGACGGCGCCGACCAGGTGATGAGCATCACCGCCTATACGGGGGCCTTCCCGATCGCCCAGGCGCTGGACGACGGCGCGGACATCGTGATCTGCGGCCGGGTGGTCGATTCCGGAACGACCCTCGGCGCCCTGATCCACGAGTTCGGCTGGGGACCGGACGACTTCGACCTGCTGGCTGCTGGGACCCTGGGCGGACACCTCCTGGAATGCTCGACCCAGGTTTCGGGGGGCACCTTCACCGACTGGCGCGACGTGCCGGACTGGGCGAACCTCGGCTTCCCCATCGGCGTCTTCAAGGCCGACGGCTCGATGGTTTTCACCAAGCCGGAGAAGAGCGGCGGGCTGGTCTCGGTGGGCACCATCTCCGAGCAGCTGCTCTACGAGGTCTCCAACTCGGGGGCCTATTTCGTGCCGGACGTGGTCTGCGATTTCTCGCAGGTGAAGATCGAGCAGGTGGGTCCCGACCGGGTGGCGCTGTCCGGCGCGCGGGGCCTGTCGCGCACCTCGACCTACAAGATGTGCATGACCTATGACCGAGGCTGGAAGGCGATCACCGCCTATCCGGTGGTGGGGATCGAGGCCGCGGCCAAAGCCGAGCGGCTGGGCGAGGCCCTGGTCAACCGCACGCGCGAGATCTTCCGCCAGCGGAACCTGGGCGACTGGGCGCGGACCAAGGTCGAGGTGGTCGGCTCCGAGGCGGCCTATGGCGACAAGGCCGCGCCGGCCTCGCGCCAGATTCGGGAGGTCGTCTGCCGGGTGGCGGGGGAGCATGCGGACAAGGCGGCCATCGACATCTTCGGCGAGGAGTCCCTGACCCTGATCACCACCCTGGTCGGGGCGTCGGTCTCGATGCAGCAGGTGGCCGTCCCCATGCAGCACCTGGGCGGCTTCCTCCTGGAGAAGTCGAAGGTCTCGCTGGAGGTCGTCACGGCTGAGGGCCGCAAGCCGGTCCGCATCGCGACTGAGGGCGGCTACCGCGCCGCGCTGACGCCAGACCCGCCCCTGCCGCCGGCGCCGGCCGACGCCGAGGTGGAGGTGCCGCTGATCGCGCTCGCCTGGGCGCGCAGCGGCGACAAGGGCGACCTCTTCAACGTGGCGGTGATCGCCCGCAAGCCGGAATACGTGCCCTATATCGCTGCGGCCCTGACGCCGGGGGCCCTGGCGCAGCAATATTCCCACGTCTTCAACGATGGGGCGAAGCGGGTCGTCGAGCGGCAGTATGCGCCAGGCTTCCACGCCCTGAACTTCCTGGTGCGCGAGACCATGGGCGGGGGGCTGGCCTCCAACCTGCGGTTCGATTCCTGCGCCAAGGGCCTGGGCCAGCAACTGCTCAGCCGGATGGTCCCGGTCTCCCGCGCCATCGCCCGGGAGGTGGAGCCCAGGGTGCGCCAGATCGAGGCCGTCGAGGCGTACGAAGGGGTGGCGTGAGGAGCGGGCCTCACACCGTCGCGATGGGCGATGTCGGTGAACCGACCGCGCCGGGAAGGCGCAGAGGCGGGGCGGTGAGGAGGCAGGCGCTGCGCTGGTTGGCCAGCAGCCAGTCGGCCAGATCCTTCAGGTACCAGAGCTCGCCCAGGAAGATGCCCTGCTTGAAGAGGCAGAGCTCATGCAGGGGCATGGAGGTGTGCGAGCCGGCGGGCGGCGGCAGGTTCTCTTTCTCGACCGCGAGGTTGTCGGAGCAGATCGCCACGATGCCGCTGTCGACGATCCATTTCTGCAGGCGCTGGTCGTAGCCGTCGAAGCCCGCGCAATTGGCGTAGAGCGTCTCGCGGTCCGGCTGCTTGTTCATGCTGAGCAAGAGCTCGTCATAGCCGGTGTAGAGCAGCAGGAAGTCGCCCTTCTGGACGTCGACCCTCTGTTCGTCGATCACCCGCATCAGGTCATCGTAGCCGACGGCCCGGCTCTCCTTGCCCCAGATGGCGTGAGCATTGATCATCGAGGCGCGGCCCTGGGGGCAGGCCTCGGCCAGGGTCTCGATCCCCATCTTCTTGGCGTAGGGGCCGCCGATGTCGCCTGGGCCCAGCACGTCCTCGCCGGCCCGAAAGCCGTTGTAGCAGACCATCTCGGCCTCGCCGTCGTCGTCGGCGTCGAACATCTGGCCGACGTGGGGCAGGGAGTCCCACTGCGTCGAGTACTGGGTGTTGAGGGTGACGCCGTCGTCTGAGCAGGTGTCGCAGCATCCGTCCCAGCGCCGGATCACCGAATTGTAGATCAGGCGGCCGTCGTCGAAGGTGGAGGCGAACAGCTTGGGCGGCTTGCGCGCACCGATCAGGGCGTCGCCGCCGGGCACGTCGAGCGGCAGGCTGAGGATGAAGGCCTTGCCCTCCTTGACCTCGCGCACGCCCGCAAGGCGCCGCTCGGGGGTGAGGTCGTTCATCCGGCCGATCTGGTCGTCCGGTCCGAAATCGCCCCAGTTCGAGCCCTCGGGCCGCTTCTTCCAGCGCATGGCGTTTCCTCCCACGATTTATTCCGGCCGCGCCCGCGGGGTCAGGCGGCGGCTTCTTCGCGCAATCCGGCTGCCCGCGGCTCGGTGCTGAGCTGGCGATGCTGGCTTGCGATCATCTTGCGCAGCCGCAGGCTCGCCTCGCCTCGGGCGAAGGCCGACAGCAGGCTGGCGAGGGCGAACTTGGCCTCGGCGGCGAAGCGGGCCTCGGAGATCCGGCCCAGCACCCAATCCGACACGACGCCGCTGAGCACCTGGGTCACCAGCACGTTGAGCACCGCCGTGTCGACGGCCGGCCGCAAGAAGCCTTCCTCGACGGCCTTGGCGAGGAGGTTGTGCCAGAACATGCGCGGATGCTTCAGCCAGGCGTCGCGGGCCGGGTTCGGCGCCGCCCCGGTGTCGCGCCGCATGATGGCGCGGTAGAAGTTGGGGTCGGCGGCGTAGAGGCCCGCGGAGATGTCGATGGCGTCGAAGATGCGGTCCAGGGAATCGACGGACCGGGCCTCGGCGACCAGGGCCGCGTAGTGCAGGAGGTCCTGCTCGTAGACGCCGGTGAGGATGGCGTCCTTGGAGGCGAAGAGGTTGTAGAGGGTCGACAGACTGACCCCGGCGCGCGCCGCCACGGCCTTGACCGACAGATCGTCGACCCCGCCCTCGCGCAGGAGCTCCCAGGCGGCGTCGACGATCCGCGCGCGACGCTCGCCCTTGGCGGCTTCGCGGCGGGACAGCCGGGGCGGCGTGATGTCCAAACGGGGCGGTCCTTCATCGAGTCGGCGCGCGCCGCGCCGGCTGCGAGCATGCAGAAACCTGGAGCCAATTCCAAGTTTGCATTTGACAAAGTCGGAATTGATTCCAGTTTTCGGCCCCATGTCAAAGACGCGTTCCGGGAGGATCTGATGGCGGGCGAGCTGTTCCAGTCGGCCAAGGCTCAGCTGGCGGAAGAGGGCTGGTGCGTGCTGCCCGACGTCCTCTCGGCCGACGAGGCGCGCCACGCCCTCGAGCGCCTTTGGGCCATCGCGGAGGCCAACAAGCGCGCCGGACGCGACACGCCCGTCCCCGGGCTCGACCCCAACGCCCAGAACGTGCGGGTCTACAACCTCATCGACTCGGACCCGGTGTTCCGCGACCTCATCCAGAACGAGACGGCGCTGGAGATGGTGCGTGCGGTGCTGGGGCCGGAGTTCACCATTTCCAACTTCACGGCCAACATCGCCCGGCCGGGTTCGGGCTCGATGGCGATGCATTCGGACCAGTCGCTGGTGGCGCCGGAGCCGTGGCTGCAGCCCTGGTCGGTGAACATCATCTGGTGCCTGAGCGACGCCAGCTTCGAGAACGGCGCCACCCTGTTCATCCCCGGCAGCCAGAACTGGCGCACGCGCGCCGAGGTCCCGGCGGACGCGAACCAGCGGCTGCGCGCCTTCGAGGCCAAGGCCGGCTCGATCGTGGTGATGGAGGGGCGCATCTGGCACACCTCCGGCGCCAACATCACCCAGGACCAGGACCGGGCGCTGCTGTTCGGCTACTACGCTGCGCCGTTCCTCCGCCAGCAGGTCAACTGGGCGGTGACGATCCCGCAGCCGCTGCAGGCCGAGCTCTCGCCGCAGATGCGCCATTGGCTCGGGATCGAGACCCTCGCGAACCGCGCCTTCTCCAAATACATCCTCCCCAATCGAGAAACTGAGACCCAATGACCGACAAGCTGCGCTTCGGCGCCTTCATCGCCCCGTTCCACGCCCTGGATGAAAACCCGACCCTGGCCCTCCACCGCGACCTGGAGCTGGTCGAATGGCTGGACAAGCTGGGCTATGAGGAAGCCTGGATCGGCGAACACCATTCCTGCGGCTACGAGCTGATCGCCAGCCCGGAGGTGTTCATCGCCGCCGCCGCCGAGCGGACCAAGAATATCCGCCTGGGCACGGGGGTCTCCTCGCTGCCCTACCACCATCCGCTGATGCTCGCCGACCGCATCAACCAGCTCGACCACATGACCCGTGGGCGGGTGATGTTCGGGGCGGGCCCCGGCGCCCTGCCCACAGACGCCATGATGATGGGCATCGAGATCGCCAAGCAGCGGGACATGATGGACGAGGCGCTGGACGCCATCATCCGGCTGCTGCGCGGCGAGACCGTCAACATGCAGACGGACTGGTTCACCCTGAAGGACGCGCGCCTGCAGATGACCCCCTATTCGCGCCCCAGCGTCGAGATCGCGGTGGCCAACCAGGTTTCGCCAACCGGCGCGCGGGCGGCGGGCAAGCACGGGGTGAGCCTGCTCTCCCTGGGCGCCACCATGACGGCTGGGTTCAACGCGCTCAGCTCCAACTGGAAGGTGGCCGAGGATCTGGCGTCCGACCACGGCAAGAGCGTCGACCGGTCGGGCTGGCGGCTGGTGGGACCGGTCCACATCGCCGAGACGCGGGAACAGGCGCGGGCGAACGTCGCCTTCGGGCTGGAGAAGTGGCTCTACTATTTCCACGAGATCGCCGCCCTGCCGATGGCCCCGAGCGGCGCGGATCCGGTGCAGGAGCTGATCGACCGCGGCATGGCCGTGATCGGCACGCCGGACGACGCGGTCGCCCAGATGGAGCGTCTGGACAAGCAGTCGGGCGGCTTCGGCGCCTTCCTGCACCTGGCGCACAACTGGGCCGACTGGGACGCCACCAAGAAGTCCTACGACCTGTTCGCCCGCTATGTGACGCCGAAGTTCCAGGGCCTGAACGAGAACCGCAACGCCAGCGTCGCCGCGGCCCAGGCGGGTCGGCCCGACGCGGTCGCCCAGAACAGCGCCGCGGTGACCGCGCGCATCGCCAGCCATGTGGCGGAGAAGGGGGCGGAGACGATCAACCCGATGCTCCTCAAGGCCGTGGGGCTGGACAAGGCGGCCGAGTAGGACGGCTTTCCGCATCTCCGCACCGCAGGGCGCTGCGAGTTGACCCCAGCGCCCTGCGGCGCGAGCATCTGAAACCGATACCGCTATGGAGGCTTCGATGGCTGACGGAACGCATCCGCCCGTGGTGTCGCTGAAGGGCCAGGTCAGCGACGAGGAATGGCGTCTGAGGGTCGACCTCGCCGCCCTCTATCGGCTGGCGGCCCTGAACGGCTGGGACGCCGGGATCGCGACGCACATCTCGCTGCGCGTCCCCGGGCCCGAGCACCACTTCCTGATCAACCCCTTCGGGTGGTTCTTCGAAGAGATCAGCGCCTCGTCCCTGGTGAAGATCGATTGCGACGGGAATATCGTCCAGGAGACGCCCTACCGGGTGAACCCGGCGGGCTTCGTCATCCATTCGGCGATCCACATGGCGCGCGAAGACGCCGCCTGCGTCATCCATCTGCACACGGACGAAGGGATCGCGGTCGCCTCGCAGACCGAGGGCCTGCTGCCGATCACCCAGTTCGGGGCGCTCACCTGCGGGCGGCTGGCCTATCACGAGTTCGAGGGCGTGGCCCTGAACCTCGGGGAGCGCGAGCGGCTGGTGGCCGACCTGGGCGACAAGACGGTGATGCTGCTGCGCCACCACGGCACCCTGGCGGTCGGCCCCACGGCGGCCGAGGCCTGGTCGCGGATGGTCATACTGGAGACCGCCTGTCGCCAGCAGATCATGGCGCTCACCGCCGGCCGGGATGGGGTCAAGCTCGTGCCGCAGGCGGCCGTGGACATGATGGCCGAGCAGTTCCGAGGCGGGACGATGGCCCGCGAGGGGGCGGAACTCGCCTGGCCGGCCTATTTGCGCCGGTTGAACCGGACCTTGCCCGGCTACGACGCCTGAGCGACGAGAAAGCCGTCGCTGCGACGGCAACTCGCCGCTTGACGGGCTAGAACATCTATCTCAAGAAAAAACTATATTGAGTTGAGTTTTGCGACGGCTTTCCCCTCGCATCGCTTTTTTTAGCAGTCGTCAGCAAGGCGGAGAGCCGAGCATGTCATTTCCAAGCCGCAAGGCGGCGATCGTCGGCGTCTACAACAGCAAGCAGCAGAAGAGCCTTCCAGGCACGGCCTGGCATCTGGAGCTCGAGTGCATCAGGGGCGCGCTCGACGACGCCGGCCTGACGCACAAGGACGTCGACGGCCTGATCCCCATGGCCTTCCACACGCCGCTGTCGCTGCACATGCAGTGGGCCGAGCAGCTGGGCGGCCGGGCGGTCAGCTTCATCGACGTCGGCGGCGGCGCCGGGGCGGTCAGCAAGGCGGCGCTGGGCGTGGCCTCGGGCATGGCCAATGTGGTGGTGATCTTCTTCGGCAACGCCGGTGTGCGCCTGGGGCCGCAGGGCAACGCCCTGGCGCATGGCGCGCCGCGGGTGGGCGACATGAACTACATGATCCAGGGCGCCTATATGTCGCCGTGGTACGCCCTGTGGACCCGGCGCTACATGGCCCAGTACGGCGTGCCGGCCGAGCACCTGGCCGAGTATTCGGTGATCGCCCGCCACCACGCGGTCCTGAACCCGGACTCGGTGATGGGGGTGAAGGGCGAGATCACGGTCGACGACGTGTTCAATTCGCGGATGATCTCCGATCCGCTGCACCTCTTGGAATGCCCGCTGGATAACGACGGCGGCTACGCCATCGTCGTGGCCTCGGAGGAGGTGGCGCGCAGCTGCCGGAAGGCGCCGATCTGGATCCTGGGCGGGGCCGAGGCGGTCTATACCGACCCCTATCAGTCCATCACCCCGGACTGGATCTCCAGCGAGACCCAGGCGGTTCGCGCCACCGCGAACAAGGCCTTCGCCATGGCCGGCGTCAGCCGCGACGACATCGACACCGCCGGCCTCTACGACTGCTTCCCGGTGACCATGGCGCGGGACCTGGAGGAGATGGGCTTCTGCAAGGTGGGCGAGGGCGCAGAATACATCCACGCCGGCCACGTGGCGCTGGGCGGCAAGATGCCCTGCAACACCGACGGCGGCCTGCTGTCGGGCAGCCACAACGGCAACCCCAGCGGGATGCAGGTCACCGAGGTGACCAAGCAGCTGCGCGGCGAATGCGGCGTGCGGCAGGTGCCGGGCGCGAAGATCGGGGTTGCGCTGTCGCAGGGCTGGGCCGTCCATGGCCTGGCCGGCACCGTCATCCTGGCGGCGGACTGAGAAGGGAAGCGCGATGAACGAACCTTACCTGAAGCCGCTGCCCCAGAAGCAGCCGGAGAACGCCCCGCTCTGGGAAGGCCTGGCCCAGCGCGAATTCCGCGTGCCCAAGTGCGATAACTGCGGGGCCTGGAACTGGGTGCCCTATCCGGCCTGCCGCGAGTGCCTGTCCGAGGACCTGACCTGGACCAAGGTCAGCGGCAACGGAACGCTGTTCTCCTACACCATTGTCCACCGCGGCCTGGGCGCCTTCCACAAGGAGGTCCCGTATGTGATCGGCCTGGTGGAGATGGAGCTCACCGGCGGCAAGCGCTCAGTGATCGTCCTGGGCAATATCGTCGGCGTGCCGCACGACGAGCTCCAGGTTGGCATGCCCCTGAAGATGACCTTCAAGGACATCGAGGGCGAAGACGTCACCCTGTGGGAATTCACCAGCCGGGAGGGCTGAAGCATGACCGACGTGACGGCGTCCGACGCGATCATCAATGACGAAATGCGCGCGGCCCAGGGGCGCGTGCTGAGTTCGCGGTCGTCCTATCCGATCTCGGCCTCGGACATCCGCAAGTGGGCCATCGCGGTCTACCATCCCGAGCCTCCGCCGGCGAAATACATCGGCTCCGGCGCGGCCGGGGGCGAAGCGCCCCTGGTCGCCCCCGAGGAGTTCAACCCGTTCGCCTGGGCCACGCCCGGGGCCAAGCCCAAGCCCGCCGACGTGAGCGCCAATTTCCTCGAGAACCAGATGGGCATAACCCCGCCGCCAATGCAGTTCATGGTCAACGGCGGCTCGGTCTGCGAGTACGGCGCGCCCATGTGCGAGGGCGACGTGATCTCCACCAACTACAGCCTCAAGGGCTACACGGTGAAGCAGGGCAAGAAGGGTCCCCTGCTGATCACGGAGATGCAGGACCGCTGGACCAACCAGAACGGTGAGGTGGTCCGCACCACCACCATCACCCTGGTGCGTTACTAGGAGGGATCGGACATGACGCAGATGAACCTGACGCCGGGCGCCGAGATCCCGGCCTTCGTGCGCAAGCAGGACTTCGACGCCTGGAACCGCTACGCCGCGGTCAATGACGAGTTCGTCCCCATCCACATGGACGACGGGCCGGGCCGCGAGGCGGGCTTCCCCACCGCCATCGGCATGGGCAACCTGGCGTGGGCCTATCTCCACAACATGCTGCGGGCCTGGCTGGGCGACGCCGGCGAGATCCGAAAGATCTCGGTCTCCTATCGCCAGCCGAACCTGCGCAAATCCACCGTCGCCACCCATGGCAAGATCACGCAGGTGACCGCGGGCGCCGCCGGCTCGGAGGTCGAGCTCGACCTGTGGGTCGACGACGACGCCGGCCGGGTGCTGATGAACGGCCAGGCCACCGTGACGGTGAGGGCCCGGTGAACGCCCAGGCTCCTGTGCGGCGGCTCGAGCAGATCATCGCCGAGTCGCTGGCCGGGCCGCGGGACGAGCTGGCGATAACCTGGGAAGGCCAAACCTACGACTGGGGCTGGATCAGCGACGCCGCCGCCCGCATGAAGCGCGCCCTGGCGACGACCGGCGCGCCCAAGGACCAGCCGGTCGGCTTCATCCCGCGCCAGTGCCCCGAGGCCGCCGCGGCCTTCCTGTCGCTGCTGGCCGAAGGCCGGTCGATGACGATGATCTATTCGTACCAGACCGTGGAGGCGATGGCCGCCGACGTGCGTAAGCTGCGCACGTCCGTCGTCGTCGCGAACGAAACGGACTGGACCGAGCCCCTGATCTTGGCGGCGCAGGAGATCGGCGCGGCCGGCGTGGCGCTGTCGCGGGACGGCGGGGTCGCCCTGGTTCCTGGCCTGGAGAAGGTCGGGCCCGGCGAGCACCGTCCGCCCCCGCCGCAGACCTCGATCGAACTCCTGACCAGCGGCACGACCGGGCCGCCCAAGCGCTATCCGATCCCCTTCGAGCAGTTCCGCCGCTGCATGCTGAACTCGAGCTTCGAGCTGGGCGACGGCTCGGCCGACAAGCGCCCGGCCCAGATCACGGTGCCGATCGCCAACATCTCGGGGATCTACGGATTCATCGTGGCCGCGGCCCTGCGCCGGCCGGTGATCCTGGAGAACAAGTTCAGCCTGGATAGCTGGCGCAACTACGTCCGCACATATCGCCCGGTGAACCTGGGCGGTCCCCCGGCCATCGTGAAGATGATCCTGGACGCCGACATTCCGCCCGAGGAGCTGTCCAGTTCCAAGTTCATGACCATCGGCATGGGGCCGGTCGACCCGGTGCTGCGCCGCCAGTTCGAAGCGAAATACGGCTTCCCGATCCTGCCCTGCTATGGCGCCACAGAGTTCGTCGGCGCGGCCACGGCGATGACGCTGGACGATCACCTCAAATACGGCGAGGCGAAGTTCGGCTCGGTCGGCCGGGGGGTCCGCGGCGTCACCCTGCGCATCCGCGACCAGGAGTCCGGCGAGGTCCTTCCGGAGGGCGACGAGCGGATCGGGATCGTCGAGGTGCTGCACGACGACATCGGCCCGGAGTGGATCCGCACCACCGACCTGGGCCGGCTGGACGCCGAGGGCTTCCTCTATCTGCACGGCCGCGCGGACGGGGTGATCAACCGCGGCGGCTTCAAGATCCATCCCCTGGCCATCGAGACCGTGCTCCTGCAGCACCCGGCGGTGGCGGCCTGTTCGGTAGTGGGCGTCCCGCATGAGCGGCTGGGTTGGGTTCCGGTCGCGGCCGTCGAGCTGAAGCCGGGGGCGGAGGCGCCGGGCATCGCGGACATCGACGCCTTCCTGCGCAAGGGCCTTCCGGCCACCAACATCCCCACGGACTACAGGATCGTGGACGAGCTGCCGCGCACGCCGTCCCTGAAGATTCGGGTGGACGCGGTGCAGGAGCTGTTCACGAAGGCGGCGGTCTAACGCCCCTCCCGGCGCTGGCGGTCGCCGGCGAAATGCCTTCTAGTTAGAACATTGCGACAAGGGGAGGTCAGCTTGGACGCTCTGGAAAAGCTGCTGGCGATCGAGGAGATCCACCAGGTCAAGGCGCGGCGCTGCCGCGCGGTCGATCAGAAGGACTGGGAACTCTATATCGACTGCCACACGCCCGACTGCCGCTCGAACGCCGCCGGGCCAGGCGGGAGGGTCGGCGCCAAGGCGATGGCCGAGGGCGTGGCGGCCCAGCTCGCCGGCCGCACCTCCGTGCACCACGTCCACTCGCCCGAGATCGAGATCACCTCCGAGACCACGGCCAAGGGGATCTGGGCCATGGAGGACATGCTCTGGTGGGAGGCGAAGGGCGAGCAGCGCTGGAGCCACGGCTACGGCCACTACTACGAGACCTACGAGAAGCGGGACGGTCGCTGGCTGATCTCCAGCCGCGAGCTGCGGCGGACGCGTGGTGGACGAAGGCGTGGGCGCCAAACCCCGCGCCTGAACGCGCATCCGCGGCTTCCGCGGGCCATCTGATTGCGGTACTTCTATTGCGCGCGACGCCGCCGTGATCGGCGAATTCCATAAAACCTGACGTCGCCGACAGGGAGGTATGATGGACGCTTTGCAGACGCTCCTGGCGATCGAGGAGATCCGCCAGCTGAAGGCGCGGCGGGTTCGCTGCATGGACGAAAAGGACTGGGCCGGCTACGCCGCCTGTCACACGCCCGATGCGGTGTCCTACACCTTCCAGTCAGAGAACACCGGGGCGACGGCGCCCATCGTCGGCGCCGAGGCGATCGCCGAGCGGCTGAAGGCGCAGCTCACCGGCCGCACGACCTGCCACCAGATCCACGCCCCCGAGATCGATCTCGCCTCCGAGACCACCGCCACCGGCATCTGGCCGATGGAGGACATGCTCTGGTGGGAGGAGGGCGGCCAAAAGCACTGGATCCACGGCTACGGCCACTATCGCGAGACCTATGAGAAGCGGGACGGCCGGTGGCTGATCAAGAGCCGGGCGCTGTCGCGAATCCGCGTCGATCGCGGGGTGGGCGCCGCGCCGGACGCCATGCACGCCAGCGCCAAGGGCTGACGCTCATGACCCTCAACTATGATGGACGGGTCGCCCTGGTCACCGGCGGCGGCCGCGGCCTGGGGCGCGCGCACGCCCGGCTGCTGGCGGCGCGGGGCTGCAAGGTGGTGGTCAACGATCCCGGCTCGACCACGAGCGGCGGGGCTCCACAGGAGGACCCGGCCGCGGACGTGGTGCGCGAAATCCGCGAGGCCGGCGGCGAGGCGGTGGCCGACCGGCACAGCGTGCTGGGCGAGGCGACAGCGGCTGTGGAGACGGCGATCGCCGCGTTCGGGCGGCTGGACATCCTGGTGAACAACGCCGGCAACCTGTTCGGCGGCCTCCTGGCCGACCTGACGCCGGAGGACTGGTGGAGCGTCGCCGACGTCCACTATCGCGGCACGGTGGATATGACCCGGGCGGCGTGGCCGCACCTGGTGAAGTCCGGCGCGGGGCGGGTGGTGAACACCGCCTCGACGGGCATGCTGGGCAATCCGCGGGCGACCAACTACGGCTCGGCCAAGGCGGCAATCTTCGGCTTCACGCGGTCGGCGGCGCTGGAGGGCGCGCCCCAGGGGATCAACGTCAACTGCATCCTGCCCTCGGCCTGGACGCGGATGACCGGCACCATGAACGCCCCGTTGATCCGCGAGGCCCTGGAGACAGGCTTTCCGCCCGAGCATGTGGCGGCGCTGGTCGCCTGGCTCTGCCATGCCGAGACGAAGGTCAACGGCGAGACCTTCTGGGTCGGAGGCGGGCGGGCGTCGAGGATCGTCATCGCGACGGGGCCGAGCGTGAAGACGCCGGATAGCACGCCGGAAGCCTGGGCCGCGCGCCAGGGCGAGCTGCTGGCGGACGGGCCGTTCACGTCGCTGCCGACCATGAACGACGCCTTCATGCGCGAGCTGCGCGACGTGACGCCCAACGCCGAAGAGGTGATCGCGGTGATCCAGTCGGCCGGCGTCGCCTCGACCGTCGCCAAGGGCTGAGGCGGCTCACGGCTTCACGAGGTCAGGTGGTCAGGGCGCCGCCGTTCAGCTGGACGGTCTGGCCGGTGAACCATGCCGCTTCGGTTGAAGCCAGATAGAGGCAAAGGGCGGCCACATCCTCGGGGGCGCCGCGGCGCCCGCTCGGGAGGCGCTTGGCGAGGTTGTTCAGCACCGGATCGTCGGTCTGGCGGATCAGGCCGAGGGCGACCGTATTGGCGGTGATCCCGTGCGGTCCGTTCTCCACCGCCATGTGGCGCATAAAGGAGATCGCGCCGCCCTTGCCTGCGCCATAGTGGCTGACTCCGATGCCAAGGCCGTGGGTGCCGGCGTTGGAGGCCATGGCGATCAGCCGCCCCCACTTCTTCTCGATCATGCCGGGCAGCACGGCGTGGACGCAATTCAGCACGCCGTAGAGGTTCACGGCGATCGGCGCGTTCCAAAGCTCCGGCGGCATCTCGGAGAAGGGCATCATCTTGAGCATGCCGCCTGCGCCGCCGTTGCCCGCGTTGGCGACCAGGATGTCCACCGATCCGGCCAGGGCCGCCTCGCCGGCGGCGACGCCGGCCTTCACGGCCGCAAGGTCGGTCACGTCGAAGGCCGCGGCGACGGCCTTGCCGCCGGCCGCGCGGATCTCCTCGGCCATGGCTTCGGCGCGCTCGGCGACGACGTCGTTGACGATCACCGCCGCTCCCTGGCGGGCGAACAGGCTGGCGATGCCCGCCCCTGCGTTCTGGCCCGCGCCGGTGACGAGGGCGACCTTGCCGGTGAGGTCAAAGATGGGATGGGCGTCGGTCATGGCGGGCTCCTTCAGGCGGGGTTTGCAGGACTGTCACGGTCGGCCCAGGCCTCGGCGTCGTCCATCGCGCGGCGCATGGGCTTCATGGCCACGAACAGGCAAAGCATGGCCAGGGGACAGACGATCAGGGCGTTCAGCGCGATCGCCCACCCGACCTTGGCGTCGTCGTGGAAGACGTAGGTGGTCAGGGCGCCCACCAGGGTCGGGCCGACGCCTGTGCCGATCAGGTTGAAGACGAAGAGGTAGGCCGCCGATATCTGGCCCCGGTAGTTGTTGGGGGTGACGAGCTGGAGGGCGGCGGGACCCGCGCCGGCGAAACCGGTCGCAATCTGGAAGATGCACAGGAAGACGATGTAGACCCAAAGGCTCGTCGTGGTCATGGCGACCAGCAGGGCCACGACGATCACCGCCGCCGCGGCGATGAAGTAGCGCATGTGGGCGTCCTTGACCCCGCGCGAGATCATCCGGTCGCAGACATAGCCGGCGAGAACCGCGCCCCCGATCCCGAACACGATGCTGATCGGCGCCAGGATCGAGACCACCTGGCTGACCGGGATCCCAAAGTTGCGGATCAGGTGCGTGGGGTTCCAGGCCTGCACCCCATTGCCGGCGGCCGCGAGCAGGGCGAAGCCCAGGAAATGGCCGACAAAGAACCGCCAGTTGCCGCGGGCGAAGCCGAGGGTGTCCTTGACGCTGGTGTGGCCGGCCAGCCGCTGGCGGCGGGGCGGATCGGCCATCGTCCAGATCAGGAGGGCGATCAAGAGGCCCGGAGCCCCGGCGACCAGGAAGGCGATCCGCCAGGCGCTGAGATGGCCGAGCACGGGAAAGGTCACGCCCGCCTCCGGCAGCGCCGCGATCAGGAAGCCGCCCAGGAGGAGAGAGACCCCGCCGCCGATATAGGCCCCGGCGCCGAACACCGAAGTCGCCAGGGACAGCCTTCGCTTGGGGAAGGAGTCGCTGAGTATGGAATAGGCGGCGGGATTGAGCGCCGCCTCGCCCGCCCCGACCCCGAAGCGCGCGCCCATCAGCTGGCCGAAGTTGCGCGCCAGGCCGCAGGCGGCCGTGGCCAGGGACCAGACGGCGACGCCTCCGAACACCACCCCGCGCCGTGAGAACCGATCGGTCATCCAGCCGAAGAACAGGCCGAAGGTGACGTAGAACAGGGAGAAGACGACCCCCTGCAGCAGACCCACCTCGAAGTCGGTGATCCCGAGGTCGCGGCGGATATCCCGAACCAGCAGTGCGATGATCTGCCGGTCGAGCAGGGACAGGGAATAGAGCACGGTGAGGACGCCCACCGTCCACCACGCTCGCGCCGCGGGCGGATAGCCGGCGCCGGTCGAGCCGGCCTCGATGGTCGGGGATCCGTTTTCGGGCGTCACGCCCACCGAAGTCACGACGCTAGGCTCCTGGTCACTGGACGCATTTCATCCTTGCGTGGACCCGAGGCGGGCCTTGAAGAAGTCGGCCATGGCCGAGAGCGCCTCGCGCGTCTCGGGCAGGTGCAGGGTCAGCCAGTGGGCGTGCGGCATGGCCTCGAAGACGACGAGGTCGACCTCGGCGCTGATGGTGGCCGGAACCCGCACACGGCCGCCGGTGAGGTCTACCACGCCGTCGGCGTCGATGGCGTAGGCCACGCCTCAGCCCCGCTGCGAGGTGACGTTGCCGCCGTCGGCGAAGATCTCGGCCGCGGTGATGTAGCTCGCCTCGTCCGACAGCAGGAAGCGGACGAGCCGGGCGATCTCCTCGGGCTCGCCGAAGCGGGCGAGCAGGATGCGGCCGGTGATCTTGCCCTCGGCGTCGGCCTGCTTGACCCGTTGGGCCATCGGGGTGTCGATGAAGCCCGGCGCGACGGTGTTGATGCGGATCCCGTCGCGGGCCAGCTCGTCGGCCAGCGAGCGGACGAGGGCGGCGACCGCGCCCTTGGCCGCGGTATAGGCCGGCACGCCGGCTGCGCCGAGGTGGGCGTTGATCGAGCTGATCGCGACGGCCGCCGAGCCCGGATTGGCCCGGAAGTCGGGAAGCAGGGCCTGGACCAGGAACATCAGCCCCCGCACATGCACGCCGATGATCGAGTCCCACTCCTCGACCGTCAGCCCCTCGACGCCCGTAGAGCGGCCGGCGCCGGCGCAATAGGCCAGCCCGCCCAGGCTCGGGAGCGCCTTGCGCGCAGCCGCGAGCGCCGGGGCTATGGCGGTGATGTCGCGCAGGTCGATCTCGCAGGCCGTCACGGGGACGTCGTAGGCGGCGGCGATCTGGCGCGCCGCCTCCCGCGCGCCGTCGCCGTTCAGATCCCAGATCGCCACCGGCCGGCCGACGGCCGCCAGGGCGCGCGCCGTGGCGAAGCCGATGCCCGAGGCGCCGCCCGTGATGATCACGCCCGTGGAAGGCTCGCCCAGGCGCGGGCGCAGGTCGGGATTCATCCTGGGCTTCCTCCAGCCTCGTTATCTGGGCGCCACGATGGGGCGGCGGACCCCTGCGTGCAATGCATTTCCGTTAGTTCTATTCGCGCAGCTTGCTCCTAGGCCCGCTTTCGCTCCAGGGCGTCGCGCAGCAGGGGAAGGCGGTCGTTGCCGAAGTACATGTCGTCGCCGTCCAGAAAGAGGGTGGGCGAGCCGTAGCCGCCGCGGGCGATCAGTTCCTCGACATTGGCGCGCAGGGCGTCCTTGACCTTCGCCTCGCCGACCCCGGCCAGCAGCCAGTCGGCGTCGACCTCGGCCGCCTTGCAGATATCGCGCAGCACCGCGTCCTGCGAGATGTCCAGGTCGGCGCCGAAATAGGCCTCGAAGCATTTGCGCGCGAAGGTCAGGAAGCGCGGGTCGTCTTGCAACAGGATGCAGGCGCGCATGGCCTTGACGCTGTTCACCGGGAATACTTTCGGCGGGAACACCAGGCGCGGAATGCCGACGTGCCGGGTCCAGTCGGCGAGATCCTTGCGCATGTAGGCGGTCTTGACCGGCAGGTTGTTCGCCCGCGCGTCATAGAGGTTCGGATTGACGGCGTTGAAGACCCCGCCGACCAGCAGCGGGCGCCAGACGAGCTCGGCCCCGAACTCCGCCGCCAGGGGCTGGACGGCCTCGAAGGCCAGATAGGTCCAGGGGCTGGAGACGTCGAAGAAGAACTCGATCCTGGCCATGGCGCGCTCCCTGGATTTGTTGATTGGCGTCACCTTACAGGCCCCGCCGGGGCGTGGAAGCCCTTTGCCCGGCGCTTGACTAAAGAGATAGCTCTATCATTCTTCCCACGCGCGTTGTGACGCCCCAAGGGAGGATAGGATGGACGAGGTTCTCGCCGGTAAGACGGCGCTGGTGGTGGGCGCCAGCGATGGGGTCGGGCGCGCCTACGCCCTGGGGCTCGCCCAGTGCGGGGTCCGTGTGGCCGCCGTCGCGCGGCGGGTGCTGCCCAAGGACGGCGAGACCGCCAGCCTCAAGGAGGTGATGGAGGCGGGCCGCGATCTCGGGCCGCCCATTCTCGGCCTCGGCGCCGACATCGGCCGCAAGGCGGACATCGACCGGGTGGTGGACGAGACCCTTGCCCACTTCGGCCACATCGACATCTTCGTCTACAACGCCACGAGCGCCGGCTTTTCCAAGCCGCTGGGGGTCAAGGACGAGCATTGGGACAAGACGCTCGCCCTCAACATCCGCGCGCCCTACGCCTTCTTCCAGCGGATCGTCCCCGGCATGATGGCCCGCCGGTCGGGGAATATCATCTGCCTCTCGACCCGCGCCTCGCTGGCGATCCCCATCGAGGATCCGGCCCACCAGGGCCTCCTGGCCTATGGCGTCGCCAAGGCCGGGCTCAATCGCATGGCGAGCTACTTCGCCGAAGAGCTCAAGCCCTACAATATCGCGGTCAATATGCTCAGCCCCGGCAGTGTGAACGTGCTGGCCGGCGGCAAGGAGCCCACGGTCGAGCAGTTCGCCCCGCCGCTCCTCCACCTGGCCCGGCAAACCGCCGAGACCATGACCGGCCAGTGGCGCAACACGGCGGATTACGGGGTCGCCTGGCCCTAAAGCCGCTTTGACGTGGAAACCGTCGCGCGGGGCGGCTATCGGTCTTGGGCGAGCGCGGCGCCAGGACGGGGCCGCCCCAGCCTTCAGACCTCAGGAGGGAACCATGCCAAGCGAAACCGTAAGCTATGAGGCCGACGGCCTGACGATGAAGGGCCAGCTGTTCCGACCCGCGGGCGCGAGCGGCGCACGGCCGGGCGTGATCGTGTTTCCGGAAGCCTTCGGCCTGGGCGAGCACGCCCTAGACAAGGCCGAGAAGATCGCCGCCCTGGGCTATGTGGCCCTGGCCGCCGACCTGCACGGCGAGGCCAAGCAGTTCACCGATATGGAATCGATGATGCCGGTCCTCGGCCAGCTCGCCCAGTCGCCGCCGAAGGTGCGCGCCCGGGCCACGGCGGCGATGAACGCGCTCACCGCCCAGTCCGGTGTCGACGGCTCCAAGGTCGCCGCGATCGGCTACTGCTTCGGCGGCGCCATGGCCATCGAGCTCGGCTGCACGGGCGCCAATGTGGCGGCCATCGTCGGCTTCCACTCGGGGCTCTCGTCGATCAACGTGGACGGCCTGGGCGCCATCAAGGGCCGGCTGCTGCTCTGCCTGGGCGCGGACGATCCCGGCATCACGCCCGAGCACCGGGCCGCGTTCGAGGCGGGCCTCAAGAAGGGCGGGGTGAGCTGGGACATGCACCTCTACGGCAAGGTGGTCCACTCGTTCACCAACCCCGCGGCCGACGCCATGGGCAACCCCGCGTTCCTCAAATACGACGCGCGGGCGAACACGGAGTCCTTCGAGGCGATGAAGCGCCTGTTCGCCGAGACGCTGGGGTAAGACGCGCTTTTTCCTCCCCTGTCCCGAAGACGACGGGGAGGTGGCGCGCCCCGCAGAGGGCGTGACGGAGGGGGCGGCCAACGCAGGTGCGAACCCGCGCCCCCTCCCCCGGTCTGAACAGCGTCGCAGGGGAGGAAAAGAGGTCAGTGCGCCAGAGCCGCCTGGCCGCGGACGAGGCGGCCGGGCAGGGCGCCGGTGGGCTCGCCGTCGCGATAGGTGACCTCGCCGGAGACGATGGTGGCGCTATAGCCCCTGGCCCGCTGCAGCAGGCGGCTGCCGCCGGCCGGCAGGTCATGGGCCAATGCCGGCGCGCCGAGCGAGAGCTCGTCCAGATCGATCACGTTCAGGTCGGCCTTCAGCCCGGGCGCGATGGCGCCCCGGTCGGTGAAGCCCATGGCCTGGGCGTTGTCGAGCGTGTGGCGCTTGACCAGCCAGCCGAGGTCGAAGCGGTTCGCCCCGGCGTCGCGGCCCCAGTGGGTGAGCAGGAAGGTGGGGAAGCTCGCGTCGAGGATGATGCCCACATGCGCCCCGCCGTCGCCCAGTCCCAGCAGCGTGTTGGGATGGGCGATCATGTCGCGAACCGCGTTCAGCGTCCGGTCGGCGAAGTTGCGCGCCGCGAACAGCACGAACGCCGTCCCGTCCCGCGTCAGGAAGTGGTCGTAGATGACCTCGAGCGGGTGGCGCCCCGTGGCGTGGGCGCGGGCGGCCACAGACGTCTCGGGCTTGGGCACATAGTCGAGCTCGGCCTCGTCCTGCACGTAGAGGTTCTCGTAGTTCCCGTACCGGGCCGTGGCCTTCGGCGGCAGGGCGAGCATCTCGGCGATCGCGCGCTCGCGCACCTGCGGATCCTTCAGGGTCCGCACCATCTCGGCGAACGGCTTGCCGGCGAGCGACTTGTAGGTCTCGGTCTTGGAGACCGGGTTGTTGCTGGACCGCAGGTTCATGAGCGCGCCCACCAGGCGTGAGGCGACCTGGGCCTTGATCGGCAGGCCCTCGGCGCGGGCCGCGTCCATCCGGCCCAGCAGGTCGCGCCAGTTGTCGGGCTCGGAATTGGACTGCATCAGCGAGAAGGAGAGCGGACGCCCGGAGGCGGCGACCACCCGGGTGATCATGTCGAACTCCCCGGCCCGCGTTTCCGGATCAAAGTCGGAGATCAATTCGATGACCCCGGCGCCAGCGTCCGTCACGCCGAGCGCCAGACCCGTCAGTTCGTCCTCGGCGGCCCGCAGGGAGGGGACGGGATCGCCGGCCAGGGTGTTGTGGTTGATGGTGCGCGAGGTGGTGACGCCCACCGCGCCGGCGTGCATGGCCTCGGTGGTCAGGCGGCGCATCTCGGCGATGTCGGCGGGGGTGGCGGGCTCCAGCCGCAGGGCGCGCTCGCCCATCACATAGACGCGCATGGCCGCGTGCGGCAGCTGGGCGGCGATGTCCATGTCGAAGCGGCGGGCGGCCAGGACGTCGAGATATTCCCCGAAGGTTTCCCAGCCCCAGGTCAGGCCCTCGTGCATGACGGCGCCGGGAATGTCCTCCACACCCTCCATCAGCTCGATCAGCCGGTCGCGGTCCTCTGGGCGCACGGGGGCGAAGCCGACGCCGCAATTGCCCATGACGGCGGTGGTCACGCCGTGCCAGCTCGATGGCTGCATCCGCGAGTCCCAGGTGGCCTGGCCGTCATAGTGGGTGTGGATGTCGACGAAGCCGGGGGTGACGATCTTGCCGCGGGCGTCGATCTCCTCGCGGCCGGAGCCGGCGACCTTGCCGACCTGGACGATCTTGCCGGCGACGATGGCGATGTCGGCTTCGTAGAGCGCGCCGCCGTGACCGTCCGCGACGGTCCCGCCGCGCACCACCAGGTCAAAATCCGCCATGACGAACTCCCTAGAAGGGCCGCGTTGGATCGAGGCCCGCAATTCGGTTCCAATTAGGCGCCCAATGGGCCGCCGACTCAAGCGCCGTGGCCGGCGCTCGTTCGGCGGCGCTTCAGGCCTTGGGCGTCAGGATCAGGTCAGCGGGCTCGGGGCTGCGGGTCATCCACCAGAAGTCCACCAGCCGCCAGGGGCAGGACATCGTGTTCCGCCGGTACTTGTTGAGGTAGTAGCTCGACGCCTTGGGGTGGTTCCAGACCATGCGCGCCAGGGCCTCGTCGAGGGCGGCGTTGTAGTCGTCCAGGGCCTGCGGCGTGCACTCGATGGTCTTGGCGTCCGACGTCACCAGGAGGTCCAGCAGGCCCAGAGCGTAGTTGGTCATGGCCTCCGAGGTGAGGTTCTGGCCGGCGCCGTGGTTGGGGGCGCTGTTCGGCCCGTTGACGACGAAGAGGTTCGGGAAGTCCGGGATCAGCATGCCGAGATAGGCCCTGGGGTTCTCGTCGGCCCAGGCCTCGTCGAGCGTCAGGCCGCCGCGTCCGGTGATGGTCAGGGTCGGCAGCATGGGGCGGAAGACGAAGCCGGTGGACAGGACGATCACGTCGACCGGCACGGTCTGGCCGTCCTTGGTGATGATGGCGTCCTCGGTGATCTCGGCGATGCCGCTTTGGTCCAGCGCGACATTGTCGCGGCGGAGCATCTTGTACCAGCCGGCGTCGAGGATGATCCGCTTGCCCATGGGCGGATAGTCGGGCGTCACCTTGGCGATGAGGTCCGGCAGCCCCTCCAGCTCGCTGTTGATGTAGCCCAGGAGGATCTGGCGGCGCCGCTCGTTCGGGGCGGAGACCGAGACGTCCTTCATGTGCCAGTCGGGATCCATCACAGCCAGGGGATAGAGGCCGTCCGCCGAGGTCCAGTAGGTGATGAACCGCTGCCATTGGGCGTAGTGGGGGATGTGGCGCAGGGCCCAGCGGACGTCCTGCGGCACGTCCACGCCCACGAGCGGCGCGGGCACGATCCAGTGGCGCGAGCGCTGGAAGACGGTCAGGTGCTCGACGATGGGGGCGATGGTGGTGCAGGCCTGCATGGAACTGGCGCCCGTGCCGATCACAGCCACGCGCTTGCCCTTCAGGTCCAGGCTCTCGTCCCACTGGGCGGTGTGCAGGGCGCGGCCCTTGAACCGCTCCAGGCCCTTGAGGGCCGGGATCGACGGGGCGCAGGTGAAGTTGATCGCCGGGATGAAGACGTCGGCGACGATGTCCCGCTCGGCGCCGGACTTGTCGCGCACCCGCACGGTCCAGCGGCCGGAGGCCTCGTCAAATGTGGCGGAAAGCGCCTCGGTCTCGAACCGGGTCCGCTCGCGAACGCCGAACTTGTCGCCGGCGCGCTGCAGGTAGTCGATCAGCACCGGCCCTTGGCTGAAATACTTGGGCCAGTCCGGATTGATGTCGAAGGAGTAGGAGTAATAGTGGCTGGGCGTGTCGACGCCGACGCCCGGATAGCGGTTGATCCACCAGGTCCCGCCGAAGTCGGGGTTCTTCTCGATGACCTCGTAGTCGTAGCCGAGCTCGCCGAGCTTGGCGCCCAGCGCGATGCCGGAAAGGCCCGCGCCGAGGATCAGCACCTTGAAGCCCTCAGGGGGTTTGGCGCGCTTGGCCAGGTCGACGCCCTGGGTTCCGGTGAACCCGGCCTGCTCGAGGATGAAGGGCACGAACTCGTCGCCTACCGACTCGCCGGCGCAGACGTCCATCATCTTCTGGATGAGGCGGGCCGAGATCGGCGTTTCCGCCGGATGGGAGTCCTTGGAGAGGATCGCCACCAGCCGCTCGCGCAGCTCGGCCTGCATCTCCTCGGGCATGGCCACGCCGGCGACGCCCTTGGCGCCGCCCGCCATCTGGGCCGGGATGAAGGGCGCGAAGCGATCGAGCAGGGCCTCCTCGCCGGTCAGGTGGATGAGCGACATGAGCAGGAGCCGCGGGTCGGCGGCCTTCAGGCGCTCCAGCGCCTGGGCCGGATCGCCGATGGGCGGGGTCTCAGCCGCCGGCGCCACCGCGCGGTCGTCAGCCATCGCCTGGGCCAGGGTGGTCGTGCTGGCCCCGCAGGTCAGCACCATCCGCTCGGGCGGCAGGTGCCAGCGGGTGCGTTTGACCAGCGTGGCGGAGTCGACATTGAGCGGGGGCGCGACGGGTTTGTTCATGGAACTCCTCCAGTGGGGCGCCGCGCGGGCGCGCCGTCGCGAGGTTTCGCCCCCCGCCTTAATGACGCTATTCCTATATCCCTTTTCGGGCCCGCGTACAGGCGCTGGAAACGCCCGCACTGAGCTCAGCCGCCGAAGGTGGCCTTCACCAAGGCGGTGTCGCAGTACTCCTTGACCCGGATGACCCGTCCGTCCCGGAACTCGACCAGGAAGTGATAGGTGTTGTTGTAGGTGCGGTCGTCCTTCAGGGGGAAGAAGGACTCGGCCTCGACCGCGACGCGGTCTCCCTCGGCCGTGATCGCGTGGACCTCCATGCGGCCTTCGCCGCCCAGACCCTGTATGAAGGCCGCGAAGGCAGGCTTGAACTGAACGAGCGGCATTTCCGGGCGGCCCGGCACCCACCAGACGGCGTCCTCCGCCAGGATCTCCATGTCGAGATGGCCCTTGGCCACGTTCTGCAGGAGGCGGATAGCCGCCTCCCGGTTGGTCTCAAGGCTCATGACGTCACTCCGCGGCGAGGGCCGCACGATGAACGTCCGTCCGGAGAAAGGTCAACCGTTGCGGCGCCGTGCGGCTTGGCCCTACACCATGGCCTGCACCAGACGGCCCGACGTGGGCGACGAAGGACCTGCCGCATGCTTTCGCCCGATATCCAGCGCCTGTTCGACCTCACCGGCCGCGTCGCCCTGATCACCGGGGGCAGCCGGGGGCTCGGTCTGGAGATGGCCAAGGGCCTGAGCGGCGCCGGCGCCAGGATCGTCATCGCCAGCCGCAAGGCGAACGAACTGGAGGCCGCGGCCGGGGAACTGCGGGCGGGCGGCGCGGATGTCCTGGCCGTTCCCTGCAATATGGGCGTGGTCAGCGAGGTTCAGGCCCTGGTTGAGCGGACCATGGAGCGCTTCGGCCGGCTGGACATCCTGATCAACAACGCCGGCAACCCGCTGGTCTATGACGTCCATACGGCCACGGAGGCCGCCTTCGACAAGTCCTTCGCGGTGAACACCAAGGGCCCGCTGTTCCTGATGCAGGCGGCCGCGCCGCACCTGAAGGCGTCCCCCTCGGCGACCGATCCGGATTGCGCGGGCGCCTCGATCATCAATGTGATCACGGTGGGCGCCTTGCGGGGCGTCACCAACCAGTTGGGCTATGGCGCGTCCAAGGCCGCCCTCATGCACATGACACGGTCGGTCGCGCGCAATCTCGCGCCGGACCGCATCCGCGTGAACGCCCTTATCCCAGGCGCCTTGGCGACCCTGATGGTGACCAGCGGCGGGCCCGAGCTCATCAACAAGAGCGCCAGCGGCGCGCTGCAGAAGCGGGTGGCAGAGCCCAAGGAGATCATCGGACCTGCCCTGTTCCTGGCCAGCGACGCCTCATCTTTCATGACCGGAGCCATGCTGACCTACGACGGTGGGTGGAGCGCCTAAGAGCCCGACTTGCCGGGCGCGCCTCCGCCTGCCTATTTTCAGCGCCCAAGCGCGGCCGCTGCGTCGCGCCGGCGAGAGGATGGCGATTGAGCGACAGTGAGGCGGAGGCCCGCGACCGCAAGCAGGCCGAGGGTCGCCAGACCCAGGTCGAGCGGCGGCGTCGCTCGGAGGGTCGCATCATCAACGCCGCCCTGGAGGTGATCGCCGAGCGCGGCGTCTCGCGCATGACCCTGGCCGAGGTGGGCGAGCGCGCGGGCTACAGCCGTGGCCTGCCGGCGCACCTGTTCGGCACCAAGGGCCACCTGCTGCGCGAATGCGTGCGGCGCATGTACGCCGACCACTGGATGACGCGCCTGCCCGAGGCAGGGCCGGAGTCGGGCCTGAAGGATCTCGAGGCGGTGGTGCGGCGCTGGTTTTCCGACATGCAGGACAGGGTCCCCTTCACGCGGGCCTATTACGCCCTGATCCAGGAAGCCAACTGCGAGGGCGTCAATGACCACTGGCCGGAACTCTGCGCCGAGGTGCGCGAGGTGGTGACCGGAGGCCAGCAGCGCTACGCCGACTACATCCGCGCCGCTCAGGCGAAGGGCGAGGCCGCGCCAGGCCTCGATGCCGAGATGGAGGCGGTGATCCTGCATACGACCATGCGGGGCATGGGGCTGCAGCGGATGATCCGCGCGGACTCCGTGGACCTGCCCCGCTTCCAGGCCGCGGTCCTGGCCAAGATCGAAGGGATGCGGGTCAAGCCTTCGGCGGAGTGATCCTCAGGCGGCGCCCGCGCCCAGCCGGACGTAGCGCTCCAGGTGCGCCGCCTCGGCGCCGCCCGTCAGGTTGAACACGGTCAGGCGCTGGAAGTGGCGGCCGACCGGATATTCCTTGGTCATGCCGATGCCGCCGTGCAGCTGGATCGCCTGGGCGGTGACGTAGCGGCCCGCCTGGGCGACGCGGACCTTGGCGGCCGAGGCCAGGCGGCCGCGCTCCGCGGCGTCGCTCTCGAGGGCGGCCACGGCGCGCAGGACGATGGAACGGGCCTGCTCGCATTCGATGAACATGTCGGCCAGGCGATGGCGCAGGGCCTGGAACTCGCCGATCACCGTATTGTACTGCTTGCGGGTCTTCAGGTACTCGCGGGTCAATTCGAAGGCGACGTCCATGGCGCCGACCGCCTCGGCGGCGGCCGCGACGAGGCCGTGGTCGATCGCCCGCTCCACCGCCGGCCAGGCGCCGCCGGCTTGCCCCACCACCGCGTCCAGACCCAGCCGCACGCCGTCCAGCGTCAGGTTGGAGGCGCCGCGGCCGTCAACCGTGCGGTAGTCGAGGCGGGAAAGGCCGGGGGCGTCGGGCGGGACGGCGAAGACGGTCAGACCGTCGCCGTCGCGGGCGGTCACCAGCAGCAGGTCGGCGGCCGGGCCGCCGAGGACGGCGGTCTTGGCCCCGTTGAGCAGATAGCCCTCGCCGTCGCGGACGGCGCGGGTTTCGATCCAGCGTTCATCGCCCCGCCCATCGGCCTCCAGGTGAGCGGGGACGGGGCGCAGCTGGCCCCACATCAGGGATTGCAGCCGCTCCCCCTCGGGCTCCAGCGCATAGAGGAGCTGGGCGGCCGTGGCCGCCACGGCCGTGAAGGCCTCCGGCACCAGCCCTCGGCCGAGCTCCTCGGTGATGACGGCGGTGGTCATGGCGCCGCCGCCCAGCCCGCCGACGGCTTCCGGCAGGCCCGCGGCGAGCCAGCCCTGCTCGGCGAAGACGGCCCAGATGGCCTCGTCGAAGCCGAGGTGCGAGGGGTCGCGCTCGGCGTGCTCGCGGTCAACGAAGCGGCGGACGCTGTCGCGCAGCTGGACCTGTTCGTCGGTGAGGGTCAGTTGCATAAAAGGCCTCCCTTACCGCAGCAACATGCCGGCGATGATGTTGCGCTGGATCTCGTTCGAGCCGCCGTAGATCGTGATCGCGCGGCGGTACATGAACTCGGAGACCACGCCCGGGGCGTAGTCCGGCCCCGGCGCGTCGGCGGGCATTTCGCCGAGATAGTCAGCCTCCGGATAGACCGGGACGGCGTGGTCGCCCAGCGCCTCGACCATCAGCTGGTTGATCTGCTGCAGGAGCTCGCCGCCGCGGACCTTCAGGATGGACGAGGTGGGGACGGCGGAGCTGCGCCCGCTTTCCTCCTCCTCGACCACACGCCAGACGGTGGTCTCGTGGGCCAGGAATTCGATCTCGAGCTGGGCGATGCGGGCCGCGAAGGCCGGGTCCTCGATCAGGGGTCTGTCCCGCAGGCGCTCCACCTGGGCGATCGCCTTCAGCCGGTCCAGCCCGACCTTGCACCGGGGGGCGTTGGCCGAGAAGGAGCGCTCGGCCTCGAGCAGCTTCTTGGCGTAGGTCCAGCCCATGTTCTCCTGGCCGACCAGGTTCTCCACCGGGACCCGGACGTCCTCCAGGAACACCTCGTTCAGGGTGTGGCCTTCGTCGATGGTGATGATCGGCCGCACGGTGATCCCGGGCGTCTTGAGGTCGACCAGGAGGAAGGAGATGCCCGCCTGGGGCTTTCCCTCGGTGTTGGTGCGCACCAGCAGGAACAGCCATTCGGCGGTGTGGGCTTCCGAGGTCCAGATCTTCTGGCCGTTGACGACGTAGTGGTCGCCGTCGCGCACGGCGCGGGTGCGCAGCGAGGCCAGGTCAGAGCCGGCGTTCGGCTCGGAAAAGCCCTGGGCCCAGAGCTGGTCGCCGCTGCGGATCGCCGGCAGGAAGCGGTCCTTCATCGCCGGGGAGCCGAATTCGTAGATGATCGGGCCAACCAGGGTGTGGCCCTGGGGCGAGATCTCCGGCGCGCCGAGGCGGAAGCTCTCTTCCTCGAAGATGTGCCGCTGGCGGACGGTCCAGCCCGGACCGCCGTACTCCACCGGCCAGTTGGGGACCGACCAGCCGCGGGTGTCGAGGGCGCGGATCCAGGCGACCACGTCTTCGCGCACGCAGTGGTAGCCGCGCAGGTTGCGGCGGGCGGTCTCCGGCGGAATGTGGGCCGCAATGAAGGCGCGGACCTCCTCGCGGAAGGCTTCATCCTCGGAGTTGTAGAGGCTCGTCTCGCTCGACATACGCCGTCCCCGCGGGCGGGGCCTTTCGGACTGTGACGCCATTTGGGGCGCCGGTTTAGACAATTCCCGCGTAGAAATGCGAAGCTGGCGCGCGGGTCAAGGCGCGGCTGCGCGGGCGGCCCATCGACACGGCTCAGTCGCAGCCTATACTCGATAGGAGTCGCTCTATCGAGATGTCCATAATGAAGGCGCCTAAAACCACAGGCGGTCGCGCCGCCGGGACGGCCGAAGCCGGCAAGTCCGCCAAGGCTGCGCGCAAGCCGTCGGCTGTGCGTGCGGCCGCCGACGCGCTGCGCCGTGACGCGATCGACCGCGAGGATGGCGAACTGCTCGGCGCGGAGGAGGACCTGATCCGCCGCTACGGGGTCAGTCGGCCGACCCTGCGCCAGGCGGCGGCGCTGGTGGCCCAGGAGAATCTGCTGCGCGTGAAGCGCGGGGTCGGCGGCGGCTACTTCGTCAGTCGGCCCGACAGCCGGGCCGTGGCCCACATGGCGGCGGTCTTCCTGCGTACGCGCCACACCCGGGTTTCGGAGGTGATCGGAGCCTTGGCCCCGGTCCGAATCGAAGTGGCCAAGCTCGCGGCCGCTGGCGAGGACGCAGCGGCGCGCGAGGAGATGCGGCAGTTTCTGGCGAAGGAGCGGGGGTCGGCGGACGACCAGATCCGCTACCGGGACTTCCTGCGCAGCGAACGCGATTTCGGCCGCATTCTGGGCGAGATGGGCGGCAACAAGGTGATCTCGCTGTTCCTGGACATCCTCTACGACTTTTCGGGGATGCTCGGCCGCGGCGAGGACATCTATGTCAACCGCCCCGACCGCGTGAACGAGTACCGCGACAAGCGCAATCGCCTGGCCGAAGCGGTCATCGAGGGCGATGTGGAACTGGCGATCGTGGCCGCCCGGCGCTGCGCCATGGTGGCGCAGGAATGGATTCTGAAGGACCTGGGCCGCCAGTCCGCAAGCTCCGCCTTCCTCTACCTGGCGAGCGAGGCGTCTGTTGAAGAGCCGCCGCGGCCCGCCAAGCCGCGCAAGGTCCCGGCGCCCAGCGCCTGAGCGGGACGCCCATGCCCCCCGCCGGCCGGCCGCTACGGCTGGACGACGCCGCCTGGATCGCGCCTGCCGCGCGGGCGGCGATATCGCCCTTGTCCGAGAGCGCCTTCGCCAATCTCTACCTGTTCCGGGACGTCCATCGCTACCGGGTGGTGGAGGGCGAACTGCCGCATCTGCTGGGTTCGACCTATGACGGCCAGGAGGCGGCGCTGCCGCTCTTCGACCTTGACGCCGCGCCGGTGGACCAGGTGAAGGCGCTGCTCGGTCCCTCGCGCCAGCTCTATCCGGTGGGAGAAGCGCGCGCAGCGGCGGTCGCCGACCGCTACGAGGGCGGCTGGAGCGAGGCGGACTCCGACTATGTCTACGACGCCGCCCGGATGCGGGGCCTGACGGGCCTGAAGATCCGCAAGGCCCAGGCCGACCGATTCGAGGCGACGGCCACGCCGCGCGTTCAGCCGATCACCGGCACAGCGGACGACCGCGCCGCCCTGGCCGTCCTCGACCAGTGGCTGGCCGACGTCGCCAAGCCCTGGGCGGCCACCGACTACGCCGCCTGCCGCGAGGCGATCGAGAAGCGGGAGGCGCTGGGCCTGTTCGGCCTCCTGGTGTTCGCGGGCCGCGAGCCCGGCGGGTTCGTCCTGGCCAGCGAGGTCGCCCCGGACATGGCGGCGATCCACTTCGCCAAGGGATTGCGGAGCCTGGACGGCGTCTTCCCCTACATGTTCCGGCGATTCGCCCAGGACCATTCGCAATACGCATGGGTCAATTTCGAGCAGGACCTGGGCCATCCCGGCTTTCGACAGGCCAAACGGTCCTATCGGCCGGCCCGGATGCAGCGCAAATTCAGGCTGCGCCTTCGCGCCTGAAGCGCTAAAAGAACTACAGGAATAACCGGGAGGAGGCGTCATGGAGCGACTGAGCGGACGCGTCGCCGTCGTCACCGGCGGGGCGAACGGCATTGGTCTGGGCCTGGCGCGCCGGTTCCTGTCCGAGGGCATGAAGGTGGTGATCGCCGATGTGAACGCCGCCGATCTCGACAGGGCGACGGCGGAGCTCGCCTCGCAAGGCGAGGTGATCGGCCACGCCACGGACGTGGCCGACCCGGCCTCGATGCAGGCGCTGGCGGATGCGGCGCTGGCCCGCTTCGGCGCCGTGCACGTCCTGTGCAACAACGCCGGCGTCGGCGGCTTCCAGCGGTTCGGCGCCACCAACCTCGACACCTGGAACTGGATCCTCGGCGTCGACCTGTGGGGTCCGATCCTGGGCTGCCGCACGTTCCTGCCGATCCTGTCGGCGCAGGAAGAGGCGCACATCGTCAACACCGCCTCGATCGCGGGCTTTTCCTATTCGCCCTATAATGCCCCCTACAATGTCGCCAAGGCGGGGGTGGTGGCCCTGAGCGAAGGGCTCTACCGGGAACTGGCCGTGGAGAAGCCGCACGTGGGGGTCTCGGTGCTGTGCCCCGGCTTCACCGACACGCGCATCGGCGACGACGAGCGGAACGCCCCGGCCGGCCATGCGCGGCGCGGCGCGACCGATCCGGACCTGGAGCCTTTCCGGAAAACCCTGGTCGACGGCATGGCCGCCGGCCAGAGCCCGGACGAGGTGGCCGAGCACGTGGTCAGGGCCATCCGCACCCGCGCCATGCACATTTTCCCCCAGCCCGAATGGATGGAGCTGATCCGCGATCGGACGCAGAACATCCTGGCCGGGCGCCCTGTGGGCCAGCCGGTCGAGGCCGGGGTGTTCCATGACTGACGGCGATACGCTCATCGCCAATTGCGGTGCAGGATTGACACCGGCGCGATCCCGCCGGAATGGGTCGCCTATGATCCTGACCGTCCAGACAGCCGCCGCCGCTCCGGCGCGCGCGGCGCCCATGCCGCTTGAGGATGCCTGAAGTCATGCTTGGACAGGACTTTCTGGCCGAGTGCGAAGAGCTCGACGCATTCGTCTCGACCTACGACGAGGCTGATTTCGCGCGGCGGACGGACTTCTACCGCTGGACCGTGCGCGACGAGGTCATGCACCTCTTCTTCGTCGACATCCTGATGCTGACCTCGATCGAGCGGGAAGCCGACTTCCTCGACTGGGTGAAAGAGATCCGCGCCTACCAGGCCACCGGCCGCGAGCTCAGCGACTACATGCGCGAGCGCTACAGCGACCTGACCCGCGATACGCTGATGGATGTCTGGCGTGAGACCTACCGCCGTTTCGCCCAGGTGTTCGACGAGCGGGACCCGAAGGCGCGGATGAAGTGGTTCGGGCCGGACATGAGCCTCACCTCGGCCGCCTCGGCGCGGCAGATGGAGGTCTGGGCCCACGGCCAGGATATCTATGACCTGTTCGGCGTCGAGCGCGCGCCGAAGGAGCGGGTGCGCAATATCTGCGAGCTGGGGGTGCGCACCCATGGCTGGACCTTCCGCAACCGGGGCCAGGAGCCGCCGGTCCCGCCGCAGGTGACCCTGACCGCGCCCTCCGGCGCCGTCTGGCGCTGGAACGAAGGGGCGGCCGAGTCCGTCGAAGGGCCGGCCGAGGACTTCGCCCTGGTGGTCACCCAGCGACGGCATGTGGACGACACCGCCCTGCAGGTTAAGGGAGAAGGGGCGAGGCGCTGGATGGAAGTCGCCCAGTGTTTCGCCGGCGCACCCTCCGAAGGGCCGCCGCCCAGGCGCAAGACGGTGGAGGAATAGCCATGCGCTACAGACGAATGGGCCGGACCGGCCTGGTGGTTTCGGAGCTGTGCCTGGGCACCAACACCTTCGGCGGCGGCGACCACCCGATGTGGCGCACCCTCGGTGGACTGGACCAGCCGGCGGCCGAAGCGGTGATGGCGACGGCGTTCGAGGCCGGGATCAACTTCATCGACACCGCCGACACCTATGCGGCCGGCGAGTCCGAGCAGCGCATCGGCCAGGCCCTGCGCAACCTCAAGGTCGACCGCGGCGACGTGGTCATCGCCACCAAGGCCGGCTCCTCGATGGGCAAGGGGCCGAACAACATGGGCGCCTCGCGCGGGCACCTCATGCGGGCGCTGGACGCCAGCCTGAAGCGGCTGAACATGGATTATGTGGACGTCTTCATGATCCACTTCTTCGACCTGGCGACGCCGCTGGAAGAGACCATGCGGACGCTCAACGACGCGGTGCGGGCCGGCAAGGTCCGCCACATCGGCTGCTCGAACTTCGCCGCCTGGCAGCTGATGAAGGCCCAGCAGATCTCGGCCGTCGAGGGCCTGGAGCGCTTCGAGGTGATCGAGTCGCAATGGTCGGCGGCCACCCGCGGGGTGGAGCGCGAGATCGCGCCCATGTGCCTGGATCAGGGCGTCGGGATGATGGTGTGGGGCCCGATGCTAGGCGGCCTCCTGAGCGGCAAGTTCACGCGCGACGGCGGCGGGGCGGGCGAGGGCCGCAGCGGCGGCAAGGTCGCCCCCGTGCTCGACCGCGAGAAGGTGTTCGACATGGTGGACGCCCTGCGCACCGTGGCGACCCGTCGGGAGGCGAGCGTCGCCCAGGTCGCCCTGGCCTGGGTCCTGAAGCAGAAGGCGGTCACCAGCGTGCTGTTCGGGGCCCGCAACCCCGAGCAGGTCGCCGACAACGTCAAGGCCGCGGACGTCGTTCTGGACGACGAGGACATGACCCTGATCAACGCGGCCGCCGAGCCGGCGATGGACTATGGCCCCTGGATGGTCCGCGGCACGTCCACGGCGCGATCGCCCTATGTCTGAATCCTTGACCCACGCGCCACCCGCCTGGCTGCCCAAGACCATCGGCGCGCAGACGATTCCGGAGGCGGTCGACCGCGCGGCCGTCTGGCGGGGCGACCATCTGGCTATCGTCGACGAGGGCCGGCGGCTCAGTTACCGCGGCCTCGCCGTCGAGATGCGACACGCCGCGGCCGCCTTCGTGCGGGCGGGGCTGAAGCCCGGCGACAAGGTCGCGATCTGGCTGCACAACAGCCTGGAATGGGTCACGGCCTGCCTGGGCGTGCAGGCGGCCGGCGGCGTCGTCGTGCCGCTGAACACCCGCTTCAAGGGCGTGGAGGCCCAGTACGCGATCAACAAGAGCGGGGCTGGCGTCCTGGTCCATGCCGGCCGGTTCCTGGGCGTCGACTACGCCGCCATGCTGGACGGGCTGGAGACCCCCAGCCTTGCGCGCAAGATCTCCGTGGCGACGCCCGAGGCGCCGGAGGGCGAGTGGGACGCCTTCGTCGCCTCAGGCGCGGCCGATCCTGACAGCCTGGCCGAGGTCGAGCGCCGGATCGCGGTCCTGGGCCCCGACGATGTCGCCGACATCATGTTCACCTCGGGCACCACCGGGGCGCCGAAGGGCGTGGTCGCCAATCACGGCCAGAACGTGAAGATCAGCCATGCCTGGCTCGGCGCCACCACCCTGTGCGACGCCGACCGGTTTCTGCTGATCTGGCCGTTCTTCCACTGCGCGGGCTACAAGGCCGGCTGGCTGGCCAGCGTGCTGGCGGGAGCCACCCTCTATCCCGAACCGACGCTGGACACGCCGCGGCTGATCGAGCGGGTGATCGCCGAGAAGATCACCTTCCTGCCCGGGCCGCCGACCCTCTTCCAGTCGCTGCTGGCTTCGGAGCAGGGCAAGGCGGGGGTGTTCCGCAACCTGCTGCGGGTGACGGTGACCGGCGCCACCATGGTGCCCCCGGCCCTGATCGAGGCCATGCGCAACGACCTTGGCCTGAAGAAAGTCTTCACCGGCTACGGCCTGACCGAGTCCTGCGGGACCGTGACCATGACCGCGGACGACGACCCGGCCGAGATCGTGGTCGCCTCGCCCGGCAAGGCGATGCCCGATGTCGAGATGCGCACCATGGACGAGGCGGGCAAGGTCCTGCCCTCCGGCGAAGAGGGCGAGATCGTCGTGCGCGGCTACAACGTCATGCAGGGCTATTACGAGGACCCCGCCGCCACCGCCGAGGTGATCGATCCGGACGGCTGGCTGCACACAGGCGACCTCGGGACGGTGGACACCAAAGGCTATCTGCGGATCACCGGGCGCAAGAAGGACCTCGTCATCGTCGGCGGCTTCAACGTCTATCCCGCCGAGGTGGAGAACATCATGCAGGGCCACCCCTCGGTGGCCGAGGTCGCCCTGGTGGGCATGCCCGACGAGCGGCTGGGCGAGGTGTCCAAGGCCTATGTGGTGCGCGATCCGGCGGGGCCGCCGATCGACGCTGCTGGCCTGATCGCCTGGTCCCGGGACAACATGGCCAACTACAAAGTCCCGCGCGCGGTGGTGTTCGTGGACGCCCTGCCGCGCAACGCGACGGGCAAGGTGCAGAAGTTCAGACTGACGGCGGGGGAATTCGGATGACGGAAGGCTCGGAGGTCCTCGAAAGCCTGGAAGACGGGGTGCTGACGATCACCCTCAACCGGCCGGACGACATGAACGGCCTGAACGCGCCCTTGATGCGGCGCCTGGCCGAGGCGACTCTGCGGGCGTCCCAGGACCGCGATGTGGGCTGCGTGGTGTTGACCGGCGCCGGCAAGGCCTTCTGCGTCGGCGCCGACATGAAGGCCGTCGCCAAGGGCCGCGCCGACGTGGAGGCCGCCAAGGCTGCGTCAGCCGATACGGAGAAGCCGAAGCGGCGGATCACCACCCGGGAGGAACGGGCGGCCTGGATCCGGCGCTGCGGCGAGGCTTCGCGCCTGCTGCACGAGATGCCCAAGCCGACCATCGCCATGATCAATGGCGGCTGTGCGGGCGCGGGCATGAGCATCGCCGGCGCGTGCGACCTGCGGATCGCCGGCGAGGCGGCGCGCTTCTCGACCGCCTTCGCCAAGGCGGGGATCTCGGGCGACTACGGCGGCAGCTACTTCTGGACGCGCATCCTCGGCACGGCCAAGGCCCGGGAGCTCTATTTCCTGGCCGAGAAGTTCGACGCCGCCCAGGCGCTGGCCATGGGCGTGGTCTCCGCCGTGCACGCCGACGACCAGCTCGCGCAGAAAACCATGGACGTCGCCAGGCGCCTGGCCGCCGGCGCAGCGTCCACCTTCAGCTACATGAAGCGCAATCTCAACGCGGCGGAGAATGGGCGGCTGGAGGACATCCTCGAGATGGAGGCGCTTGGCGTGGTCCTTTCCCGCGAGGCGTATCAAGCCGCTCGTTCCTAGACGAATTTGCGATCGTCGCCTAAAGAGGTGACTGTATGCATTCAGAGGTCACCCCGCCCATGTCCACCGAAGGCCTGATCCGCGGCCAGATCACCGACGAGACGCTCGAGCTGATGCGTCGCCGGATCGGCTATCCGAATCCGACCTTGCGCGCCGGCATCCACGGCGGCGCATGGAACGAGATCGCCACGGCGGACGCGGTCCGGCGCTGGTCGCTGTGCATGGGCGACGACAACCCGTTCTACATCGACCCCGACTATGCGGCGAAGACCCGCTGGGGTCAGACCATTGCCCCGACCTGCTTCGAAAAATCGATGGGCATCCTGCGCGCCAAGGTGGTGCCGGAGGACATGAAGGACACCAACAAGGCCCTGCGCGGGGTCCAGCTGTTCTACTCGGGCGGCGAGAACTTCTACTACAAGCCGATCACCGCGGGGGTGAAGCTCTACCGGTCCAAGTGGGTCGACAAGGTCGAGCTCAAGGAGTCCGAGTTCGCCGGGCGTTCGGCCATCGTCACCAACGGCGTGGCCCTCTGGGACGGTGAGGACGTGGTCTATTCGGACGGCGCCGAGTGGTACGTCCACGCCGAGCGCAAGAAGCGCGACCCAGGCGCCGAGTCGAAGCAGAAGGAGCCGCACGTCCCGGCCTTCTACACCGACGAGCAGATGGCCGAGATCGAAGCGGCCTATGACGCCGAATACGTCCGCGGCGCCGACACCCTCTATCTGGAGGACGTGAAGGTCGGCCAGCCCATGCCGAAGATGGTCAAGGGCCCGCTTACCGTCACCGACCTGATCAACTTCCACATGGCGGCGGGCTGGCTGATCTACGGCCTGTGGCCCAATCGGCTGGCCTATGAGAACCGCAAGGGGCTGCGCGGCTTCTACACCAAGGACAAATACAACGCCTGGGATGCGGTGCAGCGGGTCCACTGGGACCCCGAGCTCGCCCGCGAGGTGGGCCTGGCGGACACCTACGACATCGGCGCCCTGCGGCAGACAATGGTCAGTCATTACCTGCATAATTTCGCCGGCGACGACGCCTGGGTGTACCGGATCCGCTACGAATTCCGGAACTTCAACTACATGGGCGACACGACCTGGCTGACCAGCGAGGTCACCGAGGCGCGGGTCGATCCGGTGCTGGGGCCGCTGATCGAGCTGAAGATCACCGGAACCAACCAGCGCGGCAAGGAGAACATCCGCGCCACGGCCACGGTGCTGGTCGCCTCCCGCGAGACCGGTCTTTGCAAGCTGCCCGAGCCGCCGCCGCCGCCGGTGCACCGCAGCCTCGGCTAAGTCATAGAGGTAGTTTTATAGGGCGCCCATGAGCCAGACCAACGCCGACGCCATGCGCGAGATCTTCCTGCGGGCGACCGACGGCACGGCTGAGGGGGTCGCGGCCGCCGCCGCCCTGATCGCCGAGGACGCGCGCATCTGGCAGCAAGGCGCGGGCTGGATGAGCAAGGCCGACAAGGTCGCGGCCTGGAGCCGCACGCGCGGCGCGCCCATGGCCACGGAAATCCGCAGCCTGGTCGCGTCGGGGGACCGGGTGGCCGTTGAAGCGACCGTCGCGGCGCCCGCGGGCGAGATCCTCGTGGCGGTCTTCGCGGTTTTCCGGGGTGGACAGCTGGTTTCCGAGCGTGAGTACTTCCCGCCGGCGCCGCCGGCGGAGGTCTTCGCGGGCTGATCGGCAGGCGCCGTCGGGCCGCATATCCGAACGACGGTGAATTCACTGCGACCAAAAGCGGGCGCCCGGGCGAGCCCGACGGGGTTAAAGGCGTACGCACGTCACAAACGCGACCGCTCAATCGTCCTGAGGCCGTAGGCGTGCATCCAGGGCGGTGGGCGAAGCAGGGGCGCGCCGGCAACGGCCGCAAAGATCTCGATATGGCTCAAGAGACCAAGACCATGGTCGTCGTGTTCATGACGATCCTCACGGGGTGGATCGGCTTCTCCTTGCCGTTTCCGATCTTCAGCCACCTATTTCTCAATCCCGAGCACGGCCTGGTCTCCGCGGCGATGCCCGAGACGACGCGCACGCTATTGCTGGGCGTAACCATCGCGATCTATCCGCTCGGCCAGATCATCGGCAGCCCGCTGCTCGGCCGCTGGTCCGATCGTTATGGCCGCAAACGGGTGCTGCAGTATTCCCTTTGGGCCACCGTGCTGGGGTCGGGCGTCCTTGCGGTCGGCATTGGATGGGGGTCGGTTCCCCTGGTGCTCCTCGGCCGCTTCCTGTCTGGACTGGGCGAAGGCAACCTGTCGATCGCTCAATCGATCGCCTCGGACATCAGCACGCCCCAGTCCAAGGCGCGTAACTTCGCCGCCATCGGGATCGCCGTCGATCTTGGCTTCATTGTCGGACCGCTGCTGGGCGGCGTTCTCTCCGATCGAAGCATCATGCCCTGGTTCAGCGCCGTGATCCCCTTCTGGGTGGCGACGGCGTTCTTCATCGTCAACGCGCTGGCGGTCCCGTTTTTCCTGAGTGAGACATCGAAACACGGCCAGTCGGCGCTGGAGCGGCGCCGTCCGATCCGGGCGACATTGGTCGATCCACGCCTGGCGCCCGTCTATGTCTTCTCGTTCCTGACGTTCTGGGCGATCATGATCTTCTTCGACTTTTTCGCCGTCTATTTCGTTCAGGTCTTTCGCACGCCGCCCGCCATTCTCGGCGTCTATACGGCCCTGATCTCCGTCCCGCTCATTGTGTCGGGACTTTACGTCAATCGCTTCGTCAATCGCTTCGGCATCCGGCTGACCGGGCTCGTGGCGGTCGTGCTGATGGGCGCCGGCATCGCCTGGTTCACCCTGCCGACGCAGCTCCTGTGGCTGGCGGTTCCGATCATCGTGATCTGCATCGGCATCAATTTCGGACAGACCGCGACCGCCATCATGGTCTCCGACGCCGCGCCGGCGCAGGAGCAAGGCCAGGCCCTGGGCCTTTACCGCGCCAACACCGTGGCGGCGTCCGGGCTCTCCGCCCTCGCCGGCGGCGCGCTCGCCGGTCTTTCGCCGCTCTATCCGTTCTACACAGCGATGCTGTGCGCCGCCGCCGCCGCCGTGGTGCTCCTGGCGGCGCGCAATCGCAGCGGCGCGTAATCCCGCGCTCACTGAGGGAGGTAAGGCTTTCCGGTCTGGACAGCCGCTTGCCCGATGTGAGTAGTTCCCGCCAGCGCCCCGGAGGCGTTCGAGGGTGAGCGGGAGGACGGCATGAACGGCGCTGAAAGTCTGGTGCGGACGCTGGTCGCCTCGGGCGTCGACACCTGCTTCGCCAACCCTGGCACCTCCGAGATGCATTTCGTCGGCGCCCTGGACAAGGTGGACGGGATCCGCGCCGTGCTGGGCCTGTTCGAGGGCGTGGTGACGGGCTGCGCGGACGGCTATGGGCGGATGACCGGGCGGCCGGCGGCGACCTTGCTGCACCTGGGGCCGGGCCTGGCCAACGGCCTGGCCAACCTGCACAACGCCCGGCGCGCTTCCTCGCCGATCGTCAACATCGTGGGCGACCATGCCACCTATCACGCCCAGTATGACGCGCCGCTGGCCTCCGACGTGGCGGGGTTCGCCCGCCCGGTCTCGGCCTGGGTGCATGCGAGCCTGAACCCGCGCACGGTGGCCGCTGACGCCGCCCGCGCCGTCCAGGCCGCCAGGGCCGCGCCCGGCCAGATCGCCACCCTGATCCTGCCGGCGGACACCGCCTGGCTCGCAGCCGAGGGGCCAGCCGCGCCGCTGCCGGTCGCCGGGCCGCAGGCGCCGCCGGACGCCGCGATCGGCCGCGCGGCCCAGGGCCTGAGGGCCGGCGCACGCGCGGGTATCCTGATGCGGGGCGGGGCGCTCAGCGCTGCGGCGCTGGAGGACGCCGGCCGGATCGCCGCGGCCACGGGCTGCCGCCTGTTCTGCGACACCTTCGCGCCCCGGCTGGAGCGCGGCGCGGGCGTCGTCGAGGTCGAGCGCATCCCCTATTTCGCCGAGATGATCGTCGAATTCCTCAAGGACCTCGACGTCCTGGTGCTGGTGGGCGCCAAGCCGCCGACCGCCTTCTTCGCCTATCCGGGCAAGCCGTCCTGGTGCCTGCCGGACAGCTGCACCCTGGTCTATCTGGCCCACGACCATGAGGACGGGCCGGCCGCCCTTGCGGCCCTGGCCGAGGCGGTCAAGGCCCCGCGCGAGCCGTTGCGCCGCGCCAGCCTCGCCCTGCCGGACGCGCCCTCGGGCAAGTTCAACGCCTACACCATCGGCCAGTCCATCGCCCGGCATCTGCCGGAAGGCGCGGTGCTGTCCGACGACGGAGCCACCTCCAGCGCGCAGGTCCTGGCCGCCGCGGCGACTGGGCGCCCGCACACCCACCTGGCGCTGACCGGCGGGGCGATCGGCCAGGGGCTGCCGGTGGCGACCGGGGCGGCGGTCGCCTGCCCGGATCGCAAGGTGGTCTGCATCACCGGCGACGGCAGCGGGCTCTATACGCCCCAGGCGCTCTGGACGATGGCGCGCGAGCGGCTGGACGTGACCACGGTGGTGTTCGCCAACCGGTCCTACAAGATCCTCGGCGTCGAGCTCGGCCGGGTCGGCGTCGATGAGCCGGGGCCGAAAGCCAAGGCCATGCTGGACCTGCGCGATCCGGAGATCGACTGGGTCGCGCTGGCCCAGGGTTTCGGCGTCGAGGCCAGTCGCGCCGACAGCATAGAAGCCTTCGACGACCAGTTCGCCGACGCCATGGCCGGGCGCGGGCCGCGGCTGATCGAGGCGGTGATCGGATGAGCGCGGCGCTGATCCAGGCCCTGACCGCCGCCCTGCCGGATGGCGCGGTGCTGACCGGCGAGGCGGCGAAGGAGCGGGCGGTCTCCAGCTGGAGCCGGATGGGAACGCCCATCGCCCTTGTGCGCCCTGGCTCGACTGAAGAGGTCTCCGCCGTCCTGCGGCTGTGCCATGAGGCGGGCGTCCCGGTGAGCGCCTGGGGCGGCAAGACCGGCCTGGTGCACGGCGCCTTCGCCGACGGGGCCGTGGCGCTGTCACTGGAGAAGATGGCGGCGATCGAGGCGGTCGACCCGGTGGGCGGGACGATCACCGTCCAGGCCGGCTGCATCCTGCAGGTCGCCGCCGAGGCGGCGGAGGCGCAAGGGTTGCTGCTGCCGCTGGACCTGGGCGCGCGGGGCTCGGCCACCATCGGCGGCGTCGTCTCCACCAACGCCGGCGGCAACCGGGTGATCCGCTACGGCATGACCCGCGACCTGGTGCTCGGCCTGGAGGCGGTGCTGGCGGACGGGACGGTGGTCTCCTCCCTGAACCGGCTGATCAAGAACAACGCCGGCTATGACCTGAAGCAGCTGTTCATCGGCTCGGAGGGCACGCTGGGGATCGTCACCCGGGCGGTGCTGCGGCTGAAGCCGCTGCCCACCAGCCAGGACACCGCGTTCCTGGGCGTGGAGAGCTTCGACAAGCTGCCCGATCTCCTGCGCCACATGGAGCGGGGCCTGGCCGGCGGGCTCTCGGCCTTCGAGGTGATGTGGCGCGAGTTCCACGATCTGGTGACCTCCGCGCCGGCGACGGGCCGCCCGCCGCTGGCCGAGCCGCACGCCTATTATGTGCTGGTGGAGGCCCAGGGCGCCGACCAGGGCGCCGACAGCGCCCGGTTCGAGGCGGTGCTGATGGAGGCGCTGGAGGCCGGGCTGATCGCCGATGCGGCCATCGCCAAGAGCCAGGGCGAGCGCGACGCCATGTGGGCCCTGCGCGACGACATCAGCCAGACCGCCCGCAACTGGCCGATCTTCACCTTCGACGTCTCGCTGCCGATCGCCGACATGGAGGCCTATGTCGCCGAGGTGCGCGCCGGCCTGGAGGCGGGGTGGCCCGGCAAGGCGACCCTGACCGTCTTCGGCCACCTGGGCGACGGCAACCTGCACCTGGTGACCGGCGTCGGCGCGCGGGACAAGCCGACCAAGCAGGCGGTGGAAGCGATCGTCTATGGCGGCCTGCGCACGCGCTCAGGCTCGGTCTCAGCCGAACACGGCATCGGGCTGGAGAAGCGCGACTATCTCTCCTGGACGCGCTCGCCCGCGGAGGTGGCGCTGATGCGCACCCTGAAGAGCGCGCTGGATCCGAAGAACATCCTCAACCCAGGCAAGGTGCTGGCATGAGCGAACCCGATCGCATCGCGGCGCTGGAGGCGCGGCTGCAGGAGCTGGAGGACAAGGAGGCGATCCGCGAGGTGCTGAACGCCTACAACTTCTCGGCCGATACGGGCGACGCCCGCGGCTATGCGGAGATCTTCACCGAGGACGCCGTCTTCGACATGGGCCGCGCCCGGATGGAGGGCCGACAGAGATTCCACGACGCCATCGCCGATCCGGAAGGGACGCATAAGCTTGCGATCGAGGGCAAGGGGAGCATGCACACCGTCGGCCCGACCACGATCCGAGTGGAGGGCGAAAAGGCCTGGGCGGAAGGGCCCACCATGGTCTGGGTCCGCGACGGCGACAGCTTCCGGGTGTTCACGGCGTCCTACAATCACTGGGACCTGGAGAAGCGGGACGGCCGGTGGGAGATCGCGCGCCGGATCGCCCGGGCCGTGTCGCCGGGCCGGGCGGCGGAGGTCTGGACCGCCTGGCGCACGACCAGGTGACGCGGGCGGTCATCGTCGGCGGATCGCTGGGCGGGGTGGTCGCCGCCGTGGCGCTGCGGGCTCAGGGCTGCGAGGCCGTGGTGCTGGAGCGCAGCCCGACGCCGCTCGCCGGCCGGGGCGCGGGGATCAGCCTGCGCCCGATCATGGTCGAGCTCCTGCGGCGTAAGGGCGACATCGACCTGGACCGCATCTGCACCCGCGTCGTGCGGACCCGCTATTACGGCCCGGGCGGCGTCCTTAGGGGCGAAGCCGCACACGACGCCCAGTTCGCCTCGTGGGACACCCTGCACCGCCGGCTCCTGGCCGAGCTTCCGCAGGCGTTCTACCGGCTCGGCGCCGAAGCCGCCGGGATCGAGAGCGATGGCGAGGCCGTCGTCCTGCGGCTCACCGACGGGAGCGCCTTCGAGGCCGACCTAGCCGTCTTCGCGGACGGGACCTCCTCCACCGGCCGGCGCCTGCTCGCGCCCGGAAACGACCCCGTCTATGCCGGCTATGTCTGCTGGCGCGGCGTCGTCCCTGAGGCGCAGATGGACGCCGCCGCCCGCGCGCTCCTGAACGATGCGACGAACATCGCCCTCCTCGAGCCCGGCTACTTCGGGACCTATCCGATCCCCGGCCCGGACGGATCGGTCGCGCCCGGCGAGCGGCTGTTCAACTGGGTCTGGTACCGCAACGTGGCGGCCGGCGCCGACTTCACCGACCTGATGACCGACTCCGTGGGTGTCTATCGCTTCTCCTCCGTCCCGCCCGGCCGGGTCCGGGCGCCGTTCGTGGGTAAGCTCCACCAGGAGGCCGAGCGGCTGCCGCCCGTCCTGCGCGATCTCGTGCAGGCGACTGAGCATCCGTTCATCCAGACCATCTGCGACATCGAGGTCCCGCGGATGGCGTTCGGCCGCGCCTGCCTGATCGGAGACGCCGCGTTCGGCGGCCGGCCCCACCTTGGCGCGGGCACCGCCAAGGCCGCCCTGGACGCCTGCGCGCTCGCCGACGCGCTCGTCGCCCATGCGGGCGATCCGCTTGCAGCCCTGTCCGCCTGGGAGCCCCGGCGGCTGGCCGTCGGCCGCGCCTTCGTCGCCGACAACCACCGTCTGGGCGAGCAGTTCCAGTTCTCCGAGGGCCCGGTGCCGATCAGCCCCGCGCTTCGCCCCGGCTGGTCAGAATCCGCCACGGCGTAAACAGCCGCCCGACGTTCGCTGGTCATTGGCGGCGAGGCCGCCAATGCGCTAGTCTCTAAGAAAGGATGGAGACGAAAATGAAGGTTCGCACGCTCGACCATGTGAACATCCGCAGCGAACGGCTGCCCGAGACGATCGAGTTCTACACGAGCATGCTCGGCATGAACTGCCGCCCGCCGCCCGGGGCCACCGACGCCACGCGCGGGACCTGGATCTATGACGGCGACGACCGCCCGGTGATCCACGTCGGGACGTTCAAGGCGCGCTACCCCGGCGAGGAGGCCCACGACGGCCTGGAACCGTTGCGAGGGAGCGGCGCGATCCACCACGTGGCTCTGGAGTGCCTGGGCTATGACGAGCTTCTGGACCGCTTCAAGTCTGCGAAGTTCGACGTCACCACCAGCGACATCCCGTCGATCGAGCTGCGTCAGATCTTCGTCAAGGATCCCAACGGCGTGACCCTCGAGCTGAACTTCCGAGGCGCAGCGGCGGGCTGAGCCGCGCCATGGGCGCGCCCGCCGCGTCGCGCGTGGACGAGGGCGCCCGGTTGATCCGCGCTGCGCCCGCGGCGATCTATCGGGCCTTCCTGGACCCTGACGCCGTGGCCGCGTGGCGCCCGCCTACCGGCATGCGCGCCGAGATCGAGACGTTCGACCCGCGACCAGGCGGGGCTTACCGGATGGCCTTCATCCATGAGGGCGCCGACCACGCCGCCCCCGGCAAGACCTCCGAACATGCCGACGCCTTCGAGGGCCGCTTTGTCGAGCTGGTTCCGAACGCGCGGATCGTGGAGGCGGTGCGGTTCTCATCGGACGATCCGGCCTTCGCCGGCGAGATGACCATCACCACGACCCTGACGCCGGTCCCGGGCGGGACGGAGGTGGATGTGCGGTGCGAGGACGTGCCGGCCGGCATCAGCCCGCAGGACCACGCGGCGGGGATCGCCTCCAGCCTGGAGAACCTGGCGGCCTATGTGGGGCGCGGGTAGGGCGCGGAGCGCGGCCGAGTGATCGGACCCCTTCCCCCACGATGGGGGAAGGGCAGGGATGGGGGTGTTTCGCGGGCGCCTCGGTGAAAGGAACGCTCGGCGCCGACCTCTATCCAGCTTGCTGCAGCCGCAGATCCACCCCCTCTCCAACCTCTCCCCCATCGAGGGGGAGAAGCGTAACGCCTCAGCCCGCCGTGGCCATCGCCGCTTCGCCGGCCCAGGCCGGGTCGTTCTCGCGGTAGTGCTGGATCTCAATGGCCTGGCCCAGGGTCAGCAGGCCGGTGGAGATCAGGTCCGTGCGCAGGAACGCCTGGTAGAGGGTGCGGCCGATCTTGCCGCCGGTGTCATCGGCGACTGACCCCTTGTCCTCGGGCCGGGCGACGAGCGGCAGGCTGATGCGGCCCTTCATCTCCGGGTCCTCAGCGGCGGCCTCGCGCAGCCGCGCGACCGTGGCTTCCCATTGGGTCAGGCTCGTCTGGCCCAGGCCGAAGTGGGAATATTTCTGCGGCTGGACCTTGAGGTTCTCCGCATAGGCCCGGCTCTCGGCCGTGCCGCTCTCCTTGAGCTGGCGTTGAAGCCACTGCTCGAAGGCCCACTGCTCGGGCGTGACCTCCGACACCCACAGGATCTTGTCGGGGGAGGACAGCCACCGCGTGCCCGCGAAGACTATCGGGGAAATGTTCGGCTCAAAGCCCAGCAGGACGAGGAGCTTGCGGACCAGATGCGCCTCGCCGGGGCGATGCACCATCTCAACGTGGTTGTTGGGGCCTGTACGGATGGTCATGGCGCGCCTCCGTCCCTTTGCTGTTGGTTGGCCTGAGTGTACCCAAACGCCGCCCAATGAACACCGAAACGCGCCTGTTGACCCACCGGGCCGGACGAGGCATCTGCGGGCGGCCCCGGCGGATGCCAGGGTCGCCTACGCCCAAGTCACTATTCTGGACCGCATCCATGAAGCTCCGCGTCACCGACCGCGACGGCGTCCCGCACGACCTGCAAGCCGCCGAGGGCGACGTGCTGATGGTCATGGTGCGCGACCGGATCGACAATACGGTGGGCGTGTGCGGTGGCGTGATCTCATGCGGCACCTGCCTGATGCAGTTCGAGCCGGACGAGGCGGCGCGGCTGGAGCCCGCCTCACCCGACGAACAGGAGATGCTGGAGGCGCTGGACGCCGGGCCGGGGGAGCGGCTCGGCTGCCAGATCAAGATGAAGCCGCAGCTCGACGGCCTTTCGCTGACCGTCGCGCCCGAGGCCTGAGGCCTCACCCCAGCTTGAAGACCCGGGCGGCGTTCTCGCGCAGGAACTTCGGCCAGACCTCGTCCTTGAAGGGGACTCCCTCGAGCTCGGAGAAGATGCGCTCGAGGGACAGGCCCGCCGGGAAGTAGCCGGCGTACATGATCTTGTCGGCGCCGCGCTTGTTGGCGTAGTCGATGATGGCCTTGGGGTAGTGCTTCGGGGCGAAGGCGCTCGGGGCGTAGTAGAGGTTCGGGTACTTCAGCATCAGCTTGACCGCGAGGTCCTCCCACGGCTCGCCGCCGTGGCGCATCACGAACTTCAGCTCCGGGAAGAACCAGCAGACCTCGTCCACCAGATCCACCTTCTGGCAGCGCATCGGCATGCGCGGGCCGGGCACGCCGACATTGACGACGATCGGGATGTCGAGGTCGATGGCGGTCGCATAGATCGGGTACATCTCCTTCTCGTCGATCGCGACCTGCGGGAATGACGCCGAGGGGAAGTAGGTCAGGGCCTTGATGTCGTGGTCCTTCTTGGCCTGGCGGATTCGCCGGACCTCCTCCATGCCCGCCCCGGGATTGACGGCGGAGGAGAAGAAGAAGCGGTCGGCGAATTTCTCCTTCACCTCGGGGTGGCGCAGGGCGTCGGCGAGGGGGATCATCGCCTTGCCGACATTGTACTTGTCCATCTCGCCGACGATGGCGTCGACGAACTTGGTGGTGTCGGCGCCGACCGACGGGACGTTCTTGAACATGTAGCCGGCCGGCATGGCCGTCTTGTGCCCTGCGGCGTCGCGCTGCATGGCGCTCATGGCCGAATAGGCCGCGACGTTGTGCTCGTCCGTCGGGATATTGACCATAAGATCAATAGCTTGGATATTTTTCGGAAACGGCATGCTTGCTCCCCAGGGGCTCCCTGTCGATGATGATCGCCGCCCGCCCGCGAAACTACCAGGGGGGCATTGGGCCTGTGCGACCGTTTATCGGCTTGTTTAGCGACCAGCAAGTTAGTATGATGTTTTCGTGCCCGATTGACCGTCTGGGCGAACCTTGTCGGAGAGGAATATGACCCAAGCATCCGCAGCCATGGATCGTGGCTACGATCAGATGCCGCTGCCGTTCGGCTGGTTCGCCGTAGCGATGTCGGACGAGATCGCGCCCGGCGAGGTGAGGACGCTCAAGTACTTCGGCACGGAGTTCGTGATCTGGCGCGGGGAAGACGGGACGCTGCGCGCGCTCGATCCCTATTGCGCCCACCTGGGCGCCCATCTCGGCCACGGCGGCAAGGTGGTGGGCGACGACCTGCAGTGCCCCTTCCACCACTGGAGCTGGAACGGCGAGGGCGGGGCGACCGACATCCCCTACACCAAGATGATCCCGCCGAAGCTCCGGAAGTCCTGCATCCCGAACTGGCGCATCGAGGAGTCGATGGGCGTGGTCTACGCCTGGTTCCACCCGCGCAAAGTCGCCCCGAAGTGGGAGCTGGCCTCGGACCCCGACATCATCGCCGAGAACTGGGTCCTGGCCGAGACCCACGAGTGGGTCATCAAGATCCACATCCAGGAGATCACCGAGAACGGCCAGGACTACGCCCACTTCCGCGCCGTTCACGGCACCCAGGGGCCGCCGGCCTCGGAGTTCAACCTGGACGGCTGGGTCCGCCGCAACAGCGTGACCACCGAGATGGTCACGCCCCGTGGGCCGATGACAGGCAACATCTCCACCTACGCTGTCGGGCCGGGACAGTCCTTTATCCGCTACACCGACGTCACCAACGTCTTCCAGGCCCAGCAGGTGACGGCCATCGACGCCAACACCACGCACATGCGCTGGCAGTTCTTCCATCCGCCGGAGATCAGCGACGGCAAGATGCGGGTGACCAAGGCGCGCATGCGCGACCTGGTCAAGCAGGTGACGCAGGACATTCCGATCTGGGAAAACAAGCGCTACAACCACGAGCCGCTGCTGGTCGAGGGCGACGGGCCGATCATCGCCTATCGCAAACAGTACGCCCGCTACTACCAGTACGACGACCCGCAACCGGCCATCGTGGCGGCCTGATCAGGACCTGCGTCCTCCCTCGGGATTTTCCCGGCGGGGGGCGCGCCTTCAGCCTTTCAGGGATGAGCGCTTGAGGCGGCGCTCCATGGCCTCGACAAAGGCGGCGAGGGCAGGGGACTCGTTGTCCGGCCGCCAGGCGAGGCTCAGCTCCAGGCGGACGTTGAAGTCGCTCACCCGACGCAGCACGACATTGGCCGGCGCGGGCGTCGCCTCGGTCACGAACCCCATGGCCAGACCCGTGCCCGCGGCGCCCAGCACCGCCTCGCCCGAATGGGTCTCCAGCACCGCACAGGGCGGCGACAGCCCCGCCGCCGTCCAGGCCGCCAGCATGCGCGCGCGCAGGCGTGGCCCGGCCTTGCGGTCCGGCAGGCTCAGCGGCTCGCCCGCAAGGTCCTGCAGGCGGATCGAGGGGCGCCGCGCCAACGGATGGTCCGCGGACACGGCGAGCACCATGTCCTCGGCGGCGATGGTGAATACGCCCAGGCCCTGGTCGCGCAGTCCGAAGTCGTAGAGCAGGCAGGCGTCGATCTCTCCCGCCAGCAGGGCCTTGTGCTGCGCCTCGGTGAACATCGGCAGGAACTCGATGCGAACCGCGGGGCATGCCTTGCGGAAGTCGTTCACGGCGCGCCCGATCCCGGCGTTGCGCAGGGCCGCCTCGTTCATGGCGAGCCGGAAATCCACCGTCTCGGGGCCGTCGAGCCCCTTGATGCGCTGGAAGGACTTCTCCAGGGACCGGACGATGCGGCCGGCGTCGTCGCGCAACATGCGGCCAGCCTCGGTCAGGGTCACGCCGCGCCGGTCGCGGGTGAAGAGGTCGACGCCCAGCTCCAGCTCCATGTCGCGGATCCGCCGGGAGAGGGCGGGCTGGGTCATGTTCAGCCGCCGGGCGGCGCGGTTGAAGTGCTCAAGCTCGGCCGCGACGATGAAGTAGGGCAGGTGCCGCAGGATGTTCAGCCTGGGCCCAGCGACGGGCGCGGCCGGCCGCGGGGCCGGGATGTCGGCCGACGGCTCCGCGCGAGCGCGTTGCATTAAGGGAGAACTCAATTGCGCGTCGGCCAATGGGCGACCTCCTCACCGTACGGCTCGGCGACAGAGGGCACGATCCACGCGCGGGCCCGAAAGGTCAATGGGTCGGGCCCCGCTGAGGGCCCAGAGTTCGATATTGAGTTATCTCTTCGTGCTTTTGACGGTCGCCAGAGGGGTCAGGCCCGGGCGATCACTTCCTCGCCGAACCACTGCACGGCCTCCAGCCAGGCGGCGCGGTCGGCATGGTCCGGGTCGACGAAGGCCCAGTTGACGCCGACGGCGGCCAGTCCGGCGAGTTCTTCCAGGTACCGGTCGGCGTCCTGGCGGGATTTCGCCGTGGGGCGCAGCTTTGGGCCGATGGCGACGTCGAACGGCCCCGTCTTCCCGAGCCTGGCGCGCGCCTCATGCAGGGCTTTGATCTTCTCGCCCAACTGCGCCACGTCCTGGATGGCGGTCTCCCGGTTGTTCTTGCTCTGGGTCGGGGCGGTGAAGAAGGGCGACCAGCCGTCGCCCCACAGGGCGGCGCGCTCCACCGCCTTGTCGCTGCCCCCGCCGATCCAGACCGTGGGCTGCGGCTTGGGCGCGGGGCGCGGTTCGTTGCCGGCGGCGTTGAAGCCCATTCCCTGCGTGACCACCGCGCCGCCGCCCCAGGCCAGGCGCATCGTCTCCAGCGCCTCGTCGGTCAGAGCGCCGCGCTTGTGGAAGTCGACGCCCAGGGCGTCGAACTCGCTCTTCTGGTAGCCCGCGCCGACGCCGAGGATCAGTCGTCCGCCGGACAGCACCTGCAGGGTGGCGGCGGCCTTGGCGGTCACGAAGGGGTTGCGGTAGGGCAGGACCACGATGTTGGTGTGCAGCCGCAGGGTCGTGCTCGCCGCCGCCACGAAGGCCAGGGCGGTGAAGGGGTCCAGCGCGTCGTGGCCGTTGGCGTGCAGCCAGGTCGCGTCCGGCGCCGGATGGTCTGTGACGTAGCAGGCGTCGGCCTTCGCCTTCTCCAGCGTCCGGGCCATCTGCGCGATGGCCGGCATCGACTGGTACTCGCCGGGGGCGATCTCGCCGAGCGGGATATGCATGGAGAATTTCATCGGCGACCCTTTGGGTTCGAGGCAGGCGTCCAGATGAACCGGCCCGTGGCGCATGGCAAGCGGCCCGCGCCGCGCCTTCGCAGCTAGACCTTTCCTGGTTCAGGTGGGACCACCTGAACCAGGAAAGGTCGAACTTCAAAGGGTTGGAGCGCGTCGGGCGGCGAAACCGGAATACACTTTCGCCTACGCGCTCCAGGGAAGCCATGCTGCCGCAAGCGCCATCAATTCAATTTGCCAGGGATCGGCCGCGTGCGCTGGATCATCGCCAGGTCGCGGCCCATGCAACCGCTATCGCCGGATCAGGCCGACGAGAGAAGTCAGGCTCGACCACCACGGCCTGCGGTCACGCGCTTCGGCGCGACCACAGGCCGCCGGTTTCAGGTCAGAGCTGCGAGACGCCCGGCCAGCCGTGGTCCGAAAGATCGAAGGCGACGCCGCTGGGCGCCTTCATCTTCATTTCCCAGGTGACGCCGGCCATCCGGTTGTTCCGGTCGACGGTCGCCACGGCGCCCGCCTTCTCGGCCCGGTCGATCGCCGCGTCGAGGTCCTTCACGACGAAGCCGATGTGGTTCAGGCCGCGCGGGTTGTAGTTCGGGAAATTCGGGTCCGCGATCTTGATCAGGGCGACGTTGATCACGCCGTCGCTGAGATAGACCGCACCGGATTCTGCAGTGCCGACACGCGAGATTTCCTCAAGTTCAAAAGCTTCGGCGTAAAATTTCGCTTCGGCGTCGAGGTCTTCGCAATTGATGGCGATATGACGGAGCTTTGCCATTGGAACCTTCCGATCAAATAGGTTTGATAAATATCATGACTCTCATGAACATCACACGTCTAGAGCTGTAACCAGACGTTCTTCGGCCGCGTGAATTCGCGGATCCCCCAGACTCCTCCCACGCGACCAACGCCGCTTTGCTTGTGGCCGCCGAACGGGGCGCCCACGGGCAGGTCGTAGAAGCCGTTCACCCAGACAGTGCCGGCTTCCAGGGCGGCGGCGACGCGGTGCACGCGCTTGACGTTCTCGCTCTCGAGCCAGGCCGCCAGGCCGAACTCGGTCTCGTTGGCGATCCGGATGGCGTCTTCCTCGTCCTTGAACGGCATGAAGGCCAGGATCGGACCGAACACCTCGTTGCGGGCGAGGTGGGCGTTGTGGTCCACGTCGGCGAAGATGGTCGGCTCGACGAAGTAGCCGCCGGCATAGTCGCCGCCCAGGCGGGAGCCGCCGGACACAAGGCGATGACCGTCTTCCTGCGCCCGGTTGATGAAGCCCAGGATCCGGTCGACCGCGCCCTGGTTGATCACCGGGCCCATCATCGTCGTCGGCAGGCTGGGATCGCCCGGCCGGATCTGATCGAGCGCCAGCTTGGCGTCGGCGACGAAGTTCTCGTAGATCGACTCCTGGACCAGCACCCGCGAGGCGCAGATGCAGGCCTGGCCGGAATTGCCGATCGCCGAGCCGATGGCGCGCCGGACGGCGCCCGGGATGTCAGCGTCCTCGAACACCAGGCGGGCCGACTTGCCGCCCAGCTCCAGGCCGAATGGGGTCAGGTTCTCGAGCGACGCCGCGATGATCTTCTTGGCGGTCGCGCCGCTTCCGGTGAAGTGGATCTTGTCGACCCCCGGGTGACGGACCAGGGCGTCGCCGCCTTGCGGGCCGGCGGGCACCACGTTGATGACGCCCGGCGGAATGCCAGCTTCCAGGGCCACTTCGCCCAGCATCAGGCAGGAATAGGGGGCCAGTTCCGGCGGCTTGATGACGACGGTGTTGCCGGCGGCCAGGGCCGGCGCAAGCGTCTGGCCGAAGGACACGAATGGGCCGTTCCAGGGCACGATCACCGCGATCACGCCGTAGGGCTCGTCCAGGGTGTAGTCGAAGGCCGGGCCGGGGAAGGTGGTCACCACCTCGCCGCCGATCTTGTCCGCCCAGCCGGCGTTGTATTCGAACAGGTCCGCGACCCAGTTCACGGACCAGGCCCGCGCGCCGCTGATCGTGCCGTTCTCGGCCGTCATCATCTTGCCGAGCGCGTCCGACTTCTCGCGGATCTTCTCGGCGAAGCGCAGCAGGTGCTTGCGCCGCTCGTTGGCGGGCAGCTTGCTCCAGGTCTTGAAGGCCTCGCGCGCCGCCTTGACCGCACGGTCCATGTCCTGCGCGGAGCCCAGCGGGACCTTGTGCGTGAGCTCGCCGGTGGCGGCGTAGCGGTGCTCGTGGACGCCGCCATCGCCGTCCGTGAACTTCTTGCCGCCGATCAGGAAACCGGGCTTCGGAAGGGCGGCGACGTCGGCTGGGGCTACTGGCATTGGAGAAATCCTCCGGTCGGAAACTTAGGTTTGTTCAGGCGTGCATTACAGATCGGATCAGGGAAAACCTGCCGGCCGAGCAGGGGGCGCCGTTTGGGACCGCGCTGCTTTGACAGCGCGGCCCGACGTCCCCTGTCCGCCTCAGCCTTCGTAGCTCCAGGGCGTGCGGGGCGACATCGCCTCGGGCAGCTTGTTCAGGTTGCCCTGAAGTTCGTCCACGGGGATCGCGAGCCCGCCCTCGACGGTGGTCTTCTTGATCCGCCAGCCCTGCGGCGTGCGCACATAGTGGTTCGTGCGTTGCGACAGGCCGATGGTCGCCTTCTGCCCACGAGCCTGGAAGATGCCCAGCATGTTCGATTTCTGCGTCGCCGTGTCGCCCGTGACGACGACCTTCTCGGCCACGGCGGTCTGGAAGACGTAGGGAAGCGGGCCGTCGTCGCCGTAGAAGAAGTCCCAGAATTCCGTGTACTGCTTGCGCCCCGTTGGGCCCTTGCCCGGCGCGTGCAGGCTCTCGACCTCGATGGTCGCGTCTTCGGTGAGGCACTCCAGCGCCCCCGCCCGCCCGGCCTGCTTGCCATTGAAGCCGCCCGTGCACTCGAAGTGCCACTTGAAGAACACGTCGGTGATCTCACGGACGTCTTCGAGCTCGCGAAGGCGGGCTTCCAGCTCGGCGTATTTGGCGTCACTCATGCGTATTGTTTCCCTGTTGAATGTGAAAATGGAGCACCGCAGGATTTTCGGCGCAACAGACTGTGTTTAATCATCAGATTTCGGCACCTCATCTTTACGAGGCGACGCGTGCAACAACACGATAAATGCTTCAGAAAGTGATTTGCTGACGTCCCTATAATCAATTTCGTCAGTGTATATACTGAGTGCGATGACGGTCGAGTAGCGTTCAAGCGCTGTGAATATGACGGCTGTCAGGTCGCTTGGCGAGCTTTGCGAATCTACGGTTCGGCGACCGAGCTCTTCAGCCTTGCGCTGCATGCCGATCACGACCGGTAGCGAGGCGATGGAGCGGTTTTCAATAAACCTGGCGTCGCCCGAGTCCGCCAATGCGTTTCGCGCGCGAAGCACGCCGGTGTGGCGGTTCCAGACGCCGAAATAGGCGTCCACGAATTCTTGCGCGCAGGCGAACAGACGATCCGAGGGCCAGGGCTTCGCCAGAAGCTCGGCCACGACTGCGAATTCCGCCGTGGCGGCCTCCAGTGCGGCCAGAACAGCCTCGCCCACGTCCTGGAAATACAGGTAATAGGCCGCCGGCGTGACATTGGCCCGCCGGACGATCGCAGCCATCGTCAACGCCTCGACGGGCGCGTCCTGCAGCAGGGCGACCGTCTCGGCGATGATGGTCTCACGACTGCGACGCCCCTTGGCGCCCAGGAGCTGTCCCTGCCGGTTGAATGTCAGCGCAGGCTGCAGGTCGCTCGCCAAGCTTCAGCCCTCCCGGCTGGTGAATTCCCACAGGGTGACGTCTTCGCCCTCGATGTCCTTGAAGGTCATCTTCAGGGGCATGCCCACCTGGAGCTCGTCGTGCGGCACGCCGACGATATTGCCCAGGACGATCACTGAACGCTTGCCGCCGGTGAGCTCCATTTCCACCAGGCCGATCACATACGGGACCTCCTTGTGGAAGGCGCCCAGGCCACGGTGGACGATGGTGTAGGTGAACAGGGTCCCGTCGCCGCTGACCTTGGTCCAGGTCAGGTCCTCGGACAGGCACTCGCGGCAGGCCGGATAGGGCACCCAGTTCCAGGTGCCGCAGTTATCGCACTTGGGCACGCGGAATTCGCGCTGGGCCAGGCCTTCCCAGAGCGGGGCGTTCTCCGGCTGCTTCCGGGGCAGCGGCTTCAGGTAAGGTTCGTTCATCGCGCTTACCTCTAGTCCGCCGCCAGGATCGCGGTCGCGCCGATGCCGTGCACGGCCCAACCCTGCGAGACGACGAGGCCGATCTTCGCCCCCTCGACCTGCCGCGCGCCGCATTCGCCGCGCAGTTGCTTGGTCACCTCGGTGACCTGAAAGCCGCTGGGGTTGCCGTTGTGGCTGTGGGAGAGCAGGCCGCCGTCGGTGTTGGTCGGCATCTTGCCGCCCAGGCTGATATTGCCCTCGGCCATATAGGCCGCCCCTTCGCCGAGCTTGCAGAAGCCGGCTTCCTCCAGGTTGCGGGCCATGGTCACCGGGAAGCAGTCGTACATCCCGGCCACGTCGATATCGTCGCGGCTGACGCCGGCCGCGGCGAAGCCCGCGTCGGCGGCGGTCCGCAGGGCCTGCGGCTTGTCCGAGATCCAGTCGCTGGTGATCGTCTCGTAGAAGTCGGTATAGGCAGCCTCGGCGCCGCCCAGCACCCACACCGGCTTCGACTTGCAGCCCTTCGCGACCGCTTCGGAGGCGACGACGATGGCGTAGCCGCCGTCATTGTCGAGCGAGCACTCCAGCAGGTGCAGCGGGTCGCAGATCATCCGCGAGTTCATCACGTCGTCGACGGTGATCTCGCCCTTCACGCCCATCACCGAGTCCGGGTTCAGGACGGCGTGGTGGCGGGCGATCACCGAATATTCGGCCAGCTGGCCCTCGGGGATGTTGAACTGGTGCATATAGCGCCGCGTCCACAAGGCGTACCAGGCCGACATGTAGGCGCCGTGGATCATGTGATTCATGTCGCCCAGCCGCACCGCCGAACGCGCCTGTCCCATCGCGCTGGCTTGCGGCCCGACGCGCATGCCGGCGTTGCCGTTGAAGATCACCACGACATTGGCCAGGCCCGTCGAGCAGGCCACCGCCGCTTTGGTCACCGCGCCCGCGGCGATGCCGACGTCCATGTAGCGGATCGGCCGGCCGCCGAGCTGCTCAGTCCAGCGCAGGTGGTCGAACAACCCTCCGCCGGAGATCGGGATCAGGCCGTCGAGGTCCTTGTGGGAAAGGCCCGCATCGGCCAGCGCGCCCTTGATGCACTCGATCTCGAGCTTCCAGGGCGTGGTATGGTCGAGCGAGCGCGCCTGCTTGCTGTTGTAGACGCCGACGATCGCCGCTTTGCGGCTCGGAAATGACATGCGCGGCTTTCCGCCTTGCTGACGACTGCTCAAAACGAACGATGCGAGGCGGTCCTCGCAAAACTAAACCTGATATACTTTTTATTGAGATATACGTTCGGGCGCGTCAAGAGCCGAGTTGCCGTCGTCGGCGCGCAGGCGGCTGGGATGGGCCTGTCGCCACGCCGCGCCGGCCGTCAGCGGCGGCTTTTCATGACCTCGCCCAGGGCTTCCAGGCTGAAGTTCGGGGACTGGCAGACCTCGATCACGCGCCGTTCGAAATCTTCGTGGGCGCGGATCGCCGCCGGCAGCTGCGGGGCGAGGTCCAGGGGCACCTTCACCACGCCGTGCTGATCGCCGTGGATCAGGTCGCCGGGATGGACGGTCACGCCGCCCACGACCACGGGCCCGCCGACCTCCAGCATGTCGACATAGCCGCCGCCCGGCCCCGCGCCGCCGGCGAAGGTCTGGAAGCCGAGCGCCTCCATCTCCGGAATGTCGCGCACCGGGCCGTTGGTGATCCCCGCCACGCACCCCATGGCCAGGTTCATGTTGGCGGCCAGGTCGCCCCAGATGCAGACCGGCCCGCGCCAGTCGCCGATATTCTCCACTACCAGGATGCGCGGAGCCGGAACGGACATCAGCCCGCCGTCGAGACCGCCGGGCGCCGGTTTCGGATCCCCGCCGCTGCGGCGCGTCGCCACCTTGCGGGTGGCGGCGAAGCCCACGCGCACGCCCAGGGCCGGCGACATGCACTGCACGGCGAGCCGGTCCATGGTCTCGAGCTGCTCGGGGGAACGACCCAGGCGCTTGAGGCCGTTCAGGATCGAGGGCGTGCTGAAGCTCTTGAGCTCGTCGAGCAGTGCGGCGTCGATCATCGGTTCCCTCCAGGGTGCGCCCGGCTTCGAAGCCGGCGGCTAAACGGCCCGCGCATGCGCGAACCCTACAAACAGGCCAGGGGCGTCGACAGCCCCCATTCGTCCTACTGGCGCGCGATGACCGCCTCGCCGAACCAATCCACGTTCTCCTTGAACCCGGCCACGCTCGGATGGGCGACGCCGGTGAAGATCCAGGTGACCCCGATCTCGGCCAGGCTTGCGGCGCCCTCCAGGAAGCGCTCGGCGTCCGCCTTCGTATTCCCGCCAAGCGGTTCAAGCGGGTTGATGCAGATGTCGAACGGACCTGAGCGCCCGAGGGCCGCCCGCGCTTCATGGACCTTGAGGATCTTCTCGCGCAGGTCGCCTAGGGAGCTGACGGGCTTTTGCAGGGTCGCGTCGATCCGGGCGACGCCGGCCGAATGGAACGGGCACCAGCCGTCGCCCCATTGCGCGGCCCGCTGGACCGCCCTGGGACTGCCGCCCCCCACCCAGATGGGCAGGTTCGGCGAGGGCGCTGGGCGCGGGAGGTTGCCCTTGGCCTCGAACCCCATCCCTTTCCTGACGACGGTCTTGCCGCTCCAGGCCAGCCTGATGGTCTCCAGCGCCTCGTCGAACAAGGCCCCCCGCTTTGTGAAATCGATCCCGAGCGCTTCAAACTCCCCCTTCTGATAGCCGCCGCCGACCCCCAGGATCAGCCGCCCGCCCGACAGGACGTCGAGGGTCGCCGCGGCTTTCGCCGTCAGGAAGGGATTGCGGTACGGCAGGATCAGGACGTTGGTGTGCAGCTTCAGCCGGGTCGTCGCACCGGCGGCGACGGCGAGCGCGGTGAAGGGGTCCACCGCGTCGTGTCCGTTCGGGATCAGCCACTCCACATCCGGCGCCGGGTGATCGGTGACCCAGCAGGCGTCGGCGCCGGCGCGTTCTAGCGCCTGGGCCATGGTCTGCACCGCGGCGGCGGTCTGGAATTCGCCCGGAGGATTGATCTCGGTGACGGGCAGGTGGAGCGAGAATTTCACGGAAGACGGTCCCTTGGCGTGCGGTGAGGGGAGGGCCTCAGGACTCGATTTCCTGACGGAACGAGCGCGTAGCGAGCAGGAAGAGGACGCCGGTCAGCACCCCGACGCTGGTCAGGGTCACCAGCGCCCAACGGATCCCTTCGCCCGAGCCCATGCTGGCGCCGTAGACGTCGCTTAGGATGCCGACGCCCAGGGGGGCCAGGCCCAGTCCGATCAGGTTGGAGACGAACAGGATCAGCGCCGAATTGGTCGCCCGCATGTGCGCGGGCACGAGGGCGAACCAGGCCGTGAAGGCTGGGCCGTACCAAGTGAAGCCGACAAGGTAGTTGAGGCCGAACAGCGCCAGGGACAGGGGCAAGGAGGGCGTCAGCAGCGCGCCGGCGAACAGCGGCACGCAGATTAGGATCGCAACCCCCGGCATGAGCAGGTAGCGGCGCGGGTCCGCTGCGCCGAAGCGGTCGGCCAACTGACCGCCGGTCCAGGTGCCGACCGCCCCGCCGAGGCCTGAGAGCAGGCCAAGGGCGATGCCGAGGAAGCCCACCGACCCCAGCTTGACGCCGAACAGGTCGCCGGTGGCCTGGGCCATCTGGGCCAGGCCGTCGGCGTGGTTGCGCAGGTAGAACGAGCCCAGGAACGGCCCGTGCCCATGGGCGATGAACACGTTGCAGGTTATGGCCGCGCCCAGGATCCAGTAGGCCCGCTTGCCCGAGATCAGCTTGAACATCTCGCCCAGGCTGGCTGTCGTGGCCTTGGCCTTCTCGGCCTGACGGGCCAGCATGCGCCGCGGCTCCTTCAGGGTCAGTGCGGTCAGCACCGCAAAGACGAGCCCGGGCGCGCCCGCCATCAGGAACGCCATGCGCCAGCCGAAGGCGTCGGCGACGACGCCGCCGAACGCCATGCCGATCAGGCCGCCGAGCGGCGGGCCGAGTCCATAGAAGGCCAGCGCCGAGCTGCGCTTCTCCGGTGAAGTGTAGTCGAGGATCAGCGAGTGGGCGGGCGGGGTGCAGCCGGCCTCGCCGACGCCCACCCCCACCCGGGCTAGGGCGAGCTGCCAGAAGTTGTGCACGAGCCCGCAGAGCACGGTGAAACCGCTCCAGACCGCGGCGGCCGTGGCGATGATCATTGGCCGGTTGCCGCGTTCCGCCAGCCGGGCGATCGGCAGGCCGAGGAAGGTGTAGAGCACCCCGAAGGCCAGGCCGGTCAGCAGGCCAAGTTGCCAGTCGTGCAGATGCAGGTCGTTCTTGATCGGCTCGGCCAGGATGTGGACCACCTGCCGGTCGAGGTAGTTCACGATCGAGATCGACAGCAGCAGGCTCATCGCATAGCCGCGATACGGACCGACGAGCGGCTGGACGCCCACGGTTGGGGTCGCGTCTACGCGCGCGGCGTCGGTGGCGGTGCTCATGGACGTGGCGCTCCTCCGTGGTTCTCATGACCGCGCTGAGACGATCTTACCCGCTAAACTGGGCGCTGCGCCGAACCTGGAAGACACACACGCGCACTTCCGAAAGTCGGAGGTCAATTCGCATATTGACGGACCGCAAGAGACATCTCAATACAAAACTATATTGCCTTGAGTTTTGGAGCGGCTTCAGCCGCAAAGCGTCGTTTTGAACAATCGCCACCCCGGCGGAGAGCCACAAATTTCATCGTCAAGCCGCACGGCGGCGATCGTCGGCGTCTGCAACAGCAAGCAGGCGAAGAACGCCGACTTCTAATCGATAGGACGGAAACCAGGGGCGCGCGAAGCCGTCAGGCCGGCGCTCAATTTTGACTGGAGGGAACAATGAAAAAATCCAATCTGCGCCAGCTATTGCTGGTCAGCGGCGCGACGATTTCCATGGGTTGGGCGCATGAAGCGTCGGCCCAAGACAGCGGAACCGCGGCGGCGCCCGAAGCCTCGCAAGTCTCGTCTATCGAGGAGATCGTCGTGACGGCCCGCCGTCGCGAGGAGAACCTGCAAGAGACGCCGGTCGCGATCACGGCTGTGACATCGCAGACGATGGAGGCGCGGGGCGTCGTCAGCCTGGTGGAAATCTCACGAATCGCGCCGAACATGCAGATCCAGGACACGCCCGGGTCGACCGGCTCGGCCGGCGTCGCGATCCGCGGCATCAACTATGGCGACAACGTCATCGGCCAGGACTCGCCGGTCGGCATCTACGTCGACGGCATCCCGACCAACCGGGTCAGTACGGCGGTGATGGACTTGGTGGAGCCGGACCGCGTCGAAGTGCTGCGCGGGCCCCAGGGCACCCTGTTCGGCCGGAACACGACCGCTGGCGCGATCCTGATCACCAGTCACACGCCGAGCGAGGAGTTCGGCGGTCAGGCGAAAGCCTCCTACGGCACGTGGAACGCGCGGTCGTTCCAGGCCCGTGTCGACACCGGCGCCATCGGGGACAGCGGCCTCAAGGCCTCCTTGGCCTATCAGCACCGGCAACGGGACGGGAGCCAGAACAACCTCGAGCAGCCCCGTGACAAAGATCCTGGCGCGGAGAAGACCGACGCCTATTGGTTCAAGGTGGTCGGCGACTGGGGCAATCTCAAAGCAACGCTGACGGGCGAACGCACCGATCAGTACGCCGTGCCGGTCATGCTGCAGATCGTCGACGCACCGGCGGGGTTGCGCACCCTGTTCGCCAATTCGCCGAATTTCGGCGGCAACAACCTGGTGATCAGCCGGGCACCCCAGTACACCGCGGCGAACTACGGCTTCGGCGGCGTGCAGCACGTCTGGACGCAAGGCATGGCGCTGACGGTCCAATATGACGTCGGGGACTATCTGACGCTCAAGTCGATCTCAGGCGTACGGTCCTACAAGCGCGACGACGCAGCCAACTACGGTCCGTCGCGCCTTCGAGCGCCGTCCACGGTAGCGCCGGCGACGATCATAACGTACAATGGAGCGTACGGATTCAACCAGCGGTCTCAGGGCCAGCGTCAGTTCAGCCAGGAACTGCAGGCGCTCGGCACGGTGGGCGACTTCAGCTACGTCGCCGGGCTCTACTACTTCGACGAGAACGCGTGGGACGTGGGCGTCACCCGCCTCGTCTCGGCGTCGGCCACGGGCGCGACCGGATTTGATTCGGTGACACCGCGTGTATACACCGTGGACAGCAAGTCCAAGGCCGCGTTCGCTCAGGTCGACTGGCGGCCGGAGTTCCTGGACAAGAAGCTCGAGATCTCCGGCGGCGTCCGCTACACGAAGGACAGTCGTGACTTTGACCAGACGCTCGCGGTCGTGCGCGCCAGGCAGCTCGACACCAAGAACACTTCCTTCCTCGCGGGCGCGAACTATCAATGGACCGAAGGCCTGATGACCTACGTCCGCTTCTCCACCGGTTACCGGGCGGGCGGCTTCAACGTCCGGGCGGCGGCGACTGCCGACCCGACCTACCTGCCCGAGAAAATCAAGGCTTATGAAGCTGGCTTCAAGCTGGACACGTGGAACCGGCGCCTGCGCATCAATGGCGCGGCCTTCATCAATAAGTATCGCGACCTGCAGGTCGGGCAGTTCGTCGCGCCCACCGCGGGCGGCGGCGGGGGGGCGCTGACCTTCAACGCCAACGCCAAGTACAAGGGTTTCGAGCTCGAAACCGTGGCCGTGCCGGTGGACGGCCTGACCCTGACCGCGAACATCGGGATCCTGGATCCGGAATATACGCAGTACCCGGTCGCGGCCGGCGCCGGCGGGGCTTTATCCGCCGGCTGCACCGCGCTGACAGGCACCACGGCCTTCCAGAACTGCGCCGCGGTGGCCGACGTCACCGCCTCTCCGCACCGGACCGCCGACTTCAGCGCCGTCTACACCTTCCCGTCGCAGGGTTACGGCGAGCCGTCGGTGGCCCTGGACTACTCCTACAGGGGGAAGATCGCGTGGGCCGCCTACGCCGGGACCTCGCCCTTCAAGGCCGCGGTCAACGCCAAGAGCTACGGCCTCTTGGGCGCACGGGTCGCCCTGTCGCAGATCCCGCTGGGCGACAACGCCAAGGGCCAGCTCGCCCTCTTTGGCCGCAACCTGACCAACGAAAAGTACGTGACCCAGGGCATCGACTTCGTGCTGTTCGGCACCGTCAACTACGGCGATCGCCGCACCTTCGGCATCGAGGGCAGGGTCGAGTTCTAAGGAACGCTGACCAGGCGCGCACGAAAAAGGCCCCGCCGTTCACACGGCGGGGCCTCATCGTAACGGCGCTCTGAAAGCGCGCCTCAGCCCTTATAGGTCCACGGCGTGCGCGGCTCCTGCGGCGGCAGGGTGTTGAGGGCGCCCTCGATCTTGTCGAACTTGGCGGTGATGCCGCCCGTGATGGTGGTCTTCTCGATCCGCCAGCCTTCCGGCGTGCGCCGGTAATAGTTCGTGCGTTGCGACAGGCCGGCGCCCGGCTTGGCGCCGCGGAAGCCGATGATCGCGAACTGGTTCGACTGCTGCACCGCCTTGTCGCCCATGACGACGACCTTCTCGGCGACGCTGTTCTGGAAGACGTAGGGCAGGGGCCCGGCGTCGCCGTAGAAATAGTCCCAGAATTCCGTGTACTGCGCGCGCCCCGTCGGCCCCTGGCCCGGCTTGTGGAGGCTCTCGACCTCGATCGTGGCGTCTTCGGTCAGGCACTCCAGGGCCTCCATGCGCCCAGCCTGCTTGCCGTTGAAGCCGCCGGTGCAGTCATAGTGCCACTTGAAGAACACCTCGTTGATCTCGCGGACGTCCTCGAGCTCGCGCAGGCGAGCCTCCAGTGCGGCATAGTCGGGTTCGCTCACGCCGTGTTCCTCGCTGCGAAAACTAAATAGGCTTTACCTGGACCCTATGGACCCTGCGGAAGGCCGTCAAGTTCACGATCTGCCGGTTGCGTGGGTCAGGCCGCCGAGGTCATGCGGCTGGCGAGCCTCCGCGCCCGCACGAAGTGGAACATGCCCCAAACGTAGAACACCACCAGCACCAGCATGGCGTAGCGCAGGGAGCCGAAGGCGTCGCTGAGGAAGCCGACCACGACCGGGCCGCCCGCGTAGCCAAAGAGGTTGGCGCAGACGAGCTCGACCCCCAGCACCGTTCCCCGCAGCGGCGGCGGCGTCAGGTTGAGCAGCGCGCCATAGGAGAGGCCGAGGAAGTTGTAGCCGGCCATCATGTAGACGGCGAGGGCGATGAGGGAGAGCTGGGCGGTGGGCGCCAGGACGAAGGCGACGCAGCCGACGATGGTGATCGCCTCGATGATCAGGATGATGGAGATGGTCCGCGAGGGATTTCCGCCGGTGATGCGGTCGGAAATTATCCCGGAGAAGACCAGGCCGACCACCGTCCCCAGGGCCTGGCAGACGCCGACGGCGAAGCCGGCCTGCTGGATGTCGAAGCCATGCGTGCGCACCAGGAACGAGACCGACCAGCCCATGATCCCCGAATTGCCGGCCGAGAGCAGGGACGGGGCGAACACCAGGTGCAGGATCGCGCCGTTGCCGACGATGAAGGCCAGGGCCGCCTTGAAGCCCCGGGCGTGGTCGGCGGGGGAGGGCGTGTCCATCGCCCCGCGGGCCGGGTTCTTCAGGGTGAAAAACACGAGGAGGGCCAGGATCAGGCCCGGCGCGCCGGCGACGAAGAAGGCCGAGCGCCAGCCGAAGTGGACGACCACCCAGCCGCCGACCATCAGGCAGAGCAGGTTCCCGATCGTGCCGCCGCTCTGGTAGATCGCCGCGGCCCCCGTGCGACGCTTCGGCGGAAAGGTGTCGGAGATGATCGAGAGCGCCGCCGGGCTGGAGCCGGCCTCGGCCGCCCCCACGACGGCGCGGGTGACGATCAGGGTGAGGTAGGAGCCGGCCATGCCGGCGGCTGCGGTGAGCGCGCTCCAGACGAACAGCACGCCCGCCAGCATGTTCCGCCGGTTGGCCCGGTCGGCCAGCATCCCCATGGGCACCACGGCGAGGGCGAAGGGCAGGCCCAGCGCCAGCCCCGCGAGCATCCCCATCTGGCCGTCGGAAAGCCCGAACTCCTTTTTCAGCGGCTCGATCACGATCGAGACCACCCGGCGGTCTACATTGTTGAAGGTGTAGATCAGGGTCAGGACGACGAGGGTGTACCAGGCGGTGGGCGTGATGCGCCGCGAGTCAGTCTCGGGCGCCACGTCGGTCGTCGGGAGCATGCTTGGCTTTCGAAGTGAGGTCGGACGACGGCGCCGCCGTCACTGGGCGGTGTAGCCGCCGTCGATGACGAGCTCGGACCCGGTGACGTAGCTGGCCTCGTCCGAGGCCAGGAACAGGATGCCGTTGGCGATCTCCTCCGGCTCGCCCATGCGGCCCATGGGCGTTGCGGCCTCGATCTCGCGCAGGCGGGTCTCGAAGGGGACGGCGATGTTCATCGTGTCCGTCGCCATCGGGGTCTTGATGTAGCCGGGGTGGACGGAATTGACCCGGATCGGCAGCTTCTCGCGCGCGCAATAGAGGGCCGCGGACTTGGTCAGCAGGCGCACGGCGCCCTTGCTGGCGGTGTAGGCCGCGCTGGCGGGCAGGCCGACGATCCCCACGATCGAGGACAGGTTGACGATGGAGCCTGGCTCGCCTGTCCGGCGCAGGGCCTGGATCCCGTGCTTGACGCCCAGGAACACCCCGTCGGCGTTCACCGACATGATGGTGCGCCAGTCCTCCAGGCTCTGGGTCTCGGGATTGCCGGCCGGCTTGCCGAGGCCGGCGTTGTTGACCACCACGTGCAGCTTGCCGAACGCCTCGAAGGCCCGCGCCGTGGCCGCCTGCCAGCTGTCCTCGAAACGGACGTCGAGCCGCTGGAACACCGCCTGGCCGCCGGCCGCCTTGATCTGCGCGACCAGGGCCTCGCCCATCGCCTCCTGCAGGTCGGCCACCACCACCGCCGCGCCCTCGCGCGCCAGGGCCCGGCACGTGGCGGCCCCGATGCCCGAAGCCCCGCCGCTGACCAAAGCCGTCTTGCCCGCAACCCGGCCCATCGCGCCGCCTCCCATTATGCTTGCGCCCATGATGGCCGGGGACGCGGCTCGCGCAAGCCCGCCGGCGCATTGCGCGCGCCGGGCGGGAATGAAAGCCTTGGCTCCACGAGATTTCAGGGAGGCGAGGCTTGGCCAAGGTCATCATCGAGGCGGCGATCACCGGCAACCGGGCGCGGGCGGACAATCCGAACCTGCCGATCACGGCGCAGGAGGTGGGCGAGGACGCGGCGGCCTGCGTCGAGGCTGGCGCCGCCGTCATCCACATCCATTCCCGCGACCCGGTGACCGAGGAGCCGACGCCGGAGGACGCCGCCCCCTACGCCGCCGCGATCCGCGCGATCCGCGCCCGCTGCGCCCCGCTGATCTGGCCCTCGACCCCCACCGGCGAGAACCCCAAGCCGACGGCTGAGCGTTTCGCCTTCCTGACCGAGCTCGCCCGTGACCCGGCCACCAAGCCCGACATGGCCGGGCTCGACATGGGCACCTTGAACTGGACCAAGGTGATCGACGGCCGGCCCGGCGGCCACGTCTATGTCAACCGCGTGCCGCAGCTTGAGGAAGCCTGCCGGATGGTCGACGAACTCGACTATCCGCGCACCCGGCTGCAGATGTTCGACCCCAACTGCGTGCGCACGACCCTGGCCTTCCTCAAGCTCGGCCTGCTGCGCGAGCCCCTGGCCCTGACGCTCTATTTCGGCGGCGAGAACGTGCTGATCGGCTTTCCCCCCAGCCGCGAGGCGCTGGAGGCCTATGTGGCGATGCTGCACGGGGTGCGGGCAGTCTGGTTCGCCTCGGTGATCGGCGGCGACGTCCTGGAGCTTGCGCCGACGGCGGTGGCCCTGGGCGGCCACCTGCGCGTGGGTCTGGAAGACTATGTCTATGACGGCCGCATCACCAACGCGCAGATCGTGGCGCGGGCCGCCGCGATCGTGCGCGCGGCGGGCCACGAGGTGGCGTCGATCGCCGAGGCGCGGGAGATGTTGGGGGTGTAGGGCGACAAGACCCCCGGGGCGCCAACATGCGCCGCCTTGACGGTCCGCCCCGGCGCAAGGCCGGGGCCGCCGCCGTCCCTAGAACGAGTAGCTCACGCTCACCCCGTAGGTGCGCTGCGGACCGTAGCCGACCACGTCAGCGATGTTCTGGATGAAGGTGCTGGATATGTAGTCCTTGTTGGTCAGGTTCTTCGCCCAGACCTCGAACTTGTAGTTTTGGCCCGCGGGCTTGAAAGATGCCTGGGCGTTGACGAGCCCGTAAGGCCCCTGATGCACGCGTTCGTCCGAGTCGAAATAGACCGTGTCGGTGTAGAACATCGACACGTTGACGTTGAAGGTCCCCAGATCGACCTCCTTCGTGTAGTCGGTCACCAGCGTGAAGGTGTACTTAGGCGCTCGCGGCAGACGATTGCCGCTGGCGTCCACCACCACCGCCGGGTTGCCGACCAGGCCGACGCCGGGGCGGAAGACCGGCCGCAGCACGACGGCGTTTTCGAACTTGTCGTACTTGGCGTCCAGCAGCGACATGCCGGCAGTGAAGGTAAGCTCCGACGTCGGGCGCCAGTTGGCGTTCGCGTCGAGGCCGTAGATCGTCGCGCTGGCGGCGTTCAGGGTCACGCCGACGCCCTGGCCGGCCGTGGCCGACTGCACCTGCACCTGCAGGTCGGAGTATTTGTAGTAGTAGGCGGCGATATCGAGCGACAGGTTCGGCCGGGGCGACGATTTCACGCCGACCTCGTAAGCCTTGATCTTCTCCGGCCTGTAGCCGACGGTCGAAAACAGCGCTGGCGGGGTCAGGAACGACGTGCTCGCCATGCCCCCGCTTTTAAAGCCCTGGCTGTAGGTGAAGTAGGCGTTGGTGTCGTCGGTCACCTTGTAGTTGAGCGAGAAGCGCGGGGTCCAGGAATCGAAATGGAGGACGGGGCCGACGATGAATGGCCCAGAGGGCTGCCGGCCGAAGCCGACCCGGCCCTTGTTGGCGCGACGCTCCCAGCTGTAGCGTATCCCGCCAATGGCCTTGAGCCGATCGGTGATGTCGAAGTTGACTTCCGTGAAGGCCGCATAGGCGGTCTGCGGGTTCCAAGAGTCGAAAATAAAGTCCGTGGCCGGGTTCTTGGAGCTCTGTACTCGGTTCGCGGCGAACTTGTTGTTGTCATAGTAGAAATAAACCCCCGACACGAAACTGATCGGCCCGAACTTGTTCGAGGCGAACGAGACTTCATGCGAGAATGTGATTTCCGGCTGCGGGTACGAATAGGCGGTGAACGGTCCGGTCGGCCCCGTGGAGGCGCGGTCGGCGTCATAGGACAGGTGGGCGTTGGTCCGGGTGTAGGCTGAGATGGTCTTTATGACGCCAACGTCGCCGACATTGAATTCGCCGAGGATCGAGAACGCCCTCTGCTGCAAGTCCAGGAAGGAGTCCTTATCGAAGGAGATGGTGTGCGGCTTGGTGGCGATGATGGCGGTGGGATCGGCGTTCGCGTAGGTGTTCCGTTGCGGCGCGAAGCCAGTGGCTGTGTCGCTGTCGAAGCGATCCTGGTAGGCTGCGATGAAGGTCAGCTTAGCCCAGTCGGTCGGCTGGAACAGAAGCTTGCCCCGCACGGCCTTTGAATCAAGACCCTTGGTGCGGATCCGGCGCGCGATGTCGTAATCGTAGCCGTCGTGCTTCTCATAGTAGCCGGAGATGCTGGCGGCCAGGACGTCGCCGATCAGAGGGCCGCTGACGAAGCCCTTGGCCGTGACGTGGTCGAGGTTGCCATAACCGACCGAGAAGTTGCCGGTCGGCGTGAACGAAGGCGCCTTGGTGAAGATCAAGATGGCGCCGCCGGTGGCGTTGCGGCCGAACAAGGTGCCTTGCGGGCCCTTGGCCACCTCCAACCGATCGATATCGGCGAAGTCGAAATGGTTGGCGATCTGGTTCGGCTGGACAACGCCGTCGAGGTAGAGCGCCACCGGGGCGTCGGTGGAGGGACCCACCACCGCGCTGGAAACCCCGCGGATGGCTGGCTGCACATAGTTCGACGTCTGGTCGATCTTCACGCCAGGCACCGCGAAGGAAAGTTCCTTCACGCTGGTCACCCCGGATTTCTCCAACTGCTCGCCGGTCTTCGCCACGATCGAGATCGGCACATCCCGCAGGCGCTCCGACCGGCGCTGGGTGGTCACGACCACTTCGCTCACCGTGGTGGAACCGGCCGCCTCCTGGGCCCAGGCGGGCGCAGCCGCGCCCAGGGCGGCCATGCAGGCGCCGGACAGCAAAAGGATTCTGGTGACGGTCTTAGGCATTTTATCGCTCCCCATGCGAACCCCTGGCGGGTTCATCGATCGTCCTGAATAGGCGGTCGTGTGCGCTCAAATGACGCTTGATAACTATTCAGTGCCCTCAATTTAGCCTGACTCAATGGATAGGCGAAGCTTTACGCGGCGGCAAGCTGGTTCCGACAGCTGTATGCCGGGGGCGCCGTGCGCGTGGCACAGCGGGGGCCTACGCCTTGCGCGGCCCGTAGCCGGCCAGGAAGGCCGTCACCGTGGCGGCCACGAAGCGCTGCATCTGCGCCAGGGACGGGACCTTGGAGACGCCCAGGAGGCAGCGCAGATAGACGTCGCCGCGGATCATGCCGATGAAGTGCTCGGCGGCCAGGGCGGGATTGTCCACGTGGATCTGGCCGCGGGCGTGGGCCTGGGCGAGGTAGCTCTCCACCAGGTCCGCCGTGCCCTTGGGGCCGGTCAGGTAGAAGAGCTTGCCGAGCTTGGGGAAGCGCTGGCTCTCGGAGACCATCAGGCGGAAGAGGTCCAGGCCGCCCGGATGGGTGAGCGCCTGCAGGAACTCCAGCCCGAACTCGTTGAGGAAGGTTCCGACGTCGTCGGTGTCCTTGCAGAGCTGGCCGACGTGATTGAGGAAGTCGCGGCTGCGCGCCTCCATCGCCGCCTTGAACAGGATCTCCTTGGTCGGGAAGTAGCGGTACAGCGTCGACTTGGAGACCCCGGAGGCGGCCTGGATCATGTCCGTGGTCGCGCCATTGAAGCCGTGCGCCATGAAGGCGGCCTGGGCCGCCTCCAGGATGCGCTCCAGGCGCGCCGTGCTCAGCCGCGGCTCGGCGGCCTCGCTCTCCAGGGGTTGCGTCAACAAGACCTCCTCAGGCGCCTCCGGTCTAGTGTCCCGATTCCGAAGTTCGCATGCGCTCGTGGCGGGCTCGGACGAACTTCGGAATCGATAAGGACACTAGCAAGTCTATGTTTCTAGTGTGCCTTTTGGATCTGAAGTTCGCTCCGTGCTTGCCCCATCAAGGAGGCGAACTTCAGATCCGGCACATTAGGGCGGCCGGGGACCCTGTCGGGCTTTAGCGGCTGGGCGACAGCTCGGCAATTGCGCCGCCCAGGCGCGCGCCGTCCTCAGCGCGGGGCGGGGACGTGCGGGGTGATCGCCTTGTAGAGGACCGTGGTGACGCCCTCGATGTCGATCGCCGGCGAGATCATCAGCTCCGGCGTTCCGGCCTTCGCCATCATGTCGGCGATGACCTTCTGCGGGTCGTCGGTCTCCATCTCGTAGAGGGCCATGTAGGCGTGCGTGCCCTCGGCGGTTTCGTCCAGCTTGTAGCGGCGGGCGCCGGTGAAGCCCTTCACCCGCAGCACGTCGCCGAGGTGGGTGTTGGTGTACCAGTCGTTGTATTCCGCATCCTTGCCGGCGACCGGGTTGGACAAGACGACAAAATTGTAGGCGGTCATGTGCATCCTCCACTTCGAGTTGGTGGGCCGCAGGGCTTCAGGCGGCCTTGGCGACGTCCTAACGAGGTATAGGTCGGCGGCGGCGCAGCCGTCCAGCGTGTCGAACCGCTCGGGCTGATTTCATGCCGCAGGGCCGCTTGCCGGCAGCGGAACAAAAAATCGAACCGAACCGATCGGTTCGATTGACACCGCGCCCCCCGCATGGACAATCGGGCTCAGGCGATGAACCGCCGGCCCGAGCGCTTCGGCGGACGCCGCCGGCCTTCGTGCGGTAAGACCATTAAGGGAGATCGGCCGATGCGTCTGGGCGTCTGCTACAACATCGACTACCACCCGGAGATCCACGGCGCGCCGGCCGAGTATTTCGAGACCATCCTGCAGCAGGTCGAGCTGCTGGAAGATCTGGGCTACGACACGGTCTGGTTCAGCGAGCACCATTGCGCGGCCTATTCGTTCGGCAATCCGGCGGTCATGGCCGCCGCCGCGGCCCAGCGCACCAAGCGCATCCGCATCGGCACCGGCGTCTCGCTCGTGCCCCTGCATCACCCGATCCTGCTGGCCGAACAGTACGGCATGCTGGACAACCTCTCGAACGGCCGCCTGGAATACGGCGTCGGCCGCGGCTACCTGATGCAGGAATATGACTGGCTGAAGATCCCGATCGAGGAAAGCCACAGCCGCTATCACGAGGCGATGGAGTTCATCCTCAAGGCCTGGACCAGTTCCGGCCCCATCGACTTCCACGGCAAGCACTTCGACGTCGACAACTACACCTATTTCCCTCCGCCCGTGCAGAAGCCGCACCCGGCGATCTACGCCTCGGCGGCCGGTTCGGTAGAAAGCTTCATCTGGGCGGCCCAGAAGGGCCTGCACCTGGGCACGGCGCTGTTCGTGCCGGACATCAACCGGATCATCGAGGGGATCGCCCTCTACAAGAAGACCCTGGTCGAGAGCGGCTTCGACCCGGCGACGCGGGACGTCATGGCCATCACCCAGATGTACTGCGCGCCCACCAAGGAAGAGGCGCTGCGGGACGGCGGGGCGTTCGCCACCAACTATTACCGCTTCTTCGCCGGCGTGAACGCCCAGGCCCGCGTCGGCACCGTGCCGGACGAGTTCAAGGAGATGCGCGGCGAGGACCTGGACGCCAACAACCAGGTGCTGCTGGGCGATCCGGAGGACCTGGTCCGCCGCATCAACGACATCGGCGACCGACTGGGCGTCGATCTGCTCTTGATGGAGGTCGCCCAGGGCCGTGCGCCGCCGGCCAAGGTGTTCAAGGCGCTGGAGCTGTTCGGCAAGGAAGTGTTGCCGCACGTCCAGGGCAAGAAGCGCGCGGCGGCCGCTCCCAGCCTGGCGAGCGCCGGCTAAACTGAGCGCGCGCTAGGGAGGACTGCTGATGAAGCTCGGGATGTTCGGCCAGGCCTTTCACCCGCCCGGCAAGTCGCCTTACGACTGCCAGGAGTGGGACCTCCAGGTCATCCGCTGGATGGACGAATTCGGCTATGACGAGGCTTGGTTCGGCGAGCATCATGCCCTGCCGTGGGAGCCCAATCCCGCCCCGGACATCCTGATCGCCCAGGCGTTCCGTGAGACCAAGCGCATCCGTCTGGGCACCGGCGGGATCTGTCTGCCGTACCATAACCCGGCCGTGGTCGCGAACCGGATGGCCTGGCTGGACCATGTCTCGCAGGGGCGGCTGCTCTTCGGCGTCGCGGCGGGCTCGGTGCCGGCCGACTGGAAGCTCCTGGGGATCAACGGCAAGGACACCCGCGACATGACGCGGGAGTCGCTGGAGATCATCCAGAAGATGTGGTCCGGCGAGCGGCCCTTCGTCTACGAGGGCAAGTACTGGCGCGTCGAGGTCGAGGCGCCGACGCCGCCCTTGTTCGACGCCCACATCCTGCCGCTGCAGAAGGGCGGACCGCCGATCGGGGTCTCGGGCCTCAGCCCCAATTCGCCGACCCTGAAGATCGCCGGGACCATGGGCTACATCCCCATGAGCCTGAACGCCGACATGAACTCCCTGCGCAGCCACTGGGACACCTATGCGCAGGCCGCCGAGGCGGCGGGCCGCACGCCGGACCGGGCGAACTGGCGGGTCTCAAAGGAGGTCATCGTCGCCGAGACCGACGCCAAGGCGCAGAAGCTGGCGATCGAAAGCGGCCTTGGCGATTTCCAGCGCGAGTACGGCGCGCGCATGGCCCGGATCTTCCCCGTGCTCCAGGGCCTGCCCGCGCCGGAGATTCCGGACGAGTTCCTGACGGCGGAATACAACGCGCGTGAAAAGTGGATCGTCGGCTCGCCCTCGACCGTGCGCGAGAAGCTGGAGGCCTACCAGGACGCCAGCGGCGGCTTCGGCACCCTGCTGGTCTTCGCCTGCGACTACGCCGACAAGCCGCAGGCCTGGCGCGACTCCCTGCGCCTCCTGGCCGAGGAGGTCGCCCCGAAGATCGCCAACTCGCCGTTCGCCGCCGTGGCGGAGCCTGTGGCCTAGCGCTCCCAGATCCTCCCCCAGCGCGAAGCGCGATGAGGGGGAGGTGGCTCGGCCCGGACGGCCGAGGCGGGGGTTGAAGGCCGCCAAGTCCGTGGGCTGCAACCCCCTCAGTCAGCTTTGCTGACAGCTCCCCCTAAGGGGAGCATCTTGGGGTCGCGCCGACCAAGCACACCTTCGCCTACGCCTTCCAGCCGTCGCCGTAGCAGTAGGCCTGCAGCACCTTGTGGAAGTGGACGATCTGGGCCTCCTGGATCGGGTTGACGCGCGCGCCGGCCCAGCCACGGGACTTCATGCCCTCGTGCACGGCCTCCATGTTCCCGAAGTCCTCCTCCAGGAACGAGTTCTTGCCCCGGAAGGACTCGAAGCTGTCGCTGAGGCCGTGGACCACCTTCGGCTCCTCGCCGGGGGCGTAGCGGCCCAGCGACCAGATGTCGAAGATGCAGGAGTCCGGGTCATCCCCGTTCGGCCGCGACCGGTACCAGAGCGCGCAGTCCGTGGTGGGCAGCATGATCGAGTTGGGGAAGATGTGCCAATCGGTGCCCGCCTTGGCGACGTTCTCGGGGGTCATGTTCTTGGGCCACGCAACCCCGCGCTTTTCGAGCTCTTCCCTGTGCAGCTCCGATAGCCGCGGATAGAGGTTCTCCGGCGGATAGTCCGGCCCGGCCTCGTCCTTCAGCCGCTCGGCCGCCGCCATGATCGGGTCCAGCGCCATGGCCTTCAGGGTCAGCCACTGGTGGCGGGTAAACGCCCAGATCGCCTCGGCGCGCGACTTGGCGGGCAGCCATTGGCCGGTCTCCGGGTCGCTGAATTCCGGCGGCAGCGGGTTGTCGCCGCGGTGGTCCGTATAGGCGCCGGTCGTGAACCATCCATGCCGGCCGCTCGCGTGACCCTGGGAATGGCCGACCAGCATGTTGCGCCAGCCGCTGATGTGGGTCGCCCGGGCGTGGTAGCTCTCGTTGAAGGCTTCGGCGACCACCTTCCAGTTCACCGGCGCGATGATGGTCTCGTGCCAGAACATCCGGGTGTGCTCGTACTCGAAGGGATCAAGGGCGTCGGCCGCGCCGCCGAGATACTGGCGCAGGGGCTCGCAGTCGGGGTCCTGGTTGACCCAGACCCATCCGGCCCATGTGTCGACCTTGACCTCCTTGAGGGAGAGCTCGGCGTCGTTCAGCGGGCAGCCCTTGGCCTCCCAGTCCTCGCGGTCGTGGACATAGGCGATCTTGCCGTCGAGATCGTACTTCCAGCCGTGGAAACGGCAGTACCACTGCCCGGCCTTGCCCCGCTCCTCGTCGCGCAGCCTGCGGCCGCGGTGCTGGCAGGTGTTGTAGAAGCCCTGGATGCGGTCCTCGGCCGTGCGGGTGACGAGGATGGAGTCGGCGAAGATCCTGTAGTTCACGAAGTCCCCGACCTTGGGGATCTCCTCCTCCCGGCAGGCCATCTGCCAGACCTTCGGCCACATCTTCTCCTTCTCGAGCGTCAGAAGCTCCGGCGAGAGGTAGTCGGAGGCCGGAATGAAATCGTCACGGATCGCCTCGGGGCCTGCCGCCGGGTGGGTGGAGCCGTCCATGATTTCCTCGCCGCGTAGATCAGCTTTGGCCTTACCATTGACCAATCGAGGCCGTGCGCGCAACCGATCGTCGTTCAGCTCCTCGTGAAACCGATCGGTTCGATTTACGCGCCCTGGACGGCGCCGACGGGTCTGATGCGCGGCAGGAGGAAGTCCACGAAGGCGCTGAGCGCGTCACGGCCCGACGGCCGCCGCCACACGAAGCTGAGTTGCATCGTCACCCCGAAATCGAGCAGGGGCACGAAGGCGACCTCGGACGGGGCGTGGCCCACCAGGGACTCCGTCACGAAGCCCACGCCCATGTCGTTGGCCACGAACTTCAGGGTGATGTCGGAGGTAGGCGTCTCCATGACGATCCGCGGCGCAAAGCCCCTGGCCTCGCAGGCGGCGAGCATGCGGTCGTAGAGCCTGGGGCTCTTCTTGTGGGACGCCCAGATGACCGACTCCTCCGCGAGCTCGGCCAGGGCGACGCCCTCCGTCCGGCGCGCCAGCCGGTGCCCAGCGGGAACCACCAGGAGGAAGGGGTCGAGCATGATCGGCTCGGCCTGCACGGAAAGGCCGCCGGCGCTGATCTCGGCGGCGATGTCCTCTGCCGGGTCGTGATAGAGGAGGCCTGCGTCAAGCCCGCCGGCGGTCAACTCCGCCCGCTGCTCCTCCGAGATCATGGGACGCAGGTCGAGGCTGACGCTCGGCGCCTCGTGGGCGAAAGCGTTGAGGGCGTCCAGGATCTCCTGCCGGCGGGTGGCGACCTCCACGAAGCCCATGCGGACGAGGCCGGCCTTGCCGGCGGCCAGGGCGCCGATCTGGGCGCTCGCCCGCTCCACCGAGGCCAGGAGGGCGCGGGTCTCGGCCAGGAGCGCCTCGCCGGTGGGCAGGAGGCGCATGCCCCGCGCGGTGCGCTCGAAGAGCGGCACGCCGCCGAGCTCGATCTCCAGGAGACGGATGCGGCGTGACAGGGCCGACTGGGCCAGGTTCATGCGCGCGGCGGCGGCTTGCAAGGTCCGCTCCTCGGCGACGGCGAGGAAGAAGGGGAGATGCCGCAGGATCACGGCGGCGTTGCGCGACATGGGACCAAGCTACACCAAGTCGCCGACGCGCCTAAGCGCGCCCCGCGTCTCAGCGCTCAGACGACCTTTCTGGCTCTCAGGCCGGCGATGGCCGCCGCATCGAAGCCCAGGCTTCGCAGGACCTCGTCCGTGTGGGCGCCGTGCTCGGGCGCGGCCTCGTCCAGCGTCGCGTCCGCGCCGGCGATGGCGATCGGTTGCCCCACCAGGGTCAGCTCGCCCAGCCGCGGGTGGACGACCGGCTGGGCCAGGCCCAGATGCTGGACCTGCGGGTCGGCGAAGACCTCGTCCATGCGGTAGACGGGGCCGCAGGGAACGCCGGCGGCGTTCAGGGCCTCCACCCAGAAGGCGCTCGGCTGGCGGCGCGTGATCTCGGTGACGTCGGCGGCGAGGGCTTCACGGTTGGCCGTGCGCCCCGCGGAGTCGGCATAGCGCGGGTCGTCCAGGAGATGCTCCGCCTCCGCGGCCCGGCAGAAGCGGCCGAACATCGAGCCCCCAGCCGCGGCGACATTCACGGCCCCGTCGGCGGTGGGGAAGAGGCCCATGGGCGTGACGGTCGGATGGTCGTTGCCCGCCTGGCCGGGCGCGACCTTGTCGGTGAGCCAGCGGACCGCCTGGAAATCGGAGAGGGCGATCAGCGCCTGGAGCAGCGAGGTCTGCACCCAGCGCCCCTCGCCGGTGACCTCGCGCTCGAGCAGGGCGGTCATGGCGCCGATGGCCCCATAGAGCCCCGCCGAACAGTCGGCCACCGCGATCCCCGCCCGCACCGGCCCCTGCCCGGGCAGGCCGGTGACCGACATCAGCCCGGCCATGCCCTGGGCGATCTGGTCGACGCCGGGACGATCCTGGTAGGGGCCGTCCTGGCCGAAGCCTGAGATGCTGACATAGACCAGCCGCGGATTGATGGCGTGCAGGGTCTCGTAGTCGATCCCCAGCCGATGCTTCACCCCGGGGCGGTAGTTCTCGAACAGGACGTCGGCGGTCTCCACCAAGCGATAGAAGATGTCGCGCCCCTCGGGAGACTTCAGGTCGAGGGAGAGGCTGCGCTTGCCCCGGTGCAGGTTCTGGAAGTCCGAGCCGTCGCGAAATCCAGTCAGCTCTCCCGCCGCCCCGCCCTCGACCATCAGGACCTGCGCGCCCCAGTCGGCGAACTGGCGGACGGCGGCAGGACCGGCGCGGGCCTGGGTCAGGTCCAGGACCTTGAAGCGCGAGAGCGGACCGGTACGCGCCATCTCAAACGCCCCGGAATGTCGGGCGGCGCTTCTCCATGAAGGCGGCTTGGCCCTCGGTGAAGTCTGCGCTGGTGGCGCAATCGACGAGGAGCTCAGTGATCTCCTCCTTGGACCAGGCCCCCCGCGCCACATGGTCGACCGTGGCCTTGGCCGCGCGAATGGAAAGCGGCGCATTCTCGACCACGGCGGCGGCGATCTCGCCGACGCGCGCTTCCAGGGCGTCCGGCGCCAGGACCTCGTCGACAAGCCCGAGCCGAAGGGCCTGCTCGGCGGGCATGCGCTCGGCGGTGAACAGGATGGTCTTGGCGGCCGAGGGGCCGACGAGGTTCACGAGATCGCGCACGGAATCCACTGGGTAGCCGACCCCGAGGCGCGCGGCCGGAATGCCGAATCTGGCGCTCGTATCGGCGATCCGGATGTCAGCCTTCATGGCGACGGCGACCCCGCCGCCCAGGCACCAGCCGCGGATCATGGCGACCAGGGGTTTCTTGAAATCGCTCAGGGCGTTGAAGGCCCGCAGCGTCGCCGGCGCCTCGCGCGGCGCCTCGGCCCGACGCTTGAGGCCGCCGATGTCCGCGCCGGAGACGAAGGCCTTGTCGCCCGCCCCGTTCATCACGCACAGCCGCACCTGCGGGTCGGCTTCGAAATCGGCAAGGATCTCGATGGCGCGTTCGCACATGGCGTCGGTCAGGGCGTTGTGGCGTTCGGGATTGTTGAAGGTCATCCAGCCCACGCCGTCGGCCTTGCGGGCGATCATCGGCTCGTCGGTCATGCAGGCTCCTCCAATGTGGCGACGCTACACCCACGCCCCGGCGGGCTTGGTGCGTCTTTCGGTTATCGAGGACAGCCTTTTTCTAACCGCCTCCAAGAGTAAAGGCCGCTCAACCCGCCGCGTCGGCGAGGCTGGTGATCCAGCGGTCGAGGCGGCTCCAGAGCAAACCTCGCGTTGGCGCGAAGTTGTGGCAGTGCGCCGACTGCTCCAGCCGGAAGAAGGTCACGTCGTCCGAGCCCGCATAAAAGGCCGGCTCAGCGTAGGGATCGGGGGAAACGTCCCGCTCGCCCATGGCCAGGAACACCGGCGTGCGGATGCGGCCGGCGTCTTCGGGCGTGCACGCCTGCTGCGCCTCCCAGCCCAGCCGCGCAGGATAGGCCACCGACAGGGCCGCATCGGCCGCCAGCACGTTCGCCGGGGTCGTATCCCAGTGGAAGGAGCGCATGACCCGTCCGCGGTCCAGGGTCTTGTAGCCCGGACCGGCGGGGTCGTACGGGATGTCGCTGAGGACAAGCTTGCCGCCGATCTCGATGTGGGCCCCGAAGTTCGACCAGCCCAGGACGGCGACGAGATCGCAGGTCTCGAACCGCGCCTGCTGGGTGACCAGCGTCATGCCGCCCATGGAATGGCCGACGCCCACGGTCAGCGCATCGCTGCACGGCGGGACGGCCGGATGCAGCGTGCCGTCCCGAAGGCGCGCGAAGGCCTGGCTCATGGCGGAATGGCCCGCGGCGGCGGCGGCCTGGCGGGTGGCGTTCCCGGGCGCGGCCGGACGCGCGCTCTCGCCCACGCCGAGTTGGTCTATGGCGATCACCACATGCCCGCGGGCCGCCATGTCCTCGGCCATGCTGTAGCCGGCGCGGCCTGGGATCTGGAGGTGATAGTAGCGCCAGTCGTAGCTGCCGCCGTGTACGCAGGCGAGGACGCTCTGCCGTCCTGGCCGGGGGGAGGTGGGGGCGAAGACGCGGGCCGTGATCCAGGCCGGCTCTCCCAGCGTGACGTCGGCCGGCAGCGCCTCGGTCACCTCGAAGCGCACGACGAGCGGGTCGGTGGGCACGATCGCTCCTCCCTGTCTGTTATCGAATGGCCGATTGAACGGCCTTGGGCGCGACCATACGATCCAGCGTCCAGCAACGCCATGCGCCGCCAGAAGCGCATCGCCAAACGCGGATCGATGGAGAGGAACGCCCCATGCAGGTCGGCTTCACGATGGATTTCCGCAATCCGAAGGGCGAGCCCTGGCCGCAGTTCTGGGAGGACCGGCTGTGGCTGATGCAGGAGGCCGAGGCGATGGGCTTCGACTATCTCTGCGTCCAGGAGCACTTCTTCACCGCGGACGGCTACGCCCCGTCGGTCCCGATCTTCCTCACCGCCCTGATCGAGCGGACCAAGACAGTCAGGCTCGGCAGCTACACCTACATCCTGCCCCTGCATAACCCCGTCCAGCTCGCCCAGGAGACGGCGGTGCTCGACCAGCTTTCCGGCGGCCGGCTCGATGTCTGCGTGGGCGCGGGGCACCGGCCGGCCGAATACGCCATCTTCGGCTACGACCCGAAGACCCGGCCCTCGCGGATGGAGGAGGGGCTCGAAATCCTCAAGCTCGCCTGGACCCAGAGGCCGTTCAGCTACAAGGGCCGCCACTTCGACCTGAACAACGTCACGGTCACGCCCGAGCCCTTCCAGTCGCCGCATCCGCGCCTGTGGGTGGCGGCCACCGCGCCGGCGGCGGCCGAGCGGGCGGGACGCCATGGCGCGAACCTGCACGGCGCGGCCTCGGACCCGGAGTTCTATGCGGCCTACCAGCGGGGCCTGGCCCAGGCCGGCGTCGATCCGCGGGACGCGCGGGTCTCGACGCCGATCGCCTTCACGCTCACCGACGAGGACCCGGAGGCGGTCTGGGCCCGCAACCGCGAACTCTATTTCGAGCGGTGGAACTTCTACAACGTGATCCGCGCCGAGATGGGCGATCCGGACCTGCACCACGAGGACCACAAGGGCCCCGCGCCCTCGCCGGAGGACTACCGCCCTGCCGAGGTGATCGGCGACGCGCAGACGGCCCTGGCGGCCGTAGCGGCGCGGCGTGACGCCGCCCCCTGTATCACCGACATCATGCACTCCGGGCCGGCGGGCGGGATCGACATCCGCACCGAGGCCTATCAGAGCCTGAAGCGGTTCGCCGACGAAGTGCTGCCGACGCTCAAGAGCTGGTGAGGGCTCCAGCCCGTCGCGACCAGAAACAGAACCCACGAGGGAAGGACTACTCATGACCGCCAGGATCGAGCTCAACATTTCGCCCACCAGCGCGCCCGGCCGGATCGCGCCGCGATTTGCGGAGATCACCAACGAGGTGCTGTTCGCCGACATCTGGGAGCGCCCGGGCCTGTCGAAACGCGACCGCAGCCTGATGGTCGTCAGCACGCTGATCGCCCTGAACCGCACCGAACAGCTCGGCTTCCACCTGCAGCTCGCCCTGCAGAACGGCCTGACCCAGGACGAGCTGGCCGAGGTGATCACCCACATGGCCTTCTATTCCGGCTGGCCGACGGCGATCTCGGCGGTCGCCGCTCTCGACAAGGTGCTCAGTTCGGAAGCCAAATAGGCGGGTCGATCGTCAATTAGTTATATATTTCCTACTTGAATGTCTTTGCCCAGGGACTAGCATCGCGGCTGAAAAATAGACGCTGTCGCCACAGATTGGACGGCGCGTCAGAGATCGGAGGCGCGGCCATGGATATGGAACTGAAAGACCCGTTGGCCGGGCTCAAGATCATCGATGTCGACACCCATCTGAGCGAGCCGCCGGACCTGTGGACATCCCGCGCCCCGGCCGGCTGGCGTGACCGGCTGCCGCAGATGGCGATGGTGGACGGCGAGCGGCGCTGGGTGATCGACGGCGACAAGATCCTGGGCCTGCGCGGCGCCGCCTCGGTGATCCGCAAGGACGGCGTGAAGGACCACGGCCAGGCGTTCCACACCTGGAACGTCGACCAGGTCCATCCGGGCTGTTCGAACACCAAGGCCCGCGTCGAATACATGGACCAGGAGGGGATCTGGGCCCAGGTGGTCTATCCCAACGTCATGGGCTTCGGCGGCCAGAAGGGCATGCAGGTCGACCCCGAGCTGCGCCTCATGTCGGTGAAGATCTACAACGACGCCCTGGCCGAAATGCAGGAGGAGTCCGGCCAGCGCCTGTTCGGCATGGCGCTCCTGCCCTGGTGGGACATCAAGGAATCCCTGGCCGAGATCGAGCGCTGCCGGGCGATGGGCATCCGCGGCGTCAACACCAACTCGGACCCGCACAAGAGCGGCTTCCCGGACCTGGGCGAGCGCCACTGGGACCCAATCTGGGAGATGTGCCAGGACCTCGACTTGCCGGTGAATTTCCACATCGGCGCCAGCGACGACTCGATGAGCTGGGTGGGGGACTCGCCCTGGCCCTCGATCCCGTCGGGGGGCAAGTTGGCCATCGGCTCGGCCATGATGTACGTCTCCAACGCCCGGGTGCTGGGAAACCTGATCTATTCCCTGGTCCCGGAGCGCTTCCCGAAGATCAAGTTCGTCTCGGTGGAGAGCGGGATGGGCTGGATCCCCTTCATGATGCAGGCGCTGGACTATCAGCTCGGCGAGACCGCCGAGGACGTCTCCAGGCACATGTCCATGAAGCCGTCGGAGTACTTCAAGCGCAACTTCTACGCCTGCTTCTGGTTCGAGAACCAGGACCTGGACCGGCTGATCCGCGACGTCGGCGTCGACAACTGCATGTTCGAGACCGACTTCCCGCACCCGACCTGCCTCTATCCCGACAGCCTGGGCTATGCGCGCCGGGCCCTGGCGGACGTGGACCCGGAAATCGTCCGCAAGGTCGTGTGCGGCACCGCGTCCAAGCTCTACAACATCCCGGTCTGAGGGGCGGGGCATGGGCGTTCGCGCGGCCATCGTCGGCTACACCGAGTACAAGCCCGAACGCCCGCCGGGGGTGACCCCGCGCGGCACGGGGCTTGAGGAGACCGCCGACCTCGCCCTGCGCGCGACAGCCGATGCGGGCCTGTCGCTGCGTGACATCGACGGGCTTTCGATCTGCAGCCTCTACGAGACCGAGGGCTTCATGCCGGTGACGGCCTCGGAATATCTGGGGCTCGAACTGCGCTACGGCGAGGTGGTGGACTTAGGCGGGGCCACCGCCGCCGGCATGGTCTGGCGCGCCGCTGCGGCCATCGAACGCGGGGTCTGCGAGGCGGTGCTGTGCGTGGCGCCCCGAGGCTACGCCCCGGTACCGATCGAGGACGCCGGCCGCGGCCCGTCGGTGGCCAGCTATTCCAGCCGCTTCGGTTCGCCCCAGGCCGAGTTCGACCTTCCCTATGGCCACGAGGGGCAGAACCAGCCCTACGCCATGATCGCCAACCGCTACGGCTATGAGTACGGCTACGATCCGCGCGCCATGGCCCGGCTGGTGGTCCACCAGCGCACCAACGCCTGCGCCAATCCCGACGCCATCCACTTCGGCAAGCCGATCACCGAGGACGACGTGCTGGAGAGCCGCATGATCGCCCGCCCGCTGCACATCCTGGAGATCGTCATGCCGGTGCGCGGCGGGGCGGCCATGGTGGTGGCGAGCGATCGGATCGCCCGCCGTTCGCGCCATCGCCCGGCCTGGCTGACCGGCCACGGCGAGGCGATCTCGCACAAGTCGCCCCAGTATGCGCGCAACATGCTGCGTGCGCCGCTCACCTCGGCCGCGCCTCAGGCCTTCGCCATGGCGGGGCTGAAGCCGTCCGACATGGACGCGGTCCAGATCTACGACTGCTACTCCATCGCGGTGCTGATGGCGCTGGAGGCGGCGGGCTTCTGCGGCTGGGGGGAGGGCATGGCCTTCCTGCGCGAGCGCGACATGACCTATGCCGGCGACTTCCCGCTCAACACCCACGGCGGCCAGCTGGGCCTGGGCCAGGCGGGGATGGCCGGGGGCATGAGCCAGGTGATCGAAGCGGTCCGCCAGATCCAGAACCGTGGCGAGGCGCGCCAGGTGGCGGGCTGCGACAAGGTCTTCGTCAGCGGCAACGGCGGCATCATGAGCGAGCAGACCGCGCTCGTCCTGGAGGGCGAATGACCGCGCCCCAAAATCACCCGAAGCCCCGCATCACGCCCACCGGCCGGCCGTTCTGGGACGCGCTGCGCCAGGGCGAGGTGCATATCCAGCGCTGCGGCGCTTGCAGTCACTATCTGTTCTATCCGCGGGTGATCTGTCCGGACTGCTCCAGCCGCGACCTGGCCTGGACGCCGGTTTCGGGCCGCGGCGTCCTCTACACCTACACGGTCACCGAGCCGGGCAAGGGCAGCCGCGGCGGCGACATCCTGGCGATCGTCGAGTTGGACGAGGGCGTCCGCATGGCCACCACCCTGGTGGGGATCGACCCGGACGCGGTCGAGGTCGGCATGCCCGTCGAGCCGGTGTTCGACAATGCGAGCTTCGAGGACGTCACCTTGCTCCGGTTCCGGCCGGCGCCCTGAAATCCTGGCCCACAGGGGCAGGGATTGAAGTTCGCTGACACTGTGACTGGAATTTGGACAGGGAATGGCGCCACTGTCTGATAGTTCGTTTTCTGCAGAGACCCGAGGGCGGAAAAGGCCGCCCCAAACCTAGGGAGACCCCAGATGGCGACCACGACAGCCCCGACCAAGACCGTGTCCTACCTGGACCAGCTCAACCGCATCGCCATGGCCGAGACCAGCGCCGGCCGCTATCTCGCCGCCTGGGCGGACGTCACCGAGGACGCCGACCTCGCCTGCACCCTGCGGCTGGTCGCGGCGCGCGAGACGAGCCACGGCGAGGTGTTCCGCCGCCGCATCGTGGAACTGGGCGCCGAGCCCTGCTGCGAGACCGACCGCGAGGGCGCCGCCAAGCTTGCGAAGTACGCCAACCCCGCGATCAGCGACCTCGAGAAGCTCGCGCCCTTCGTGGAAGGCGGCGACCCCTTCGGCCCGATCACCCGGCGCATCGCCGAGGGCGAGTACGACCCGATGACCGCCAACCTGATGACCTGGTACATCGCCGAGGAGCGCGACACCCTGGCCCGGGTCCGTGACTGCTGCACCGCCCTGCGCGCCAAGGCCGACGGCGCAGGCGAACGCGCCGCCTCACGGCCCAGCGCCGACGCCGAGGCGATCATGGCCTGCATGACCGACGGCTTCGCCCGGCTCGAGAAGTCGATGGAGAAGCTGGCGCGGGCGGTCAAGTAGGGCGCCCGGTCAGCTGATCAGGAACCCCCCGTCGACCACCAGCTCGTGCCCCGTGATCCAGCGGCCCGAGGGCGCGACGAGGTAGAGCACGGCGGCGGCTACATCGATCATCTCGCCATTGCCCAGGGGCCTGCGGTTTCCCTCGCTGATCGGCCCCGAGAATATGCGGCCCGCCTTCATCGCGGCGGCCGTCGTCGGGTGGTTGGTCACCTTGTTGAGGACGGATCCCACCAGCACGGTGTTCGCCAGGATGCCGTCCTTGGCATAGTCGAGCGCGGTGTTGCGGGTGAGCGCGCTGACGCCCTGGCGCGCGGCGCCGTAGGCCTCGTTGCCGTTCATCACCGGGTGGCGCGAGCCGATCGTGGTGATGTTGACGATCCGCCCCCCGTGGCCGGCGGCCAGCATCTGCCTCACCCCTTCGCGCATGCACAGGAAGTTGGCCCGAAGGTTCAGCGACTGGACGTCGTCCCAGACCTGCAGCGTGGTCTCGACCAAGGGCTGGTTGGCCAGCATGCCGGCGCAGTTGACCAGGATGTCCAGCCGGCCCGCCGCCTTGGCCACGTCGGCGAACAGCGCGATCACAGACGCTTCGTTCTCGATGTCGGCCTGCATCCCGACCGCGCTTCCGCCCGCCTTCGAAATCAGGGCCGCCGTGCCCTTCGCGGATTCGAAGTCGCGGTCCGCCATCACCACGTGGGCCCCGGCGCCGGCCAGCAGCTGGGCGACCTCCCGGCTGCCGATGCCGCCGGAGTCGGTCAGCACGGCCACCTTGCCCTTGAGCGAGAACAGACCTTCGACCTGTGTGTTGCGCGCCGGTTCGGCCGCCCGGGCCTGGCCCGCGCCCATGGCGCCGGCCGCCGCCGAGCCGCCGACCAGGCTGGTCAGCAGGCGCAGGGCCTCGCGGCGATCGGGCGTCTGGGACGCCGGGTCGCGATCCGATGACATGCGCGTTTCCTTCCCGTCTTTTGCCGCATGCTGGCGCAGCGGACGCGATTAATCCACCCGCTACGGCCACGCCAACCGTCGCTGGCCAATCCCGCGATTGCAGACCATCATCCGGGTCAGACAACGGGGCCACAGGAGCCGCCGGCCATAATCGGGGAGCGACGCATGCAGGACCAAACGGTCGCAGAGACCCATGACGCCCGTCCCAGCGACCCCTTGCTCGTCGCCTTTCTTTTGCTGGCGGTGGGAACGCTCGCCATCGCGTTCTCGGTCATCGCGCCGCTGCTGGGCTCGATCGCGGCGCGGTTCGGCGGCGAGGCGGTGGCGCAGCAGATCATCGTGGCGCCCCTGGCCGGCTTCGCCATCGGCGGCCTGGCGGGCGGCTGGATCGTGTCGGCGCTGGGGGTTCGCACGACGGTCCTTGGGGCCGCGGTCGCCTACGTCGTAGCGGGCGCCTCGGGACTCTACGCCCAGAGCGCCGGGTTTCTCCTCGCCAACGTCTTTATCCTGGGCGCCGCGGCGGTGATCCTGATGACCGCCGCGGGCGTGGTCCTGGCCGACCGTTATCACGGCGACGCCCGCGCCCGCCTGATCGGCTACCAGACCGCCGCCGGCAGCCTGCTGAACGCCGCCGCCGTCTTCCTCTCCGGCGTGATCGCCGACGCCGCGGGATGGCGGGCGTCCTTCCTGCTGTTCGTGGTGCTCGGGGTCGTGGTGCTCGTCATCGCCGTCCTGTGCGTGCGCAATGTCCCGCGCCCACCGCGCACGGCGAGCGGCGCCGGCCCGGCCGCCTATGCGCCGCTCGTCCCGATCTTCGTCGCGGTGGCGCTCTATCTGCTCGTCACCACCAACACGGTGACCTACATGCCGCTGCTGCTGGCGGACGCAGGGGTGACCTCGGCGACCGTGGCGGCCACGGTGATCGCCCTGCAAGGCCTGGCCGCCATGCTCTCCGGCTTCTTCTATGGTCCGCTGGCCGCCCGCATAGGCCGGCTCACGGTCCTGGGCGGGGGCGTGGTGTTCTGCGCGACGGGCCTGATCCTCCCGGGCGCGCTGCCCGGCGTCATCGTCTCCGGGGTGAGCTGCTTTTCCCTTGGCCTGTCGGTGGGGATGGTCATTCCGTTCCTGACGGAAAGGCTCCTCGGCGTCGCGTCCGAGCGCATCCGTCCGCAGGCCCTGGGCTTCTTTGCGACCGCCCAGTTCGCCGGCGGCTTCTTCAACCCCTTCGTCATCGGCCCGGTCCGCGCGGCGCTCGGCCTGCACGGCATGTATATCGCCTGCGGGATCGTCACCGCCCTGGCAGGTCTGGCGGCGGTCGCCGTCCTGGCGATGCGGCCCGCCGTCGCGCCGCCGCCGTCCCTGCACTGACGGGGCCCGCACTGACAGGGTTCTCGATCGGGCCGCGATAGCGTAGGCGATGCCCGCGGCCACGGGGCCGCTGGAGGCGTTTCGATGGGCGGCGTGCTGCAGGACGTTCGGGTGCTGGACTTCGGGCGCTATATCGCCGGCCCCTTCGCCGCCGCGCTGCTGGGCGACTTCGGCGCGGACGTGATCCGGGTGGAGCGGCCCGAGGGCGGCGAGGACCGCATCCTCTATCCGCAGAGCACCACCGGCGACGGCGCGACCTTCATGCAGTCGAACCGCAACAAGCGGGGCATGACCCTGGACCTGAAGCACCCCGACGCCGCCGAGGTGCTGCGCCGCCTGATCGCCAGCGCCGACGTGGTGGTGGCCAACCTGCCCCAGCCGACCCTGGTGAGCCTCGGCCTCGACTACGAGGCCCTGTGCAAGATCAAGCCGGACATCATCCTGGCCGCCATCAGCGCCTTCGGACCGACCGGACCCTATGCCGAGCGGGTGGGCTTCGACGGGGTGGCGCAGTGCATGTCGGGGGCGGCCTACATGACCGGCTTCGACGGGCGGCCGACCCGCTCCTTCGCCAACTGGGCCGACATGTCGACCGCCATGCTGGGCGCCATGGGCGTGCTGGCGGCCCTGCGTGAACGCGACCAGACCGGCCGTGGCCAGGAGGTGCGCGGAAATCTCCTGAAGACCGCCATGACGGTGCTGAACGCGCCCCTGATCGAGCAGAGCATCTCGAAGCCGAACCGCGCCCCGCCCGGCAACCGCGGGATCGCCGGGGCGCCGGTGGACATCATCCGCACCAAGGACGGCTGGATCATGGTCCAGGTGCTGGGCGACGCGCCCTTCCGCAAGTGGGCCAAGATGATCGGCGAGCCGCACTGGGTCGATGATCCCCGCTTCGCCGACGACAACCTGCGCGGCGACAACGGCCAGGCGATCAGCGAGCGCACCGAGGCCTGGTCAAAGCAGTACACCACCGCCGAGGCCCTGGAGCGCCTGGCCCAGGCGCGCCTGCCGGCCGGCCCGGTCCTGACGCTGCAGCAGGCGCTGGACGACCCGCACGTCGCGGCCGCCGGCTTCATCCAGGAGGTGGAGTTCCCGGGCGCGGCCAGGCCGATCCCCTTTGTGCGCCCGGTGGAGCTGTCCGGCCATCCGAACGAGATCGCGCTCCGTCCGCCTCTGCTGGGCGAGCACACCCAGGAGCTCTTGACCGAGCTCGGCTTCTCGGCCGCGGACATCGCCGCGCTGGAGACCAGCAAGGCGATCTGACGTCCGAGGGCTCGCGCCGCCCTTGGATGTCGCAATTCTATCGGCGTGAGATCGCTTCGGGCCTTGTGGCCGACGACCTGCGCGCCGCAAGCTCCGGCTACCGCGCATCTCAGATCGGTCCGGACAGCCATGGAATTCTCCCTCGCCTTCGGCGCCCAGCTCATCAACCCCACGGTCGAGCGGGAGCACGAACTGCTTCGCGGCATCCTCGACCAGTGCGTCTACGCCGACGAGAAGGGGTTCGACCGGGTCTGGACCGTCGAGCACCACGCCACCAAGTGGTATTCGCACATGAGCGCGCCGGAGGTGTTCCTGACCGCGGTTGCCGCCAAGACCTCGCGCATCCGGATCGGCCACGGCGTGGTCTGCATGGCGTTCAACTACAACTTCCCGACCCGGGTCTGCGAGCGGGCGGCAATGCTGGACATCATCTCCGGCGGGCGCCTGGACCTCGGCGCCGGCCGCGGCGGCATGCCCCAGGAGCTGGCGCTCTGCAATGTGGACGGCTCCAGGACCGCCGACGAGGTGGAGGAATCCCTACGCATCATCGGCCAGGCCTGGCTGAAGGAAGACTTCGAGTGGGAGGGCAAGCTCCTCACCATCAAGGCGCCGCCCGGCAATCCGCCGCTCAACATCCTGCCCAGGCCGGTTCAATGGCCGCATCCGCCGCTCTTCCTGGCCTGCACCCGGCCCGAGACGGTGGAGCGCGCCGGACGCTACGGGGTCGGCGCCATGGTGATGGGGTTCGGCGGGCCCGACGACGTCGCCCAGCTGAGGCGGGACTATGATGCGGCCGCTAAGAACCGGAAGCCCGGCGACCAGGTCGCGACAGTCACCAACCACCATTTCTCGGTCGCCTGCCCGACGGTGGTCTGCGAAGACCGCGAGGAGGGCCGCCAGCTCGGCGCCCGCGGCCAGCGGTTCTTCGGCGAGAGCGTCAAGCACTGGAGTTCGGGCACGGCCGAGCCCAACGAGAACACGCAGGGCGAGGACAACTACGCCTTCATGGAGCGGGCCAAGCAGGAGATGCTGGACCGCTACGACCGCGGCGACGTGCCCCCGGCGTTCCACAATCAGCGCTCGCTGTTCGCCTCGGCCTTCAATGTCGAGCACGCCTATGGCGACTGGCGTGACGCCATCGCCCATGTGGAGAAGCTGGAGGCCGCCGGCGCCATGGAGGTCAAGTGCCTGACCCAGTACGCGACGCTGACCTATGACCAGCGCACGGAGACTCTGCGCCAGTGGGCGGAGAAGGTGATTCCCCACTTCCGCAGCGTCGGCGCAAAGGGCGAGAAACGGCGGGCCGCGGTCCTCTGATCAGGCTTCGAGTTGGCTCTGCGTCCTCGAAAATTCGACGCCGGCGCCTTTTCGTGACCATTTAATCACAGGGCCGGAGTTTCTGCGGATCCGGCGCCAGGCCGGGTTGCGCGGGCGACCGAAATCAAAAAGATGGCCCGGCGAAAAAGAATGTCTCGCCGGGCCAGTAATGCCGCAGCGCGGGAGGGGATCGCCAAGCGCGCAGCGACACTACTTTGTCGTCTGCGTCGCTTGCGTTCAACTGAATTCACACCTCAGAGGCGAATCGTGCGTCCGCGGGCGGATCTGCGCGCCGTTTGGGCATGCACGGACGGCCGGCGGCGGCGGCTCACTCAGCCGCCTGCGCCGTCCGGCCCTTCAGGGTGAAGCCCTCGTAGCCCTTCGCGGCCACCTCGTCGCACTTTGCCGCGTACCGGGGGAAGCCGATGTAGGGCATGAAGACCTTCGGCTTGCCGGCGATGTTGGCGCCCACGTACCAGGAGTCTCCCTTGGTGTAGATGCTGGCCTGGCCGACCTCGTCGACGTGTTGCACCCAGGCGGCCTGGGCCTCGGGCGTGGCCTCGATGGTCTCTATCCCCTGGGCGTCGAGGTGGCGGATGCAGTCGCCGATCCAGTTCACCTGCTGCTCGTTCGCGACGATGACGTTGGCGAGCACTGAGGGGCTCTGCGGACCGGAGACGATGAAGAGATTGGGAAAGCCCACCACCATCAGGCCGAGATAGCTCACCGGACCGTGGTCCCAGACTTCGCGCAGGGAGACGCCGTCACGGCCGCGGATGTCGATGCGGGTGAGCGAGCCGGTCAGGGCGTCATAGCCGGTGGCGAAGACGATCATGTCGACGCCGTAGCTGGCGTCGCGGGTCTTGATCCCGGTGGCGGTCAGCTTTGCGATCGGATCGCTGCGTACGTCGACCAGCGTCACGTTCGGCTGGTTGAACATCTCGTAGTAGCCGGTGTCCAGGATGATCCGCTTGGTGCCGTAGTACTGGCGCGGCTTCAAAAGCTCGGCGGTCTTGGGGTCCTTGACGATCTCGGCGATCTTGGCGTGCAGGAATTCGTTCACGAGCGTGCTGGCCTTGGTGTCGATCAGGATGTCGTTGAACGAGCGGTGCAGAGCATTGCCGCCGTGCTTCCAGGCCCGCTCGAAGATCTCGCGCCGTTCCTCCTCGCTCACCGCGAACACGGACTTGTCGCCGGTGACGATCACCTCGTCGGTGGGCAGCGAGCGCCAGGCGGTGGCGCCGGGCGTGGCGTTCCAGGCCTTGCGCAGCTCCTTGTACCGCCCCTTCACCCCTTCCTGTTCGCCCGGGTAATGGGGTCGGTTCCGAGCCGGGATCGAGTGACCCGGGGTGCGCTGCATGACGTAGAGGTGGGCGGCGTCCTCGGCGATCATCGGGCCGGCCTGCACGCCGGACGAGCCGGTGCCGATCATGGCCACCCGCTTGCCCTTGAACTCTACCGGGCGATGCGGCCACTGGCCGGTGTGGTAGACCTCGCCCTTGAAGTCCCCGAGGCCGGGGAAGGGCGGGATGTTCGGCGTCGAGAGCGGGCCCGACGCCATGATCACGTAGCGGGCTTCGCAGCGGTCGCCCTTGTCGGTCGTGAGCGTCCAGCGCGCGGCCCGCTCATCGAAGGTCGCCGAGGTCACCCGGGTGTTGAAGGCGATATCCTTGGCCAGGTCGAACCGCTCCACCACGTGGTCCACATAGCTCAGGATCTCCGGCTGGGTGGCGTAGCGTTCCGTCCAGTCCCATTCCTGCAAGAGCGCGTCGGAGAACTCGTAGCAGTACTGCAGGCTCTCCACGTCGCAGCGCGCGCCCGGATAGCGGTTCCAGTACCACACCCCGCCCGGCCCGCCGGCGGCCTCGAAGACGCGCACCGAATAGCCGAGGTCGTCGCGCACCTTGCGCAAGGCGGCCAGGCCGGCGAAGCCCGCCCCCACCACGATCACGTCGAAGCTCTCAGTGCTCTCGCCGCTATTCGTGACCGCCATTCCCGTTCCTCCAGATCGCGGCGCGCCGGTCTTGCGCCGGGCCGCGCCGTTCAAGCCTGATCGCACGCCAGTGGGGTGCGCTTCGTCCCATACATACTATCGGTCGGCGCATCGGCCCGTCGATGCTGCAGACGCACCTGGTCCCCCTGCGTCACAACGCCCGTGGACGTTGTGACGATCTTAACGGTGAATCCGCGACGGTGCCGCCAATTGCGAGGGAGGGGACGCCCCGTATGGCTTTGAGTCGGCTGGACGACCGGCGTGATGTGCGTCGTCTGATGGCCACCGGGGCGGTGGTCGTGGCGCTCGTCCTTGTCGGCGGAGCGGCGCTCCTCGGATTCGCGGCGCACGCCGTCGACCGCCTTCAGGTGCATGAAGAGCATATGCTGGTCGAGCGGACTCTCGACCAGTTCGTCGAGCGGCTGGGTCGCGACGTCACCACGGCGACGGTCTGGGACCAGGCCTATGAGAAGCTGGTGCCCGGCGGAGACGTGGCCTGGGCCGACTCCGAGATCGGCACCTATTTCGCCAACAATCGCGGCCATGACCGGACGATCGTCTATGACGCCGCCGACCGGCCGTTCTACGCCTATTCCCGCGACCGGCGGGTCGATCCTGGCATCGAGACGGTCTTCCAGCGCGACGCCCGGCCGCTCCTGACCGCCCTGCGGCGCGCGGAGGGCGTCGACCCCCCGCCCCACGCGCGCCAGGCGCCGACCGACCCGGAGCTGGCCGTGCGGGTCTCCGCCGTGATCCGTTCGCAGGGCGTCTACTACCTCGCCGTCGCCTCGACCGTGGCGCCGGAGGTGTGGAACGCCCCGCGGCGGCCTGGACCGGCGGTGGTGGTGATTTCGGCCCAGCGCATGGACCGGTATTTCCTGCCGTTCCTGAAGGAGCAGCTGCGCGTGCGCGCGGCCGTGCTGACGCCCGTGAGCCTGGCAGGTTCGGCGGCGGTGCCCCTCGTCTCGCCCGAAGGCGCTCAGGTCGGCGCCGTGGCCTGGGAGCCCAAACGCCCAGGCTGGGCGATCCTGCGCCAGGCGCTTCCGGCCCTGGCGACCGGCTTCCTGGCCCTGCTGGCGTCAGCCGCGCTCCTGGCCAAGCGGGTGCGGGCCATCGTCCAGCGCCTTCACGCCAAGGAGGCGCGGCTGTCGCATGCCGTTACGGACCTGATGCAGGCGCGCGACGAGGCCCAGAACGCCAGCCGTGCGAAGAGCGAGTTCCTGGCCAATATGAGCCACGAGATCCGCACCCCGCTCAACGGCGTGCTCGGCATGGCCCAGGTGATGTCGCGCCATGCCCTGGACGCTGAACAGGCCAAGCGGCTGCAGGTGATCCGCGCCCAGGGCGAACTGCTGCTGAACGTGCTGAACGCGGTGCTGGACATCTCCAAGATCGAGTCCGGCAAACTGGATCTGGAGTCGCACGCGTTCGACCTGGAGGAAACGGTCGGCGACGCCTGCGACGCCTTCGCCACCCAGGCCCTGCTGAAGGACCTGACCTTCGAGATCGCGGCCGAGGACGACGCCAAAGGCGTCTGGACGGGCGACGCCCTGCGCATACGCCAGGTGCTGGCGAACCTGGTCGCCAACGCGGTGAAGTTCACCGACGAGGGCGGCGTGCGCGTGCGGGTGCGGGCGATTCCGGAAGGGCTCTATTTCCAGGTCAGCGATACGGGCATCGGCATTCCCGCGGACAAGCTCGCTCACCTCTTCGAGAAGTTCACCCAGGCCGACACCTCGACCACCCGCCGGTTCGGAGGCACGGGCCTGGGGCTGGCCATCAGCCAGGAGCTGGTGAGCCTGATGGGCGGCCGCCTGGAGGTGACCAGCGAGCCGGGCGCGGGGTCCACCTTCGCCTTCAACCTGCCCCTGGGCGCGCGCCTGCCGCCGCAGGAGGTGGAGACCTGGGTGACCGACAACGCGGCGCCCGTCGATACGGGCGCCGCCCTGCGGATCCTGGCGGCCGAGGACAATCCGACCAACCAGCTGATCCTGCACGCCCTCCTGGAGCCCATGAACGTCGAGATCACCATTGTGGAGAACGGCGCTTTGGCGGTGGAGGCGGTCGAAAACCAGCGCTTCGACCTGATCCTCATGGACGCGCAGATGCCGGTGCTGAACGGCCCCGAGGCCGCCACGGCGATCCGGCGACTGGAGGCCGAACGGGGGCTGGCGCGCACGCCGATCCTGGCGCTGACGGCCAATGTCATGAGCCACCAGCTGGCGAGCTACACCGAGGCCGGAATGGACGGCTTCATCGCCAAGCCGATCGACGCCGGCAAGCTCTATGAGGCGATCACCCAGGCCACGTCCGCGGCGCAAGGCGCCGAGCCGGGCCGCGCCGCGCTCTGAGCGGGCGGCTCGCCCCACGCCCATTTGCTGGCATACTCCCCAACCTGAATCGCCGTGCAGGCCAGTCGTGGAGGAGGGGATATGACCGATCTGGAGAAGCTCTTGGCCATCGAGGCCATCAAGCAGCTCAAGGCGCGGCGCGTCCGCTGCATGGACGAGAAGGACTGGCCCGGTTACGCGGCCTGCCACACCGAGGACGCCGTCTCCTACACCTTCCAGGACAACGACACCTTCCGCGACAGCGGGCTCGTCCGGGGCCCGGTCACCGGCGGGAAGGCGATCGCCCAGGCCCTGGCGGGTTATCTGGACGGCAAGAACAAGCGCACCACGGCGCACCACATCCACGCGCCCGAGATCGAGCTCACCTCAGAGCGCGCCGCCACCGGGATCTGGCCGATGGAGGACATGCTGTGGTGGGAAGAGGACGGCGTCGCGCACTGGCTGCACGGCTACGGCCACTACCGTGAGACCTATGAGAAGGTGGGCGAGGCCTGGCTGATCGCCACGCGCTCGCTCAGCCGCATCCGCACGGACACCGGCGTCGGACCGAAGCCGGAGACCTGGGCCTGACTCCCTTCCCCTGGAGGGGGGAAGGGAAGGCCGGCCGGCGCCGCTTCAGGATGCTGTCGAACATGCTGCGCGATCGTCGAGACGTGCTCAGCGTGTCCGGAAAGTCGCCTGCGCAACTCTAGCGATTACTTACCTATTTCATAAGAATAAGTACTAATTCATGATAACTACAACTTTTATGTGAATTTATATGGCTTAGTTGAAGTGATATTTCCTCCATGACTCAATATCGGGTCAATTCCGAGTGCACAAGTACTCGGGACGCACATATGTGCGACATGGGAGGATTGACATGGCGACCGTTAATAACGTCCGTCTGGAAATCAGCCGCACTGACGACAGCCGGCGCCGGCGCGTTACTGTTCGCTACCAAGTCTGTTTCTCATCCTGCGAAGCCCTGGCGGGAAGCGTCTTCGTGGAAAGAGTCCTGTTGCGTGGGGATGATCCCATCTGGGACGACAACCTCATCACCCTGCGGAACACCTGCGTGCGGGCCAATGAAGGCGGCTGCGTCGAGCGCGTCATCACAACCACAGTCGCCGCAAGCACGCTGGACGAGGACCCCGACACGATCATCTTCGGCTGGGTCATCGGCGATCGGGACGAGGTCTATGCGCGTGTGACGCTTACGCCGTTCGCGCCGACCGGAGCTACCCGCGACTCGAACATCGTCACGGGGCAATTCGGGCCCGCGGGGGCATAGGGCCCATCGACGGCGCGACGAGCGAGTCCCGTCGCGAACAATCGCCCGTCGTGACATCGACCTCAGCGCCTCTCGCCTCTGGCGGGAGGCGCTTTGCGCGCCGCCCGCTTGCTTCCCTATGGAGGCCGTCGATACGATCGCCGTCCCGACGCCCCGGGACGAGGGCCAGGCTCAGTGAGGAGGACGCTCAGCGATGGATGACATCGAGGAAATCAAGAAGCTCAAGGCGCGGTACTTCCGTGGGCTCGATAGCCAGGACTGGGAGCTCTATGGGAGCGTGTTCGCCGAGGACATCGTCGTCGACACCTCCATGGCCGGCGGCGAGGTCGTTCACGGGCGCGAGCCGATGGTCGCCTATGCGCGCGGCCTGCAGATGGTCCAGAGCGTCCACCACGGCCACATGCCGGAAATCGACCTGACCTCGGCGACGACGGCGACCGGAATCTGGACCCTGGAGGACTACAATATCTGGCCGGACGGCACGCAGCATCACGGCTGGGGCCACTACCTGGAGACCTACGAGAAGGTCGACGGCCGTTGGTTCATCAAGACCATGAACCTGTCCTACCTGCGCACGGAGCGCACGCTCGGAACCGCGCCGAACGTCGCCGGGATCGAGAAGACGCGGCATCTGCGCGGCGCCAATCCGGCCAAGCGATAGGACCCGCCAGGCGATAGGACGCCGGATCGGGGGCGGGCTCTCACGCCTCGAACTCGTGCAGCGCCTCGGCGAGGAGCTCGTTGTCGGATCCGAACGCCTGAAGCTGGAGGATGTGGACCCCCGGCTTGGGCGCGCGGCTCAGCCAGACGAGCTCCTGGGTCGCGGCCCTCGACAGGACCGTTCCGAGGACCGCCTCGACGGCGCAAAGCAGGGACACGCCGTCCTCGCTGGAGACCTTCGCCTCCACACGGCGTGGGGCCTTGGCGAGAACGCCGGCCAGGAACGCTTTTGTCGCCGCGGAGACTGACGGCAGGACCAGGGATTGGGACATTGGGCTTCTCCTGTTGGATGGCCCCGGCCGGAAAAGGTCCATGAAAAACCCCGCGTCCTGGCCGGAGCGGGGTTGCAAGTCTTGCGATCGGGCGGTTGTCAGGCCGCGCGGGTTCGCCCCCGTCCGTTATGGCGGGTGGTAATCATCATCGTCGAAGTCGCGCGGGTCGTGCGCATGAGCCTCGCCTTGGGTACGAGGCCGTTCATAGCCGATCGCGGCGGGATGACCAAGAGGGGGGCGAGCGGCGTCTACCTCCCGCCATCGCTGCCGCGATGGGGGAGGTGACGCGGCAAGCTACATGAGCAGGCGGTAGGCGTTTCGGCGGATGCGCCAGCCGGCGTCGGAGCGCACGAAGTCGACCGCGCAGACCGCCATCAGGGCGACGTGGCCGCCCTCGTGCCAGGTGGTCACGAGGTTGTAGAGCCGGGCGGTGATCTGGTCCTCGGAGGCTCCATAGTCGCAGGTCAGGTTGGCGACCTGGTGGCGCATCTTGCCGCCGGAGTTCTCGTATGTCCCCCGCGCGAAGCCTTCCAGGGCCGCGTGGCCAACCACCGGCGCAGGGGTCGCCGGGCCGTCGAAGGCGCCGTCCGGCGTGTAGCAGGCCGCCCATTCCGCGGCCTCGCCCTCGTCGATGTGGTGACAGTAACGGGCCATCTGGTCCGTGATGGCGATGAAGTCCGCGATCGACACCGGCTTGGCCATGTCGCCCTCCCTGTTTGTTTGAGCGTCCAGACTAGTCCGATCGCCCTAGGGACACACGGGTTCTCGTCAGGGCGTGCCGGCGCCCGAGAATCCGGGGAGTTCGATCTTCTCGATGCGGGCGTCGCGCTGCTTCTGAGCCGCGTCCTCGGTGATCGCGCCGGTGGTGCAGAGCAGGAGGGTGCGGCGGTCCTCGCCGCCGAAGGCGCAGGCGATGGCGAAGCGGCCCGGCTCGACCGGGATGAGGTGGGTGAGCTCGCCCCTGGCGTCAAAGCGGCAGAAGCCGGGGCCGGGCTTCAGCGGCGGGCCGATCTGGACGACGCCGGCGGCCCAGACCCCGCCCTGGGCGTCCAGGCACATGCCGTCGGGGCAGACCCCCTGGGGCAGTTCCGCCACGGTGCGCAGGTTGGAGAGGTCGCCGTTCGGGGCGATGTCGAGGGCGCTCATGCGGTAGCCGCCGGCTTCCGAGAACACCAGGGCGCCACCGTCCGCGCTGATGGCGATCCCGTTCGGCCCCTGCAGGCCTTCGAACCCGACCCGGGCCGTTCCGTCCGGCTCGACGGTGATGATCCGGGTGTAGCGCTTGGCCGGCGCGTTCGGGTTCGGCGACGGGCCGAGCTGGGTAACGTAGGCGCGGCCCGCGGCGTCGACGACCATGTCGTTGATGTGCTCGTCGGCGAAGCGCGAGACGTCGGCATGGTCGCTGACCTTGCCGTTCGACAGCCGCACGACCTTGGTCTCGGCCATCAGCGAGATCAGCAGGTCGCCGTTCGGCGTGAAGCCCAGGCCGGAACAGGGGCTGTCGAAGGCCGCGATGGTCTCGACCCGGCCGGCGAGGTCCACCGTGTGCACCTTGTGGCCGTGGATGTCGGAGAACCAGAGCTTGCCGTCCCGCCAGCGCGGGGCTTCGGTCAGGCCGAAGCCTTCGGCGAGCACCTTACGTCCTTGCGTCACGGTCTCGACCATCCCGGTTCCCTCTTCGTGTTCGTTGTTGCGGCCATGATGGCGGCCGGCTGGCCGGGTTCCAACGCAAGTTTTGAAACGGCTGCTTTTCGGGCGCCGCGGCGGGCCGGTCCTTGACCCGCGGGCGCGCCCACCGCAAATGACCCTCTGCTGGCGGGTCGCCAGCCCAGCTTATGGATCCTTCGCGCCACAACGGCGCTCCTCCGGATCCGGGCAGGTCCTTGATTTGGAGCCCGAAATGAGACGCGCCGCGATCGTCAGCCCCATCCGTACCGCCGTCGGCAAATATCTCGGCGCGCTGTCCGCGGTTCCCGCCGGCGAGCTGGGGGCGACCGTCATCCGCGCGCTGGTGGAGCGCACCAAGATCGACCCGGAGCGGATCGACGACGTGGTGTTCGCCCAGGGCTACGGCAACGGCGAAGCGCCGGCCATCGGGCGCTGGGCCGCGCTGGCCGCCGGCCTGCCGATCGAGGTCCCGGGCTATGTGGTCGACCGCCGTTGCGGCTCGGGCCTGCAGGCGGTCATCAACGCGGCCATGATGGTCCAGACCGGGGCGGCCGACGTGGTGATCGCCGGCGGCGTCGAGAGCATGTCGAACGTCGAGTACTACAGCACCGACATGCGCATGGGCGCGCGGGCCGGCTCGGTCACCATGCACGACCGCCTGGCGCGGGGGCGGGTGATGTCCCAGCCGGTCGAGCGCTTCGGCGTCATCACCGGCATGATCGAGACCGCCGACAACCTCGCCCGCGACTATCAGATCAGTCGCGACGAATGCGACGAGTACGCCTTGATGAGCCACACGCGGGCCGCCGCGGCCTGGAAGGCCGGCCTGTTCGCCGACGAGCTCGTCCCGGTGAAGGTGCCCCAGCGCAAGGGCGATCCGGTCGTCTTCGACCGTGACGAGGGCGTCCGCGGCGACGTGACCGCCGAGTCGCTGGCCAAGCTCCGGTCCCTCGAGAAGGACGGGGTGGTGACCGCCGGCAACGCCAGCCAGCAGAACGACGCGGGGGCCGCCTGCCTGGTGGTCGCCGAGGACAAGCTGGCGGAGCTGAACCTCGAGCCGATGGGCTGGTTCCACTCCTGGGCCGCGGCGGGCTGCGAGCCCTCCCGCATGGGCATCGGCCCCGTGCCGGCGGTGAAGCGCCTGTTCGCCCGCACCGGCCTTGGCTGGGACGACATCGACCTCGTCGAGCTGAACGAGGCCTTCGCGCCCCAGGTGCTGGCGGTGCTGAAGGGCTGGGGCTGGGACGATCGCGACAAGCTGAACGTCAACGGCTCGGGGATCTCGATCGGCCACCCGATCGGCGCCACCGGCGGGCGGATCCTCGCCAATCTGATGCGCGAGCTGCAGCGGCGCGACGGCCGCTATGGCCTGGAGACCATGTGCATCGGCGGTGGCCAGGGCCTGGCGGCGATCTTCGAGCGGGCTTAGGTCGAGACCGCTCCCTTCCCCTCTGGAGGAGGATGGGAGCAGATATCCTCAGTGATAGGCCCGCCCGCCGTCCACGGTGACGGTCGTGCCGTTGACGTATGAGGAGTCCTCGCTCGTCAGGAACAGCGCGGCGGTGGCGATCTCCTCCGGCTGGCCCATACGCGGCAGGGCGGTACGCGTGGCCGCCACCGCCTCGGCCGCTTCCGGCGTGTAGAGGGCGTGGGTGATGCCGCTGTGGATCATCCCCGGCGCGATCAGGTTGGCGCGGATGCCGTCCTTGCCGAGCTCGGCGGCCAGCGCCTTGGTGAAGGAGCTCAAGCCCCCCTTCGAGGCGGCGTAGGCGGCCTGGCCCGGCGTCGGCTGCATCGCGCCGATCGAGCCGATATTGACGATCGTGCCGCCGCCCGCCGCGCGCAGGTGGGGCAGGGCGGCGCTGCAGATCAGGAAGGGGCCGGTGAGGTTCACGTCGAGGTAGCGGCGCCAGTCCGCCGTGGTCAGATCGCCGAAGGGTATCGCCTTGTAGATCCCGGCGGCGTTCACGATGCCGTCCAGCCCGCCCAGGGCCGCAGCCGCGCGGGCGACGGCGTCCGCGACCTCGGTTTCCGACGAAACGTCGATGGCCAAAGCCAAGGCCTCCAGGGGCTCGGCCACCACCGCAAGCGCCTCGGCGCTGCGGTCGACGAGGGCCAGTTTCGCCCCTTCGGCGTCGAAGAGCTCGGCGATGGCCCGGCCCATGCCGGAGGCCGCGCCGGTGACGAGGATCCGGCGACCCGTGAGCCGCTTGGTCATGCCAGGTCTCCGCAAGGCGCGGCGCATCGCATCCAGCTGTCGTTCATGGCCGTAGCATCCCTGTCCAGTTCACCGCTCGCGCGGACGATGCCCCCAGGCCAGCTATGCTTCAAATAGAAAACTCTGGCGGTCAGACGCGGGAAGCGGCGATTCCCGTTGCCATGGCCCAGGCGCGGCCGCACCCTGCGCCCAGACTAAGACCTTGAGTTTGCGATGGTCTCCTTCGCCCTGCGCGCAGCTCTGATCGCCGCCGTCCTGGCGCTGGCGGCGTGCGCGGCGGGGCCGTCCCTGCCCAAGGCGCCGGACTATGCGGCCTGGTCCCGTCCCTCGAAGATCGCGGCCGAGCCGGCGCGCCGGGTGCTGATCCCCCGCGCCAGCAGTCCGGAGTATCTGCGCAGCTGGGGGGTGCGCCAGGTCAATCCCGACCCGGCCTTCCGTTTGGGCTATACCGGCCGCGGCGTCACCATCGCCGTGATCGACACCGGCCTGAACTGGGCCCAGCCCGAGGTCATGGGCCAGGCCCTGGGCGCGTCCACCGACCTGATCGCCGAGCGCAGGCTGGACAGCCGGTCTTCGCGCCATGGCGGCGAACTGGCGGGCGCGATCTCCGCGGCCCTCGACGGCGGCGGGCTGGTCGGCGTGGCCTATGGGGCGAGCCTGCTTTCCGTGCGGGCGGACATCGACGGGTCCTGCCAGACCGAGTGCGCCTTCCGCACCGCCGATCTGGCGCGGGGGATGGACTACGCCACGGCGCATGGCGCCAAGGTCATCGTGCTGGCGGTCACCGGCCCGCACCGCCTGAGCGCGCGCTTCGAGGCGGCCTTGCAGCGGGCGGTCGAGGCCGGCGTTGTGATCGTGGCGGCCGCGGGCAACGAGACGGCGGCTGATCCGTCCTGGCCGGCGCGCTACGCCGCCGATCCGCGCTTCGCCCATTCGGTCATCGCCGTGGGCGCGGCGACGCCTTCCTTAAGCCTCGCCGCCTGGTCGAACCGGGCCGGGATGACCCGCGAGCGCTATGTGGCCGCGCCGGGCGAGCGGGTGTTCGCCGGCTGCGACGCGAAGTTCTGCCAGGTGGTTTCAGGCACATCCTTCGCCGCGCCCTATGTGGCCGGCGGCCTGGCCCTCATCCTCGAGGCCAGGCCGGACCTCACCGCGCAGCAGGCCGCAGACCTGCTGTTGTCCAGCGCCCGTCGGCCGGTCGGCACATCGGAGGCCAAGCTCGGCCGCGGTTTCCTGGACATCGGCCACGCCCTCGAGGCCGCCGAGCGGCGACGCCGGATCGCGACGGCGCAAGAGGGGGCGGGCGGGTGATTGTGCAGGCTCCTCCCCCGTCGTCTTCGCGACAGGGGAGGAAAGAGGCTTATTCCGCCGCCATGGCGGTCGCCGCCGCGGCGGCGGTCGCGGCTGCGCCTAGCTCAAAACGGTAGCGCTGCTCGTCGTCGTGATTGACCCCGCGCAGCTCCACATCGAAGCCCCAGAGGTCGGCGACGTAGCCCAGCACGGCCACGGCGTCGCGCTCGGCCAGCGGCACCTCGTCATTCAGCCGGTGGGTGAGGGTGAGGCGCCGGTCGCCCGCCAGATCCGCGCCGGTGACCTGGATGTTGGGGTCGCGCAGGCCCGGATCGTACTGCCGCGAGAGCGCCCGCCGCACGGCGCGGTAGCCGCGCTCGTCATGGATGGCGTCGACGCGGTAGGCGGGTTCGGCCTGCCGGTCGGAGAGCTTGAAGAGCCGCATCTTCCGCATCAGGTGCGGGCTCAGGTACTGGGCCACGAAGCTGTCGTCGCGGAAGTTGGCCCAGGCGTTTTTCAGGGCGCCCATGGGATCGCCGCAGCCGGCGACCTCGGGGGCGAAGATGCGGTCCTCCTCGGTCGGGTCGGTGGCCATGCGTTCGATGTCGCACATCATCTCGAAGCCGAGCGCATAGGGGTTGATGCCCCCGTAGCGCTGGTCGTCGAAGTCGGGCTGGAACACCACCGCGGAGTGGCTGGCCAGGAACTCCAGCATGGCGCCTTCGCTGATCTGACCGGTGTCGTAGAGCCGGTTCATGATCTTGTAGTGGACGTAGGTCGCGCAGCCCTCGTTCATCACCTTGGTCTGGCGCTGCGGGAAGAAGTACTGGGCCACGTTGCGCACGATGCGCAGCAGCTCACGCTCCCAGTCCTTCAGCTTGGGCGACCACTTTTCGAGGAAATAGAGCAGGTTCTCTTCCGGCAGGCCCAGCTTGTCGAGTTCGCGCGCCTCGAAGACGCGCGCGCGGTTGGCCGCGGGCAGGGTGCGCCAGATGTCGCTGAAGGTCTCGTCGCGGTGGGCCTGGCGGGCCTCGGCCCTGGCCTGTTCCTCGGCGAAGCTCAGGCGCCCGCGCCGGCCGTAGCGGTTGACCCCCTGGTCCATCAGGGCGTGGGCGGCGTCCAGGATGCGCTCGACGGCCGTGATGCCGTGGCGCTCCTCGCACTTGGCCACATAGGCCTTGGCGAAGGTCAGGTAGTCGAGGATGCCGGAAGCGTCGGTCTGCTCCTTGAACAGGTAGTTGTTCTTGAAGAAGTGGTTATGGCCGAAGGCCGCGTGCGCCATGACCAGCGTCTGCATGGTCATCGTGTTCTCCTCCATGATGTAGGAGATGCACGGGTTGGAGTTGATGACGATCTCGTAGGCCAGGCCCGAATAGCCCTTGCGGTACATCCCCTCGTCGTGGGCGAAGCGCTTTCCGAACGACCAGTGGTGATAGAAGATCGGCATGCCGATGGACGAGGTGGCGTCCAGCATCTGCTCGGACGAGATCACCTCGATCTGGTTGGGATAGGGGTCGAGCCCCATCTCGCCGACTGCGATCTCCTCGATGGCGCCATAGGTGCGCTGGAGGGTCTCGAAGGTCCAGTCGCTAGTCTCGAACAAGAGTTTGCTCATGGCGTCCTTTCCCCCTCACGCGGCCTTGCGCGAGGCGTCGAACAATTGCCGGAACACGGGGAACACATCGGCCTTCGAGAAGACGCGCTTCATGGCGAAGTTCCGATGCCCCTCGCCGACGGCCTGGTAGTCCTTCCACAGGTCGCTGACGTTCAGGCTGGATAGGAAGATCTCCGCCTGGCGGGGGTCGTAGACCTCCACATAGGCGAAGTACTGGCAGATCGGCAGGATCGCCTCGTCCAGCAGGGTGCGGCAGGTCTGGCTGTCGCTGGCGTAGTTGTCGCCGTCCGAGGCCTGGGCCGCATAGATGTTCCAGGCGTCAGGCGGATAGCGCTCCTCGACGATGCGGCGCATCTCGGCCAGGGCCGTGGAGACCACCGTCCCGCCGGTCTCGCGGCTGTTGAAGAAGGTCTCCTCGTCCACCTCCTTGGCCTCGGTGGTGTGGCGGATGAAGACCAGGTCGACGCTGTCGTACTTGCGCGTCAGGAAGATGTGCAGCAGCAGGAAGAACCGCTTGGCGAGGTCCTTCATGTCCTCGGTCATCGAGCCGGAGACGTCCATCAGGCAGAACATCACCGCCTGGGCGGCCGGCTCGGGCTTGCGCACGAAGCGGTTGTAGCGAAGGTCCACGGGGTCGATGTAGGCGATCCGCCGCGAGCGGGCGTCGTACTGGGCGCGCAGGGCCCGGGCCGCCTTCAGCCGCTCCACGTCCTCGTTCGTCCAGTCGGTCTTGGCCTCCAGTTCGGCGATCTCGGCATCGGCCGCGAGGATCTCGGCGGTCTTGGGCCGCTTCAGCGAGATGCGCCGGGCCAGGCTCTTGCGCATGGTGCGCACGAGATTGAGGTTGGTGGGCGAGCCGCTGGTCGAGTGGCCGGCCCGGTGCTGCTTGAAGAGGGCCGTGTCCTTGAGCTGCGCCTTGGCCAGGTCAGGCAGCTCCAGCTCGTCGAACAGGATGTCGAGGTATTCCTCGGAGCTGAGGGTGAAGCGGAAGTCGTCCTCCCCCTCGCCGTCCGGCGCGCCCTTCGATCCGCTTTGGCCCTGCCCGGATTTTGGCTTGGGCAGGGTGTCCCCCGCCACGAACTCCTTGTTGCCGGGGAACACCTGGTCGCGGTCGCCGCCCTGGGCCGCGTGGCGCAACCGGGGCTCGGCGATCCGCTTCATGGGGATCGTCACGACCTGCTTGCCGCCCACGTCGCTCAAGGTGCGCTCGCGGATGGAGCGGACGACGGATTCCTTGATCGTCTCCTTGGCCAGGCGGATGAATCGCTGGCGGTTCGGAAGGCTCTTTCCGCTTGGGTTCAGCCGCCGGTCGACGACGTTCATCACCATCGCTGTCAGCCCGCCTTGTCGACACGCATGTACCATTCCACCAGGCGCCGGGTCTGACGCGCGGTGTAGCCGCGGGCGACCATGCGCTCGACGAAATCGTTGTGCTTTTTCTCGGTGTCCCGATCGCCCTTGGACGAGAAGCTGATCACGGGCAGCAGGTCCTCGACCTGGCTGAACATGCGCTTCTCGATCACTTCGCGGATCTTCTCGTAGGACGTCCAGGAAGGGTTCTTGCCGCCGTGCGAGGCGCGCGAGCGCAGGGCGAACTTCACCACCTCGTTGCGGAAGTCCTTCGGGTTGGCGATCCCGGCCGGCTTCTCGATCTTGGAGAGCTCCTGGTCGAGCATCTTGCGGTCGAAGAGCTCGCCGGTGTCCGGATCCTTGAAGTCCTGGTCCTCGACCCAGGCGTCGGCATAGGCGACGTAGCGGTCGAACAGGTTCTGGCCGTAGTCGCCGTAGCTTTCGAGATAGGCCTTCTGGATCTCGTTGCCGATGAACTCGGCGTAGCGCGGCGCGAGCTCGCCCTTGATGAACTCAATGTACTGCTTCTCGGCCGCCTCGGGATACTGGGCGCGGCGAATGGTCCGCTCGATGACGTACATCAGGTGGACCGGGTCGGCGGCGACCTCGTGGTTGTCGAAGTTGAAGGTCTCGGCGAGGATCTTGAAAGCCGAGCGGGTCGAGACGCCGTTCATCCCTTCGTCGACGCCGGCCTGGTCACGGTACTCCTGCATGGACTTCGCCTTGGGATCGACGTCCTTGAGGTTCTCTCCGTTGTAGACTCGCATCTTCGAGAAAAGGTTCGAGTTCTCGTGCTCCTTCAGGCGCGAGAGCACGCAGAACTGCGAGAGCATGTCGAGGGTGCCGGGGGCGCAGGGCGAGTCCGCCAGGTCGCTGGACTGCAGGAGTTTGCGGTAGATCGCCGACTCCTCGGTGGTGCGCAGGCAGTAGGGGACGTTGACCACGCAGATGCGGTCGATCATCGCCTCGTTGTTCTTATTGTTGCGGAAGGTCTGCCACTCGGCCTCGTTCGAGTGGGCCAGCACGACGCCCTGGAAGGGGATCGCCCCGACGCTCTCGGTGCCGACATAGTTGCCTTCCTGCGTCGCGGTCAGCAGCGGGTGCAGGATCTTGATCGGGGCCTTGAACATCTCGACGAACTCGAGAAGCCCTTGGGTCGTGAGGTTCAGGCCGCCGGTGTAGGAATAGGCGTCCGGATCGCTCTGGCCGTAGAACTCCAGCTTGCGGATGTCGACCTTGCCGACCAGCGAGGAGATGTCCTGGTTGTTGTCGTCGCCGGGCTCGGTCTTGGCCACGCAGATCTGGTTCAGCTTCGAGGGCATCAGCCGCACGACGGTGAACTTGGAGATGTCGCCCTCGAACTCGTTGAGCCGCTTCACGGCCCAGGGGGACATCAGGCCGGTCAGGTACCGGCTCGGAACGCCGTAGCGCTCCAGAAGCAGCGGGCCGATGCGCTCGGGGTCGAACAGGCCAAGCGGGCTTTCGAAGATCGGGCTGACCTCGTCGCCGGCCTTCAGGACGTAGATCGGCAAGGTCTCCATCAGGGACTTCAGCCGCTCGGCGAGCGAGGACTTGCCGCCGCCCACCGGGCCCAGGAGGTAGAGGATCTGCTTGCGTTCTTCCAGGCCCTGGGCCGCGTGCTTGAAGAAGCCGACGATGCGCTCGATCGTCTCCTCCATGCCGAAGAAGTCGGAGAAGGTCGGGTACCGCTTGATCGTCCGGTTCAGGAAGATCCGGCCCAGCCGCGAGTCCGCGGAGGTGTCGATGATCTCCGGTTCGCCGATGGCCGCGATCATCCGCTCGGCGGCGTTGGCGTAGGTGGTCGGATTGTCCCGGCAGAGGTTCAGATAATCCCTCAGCGACAGCTCGGTCTGCTTGCGGCTCTCGAAATAGTGGCTGACCAGATCAAAGACGTCGGGCTCTTGGGTCATGGGATTCCTTCGATCCAGCGAGGCGCATAAGGAAGAACGAAAGCCAGGGCTCGCGAGTTGCGGTCGTCGCGCTCGCTCGAACCAGGGGACGGTAAGAAAGCTTTCGAAGTCGCCAAAGTGCAGGCTTTTTCAGGAAGATGTGATCGTGCGAAGATGAGCGTCAAACTGTCGCAGCGATCGAACCGGGTCATCTCGCCAAGCCTGCCTTCTCGACAGATGTCGGCGGCTCAGCCCTTTGCGAGACCACTGATATGAAGGGCTGAATTCGCACCGACCCCTATCTCCGATACTGTAAAGGTGCGCACGGAATCCGATTCGCGGCAAATGAAGAGGCGTTCATTTCCGGGGGCAGCGACGCTTTGGCGCAATCTTGGGCAGGCGTCCGCCGACCATATGTTGCACCGCAACATTCTTGATCACGAGCGCAGAAAAGCGCGGCTGCGCTCATTCGGCGCGAACCGTTCTGCAGTGCAAGACGAAAGGGCGAGTCGCGGCCCTTGAGACGGGGCGGGAACCGGCCCCCGCTGGTGATCGCTGCAGCCCTGGGCGCCCGCGCCGCGCACCGTCGGGAAGCTCCGGATCCAGCACACTAGGAGCGCGCCTGCCTCGTGCTAGGCTGGCGGCGACGATGACGGCGCCCGCCAACACCGAGACCGAAGCACTCCCGTCGCCCGGGGTCAGCCCCGTCGCGGGGCTGCTCCTCTTCGCCTGGCTCGCCCTCGGCACGGGCCTTTTCCTGGCCGAAGGGCTGGGCGGACCGCTCACCTTCGCCTTCGTGATCGTGGGCTGGGTGCTGACGGTCATGGCTCACGAGTTCGGTCACGCCCTGGTCGCGTGGCTGGGCGGTGACCGCACCGTCGCGGCCAAGGGCTACCTGACCCTCGACCCGCGCCGCTACCTCGACGCCGGGACCAGCCTGGTGATTCCGGTCATCGTGCTCGCCCTAGGCGGGATCGGATTTCCCGGGGGAGCGGTCTATCTGCGCCCCGACCTGATGCGCGGGCGCCTGTGGCGGGCCGCCTCCTCCCTCGCCGGCCCGGCCTTCACCTTCGCCGCCCTGCTGCTCCTCTCAGGCGCCGTCGCCGTCCTTGGAGCGACTGCGCCTCAGGCCCAGGGCCTGTTGAGCGCGCTCGCCTTCCTGGCCTATCTCCAGGCCACGGCGCTGTGCCTCAACCTGCTGCCGATCCCGGGACTCGACGGCTATGGCGCGGTGCGCCCGTTCCTGCCTGCCGGGCTTGTGCGGCGCCTGCGCAAGGCCGAGAGCCTCGTGTTCATCGGGTTTGTGCTCCTGCTGCTCATCTACCCGCCGGTGAGCCGCCAGCTCTTCGAGGCGGCGGCCGGCCTGTCCGCCTGGGCGGGCGTCCCGCGCGCCCCGATCGTGGACGGCTTCGACGCCTTCCACTTCTGGCGCTAGCCATGCGCTTCGACGAACGCTTCCTTGACGAGATCAAGTCCCGCCTGCGTCCCTCCGACGTGATCGGGCGCACGGTGAAGCTGCGCAAGCAGGGCCGGGAATATGTCGGCCTGTCGCCCTTCAACAAGGAGAAGACGCCCTCGTTCTATGTGAACGATGAGAAGGGCCAGTTCTTCGACTTCTCCTCCGGCAAGACCGGCGATCTGATCTCCTTCCTGCAGGAGACCGAGCGCCTGTCCTTCGTCGAGGCGGTGGAGCGGCTGGCCGCCGAGGCCGGCGTGCCGATGCCGGCGGCCGATCCGCGCGCGGCCGAGCAGGAGCGCGTCCGCCAGGGCCTTGGCGAATGGCTCGAGACCGCGGCCCAGTGGTTCGAGGCCGAGTTGCGCCGTCCCGTGGGCCGCGACGCGCGGGCCTATCTGGAGCGCCGCGGCCTTCCCGAGAGCGAGTGGGGCCGCTTCCGGCTGGGCTTCGCCCCGTCCGGCCGCACGGCGCTGAAGGACTATCTCATCGCCAAGGGCGCGCGGCCGGGGGAGCTGGTGGAGACGGGGCTGCTGATCGCGCCCGAGGACGGCGGCGCGCCCTATGACCGCTTCCGCGACCGCATCATCTTTCCGATCACCGACGGCCGGGGCCGGGTGGTCTCCTTCGGCGGCCGGGCCATGGATCCGGAGGCCAGAGCCAAGTACCTGAACGGGCCCGAGACCAGCGTCTTCCACAAGGGCTCCAACCTCTACGGCCTGTTCGAGGCGCGGAAGATTCTGGGCGCGGCCCGGGCCGACGAGACCCCGATGCTCGCGGTGGTGGAAGGCTATATGGACGCCATCGCCTGCCAGCGCGCCGGCGTGGCGGGCGTCGCCCCCATGGGCACGGCCTTGACTGAAGAGCAGATGGAGATGCTCTGGCGCCTGCACCCCGAGCCGGTGCTCTGCTTCGACGGCGACCGGGCGGGACGGCAGGCGGCCTCGCGGGCCATCGACCGGGCCCTGCCGATGCTCCAGCCCGGCAAAAGTTTCCGCTTCGCCCTGGTGGAGGGCGGCAAAGATCCCGACGAGGTGCTGCGCGAACAGGGGCCGCAGGCGCTGCGCGGGCAGCTTTCCGCTTCCACCCTGTTCGTCGACGCCCTGTTCCGCCGCGAGCACGACCTGGAGCCGCTGGACACGCCCGAGCGTCGGGCGGGGCTGAAGGCGCGCCTGCGCAAGGCGGCCGGCGCCATCGCCGACAAGGACCTGGGGCAGGCCTACCGCGAGGCCCTGTTCGAGCGCTTCGACGCCCTGACCGCGCGGCCCGCCGGGCGGCCGCAAGCCGAGCGACCGTGGCGCCGCGGCGGGCGCCCAGGAAGGGGCGGGTTCATTCCCGCCTTGGACATGTCGCCGCCTACAGCCGAGGGACGGGCTGCGGCGAAACGTCTCGCCGCCGCGCCGGAAGCCCTGCCGGCCGCCCTGGCCCGGTACGCCCTGGCCGATCCCCCGGTGCTGGACGACCATCTGGAGGACGATTTCACCGCCCACGGCTTCGGGGAGGCGGGTCTTTCGAAACTGATGCAGGAAATCATCCGCCTCCGGCTGGAGAGCGAGCATCTTGACTCTGCGACCCTCGCACGCCATCTGCCCTCCTGCGGATTTAGCGCGCTGCTGACAGACATCGACCGGGCCGCCACGTCATCGGGCGCGCCCTTCCTCAAAGAGGATGTCTCCCTCGCGACGGCTAGATCTCAGTGGTCGCTCGGCTTCACCGCGCTATTGCGGCTGGCTGCGCTGGAAGCGTCTCTACTCGCCGCCAAGCAGGGCTTGGGCGGTGAAGGCGCCGCCGCGTCGCCGCTCATGCGGATCAAGGCTGAACGCGACGCACTGAAGCGCGCGATCAGAATGGGAACGATTTGGGGGTCGGAGGGGTCGTAACAGGCGCCTCTGAACATCCTTAACCATCTTCGGCCTAAGCCTTGCAGGGTCAGGCGCCGGGGATGTCGGAGAATTTAATGAGCACGACCACGGCCGAAGCCGAAACGACCAACACCGGGAATGAAGGAGCGGGCGATGGCCCCCTCCTCGACCTGACCGACGCTGCGGTCAAGAAATTCATCAAGCAGGCCAAGGCCCGCGGCTACGTCACCATGGACGAGCTGAACAAGGTCCTGCCGAGCGAAGAAGTGACCTCGGAAGCGATCGAGGACACGCTCGCCATGCTGTCCGAGATGGGCGTCAACGTCGTCGAGGCCGAAGAGGACGCCGAGGGCGGCGAAGTCGCGGTCCGCGAGGAGACCGCGGTCGTCGAGACGGTCAAGGAGGCCGCCTACGACCGCACCGACGACCCGGTGCGAATGTACCTGCGCGAGATGGGCTCGGTGGAGCTGCTCTCCCGCGAAGGCGAAATCGCCATCGCCAAGCGCATCGAGGCCGGCCGCGACACCATGATCCGCGGTCTGTGCGAGAGCGCCCTGACCTTCGAAGCGATCATGGTCTGGCGCGAGGAGCTGGGCACCGGCCGCATCCTGCTGCGCGAAGTGATCGACCTCGAACAGACCTATGGCGGCCAGAACGCCGCCGCGGCCGAGATCGCCAACGCCGCAGCGGCCGAGATTGCGGAAGAAGAACCCGTCGCCGAGGTGACCGAGGACGGCGAGGCGATCGCCAAGGCCGAGAGCGACGACGACGACGATTTCGACGACGGCGCCGGCCCGACCATCAGCGCCATGGAAGGCGAGCTGCGCGAAGGCGTCATGGCGACCCTGGACGCCATCGCCACCGAGTTTGAATCCTTCCGCCAGCTGCAGGAGCGGCTGGTCTCCCAGCGCCTGAAGGGCGCCGACCTGACCGACGCCGACCGCAAGGCCTATGAGGTGGCGACCGCCACCATCGTCCAGCACCTGAAGACCCTGAAGCTCAACAACAACCGCATCGAGGCGCTGGTCGAGCAGCTCTATGCGATCAACAAGCGCCTGATGGCCCTGGAAGGCCGCCTGCTGCGCCTGGCCGACAGCTACGGCATCTCGCGCCTGGAGTTCCTGCAGGCCTATTTCGGCGCCGAGATGTCGCCGGACTGGCATGACCAGGTGAAGGTCCTGGGCGTGCGCTGGTCGAAGTTCGTCGGCAATGACGGCGGCCAGATCGGCGACATCCGCCATGAGATCGCCGCCCTCGCCCAGGAGACCGGCGTTCCGATCGACGACTACCGCCGCATCGTCCAGACGGTGCAGAAGGGCGAGCGCGAGGCCCGCCAGGCCAAGAAGGAAATGGTCGAGGCCAACCTGCGCCTCGTGATCTCCATCGCCAAGAAGTACACCAACCGCGGCCTGCAGTTCCTGGACCTGATCCAGGAGGGCAACATCGGCCTGATGAAGGCGGTCGATAAGTTCGAGTACCGCCGCGGCTACAAGTTCTCCACCTACGCCACCTGGTGGATCCGGCAGGCGATCACCCGCTCGATCGCCGACCAGGCCCGCACCATCCGTATCCCGGTGCACATGATCGAGACGATCAACAAGATCGTCCGCACCTCGCGCCAGATGCTGCACGAGATCGGGCGCGAGCCGACGCCTGAGGAACTGGCCGAGAAGCTGGCCATGCCGCTGGAAAAGGTCCGCAAGGTCCTGAAGATCGCCAAGGAGCCGATCAGCCTCGAGACGCCGATCGGCGACGAGGAAGACAGCCACCTGGGCGACTTCATCGAGGACAAGAACGCCATCCTGCCGATCGACGCGGCCATCCAGTCGAACCTGCGCGAGACCACGACCCGCGTGCTGGCGTCCCTGACGCCGCGCGAGGAGCGGGTGCTGCGCATGCGCTTCGGCATCGGCATGAACACCGACCACACCCTCGAAGAGGTCGGCCAGCAGTTCAGCGTCACCCGCGAGCGGATCCGCCAGATCGAGGCCAAGGCCCTGCGCAAGCTGAAGCACCCGTCACGGTCGCGGAAGCTGCGGAGCTTCCTGGACAGTTGACGGAGCCGCTCTCCGGGCGGAGCATCAGGCCATGGCCGACGGCGAACTGACCCTGAAGCTGGACGACGAGACGGCGCGCCGCTTGCAGGAAGCGGCCGACGCTGCTGGACGGCCGGTGGCGGATTACGCGGCGGGGCTGATCGCAGGCAGGCTCGGCGATAGCTGGGCTGAGGCTCTTGAAGCCTTCCAGGAGTTCGACCGCACTGGTGAAGACTATGACGCAGCGACCGTCATGTCCGAGTTCTGCGCGAATGTGGCCGCTCGGACCGCCAAGGCTTGAAGCGACGGGTTCGGCTTCTCCCGCTTGCGCGTCGTGATCTGGCGCGCCTGGAAGATTTCCTGTCTTCCAAGAGCCCGGCGGCCGCCAGCAAGGCCGCCGCCGCAATTCGAAGGGCCGTCCTTTCGCTCGACGAGCATGCCAAACGCGGTCGGCCAGGCCCCGTCGAAAACACGCGGGAACTACATGTTCGATTCGGCCGTGACGGCTATGTCATCCAATACCGGGTTTCCGAGGACAGGGTGAGCGTCGCCCGCATCTTCCACACCCGCGAGCGGCGCTGAAGGTCGCTCGCTCGTCAGACGGCGTCACTCCCGGCCCCGGGTCCAGCCGCTGGCCGGTCCGAGGATAAACCCGAACCGGGACCAGCGGCCTCGACCCTCAGACTAGAACGCGGCGGTCACGTCGACGCCGTAGGTGCGGGCCCGCTCCCAGGTCGCCGAGTAGAGCATGGGCGTGGCGACGGGGAAGGTGACGTTCTTGTTGTTGGTCAGGTTGCGGCCCCAAAGCGAGATCTCCACCTTGCTGCCGGAGATCGTCAGGTCCGTCAGCGCGATACGGCTGTTGACCAGCCAGGTCGAGTCGACCTCGGCCTTGCCGGCCAGCTGCACCGAGAGGTCCCGCGAGGTCCCATGGAACTTCGAGCGGTAGGCGCCGTCCACCCGGAAGCTCAGATAGGCGTCGCCATAGACCGGCTGCGTCTCATACTGGGCGTAGAGGTTCGCGGTCCACTTCGGCCGGTGGTGCGGCTGGACGAGGGCGATGGGACCCAGGAACCCCGTCGTGCGCGTGTAGTTGAAGTGGGTGTAGCCGAGGCCGGCCCCCAGGGTGAGCCTCTCGACCGGAACGGCCGTCGCCTCGAACTCGAACCCTTTCGCGCGCGCGTCGCCGGCGTTGGCGTTGACGGCGGGCAGGACCGCGAGCTCGGGGCGCCCCGTGACGGCCGCCAGGGTGGCGCCGCCCGTCGTGAACTGCATGTTGACGTACTTGACGGTGAACGCCGACAGATTGAGCCGGAGCCGCCGGTCGAGCAGGTCCGACTTGAAGCCGGCTTCCCACGATTTCGCGGTTTCAGGGGCCCACTCAAAGCCGCTGAAGGACCCGCCGGCCACATAGGCCGTCGAATACTTGCCGTAGAGGAGGATGTCCCCCGTCGGCTTGTAGTTGAGGCCCGCCGAATAGCTCGGCCGCTGGTCCTTGAAGGTGAAGGTCCTGGGCAGCAGCGGGAAGTCCGCGGTGCCGGTCTTGGCGTCCCAGGTGTGGCGGGCGCCCACAACCACGTCGATCTGGGGCGTGACGTGGAACTCGCCCTGGGCATAGACGGCGTCGGCTTTTGTATGGTTCGTCGGCGTGATCGTGGTGCGGACCGGGACCCTGAAGCCCGGCATCGCCGTGAAGACGTAGCTGTTGCTGAGCTGGGGCGGATTTCCCTGCACGCTCTTGAAGTCGTAGTGCAGGTAGCCGGCGGTCACGGTGACGAACTTGCTGTCGTAGTTGAGCTGGAACTCGTTGCTCCACTGCTTGTTTCGGCCGTGCGTGACGTTGTTCAGCACGACGAACGGCACGCCGGGGGCCGCGAACACGCCGCCGAACCCGTCGAGCTGGTTGCCCCGGTTGTTCAGCTTGCTCTTCAGGTAGCCGAAGGTGTTCTTGATCGTGAGGGATTCGCTCACGTTCCACCGGGCCGTCAGGACGTGGCCCTGGTTCTTGGTGTTGGTGCGCAGGGCCCACCAGTTGTTCGCGGCGTCGGGACGCCGGCTACCAATCGGGGTGAGGAGCGCCCGGTTGGTGGCCGGGTTGTTGATAAGGCCGTTGAGCAGCCCGCCCAGGAAAGTGGTGTCCACGCCGAGCAGACCGACACCTTCCGGCGAGGTCTCCTTGTCGACCCAGTAGAACTTGTAGGTCGCGCTGAACGAGTCCGTCGGATCGAACCTCAGGGCGGCGCTGACCGCCTCGACATTGTCGTTCCCCAGCCATTTCGGCGAGGTCTGCAGGCCATATCCCGATTGCGGCGAGCTCCGGAAGTCCCAGGTGGTTCCGGCCCCCAGGTTGCGGATGTCGCCGCGCCGCTCGGAATGCATATAGGCCAGGCTCGCGCTGAACGAGCCCATGGTGGGCAGGTTGAGCTGCACGCCCGTGCGGAGCTGATCGTAGTTGCCGTAGGTGAAATCCACCTTCGCCCCGAACTCGCCGGTGGGATCGGGCGTGTGGATGCTGATCGCGCCCGCTGTGGAGTTCTGGCCGAACAGGGTGCCCTGCGGCCCTCGCATGACCTCGATCTGATCGATATAGGCCAGGTCGAAGATCGAGCCGGCGGCGACGCCTACGTAGACGCCGTCGATATACATCCCGACCTGCTTTTCGGCGCCCGGAATGGCGCCGGTGCTCTGGATGCCGCGCAAGGTGAAGGAGGGCAGGGTCGACCCGCCCGCCGAGGGCGCGGCCCTCAGGTTGGGGACCAGCGCGTTGAGGTCCAGCACGTTTCGGATGCGATTGGACCTCAGGCCCTCCGCCGTTATGGCGGTCACGGCGATCGGCACGTCCTGCAGGTTCTGGACCCGCTTCTGCGCGGTGACCACGACCTCGTCCAGGACCGAAGATCCCGAGGATTCCTGCGCATAGGCCGGAGCCACGGACGCCAGAACGAGAAGGCTTGCGCCGGCCAGCGACGCACGAGTACGCAATTTCATGTTTTCTCCCCCAATTTTTATGTGAGTTATCTGAAGCCGGCGGAACTTGTGGAGCCCGGCGGCAAGCGTGGCTGAGCTGATCGATCAGCCCCGTAGATCTTGTGCGAATTTTGGGACTTGGCGTCCGACCGCTCGGCCTGTGGTTGCAGGCTTCTGCGCGGTCGCTCCTCGGGATCAAGCAAGCTCACAGTGCGCCTCCCCCCTGCCGGGCGCACGCGAACGCGCCCCGGCTTCCCTGTCGAATCATCCGCGCCAGATTGTTTCCTGGTCGCAACTCAGAGAAAATGAGGGGGTGTTAGTTGAGTTGTCAACGGGCATCCGGGCGTTCTGACGCCAGCTCCCGGTATTTCAGGCGCCTTTAATGGCGAAGATCGGCGGATAGGACCCGGAAGACACACCTCAGGGGTGCGGCGTCGCGCGCGCGGCCAGCGCGACGCGGGTCACGACTGGTCCCACCGTTCGCTGTCGCTCCACTTGTGGAAGAATTCGCCTGGACTCATCGGCTCCCCTCGACCCCCTGGCCGGTCAGGCGAGCGCGCCACTCCGCCGCGGCCGGTAGATGCGCGAGCGGCGAAGCTGACGCCGGAACAGCGGTCGGAGATCGCCAAGAAAGCGGCCGCGAAGCGGTGGGACAAGCCGCGCGCATAGCTACACGCATATTTCGCTATTGATATCCGGAAAACTGGCCCGCATAGTCGAGCCTCAGATTCTGGAGCTCCAGCGCATGCCGACTCCCAATGAAGACCTTGTGCGTAGTGTTCTGGAGAAGAATGGGCGCGACGGCTTAATCCGAAGCGCGGTGGCTGATGCATGGACGAACTTTCTCGAAAAATACCCTGAGCGAGCATGGTGGCGCAGGAAGAGCACCCGCGCCGCGGTGGTGTGGGAGCACTCAGTGGAGAATGCGATCGGAGCCCTTGAGGCCGATCCAGGGTTCAAGCCGGTTCCACATGACGACACCGTCTCGTTCGTATTCGATCAACTCGTCCTTGTTCGATTCAAGAAGGCCGATATGGAGCTTAGGTCGAGCAATGTGCGGACGGGTCTCGCCTCGCTCTTTCACGACCACGATGCCGAAATCCCCGGGCTGGAGGACCTACAGCGGGTAGAGGCGGCCTACGTTCTGAACCAGTTCCAGACGAAAATTGACTGGATCGGGATCGTGGCGCGGGAACGGAAGAAGAGTCTCTGGCACTACGAGTTGGAAGGCATGGGCGTTGTCGAGCGGCTTCCGTTGCCGGACCGCCAAGGCACTGCGGCCGATCAGGTTATGCGCCCGAAGGCCGTCCCCGAGCAGAAGCGTGAAGACGGGATTGAGTAGTGTCCGAACAGTTCAATAAGGGCCTTTTGCTTCTTGCACGGCAGTACAGGCGCCGGAGTCAGACTGATGTTGCGGCTGCGTCTGGGATAAATCAGGGGCATTATTCGAGGATTGAGAATGGCCTGACCCTGGACGGGCCATCACGCGAGAGCGTCGAGCGCATCGCCGCGGCGCTAAGTTTCCCCACTGACTTCTTTTATCAGGAAGACGGGCTGGCCGGATTGCCGCTTAGCGTCCACCCGATGAACCGCAAGAAGGCAAGCGTGGGTGAGGGTGCGCTCAAACAGGTACATGCCGAGCTCAACATAAGGCTGATGCATTTGCGGCGATACCTGCGCGCCGTGGACCTTGAGCCAAAGCTCCCGCGGCCCCAGATCGATGTCGATGAAGGCGGTGGGCCACAAGAGATCGCGCGCGCGATTCGCACGGCATGGTCCGTTCCAGAGGGGCCGATTGAAAATCTGACCGACTATTGTGAGCGCGCCGGCATCGTCGTGGCTTGGTGTGAGTTCGACGCGCCCATCGATGGCGTCACGATGACCGTGCGCGATCTGCCTCCGTGCATCTTCCTCAATAGCCGGGTTCCAGCTGATCGGATGCGTTTCTCACTCGCACACGAGTTGGGGCACGTGATCATGCACCGCATTCCAACCGGAAATATCGAGGAGGAAGCGAACGCCTTTGCCGGGGAACTGTTGGTTCCTGAGCGATCCTTTAAGCGGGCGCTAATCGGGCAAAGGATCAGCCTCGATTGGCTGGCGCGCCAGAAGGCCTATTGGCGTGTCTCTATGGCATTTCTGCTTTTCCGGGCAGGTGCCCTCTCCCTGATCACGCGCCATCAAAGCGAGTATCTGTGGCGGAAGTTATCAGGCCTGGGATGGCGGACTCGCGAACCGCAAGAGACTGACATTGCGCCCGAGCGGCCGACCGTGTTTCCCGGCCTCATTCGCTTCCATGCCGAACAACTCAAATACGGCGTGGACGAACTGCGCGCACTGTTGAATTCAAACGAGGAAGATGTTCGCCGCCTGTACGGCCCGCACCTTGGCAAGCACCGATTGCACGCCGTAAAATAAATTTCGCTGGCGCGGGGCCGGACGGCGCGCTCGAAGACATAGTCGTTGCGGCTGGCGTCGGCGCCGGCGACCTCGGGCTTGTCGACACCCAGAACGTCGCAGAGGTCCAGCAGGAACATCTGGTAATTGGCGCGTTCGGCCCCGCCTTCGCGGCCGGTCCACTTGCCGATGAAGTCTTCTACGTCCACGCCACGCCCCCAGGCCCGCAGCTAAGCGGAACCGCGCGCCGCATGCAACGTTAGCGCGAGGCGCGCCCCCATGATATTCTTGTTTTGTTCCGAATTGTCGGGCGCCCAGAGGGGTGTTGTTCGCCGCTCGATTATGTGTTTGCCGCCGAAAGGGATAGCCACCTGAAGACAGGTCAACTCATTGAAAAGACGTGGGCTCGAAGGTGTTCTCCGCGCCGGCAGGCGCCTACCGGCCAACACCTCTCGCCAACACCTCTACCGCCAGCCGTAGTTGAAGCTGATGCTGATCCGCTCGCCCCTAGCGCGTCCGGGGCCGCGGTGGGGCGCGACCTCGTGCCGGAGCCAGCTTTCCCACATCAGCAGGGTCCCGGCCTGGGGCGTCACATAGACGAAGGTTCGGGCGGCCTCGGCCGCGTCCGGGCGGCGCGGCGGGGCGGCCATCATCAGCGGCAGGCGCGGGTCCTCCAGCTTGAGCGCGCCCGAGCCCGGCGGGACCGTGACGTAGTAGGTTCCCGACAGGACGCTGTGCGGGTGGATATGGCCGGTGTGCGCCGCGCCGGGCTTGAGGATGTTGACCCACAGGCTGTCGAGCTTCAGCCGTCCGGCGCCCAGGTCGAGCGCCAGGGCCTGGGCGAAGCCGGCCGCGTGCCGGTCGAGCCTGGCCTTGAGCTGGGCGAACACGGTGGCGCGCCGGGGCAGGTCGTCGAGGGATGCGTAGGAGGTGTAGCCGCCATAGCCCTCGCGCCGGCACCAGGCCCTGCCGGCGCCGTCCTCGTCCGCCAGCATGCGGCAGGCGCCCTCCAGCTCGGCGTTGAAGGCCGCAAAGCCCCGTTCGCCCTCGAGGGAGGCTTCGTAGAGCTGGGTGACGAAGAGCGAGCGCAGCGCCATAGGGCCGGCTAGCGGCCGTGGCGCTTCAGGTCAACGGCGCTGACGCCTCAGGCCCGGGCGGCCTGGGTGTCGAGCAGGGCGCGCTGCATCTCGTCGGCGATCCGGAACACCGCCAGCTGGGCTTTGAACTGCGTCTTGGATTGGGTGAGGTCGACGGCGGACGCGGGGTCCGGCTCGCCGGTCGAAGCGACCCGCTCGGCGGCGGCGTCGAAGCGCCGGGCTGCAGCCATCATCCCGTAACTGGCCAATGCGATGGGGTTCATGCGAGGGCCCTCCCATCGCAACCTTCGCGCGTTGCGGTTAAGCTTTCGCGTGGAAGCGTCCTGAACGAAGTCTTACGTCGCTCGCAGGCCCAGGGCCGCGTAGGCGGTCTTCTGGAACTGGGGCAGGGTGGCGCGACCGCCCAGTACGGCGGCCGCGGCGGCGTTGGTCGAGGTGCCGGGGCCGAAGTCCGTCGCGCTTTCCTGGACGAGGTAGATGAGGATCGTTCCCGTCTTGGGGTCGGCCTGCCACCAGGTGCCGAACGCGCCGGGCCAGCCGAACGCGCCCTCGGACGTCGCGCCGACCATATTTGCGATCTGGGCGTTCATGACGCAGGACAGCCCCAGGCCGAAACCCATGATGCTCCAGATCGGCGTGCCGAAGAACGGGATCGCCCGCTGGGCCGGGGTGAGCAGGTTGGTCGCCATCATCGCCACCGTCTCGGGCTTCAGCAGGCGCACGCCGTCCGCCTCGCCGCCGCCCAGCAGCATGCGGGCGAAGGCCAGGTAGTCGTCCGCCGTCGAGATCAGCCCGCCGCCGCCGGCCTCCCAGGCGTCCGGCGCCGGCGTCAGGCCGTAGGAGACGTCCTTGAACGCGCCGTCGGGGCGCTTGCGATAGATGCGGGCGAGCCGGTCGTGCTTTTCGGGGGGGACCCAGAAGGCGGTGTCCTTCATGCCGAGGGGACCGAGGATCAGGGTCTGCAGGGCCTCGCCCAGGGAGGCGCCCATGATCCGCGCCACGATGAAGGCCAGGACGTCGGAGGAGTGGCCGTAGTGGAACCGATCGCCCGGCGGATAGAGCAGGGGCAGGGCGCCCAGCCGGCGCATCCACTCGTCCGGCGTCAGGTCGCTGGCCAGGGGCGAGCCCAGGCCCTCGTCATAGGCGTAGCCGATCGGTCCCTGGGAATTGAAATTGTAGGACAGGCCCGAGCGGTGGGTCAGCAGGTCCTCGATGGTGATGTCGCGCGGGGCGGGATGGGTCGCATCCAGCGGGCCCGACGGATCGTCCAGCACGCGCATGTCGGCGAATTCCGGCGCCCAGCGGGTGATCGGGTCCTGCAGGGAGAGCTTGCCTTGCTCCATCAGCATCATGGCCGCCACGCTGACGATCGGCTTGGTCATGGAGGCGATGCGGAACAGGGTGTCACGGGTCATCGGCTTGCCGGTGTCGAGGTTGCGCCGCCCGACCGCGTCGACCTGCACCACCGCGCCGTCGCGCCAGACGAGGGTCACGAAACCGGAGATATCTCCGGCGTCGACCACCGGCTGCAGGAGCGCGGGGATCTGGGCGAGCTTGTCTTCCGAATAGGATCCAGGCCCCGTCTCGCCGTCCATGAGATACCTCCGCGCTGGCCCTGTCGACGGGCGCGCCCATAGCGCCGGACCCCTGCGGCCCCCGTCAAGGGCGTGGTGCGCCGCTGGGTCGCAGATCGGCTCAAAAAACAGCAGTAAGGATTTGTTAACGATTGGAAAAAGGGGGGCGTCCGCATCCTTTGGCGAAGGGCGCCTGGGTGAGCTTCGCCGATCAAGGTGACGATGGAAGGCTCGCGGTTGCATTGCGGCAATTGAACCTGAGCGATTTCATGTCTATATGCGCGGTCCCTGTGTCCTGCGGGTTTTGTCGTGTGCTGATCCCGCGCGTCTTGAGTGTTCTGAGGAGCCCTTAGGTACCATGCTGCTGACCATGATGAAGGCCAAGCTGCACCGCGCCACCGTCACCCAGGCCGACCTGGAGTACGAGGGCTCGATCGCGATCGATCGCGATCTTCTGGACGCCTCTGACATCCTGCCGCACGAGCAGGTGGACGTGCTCAACATCACCACCGGCGCCCGGTTCACCACCTACGCCATCGAGGCGCCGCGCGGCTCGCGGGTGATCGGCGTGAACGGCGCCGCCGCCCGCCTGGTGCAGAAGGGCGACAACGTGATCATCGTCACCTACTGCCAGATCCCGGCGGAGGAAGCCCGCAACTATGCGCCGACCGTGGTGCTGCTGGGCGAAGGCAACGAGATCAAGCACGCGGCGTGACGGCGACGCGCCGGACCTGCGGGCTCCTTCCTTTATTCCTGCTTCTGGCGCTCGGCGCCTGCGCGCCCCGTCTGCCCGACGGCGTCGACGCCTCGCGCCTGACCGAGGCCATCTCGCAGGCGATCGGCGATCCCAACACCTGCGTCCTGATCGCGCCCGCGGGCTCCGCCGGCGTCGCCTATCGCTACAACACGCGCATGGTCTGCTCGCGCGCCCTGCCGGCCTGCGTGGGCCAGGACCGGCAGACCGTGGACGACCTCCTCAAGGCCGTGGCCAGCGACGGCGCGCCCCGGGCCGCCAGTTGCTCCAGCGTCGCTGACGGCTCGCGCGGGGTGGCCTGGGCGGCGGGACCGGTGGCCGGCCGGGGCCTGATCTACGCCGCGGTCATGGAAGGCGAGCAGGCCTTCCCGGGCCGGATGATGAGCGAGCGCCTCGCCCGCGCCTTTGCGGACGCGGGCCTCTAGCGCCGACCCTAGCGGGCCAGTTCGTACATCCCGTTGACGTCGATGCGCACGCGCAGCTCCCCGGGGGCGACGGAGGTCGCGTCGGCCTTTTCCATCCGCGCCATGGCCACCATCGGCATGGGCGGCGGGGCGGGCGAATAGCCGCCGCCCTCGTTCAGCGAGACCAGGCGGGCGACGCGCAGGCCCGTGGCTCTCGCATAGAGCTCCGCCTTGGCGGTCAGCGCCTTCACCGCCTCCAGGCGAGCCTGGTTCTCGGCGGCGGTCGGGTCGGCCAGGCCGAAGCTGATCCCGTTCACCTGGTCGGCGCCGGCGCCCACCGTGGCGTCGACCGCCGCGCCCAGGCGGGAAAGGACGCGGACCGTCACGGTCACCTGGCTCGAGGCCTGGTAGCCCGTCAGGCGCGCCGGTTCGTTCTGCTGGTAGACATATTGCGGGTTGAGGTTCAGCCCCGAGGTCTGGATGTCCTTTTCGGCGATCCCGGCCTTGCGCAGGGCGGCCATGACCTTGTTCATCTTGGCCGAATTGGCGGACATCGCCGCCGCCGCGGTCGGCGCCTCGCCGATGACGCCGAGATTGATCGTGGCCATGTCGGGGGCCACGCGCACCTCGCCATAGGCCGAAAGGTTCAGGGTGGTGGCGCGGAACAGGCTGTCGGCCACGGCCGGGCTCGTCTGGGCCAGGGCGACGCCGGCGGCCAGCGGGCCGGCCGCCAAGGCGAGGCTCAGGGCGGCGGCGTGGAGCAGGGTCTTCATCGAGATCTCCGAGGGGAGGACAGGGGCGACGCTCAAGCTCGCAGCGCCAGCATGAACCTAGCCTTTAAGCGACGTGCAGCCCATGCTAACCGGCGGCGGCGCTGCAGGGCCTGTAGCTCAATGGTTAGAGCCGACCGCTCATAACGGTCTGGTTGCAGGTTCGAGTCCTGCCGGGCCCACCAGCAGCGCGACGGCGTGGGCGACACCAAAGGCCTGCTCGAAAGCGAGATGCGCGACCGGCATATCAAATGGATCACCAACGCCAAGGAACGTCTTCGCGCTTGGCGTCTGCGTGGCCATCGCTCCGACAGGCAAGACGCCGGTTCCGGTCGGCGTACCGAAGACGGGCTTCATGATCGAGAGCATGGTGACCGCCGCGGCCCGGCCGTTTCTCCCGGCGCCGGAGCCAATGGATCCCACGGCGCCGGCCCCTTCACTTTCGCCGATCCCGAGCGCGTTCGGGTGATCCTGACGGAAGCCGGGTTCGGGTCGGTGAGGCTCCATGCCTTCAACACCTCGATTGGCGGTTCGAATCTGGAGCAAAGCGTCGAACTGGCCTTTCGAGTAGGCCCCCTTGGCGCCGCCCTGCGGGAAAACCCAGGGCTCGCGCCCGTCGTCGCGGACGCCGTGAGGCAAGCCATCTCCCAATACGAGAGCCCGAATGGCGTGTTCATGCCGGCCGCAGTCTGGATCGCGCAAGCGCAGGCCGAATGACGCCCGCCAGACGGACGTCGCCCCATCGACAAATCCCGATCGCCATTGCGCATAAGCGGAGCGCGCAAGTGATCGACGGTAACCGTCGGGAGGTTGTGTGGCTGGTCACAAGACCTTCAAATTCAGACCCAGTCGCCGCCGCTCCTGTTGATCCACCGCAAGTCGGTTTCGCCGGCTCAGCGCTATGTTGGACGACGTCCAAAGGATCACGCGATGCTCGAATACGCCGTCCAAGCCCGCAGGGTCGACGCCCATGGCAGCGAGGCGACCACAAAGGACGCCACAATTGCCCTCGATACCGACATCAAGGGCCGCCCGGACGCCTTTAACCCAGCCGAGATGCTGCTCGCGTCGGTGGCGGCCTGCATGATCAAGGGGATCGAACGCGTCACGCCCATGCTTCACTTCCAGCTGCGGGGCGTGGAAGTGAAGCTGCATGGCGTTCGGCAGGACAGCCCGCCGAAGATCATCTCGGTGGACTACGAGTTGATCGTGGATACGGAGGAGACCGACCAGCGGCTCGAACTGCTGCACAAGAACGTGCAAAGATACGGGACCATCTACAACACGGTCGCCGCAGCGACGGCGCTCAGCGGACGCATAACGCGTCGGCAGCTTTGACGGGAGATGACCCCATGGCGGCGCTCAAGACTCTCGAGCAACTCACCCTGGCGCCGGCCGGAGAGGCTTATGCGCTGCGCCTGCAGGTCCAGGGCGGCGAAACGTTGAACGTCGCAGTCACGCGCGGGCTGATGGATGCCTTCATCGCCGCGGCCCAGCATGCGATGGGTGAAGACAACCCCACGGCGCTGGATCTCGACGACGGCGCAGTGAATCCCTGGGTTGAGGGCCCGTAGCCCGCGCGGAAAAGTGCGCCCTAACAGCGTCGCTGGACGGGGTTGCATCAACTTGGTTCAAAACAGCGGGTCGCGTTGAGTCGGAGGCAGTCCTCCGGAGCCCGCCGCGGCGCCGCAGCGGGCTCTTGGCGTCGTGAGCGAACTTCGGCGGAGTGAGCGTCAGTCGAATCTCACCAGCGGAGTTGAGGGAACCTGCGAACAAGCAGCAACACATCCAGCGCCCACACCGACGGGATGCTGCGTCTGAAGAAGGCCGCTAGCTCCAAATCCATCACCGTCCGATCGTCCCATCAGGACGTCAGCCCGTACGTTCGCAGCTCGGCCGGGCGGCTCCAGTCGGGCGACGAGGGAGATGGGGCGTTCAGAGCCATCCCTTCCATGGCGCTTTGCACGTCGCTTTCCCGGCTCAGGGCTTTGCCCCCTCTTGCCACCTAACTGTCGCGCGACCGTTGAACCTTGATCGCCGTCAAGGGACCGGACCGCGGAATGCGCCAGACCTGCTCGACCGATGGCCGCGGCTGGCCCTTCAAAATTGGAGCGCGGCAATGCCAGAGCCCCCGAAGAAGACCGACCCCGAATTGAAAGCCAGAATCCTCGCCATACTCGACGAGAACCGCATCATGACGGTCGCGACAGTGCGGCCCGACGGCTGGCCGCAAGCTACGATGGTCGGCTATGTGCATGATGATCTGACGCTCTATTTCGCGGTCGCGCGGGAAAGCCAGAAGCTCGCCAATATCGAGCGCGATCACCGCATCGCGATCGCGATCGGCAAGGACAGTCCCGATCACATTGACGGCGTCTCGATGGCGGCGCGGGCGGCGGAGGTCACGGACATCGAAGAGGTCAGCCGCCTCAACGCGCTGATCATCCGGCGCTATCCAGAGCAGAGCGTCTTTGCGCCTCGAGACACTTCATCCGCGGTCATACGCGCGACGCCGAGGATTATCTCACTGATCGATCTGTCTAAGGGGCCCGGCCATCCAGAGCTCCTGGAGGTTGTGAGCGAAACGTTAGTCCATCGCATAAGCGACAGCGAGGACGTCACCGCAGCAAAGCCGTGCTGGTCCTAACCTGGCTACCCCGCAGCGCTCTGGCACGCCGCCCACAGCCGCCGTAAGTATCCTCGCAGCCTCAATGGCGTGGGTTGACTGAGCTCAATGCTCCGCTTCGGCAGGCGCGTCACCGTCAATGAGGCTAAGCGAACCGGCGCAAAGGACCGACGGCAGCCGGCGCGGCTTGGGTGGCGGCGCGAGCCAGGCGAGAGCGAACCTATCCTTGAAGGGGTTTGATCGAGGTCACGGATCGCAGTTGGGACGCAAAGGATGCTTCCGGCATGGAACTGACGAACTCACCCCCGGCGATCCCGGGCTCGCAAGGCCCACGCCTGACCGCCAAGCCGTTGCCACTGAACACCGTCCGCGAGAACGTCGTGGTCCTGGCGCGCGCCTGCGCCCTTCTGCAGTCGGATCGCCTGCACCCAACAAACGCATATTCCTGATATGGAAACGCCGCTGCAGCGACAGACTCCGGGGGACTGGCGACTGTTCACGCCCAAGCTGGTCACCGCCCTGCGAGCCGGCTACGGGGCGGGGGACCTGAAGGCCGACGTTGTGGCGGGCGTCACCGTGGCGGTGGTGGCCCTGCCGTTGGCCATGGCTCTCGCTATCGCCTCGGGAGTCCGGCCTGAGACGGGGCTGCTCACCGCGGCGGTCGCCGGCTTGCTGATCTCCGCACTGGGTGGCAGCCGATATCAAGTTGGCGGCCCTACCGGCGCGTTTGTGGTCATCGTCGCCGGCGTCATCGCCACCCACGGAATCGACGGCCTGATCCTTGCGACCGTGATGGCCGGCGTCATCCTGGTCGCAGCGGGCCTGCTGCGGTTCGGGAACTGGATCCGCTACATTCCCGAGCCGGTGGTGGCGGGCTTCACCGCCGGCATCGCCATCATCATCGCCGCCAGCCAGCTCCGCGACCTCTTCGGCTTGTCGATGGACAGCGTCCCCGCGGACTTCATCCCGAAGATGGCGGCCATGTGGGCGGCGCGCGCCAGCGTTTCGCTCCACGCCCTGGGGCTGGCCGCCGGCGCCCTGGCGGTGATCCTGTTGCTTCGACGCTTCGCGCCCCGGGCGCCGGCGTACCTGGCGGCAGTGGTCCTCGCCTCGCTCGCAAACCACCTGCTGCACCTGCCGGTGGAGACGATCGGATCGCGTTACGGCGCGCTCGCCTCGGGCTTCCCAGCGCCGCACTGGCCGCAGATCGACTGGGCGCGCTTGAAGGCGCTGCTCCCCAGCGCCTTCACCATCGCCTTCCTGGCGGGGATCGAAAGCCTGCTGTCGGCGATGGTCGCCGACGGCATGACAGGCCGCCGGCACCGTTCCAACGTCGAGCTGCTGGCCCAGGGCGTCGCCAATATCGCTTCGGGGTTGTTCGGCGGATTGCCCGCCACCGGCGCCATCGCCCGCACCGCGACCAATGTGCGTTCCGGCGCGCGCTCGCCGCTGGCGGGCATGGTGCACGCCCTGATCATTGGCGGCCTGCTGATCGCTGGGGCGCCGTTCGCCGGCTATATCCCCCTGGCCAGTCTGGCGGCGATCCTCTTGGTGGTCGCCTGGAGCATGAGCGAACCGCACAAACTGCTGCGGCTCCTCAAGGCCTCGCTCGGCGAACGGGCGGTGCTCGTCGCCACCCTATTCCTGACGGTGTTCGCCGACCTGACGGTGGCGATCGCGGTCGGGGTCGTCATGGCCTCGATGGTCTTCATGCACCGGATGGCTGAGGCCACCAGTATCGCCCAGGGCTCGGTGGTGGACGAAGACGAGTCCGGGCCCGAGCCGGAGGACCAGCGTCAAGCCCTACCGCCCGGCGTCGACGTCTTCCAACTTCGTGGACCGCTATTCTTCGGCGCCGCCGCGGGCGTGTCGGAGGTGCTCGACGCCGGTGAGGGCCGCCCGCGGGCCGTGATCCTTCGCATGAGCCGCGTGCCAGTGGCCGACGCCACCGGCGCGGGCATGCTGCGCGACTTCGTTGAACGCAAGCGGCGCGAAGGTGCGCGAGTGATTGTAAGTGGCGTGCGGGAGCAGCCGATGAGCGTGCTCACGCAAACGGGGCTTGGTCCAGCCAGCGGCCTGGTGGAGTACGCGGCGAATTTCGCCGAGGCGCTGGTGCTGGCTCGGCAGTTTCCCTGATGCGGGCCGCTGCCCATGCGCGCGAGCCTAAAGCACCTGCCGATGTTGTCAGACCAATGAACGGCGGCCGCGGATCTTCTGTCTAATTACAGGGTCCATCCGCCGTTTTCCTGGCGAACAACGAACACCTATCCGGCGACAGCGACCTTGACCGAGGCCAACAGAGCATTGTTGCCATCGCCAAGGGTCGCATGGCGCGCTCTCAGCGGGCGCGCGGCCCCAATTCGAGATCAAGAACTTGGGCTTCAAGCGGATTATGCTCGTCCCGAAGCGCGCCGCGTTTTCGTGGAGGAACCATGTTCGCGATGGTGTTGCACGCGCCCGGATCGCCGCTGCGGCCGGAGGCGCGCGCCGATCCAAACCCCGGGCGCGGCGAGCTGCGCCTGCGGGTTCTGGCGTGCGGTGTCTGTCGGACCGATCTTCACGTCGTAGACGGTGAACTTCCGCCGCGTCGCGACGCCGTCATTCCAGGACATGAGATCGTGGGCGTCGTGGACGCGCTTGGCGAAGGTGTGACGGGCGTGGAGATCGGGGACCGCCTCGGCGTGCCCTGGCTTGGCGATGTCTGCCGCCGTTGCCGGTACTGCCTGGATGACGAAGAAAACCTCTGCGACGCGCCAGCCTTCACCGGTTGGACTCGCGACGGGGGCTATGCGGATACGGTCATCGCCCGGGCGGATTTCTGCTTCCCTGTCCCGGAAGGCTATTCCGACGCGCAGGCCGCGCCGCTGCTCTGCGCCGGGCTGATCGGCTACCGCTCATGGCGAAAGGCTTGCGAGGGTCGGCCGGTGCAGCGCCTGGGTCTCTACGGTTTCGGCGCGGCCGCCCACCTGCTTGCGCAACTGGCGACGTGGTCCGCTCAGCAAGTCTACGCTTTCACCCGCCGGGGCGATGATGCGGCCCAGGCGCTCGCGTTGCGCCTCGGGTGCGCTTGGGCGGGTGGTTCGGATGAGGCGCCCCCGGAAATGCTGGACGCGGCGATCATCTTCGCACCGGTGGGCGCGCTTGTGCCGGCCGCCCTGAGGGCGGTGCGCAAGGGCGGGGTGGTGGTCTGCGGCGGCATCTATATGAGCGACATCCCCGCATTTCCTTATGAGGTCCTCTGGGAGGAGCGTCGTCTCGTCTCCGTGGCCAACCTGACGCGCCAGGACGCCCGAGACTACTTGCCGCTGGCGGCGCGGGCCGGCGTGCGAGCGGAGGTCACGCTCTATCCGCTCGATCAGGCTAACGAAGCGCTCGAGGACCTCAGAGGCGGCGCATTTTCGGGCGCGGCGGTCCTGGTTCCACGTCCTCGTCCGACCTGATGGTCAGGCTCAGACAGTCGGCCATGTCCTGCCGCCCCATCGGCAGGGCCGCCAAACTTAGATTTGGCGGCGATCAGGGATTGATCGAGATCAGGGCGCCATCCGGCATGCACATCCTAGCTGTGGAGTGAAGACGCGGACTATTCCGTTCGTGGACCTTGCCAGGACGCCGCCGCATGACTTTGAAACTCACCTTCCACGGCGCGGCGGGTTGCGTGACCGGGTTCTGCGCACGGCTTGAGACCGGTCGGGCCACGCTGCTGGTCGACTGCGGCATGTTCCAAGGCTCGAAGACCTTGAAGGGGTTGAACTACGAACCCTTCCCGTTCGACGCGCACGACGTCGACGCCGTCCTCTTGACCCACGCCCACATCGACCATTCCGGCCTGCTTCCCAAGCTGATGAATGCGGGGTTCGAGGGGCCCATCTACGCCACGGCCGGGACCCGCGACCTTTGCGCGGTGATGTTGCCGGACGCCGGCGACATCCAGGAGAGCGAAGTGCGCCAGCTCAATCGGCGCAATCAGCGCCGTGGCCGCCCGGAAGTTGAACCCATCTACACCGTCCAGGACGCCGGCCGGTGCATGGAGCTGTTTCAGAAGGTCAAGCTTGGGGAGCCTGCCGAAGTCGCGCCTGGGGTCACCGCGACCTACTGGGAGGCCGGACACATTCTCGGCTCGGCTGCAATCGAACTACGGATCGAGACGGAGGAGGGGCCGGTCACCCTCATGTTCTCCGGTGATCTGGGTCCAGGGGGACGGGACTATACGCCCGATCCGGAAGGCCCCGCCGGGGTCGACCATCTCATCCTGGAATCCACCTACGGCGATCGTGAACGTCTGACGGTCAGCGGCGAGGGGAGACGCGCATTGCTGGCGAAGGAGCTCAATGACGCCCACGCCGCCGGCGGCCCCTTGCTGATCCCCGCCTTTGCTGTTGAACGCTCCCAGGAACTGCTGGCCGACATCATCACTCTGATGGAAGATCGCCAGGTTCCGGAAGCCGACATCTTTCTGGACTCGCCGCTGGCCATTGAAGCCACCGAGGTCTTTCAGAAGCGCGGCTGGAATCGTGCGACGGGGGTGAACCCGTTCGAAGGCCTGCGAAACATCGGGCGGCTGAAGTTTCTGCGCCATCCCAGCGAAAGCGACCAATTGGAGCGCCTGGCCGGCTGGCACTTGATCATCGCAGCCAGCGGGATGTGCGACGCCGGGCGCGTGCGCAAACACCTGAAACGGCTCCTGTGGCGGCGTCAGGCGACGGTGTTGATTTCAGGCTACCAGGCGGTGGGCACGCTGGGCCGCATCCTTCAGGAGGGCGCGCGACGGGTCAGCATTCAGGGCGACGATATTCAGGTCCGCGCCCGAATTCGGTCTTTGGATGTCTATTCCGGTCACGCAGACGCGGCCGGCCTAGTGACTTGGGCCAAGGCGCGTTCGCCTGTCGCTGGTCGTATCTTCCTCGCCCATGGCGAACCTGCCGCTCTGGTCGGGCTTGAGGCCCGGCTCGAGACGGCCGGCTTTCCGGCCGGGCAGATGGCCGCCCCATCCATGGACGAGGCCTTCCTGCTGGCGAAGCGCGACGCGACGCCTGAACCCACCCAGGCTCGCCGGATCGCCGCAAACGCCGCAGCCAAGGCCGACTGGCACAATGCGCGGGCGCAACTCCTCATGCAGCTCAACGAGCGACTGGGCGAAGCGTCCAACGACCGGGCTCGCGAGGAGATCATCGCGCAGCTCGCCGCCGCTCTGAACCTTCAGCAGCCGGAAGTGCGACCCGCGCAGGCCGCTGGCGTCTGAGGTTCGGGCTCGCCGCCAGAGCAAATGAAATGGCCGCACCGGGTGACTGACGCTGGCGCGCTTGGATCGGGCGAACCCCTGGCTCATGCCAGGGGTTGAGGGACTTGATCAGGCTCAAGGCTCGAAAGACGGAGAGCCTCATCTTGATGATGTCAGTTGCCACGAATGGCGCATTTGAACAGCTGGTGCTGATCGCGCCGCCGTCGGCTCTGGGCCATCTTCGCGGTGAGCTCAGATCGGCCACCACAAGGCGGATCGAAGCCTGCGATCCCCATGAACGTCACCATGAGGATGCAGACACGCTGCGATCCAGGCTCCGGGACCTCCGGGCGGCGACTTAATTGACGCGCCTCGTCTTCGACCGGTTGGTCCGGGGCTTGGTCGTCGAACGATGCGGATCTGCCCAAACTCTCCTATATTCGCCACTCATTTCGTGGGGAGCCGCGTTGGATCTTCATCGCCGCAGATTGCTTGAGGTGACCGTCGGGGCCGCCTTGGCCGGCGGCGCCAATACCAAGCCTGCGCTGGCGGTGCCAACGGCCCGCACGGTCTCGCTGCAAAGAGGAGGCGTGGCGTTCTATCCGTCACACGTCCATGTGGACATCGGCCGCGTGCGACGCTGGTGAGGCGTTCCTGAGCTTGGTCCGAACGATCAGCGCGGGCGTGCTTGTCTATCGCCGACGTGGAGAAGACCTGGAATTCCTCCTGGTCCACCCCGGCGGTCCCTACTGGCGCAACAGGGAAGAGGCCGCCTGGTCTTTACCGAAGGGTTTGGCGGAGGAGGGCGAGGATCTCGCCTCAGCTGCGGCGCGCGAGTTCGAGGAGGAACTCGGGCAACCGATCATCGGCGACCTTGAGCCGCTGACGCCCTGCCGGCAGCCGGGCGGCAAAGTCGTTTACGCCTGGATGGCGGAAGCCGACCTCGATCTGAACCAGGTCCGCAGCAATTTGTTCGAAATGGAATGGCCCCGAGGCTCTGGCCGGCTCCGTCAGTTTCCCGAGGTTGATAGGGCGGCCTATTTTCCAGCCCTCCGCGCTATGGAGAAGGCGCACCGTGGCCTGAGGCCGATCCTCGCGGAAGCGATGGTGAAGCTCGGCGTTTCGGCGCCCTGAATTGAGCCTGATCAAGGCCGGGTGCAGCCGCCGCGAAATGATAGGCGAACCGAGGAGATCGCGAATGTCCGCGTCGATGACGCCTCTGCCAATGACCAGAACGCAACAAGCGCTTCGGGGCGCGGCGGAGGTCTGCGACTTTGTCGGGGCTGGCGCCTATGCAATCTGCCGGCTTCTCTTGGGCCGCTGGCCAGAACCGTCTCGTATGAGCCGACACGCAAAATCCAAAAGCGCGAAACAGCCGAAGGCCGAAAAGCTGGGTGCATTCCCAATCAACGACTGAGTCCCACACGCGGAACCAGACACCTAGGGGCGGCGTCACCGAGTATATGCTGACAAATCCCGCAGCCCCGGCAGTCGCCCGGTGATTTCCATGGAATCCGACCCGCTGCGAGGTCTGACAGAAGCCGAAGCCCTCAGCCGGCTGGCCGAATTCGGGCCCAACGAAATCCAGCGCCCGCGGGGCAGGGGGTTCGTGCGGATCGTCGTCGAGACGCTGCGCGAACCGATGTTCCTGCTGCTGCTGGGCGCGGCGGTTCTCTACCTGATGATCGGCGACCTCGGCGAGGGGCTGTTCCTGTTCGCGGGGGCGGTCGCGGCGATCGGCCTCGTGGTCGTACAGGAGGCGCGTAGCGAGCGCGCCCTGACTGCGCTGCGCGAACTCGCTCAGCCCTACGCCCGGGTGATCCGGGACGGGGAGGAACGCCAGGCGCCGACGCGCGACCTCGTGCCGGGCGACATCCTGCTGGTGGGTGAGGGCGAACGCCTGCCGGCCGACGGGCTTCTCGTCGCCGGCGACATGCTCAGCGTCGATGAGTCTACCCTGACCGGCGAATCCGCTCCCGTGCCCAAGCGTCTGGCTCAGCCCGGTGAGACCTTCGATGCGAACGGCCGGCCAAGCTCGGAAACAGCCCCGCTGTTGTACGCCGGCACGCTGGTGGTGCGCGGCCAGGGCGTGGCGCGGGTCAGCCGGACCGGGGCAGGCACGGCGCTTGGCAGAATCGGCGCGTCACTCGCCGGACTCGGTGAGGAGCTGACACCGCTCCAGAAGACCGCGAGACGGCTGGTCGGAATGCTAGGCGCCGTGGCGCTCGGGTTCTGCGTCCTGGTGGCGGTGGCCTATGGGGTGCTGCGCCACGACTGGATCGGCGGCGCCTTGGCCGGGGTGACCGTTTCCATCGCCCTTGTACCGGAAGAATTTCCGATGGTGCTGGCCATCTTCCTCGCCGTCGGCTCCTGGAGGTTGGCGACTCACAAGGTGCTGGTCCGCCGGGGCGCCGTCATTGAATCGCTCGGCGGCGCGACGGTGCTTTGCGTCGACAAGACCGGCACGCTCACCGAGAACCGGATGGAGGTCGCCCGTCTGTGGACGGAGGCCGGCGACGTGGACGTCCAAAAATCCGCCGCATGCTCCGGCGCCGCCGCTCAACTTCTCAATATTGCGGGTCTCGCCTCCGCCGTTCGTCCCGTAGATCCAATGGACCAGGCGATCCACCGACTATTGGAACGGACGTCGACAGGTCCCGCAGGCGCCGAATCCGCACCCGAGCGATCCTGGCCATTGCGACCTGAACTGATGGCGGTCGTGCAAACCTGGCGGCGGCAGGATGACAGCCGGTTTACGGCGGCGAAGGGCGCGCCGGAGGCGATCTTCAAGCTTAGCAGGCTCCCAGCGGCGGACGTCGAACGGCTCATGGGCGCCGTGGAGGCCTTCGCGGCGCAAGGCCTGCGGGTCCTGGGGGTCGCATCCAGCGACAGCGTCGGCGCCGCGCCCGATCACCCATCCGCCGAGCTGTTCCGGTTCGCCGGACTGATCGGCTTCGTCGACCCGATCCGCGAAGAGGTCCCGGGCGCGCTCCAGGAGGCGCGGGCGGCGGGGATCGCTGTCGTGATGATCACCGGCGATCACCCCGCAACGGCGCTGGCGATCGCGAAGATCGCCGGCATCGACACAGCAAGCGGTGTGATGCTGGGTTCCGAGGTGGCCGAAACCCCGTTCCCGACCCTCTGCGAACGGCTGCGTCATGTGCGCGTCTTCGCTCGCATCGTCCCCGAGCAGAAATTGCTGCTCGTCGAGGCGCTGAAAGCGGACGGGGAGGTGGTCGTCATGACCGGCGATGGGATCAACGACGCGCCGGCGCTGGAGGCGGCCCACATCGGCGTCGCCATGGGCAGGAAGGGTACGGACGTGGCGCGGGAGGCGGCCGACCTGGTGCTGCTGGACGACAGCTTCGCCTCCATCGTCGGCGGGGTCCGGCTCGGTCGGCGGATCTTCGCGAACCTTCGCAAGGCGCTGATCTACATCACCGCGATCCACATTCCGGTGGCTGGCCTGGCGCTCGCACCAATCTTGCTGGGCCTGCCACAGCTTCTGTACCCTATGCATGTCGTTCTGTTGGAACTGGTGATCGACCCAGTCTGCGCCTTGGTTTTCGAAGGCGAACCCAGCGAAAAGGACGCCATGAGGCGCCCACCACGGCGCCGTGATGAGGCTCTCTTCGGGTCGGCCCAACTTGGCTTTGCGTTGCTTCAGGGCGCAAGCGTGCTCGCCGGGGTGTTTGGCCTCTACGCCTGGGCCCTCACCCAATATCCGGAAACGCAAGCGCGAGCGGCGGCCTTTATCGCCCTGGTCCTCGCTCAACTGGTGCTCGCGCTCGTGGACTCCATGTCGATACGCGGTCGGCTCTTCGCATCTCACCGTCGGGTCTACTGGTCGATCGCATCGGCCGCTGTCGCGGCGCTGGCGGTGGTGCTTGCGATCCCGGCGATCGGCGCCTTGTTCAGCATGGCGGCTCCGGATGCCCAGCTGGGGCTCGTGGCGCTGGTGGTCGCCGTGGTCAGCGGCGGCTGGTTGAACCTTGGCCTTCGCCTTCTCGCTGGCGCCAGGTCGGCGCGTGCTCACGCAATGGTTTCGTCGGGGCCGCTCTGAGGCCGACCTTCGTTGATCTATGACAAGGAGACCACTCGCGGATGGGGCGCGAATGGGGTGTCCCATGGAGAGCCGCGATGACCGCGCGAAGCCTGCACCCCTATCCCCATCTGCCTCACCTGACCTGGGCGCAAATTGAATACGGCGTGCTCGCCACTCTGAGCGTCGGGGGCATTGTGTTCGCCTTGCTGCTGGCGCTTGCGCGCATCTAGCGGGCTAGGGTTCCCTCCTGGGCGTGCGGCCCTGCGCGACGGCTTGATCTCAATCACTGCGCCTGCCGCTTAACGGTCGCCAATTTGGCCCCCGAGGGACCTCAAGCATGAGTAATATCCAGTCGAACGCCACGTGCCGCAAGCGATCCAGGCGGCGCCCATGAAGGCCCCTGGACCCGTGGGCTCGCTCACGACCAAGATTCTCCGGCTGGACACCTATCGTGAAAACGTCGTGGTGCTGGCGCGAGATTGCATAGCGTTGCGACCGCAACGCCTGCAGGGGGTCCGCAAGGTCGAAGTGTCGGCCGGCGGACGCACCCTGCTGGCCTCGCCGATGATCTGTGACGACGCCAGCATGGTCGGGCCTCACGAACTGGGGCTGCCGCAGCCCCTGGCCCGCCGCCTCGGGCTTGCTGATGGAGCCGTCGTGCAAGTGGCGCCCGCCCGCCCGCCCGAGAGCCTTCAGTCGGTGCGAGCCAAGGTGGCGGGCGAGACCCTCAGCCTTGTGGAGTTCCGCGCCATCGCGCGCGATCTTGCCGACCACCGCTGGTCCGACATGGAGGTCGCCGCCTTCCTGATCGCCTGCGCCAGCTTCATGACCGCCGAAGAGACCCTGGCGCTCACCCAAGCCATGATCGAGGCCGGCGAACGGCTGACGTGGGACCATCAGTTGGTGGTCGACAAGCACTGCATTGGCGGCGTCCCTGGCAACCGGACCTCGCTGATTGTGGCGCCCATCGTGGCGGCGCACGGCCTCTGCATTCCCAAGACCTCCTCTCGCGCCATCACCTCGCCGGCGGGAACCGCGGACACCATGGAGGTGCTCGCGAGGGTCGATCTCAGCGAAGATGAGATGCGGGTGGTGGTGGAGCGTTGCGGCGGCTGCGTCGTCTGGGGCGGGCGCGTGAACCTCTCGCCTGCCGACGACGTCCTGATCTCTGTAGAACGGCCCCTGGGCGTAGATACGCCCGAACAGATGGTCGCCTCCATCCTCTCCAAGAAGATCGCCGCCGGCTCCAGGCATCTGGTTCTGGACGTACCCGTCGGGCCGACGGCCAAGATCCGTGACCGGCGCTCGGCCCTACGCCTCAAGAAGTTGTTCGAGTTCGTCGGCGAACGGCTCGGCCTATCGATCGAAGTCCTGCTGACGGTTGCAAACGAACCGATCGGACGCGGCATAGGTCCCGCCTTGGAGGCGCGCGATGTGGAAGCCGTGCTGGCCGGTCGCGCCGACGCCCCAGCAGACTTGCGGGCGAAGGCGTTGATGCTGGCGGGTCGCGTCCTGGAGGCGGATCCGTCTCTGCATGGCGGGCAGGGCGAGCACCGGGCGCGCGACCTCCTGGAAAGCGGCGCGGCGCGAGCGAAGCTGGACCAGATCATCGAAGCGCAAGGGCCCTCGCCGCTGACGCGCGGCGTCGGCGACCTGGTTCACGAAGTCCGCGCCTCCCAAAGCGGCCATGTCGGCGCGATCGACTGCTTGCGCATCGCCCGGGTGGCCCGCCTGGCCGGGGCGCCCAACGACGCGGGCGCAGGCATCGATCTGCTGGTGAAGACCGGCGGCGCCGTGCGCCAGGGCGACCCCATCTACCGAATCCATGGTTCGGAGCCCTCGGATTTCGGCTTCGCGACAGAAGCGGCCGGAGAAGACAGCGGCGTCACCGTGGTCTGATGTCAGCCGTTGTTCACGCCTTCGCGGAAGACCTGGCGCCGGCGGGACGCCTCGCGGACGCCATGGGTCTGGCGTTGCGCCAAGTGGACCTGCACCGCTTTCCTGATGGCGAGAGCCTTCCAACCGTCCCGCCAGGGGATCCAACGGTGCTGGTGTACCGATCCCTGGACCGGCCCGATGCGAAGATCGTCCCGTTGCTGCTCGCCTGCGATGCATGGCGTCGCACCGGGACGCGTCGACTGGTCCTGGTCGCGCCCTACCTTCCTTACCTTCGGCAGGACAAGGCGTTTTTGCCCGGGCAGCCGCTCAGTCGCGACGTCCTTGGCGGTCTGCTCGGCGAGTGCTTCGATCGCATTGTCACCGTCGAGCCGCATCTTCATCGGACCCGCACGCTGGACGGCGTGTTCAACATCCCTGTGACGAGCCTTTCCAGCGCGGCCGTGCTGGCAGGCGCGTTTCAGGCCTCTGATCGCTGGCTGGTGGTTGGGCCGGACGTGGAGGCGGAGCCATGGGCGCGGGCCCTGGCGCACGAGCTTCGGACGGACTTTGTCTGCTTTCGGAAACAAAGGCGCGGCGACGCCGCCGTCGACCTGCGCCTGGACGAGAGCGTCGACGTGAAGGCCCGGCGTGTCCTCCTGGTGGACGACATCTGCTCCAGCGGCGCCACGCTTGCGCTCGCCGCTTCTATCTTACGACGGCGCGGCGCTGCGCACATTGAGGTGGCGGTGGCGCATGCGCTGTTCGGCGCGAAAGCCGGTGTCCGCTTGAGCGAAGCTGGCGTCGCTCGCGTAGTGTCGACGGATTCCTGCGCTCATCCCACGAACAGCGTTGGACTCGCGCCGCTCCTCGCCGCCGCTCTGCACGATGAACTCAGCTGAACCCAACGTGAGCGATCCGGCGACGAAGCCAGAGGCTCCACGGCGCAAGCGTAGCGTCCGGCGCAGTCTGGTGGTCATAGCCGGCGCCATCGTGGCGCTGGCGTGCATGCCGAGCTTGGCGACGGCTCAGCCGCTCGTAGAGCCTGTTCACGCGGCCGACTGCGGGCCCTCGCCGCTCAAAGCCGAGGAGCGGCGGCTGGTCTTCGACGCGCTCAAGCGGGACGTGGACCCGACGGAGGCTCCCGAAGCGAGCTTTAACGACGCCGACCTGATGGCGACGCTTCGACGCTATGCAATTCTTCAACTGGGATTGCGGGTGCAGCCTTCTAAGGTTGATCCGCTCTGGTCGATCGAGCCGACAGGGCGTGACGTGACCGCCGAGTTGGAAGCAGCCCGCAGCCAAGGCCGGTTGTCGAGTTGGTTGCGAGCGCTCGAGCCGCCCGGTGCCGGCTATCGGAGCCTGGCGGCGGCGCGTTGCCGTTACGCGGCGATCACCGATGCTGGCGGCTGGAAGACCCTGCCGTCCGGCGCACCCCTCAAGGAGGGCGACATCGACCCCGTGGTCGAGGCGCTGCGCGTCCGGTTGATCATCGAAGGCTACGACCTGACCCAGGCTCAATCGACACAGCGCTTCGACCGCGCTCTGGCCGCCGCCTTGCGCGCCTTCCAGCGCCGTCACGATCTTCGGGACGACGGCGTCCTTGGCCCTGAGACGCGCAGCGCCCTGAATGTCCCTGTTGAAGCCCGATTAGCTCAGATCGAAACCAATCTCGAGCGTTGGCGCTGGTTGCCCCACGACCTGCCTAAAGATCGCCTTGAGGTCGACCTCAGCGCCGCGGAAGCGACACTGTTCGTATCCGACCGTCCACAGCTGCAAATGCGCGCGATTGTCGGAGACCCGGGACACAAGACGCCCATGTTCGCGTCCCGGCTTGAGGCGGTCATTTTCAATCCGCCCTGGAACGTGCCGAACTCCATCGCGCGTGATGAAATCCTGCCTCGCGCGGCCCGCGATCCCGGCTATCTGGCGCGTAATCAATTCGTGCGCACGCCGCAGGGTTTGCAACAGCGTCCGGGCCCAAGAAACGCCCTCGGCCAGCTGAAATTCGACCTGCCCAGTCCATTCGGCGTCTATCTTCACGACACTCCGGGCCGCGCCAGTTTTGCGCGTCGGGTGCGGACGCTGAGCCATGGATGCATGCGGCTCGAAAAGCCTCGCGAGTTAGCGCAGCAACTGCTTGCGGCCCAGGGTTGGACCCGAACCGAGATCGACCAGGCGATCGCGACGGGCGCAACGCGCCGGATCAAGCTTCTCAAACCCGTGCCGCTGTTTGTGGTCTACCGCACGGCGTCGGTCGACCAGGATGGCTGGGCGCATTTCCGGCCCGATCCCTATGGCTGGGATTCCAAACTGTCGGCCGCCCTAGCCAGCGACCAAGCTAGGTCGCCCGCTCCCACGTCAGAATCCGAATGTTCAGCCTCCGATCGCCAGGCGGCGTGGCTGGGCTGAATCCTCCCCAAGCCACGCCTGCGCCTGCGAGGCCTTCCATGCCCAGCGTCGTCTGATGAGCCGAGTTGAGCTTTATCAAGGACGCCCCCTTCCGACGTGCTGATGCTGCGCTGCAAGCGACGCTTAAAGGAGAAGTTCAAATGGATTCGACCCATCATCTGGTCACCGTGCGGCGAGTTCTAGGCGAGCCGGTCTTCAGCGCCAGCGGCGAGAAGATCGGCAAGATCGAAGATGTGCTGATCGACAAGACGAGCGGCCGGACAATGTACGCGCTCATGGCCTTCGACGGCTTCTTCGGTATCGGGACGCGGTACTATCCGGTTCCCTGGGCCATGCTCGATTACAACACGGCCGCGCATGGCTACGTCGTCCCGTTGACTCCTGCACAGATCCAAGACGCCCACTCCGTCAACGACGAAGAGGTCAAAAATGAGATCGAATGGCGGGAGCGCGTTCACGAGTATTATGGTGTGACGCCGTACCTGCCGGGCGCCTTCGTCTGATCGGCGCCATCGACATGACTGAGATGTCCGAAACATCCTGGCGAGTCCTCGACGTAGTCCCACATGCGGGCCTCACACCGCTTGGGACGCCAGGAATCACTTCAGGCTGGAGGTGAGCGTCCCTGCCTCAGCGGTGCTTGAGCCGGTCACGAACCCGAGCACGAATTGTCGCAACGCGTCGTAGTCCGTCAGGTCGTAGTCGCGGCTGGTTTCTGTCTTGTGGCCACGCTCGCGTGCGATGGACTTCAGCGCCAGGCGCTTGAAGAAGTCATACTGGCTGTACCGAATTGCGCCCGCCGCGTGATGCACTGCGTTCGGTGTCCATAGGGTCTCGTGCGTGAAACGCGACACGCATTGCTCGATGCCCTCCCAATCGTCGGGGTTCACCCCGGCGGCGGAGAGCGACACTGAAATAAAGGCCGACCGCCTCCTGTTCAGCTCGTCATGGTGGGTTCGTGCGTAGGCGACCAAGGGCGGTTGATAGTGACCCACGTGCAGGGAGGCCGCGAGGAACACCACGTCGTAGGGTCTCGGGTCGGGGTGGCTTGCGTCGGGTCCGGCGCTTTCCACTGCTGTCGGATACCCATTGTCCCGCAGCTCCCGCGCTGCGAACTGACAGAGTTCGAGAGTGTGCCCCTCGGTCGTTCCAAACACCATCAACACGCGCATGTCGGTCTCCTGCGACCTCCAAACGCCCAGCAGCGCCTTTGGAGCCGCACGTTAAGGTCGCTCGCTCGCAGCTGCGTGTCGGTCCAGAGCTCCAGAACTTCTCGCCCCGTGCTGCGCTCTGTCGTAGGCGTCGTTCAGGGCTTCAGGGGCTCCCAGGCCACGGTAGCCTCAGCCAATAGCCACCTATGACTTTCAGCTGACCTTCAGAAGGTCCGGTTCCGGTCCAGGCGGATGCCGTCACCCATTGAAGTCGGGGCGACGATCGGCGCCGTTGAGGCCGATCAAGGAAGTGCGTTCTTCCAGCCCGTACGATTGCGGTCTCGCTCAAACCCAGGAGATGCAAATGGACGCGGCGCTCCGAGATAAGATCCTGTCGCTGCTGGACGAGCACCGCGACATGTCCTTAGCCACGATCCGGCCGGACGGATGGCCCCAAGCCACGACAGTGGGGTACGGCAATGATGGTCTAACGCTCTACTTTCTCTGTGGGCGGGAGAGCCAAAAGGCCGCGAACCTGGACCGCGATGACCGGGTCTCGGCGACAATCGATCACGACACTCCGCAGGTGATGGAGATCAAGGGTCTGTCCATGGCGGCTCGGGCGCGACCCGTCACCGATCCAGCCGAGGCGCACAAGGCCCTGGGCCTTCTGATGGCGAAGTATCCACCGCAGGAGGGTGTCACCCTTCCGGAGCCCAAGGCCGAGGACGTCCGTATCTTCCGCATCACTCCGACGGTCATCTCCGTGCTCGACTACACGAAGGGCTTCGGCCACACCGACCTCGTGAATTGTTAGGATGTCCGCTCCGCGCAGACAGGCCGTTTCGCGGCGCAACTCGCTTCGCCCTCCTATCGGTCAGCGGCGATAGACCAGTATTTCCTGCTGGGGCATTCGATGCTGGACGCGAGCGGATGTTAAGCGGCCAGGGCGCCGCGGATCGCGGTCAGCAGACCGTCGCCGATCAGGGGCTTTTCGACGATCGGTACGCCGGCGGCCCTCGCGGCCATCCGAAGCTGGGGCTGCGGATGGCTGGTGATCAGGATGGCGGGCAAAGACACCTCACGCCGCCGAAGGACGCTGAGCGTCTCGAGTCCCGACATCGCCTGCAGGCGTTCGTCGAGCACCAGGCAGGCGTTCATCGTCGGCAGGGCGCGCGCCAGCAAGGCTTCGCCGGATTCGCAGACCTCGACGTTGTAACCCTGGAGCTCCAGAGCGAACTGCAGCGACTTGCGCACGGAGGCGTCGTCATCGACGACGATCACCAGCGGCAGGTTCGAATCTGGTAGGGGCGACATGACGGAGACCATGCCTTCCCGCCACCCGGTTCGCCTTGATGGAACGCAAGAAATCTAGAAGCCGGCGAGCAATGCGATCCGAACGAGTTCGGACAGGCCATTCGCCCCCGTCTTGGTCATGACGTTCGCCCGGTAGACCTCGACCGTGCGCGGGCTGATCCCCAACTCGAAGGCGATCACCTTGTTGAGCTTGCCGGCGACTACGCCGCGAAGCACGTCCTTCTCGCGCCCGGAAAGGCCGGCGATCATCGCTTCGAACCGCCGCCGCTCGGCGTCCTGCCGACCAGTCTTTGCATGGGCGTCCAGGGCGCCGCGGATCGACGCCAGAAGGGCGTCCTCCTCGAACGGCTTTTCCAGGAAATCGAGGACCCCCGCCCGCATCGCCTCCACCGCGAGCGGAACATCGCCGTGCCCCGTGATGATGATGACCGGGAGCGTGACGCCGTGTTCCTTGAGGCGGCGCGCGAGCTCAAGTCCGGTCATTTCGGGCATGCGCACGTCGGTTACGACGCAGCCAGACGTCAGGGAGTGGGCGACCTCCAGAAATTCGACCGCCGACGCATAGGTGCGAGACGGGATATCGTGCATCTCGAGGAGAAAACCGAGCGAGACGCGCACCGACTCGTCGTCGTCGATCACATGCACAGCCGGTTCACTCATCGTCGATCAGCTCTCCCTTCAGGACAGCAGGCAAGGTGAACCGGAAGATAGTCCCGCCCGACGGATTCGGCGCCACCCAGATCCGCCCACCATGCGCCTCGATGATCGTCCGGCAAATCGACAGCCCAACCCCCATGCCTTGCTGCTTCGTCGTCATGAACGGCTGAAAGAGCTGGTCCGCCACGTCGGGGCTGATCCCGTGGCCCGTGTCGCTGACGAACACCTCGACCATGTCCTCCACCGTCGGGGCGGCGCCGACCACGAGCTCGCGCCGCGACATGTCCTCCATCGCCTCGATGGCGTTGCGTATCAGATTGAGCGCTACCTGCTGGATCTGCACCTTGTCGGCCAGGACAAGGTCCACCGAGGGGTCCATCTGGAAGCGGAACCGCACCCCGCGGTCCTTTGCGCCGACCATGGCGAGCGCGCCGGCCTCCTCGAGGAGCTTCGGCAAGTTCTCGATGCGTCGCTCGGCCTCGCCTTTGGAGACGAATTCGCGGAGCCGCCGGATGATCTTCCCAGCGCGCAGGGTCTCGTCGGCGGCGAGCGAGATGTTCTGCTTCAGACGCGCCTTGTCCAGCGGCTCACGGTCCGCGAGCATCAGGCAGCCTTTGAGGAAATTCGCCGCAGCCGTCAGGGGTTGGTTCAATTCGTGGGCCAGGGCGGAGGCCATTTCGCCGAGGGCTGTCAGCCGCCCCACATGCACGAGCTCCGATTGCACGTCCTGCAGTCGCCGCTCGGTCGCCTGCCGCTCGGTGAGGTCGCGTACGAACCCCGTGAAGTAGCGTTGCTGACCCGAAATCATCTCGCCGACGGAAAGCTCCATGGGGAAGGTGGAGCCGTCCTTCCGTTCGCCGACCACCACCCGTCCGATCCCGATGATCCGGCGCTCGCCCGTCGTCAGGTAGCGGCCCAGGTAACTGTCGTGGGCGTCGCGATAGGGGTTCGGCATGAGCATGCTCACGTTCTTCCCGACGACCTCCTCGGCTTTCCAGCCGAACTGCCGCTCGGCGGTCGCGCTGAAGGACTGCATGGCGCCGTGCTCGTCGATGACGATCATGGCGTCGGGCACGGTGTCGAGGATCGACTGAAGGTGCGCCTCGCGCGCGGCGAGGTCTTCAGCCGCCACGGTGGACCGGCGCGCGCTACGTCGCTGCCAGGTCCCCGCAAAGCCCATGACGACGCCCAGCATCGCGAAGATGGTCGCGGCGATCAGGTTCTGAGGAGCGCCGATCAGGGCAGGGCCGACGAGAAGCGCGTTGAAGCCGATCGCTAGGCCGGTCGCCAAGAGGGCTGGGCCGACACCGCCAAACGCGGCGCCCGCCATGATCGCGGGCATGAAGACGATGAAATCGGCCTTGTCGTGAAAGATAGGCGTAAGGGCCACGCGCAAGGCCATACAGGCGCCGCTGGCTAGAACGGCGATCCCATAGGCCGCAACCCAACTCGGGACTCGGGTGGGTTGCGGCGACATGGCCGGGGCTGACGCCATGACTGAAGGCGTAGAGCTGAAGCTTGATCTTTGCAATGCGGCCGACTTGGCCGCCGAGCGCCGCGTCGCGAGGCCCCTATGGGCGTCAGTGGCTGAGCAGGACGAAGCAGGGCGGAGCGTTGACCAGGGTGTCGGTGACGCCCCCGAAGACCCATTCCTGAACCCGGCTGTGTCCATAGGCGCCGGCGACGATCAGGTCTGCCGAATTGGATTCGGCGATCCGCTGAAGCTCGGAAGCGACGCCCTTTTGCGTGTTCGTGCTGACCTTCGCCAGTGCGCGCACGCCATGGCGCTTGAGGTAGGCCGCCACGTCCTCGGTCTGGACGGCCGCCGCTTCCAGATGGCCGTCCTCGCAGACCGCCTGGACAATGACGGTGTCGGCGCGTTGCAGGAAGGGCATCGCGTCGGCGACGGCGCGTCGGGCTTCGCGGCTGTCCTTCCAGGCGACCACCACCGTGCTCGCCCGCAGATGACCGCCGGCCGGTGGCACGACGAGCACGGGCCTGCCTGCCGTCATGATGACTTCGGCTGGGTCGGCGCAACGTCCGCCGCCGCCTTGGCCCCTGGGGCCCACGATGACCAGATCGGCCGCACGCGCGGCGCGGGCGAGCGCCTTGGCTGGATAGTCATGCACCGAGCGCCACTCGACATTGGCGCTCGCGGCGTCGCGCCTGAAGTCGGCCTCCGCGCGATCGAGGTCGGCGGCGACCTGCTTTTCCATCAGCGTGAACCAATCGCCGGACGCATAACCCATGAAGGGATCGGTGGGAGGGAGGGGCTCGAACGTCTCGGCGCCGAGGCCGATCAGGCGGGCGTCCAGGCTGCGGGCGAGCCGGGCGGCGATCTCGATCCGGCGCGACGACTGCCCGCCTGCTTCGGCATGCACCAAGACGCTGGCGTAGGTGTGAAACTGGGTGGCGGGCGTCGCGGTCCGCTGTTCCTGAGCTTGGATCATGGCAGGCTCCTTGGAGCATCGCGACCGGTCCTGAGCCCGCGGCCGCACGGGCAAAGCGATGACAGAGGGCTACGCTCGCCGCGCCGATCGGGAAATTTCGGTTCCACCCCTAGGTAGCGGTACGGAGGCTCCGGCTGGCCGCGGCCTTCTCGAACAGCGTGGGGGTTGACCAAGGTCAAGGCGAACGGCCGTTGGCCGCTGCAGGATGACGTCGCGTTCCAGCAGGAGAGAGCCATGTCCAAGTCCATCGCCCGCCAAATCTCGAAAGATGTCGAGGAAAGCCTCGACGATGTCGCCCGCGTGTTGCGCAAAGCGACTGACCACCTGTCCGACGACGCCGAAGAGGCGGTCGCCCAGGCCGCACGAGCCGTGCGTGAGGCCTCGATCGCGCTGGCAAATAGCGCCCCCCCGATGGCGAAGGACCTGGCGAACAAGGCCGTCCGCGAGGTCAAGGAGCATCCCATCGTCGCCGCGACCGCGGCGCTGACCGCCGCGGCGGCGCTGATCGGTCTTCTGTCGCGCGCCCGCAGCAAGAAGGCCTAGATCCAGAAGGGCCGGGCGGGCCCTTGAACCCGCATCCAGGTTGCGAGGCGATCATGGATTGGCTTCGGCTAAACATAGGCCTGAGCGGCGTCATGCTCGCCGTCGCCCTCGCGCACGGCGCTTCGGCCCAGGACATCGGTGATCCAGACCGCGGCCGTATGCTCGCCGAGCGGGACTGCGGTGGGTGCCACGCCACGAGCGTCGCCGATCGCAGCCTGCTCGCGGCGGCGCCGCCGTTTCGCGACCTGCATCGACGCTATGACGTGGAAAACCTCGCCGAGGCGCTGGCCGAGGGGATCGTCACCGGCCATCCCGCCATGCCCTCAAAGGCTTATCCTCCTGATGATGTGCGCGACTTGATCGCCTATCTGCGTGGCCTGGAGCCGAAGGTGAAGGATGAGCGCACGCCCCACGTCGGCGATGAGCGCCGTTAAGCGGCGGGCGGATCCAGCCGCCTGACCACCTTCACGTCGCTCCCGTCGGCGCCGCCTTCGCGGTGGAAGCCGAGAGCGTCGGCCATCTCGAGCATCTGAGCGTTCTCGATCGCCACCTGACCCCCGACCTCCTTAAGGCCGCGCGCCCGTGCGTAGGCCAGGATCTCGGCCAGGAGGCGCCTTCCGAGCCCGCGATTGCGCCAATCGCTGCGGACCATCAGGGCGAACTCCGCCGTCTGGCCCCGCGGGTCGCTAGCCAGGCGGACCACCCCCAGCAGCGCTCCGTCAGGGGCCTCGGCGACGAGCGCCATCTCCCGGTCGTAGTCGATCTGCGACAGGCGTTGCGCCACCGGGTCCGACAACCGGCGCAGGGATGACCCGAACCCCAGGCGCACGTCTTCCGGCTCACTTCGGGCGATCAGGTCCTGAATCGCCGATGCGTCCTGCGGGCGGACCGGCCGCAGGATGAGCGTCGCCCCGCCGACCTCCGCTTCCTGGACCAGGGCGTCCGGATAGGGACAGATCGCCGGCCGCGCAGCGAGCGGGCCCAGGCGGGCGCGCGCGTCAAGCGCCAGGACCCCATCGGCGTCGGCCAGCAGGGGGTTGATGTCCAGCTCCGCCAGTTCCGGCACGTCCGTCGCCAGTCGCGCCAGCCGCACCAGCACATTGGCGATGGCGGCCAGATCGGCCGGCGGCCGACCACGATAGCCGGCCAGGCGGCGCGCCACGCGCGTGCTTTCGATCATGTCGCGGGCAAGCGCCTCGTCGAGGGGCGCGAGCCCAACCGCACGATCGCGCTCGACCTCCACGGCGACGCCGCCCTGGCCGAACAACACGGTGGGGCCGAAAACGGCGTCCTGTACGACGCCGACGATCAACTCCTCGCTGGCGGGGCGCGAGACCATCGGCTCGAGGAGGAAGCCCTCGATGCGCGCCTCGGGCCGCGCCTCCAGCACCCGGCGGCGCATGGCGTGCGCGGCCTGGGTCGTCGCAGCCTCGCCGGCGAGGTTCAGCACGACGCCCCCGACATCGCTCTTATGGCTGACGTCGCGCGAGACGATCTTCAAGGCGACAGGCCCGCCGATCTCGGCCGCCGCGCGTCCAGCCTCCTCGGCGCTCACGACGGTCCGGCTGTCGATGACCGGCACGCCGTAGGCCCGTAGCAGCTCTCGCGCCTCAGGGTCTGTCAGGCGCGTACGGCCCTCGGCCAGCGCCGCCTCGACAAGGGCGCGCGCCGCGATGGTCACGCCGGGATCGAGGCTTACTGTGGCCGGCGCGCTCAGGAGCAGGGCCTGGCTACGGCGGTGGGTCACCAGATGCATGAAGGCGCGGACCGCCTCCTCCGGCGTCTGGTGGGTCGGCACGCCGGCGGCGGCCAGGCGCTCGCGGCCCGGGACCACGGCCCGGTCGCCGAGCCAGCAGGTGAACACCGGCTTGGGCGGCCCGGCGGCGCAGGCCTCGACGATCACCTGCGCGGCCTCGGTGCTGTCCGCCACGGCGGTGGGGCAGTTCAGCACCAGCACGGCGTCGGCCCCCGGATCGGTCAGGAGGGCGCTCAGGGCGGCCCGATATCGCTCGGGGTGCGCGTCGCCGATGATGTCCACCGGATTGGCTGTCGAGGCCTGCTTCGGCAGCACCTCTGCAAGCCGCGCGCGGGTCTCCGCGGACAGCTCGGCAAGCCGTCCGCCTTGGGCCTCCAGCGTGTCGGCGGCCATGACGCCGGCGCCGCCGCCATTGGTCAGAATCGCCAACCGGTCGCCCTTGGCGGCGAGCCCGGCGGTCAGGATGGTCACGGCGTCGAAGAGCTCGCGCAGGCCCTCCACCCGCAGCATCCCGGCGCGCCGGAAGGCGGCGTCATAGACCGCATCGGAGCCGGCGAGCGCGCCTGTATGGGAGAAGGCCGCCTTGGCGCCGCCGGCGCTGCGGCCCGCCTTGATCACCACCACCGGCTTGACGCGCGAGGCGATACGGCCGGCGGTCATGAACTTGCGCGCGTCGCGGATGCTTTCGACATAGAGCAGGATCGCCTGGGTTTCGGGGTCCATGGCGAGGTAGTCGAGCAGGTCGCCGAAGTCGACGTCGGCGGCGTCGCCGATGGTGACGACATGCGAAAAGCCGACCCCGTGGGCGCTCGCCCAGTCGAGGGCCGCGGCGGCCACTGCGCCCGATTGGGCGACCAGGGCGACGCCGCCCGGCGCGGGGCTCAGATGGGCGAAGCTGGCGTTGATACCCCGGCGCGGGGAGAGGAAGCCCAGGCAGTTGGGCCCGACGATGCGCAGCAGATGGGGCCGAGCGGCCTGAAGAAGCTGTTCGCGCAGGCCGCCAGGCGCGGCGTCGAAGCCTGCCGAGATCACCACGGCGGCGCGGCAGCCCCGGGCGCCGAGCTCCGCCACGATCGCGGGCGCCGCCGCGGCCGGCGTGGCGATCACCGCCAGATCCGGCGCAAAGGGAAGCTCGGCGGCCGATCGGTAGCTCAAGGTCGAGCGGATCGCCGGCTCGTGCGGATTGACCGCCAGGACCGGTCCCTTGAAGCCGCTTTCCAGGAGATTGCGGGCGAGGACGGCGCCCACCGAGTTCGGCTGGTTGCTGGCGCCGAAGAGGGCGATCGACCCGGGTTCGAAGAGGGCGTCGAGATTGCGGGTCGTCATATCGGCGGCCCTCCAGGGCTAGCCTGGATTAACTCAAAAGCGATCTCGTAGTACGCGGAATTCAATCGGCCATGAGTCTCGCCAGGGCGGCCCGGCGCAGGATGCGGAACCGGCGGCAGGCGCAGAACTCCACGAGGCCGTCAGCTTGGAGCTGGGTCAGCATCCGCGACACGGTTTCGATGGTGAGGCCCAGATAGTCGGCCATGTCCTGGCGGCCCATCGGCAGGGTGGTGACCTCTCCGCCGAAGCGGTCGGCGATGTCGAGGAGGAAGCTGGCCACCTTCTCGCAGGCGGTCTTGCGGCCGAGCAGCATCAAGTGGTCCTGGGTGCGCTCCAGCTGCTGGGCGGTCGCCGCCCAGATCATCCGCTCAAGCCGCTCGCCTTCCGCGCCGTAATGCTTCAGCGCCGCGCGCTTGACGACGAGGACCTCGCAGTCGCCGAGGGCCTCGGCCGAGTAGCGGTGCTCGGGACCGGCTTCGACACCGAACAGGTCGCCCGGATAGTAGAAGTCGCCGATGTGCCGGCGCCCGTCGCTCATCAGCCGGGTGGTGCGCACCGCGCCGCGGACCAGCTGGTAGACCAGGTCGGCCTCTTCCTCCTGGGCGTAGATCTCCTCGCCGGCCGCGAACTGCATCCGCAGGCCGCAGGGGGACAGCGCGGCCTCGCCGATGGGGGCGGCGGTCGAAAGGTCGATATTGAGGCGCTGCGTGGTCATCGGATGTCTCCCTTGCGGTGAGACAAGGGCTAGTCGCTGGCCCGCCTGCGCGAAATTCGGGAGCGACGCCTAAGGGATGGCCCCTACGGGTTTCTACGGAGGCTTGGCCTGGCGGCCGGAAAGGCGTCGCGGAGGGTCTGGCGCACCTTTTCAAGCATCTCCTCGGCGGGATCGGCTTCCATGTTCGAGACGATGCCCCCGAGATGCACATGGTCCACCACCGAGAGGCCGCAGACGGCGGCCAGGTGGCGATCGAACACCGTCATCAGCGCCTCCAGGGCGCCGGTGGAGTTCACCCAGTGCTCGGGCGCGCCCGATGTCGAGAAGCTGAGGAGCTTGCGGCCGGTCAGCAGCGGCTCGACGCAACCGAACCCCGGCGCATAGCCGAAGTTCAGACCGAAGACGCGGTCCACATAGCCTTTCAGCATCGCGGGCGGCGCGTTGAACCAGAACGGATAGACGAAGATGAAGCTGTCCACGTCGTCGAGCCGCCGCCGTTCGGCCTCAACGTCGGAAGCGGCGTGGAAGCCCGCCTCGGACGGCAGTTCCCGGGCCTTGAGCTGGGGATCGAACCCCATCGCGTAGAGGTCCCGCAAGTCCGCGGCGTGGCCGAGAGCGGAAAGCGCCTCGACGCAGGTGCGCGCGATCGAGGCGCAGAAGCTTTCGGCGTTTGGGTGGGCGAGGATGACGGCGTGCTTCATGGCGGGACTCCTCGAAACAGGTCTGAGGAAAAGCCCCTACCGCGGACGGAAGCCTCGCGGTTTGATCCTGATCAGACGGCTTCCCGAAGCCGGGATTTGAGCCGGGTCAAACTGCGCAGCGCCTGGCCAAGCTAGGCTTGCGGAACCTTGCAGAAGGAGCCGCAACGATGATCACAGCGCAAATGGCGTTTCTCGGCCTGGTCCTCACCGGATTCATGGTCTTCATGACTGTGCTGGCCTGGGCCCACATCTACGTGTTGCTAGGCGAGCGAAAGGACCGCGCCGCGGCCAAGGCGTCGGCCTCAGCGGCCGGGATCAGGCCGATCGTCGCGCCGCCAAGCCTCGCCGAAGCTGTTGATATAGGCCGCGAGGTCGGCGACCTCGTCGGAGTTCACTGACACCGGCGGCATGTCGTAGTGTCCCGTCTCGGCGATCTCGGTCAGCCGGCGGCGCAGGGTGAGCGGCACGAACTGGCCGGTCAGGGTGCGGAAGGCCGGGGCCCGCCGATCAGGGCTTTCGCCGACGGATTCGACCGCATGGCAACGCGCGCAGGTCTGCACGGCGACGGCGTGGCCATCCGCAACGGCGGCGTCAAACGGCCTCGGCTTTGGCGGGTCGGCGCAGGCCACGGCGCCTGCGCCAATTCCGAGCACGAAGATGAGAGGCAAGGCGCGCATGTCGCCGATTCCGGTCGTTGGAGCTGATCTTCCCATCCCCAGCATCGCCGCCGGCCTGACTCGCCGCAAGCCCGCACGGCGAGACGACCTTGCGCGGCCGCAGCAGACCGGTCCATGTCCCGCGGTGATCTTTCGCCTGGCGTTCGGCGCCTTCGGGGGCGCACCCTGGAGCGGGGCCTGCTCTGGATCAGCGGCTTCGGCCCGATCCGGCGCACGACCATAGGCACGGTGGAGGGCTCGGCCGTCGCTCGTCAGGCCTGGATTCGCTGGGTTACGCGGCTCGGTGCGGCGGGGCGTTGAACGGCCGTCACGGGCCCGGCGGGACGAACAGCGACATGAGCGCGCGGCCTCAGTGCGGCCCGACGAACCGAACCAGGATGCGCGGGGTTCGCCCGTCGATTTGCAGTTGGTCGGCGAGCTTGCAGGCGAAAACTACGGCCGGGGCGCTGTCCGGGAAAGACGCTCTCAGTTCCGCGCCGAGCTTGACCAGCCAATCGACGCCGTGTGGTTCCACTTTGATGATCGGGCGCAGCATCAACGTTTTCTCCTGCCCAAAGCCTGCGCACGCCAGCGGCGCCCGCCTTGATCTGGATCAACAGGACTTCGCCTGAGAACAGGATCGCCTAAGTAGTCACACCTAGGGGAAGCTCCGAGGCGCCGCCGAACCGGCTGACATGGCATCAACCCCGGAGAGGGCGGGGGCTCTGCACTCAGACCAAAAAAAGGGACTTCTCATGCCGCGCGAACTTTCGCCCGAGACCATCAGCATCATCAAGGCCACCGCACCGGTCTTGGTCCAACACGGAGTGGCGATCACGACCCGGATGTATGAGCGACTGTTCGTCGACGCCGAGATCAAGGCTCTGTTCGATCAGGCCGCTCAGGTTTCCGGCGAGCAGCCCCGCCGCCTCGCCGCCGCCATCGTGGCCTTCGCACAGAACGCCGACAACTTGCCGGCGCTGGCCTCGGCGGTGGAGCGAATGGCTCGCCGGCACGTCGAGACCCACGTGCGGGCGGAGCACTACCCATCCGTCGCAAACGCCCTGCTGCCGGCGATCCGCGACGTCCTCGGGGACGCCGCGACGGACGAGATCCTGGCGGCATGGGGCGAAGCCTATTGGTTCCTCGCCGACGTGCTGATCGCACAGGAGAAGGCGCTGTACGCCGAGCCTGAGACAGTGTCGTGAGCCTCCCGCAGGAGTGCGCATGGACGCCCATCATACGTGATTTCAGCTCGTAATTGCGAGTTCGTGAGGGCGGCGCCCCGACCTCGTCCGGCGACCGGCAAATGGGTCGCGGCGAAGCGCCAATTGACCCATCCCGGTTTTTTGCTTCAGGGCTTGCGGCTCCTAACCGATCCACCGATACCCCACGCCCGGCTCCGTAAGGATCAGCCGCGGCTCGCCTGGATCGGGCTCGATTTTCTGGCGGAGCTGGCCGACGAAGACGCGGAGGTACTGCACGTCCTCGGCATGCGCCGCGCCCCAGATGGCGGTCAGGAGCTGGCGGTGGGTGACGACCTTGCCGTTGCCGCGGATGAGCTGCGCGAGCACGTCGTACTCTCGCGGCGAGAGGCGGACAGGTGCGCCGGCGCGAGTGACGAGGCGTTTCATGAGGTCGACCGCAAGATCGCCCGCCGTAACGACCCGCTCGACGCCGTCGCTTGTCAGCTGGCGCCGCAGCGCCACCCGGAGCCGGGCCAAAAGCTCGCCCACGCCGAACGGCTTTTCCACATAGTCGTCCGCGCCCTGGTCCAGGGCGTCGATCTTCTCGGTCTCCTTGTCCCGCGCCGAGAGGATGACGATCGGGCCAGCGTAGAAGGCGCGCGCCTTGATGAGCGCTTCCTTGCCGTCGAGGTCCGGCAGGCCGAGGTCGAGCACGACGGCGTCGGGCGCCTGGCGTGCGATCTCCCGCAGGCCGTCGGCGGCGGTGTCGGCGCGGATGGGCTCATAGCCGGCGGCGTCGAGGGCCGGTCCCAGGAACCTGTGGATCTGCGGCTCGTCGTCGATGACGAGGATACGGGGCTTGTACGCGCTCACAGGAGCACCTCCGGCGTGATGCGATCCTTGGGCAGGCTGATCAGGATGCGGGTGCCGCGGCCGTCATGGATCGGCGAGGCCGCCGCGATGCGCCCGCCCATCGCCTCGACGAAGCCCTTGGCGATGGCCAGTCCCAGGCCGGCGCCCTTGCCGCGGTCCGTCGCCTCGTCCATCCGCCGGAACCGCTCGAAGACGCGCTCCAACTCGGGGGTCGGGATGCCGCGGCCTTCGTCCTCGATGCTGATCACCACGTTCTTGCGGTCCTCATAGGCCGCGACCTCGATAGTCGTAAGGTCGGGGCTGTAGGCGATGGCGTTCTCCAGGATGTTGACCAGCGCCTGCTCCAGCAGCGAGGCGTCCGCCATAACCACGGTGATCTGGTCCGGGAAGTCCCAGGCCACCCGCCGGCCGCCCAGCCTTCGTTTCACCCGCTCCACCGCCGCGCGCAGCACGTCGCGGATATCGACCCATTCCTGGCGGGTGACCAGGGCGCCGCCCTGCAGCCGGGTCATGTCCAGGAGGTCGCCCACATAGCGGTTCAGCCGCTCGGCCTCCTCGCGGATGGAGACCAGAAGGTCGTCCCGAACCTTGGCCGACAGCGTCTTGCCGTAGTCGATGAGGGTGGTCGCCGAGCCGAGCACGGTGGAGAGAGGCGTGCGCAAGTCGTGGCTCACCGAGTTCAGCAGCGCCGAGCGGAGCCGGTCCGTGCGCCTGAGCGCTTCGGCGTCGGTGGCGACGGCGGCGAACTCGGCGCGCTCCAGGGCCACGGCGCCCTGATCGAGCAGGGCCGCCACGAAGCGCTCGCCGTCCTCCGTGGCGAGGGCGGCCGGCTCCACCCCGACGACACCGGCCCGCGACTTGACACCTTGCAGGGGCCGGAAGGTCCAGGTGGCCATGGGGAGGGTGCCGGTCCCGGCGCCAGCCGGCTCGCCCCGCTCCCAGGCCCAGCGGGCGGCGGCCATGTCGCCAGGATTGAGCGCCTCCAACGGGGGCGCCGCCGCGGCGATCCCGATGTCGCCATCCATCGGGGTGAGCACGACGGCTCGCCCGCTGGTCGCGGCGGCGAGCTGCTCGGCAAGGGCCGTCGCCGCATCTTCGGCCTTGGCCGCCGATGATAGCCGCCGGGTGGCGGACAGCACCGCCGCGATGGCGGAGGCCCGGCGCGAGACCGCGCGGGCCTGGTCGCGCACCCGTCCGGTCAGCCAGCCCGTCGTCATCGCCACCGCGAAGAAGACCGCGAAAGTGAACACATCGGCCGGATGCCCGATGTAGATGGTCAGGCGCGGCTCCAGGAAGAAGAAGTTGTAGACGAAGGCCGACGCCCCTGCCGCCACCACAGCCGGCCACAGGCCGAAGGCCAGGCCGGAGATGAGGACGCTCAGCATGAACACCATGGCCAGGTTGGCGCTCTCCACATAGCGGTCGACCACATAGGCGACCGCGCCTGCAGCGGCGACCAGGCCCAGGGCGCCGAGATGTCCTCGCCAGGGGATGTCCCGCAGGTTGGGCGGAGGCCGGGGCTCGTCCGGGGCGGGCTCGGACCCTTCGGTGACGATGTGGAGGGCCGCGCCGCTCGCCTCGTCCAGCAGGGCGTGGATGAGGTTTCGCCGCCAGGGGCGCCTGCGGCGAGCCGACTTGCCGACCACGATCTGGGTCATGTTGTTGCTGCGCGCGTAGGTCTGCACGCACCCGACCAGGTCGTCTCCCGTCAGGGTCACGGTCGAGCCGCCGAGCTGCTCGGCGAGCTTCAGCGCCTCCCGCAGCCTCTGAGCGCGCGCCGCGGACGGCGGCGGGGCGTTCGGGCGTTCGACATGCGCCACGATCCAGGGCGCGCTCATCATCATGTCAGACAGCCGCCGGCCGGCCCGTACAAGGCCGCCGGCCGCGCCGTCGGCTCCGATGAGGACGAGGATACGCTCGCCCGCCGCCCACGGCCCCTCGACCCCGGCCGCGCGCATGGCGCCCACGAGCTGGTCGTCGACGGTCTGGGCCGCCCGGCGCAGGGCCAGTTCGCGCAGCGCCGTCAGGTTCTCGATCTTGAAGAAGCGGTCCGCCGCCAGGCGCGCGGTGTCCGGCAGATAGACCTTTCCCTCGGCCATGCGCTCGCGCAGTTCGGTCGGGGTGATGTCGACCAGCTCGATTTCGTCTGCGCGCGAGAGAGCCACGTCGGGCACGGTCTCGCGCTGGCGCACGCCGGTGATCTTCCAGACCACTTCGACGAGGCTTTCGAGATGCTGGACGTTCAGCGTCGTCCAGACATCGATACCCGCCGCCAGCAATTCCTCCACGTCCTGCCACCGCTTGGGATGGCGCGATCTGGGGGCGTTCGAGTGGGCGTATTCGTCTACGAGAAGGAGCTTGGGGCGCCGGGCGAGGGCGGCGTCGATGTCGAACTCCAGGAGCGTGCGGCCGCGGTGTTCGATGGGCTTGCGGGCGAGCACTTCCAGGCCGTCGAGAAGCGCCTCCGTCTCCTTGCGGCCGTGGGTCTCGACGACGCCCACCGCCACGTCCAGGCCCTCCTTGCTGCGCCGCCGCGCCTGGCTCAGCATCTCGTAGGTCTTGCCCACGCCCGGGGCCATGCCGAGGAAGAATTTGAGCCGGCCGCGACCCGATCGTCCTGCCGCCGCCAGCAGGGCGTCCGGGTCAGGCCTGCGGGGCTCTTCGTTCATTGCGGCGGAGGTTGCCTCCGGCCGAATGCGGCGTCGAGCGCCAGGTTGGTCTCAAGGACATTGACCGTGGGCTGGCCCAGGAAACTTAGAGCCGGCGGGTTGACGTGACGCTCGACGATCCGGCGCACCTCAGCCTCCGCCACGCCGCGCGCGGCGGCGATGCGGGCGACCTGCATCCGCGCATTGGCCGGCGAGACGTCGGGATCGAGCCCGGAGCCCGAGGTTGTGACCGCGTCGGCCGGAATAGCCGCGTTGGGCGAGGCGGTTCGCAGGGCGGCCGCATCCTTCTTCACCCGCTCGGCCAGGGCGGGATTGAGCGGACCGAGATTGGAGCCTGACGAACCGGAGGCGTCATAGCCGTCGGCGCCCGCCGCGGACGGCCGCGGGTGCAGGTATTCCGGCCGCGTGAAGTTCTGGGCCAGGAGTCGGGAGCCGATGACCTGGCCTGAGGCGTCGCGGACCAGGCTGCCGCCGGCCTGGGCCGGAAAGGCGAGCTGGGCCACGCCGGTCACCAGGAGCGGATAGCCGACGCCCAGCAGCAGGGTGAAGAACAGGGTCGTGACGACCGCGGGGCGAAGATGGGAGAGCATGACTGATGTTCCTCAGGCGAGGCCGAGGCCGGAGACGGCGAGGTCGACGAGCTTGATCCCGACGAAGGGGGCCACGAGGCCGCCTAGGCCGTAGATCAGGAGATTTCGCTGCAGCAGGCGGGCCGCCCCGATGGCTCGGTACTGCACCCCACGCAGCGCCAGCGGGATCAGCGCCACGATGATCAGGGCGTTGAAGATCACCGCCGACAGGATCGCGCTCTTCGGGCTCGCCAGCCCCATGATGTTGAGCGCGCCCAGGGCCGGCAGGGCGGCCACGAAGATCGCCGGAATGATCGCGAAATACTTCGCCACGTCGTTGGCGATCGAGAAGGTGGTCAAGGCGCCGCGGGTAATCAGGAGCTGCTTTCCGGTCTCGACGATCTCGATGACCTTGGTCGGGTCGCTGTCGAGGTCGACCATGTTGCCGGCCTCGCGCGCCGCTTGGGCGCCCGTCTGCATCGCTACGCCCACGTCCGACTGGGCGAGCGCGGGGGCGTCGTTGGCGCCGTCGCCGCACATGGCCACCAGCCGACCCTTGGCCTGCTCGGCGCGGATCAGCCGCAGCTTGTCCTCGGGCGTCGCCTCGGCGAGAAAGTCGTCGACCCCGGCCTCCGAGGCGATGGCCGCGGCGGTCACCGGGTTGTCGCCGGTGATCATCACCGTGCGCAGGCCCATGCGGCGCAGGTCCGCGAACCGCTCCTTCACGTTCGGCTTCACCACGTCCTTCAGGTGGATCACACCGACGACGACGCCGTTCTCGCCCACGGCCAGGGGCGTGCCGCCGGAGCGGGCGATGCGGTCGACGGCGGCGGCCAGCTCCGCCGGCATATCGGCCGGCTGCATCCCATGTGACTTCAGGACCGCGTCGACGGCGCCCTTGCGCCAGGACTTTGCGCCGAAGGTCAGGCCCGACTGGCGGGTCGTGGCGGAGAACGGGATGATCTCGGCGCCCTTGGGCGCTTCGGCCGTCAGGCCCCGGTTGCGCGCCAGCTCGACGATGGAGCGCCCTTCCGGCGTCTCGTCGCCCAGGGAGGCCATCAGCGCGGCCTCCATCGCCCGTTCGGGACGCACGCCGGGCGCGGCGATCACCTCGGTGGCCATGCGGTTGCCGAAGGTGATGGTGCCGGTCTTGTCAAGCAGCAGGGTGTCCACGTCGCCCGCCGCCTCCACCGCGCGCCCGGAGGTCGCCAGGACGTTGACCTTCAGGAGCCGGTCCATGCCCGCGATGCCGACCGCCGAGAGCAGGCCCCCGATGGTCGTGGGGATCAGGCAGATGAAGAGGGCGCCGAGCACCAGCGGGCTGAGTTTCACGCCGGAATAGACGCCGAGCCCCAGCAGGGTCACCACCGCGATCAGGAAGATCAGGGTGAGGCCGGCCAGCAGCACCGCCAGCGCGATCTCGTTGGGGGTCTTGCGGCGGTCCGCGCCCTCGACCATGGCGATCATCCGATCGAGGAAGGTGTTCCCCGCTTCCGAGGTGATGCGCACCTTGATCCAGTCGGAGACGACGGTGGTGCCGCCGGTCACCGCGCTGCGGTCGCCGCCGCTCTCACGGATGACGGGCGCGCTCTCACCGGTCACGGCGGCTTCGTTGACCGAGGCGACGCCCTCGATGATCTCCCCGTCCGCCGGGACCACGTCGCCGGCCTCCACCAGCACGATCTCGCCGACCCCCAGCTTGTGGGCGGGCGTCGGCACGATGACCCCGAGGTCGGGATCGACAATCAGCTTGGCCTTGGTAGTCACCCGCGCGGCGCGCAGGCTGTCGGCGGCGGCCTTGCCGCGGCCCTCGGCGACGCTCTCGGCGAAATTGGCGAAGAGCACGGTCGCCCAGAGCCAGACCGCCAACTGCAGGGCGAAGCCCCATTTGCCGCCATTGGAGATGGCCAGGCCGGTGGAGACTGTCGCCAGGATGGCGACGATCTCGGTGGCGAAGATCACCGGATTGCCGGTCAGCTTGCGCGGGTCGAGCTTGCGGAAGGCGTCGCGCACGGCGCGCCCCAGCATCGGGCCGGAGAAGCTGGAGACGAGAGTGGAGGCCCTGCGGCGGCTCTCGCCCAGCGAAGCAGTGGTCATGGTCATGTGAGATGTCCCAGGAGGGTCAATGCGCCGCGACGGCCTGGAGCATCTGGAAGTGCTCCACGATCGGGCCGAGCGCGAGGGCCGGGAAGAACTGCAGGCCGCCCATGATCAGGATCACCCCGACCAGCAGGCCCACGAACAGCGGTCCGTCCGTCGGGAAGGTGCCGTTGGTCGCCGCGAGCTTGGGCTTGGCCGCCAGGGAGCCGGCGATGGCAAGCACTGGGATGACGTAGGCGAAACGCCCCAGCAGCATCGCGATCCCGAGGGTGGTGTTCCACCAAGGCGTATTGGCCGTCAGCCCTGCGAACGCCGAGCCGTTGTTCCCGGTCGCCGAGGAGTATGCGTAGAGGATCTCCGACAGGCCGTGCGCGCCCGGATTGGCCAGGCCCTTCAGCGCGGCCGGCAGGACCGCCGCCACGGTCGCAAAGCCCAGGATCGACAGCGGCAGGATCAGCACCGCCAGCATGGCGTACTTGATCTCGCGGGCCTCGACCTTCTTGCCCAGGTACTCCGGCGTGCGTCCGACCATCAGCCCGGCGACGAAGACAGCGATCAACGCCATCACCACCATGCCGTAGAGGCCGGAGCCGACGCCGCCGGGCAGGATCTCGCCGAGCTGGATCATGAACAGCGCCACGCCGCCGCCCAGCGGCATGAAGCTGTCGTGCATGGCGTTGACCCCGCCGTCGGACGCGCCGGTGGTCGCGGCGGCCCAGACGGCGGTGGAGGGCGCGCCGAAGCGAACCTCCTTGCCTTCCATGTTCACGGCCGCGTCCGCATGAGCCGCCGTCAGCGCCGGCGCCGCTTGCGTCTCCGCAGCGTAGATCGCCGCCGAGGCGCCGAGAACGAACAGCGCCATCACCGCCACCAGCGCCCGGGCGTCTTTGCGAGCCAGGACGATGCGGCCGAAGGCGACCACGCAGGCGTAGCCTAGCACGTTCATCGAAACGATCTCGATGAGGTTGGTCCAGGCGTTGGGGTTCTCGAACGGGTGGGCGGAGTTGGCGTTGAAGACGCCGCCGCCGTTGGTGCCGAACTGCTTGATCGCCTCCTGGCTGGCGGTCGGGAAAAGGGCGATGGTCTGCTTGCCGCCCTCGAGCGTGTGCGCGGTGACATTGGCCAGCAGGCTCTGCGGCTCGCCCAACGCGACATAGGCGATGGCGATGACCAGGGAGACCGGCGCCAGGACGTAGAGGCTGATCCGGGTCAGATCGATCCAGAAGTTCCCAAGCCCCTCGGTCCGGTTCGCCGCGAAGGCGCGGGCCATGACGGCGGCGATGGCGATCCCGGCCGCCGCCGACAGGAAGTTGTGCGAGGTCAGGCCCGCCATCTGCGAGAAGGTCGAGACGGTCTGCTCCGGGACGTAGGACTGCCAGTTGGTGTTGGAGACGAAGCTGACCGCCGTGTTGAACGCCAGGTGCGGCGACAGGCCGGCGAACCCCTGCGGGTTGAGCGGCAGCAGGTCCTGGAAGCGCAGGATCAGGTAGAGGACGACGAAACTCGCCGCCGAGAAGGCGAGGAAGCTCGCCGCGTAGCTCACCCAGGCCTGGCTCTTGTCAGGCCCCACCCCGCAGCCGGCGTAGACGAGCCGTTCCACCGGCTTCATCACCGGGTCGAGCCAGGTGCGCTCGCCCTGCCAGACGCGGGCGAGATAGACGCCGAGAGGCCAGGCCAGCGTGACCGTAACGGCGATGGTGAGGATGATCTCCATCCAGCCCTGAGCGTTCATCAGAACTTCTCCGGACGGATGAGGGCGGCCAGCATGTAGCCGCCGATGACGAGCGCGCCCGCGCCCCAGATCAGCATTTCCAGCATCACAGCCGCCTCAGCAGGACGGCGTAGCCGCCGAACACCGCAAAGGCCGCGAGGCCCAGGGCCAGATAGACGAGATCGAGCATGACGCGCCTTGAGTTATGTCAGGCGCCAAGGATGATCCGGTCAGCGGACGTGACCTTGACGCAGGACAAGGGTGCGTCCGAACCGCATCAAGGTTCGAGATGGAAGGTGGGGTCCGCGCATAAGGGCGGTGTAAAGGCGCGGAACGATAGACCGGTCGTCTGGAAGCTCCAGAAAGGAGATCCTCCGTAGGCCTCCATTGGCGGAAAGTGGACTTGGCGTGGACTTCCCGTAGGCGTCCAGGGCGGCCATCGAGCAATGTCACGGGGCGCTGTTGGCACAAGTGTTGGTATATTCGGCGAAATGGTCTCCCGCGCCGAGAGGGATATGAGTCCTGACGAGCCCACCAGCGGCTCGAGGACCGTAAGGCCGATCGCAGGCGCCAGAGCAACGGCCGCGTTCATCGCGCCCAGAGCCCGGCCGCAACGGCTCTCGTCCACCGCCGCGACGACGGCGTAGCCCAGGGCACGGGCACGCCGGTAAGCACGATCACCGCCTTCAACATCCAGCCTGCGCCTTCTTGAGATTTGGTCGTCAATGGCGCGGATCCGATCAAGAAGTTGCAGTTGGGGAGTTAGAGAAGAATTCAGCGCCCCTCGACCACCACACCGGGCCGGGCGTCCGTATAGGCGCCGGCGGCGTGGACCACCTCGCCGTTGACCAGGACCGCATCGACGCCGACCCCGTCACGGGTGTAGCGCATGCCTTCGCCGGGCATGTCGAACACCGGCCGCTCGGGGCCGCGGTCGATCGTCTCGGCGTCGAAGACCACGACGTCGGCGAACCAACCCGGGGCCAGGCGGCCGCGCTGCTTCATTCCCCAGATCTCGGCGGCCTCAGCGGTGATCTTGCGCACGGCCTGTTCCAGAGTGAGCGCGCCGGATTTGCGCACGAATTCGCTGAACAGATAGCCGGTGTCGCCGTAGGTGGCGAAGGAGGTCAGGTGCGCGCCGCCGTCGCTGGCGCCGATGTGCACCAGCGGATGGGCCAGGAACCTGCCGATGCGAGCGGTGTCGTCATGGCTCATCGTCGCGCGGAAGGCCGCATCCAGGCCGCATTCCAGCGACAGCGAGATCAGCGCGCGCGCCGGCGTCTGGCCGCGCTCGGCGGCGATCGAGCCCAGGGTGCGGCCGGCGAGGTCGGCGGGCAGGCTGTCGCCGCCGCGCGCTGTCGCACGGCCCAGCACGGCGGCCCCCTCGTCCGGCCCGGTGGCGGCGATCAGGGTCTCGACGACCTGCGGGTCGCGCAGCGCCGCAATGCGCTCGGCCACCGGCTTGCGCAGCAGGCGTCCCCAGCCACGGAACCGGTTGAAGAACAGGCCGGGCCGCAGGAGCGAGAAGCTGAGCTCGTTCGGGCGGGTCTGCATCTGCGGATGGACCCGGGCGCCGCGGGCGGCCTGCTCCTCGACCCGCGCCATCTGGCGCTCCACATAGTTCGGGGTCCGCGGCGTATCGAAGATGGGCGAGTAGGTGGTGGCGATGCCATGCTTCAAGGAAAGTTCGGCCAGTTGGTCGATGCGGGCGACGGCCAGGTCGATGTCGTAGAGCTCGGGTACGATCTGCAGGACGCGGCCGAACTCTCCCAGGATGGCGCAAAGGGCGTCCAGCTCCGCGTGCTGGGCCCAGCGGCTCGGCACCGGCCGGCCGGCGGGGTCGGTGTCAATGTAGCTGGTCGACAGGCCAATGGCGCCCGCCTCCAGGCACTGGCGCAGCACGTCCTGCATCGCCCTGACCTCGTTCGACGTCGCGGCGCGTTCGGCGGACGCCTGGCCCATCACCCACAGCCGGATCGCCGAATGGCCCACCAGAGGCGCCACGTTGATCTGCAGGTTGGGCTCGATCGCCGCGCGGTAGCCGGCGAAGTCCTCCCAGCTCCATTCGAACGCGCCGGCGAAGGCCTCGGGCGGCATCTCCTCGATCACCTGGAACATGCCGACCAGCTCGGGCCGGTCCTTCGCCCGCAGCGGGGCGAGCGACAGGGAGCAGTTGCCGGGCACGATCGCAGTCACACCGTGCTGCAGCGAAGGCCGCGCGGCGCCGTCCCACAGGAGCTGGACGTCGAAGTGGGTATGCGGGTCGATGAAACCCGGCGCGACGATGCGGCCGGCGGCGTCGATCACCTGGGCGGCCTCGCCGTCGATGCGGCCCACCTGCGCGATGCGGCCGTCCTTCACCGCGACATCGGCGGCGAAGGCCTTCTCGCCCGAGCCGTCGACCACCAGGCCGTTCTTGATCAGTATGTCGAACATCGGTTCTGTCCTGTCCCGGCCTGCCAGCGTCGCCGCCTATTCGCTCGGCGGCTCGATGAAGACGATGTCCGAGCCCGTGAGCAGGCCGGCCGGACGGCGCGCCTCGAAGATGTGCGGATTCCAGCGCCTCACGTCCTCGGCCGCAGCCGCCGCCCGCGTTGCGATCTGGTCGATCGTTTCCTCCGGCAAGGGCGTCAGGAAGCGCCTGCGCGGGGGCAAGGATTGCGGCGTCGCGCCCATGTCACTGCGTCCTCCGCTCTCGTCGTACACGTGGAGCGCTCTTGCCGTCGCACCAAGCGTGTCGTCTGGCGATACCGGTGTCCTGTATTAGCGGCGCACCTGTCGGTCGCGCCAGATACTCGTGCTCACCATGCGCCCAATACGTCAGCCACAAAGTCAATGAAAACGCGGACGCGCGGGATATCGGCGCCCGCGCGGCCAGACGAGCCGGATGTCGCCGCGGTCGGCAGTGTAGTGAGCGAGGACGCGCTGAAGGCGGATCGATTGCGGAGGCGCGCGCCGCGATCTCGCCGGGGCGGCCCACCAGCAGCCGCCGGCGTCCGCCGGCTTCCGCACCTTCCCGCGGCGCTATCGCCGAAACGCGTCGGCTCGATACCTTTATGCGCATTCAGGCCCGAGGCTGCGCTGCAGGGTGGGCGTCAGGTTGTGGGTAGAAAAACCGCCATTTTGCTATTTCCATCGAATTTCCGGGGCGGGCGGTTGAGGCTGGCGTCTCTTGAAGGCTGCCGCACGCGCCGTACAAATCGCAGATATCCGGTCAGGCAGAGTGTGGGGATTGCGGCTGCTCAAAGGGGCCCTGAGGCAGCGTCAGTTTTCTCCGCTATACCTATGCTTCGAAATCCTGTACCCCTATCGCTACGCGCAAACGATGCGCGATTCAGAGAGCGACGCCAACAGTAGCTGGGCCGCGTACTCCTCGTTGCCCAGTCCCTGCTGAAGTCGCCCAACACAACGGGAGGGAACGATGAATCTTATTCAGTCGAATTGTATCCGGATTCTGGGCAAGGCCGCGCTGCTCGCCAGCACGGCGCTGATAGCCACGCCGGCCCTGGCGCAGACCGCCGCCGGCACGCAGCTGGAGGAGGTGGTCGTCACCGCCCAGAAGCGCGCGCAGCGCTTGCAGGAGGTGCCGATCTCGGTGACCGCCTTGACGGCCACCGAGCTTGTGGCCAACCGGGTGGACAACGTTCGGGACCTGAACGGCCTGGCGCCCAACCTGACCACGCGGCCCAGCGCCGGCGGCAGCTTCATCGCCAACTATACGATCCGCGGCCTGTTCGCCACGGGCAGCGCGCCGGGCTCCGACAAGGGCGTCTCGCAATATATCGACGGGGTGTACCTGCAGAACTCGGGGGCCTCGATCTTCGACCTCGCCGACATTCAGCGCATCGAGGTGCTGAAGGGACCGCAGGGCACCTTGTTCGGCCGCAACGCGACCGGCGGCGCGGTCACCTTCTATACCCGCGACCCCAGCGGCGAATTCGGGGGCAAGCAGGACATCACGGTCGGCAACTATGGCCAGTTCCGCTCGCGCACGCGGATCGACACGCCGACCTGGGGCCCGCTCAGCGGCACGCTCACCTACACCCACTCTGAGCGCCGGGGCGACACCAGGAACCTCGGGGCCGGCACGGTCTGGGACTATGGGCCGGCGACCAAGGGCGCCATCGGAAAGCTCACCTCGCCGAAGCGGCTCGGCGACCAGAACGTCGATGCGGTGTTCGCGGCGGTTCGCTTCGCGCCCAGCGACAATTTCAAGGCGACCTACAAGTTCGACTACACGAAGAACGACTTCACGCCGGACGGCAACGGCCTAGTGGCGACTCGCACGGCTTCGCTCGGCCCCGCCCTTGGCGGGGCGTTCAACGCCAGCGCCACGCCGATCAGCCGCACCCGGACCAAGGCGGTCAACAACTGGTTCAGCACGCCGGGGCACACCAAGAACTATGGTCACAACGTGACCATGAGCCTTGAGGTGAACCCGCAACTGACCCTGAAGAACATCCTGGCCTATCGCCATTCGGACCTGTTCGTCGCCAACCAGCTCGACGGGCTGGGCGGAGTGTTGCTCACCGTGGCGCCCGGCGTGAGCCTCCCCTTCCTGGGAATCGACAACTCGACCGTCACCACGGAGCGCCAGTGGAGCAACGAGTTCCAGGTCAACTATGACTCCGACTTTATGACCCTCACCGCCGGCTATCTGCATTTCGACGACAGGGTCAGCACCGGCGGGCCGCGGGGCGCGGCCAATACGATCATCTTCAGCGCCGTGCCCGGGTTCGTGATCCCGACCACCAATTCGATCCCCTCGTTCGTTCACCTCAAGTCCGACGCGCTCTACGCGCAGGGGGAATTCCACGTCACCTCGCAGATCGACGCCATCGGCGGTGTCCGCTGGACCAAGGACGTCAAGGACGGCCTCGACCGCGGCAGCGCCACGCCCATCCCGATCGCCTACGACAAGTCGCAGGTCACCTATCTGGTCGGCCTGAACTACAAGCCGACCGAAGACATCCTGACCTATGTCAAATACTCGACCGGCTACGTCTCGGGCGGCTTCCTGGCCAACAACGCCTATGCGCCTGAAACCGCCAAGTCCGCGGAGGCCGGCGTCAAGAGCGAATGGTTCGAGCATCGTCTGCGCGCGAACCTGGCGCTGTTCCACGTCAAGTACACGAACCTGCAGTCGGTGACCTCGGGGGCGACCTACTGCCTGATTCAGACCGCCGTGCCCTGCGGCGCGCCCCAGGTCGTCTACAACCTGGGCAATGCGACCGCCAAGGGCGCCGAACTCGAGCTCACCGCGAAACCGGTCGAGGCGCTCACCTTGCAAGGCGGAGTCGGCTACACCCACTTCAAAATCGACAAGCTGCAGCCGTTCCTGGTCTCGCCGCAGAACGCCTTCACCAGCAACTTCATACCGACCTACCGGCCGAAATGGACCACCAACCTCTCGGCCCAGTACGACACCGGCGAAGTCTACGCGGGCGCCCACGCCAGCTTCCGCGTGGACGCCACCTACCGGTCCAAGTCCTACACCATGAGCGGCGGCCGCACCTTGAACAACGTGGTCGATCCCGGCGGCATCATCACCGCGACGACCATCCCCTCCGCGTGGCTGGTCAACGGCAGGGTCGCCTTGACGGACGTCACCTTCGGACATGGCCTGAAGGGAACGATCGCGTTGTGGGGCCGCAACCTCTTCGACAACAAGGACCCGGTGTTCACCGCCTACCTGGGCCCATTCACCGGCGCCACCTATGAGCGCGCCAGGACCTTTGGCGTGGACCTCTCGGCCGAGTTCTGAGCCGCTCAAGATCGAAGAACAGGAGCGCCTTCGGAAACGGGGGCGCTCCCTTCCTGTCGAACGTGAGGAACGCTGATCGAGCGTCGCCGTAGGATTGGCTTCCCGTCCGCTGCCTCTATTGCTGAGCAACGTCGAAGACCTGCTGCTCAAGCGCGAGCCGATCGACGCCGGCCGCCGGCGTGGAAGCGCTGCGCGGGCTTTGCAGCGTGTGGGAACGAACCGCGCCCATACCGAGGTTCGCGACGCGCTGCTCCTCGACTGTTTCAACATCCTCAGGGAAGCGCACTATGGCGCGGTGCTTCACCTGCGGGACAGCGCCGCTGACCTTGGCTATCCGCAGCTGCTCTAGCCGGCGTGGCTGGCCGGCAGGATCAGAAAAACTCATCGCGCGAGTTGGAGAATTGGCAGAGCGCCTTCGAGCGCCCGACCTGTCCACGGCGGATTTCCGGCCCATATCTCGATCTGCACTCAAGGCAGCAGGTGAGCCATTGCCGTTCGATCCCTCGCCCTGTCAGAGCCGTCCCGCCCGACAGCTCTGCGCACCGTGGAAGCAAATCTCAGCTTCATTCAGCGCAGCCCAGCGGGCGCGGGGCCGGCGTTCAGCTACGCCTATGACCCGCCAAACGGCGGGGCCCACACCAACATCGTCCCGGACGAGCGGCGCGTTCGGATCGAGGACGCACGGCCGATCGCCGCAGAGCTCACCTTGGACGTCGAAGGTCTCGCCGTCGTCCGCAGCCCGACCGCGGTCCGGAACTTCTGGGACGAGGCCCAGACCCTTGGACTTGGCCATCCCGAGGCGGCCGAGCTGGTCAAGGCGGCGACCGGCGCCTCGCGCGTCGTGGTCTTCGACCATACGCTGAGACGGCGTGTTCCGGGCGCCCAAGACCGGAGCGCCGATGCGCCGCGCCAGCCCGCCGGCCGCCTGCACGTCGACCAGACCGTCCGCTCCGGACCGCAGCGGGTGCGCGACATCATGGGCGATGAGGCCGAGCGCCTGCTCAGTGGCCGCGCGGCCGTCATCAATGTCTGGCGTCCGGTCGGCCGCCCGGCGCGCGACTGGCCGCTGGCGGTGGGCGATGCGCGGACCATCCGGCCCGAGGACCTCATCGCCTCGGAGCTCCGCTTCCAGCACCGCACCGGCGAGATCTACAGCGTCGCCTATGACCCCGACCAACGTTGGCTCTACATCCCCGACCTGCGACCTGACGAGGCGATGCTGATCAAGTGCTGGGACTCCGACAGGTCCGTGGCGCGCTTTGCCCCCCACACCGGCTTCGAAGACCCGACGACCCCGCCAGGAACCCCACTGCGCGAAAGCATCGAATTCCGCACCCTGGCTTTTTTCGACTGACCGCCCAGATCGCGAAAGGAACTGCAGATGATCGAGGTCTTCTACTGGCCCACCCCCAACGGCAAGAAGGTCACCATCCTGCTGGAAGAGCTGGGGGTCCCGTACAAGATCGCGCCCCTCAACATCGGCCGCGGAGACCAGTTCAGCGACCGCTTCCTGGCCATCAACCCGAACAACCGCATGCCCGCCATCCTCGACCATGCGCCGAAGGGAGGCGGCGATCCGGTCGCGGTCTTCGAGTCCGGCGCGATCCTGATGTACCTGGCCGAGAAGGAGGGGCGTTTCTGGCCGCAGGATAACCCCCGCGACAAATACGAGGTGGTCGAGTGGCTGGTATGGCAGATGGCCAACCAGGGCCCCAAGTTCGGCGAGCGCGGCCACTTCTCGCGGCTGGGCCCCGAGGCAGGGGACCAGTCCTATGCCCGGCGGCGCTTCGATGACGAGCTGCACCGGCTCTACGGCGTCATGAACAACCGTCTCTACGACCGCCCTTACCTGGCCGGGCAGGACTACACGATCGCCGATATCGCCGCCCTCCCCTGGACCACCGGCTGGGAGCAGCAGGGCGTCGATCTGAACGAGTTCCGCTACGTCAAACGCTGGTTCGAAGCGGTGTCGGCGCGTCCCGCCGTGCAGCGGGGCCTGGCGGTGCAGGCCGGCGAGCCGGAGAATCCGGCGACGCTCACGCCCGAGGAGCAGGAACGCCGCCGCAAGATCCTGTTCAACCAGCGCGCGCGCCCGGCGCCGGCGGCGTAAACCGACGCGCCAAGACGCCTCCGGCGGACATGGTCGCCCTCCGATCATCGGGGCATGGAAGGGTGGCGCCGCTCACAGGGCGCCGTCAAAGGCGTCGACTGAGCCGCCGACCTGCTGGCGGATCGTTTGAGCCACGGCGCGCGCCTGGAGGCGCAGGTCGGAAACCGAGGTGATCTCCCAGAACGCGCCGCGGGTCTTGGCCCCGACAGCCAGCAGATTCTGGCGCGGTTCGCCGGTTCGATCGATCAGGCAACGCTCAAGCCGAACGCGGCGCATCCCGTCCCGGGTGGATGCGGCGCCGGTAGACGGCGCAAGCGTGCGCTGCTTCTTCGCTCTCGTCGGTTACTTCGAACCTCGGTATGCTTCACTCGGGCTGGCGCTGTGACAGAGGTTATCGTGCGCGCCTGCTTGTTCCCCCTGGTCTTGAGTTCGGTGCTTCTCGCCACCGCTGCGGCGTCCGAGCCGGCGCCCGCGCCCCTCTCGCCGGTGTGGCGGGGTTGCGTCGGCGAGGGCCACCCGACGCCCAAGCAGCAGATCGCCAGTTGCAGCGCCATCACCCGATCCAAGACCGAGCTTTCGTCGCGCCGGGCGGTGGCCTTCTTCAACCGCGGCGTGGTGCGCCAGCAGTCGCACGATATCGAGGGCGCGTTCGCCGACTACGATCAAGCCGCCCGCCTGCAGCCGGATTTTCCACATGCCGTGATCGCCCGGGCAGGCGCGACCTATGCCAAGGGCGACTATCGAGCTGCGCAGTTTGAATACGACGAAGCGGTGCAGGCCTGGCCGCGCGCGGCGGACGGATACCTTGGTCGCGCTGCAGCCCGTGCGGCTCTGGGCGACGCCAAGGGCAGCTTCGCCGATCACGCCCGCGCCGTGGACCTGGCCCCGACCTCTCCCCAGGCCCACTACGGCCTTGGACTGGACTTCGTCCGTACGGGCGAGCCCACGCGCGCGCTCGCGGCGTTCAACCGCGCGCTCGCGCTTCAACCCGACTTCGCCAACGCCCATGTGGCGCGCGCCGTCGTCTACCTGAACCAGGGCGCTACCGAGCAAGCGATGACCGAGTACGACGCGGCCATTCGGCTGGAGCCCGACAATGCGCGTGCGTTGGCCGGACGGGCCGCGGCGTGGCGCGCCAAAGGCGATTTCGGTCGGGCCGCCGCGGATTCCAAGGCGGCGGCGCAGGCCGCGCCCGATGACGCCGCGGCCTTGTTCGACGCCGCCTACGCCCAAGGCGCCCAGGGCGACCTGGACGGCGCCGTGCAGCTCTATACGGAGGCGATCCGCCGGGCGCCCGGCGACGCCGCCGCGCTCAATAACCGCGGCGACGCCTATGAGGCCAAGGGTGACGATCGCGCCGCCATCGCCGACTTCGACCAGGCCCTGAACGCGCGGCCCGGCTATCTGCTGGCGCTGCGGAACCGCGGCCTGGCCCATGGCCGCCGTGGCGACCTTGAGGCCGCCAACGCCGACTTCACTCAGGTTCTGGAGGTCGCGCCGGACGACCTCGACGCCCGGTTGGCGCGCGGACGAATGTTCCTTCTGCAAGGCCGCTTTGATCAGGCGCTCGCCGACTACGATCAGGTGATCGCTCGCGACCCCACCAGTCTGGCCGCCACGCTGGGACGCGCCATCGGCCACCAGGCCCAAGGGAAGAGCGAACTCGCCCTGGCTGACGCCGAGCAAGCGGTGCGGCTGCACCCTGACTCCGCCGCCGCCTACAACAGCCGTTGCTGGACGCTTGCGCTATCGGGAACCAACCTCGCTCAGGCGATCGCCGATTGCGACCGTGCGGTCGCCCTCGATCCGAAGGCGCCGGAGGCTTACGACAGCCGCGCCTTCACCCGGCTGCGTCAGGGCGAGGCGCGGCTGGCGCTGATCGACTACCAACAAGTGCTGGCGCTTCAGCCGCAGACGGCGAGCGCTCTGTATGGCCGAGGCCTCGCCAGGTCGCATCTGGGGGACGTCGCGGCGGGCAAGGCCGACATGGACGCCGCCCTCAGCGCCGATCCCCAGGTCGCGGCGAACTACGCCCGTTATGGCGTGACGCCCTGATATCGGTCCTCACACGCCCGGCTGGCCGGCGCTGAGCCCGCCGTCGACCCCGACGACCTGTCCGGTCACATAGCGCATGTCCTCTGAGCAGAGGGCGGAGACCACATCGGCGATGTCGGCGGGCCAGCCGGTTCGGCGCAGGGGAACGCGCGCCGTGCGCGCCGCCAGGCGCTCGCCGGTGAAGTTGGCGACGTTGCGCTCGGTCTGGATGGCGCCCGGGGCCACGGCGTTGACCCGGATTCCGGCCGGCCCCCATTCCATGGCGAGCTGGCGGGTGAGCGCCTCGACGGCCGCCTTGGTGGACGGATAGACCCCGTAGCCCGGGGTCGCCGAGCGGGCCGCGCCGGACGACAGGTTGACGATGGAGCCTGAGCCGTGCGCGATCATCGCCGGGGCGAACGCGCGGCAACAGTGAACGACGCCCAGAAGGTTGACCGCGACCGTCGCGGCGAGGTCGGCGTCGGTGCTGTCGAGGAGCGACTTGGTGAACCAGACGCCGGCGTTGTTCACCAGCACCTGGGCCGGCCCCACCGCCTTGGCTGCGGCCCGCGCCGAGGCCGGATCCGCCACATCGCAGGCGAGCGCCGATCCGCCCAGCTCCTCGGCCAGCGCTCTTGGCGCCTCCAGGTCAAGCAGCGCCACCTGATACCCGTCCGCGGCCAGTCGGCGAGCGATCCCCGCGCCGATGCCCCGCGCCGCGCCGGTGACCACCGCGATCGGCCGCTGCCCGCTCATGGCGCTTCTCCCTCGTCTCGACGGTATTCCGAATTAAGGTACTAGATATCGAACCCTTCGACTTGGGAAGCGAGGCGCCGCCATCCCGGTCGAGCAGGCTGAAAGGTTGGAGGATCGCGCATGCTGAACGGCGAGAAGATCCTGATCACCGGAATCACCAGTCCGGTCGCCGGCGCCCTGGCCGCGTCGCTCACCGGCCAAAACGAGGTGTGGGGCATAGCCCGTTTCGGCGGCGATCCCGCGATCCGGGCGGGATTGGAAGCGGGGGGCGTGAAGACCGTCGCGGTCGACATCGGCGAGGGCGATCTGTCGGCCTTGCCGGACGATTTCACCTACGTCCTGCACCTGGCCTATTTCCGCAGCCCGGAGCCGGACTTCGAGCGGGCCTTCCGGGTCAACGGGAACGGCACGGGCTTCGTGTTCAGTCACTGCCGCAAGGCCAAGGCCGCCTTGTACATGTCCTCGCACGTCATCTACTCGGTGGTCGAGGACCCCTGGCATCCGAAGAAAGAGACCGATCACATCGGCGCGGCGAAACCGGGCTACTCCCAGACCAGCATGATCTCGAAGATCGCCGGCGAGGCGATCGCGCGCTACGCGGCCCGCGAGTTCAACCTGCCCATGGTGATCGCGCGGCTCAACGCGCCCTATGGCCTGCCCGGGGGCCTGCCGGTGTCGAACATGGACCAGGTGGTTGCGGGCAAGAGCGTCTTCGCCCGTTGGGATCCTGAGCCCTACACGCCGATCCACATGGACGACATGTGCGACCAGCTGCCGGCGCTGCTGGGCGCGGCCACGGTCGGCTCCACCGTCGTGAACTGGTCCGGCGACGAGGCGGTGAGCGTGCAGCAATGGTGCGGATACGTCGCCGAATGGAGCGGCAAGCATGCGCATATCGACGTGCGGCCGCCGGCATTCAGCCTGAAAGGAAGCTGCGCCGACAACACCTTGCGCAAGTCGCTCACCGGGCCCTGCCGCACGCCGTTCAAGGACGGGTTTCACAAGATCTATCAAGCCCGGCATGGCGGGGCCGCCGGGCCCGCGGGAGCATGAGATGCAGGGGAAGCGCGCCCGACGGCGTCTGGGCGCGCAAGCCCTGTCGGGTTAGTGAGTGCTCTGGCTGTTGGCGATGGAGGCGCCGCGCGCCTGGGCGTCGCGCCAGCCCTTCTCCTTCTCGATGATCTCCTCCGAGGCGACGCCGGCGAAGTCCTCGGGCTCGAAAAACGGCCGCAGCTCCAGCTCGCCATCCTTGAATGGCGCCTTCTTCAGCCACGCAATGGCGTCCGCCAGATCCTTGCAGCTCCAGATCCAGTAGCCGGCGACCACCTCCTTGGTCTCGGCGAACGGCCCGTCGATGACCATGGGCTCAGGGCCGTCGAAGTTCACGCGCACGCCGGCCGAGCTCGGCTTCAGCCCGCCGCCGTCCAGCATGACGCCCGCGGCGATCAGCTCGCTGTTGTACTTGTCCATCTGCTCGATCTGCTCGGCGTTCGGCAGCACGCCCGCTTCGCTGTCGGCGTTGGCCTTCACGATCACCAAGAACCGCATCTGTCGTCTCCTTCGGTTAGGGTCTGCCCCTAGGACGATCGACTGAGCCCCGCCCCGACAGTAGCGCGAGAATTTTGTAGGCGGCCAGGATGTTGGCAGCCGACGATTCCCAGCACACGCTCGCGCATGCCAGCCGCTGACACTGCGATCCGCGCAAAACGCAAGCTTACCAACCGCCTGATCGCCGCACACGACGCCGTTCGACTGCGTCCGCACCTGACTGACGACATGCTGCTGATCGTCGGCGACGGCGAGTTGATCCGAGGCGCGGACGCGGTGACAGCCGCCTTCGCCAGCCAGTTCGCCGACGCCGCCTTCGTCGCCTATGTGCGCACAACGGATACGGTCGAGCTCGCCGCCGACGGCCGTCGCGCAGCTGAGACAGGGCGTTGGGTCGGGAGCTGGAAGGGCGGGGTCGAGGTGAGCGGGGTCTACATGGCCGCCTGGCGCGAGAGCCGCGGCCAGTGGCTGCTGGACCGCGAACTCTACGTCACCCTGCGGGGCTGAGTCCGAAAGCGGCCTAGCGTTTGCGGAACCGTTTGGCTTCGGCCTCCAGCTTGGAGACCCAGAGCTCCGGCTCGCCACTCTCGGCCTGGAAGGGCAGGGCGCCGGCCACGCCGCGCACGGCCAACCACAGCGGCGCGCTAAAATGGCCCAGCACGCGCAGCGGCCGGCGCTTGTCGTCGGTAACGTCCCAGCCCTCCGCCTCGAACGCGGCGACCTGCACGGCCGGCGCCTTGCACTCGATGTCGTCCCATCCCTGCGGCCGCGCAACCGCATCGGCTTCGTCCGCCGTCAGCCCGAAGAGGGCGGTTGCGCACGCATCGATCTCGGGAAACTCGGCCCGGGCCTCCGGCTCCGCGAAATCGCGCTTCAGGATCGCCCGGTACTCCAGGTCGTTCACGCCCGGCAGGTCAATCAGGCGCCGCAGCGCGTCAGGCTTGCTTGTCATGCGCCCGGCCTACCGCGTATCGCCCCCGCTGGCGAGTTTTGCGGCGACGTCCATGTCGGCCGCCTCTCTCATCCTTCACCACAGACGGCGGAACTGCGCCGCCTCGCGGCGGGCGCGGAGCTGGGCCTTGCGCTCTTCGGGCGTGAGCACCGGCGTGCCGGGCGGCAGGTGTTTCAGGACGTCGGCCAGGGGGACCTTGGTCACTGTCGGGTCCGGCGCGTCGCTGGCCAGGTTCCAGCGCAGCTGGATGATCCCCCATTTGTTGTCGGCCTTGTCGAGCCAGTTGTGCACGCGGGGATCGCGCCTGGAGATCACGGCGCGGAACCGGCCGTCGGCGTCGAGGCGGCATTGGGCGGCGTTGAGGCTGGACTGCCGATTGACCCAGTCCACCGTCGAGAACCGGTCGTCGGCGACCAGGACCGACCAGTAGCGGACCGTCTGCGGCAGGGCGGTCTCGACGATCAGGGCCTCGTCGTCGTCGATCTCGTAGGCGCCGTCGTAATAGACCTGCCGCTGCAGCCCGCTGACGTCCATCAGCTTGGAGCGGGTCAACACATTGATCCCATGGTCCTTGCGGTAGTGGCGGGCGAGGTTGACGTCGAAGGCGATCACCTTCTCCACCCAGTCGGCCATGTTGGCGAACCGGCGGGCGAAGTCCTCCCTGGTCACGGGCTCGGCCTCGTCGAGCCGCTCGATCGCCACCCGCGCGTCGATCTCGCCCCGCCAATCGACGGCGCACTTGCGCATCAAGAGGCGGATGACGCCGGGCTCCAGCCGCCACCAGTCGCCGTCATGGCCCGCAGGCCGCTCGGCTGAGAGGACCACGCTGAAATAGCCGTCCGGTCCGATCGTGAGGTCATCCAGGTCGTGGCTCGGTGGAGGGACCTCTTTCCCGGTCGTCCCGCCGATCATCACCCACCGGCTCTGGCTGATCTCGACGAAGCACGTCGTGCCGCGGAGGCCCGAGATCCGGTAGACGCCCTTCGGGTCGATCTCGCAGGTCATGTAGACGTAGTCGGGGGCCGGACCCGCCAGGTTCATGGCCCGGTTCCACAACGGCGCCCAGAGCGGCCGGGCCGGATCCATGTCGGCGTGGCAGAGGTAGCCGTTGGCCAAGGCCGAGAAGGCGAGCTTGTACATCTCCTGCCGCTCGGCCTCGCTGGGGTCGTCGCGGCCCCAGATGGCGAGCAGCTTGTCGCCCACCGGCTCCAGCGCCCGGATCTGCTCGGCCCATTGGGGCAGGGGTTTCGAACTCGCGCTCATGGCAGTCCTCCGTGTTCGGATTGTTTAGGGTCAGACGCCCCAGGCGGTCAGTCGCTCCGTCAGCCAGTCGACGCTACGTCGAATGGCGGACTCATAGCCCTCTGCTTCGATGCTGGGGCCCAGAACCTCGATGTCGAAATAGCCCTGGTAGCCCGCGTCAAGCAGCAGTCCGAGCAGCCACTCCAGCGGCATGGATCCGTCGCCGGGGACGCGGCGGTTGTACTTGGTTTCCTCGCCGACCAGGAAGTCGCTCACCTGGACGATCACGAAGCGGCTGACGTTCTCCCGGAACAAGCGCTCGAGGTGGCGCTCGTACCAGCAGTTCTGCAGCTCCAGCGTGATGCCGATGTCAGCGTCGCGCGAAAGGTCGACCGCATCGGCCAGGGTGTGGACGAAGCCGTGGGCGCGGGTGACGATGGCGGTGTGCTCGATCGCCAGGCGCACGCCCTTGTCGCGGGCGTAGGCGTTGGCGGGGGCCAGGCACTCCACCAGCCGGGCGTAGGCGTCATCGGTGGTCATACGCGGCGGGGTGGGGCCCGACACGAAGTAGAGCGACGGGCAGCCGAGGTCGCTGGCGGCGTCGATCGAGGCCTTCAGGGTCGAAAGCGTCTGAGCGCCGCTGTCGATCAGCGACCCGCCACCGGTGGCCAGCGAGGCGCCCTTGAGCCCCGCCTTCCGGATCGCCTCGACGCCTGCCTGAACGCGGTCGCGGAACTTGAAGAAGGGGACGTTGACGACCTCGATCCCGGCGGACTCGAAGAAGGCGAGATCCTGCTCAAGCGTCCAGGTCATCGAGGAGATGGGGTTGATGCAGATGCGCGGATGAATGTTCATTTTTTTTCCATCGTCTGGCGCCTAGCCTTCGACCTGATCGGGGTAGAGCGCGGTGAGCGTACGTCGGAAGCCGTCCTTCCAACCGACCTTGCATGGGCCGGTGATGGAGCGCCGTTTGGTCGTCTCGCCCACGGTGCCGATGGAGGCGCCCGGCGAAGGCTCGACTGACACACGGGCGGGCTTGCCTAGCACCTCGCCGGCAAAGGCGGTCCACTCCTGCACGCTCACCGCTTCGTCGCCGCACCAGTTGACGATGTTGGCCGGGGTCGACGCAGCGGCCAACAAGGGCTCGACCTGGGCGTTGATGTCGTCCTGGTGGATCACGCTGTAGGTGCACGGGTCCCACCGCGTCTTCACCGGTTGTCCCTCGGCGACGGCGCGCATGTGATAGGTCGGCAGCCCGCCCCGCGCGTTATAGGCCGCGCCCATGCGGGCGATGATGGTGGGAATGTTGAACTCTCGGGCGCAGTAGCGCGCCACAGCTTCTTCCGAGATTTTCGACACCGAGTAGGTGGGCGAGGCGCCCATGGTGTCGCCGAGTGGATCGGTCTCCGTGAAGGCATGCCACGGATCCGGATTCGGCTTGTAGACCGACAGGGTCGACATCACGAGCGCCGCCTTCACGCCGCGGCAGTGGGACATCAACAGACCTGTGCCTTCGGCGTTGATGCGCAGCGCGCGATCGTAGTCGTGCGGCTCGAGCGCCATGGCGACGTGCACGAGATAGGTGAAATCCCGCGGCACTTCGCTGAAGTCAGGCGCTTCCAGGTCGACGACCCGGGTGACGACACCGAGCGCCTCGACCTTCTTCCGCTCGACCGGGTTGCTGAAGCGGGCAAGCCCCCAGACTTCGTTGTTCCTGGCCAACGTGGCCGCAAGGCCAAAGCCGATCTGCCCGGCAGGACCGGTGACGAGGATCTTTTCGCCGCTCAGCATGTGCGTCCCTTCGCTTGCGTCTAGCGCCCGACCGGCAGGTCGAAATGGCGGATATAGAAGTCATAGTCCGACCGTATCTGCTCCGCGGATAGCCCGAACTGCTCGGCCGTGTAGCGATGCTGGCCGTGCGCGCCGGCGTGGTTGACGTCGTGCCAGCGGGCGACCGCCTCGCGCATCTGCGGGCGCAACTCTAGGCCCAGGAACGCGTAGACGCGCGCCAAGGCGCTGAGCGGATCGGCTTCGATCTCCCGTTGCTCGACGTCGATGAAGCGGTGGTCGCCCAGGCGCGAGCGCGCCGCCATGGCGCGGCGCATGCCAACGAGCAGGTGCTCGTGGATGTGGCGGGCGATGTCGCGGATGTCGTGATTGTCGAGCGTGCCTGGAGGGTAGAGGGACGCGACGAAGCTCACATAGGACGGCACGGACTTGGCCGGATCCCGGTGCGTGAACACGAACCGGGCGTCGGGATAGGCGTCGACGAAGGCCTCGAGGTGGAACTTGTGGTGCGGGGCCTTGAAGAGCCAGCGGTTCGGCGGACGGTGCGCCTGCAGGAGCTGAGCCACGCGGCGGTGATAGGCGAAGGTCGGCCGCATGTCGGTCTCGCGCCACCAGGCGTGATAGCTGAAGATCGGCAGGGTCATCTGCTGCGCGCTGAACTCCAGGCCGAGGACCTCGGTGTCTTCGCTGGTCGCGTCGACGTCGTAGAGGTGCATGGCCCGCTGTTCGGGGCGAGCCTGGATCAGGGTCTCGGTGTGCTGCAGGCTGGCGAGCCGTCGCGGGTCTTCCAGCTCGGTCTCGATCTGCGGCGGCGGGCATGGCTGGGCCTGTTCCCAGGATCGCAGGCAGCGGAAATGCGGGTCGAGCGACATCATGTTCGCCAGCGCCGTCGTGCCCGTGCGGGGCAGCCCCGTGATCGAAACGGGCCGAATGAGCGGGGCGGACTCCGCTTCGGGATGGGTGCGGAACCAGTCTTCGATCCGCAGCCGATTGACCAGGCGCCTTAGCAGCATGGTCGTCGCCGCCGCGCGGCCGGCGTCCGTCAGGCGGGCGTCCGTTTCGAGGCTGTTCAGGAGCTGCTCGAGGCCGACACGAAAGCTTGGAGCGCCGAAATCGGAGAGCCCGGTTTGCTCGCTCGCCTGCGTTATCAGCTCCCCGCTGGTGGGAAACGCGCCGCGGTTCGACAGCGCGTTGATCGATGAAAGGTCGCGCTGCATTTTTCCTGGCTCCCGCTGCAGTTCGCGCCGAAGCTAGGAGGGCGTAGCATGCGCCATCAAGCGCCAGTCGCCGCAGTTAGCATGCGTCAGACGCATGCTTTCGGCTTCGATATTGGGCGGCGCGTCCGGCGCGCTCTCCATGCAGGATTCACATGCTAACCGCGCGATGTAGAATTTGATGCCGGCCGCCGGCCGCGCCATGACCGCTGCGGTCGTCTTCGTCCGAACTACCCGCTCCCAATGCGCCGTCGCCTCGGCGCGCGACGCCAGAGATACGTAAAGATGACCGATCCGTCCCTCGATGAAGTCCTGCGCCTCGAGCTCGCCGGGGAAGATCGGTTCCTCGGGTCCACGCCGGCCGGCGCCTTTGCGCCGAGTTCGATCTACGGGGGCCAGCTGATTGCGCAGGCGCTGCTCGCCGCCGGCGGGACGGTGGAGGAGCGCCCCTGTCACTCGCTGCACGCCTATTACATCCGCGCCGGCGATCCGACGTCGCCGGTGACCTACCAGGTCGAGCGCCTGCGGGACGGCGCTTCTTTCGCGACCCGACTGGTGGCGGCGAGCCAAAACGGAAAGCCGGTCCTCCACCTCGCCGCCTCGTTCAAGCGCCCGGAGGCGGGGCCCGTGCACCAGCGGCCGATCCCCGACGTACCGGGGCCCGACGAGGCCGCTGCCGTGAAGGCCGACTGGGAGAGGGCGATATCCCGGGGAATGCCCATGGAGTTTCGGCGCGTCACGCCCACTGAACTTCCCCCGCCGATTGGCGGTCCAGCTGCGCAGCAGCTCTGGTTTCGCGCGACGGCGCCCTTCGCCGACACGCCGGCCCTGCAACAGGCCGTGCTGGCCTACATCTCGGACTACGGACTACTTGCCACGGCCCAGATGCCGCACAATCAAGTCTGGCAGGGGATGCGGTCGGTGGCGTCGAGCCTGGACCACGCGCTGTGGCTCCATCGCCCCTCCGACATGCGCGAATGGCACCTCTACGACGAGCACAGCCCCAGCGCCGATGACGCCCGCGGACTGGGCCTCGGGACCATCTGGCGGCACGATGGCGTGCTGGTCGCGACCGTCGCCCAGGAAGGGCTCATGCGCCCGGTCTGAGGGCGGCGCTCAGCTCATCCTGACGAGCGCGCCGCCCTGGGCGGCGGACGTGCGGACCGCGTCGATGATCTCCATCGAAGCGACGCCGTCGCGGAATGTGGGCGGCGGCACGGGATGCGACAGCGCGCCGCCTTCGATCAGGGTGTGGAAGGCCTCGCACAGCCGCATGTAGGGCGGCAGCTCCACGGGGACGAGCTGCTTCCACTTGGTGGTCTCGTGGCGTGGGTCGGCGCTCAGCGGCGGGATCGCAGGGACGGTGAGATCGGCGCGGACCGGGACGGTGCGGGTCCCGTCCGCATCGGCGATCTTGATTTCCTGCGCGCCCGTCCGCCGCGCCGTCGGGTCGGAGATGTTGAGCCCCTGGCTCTCGATCCAGATCGCGCCCTTGGTCCCGATGACCCGGTTGATGCTGACCGCTGGGCCGCTGGCCGCCGCCGCCTGCTGCACGATGCCTTCCAGCCCGGTCTTCAGCCGGAAGCGGAAGGCGTAGGTGTCGTCCGCCTCGCCGTTCTGCGGGGCCAGGGTCGCCAGTCCCCCACTCAGCGACTCGAAATCGCCCAGGCTGAAGCGTATCCAGTCGACAAGGTGCGGGCTGGTGGCGCCCAGCCAGCCGCCGCCATCCTCCTCGTTGAACCACCAGGGCGGCATGTCGGAGGCCTGGGCCATATAGGTGATCAGGCTGGTGTAGTTGGCGAGCTTCGGGACGCCGATCGCGCCATCCGCGACAAGGCGGGCGAACGTCACCCGCACCGGGTCGAACCGGAACTCGTGCCCCAGCATGTGGACCACGCCGGCGCGTTCGGCGGCGTCCAGCATGGCCTTCGCCTCGGCGAGGTCCCTGGCGAAGGGCTTCTCGCAGAGGACATGGCAGCCGCGGGCGATCGCGGCGAGCGCCAGCGCGCCGTGCGTATGCGGCGGCGTGGCGATGGCGACGGCCTTGGCCCCCGTGCGCGATATCGCCTCGTCGAGATCGGTGAAGGCGTTGGCGACCCCGTTCAGCTCGGCGCGCTCGCGCGTCCGCTGGGCGTCGGCGCCGACGAGGCCCACGACATCGAAGCCCGCGGCCCGCAACGCCGGGATCTGAATGCGGCAGCCGAACCCCGTGCCGGCGACCACCGCTGGAATTTTCCCCGAAGACATGTGCGGTCCTCCTGAGCCGTCGCCACGAGGGACGGTCGCCGAGGAATCCGGCCCCTTCAAGCCAAACTCGCCTCATTTATCATGTGCGACGCGCATGAGTCGGGGAGGCGCTAGGAGACTGGTCAAGCTGAGAAACGGCGACGATCTGCTTCGGAGGCTCATGTTTCAGCCGCATGCTAACTACGCCAAATGCCCATTGATCGATACGAGCGACCGCATAGTATTGTTTGCCAGAGGGAATTCAGAAATCCAGGTTCACAAGTGCAGAATCTGTGACGCGTTGAGTGTGCCTGAGCGAGGAATCAACATGGCGGTCCGGACCTTGAATCACATCAACATTCGGACCTCCCGGCTTGCGGACACGGTCGCATTCTATTCTTCTGTCCTCGGAATGAGCTGCAAACCGCCACCTGGCGCCAAAGACAATAGCCGCGGAACGTGGATCTGCGACGAGGACGGCTGCCCGGTGATCCACGTGGGCGCGAGGGACGCGCGGTATCCTGGCGATCGCGATGAGCCTGCGAGTGACGTCTGGGGCGGAGGGGCCATCCACCATGTGGCCCTGGAGTGTGCGGACTACATGGAAATGCTGGCCCGACTGCAGGCCGCCAACCTCGCAGTCACGACGAACGAGGCGCCACACATTCGGTTGCGGCAGCTCTTCGTCCAGGACCCGAATGGGGTGACCCTCGAGCGCAATTTCCGCGAGGCCGCCGAAGCTTGAGTTATAGGGCATCGCTTGCCTCAAGATCGCTGTGTTCCCCCTTCGGCGCATCTTCGAAACGCGTTCTCCGCCACTCGATGCCGAAGGCGTCCCCGTTTTGGACGATGGCCGCCGTGCAGGCTTCGCTCGTCATGCAGTCGATGAAGGCCCGCACAGCGGCGGGCGCGCGGCGGGGCAGCCATAAGACGTAGGTATCTACGCTCAGTTTTTTGGGCGCGTTCGCCATCGGCAAGAAACGGATTCCATCGACCTGGGTGAGCAGGGCGCTCTCGTAAACGAATCCTGCCCCGAAGCCGGCCGCCACAAGGAACCTCAACTCGGCGGCGTCGCGGACATAGGCGGCGACCCGCGGCTCGAATCCAGCGCTTTGGCAAGCTGCGATATGGGCGGCGTAGATGTCCGGGGCTGCGTCCGGGGGCGCGAGCACAAAGGGGCGGTCGCGAAGGGTCGCCAATTCAACGGGCTGGCCAGGCGTCACAGGCCAGTCGGAAGGGATCGCCAGGACGAGCTGGTTCCGTCCGATGATCCTCCAGGTCAGCTCATGCCGGTCGCAGTCGTTCAGATGGGTGAGCCCGAGGTCGATTTCGCCCGCACGCAAGGCGTCCGCCTGTTCCTGGGCCGCCATGATTCTCATTTCGAGCGCGATGTCCGGGAACATGCGGCGGAATTTGCGGATGCCGCGGTGGAAGGTGTGTCCCCAGGTCGCGGACGCGTAGGCGATCCGAAGCGATTGCGGATTGCCGCCGCCGGCCATCTGGGCGCGTCGCAAGGCGACCCCGATCTGGTCGAGGACGCCTGGCGCTTCTTCGAGAAAGGCTGCGCCGGATGGCGTCAGGGCGATCTGGCGATTGGTTCGATCGAAGAGCTCCTCGCCCACGACGTCCTCCAGACGGCGCATCGCCCGGCTGAGCAAGGGCTGGGTCGTGCCAAGCTGTTCGGCCGCGCGCGTGAAGCTGAGGTTCTCCGCGACGACGATGAACGCCCTGATGAGGTTGCTGTCCAAACTATGCTCCCTGGGCATGCCGTTTGGGCTATTCGATGCTTCCAAGCGTATGCAAGTCCCAGCTTTCACGGTCAACAGGCAGGGACGGGGCTGCTCGCGGCATCTCATCCAGCATCGGAGGCGCGTCCGAGGCGGCCGGTCGGGGCGCACCCCCACCTAATCTGCGAAACGCGCCAGATAGGGTCGGAGCACGTCGGTCCAGGCCTTGTAGCCCGCGATCGAGAGATGGAGGCCGTCGGCCGTGAGCTCTGGGCGGATCTCTCCGTCCGGCCCGGCGAGGGCCGGCCAGACATCGACGTAGGTTGATCCGCTCGCCTCGGCGATCCGGCGATAGTGGTCGTTGAGGTGGAGGATGCGGTCGCGGAAATGCGTCGAGCGGGGCAGGACGCTGTTGATCAGCAGGGTGGCCGCTGGCGCCATGCCGCGGATGCATTCCACGAGAACGCCCATCTGTGTCGCGATCTCCTCGACGTCTGAGGATCTGCCGAGCCCATGCAGGTCGTTGGTTCCGATCAGCAAGGACACGGCGCGCGGTTCGACGATGGCGGAGCCCAGCCGAGCGAGGATGTCGCAGACCGCCTGGCCGCCGATTCCGCGGTTGGTGGTGGGGAGCGCTGGAAACCAGTCCTCCCAGGCCGTCCATTCGGTGATGCTGTCGCCGAGGAACACGATGCGGCCAGGCGCCGGAGGAAGCGCCTCGAATTGCGCCTCCCTAAGCGCTTGTCTTGAACGGAGCGCCCGCCGCAACAGCGGGGCGAGGATCGGGAGGACGTGATCCAGGTGCAGGCTCATCGGCTAGCCGCGAAACCGCGCGAAGAACCGGCGCATCTCCTCGACGAAGAGGTCGGGCGTCTCGAAGGCCGCGAAGTGGCCGCCGCGGTCCAGCTCGTTCCAGTACACCAGGTTGGGCAGGGCACGCTCCGCCCAGCGCCGCGTCGGGCGATAGATCTCCTTGTGGAACAGGCTGACGCCGGTCGGCGTCTGGATAGCGCCTGAGGCGAAGGAGCCGAACGAGGCGAAGCTCTCCCAGTAGAGCCGCGCCGACGAGGCCGCGGCGTTGGGCAGCCAGTAGAGCATGATGTTGTCGAGCATCTCGTCGAGCGAGAAGGCGCTGGTCGGGTCGTCGCCGCAGTCGGACCACTCGCGGTATTTCTCGTAGATCCAGGCCCCTTGGCCGATGGCGGAGTCCGCCAGCGCGTAGCCGAGCGTCTGGGGTCGCGTGCTCTGTTCCTCGGAATAGCCGCGCCCCCTGATCCTGTGCCGTTCCACGTGGGCGAGCCGGGCGCGCTCGTCGTCGGTCAGGTGCGCCATGTCCTCCGCGTCCGGCCCCCCCAGGGCGAGGTTCAGGTGGATGGCGGCGAGTTCGGGCGGCGCCATGGCGCCCATGTGCATCGTGACCGAGGCGCCCCAATCGCCGCCCTGGGCACCGAAGCGCCCGTAGCCCAGCCGACGCATCAGCGCGATCCAGGCCCGGGCGATCCGCTCGGTGTTCCAGCCGGGCGCGGTGGGGCGTTCGGAAAAGCCGTAGCCCGGCAGGGAAGGGACCACGAGGTGGAAGGCGTCGCTCGCCGTGCCCCCATGCGCGACAGGGTCGGTGAGCGGGCCGATGACCTTGGCGAACTCCATGACCGATCCGGGCCAGCCGTGGGTGAGGACCAGCGGGAAGGCGTCAGCGACGGGCGAGCGTACGTGCAGGAAGTGGATGTCGAGGCCGTCCAGCCGTGTGCGGAACTGGCCGAGCGCATTCAGCTGCGCCTCGCAGCGGCGCCAGTCGTAGCTGTTCAGCCAGTAGTCCTGCAGCCGCTTCACCTGGGCCAGGGGAACGCCCTGCTCCCAGTCCCCGACCGTCTCCCTGTCGGGCCAGCGGACCGCCGACAGCCTGTGCTTAAGGTCGTCGAGGACGGCCTCGTCCACATCCAAAGTGAACGGCTCAACCGCGTCGTCGGGCATGTTCGAAGAAGTCATACGTAGCGCCTCCCTGGCCGCTCAGACGCCGAGCAGGTCGAAGCCCTTGTGGTCGGCCACCGCCGTGCCGAGGCGGGTGACGAACTGCCGGATGATCGGCGGGTCGACGCGCTGGGTGATCCCCCACATGAACATGCCGTAGGGCGTGGCCGCCTGGTACTGCCGCCAGGCGTCGTCGAAGCTGATCTCGCCGCCGCCGTGCGCCGTCAGCCGCTCCAGATAGAGGCGGATCAGGTCGCGTTCGCTGCGGCGGCGGTCCTCGACGTCCAAGGCGGCTGCGATGTGATAGGCCAGGTCCATCGACCAGTGGCCGCGCTGCAGCACCTGCCAGTCGACCAGCCCGACGCCTTCGGGCCCTTCCCAGACATTGCCGGCGTGGGCGTCGCCGTGGACGAAGCAACAGCCCAGGCTTTCCGCCTTCTCCGCCATCGCGATCAGGGCGGAATAGATGCGCGGGCCGTCCTTGATGTCGTCCGGGATCGCCTCGCCGCGCTCGCCATTCAGGAGCTCGGTCAGACGCGAGGGCGCCATCGGCTGGGTGCGCGCCATGGCGCCCAGCTTCGGCGTGATCCAGGGCTCGACGTCGGGCGCGGGGTTCCAGGCGCCGCCGTGCAGGCGGGCGAGCTGGTCGACGCTCTGCTCGGCCTGTTCAGGCGTGTAGGGGGAGAGCGCGGTGAGGAAATGGACCCCCTTCGGGATCAGGTCCTCCATGATCACAACGCCCGCCATGGTGTCGTAGTCGAGGCCCGTATAGACGGCGCGCGGCACCCTGACGCCGAGGCGCGGCGCGAGGATCCTGTAGAAATTGGTTTCCGCGTGCTGGGCGCCGGACTTCAGCCACTGACTGAGTTCGGGGTTGAAGATGCCCTTGATGCAGATCTGGCTGGGCGTGTCGACCGGCGGCGCGCCGTCGAAGTCGAGCTTGATGCGGATCTTCAGGGCGGAGGGGCCGAGCGTCTCGACCACCTCGAAGGCCTTCACCCCGACTGGATCGCGACCTTCGGAGAGGGCCGCGCTCAGCCATTCCTTGGTCAGCACCTCGTTCACGTCGAGCGGCGCAGGCGAGAAGGCCATCAATCAGCTCCCTTGATCTTTCATCGCGAGACGTGCGCCGCCGCGATTGCCTCGCGCGCAGCGGGGGTCAGTTCTGGAAAAGCGTAGGACCGCGCCCGCGGCGTGAGCGCGTGGAGCGGGGGCAGCGGCGAAGACCTAAGCATGGCCGACCTAGGTGAGGAACGGATCGAACGGCCCCGAGGCGACGAACCATGGATTGGCGAAGTCGGCGTCGTCGGCCTGGTCGCGCTTGCCGTAGATAAGGGGGCGGCCATCCATGGTGCGGACGAAGCCGCCCGCGGCGCGGACCACGGCGTCGCCCGCGGCGGTGTCCCACTCCATCGTGCGGCCGAGGCGCGGATAGAGGTCCGCCTCGCCGGCGGCGACGCGGCAGAACTTCAGCGACGAGCCGGCCGAGACCATGTCGGCGACCGGGAAGCGGGCGATGAACTCGCGGGTCTCGTCGCTGAGATGCGAGCGGCTGGCCACCACGTCCAGCCCCTGGGCCGGCGCCTCCCGGACGGCGATCGCGCGCCACGGTCCGACCACGCCGCCCGTCACCTCCGCGCGCCGGGCGCCGGCGCCCGCCTGGCCGGTGAAGATCAGGCCGTGCGCGGGGGCGTAGACCACGCCCATGACGGGCTGGCCGTGCTCCACGAGCGCGATGTTGACCGTGAAGTCGCCGTTGCGGTTGAGGAACTCCTTGGTGCCGTCCAGCGGATCGACCAGGAAGAACAGGGCGTCCGTGTCCGGAACCCGCCCCTCGGCGCAGGCTTCCTCGGCCACCACGGGAACGTCCGGCGCGATGACCGCCAGGCGGCTCAGGATGATCGCCTCGGCCGCCGCGTCGGCCGCCGTCACGGGAGAGCCGTCCAGCTTCACGCGAGCCTCGAAGTCCGGCCCGCCGTAGATCTCCATTATGGAGGCGCCGGCCGCGAGCGCGGCGCTTACCAGATCGTCCAGCATAAAGGCTCCATCGTCAGTTGGGTTTGCAGGTGATCGGTCCGGCCGAGCCCAAGTCAATCCCGCAGCCGGCAGATCGCCCAGGCGATCCTGCGGTCTGACACGCGGCCGCGGCGCGCCGCACGCGGTCCAGAGCCGCGCGGCCGACGGATCCGGTTCCCGTGTGCACGACCCTCAAGGGCATCTGCGCTTTCCTCCCATGCTTGCTTCGGCGTCCGGACCTGGAAGGCCATGGACAGGTCGACCCCCTAGGTGCGGCTGGTCTCGAAGGCGCCGCGAGCAAGGCCGCGGGCAGGCCAATGCGGTCTGGCGACGCCCTAATGGACAATCTGTCGCAGGCAAAAACCGAAGCCGCCTTAAAGCCAATTTAGCGGTGATTCCCCCCTTTATGGGTAAGGCTCGAATGAGCGTTATCGCTCTGGAGGGAAGCGTTGGACGGACATAACAAGGTAGCGGGGCTGATCATCGGCATCCTGGTCGGGCTGATTCCAACCGCCGCCGCCATAATCTACCTCGCAATAGCCGGCCTTCACGCCAGTCCAGTGCCGCTGGTGATCATCGCTGGGCTGCTCAATCTCGCTCTTTCCATTGCGGGCGTTCTGGTCTCCCACCGCGAACTCAACAAGCCGCTCCTGCAGTTCGCCGAGGTCATGGAGCGCATCGTGCTGGATCCCTCTTGCGACGATCCGATCCCATTCCAGGATCTGAAAGACGGCTTGGGAACGATGGCGACAGGCCTGGCGGCCTGTCGGCTGGAGCTGCGGAAGAGCGATGCGGCCGCCCGCATCGCCGATGAAGCCCGTAGCGCGCAGGAAGCCATCGTCCAGAAACGGGCCGAGGATCAGGCCCAGGTGGTGGCGGCGCTCGCCTCGGCCCTGGCCGACCTGGCCGGCGGAAAGCTCACCACCCGGATCGGCGACGATTTCCCCGAGGACTATCGGCAGCTGAGGCGCCACTTCAACGACGCCGTGGACAAACTGCAGGAGGCCTTGCGGGGGGTCGCGGTGAGCGCGTCCGGCGTCCGCGCCGGCGCAGAGGAGATCTCGCAGTCGGCGAACCATCTTTCGAACCGCACCGAGACCCAGGCCGCGACGCTGGAGGAGGCCGCTGCAGCGCTCAATCAGATCACCCAGGCCGTCCGCACGTCGGCCGAGGGCGCCGCCGGGCTGAGCGCCGTCACCTTGGCCGCCAAGGCCGACGCTGCGGACTCCAGTCAGGTGGTTCGTGAGGCGATCACCGCGATGGTCGAGATTCAACGCTCGGCCAAAGAGATCTCGCAGATCATCGGGGTCATCGACGAGATCGCGTTCCAGACCAACCTGCTCGCGCTGAATGCGGGCGTCGAGGCCGCCCGCGCGGGTGACGCCGGCCGCGGCTTCGCGGTGGTCGCCACCGAAGTCCGCGCGCTCGCGCAACGCTCCGCAAACGCCGCCAAGGAGATCAAGGCGCTCATCGCGATCTCGTCCGCGCAGGTGAAGGGCGGCGTCGAACTCGTAGGACAGACCGGCTGCTCGCTGGAGCGGATTGTCGACGCCGTGGGCGAAATCAATCAACTCGTCGCGGAGATCGCGACCTCCGCCAAGGAGCAGGCGCTCAGTCTGCACGAGATCAATTCGTCCATAAATCAGATGGACCGCACAACTCAGCAGAACGCGGCCATGGTGGAGGAGACGACGGCCGCCTGCGCCGTGCTTGCCGGCGAGGCGCAGCAGCTCTCGGTCATGATCGGCCGGTTTGAAGTCGGGGAGATGCGGCCGAGGCCCCGCTTGGCGTCGGCGGCCGGGTGAGGCTCGTACTGCTTAGCGGCCTCCTGAAATCGCCCATTTCTATTGAGGGATTTAAGGGGTCGAATGGTGCGGCCCGACGCAGAGTGTCGGGAACGGCCCTATCACCCCGATCGTGAGGATGTCCGATGAAGGTCAACGTCGGGGTTTTCTCGCACAACTCCCAGGACTGGGACCGAATCCTGAGCGGCGACCTTGGCCGGGGCCCCACCGAGCCGGATTGGAAGTGCGTCCAGGCCGGCCTTGCGCTGGGGGATCTGGCCGAACCGCTGGGCTTCGACGGCATCTGGGCGCCCGAGCACCAGGGCACGCCCTATGGCATGACGCCCAATCCGCTCCAGACCCTCACCTACTTCGCCGGGCGCACCGAGCGGGTCGCCTTCGGGACCATGGTGGCCGTGGCCCCGTGGTGGAACCCTATCCGGCTGGCGCACCAGATCGCCTATCTCGATATCGTCTCGAACGGCCGCTACAACACCATCGGTCTCGGCCGCGGCGTGTCAAAGTCCGAATTCGAGGCGGTGGGCGTCCCGCGCGAGCAGGCCCGCCAGCGGTTCCTGGAAACGCTCGACATTCTGAAGCTCGCCTTCACGCAAGAGCGGTTCTCCTACGAAGGCGAGATCTTCAAGATCCCTGAGACCTCTATCCGCCCGGCGCCGCTGAGCGCCGACCTCTATGACCGGATCTTCGGCTCGTCCGCCCCCGCAGACTCGATGGAACTCCTGGCGCGGCGCGGCATGGTGCCTTTGTTCGTGGGCAACAAGCCGATCGAGGATGCCGGCAAGGAAGTCCAGATGGTCAACACCTTCCGGGCGGAGGAAGGCTTCGAGCCCTGCCAGCCCAAGAACGTCCTGATGATGTACTGCACGCCGACCGCCGCGCAAGCGGAGCGTGCGGACGAATGGCTGCTGACGGCGAACCGGGACGTCAACGTCCATTACGGTTTCGCCGATCCGTCGAACTTCATCGGCGTGAAGGGCTATGAGGCCTATGCGGCCCGCCAGGCGAGCGCCACCGCCGTGCTGAGCCAGGTCGCCGCCGGCAAGCTGGCGCAGAAGCAGTCACAGCCGAAGCTGCCCGGCTACCACCCCTCCAACCTCATGATCGGCCCCCCCGAGGAGGTCTACAACCGCATCAAGGCCGCTCAGGTGGCGTGCTCCTTCTCCGAGATCACGGTGCTCCCGCAGTTCGGCACCATGCCCTACGAGGAAGCGGACGCGAGCGCCCGGCTGTTCGCGGCGGAAGTCCTGCCCGCCCTGCAGAAGCTCGACGCGCCTCTGAATCCCGGCGCGTTGCCGAAGCCCAAGGGCGCCGAGGCGTGAGGGCGCCTGAGCGTCTAGCAAGGGGCCGCACGCGTGCGGCCCCTTGCAGGACGCTAGAACATCCAGCCTGTCGCGCTGGAGTCGAAGTGCAGGTCGCTCGTGCTGAGCTGCGACACGTCGACGTTCTTGAGGACCACGGTGTCGCCGGTGTCCCAGGTGAAGACCGCGTCGGCGCCTGACTGCGTGGCTGTCAGGGTGTGGCCTTCGCTGGTGGTCATCGACCAGTGATCGGCGAGGTTGGTGGGGGTGGACGGCGCGTTCGCCCAGGTTCCGTAAGAGAACAGGAGCTCGTCGTGGGCGGCGGGGGTGAAGTCGGTCACCGTGTCGTGGCCGTCGCCGATGGTGAAGCCGAACCGGTCCGAGAGGGGGCCGTTGCCGCCATTGAGGATGTCGTCGCCCAGCCGGCCGACGATCAGGTCGCTGCCGGCGCGGCCGTCGATTGAGTCCGCGCCATTGGATCCGGTGATGAAGTCGTTATCCCCAGATCCAATTATAGTTTGTGTCACTGAAATGGTCAAAAAGTGGCCGTTGCCATTTTTGGGCATTGGGAGCCTTTCGCGATGATTGTGTTAACCCGTTTAATTCCCGCTTAACGGGAAGCCCCCACCTGTATACTCCTGTACGCTTAACACTTACTGAGTCGCGTATGAAATATACGGCCCGGAACTTATGAGGACGCCTTTGTCCGAGCCATGCGCCAAAACGTCGCGCGGCGATTCCGCGGCCGAACTTTTTCACGCGCAGCAAAAGAGGGGGCGCGGCGTGGGCCCGGCATGCCTGAAAAAAGCAGAGGGCGGGGATTGACCCCCGCCCTCGGTTAAACCGCCTGTTCCGTCAGATGACGGGTTCGGTCAGACCGTGATCCAATCAACGAACAGGTGCTGCGTCGCGGTTGGATCGTTGTCGGCGTCCTTGATCTGGAAGGCGAAGTCGAGGTGGGCGTCCTGCGTTCCAGACGTGGTCTGGACGAAGCCGATGTCGACGATCTTCAGCACGTCCTGTTCATTGCCAAACGAAGCCTCAGTGAAGCTCTGTGTTATGAACGCGTTGCCGGCGCCATTGGTGCTGCCGCCACTAGTTCCAACTGCGCCGTTCAGGTTGATCGCCGTGCCCGTCAGCCCGTTGGCGGACTGCATGATCTGGATGCCCTGAATCTCGAAATGCTCACCGGCAAGGTTGTAGTCGTTGGGTTCGAGGACCACGAGCCCGTCGTTCTGGTCGAGGCTGAACTCTGTGTTGTACGGCGCGGGAACGCCCGTCGAGTTCTTGAAGAAGTCGCCGTTATCGACCGTGACGGCCCGCGTAATCGTGGCGTTCGTGACGGTGTCCTTCAGGTCCAGGATCAGGACCAGGTCTTCGCTGGCCCCGATGCCGTCGAACTTGATGACGACGCCTCCAGCCGTCGCGGTCGGGGCGACCTTCTCAGTTCCTGAGGCGACATCACCCAAGATGTCGCTACTGAAGAACCTCAGGGTGAGCAGCTCGTCCTTCTGGATCGTGTCGCCGGACACGCCGTTGGTGTCCTGGGTCGCAGACACCCAGACCTCAGTACCGCCGGCCATGTCGTGATTGGCGCCCGTGAACACCGTGTCGTTGGCGCCTTGTGGGCCGTCACCCGTCGGCGTGAACCACAGCGGCGTGCTGTCGGCCGTGAACTGCACGTAGAAGTCTTCGTCGACTGAGGTGTTGGTGTCGTCGCCGGCCAGCTTCTCGACCACGATCTGCGGGTGGCCGCTGTTGCCGGTCGGCTGCTTGGCCAGCAGCTCACTGGTGTGGAGAATGCTGAAACTGAAGCCCTGGACGGGCGTGGTTACGGCGACCGTGTAGGTGTCGGCCACCTTGTCGAAGGCGAGCGTGCCGACCGCGGTTCCCGTCTGAACGCCGGCCGTGATCGGGTCCTTGTCGTAGTTGAAGCTGAAGTTGAACAGCGCGCTGCTGGCGTCCTCCGAGCCCAGCGTCACGACGGGGCTGGTGATGGCGCTGGACGGCGGGCCGCTGACCGTGCCCGTCAGGGTGAGCTGGATCCCCGCCAGCGCTCCGTTGGCGTCAACGAAGTCGGAGACGCCAGCCGGGTAGGTCAGGCGTTCGTCGGCGCCCAGGTCGTAGCCGAAGGCTCCGGTGGCGTCCTCCCCGGCCGCGTTGGTCACCACCAGCGGCGTGCCTGCGCTGCCGCCCGGCGAGGGGACAACCGTGATCGTCGGCCCGTCGTCCTTGAACTTGAACGCCTCGCTGATCGAGTCGGAGCTGGTCGCCACGTCGCCGTCCTTATCGGTGACGGTGAGCGTGGCGTTGATCAGCCCCGCGTTCATGGTCAGGGTCTCGTCCGGGTCGCTCGCGCTGGGGTGCTTGATCGCCCGGTTCTCCGTCAGGGTGACGGAGCCGTTGGAGGTGTCGATCGCCACGGTGAACGCCACCACGGCGGTCGCCCCGACCCGCCCCTCGATCAGGCTCGAGGACACGGTGTGCAGGAAGATGCTGTCGCCGGTGACCACGTCGTCGAGGCCGCTGTCCACATCCGCGCTGGAGGGCGCGATCGACCACACTGTCGTCCCTGCGCCGTCGGCGCCGTAGGCGGAGGAGAGGGTGAACAGGTTGGCGGCGGTGTCGCTGTCGAACACCGGCCCCAGCCCGGTCTCGTCGACGACGAGATCCACCCCGGCCTTGAGGGTCACGTTGGCCGAGGGGCCGTCGTCCCTGAACTTGAGCGCCTCGCTGACGGAGTCGGTGGCGGTGACGAAGTCGCCATCCTGGTCGGTCACCTTGACGGAGGCGGTGATCAGGTCCGCCGCCATGGTCAGGGTTTCGTTCGGATCGTTGGTCGGATGCTTGATCGCCCGGTTCTCGGTCAGGGTGAGAGCGCCGGTGGAGGTGTTGATCGACACGGAGAAGGCCACCGTCGTGGTGGCGCCGACCCGCCCTTCGATCAGGCTGGACGAGACGGTGTGCAGCACGATGTCGGAGCCGGTGGCCACGTCGTCGAGGCCGCTGTCCACGTCCGCGCTGGAGGGCGCAATCGACCAGACGGTGGCGCCTGCCCCGTCGATCCCGTAGCCGGTGGCGAAGGTGAACAGGTTGGCGGCGGTGTCGGTGTCGGACACCGGTCCCGGCGTCAGCCCGGTCTCGTCGACCAGGAGGTCGACCCCGGCCTTGAGGGCCAGGGAGGCGCTAGGCCCATCGTCCTCAACGAACACATGGTTAGCGAGGGAAGCGAGGTTGCTGCTCCCGACGCTGAGGCTGAAGTGGCCGATGTCGAACTTGCCGGCGACACCCTCCACCAGCACCTGCGAGTGGGGGGCGGTGGTGTCCCATTCGACGCGGTAGCCCTCCAGCAGGCCGCCGACCGTGGCGACGCCGCCTGTGATGTTGATGGTGACGCCCGAGGCGGGCTGGGTCCCGTTGAAGACCCGCACCGCGGTGATGGCGATCTGGTCGTCTCCGCTGCCGCCGCGGTTGGTGGTCAGGTCCTCTTCCTGATAGGCGGCGTCGAGCTTGAAGGCGGTGAGCTTGAGGCCGGCCGCGGCGTTGCCCTGGGTCTGCGAAATGGTCAGGGACGCGGTCGACGAGGGATTCAGCCCACCAGTGTACTGGATGTTGTCGGCGTCGTCGGCCTCGGTGGAGGTCAAGCCGCCGGGCGCGCCGGACAGGAAGTCGGCGACCGGATTCTTGACATAGGTGAAGTAGGCGCCCTCGCCCGGGTCGAACATCTGGTTGTTGACGCCGATCGTGGCGCCGGTCCCGCCCTGCGAGGTGTGGATGACGTCGCTGGTGTTCGTGTAGGTGTTGTCGCTGAGCTTCAGTTGCGGGGTCCTGCCGAAGACGATGATCGCCGGGGAACTCGCGTTGGTCCCCACCATGCCGAACAGGTTCGCGCCCGAAGGCAGCTGGTCGAAGTTGAAGTCGAGCGAGGCGGTGGCGTTGATCCAGACGTTCTGGAAGATGTCCACCGCGTCGTCAGGGTTCGCGGCGTTCGGGTGCTGCAGCGCCTCGAAGGTGACCGTCCACAGCTTGACGTCGGTGACGCCAGTCCCGGGAGCTTCCTGCATATAGACGGCGAACACCACGTCGCCGGCGCCGGCGGTTCCGGGCGCATTGGTGCTTGAGGTGGTGCCGAGCACGATCTTGTTGGCGGAGTCGCCCCACAGATAGACCGCTTGGCCGTCGGCGGTGGTGATGCCGCTGGCGTCGCCATTGAGCGCGGCGCCGGCCGAATCGGTCATCCCAAGGCCGCCCAGGGCGCCGTCGAACGCGACATGGATCAGGTTGGCGCCGCTCTCGGCCACCCCGACGTTGGTCGGGAAAGCGTTGGAGAGGGCGAGGCCGCCGGGGGCCGCGCCGAACAGGCGCGTGGAGAAGGTCGCCGGCAGGGCGCCGACTGCAACGTCGTTGTCCGCGTCGGCGGAGAGCAGGCCTTGCAGCCCGGCGGTCTCGTCGAGCGTCGACGTGCCGTTCAGCGTGAACGAGATAGGCATAGCATGTCTCCAGGCTGAGCCCGGAGGCGGCAAACCAAGCCCCCCGACGCGGTTCTGCGCCCCGGAATTGTGATCAAGCGGTGATGGGTTTCAGGTGGGTTCTGCGCCTGGCGCAGCCTGCTGCGGCGCGCCCGGCGCTAGCGTCGCAGGCGGCCGACGACGGGTCGGATCGAACCAGCGATGGTTCGCGCCCGGCAGCTCCCAATGATGTACGGCGACATCGTTGCAGTCCTCACCGACGCGCCTGCCGGCGTCACGCCCATACAGGCAGCGCCTCACGCACTTTGCGGCCGGGAGTCTGTTCGGCTAATCGCGGCCGAACCTAAAGCATTCGAGTCTATTCAGAACTCCAGATCGGCGATCCGGAAGTCGGGATCACCCAAGGGGAACAGCAAAGCTTTTGAATTCTTAGATCGAACAGCCTCCAAAACCGCAATGGCCTTCAAGACGGCGTCCGACGACCATCACGGTAAAAAATACGCTCACGCTTATTTTTGTCAAACGGATTCCGATAGTAAAGGTAATTATGACTCGTTAAAATGCCCATGCTTTGAAGCATTCTGGAGCGCCGGGTTTCACGGGGATGTAATCTATATTGCTCAGGTTCCAGATGTCGATCGCGACGTGTATTTGTGGTCTACATATGGTGGCGCGCGGATTGCTATGCGGTGGACGGGCCGAATTCTCGAAAAAGACAAACGTCGATGGTCCCGGGGCGCATTAAAATGCGCGCTGCGCAGAAATGAGCGCCCTCAGACGGCGAGCGCGCCCGTGTACTCGATATGGACGCCTAGGAGATGCCGCCACGCTCCCGATGCTTGACGGAGGAGCGGCCTGCCATGCAGTCGAACGCAGAGCTAGGGGCGGCCGGCTGTGGCCGAAAAAGAAGAGGGCGGGGTTTGACCCCCGCCCTCGGCTAAACCGCCTGTTCCGTCAGATCGCGGAGGTCAGACCGTGATCCAATCAACGAACAGGTGCTGCGTCGTGGTCAGGTCGCCGTCGGAGTCCTTGATCTGGAAGGCGAAGTCGAGGTGGGCGTCCTGGGTTCCAGAAGTGGTCTGCAGGAAGCCGATGTCGACGATCTTCAGCACGTCCTGTTCATTGCCGAATGAGGCGTCGGTGAAGCTCAGGGTGTTGAAGGCTGTGCCGGCGGCGTTGGTGCTGCCGCCACCGGTTCCAACGGCGCGGTTCAGGTCGATCGCCGTCCCCGTCAGTCCGTTGGCGGACTGCATGATCTGGACGCCCTGGATCTCGTAATTCTCGCCAGCCAGATTGTAGTCGTTGGCTTCGAGGATCACGATCGCGTCGTTCTGGCTGGTGATGCTGAACTCCGTATTGTACGGGGCCGGAACGCCGTCGCCGATCTTGAAGAAATCGCCGTTGTTGACCGCGACGGCCCGGGTGACCGTGGCGTTCGTGGCGGTGTTCTTAAGGTCGAGGATCAGGATCAGGTCCTCGCTGGAGCCGACGCCGTCGAACTTGAGGATGACTCCTCCGGCGGTCGCAGTGGGCGCGACCTGCTCGTTCACCGGTGGAGTCGCGTCGCTCAAGATGTCGCTCTTGAAGAACCTCAAGGTGAGCAACTCGTCCTTCTGGATCGTGTCGCCGGCCACGCCGTTGGTGGACTGGGTCGCCGACACCCATGTCTCGGTGCCGCCGGCCATGTCGTGACCGCCGGTCGTGAACACGGTGTCGTTGCCGCCGATCGGGCCGTCGCCCGTGGCCGTGAACCACAGCGGCGTCGTGTCGGCCGTGAACTGCACGTAGAAGTCCTCGTCGACCGACGTGTTGGTGTCGTCCCCGGCCAGCTTCTCCACCACGATCAGCGGATGGCCAGTGTTGCCCGTCGGGTTCTTAGCCAAGAGCTCGTTGGTGTGGAGGACGTTGAAGCTGAAGCCTTCGACTGGGGTGGTGACGGCGACCGTGTAGGTGTCGGCCGCCTTGTTGAAGGTGAGCGTGCCGGACGCCGTTCCGGACTGAACGCCAGCCGTGATCGGGTCCTTGTCGTAGTTGAAGCTGAAATTGAACACCGCGCTGGAGGCGCTCTCTGATGACTGCGTCACCACGGCGCTGGTGATGGCTCCGGACGGCGGGCCGGAGACCGTGCCGCTCAGGGTGAGCTGGACCCCCGCCGCGCCGCCGGCGTCGACGAAGTCGGAGAAGCCGACATAGGTCCCGTACTGGTCGGCGCCCACGTCGTACCCGAAGGCCCCGGTGTTGCTCGCCGCGGCCGCATTGTTCACCACCAGCGGCGTGCCCGCGCCGCCGCCCGGCGAGGCCGCAACCGTGATCGTCGGCCCGTCGTCCTTGAACTTGAACGCCTCGCTGATGGAGTCTGTGGCGGTGGTGGAGTCGCCGTCCCCGTCGGTGACAGTGAGCGTGGCGTTGATCAGCCCTGCGTTCATGGTCAGGGTCTCGTCCGGGTTGGTCGCATCAGGATGCTTGATCGCCCGGTTCTCCGTCAGGGTGACGGAGCCGTTGGACGTGTCGATCGCCACGGTGAACGCCACCACGGCGGTCGCCCCGACCCGCCCCTCGATCAGGCTGGAGGACACCGTGTGTAGGAGGATGTTCGAGCCGGTGAGGACGTCGTCGAGGCCGCTGTCCACATCCGCGCTGGAGGGCGCGATCGACCACACCGTCGTACCTGCGCCGTCAGCGCCGTAGGCGGAGGAGAGGGTGAACAGGTTGGCGGCGGTGTCGCTGTCGAACACCGGCCCCAGCCCAGTCTCGTCGACGGTGAGGTCGGCGGCGGCTTTGAGGGACACGGAGGCGCTGGGCCCGGCGTCCTCGAAGTGGACCTGGGAGGTGACGTCGGCGGCGGTGGAGGCGGCGGTGTCGCCGTCGCCATCGGTGTAGGTGACGGCCACCTTGATGGAGTTCGCCGTCAACTGGGTAAGGCCGCTGGGCGAGAGGGTGTTCTCGTCGGTCTGGGCGGTGTTGGAGTGCTTCAGCGACAGGTACTGGGCGACATAGACCTCGCCGGTGGTGGAATTGATCGCCACGGCGAAGGCGACCGGGGCGGCCTGGGTCGCGCCGGCGCGGCCGACGATCAGCCCGTTCTCAAGGAACAGGCTGATGGCGGTTCCGTCGGTGGTCTGGGCGCCGGCGGCGCCCCCGGCGGTGCTGAGCGCATAGGTGACCGAACCGGTCGCGGCCTGGCCGTCAGCGCCGAAGCTGCCGCCCGAAGGCGTGACCAGGGCGTTGGTGGAGCGGGCGAAGCCGATCGCAGCGCCGTCCTTGGTCACATCGCCGTCCGAGCCGATCGGCGCGGCGATGCCTGCGAAGCGCGAGGCGATGGTGACGCC